>Ga0209345_10000006_pt1 | contig 650802 bp, 596 predicted proteins | sample Cruoilmetagenom7_FD_187294 | JGI IMG/M metagenome (GOLD analysis project Ga0209345, IMG submission 187294) | Oil polluted marine microbial communities from Coal Oil Point, Santa Barbara, California, USA - Sample 7 (SPAdes) (version 2) | ecosystem: Environmental > Aquatic > Marine > Oil seeps ... | reverse complement strand
AACAGTTCGTAGCGGTTGGTTCAGTCGGTTGCGTTCCTTGGTTTTCCCAAGTACAGTTTCCGGTGTTGAACACATAGTTATCCCAGCAATTAGTCGCGGTTGGTTCAGCAGGTTGCGTTCCTTGGTTTTCCCATGAACAGTTTCCAGAATTGAATACGAAGTTATCCCAGCAGTTCGTTGCGGTTGGTTCAGTCGGTTGCGTTCCTTGGTTTTCCCAAGAACAGTTATCCGTGTTGAATACATAATTATCCCAACAGTTAGTCGCCGTTGGTTCAGTCGGTTGCGTTCCTTGGTTCTCCCAAGTACAATTTCCTGTGTTGAATACGTAATTATCCCAACAGTTTGTCGCGGTTGGTTCCGTAGGTTGTGAGCCTTGGTTTTCCCAAGAACAGTTTCCGGTGTTGAATACATAATTATCCCAACAGTTAGTCGCCGTTGGTTCAGTTGGTTGTGATCCTTGATTTTCCCAAGTACAATTTCCGGTGTTGATTACATAATTATCCCAACAATTAGTCGCGGTTGGTTCTGCAGGTTGCGTTCCTTGGTTCTCCCAAGCACAATCTCCTGTGTTGAATACATAGTTATCCCAACAGTTAGTAGCCGTTGGTTCAGCAGGTTGTGATCCTTGATTTTCCCAAGAACAGTTACCTGTGTTGAATACGAAGTTATCCCAACAATTAGTCGCGGTTGGTTCTACAGGTTGTGTACCAGTATTTTCCCAAGCACAATCTCCCGTGTTGAATACATAATTATCCCAACAGTTTGTTGCGGTTGGTTCAGCAGGTTGTGATCCTTGGTTCTCCCAAGTACAGTTTCCGGTGTTGAACACATAGTTATCCCAACAGTTCGTAGCGGTTGGTTCATCTTGTAAAGTAACTGTTACCACGGCAATACACGTATCTGAATTTCCATTTGCATCCGTTACGGTTAAAGTAACGTTGTTTGTACCTACGTCGGCACAAGTAAATGCGGTTTGAGACGCAGAAATAGAGGCTATTCCACAGTTATCTGAAGAACCATTATTGATTTGAGACGCTGTTATTGTAGCGTTACCACTGCCATCTAATTGAATGGTTAGGTTTTTGCAAATAGCATCAGGGTTTTGATTATCAACGGTTACATTTACATTAAATGAAACTGTATTTATATTTCCTGAATCATCGGTTACGGAATAGCTGATTGTCGTTATGCCATTCGGGAATAAATCACCACTATTTAAACCCGTACCATCCGTTCTTGTAACTGTTAATGTGTTATCACAATTATCAGTAGCTGTAGGGTCCGTCCATGTCGGCTGATTACTTCCACATGTTAATAAAATATTAGCAGGAATATTCTCAAATTCTGGATCGATTTGATCAACGACAGTAACTGTGGCATTACAAGTATCTGATTGACCTTCTGCATCTGTAACAGTAAGTGTTATATTTACGGGCGTACCAATATCACTGCAGTCAAATGAATTAATATCAATGTCGTAATCGGTAATGGCAACATCATCTGTAGAACCCCCATCCACATCTGTAGCTATAATCGTTGCATTCCCTGTATTGTCTAGTTGCACTGTGATGTTTTGACATACTGCTGTAGGAGGTGCAGAGCTAGACGCTAAATCTGCAGAAACTTGAACCTGGTCGATTGCCATATCGCTGCTCCATGTTGATCCCGTTGTTCCAGAAAAACGTAATTTGATGACTTGACCATCATAATTACTCAAGTTTATAGCCTGTTTTAACCAAGGACTTCCTTGATTTGTTTGTTGTTGACTAATTAAAATTGGTGTATTTGTCACTGTGTTTCCAGCAGCATTTAGTTGATTCCAAATAATTCCATTATCCAGACTTACTTCAACTGAAATAGTACCCATTGTAGCCCCGACCATATGATAATAAAATGAAAAGTTTGCATTTTCATAAGCGGTTAAATCGATACATGGACTAATTAGGGTTACTGTAACACCTTGTCCGATATTGGTCGATGCATTGGCATCAGAGGCTTCTGTATATAAATAGTTGCCACCTCCAGTGAAATCATCGGTTGGGCCAGTTTCAGTAGAAATTGTTGATCCAGCATTTAAAGTCCAATCTTCATAATTAACTCCCGGAATATCGTTCAATCCTTGAGACCAAAGGCCTAGGCCACCATCAAATGTTTCAGTATATGGAAAGGACGAAACAGCACTACCAATACATGGTATAGGTGAGGTTGTTGTAAACTGTTGAGAACTAGAATAAGCAGTACTATTAGAACCACAATACGATTTTACTTGAAATTCGTAGGTGGTATTAGGGGTAAGTCCTGTAATTTGATACGGGTTTGTAACACCTAATACTTCTGTCCATGTTGGCGCGGAAAGCGTTCTGTATCTAATATCAAAACTATCAGCAGTTGCAGCAGACCAAGAAGCATTTGTAGAAATTGTATTTGTTCCGGAAGTGCTTAAACTTGAAGGAGCAGTTGCTGTTAATGGTGTTAATAAAATATCGCCAAGAGATTTTGTCTGATAATTAGCAATCGTTTCATTAGATAATGTTAAAGAATTATAGCAAGGCGCTTCAATTAAAATATTGTAAGTTCCTGCAAAAACCGGTCTGTAAAAATCGCCATGAGGCAAAGAACTCACTGTATGCGAACCTAAAGCATCATGACCTACAAGTTTAATGGTTGCTTCAATTGGATCTCCTGAAACGACATCTTTTACTTTTCCTTGAAAGCCAAAAGTTCCTTGAATTAAGTATTCAATTAAAGCTTCACGGTTGTAGTTCCAATGGTTTACCAATTGGTTTGCTGGCGCCGTTTTAATATTAGAAATTTCTACAGTTACCTCTTTACATTGATGCGAAAAATTCATATAATCCTGACGTCCACCATACACTTGATACCAATCTGCACCATGGGTTATACCATTGTTTAAGTACGTCATATAACCACTAGGACTATTTGTTTGTGCATTAGTTGCATACTCTCGAGACACTTGCATAAACCAATCATCATCAGGATGCCTGTCGCTAGTGTTATCCCATGGATAATTTATTACTTCTTTACCGCCATGAAAATTAGCGGATAATACAAAATGGGTATTAGCAGCTAAACTCATAAAATGCTGCGTTTCTATTTGATAAGGGTAACCGTCGTCATGAGGACCAGCTACATTATCTGGATAGTTCCTATTTAAATCTACGTTGTTAGCATTGGCGCGTCTCGCATTTGCTACCGATGTATTAGAGGCATTGTTATAATACGTACCATCTGGGTTGGCCATTGGGTTAATCCATACTTCGGAATTATCAATTAAGTTTTTGATTCGTAAGTGGTCAGAATGACCTGTGTTCTTATATGCAGTAATGAAATAGTCAATTAAATCTAACATTATTGGGTAACCCGTGATTTCATCACCATGCATAGATGATGTGTACATCACTTTAGGCTCTGCTTCATCAGTGCTTATATTATCAGATAACTTAAGAAATAATAAGCGTTTGTTTCCACCACCAGTTCCTTCGGTAGTTCCACCTATATCTACTAATTCGCAAATATCTGGGTGATTGATGGCAAACTCTTGCATTTGTAAAGCGTAATCCGCATAAGTAGGATAGGCTGTTAACGGAAAGGTTAGGGGGTAAGGGCCTCGTCTTTCACTTCGCGATAACTCATTAGACATAACAATACCGGTGGCTTCGTTATCTTCTGAATTTACTTGAAACGTTCTATTACTAGATTCAAACCTTCTAAATTGTTCTGTATTTGCCCAGGCATACACGGTTCGCGTATTAGGGTCATAATTCAGAATAGACATTTCTGAAGTCATTGATTCTATTTCAGAAACATCATTTATTTGAAAGCTAAAAGTGACTTCACCTTTTTCACTTAAATATTGATTTGCCTGACGTGATGCATTTACTTGGGCTTGCATCATACTGAAAGCTAGTAAAAACATTACTAGGGCAGTTAAGGTTTTAAACTTAAGGGCGTTTAATTTCATTGGTTTGGGTTTGTAGGTGCTAATTATTGGTTTTTTTGAAAATCAATTTATGACGTGCAAAAAAATCGATAAAATGTAAGTATACTATATGATTTGTTGAAATTCAGTGTAAAAAAAGAGGTTAAAACCAATAGCTTTAACCTCTTATACTTTCTTTACTGTTTTATAATTCGTTTAACAACTGTTTTATCACCTGCTTTATTTTGTATTTGAATAAAATAGGTGCCAGCTGATAGTTTATTTAAGTTATCTAGCGTAATTGTTTGATTTACGGGATTGGCTTCGTTTAATTTTGAAACGATACGTCCACTAATATCAAAAACACTAATATCCACCGGGTTGCTGTCCATTAACTTAATGTTTACAGAGTTATTAAAAGGGTTTGGGAACACTCTAATGGTATTTGCGTTAAAACTATCCACATTTAAGGTTGAATTTGTAATGTTTAAAGTATAATCTTCAACTTCACCATAATTAAATGATTCGCATGGATTGTCAGCGTTATTTCCAGCGCCACTATAGTATTTCAATAATACACGCATACGTGTGTTTCCTAAAGCAGCATCATTGGGAACATCGAAAGTTCCAGATACTGGATTGTTGGTGCTAGAGCTGCTTCTGAAAATTCTTTCAGAGGTCTCAAATGTACCATTTTGGTTGAAATCGATCCAAGCCGTAACAGCATCGTTGTAATTAGCACCACTCCATTCTTTAGTTACACTTATAGTATTTCCAGTAGCATTAGTTAGAATATCTAAATCTCCAAAAACATTCGTTCCCGTAAAATCTGAATATCCAGACGTTGTAGAGTTTACCGTGTTATTACTCGTTCCATTAATAGTAACAATTCCTATAAATTCATCTTCTATGCTATTACCTTGTGCATTACAGTAATTAATATTGGTTGTAGTGAATTGTTGGGAGTTAGAATAGGTAGTGCTGTTAGAGCCACAATACGATTTTACTTGAAACTCATAGGTTGTATTTGGTGATAATCCTGTAATTTGATATGGGTTGGATGAAATTCCTAAAATATCAGTCCAAGTAGGAGTGCCTACTTCACGATAGCGAAGATCAAAACTATCAGCGGTTGCCGCTGTCCAGCTAGCATTGGTGGAGCTAGCATCAGTTCCAGATGTATTTAAGCTTGTAGGAGCCGTTGCCGTTAAAGGCGTTAATAAAATATCTGCCAGTGTAATAGTTTGATAGTTTGCTATGGTTTGATTTGTTAAGGTTACCGATTGGTAGCAAGGCGCTTCAATTAAAATATTATAAGTTCCCGCAAAAACTGGTCTGTAAAAATCACCCTGAGGTAAGTTGCTAACTGTATGAGAGCCAACAGCATCATGATCAACAAGTTTAATGGTTGCTTCAATTGGATCTCCTGAAACGACATCTTTTACTTTTCCTTGAAAACCGTAAGTTCCTTGAATTAGGTATTCAATTAAAGCTTCACGATTATAGTTCCAATGATTAACTAGTTGGTTTGATGGAATTAATTTTGTATCAGACAACTCCATAGTTGTTTCTTTACATTGATGGGTAAAGTTCATATAATCTTGACGTCCGCCATAAACGCGATACCAATCCGCTCCATGTGTAATACCATTATTTAAACCGGTCATATAACCACTTGGGCTATTAGCTTGCGCATTGTCAGCATATTCTCTTGATATTTGGATAAACCAATCATCATCAGCGTGTCTATCATAGGTATTATCCCACGGGTAATTTACAACTTCAACGCCACCATGGAAGTTAGCAGATAATACAAAATGGGTATTAGCAGCTAAACTCATAAAATGTTGGGTTTCTAATTCATAAGACGTATGTCCATTTGAATGTGGACCATTAACGTTATCTGGATAATTTCTATTTAAATCTTTACCGTTGGCATTGGCTCTTCTAGCACTTACTACCGATGTGTTGGATGCATTATTAAAGTATGTACCATCTGGATTTGCCATAGGGTTAATCCATACTTCCGAATTATCAATTAAGTTTTTAATTCGTAAATGATCTGAATGACCTGTGTTTTTATATGCTGTAATGAAATAGTCAATTAAATTAAGCATTAATGGGTATCCTGTAATTTCATCACCATGAATGGAAGATGTATACATCACTTTAGGTTCTGCTTCTTCAGTACCGATATTATCAGATAGTTTCAGAAATAATAAGCGTTTGTTTCCACCGCTAGCGCCTTCGGTAGTTCCTCCTATATCTACTAATTCGCAAATATCTGGATGGTTGATGGCAAATTCTTGCATTTGTGTTGCATAATCCGCATAGGTTGGATAGGCTGTAAGGGGGAAGGTTAGGGGGTAAGGGCCTCTATTTTGACTAGCAGGTAATTCATTAGACATCACGATACCTGTAGCTTCGTTATCGGCTGGGTTCACTTCAAAAGTTCTATTACTAGCTTCAAATCTTCTAAATTGTTCTGTATTGGCCCAGGCATAAACGGTTCGCGTATTAGGGTCATAATTCAGAATAGACATTTCTGAAGTCATTGATTCTATTTCAGAAACATCATTTATTTGAAAGCTAAAAGTGACTTCACCTTTTTCACTTAAATATTGATTTGCCTGACGTGATGCATTTACTTGGGCTTGCATCATACTGAATGCAAATAAAAACACGAACAAGGTCGTTTGGATTTTTAATTTCGAGTAGTTTATTTTCATAGCAACTTTAGATTAGTTTTTTGATGCTGCTAATATATATTTAATTTTTTTAAAAACATCCACGAAATGCATATAAAATCGACAAACAGTATATGTTTTTTGTGTGAACTTTTGTAAATACTTGAAAAACAAGTTATTAGTATTTATTTGATGTGATTTGTTTTTATCTAATAAGTAAGATTTTAACTACTTAATTATCAAATTATTGACCAACTTCCCTTGTAAATAAAAAAAAACCAGTGAGTATGATTCACTGGTTTTTACACTTAAAAATAAACAGTTCAATTAGAAAATAACTTTTTTGCTAGTATAACCATTTTTGGTATAGATTTTTATAATACCATAACGTTCTTTTGATATCTGGAGTGGTATTCTAATATGTTTACTATTTATATTTTGGAAATTTCCAATGCGTTTTCCTAATATATTATAGATTTCTATTTGAGTAATGGTTTGATGTGATTTCCCATGTAATTCTTTGGTATTCCTTACATAGGTGATGCTTGTTTTTTCATCAACAGTATCATCTATTGAAAGAATAACGTTACCAAATTCGTCTAAAGAGCCTGAATTGTCTTTGAAGGTTATAAAAAAACGATCTAAATACGTTCCTTCAGAAATTGTATCCTGAAAATCGGATTCATTTAATAAGGTATGGGTATTATTTACAGCATCATACAGGTAAACATTTATGGGGTTATTGAAGTTTTCTAATCTATCCAAAGCGATTTCTACGTTGCCAGCATTAGACAAAAACATGCCCAGAGGGTATTGTTTAGAATCATCAAAAGCTCCCACGCCTTGTATTACGTATCGTTGATCATTAATCATCCAATTTAAATCGTCTGGATAGTTATCCATATTTAGAGCATCATAGCCATAGTCAACACCGTCTGATGCGGCATTGTCAGGAGTAAAACCTAATAATAAATGCCTGACGTAGCCATTAGGCATAGTAAAATCTATGCGGACTAGTTGTGGTTGATTAAAAGCTACAGAAGATTCTGTGGTATTAGCAGCTGCTGGTGTTAGGCCTAAAAATAGCGCGCAAAACACCCATGTGTATAAGTAGGTTAATGTATTCATTTGAGTTGGGGTTTAAATGAATGTTAGTATGATTTGGGATGGCTAATATAGAATTATTTTTTAAAAACATCTATGAAACGCTAAATTATTCGTTGAAATGCATTTTTATATCATTTGGGATGCGATTTTACGAGCTTTTAATTTCGAACAATTTTCAGTTGAATTACTTTTATAATTTCCAAAGGGTATCCATAGGGCAACTATGGGAAAATCTTTCACGAACTATTTTAATGACAATTTAATTTACTTATATCCATACATTAGCTATATACTAGCCATATACTATTATAACCGTAAAATAGGGGAATAAAAAACGACCTCTCAAAATTCATTGAGAGGTCGTTAATATTAAAAGTTATTAATCTTTTACTGCATTTTAACAATCACCTTTTTATTGATGGTTTGATTATCTGTTGTCTGCACCTTAATAATGTAGTTTCCTTCAGATAACTGTCTGACAGGAATTTTACATTCTTGAGATAATGGTGCATTGGTGCTATTCCAAGACTTAACGGTTTGTCCTAGCATGTTAACCAAGTACACTTGTTTGATGTCCATACTATAAGGAACCTTAATGTAAATTTGATTTGTACTATTTAAGTAGTTTACAATGACCTCTGGATATTCTTCCGTAACCACATCCAACGTATTGTCTGGTTCGAATACAATATAGAAACGCTCTGCATGTGTGCCTGCATCAAGAACTGTTTGATACGGTGTTATGTTGATTCGTGTATAGGTTCCCAAAAGTGAATCATATACATACACATCGGGATCTTCTTCAAAGTTTTCTAAATCGGTTATTGCAATTTCTGCATTTCCTGAGATTCCCATATCTATTGTTATAGGGTACATGTTTTCGTGGTTGAATTCACCGACTCCTTGAATGATGTATTTCCCTTCTTCAATTTGGAAAGACATGTCGCTTGGGAAGTAATCTGTGTTTAAGGCATCGTAACCGTAGTCAACAGCTTCACTAGCTTCATTGTTTGGTGTGAAACCTAAAGCTAAGTGTCTTACTGCCCCTTCAGGTGAAGAGAAATCTAGACGAATCAGTTTAAATAGATTGTCGTTTTCTACTCCAGTATTTGCCTCTCCATTAGATTCATTTCTAAAGAACACGGATGTATTTGCTTCAGATTCTTTTTTGAAAGCGCGCTGTGCGTTGTTAAATAGAATATTTCCGCCATCAGAATCTCCAGTTACATAAAACCCTTGAGCAACGGACACATAACGTTGTGGAATTTTGCCTACCATGCCAACACTACCTATTCCAGTAGGAGGTGATGTGGCTGCAACACCGCTTAACAGATTTCTTACTGCATAACCACCTTCATAATCAATAGTTATGTGGGAATTATTTGTTTTAGAATGTTCCCAGAAATATAAAGCACCAGTAATACTACCTGCGTTATCATTTATAAATTGTGTGGCATCAATAGCTGATGGATAAGGGTTACCAACTAGGGCTTCATTTCCACCCGTAACAGGTGTTGTTATGGTACCGTTGTTAGGTTTTCCTACAAATGTATAGTTCTGTAGATCATTAATAGGATGACCAACACCACTACCTTTCATGGTAAACCCTAAACCAACAGGAACATCATAATTGGTATCTATGTCATTCCAAGCGGCATAGGAATCTGCTGGGTAGTTTTCATATAAATACAACCAACGACTACTTAAAGTAACAGGATTTGTACTTCCTGTTGCACTAGGACCTGGCACCCAATTTACAGGATTTGTACCATCGTATAATACGTTTCCAATTTTAAAGGTTGCACCATCTGTACTTACTGGCGATGTCCAATAATTATAGTTAAATAGATTTGTTGTTCCCTGTTGGTCACGATGTAAAGATCCTGTTCCCGTGTAATCAACAATACTTCCCGTAGGTTGTAGGAGTTGCGATTCACCTTCTAAATTTAAAACACCATCAATTCTTAAATAGGAATTCACTTGCAAACTTTGTTCATTTGAAATGGTAACTATATTTGCATCTACAAGTAACCCAAGAACTGTTGTTGCTCGGTTTCCAGAATCCACATTATGAGCAGTTCTTACTATGTTCCAAGTAACTGCATTGGTGTTAGGAATCATTTGTACGTTTCCATGTAACCACGTACTTGCTGAATTCCAATTTCCATTTTGAGTGCTTATGTAAGGTAATGGCGCTGACTCCTCTTGAAGGGTTGTCATGTTTCTTAATCGCCCATTTGTTCCCACATCTGCTACCAAATTACCTCCTGAAATATCAGCAGTACCTTGATTCATTTGGTAATACGCTGTTAAGTTACTCCAGGTTATTCCAGAAACATCTAAAGGAACTGTTAATCCATTTACTGAACCACTATTGTTTCCAATTTCTTGGTTCATCATTTGGCGAATTTGAGCAGCACTTAAGTTGGTATTCCAGATACGTAATTCATCCATCCAACCTGAATAATAATTAGTTGGTGTATTATTAGGTCTAGCCATAGCTCCTAATAGTGTATTATAATTATTAGCTGTAGGAATAGGACCAGTTCTCGTGTTTCTATCTATACCGTCAACATACAATTTGTACTGTGTACCATTATATGTTACAGCAATATGATACCAACGGCTTGCCGTTATTCCATTCGCCGTGATACTCGATCCATTGGCATTAAATGAAACTGTTCCGTTTACTAAGCGTAAGTCATAACCAGTTGATAGGTTACCAGCATCTCTTTTAGAAATAATAGTTTTAACACTGCTAGATATAATATTTGGCTTAATCCAAGCTTCAAAACTAAATGAACCTGATAGATTATAGGTGTTACCAAAGTTAACCGAATCGTCTGTTCCGTCAAAATCAATATAATCACCACAACTTGGGAAATTAACAGCCACCGTAGCCGAATCATCAGCACAAGGCGCTGCATTATCTAAAGTCCAAGTTAATGTATAGTTTACACCACTTTCGCCTGTGAAGGTTGCATTAGGATCATTTGCATTAGAGAATGAATACGTACTTGTTGCAGGAATTGAAACCGCAGACCATTGTCCAGAACCATTAGCAGATAGCTGAATGGTTGTATCACTACATGAGCCAATAGTTGTAAGGTTACTTGCCGTTGCAGAAACAAAAGGAACTATTGTAATCACCATAGCGTCCGAAGCCGAATTACATGGTCCAACACCGTCTGGATCATTCGTGGTATAGGTTAATGTTACGGTACCGCTTGTTTCACCAACACCTAATGTGTACGTTGTATTAGGTGAATTCGCATCAGCGAATGTACCCGAACCACCAGACCAGGAACCAGCCGTATTGGCGACAGCAACTAAATTTACCGTGGCATTAATAGAACATGTTGTGATGTCTAATCCAGCATTAACTGAAGCTGCTTGATTAATAGTTACCAGCATAGAATCTGAAACAATACCACATACACCAGCAGGATTATTGGTTGTATAGGTAAGAATTACGGAGCCTGCCGTAATATCTGCAGCACTTGGGGTATATACAGAACCCGAAAATGTTCCTGTACCATTAGACCCCCAAGTTGCCGATGACGCACTTCCGCCAAAGGAACCGACCAAAGTTACCGTTTCATTAGAGCAAATCGTTTGATCTGGACCAGCATGAACTGTTGCTGCCGGATTAACCGTTATTATAACCGTGTCAATATCTGGACCACATGGACCAGCAGGATCATTTGAAGTTAATGTTATGGTAACAGTACCCGTTGAAATACTCGGTGTATAAGTTGCATTTAAGTCATTCACATTTGAGAAACTTCCACTAGGAGCACTCCAAGTGGCAGATGTTGCCGTACCACCTATACTTCCGTTTAATGTTACTGTTTCCGTACTACAAATTGTTCGGTTCGTGCCAGCATCAACCGTTGGTAACTGATTAATGGTTACTACCATAAAATCACTCACAGCAGGACAAATGCCATCACTAGGTGTGTTGGTGTATGTTAAGGTTACCGAACCATTGAAAATATCCGCAGGGCTTGGTGTGTAAATACTGCCAGAAATGGTTCCAGCGCTTCCAGAAGAAGACCAAGAACCAACGGCATTGGAACCTGAAATGGTTGCACTAACTAAATTTACGGTTTCACCTTCACAAATAGTTGTATCAGCAGGAACAGATACTGTTGCTGGCTCGTTAACATTGATAGTAACACTTTCGTTTAAGGTTACATCACAATTATTTCCCGCACCAGGATAAGCGCCATTAGTGTACCTTACTCTATTTAATGTATATGTAGTTGTTACTGTCGGTGAAACTGTTAATGAATAATTTCCACTAGCATTAAGTTGCACTTGAGTATTTACAGTACCGTCATTATATCTGATTTGGGCGTTTGGTGTTCCAGAAAATGTTATTGTAGTAGAATCACCTTCACACAATGTCACATCAGAAGATGTGATTTCAGCTTCGGGCTCTTCTAAAATATGAATTTGCATCGTGCTTACTAGGGGGTCGCACCAAAAGAAATTATCAGCAATTAATGAAACTGTAATTATATCCCCTGGCTGGGCAGTAGGTGGAATAGTGTAAGTACTTGTTTCAGTATAGTCATAAACATCCGTACAAACATAATTCCAACATAACCATCCGCATCTGACCCATTCACATTCCTGTCCAACATATTCTGTCGAAAAGCTACCACCAGCACCATTATCACTCCAAGTCCATTCATCATAATCTAAACCACCGTCATTACCAGCCATTACCACAGAAGTAGTTCCAGCACAAACGTATAAATCTGGACCAGCATCAATATCGTTAACGGTAAAATTAAAGAAAACCGTATCACTAACACTTGACGACGTCCCACAAGAATTGCTAGCAGTAACGCTAATAGTTTCAAAAAATGCGATACCATTTACCGATAATGTTACTTCATGAGTGCCTTGTCCCGATTGAATGGTGAAACCAGGAGAAACAGTCCAATTATATGTTTCAACATTCGGATCTAAAGGTACTGAATATATGGCTTCCGTTATTGGACAAAAGAATGATGATGGTCCGTTTATATCTGCAGGTGTAGCAGGTACGCCATCATAAATAGTAATCTCACCGTTAATGGAGTCTACAGTTCCACATCCGATAGTAGCTATCGTATAACTAAAAGATCCTGGGGTTGTTGTACTACCGCTAATTGTATAAATTCCCGTTGCCGCATTAAATGAACCCGTGATTCCAGAAGGAAGGGTAGGAGAACTTGTTAATGTTGCACCAGTAGCACCTGAATTTAATTGAAATTCAATTGGAGTCATTGCTGAATTGTCATTACATACACCTACATCTTCGGAAGCAGAAATAAGATTTATTGATGCGTCAGGTGCAATAATAATTGTACCCGTAGCAATATTGTTTCCACATCCATTTGGTGTAACTGTATAATTGTAAGTTCCTACTTGAGTAGAACTACCCGAAATTGTAAATGTACCAGCGGAATAGGATCCTGTAATTCCTGTAGGAATACCCGATATTGTCGCTCCCGATGCATTGGTAATATTATAAGTTATTGTATTTAATGCATTTCCATTACAAACTGTCTGATTATCATTTCCAGATGTTAAATTAATTGTAGCATCTGGAGTAACAGTCATTGTAATACTCTCCGTTGCAGGAATTGGCGTAGCACAAGTAAGACTTGAGCTTACTTCAACAGAAACCACATCGCCCGTTGAAATCGTTGTCGAGGTGAACGAATTCGTATTGGAGCCTACTGGAGAACCATTAACATACCACTGGTATACTGGAGTAGCACCACCATTTGTTAAACCTGTTACAAAAAACGTTAGGTTTTCACCTGTACAGGCTGGGTTAGCAGATGTGTTTAAGGTGAATGAAACGGGTAATAATGGATTAACAGTCATCGTAATACTATTACTTGTTGTAACGGAATTACAAGGTCCCGATGTAATTTCCACATACACATCATCACCATTAGTTAAAGATGTAGTTGTGTAGGTAGCATTATTATTTCCAACAGAACTTCCACCCACAAACCATTCATAATTTGGGCTTGCACCTAAATTAGAACTTGTAGCTGTGAATGTTACAGCTGTTCCACTACAAATTGGTGATCCTGGAGACGAAGATATGCTAGCAGTTGCACTTTGAACATTATCTAAAATCGTAACTGTGGTATTACAAGAGGCAGAATTTCCATTGGTATCTGTCACCGTAAGTGTTACGTTATTCACACCAATATTTGAACAATCAAAATTAGTAATATCCGTATCAAAGGTTAATCCACCACATGCATCTGATGATCCATTATTAATTGCATCTTCTGTTATTGTAGCAACTCCAGAAGCATCAAGCGTTATACTTAATGGTTGACAAATTACCGTTGGTGCTTCATTATCTTGAACAACGACATCAAAATTACAGGTAGATGATAGACCGTTTCCATCGTTTGCAATAACATCTACTGTGGTTGTGCCAACAGGGAATGTATGAGGGAAGGATATAGCTGATCCTCCAACTTCATAAGAAATTAATGGTGCGGCACTACAATTATCGGAAGCTGTAGCATTAAATGTTAATGTCGCATCACATTGTCCAGCATCTGTATTATAAAATGCATTAGGCGTTGGACAAGAGATAACTGGAGGTGTCACATCCTGAACTGTAACTTGTTGTGTACAGGTTGTGGTTAACCCAGCAGAATCTTCAACGGTCCATGTAATGGTGTGAATTCCAATAGGTAACGGTAATTGTCCTGCTAAATCATTAGTTACAGAGGCAATTCCACAATTATCATTCGTAGTTGGTGTCCCTAAATTTACGGTTGTCGCTTCACAATTTGTATCTGCATTGACAATTACATCTGAAGGACAAGTTATAGTAGGGTTTTCTGCATCCGTTACGGTTATGGTAAATGAGCAGATTGCTGTACTACCATTACCATCGTCAGCTGTAAATTCAATTGTCGTGGTTCCAATAGGAAAAATATCACCTGATGTTAAACCTGTAGTATCTGTTTGCGATATTGTAACCGATCCGCAAGTATCACTAGCTGTTGGCATTGGATAAGTGGCTATAGCACCACAAGCACCAAGATCATTATTTAATGAGACGCTAGGAGGACAGGTGTTAAAAATTGGTGCTACCGTGTCATTAATAACCACATTTTGTGTTTGGGTAGATGCATTTCCATTTGCATCTGTATAAGTCCAAGTTACGACAGTTGTTCCTTGGGTTGAAATCGGTAAAGTTGCATCATTAGTCACAGTTACTGTTCCACCACAATTATCAGTTGCTGTTGGAGCTGTTAGTGTCGCAACTTGGCATTGGGCTGATATATTGGCTAATGGTGTGTTATCCGGTATTGGATCAGTTGTATCATTAATCGTGATTGTTTGTGTAACATATAAAGTATTTCCAGCCGCATCCGTTACCGAATAGGTTCTGGTAATCACCTCCGGATTCGAATTGCCATCCGAAACATCACCAACAAAAGTAACAACAGGCGTTGAGCAATTATCAGCTTCATCGGTCACTACTAAAATATCATTAGAAGGAATGCCAGATGCACATTGTACATTTATAGGCGCCGGATTAGAAGCTGTTGGATTTTGAGTATCATTAATCGTAATGGTTTGCTCTACATTTATGGAGTTACCAGCTGCATCTGTTACGGAGTACGTTCTGGTAATAACTTCCGGATTTGAATTACCATCCGAAACATCACCAACAAAAGCAACGACAGGTGTTGAGCAATTATCAGCTTCATCGGTCACCACTAAAATATCAGCAGTAGGAACGCCAGATGCACATTGTACATTTATAGGTGCAGGATTGGAAGCTGTTGGATTTTGAGTATCATTAATTGTAATTGTTTGCGTTACATTTATAGAGTTACCAGCCGCATCCGTTACCGAATAGGTTCTAGTAATCACCTCCGGATTCGAATTGCCATCCGAAACATCACCAACAAAAGCTACGACAGGCGTTGAACAATTATCAGCTTCATCGGTCACTACTAAAATATCATTAGAAGGAATGCCAGATGCACATTGTACATTTATAGGCGCCGGATTAGAAGCTGTTGGATTTTGAGTATCATTAATCGTAATGGTTTGCTCTACATTTATGGAGTTACCAGCTGCATCTGTTACGGAGTACGTTCTGGTAATAACTTCCGGATTTGAATTACCATCCGAAACATCACCAACAAAAGCAACGACAGGTGTTGAGCAATTATCAGCTTCATCGGTCACCACTAAAATATCAGCAGTAGGAACGCCAGATGCACATTGTACATTTATAGGTGCAGGATTGGAAGCTGTTGGATTTTGAGTATCATTAATTGTAATTGTTTGCGTTACATTTATAGAGTTACCAGCCGCATCCGTTACCGAATAGGTTCTAGTAATCACCTCCGGATTCGAATTGCCATCCGAAACATCACCAACAAAAGCTACGACAGGCGTTGAACAATTATCAGCTTCATCGGTCACTACTAAAATATCATCCGTAGGAACGCCAGATGCACATTGCACATTTATAGGCGCCGGATTAGAAGCTGTTGGATTTTGAGTATCGTTAATTGTAATGGTTTGTTCAACGTTAATAGAGTTACCAGCCGCATCTGTTACCGAATAGGTTCTGGTAATCACCTCCGGATTTGAATTGCCATCCGAAACATCACCAACAAAAGCAACAACAGGTGTTGAGCAATTATCAGCTTCATCGGTCACTACTAAAATATCAGCAGTAGGAACGCCAGATGCACATTGCACATTTATAGGCGCCGGATTAGAAGCTGTTGGGTTTTGTGTATCATTAATCGTAATTGTTTGTGTAACATATATAGAATTACCAGCCGCATCCGTTACCGAATAGGTTCTGGTAATCACCTCCGGATTTGAATTGCCATCCGAAACATCACCAACAAAAGCTACTGTAGGTATTCCGCAGTTATCAGCTTCATCGGTCACCACTAAAATATCAGCAGTAGGAACGCCAGATGCACATTGCACATTTATAGGCGCCGGATTAGAAGCTGTTGGGTTTTGTGTATCATTAATTGTAATGGTTTGCTCTACATTTATTGAATTACCAGCCGCATCCGTTACCGAATAGGTTCTGGTAATCACTTCAGGATTTGAATTGCCATCCGAAACATCACCAACAAAAGCAACGACAGGTGTTGAGCAATTATCAGCTTCATCGGTCACCACTAAAATATCATTCATAGGAACGCCAGATGCACATTGTACATTTATAGGTGCAGGATTAGAAGCTGTTGGGATTTGAGTATCGTTAATTGTAATGGTTTGCTCAACATTTATAGAGTTACCAGCCGCATCTGTTACCGAATAGGTTCTAGTAATCACCACCGGATTTGAATTACCATCCGAAACATCACCAACAAAAGCTACAACAGGTGTTGAGCAATTATCTGCTTCATCAGTCACCACTAAAATATCATTCATAGGAACGCCAGAAGCACATTGTACATTTATAGGTGTAGGATTGGAAGCTGTTGGGTTTTGTGTATCATTAATCGTAATGGTTTGCTCTACATTTATTGAATTACCAGCTGCATCTGTTACGGAGTACGTTCTGGTAATAACCTCCGGATTTGAATTACCATCCGAAACATCACCAACAAAAGCTACAACAGGTGTTGAGCAATTATCTGCTTCATCGGTCACTACTAAAATATCATCCGTAGGAACGCCAGATGCACATTGCACATTTATAGGTGCAGGATTAGAAGCCGTTGGATTCGTTGTATCTGTAATAACTACATTTTGTGTCTGCGTTGAAGCATTACCAATTACATCTGTATAAGTCCACGTTACGATTGTTATTCCTTGAGTTGAAATCGGTAAGGTTACATCATTAGTAACCGTTACTGTTCCACCACAATTATCAGTTGCTGTTGGAGCCGTTAAAGTTGTGACTTCACATTGTGCCGTTACATCAACAAGCGAAGCCGCATCAGCAACAGGAGCAGTTACATCATCAATAATAACATTTTGCGTTTGCGTTGAGGTGTTTCCATTCGCATCAGCATAAGTCCACGTTATAACTGTTAATCCTTGAGCTGTAATTGGTAATGTTACATCACGCGATGCGGTAACGGTCGTACAATTATCCGTTGCTGTTGGAACTAGTAAATTTGTTACTGGACATTGTGCGATTATAGCACCAAGTGCTGCTAAGTCCGCAACAGGAGGTGTTATATCTTTAGCTGTTAAAATTGTTGTATCTGTATCGGTATTACCGGAATTATCCGTGGCGGTAACGGTAACCGTAACGGTTCCATTATGAGGAAGCGCAACTGTGGTTCCACTTGCAGGTACTTGTGTGATGGCTGTAACTAAACAATTATCAGAAGCAAAACCCGTAACATCTGGAATGGTGATTTCACAACTGGCATCTAAATTAACATTTTGATCTGCTGCTGCGGTTGCTATAGGATTTATTAAATCTTCTACAGAAATTGAAGTTGTGCACGTGGAAAAAGTGCCATTACTGATCTCGGTTAAGGTTAAGGTTACCGTAGAAATGCCTAAATCGGTGCAGTTGAAATTGGTTTTACTTAAACTTAAAGTGTACAAAGGGTTCCCGATATAGGTGCCATCTTCTACGTCCGAAACTTGCAATATGGCATTCCCTGAAGCGTCCAGATATAAAGTTAGAGGCGAAAGACATGTAACTACGGGTGCTAAATTTCCAAAATAATCCGGTGACAAAGACACATACGCGGTTAGCGGAATACTGAATAAAGTACCCTGATTACTATTTGCAGTAAAAACATCTGAACTAATTGGTTTAGAAAAACCTTGAATACTAATAGTAATAACAATTAGTAATAACGAGTAAAAAGTAATTTTTTTCATAATAGCGGTTAATTTTTTAATAATAAACTGTCAGAAATTTCTTAAAATCGGTTTTAAATAAGGACGCGATTAGAAATTACTTACATCTGCTATTATTAATTATGTAAACTGAGGGAGCCCAAAATTAACCTATGAAAATGCGGTCGAGAAATTTATTCGGTAAACGGTTAATATACTCTTTGTATTTAATTAAACTATAGTAAACGACTCACTTTTTGATGTAAAACGCAGTATATCAAGTATTTCCGGATAATGAAAATTAATTGATATTTTATTGTTGATGAACTGAAAAGTTTTAGTCGAGTAACGTTATGATAAATCCGATGAAATGCAATTTACTTTTTAAGTGGTTGATTTAAATCTTAAATTTGTGTATCAAAATTAATATTTCTTCTTTAAAAAAAAACGTTCCGAAGGTTTGTGACGCCTCCGGAACGCCTTATAAATTAATTATAAAATAAACGTTTTAATTCACATTAATTTCCCAAGTTAACCCGCTAATATCTGTCAGTTTTAAAATATGACTGCTATTCGGGTTGTAATCGGTATCATTTAAAGATATTGAAATATCGGCTTTTGCACCCAATGGAATAATCAGACTATGAACACCAGGTTTTATTTTCGCCACATAATGATTACTAATTTGATCTGTTGGAAAACGTGATAAATCAGTTCCATTTAAAGACATGATTGTTTTTTCATTCGAATCCAGTAATTCCATACCTATTAAAAAGGATCCATATACATCCACACCTTCCACACGATATACTTGAAATTCCAAAGTATTATTAGAAATGGTAGCCTGGCTTAACTCTAATTTTGGTTTTATGGATTTATTATGAAGCGTTCCAAAAACACCGCCATGAAAATACTGATTGGTAAATAGTGTTAATGAAAAAATGGCTAAAGCACCAAACAGAACAATCGCTTTTAAATTTTTAATCGGCAAAATACCTGAGCCTAAAAAGCCAAACCATTTGGTTCGTGTAAATACATAGTTTTTATCCATTAGTAATTTATCTAATGAATAATGGCCACTACCGCTTAGAAATAAGGTGAACCCGGTGGCAATTCCTAATACACCAATCTGCCATTCGTCTAAACAGGTGGTGCCAATCCATCCTGAACCGAGCAAAATACCCATAGCTAAAAAGAAAACCCCAATACTCATGAGTCGCGTGAAAAGACCTAGAATAATTAGGAGACCAACAACACCTTCTATGATGGTGAAAATAACCATGGCCCACCATAAAGCATCTGGATTTAACACCAAATATTCAATTATGGGTTTAATACCTAATGCGTTGGGAAGAAAATGATTGAATTTTTCGCCTATATAGCCCGCTTCATCAGGGTTTAACTTATTGGCTAAAGCTACGCGACGCCAAAAGGCTGAAAAGTAGGTCCATCCTACTACTAGGCGGATGGCTAATGTAAAAAGTCCAGCCGTGTTATACGACTGATTTGAAAATTGTTTCATGTAAAATGTATATAAATGTTAAAAAAAATATGAGACTATTAAGCGTAAGTTGCTGCAGTATCTAATTTTAAACATTGATATAATATGTAGAATGGCGGACTAACACCAGATGTTTTTTTGCTGTATTTTACGCCAATACGTGGTTGTACACTAGGCGATAAATCCGCGAAATTAATAGAGGGTTTAGTCGCTATTAATTTTAAAGTTTGAAGTTCTGTTGTTTTTACTACTTGAAATCCATCTACAGTTGCTAATTGGCAGATTTCAGAAAAATGAGTAGCAATTGTTTTGTGGGCAGGACGTTGAAAATCGATTTCTAGAGTTCCTAAAAATGTCTCTTTAGCCGAACATGGACTTAAAACGAACAAAATGGCAAGCATTAAAAAAATGCGTGACAACTTATTAGAATATGGATTTTTTTTAATCATGAGATTTGCGAAACTATTCGTTTTTTTATCAGAAATAAAAACATTAACAAATTTTGTTAAAAGGATTGATATCCCATGTTCCGTTTAATTTTACTAACTTGGTTTGAATTCAAACTTTAAAACTTATGAAAAAAATTACTTTAGTGCTTTTTTTACTATCCCTTGGTATGCAAGCGCAAACGTTTCCAAGCCCGTATTGCGAAATTACAGATGCTACAGATGTTATCGTTGAAGAAATAGCATCCGTAGATTTTGGCGGAACAACAATAACAAATACGGATGTGGCTTCTGTATTAATTAACGAAACTGCAACTATTGTAGCGGTAACGCAAGAAGACACATACACCATGGAAGTAACTGGTAATACCTATGGGCCTTTTGATACCGATATTGTTGCGTTCATAGATTGGAACCAAAATGAGGTGTTAGATGAAGCTGGTGAAATATATGAAATAGGAACACTGACTAATACGGACGGAACCGATGGGATATCCGTAACTTTTGATATTGTTATTCCAACCGATGCTGTTCTAGGTGAAACACGAATTAGACTTACTAAAACATATACCGATTCTGATTCCCCGGCAGAAATTAATCCTTGTGGCATTGAGTTTGATGCATTCGGTCAAGGTATTTATCCAGGTTATGGTCAAGGATTAGATTTTACCTTGCTAGTTGAGGCAGCAGTTGTGTTGCCATTTCCGAATCCGTATTGTGAAATTACCGATGCAGATGACGTTATAGTTGAAGAAATATCATCCGTAAATTTTGCAGGAACTAACATATCAAATACGGATGTCACAACTGTTTTAATAGACGAAACAGCCACAGTGGTTAATATAGCGTTAAACGAAACCTATGCTCTGGAAGTCGCTGGAAACACGTATGGCCCTTTTGATACGGATATTGTCGCATTCATAGATTGGAACCAAAATGATATTTTAGATGATGCAGGTGAAATATACGAAATAGGAACACTAATCAATACCGATGGAACCGATGGCGTTAGCGTCAGTATGGATATTCTGGTGCCAACAGATGCTGTTTTAGGTGAAACACGAATAAGAATTACAAAAACATATACCGATTCAGACTCTCCAGCGGAAATAAATCCATGTGGAATTGAATTTGATGCATTCGGTCAAGGCATTTACCCTGGATACGGCCAAGCACTGGATTTTACATTAAATATAGCTCCTTTAAGTACGGATAGGTTTGAAGTTAATGCGCTTTCTGTTTATCCGATTCCAACAAAAGACTTTTTGAATATTAGTTATAAATCTACCATTCAAGGCGTAACTATTTTCAATATGTTGGGTCAGGAAGTATATGCTCAAAATACGGCAGCATCTACATTGCAATTACAGGTTTCCGAATTAGCAACGGGTACATATCTTGTAAAATTACAAACAGAAGTTGGCACACATACTTTTAGATTTTTAAAACACTAACAAGTTTAATTTCTAAATAGCCATAAACAAAAACTGAACAGGATTTATTTTCTTGTTCAGTTTTTCTTTTTTATAATTTCAGTTCACTTTTTATTTTTTACAGTCAAAAAACGCTTTAGCTTGATTAGAAAATAAAAACAAAAAAAATTAACTTTACCACATGGCTATACTCGGAAATATTATCAAAGGTATTATTGAAATTAAAGACACATTTACGCCGGAATTGAATCCGGTGGAAGCTCAAAAAGAGGTGTTGAAAAATTTGCTTACCAAAGCGGAAAATACAGAATTTGGAAAGCATTATAAGTTTGAATCTATTTTAGATTCGGATGATCTTGCAAAAGCATTTTCTGATACAGTTCCGTATTTCGATTATAATAAAATTCAAAAAGAATGGTGGTATCGCTATCAAAATGGGGAAGACCATATAACTTGGCCTGGACATCCTAAATATTTTGCTTTAAGTTCAGGCACAACAGGAAAAAGTAGTAAGCGTATTCCTGTAACGGATGATATGATAGACGCGATAAAACAAGCAGGTATCAATCAAGTATTCGCCTTAAGTAATTTTGATTTTGAAGCCGATTTTTTCGAAAAGGAAATCATGATGTTGGGGAGTTCTACAGATTTGCAAGAAAACAAAGATCATTTAGAAGGCGAAATCAGTGGAATAACAGCCAGTAATATTCCGTTTTGGTTTCGTGGTTATTATAAGCCAGGGGAAGATATTGCCAAAATTGAAGATTGGGATGAGCGCGTGCAGCGAATTGCCGACAATGCTAAAAATTGGGACATTGGCGCCATTAGTGGCATTCCATCATGGATAGAACTCATGTTGGAAAAAGTGATTGCGCAACATAACTTAAAGCATATTCATGAAATTTGGCCAAACCTAGAAGTTTACACGTCTGGAGGTGTGGCTTTTAGTCCGTATGAAAAGAGTTTTAATGCGTTAATGGGACATCCTATTACGGTTATCGATACGTATTTAGCGTCTGAAGGTTTTATGGCGTTTCAAGCCAGACCAGAAACAGATGCTATGCAATTGGTTACTGATAATGGTATTTATTTTGAGTTTGTGCCTATGAAACCAGAATATATTAATGAAGATGGCTCTTTGGTTCCTGACGCACCTTCTATAACGTTAGCACATGTGCAAACCAATCAAGATTATGTTTTAATTATCAGTACTGTAAGTGGTGCTTGGCGTTACGAAATTGGTGATACTATTGAATTTACAAATGTAGAACGCGCCGAAATAAAAATTACAGGTCGCACCAAATTTTTTCTGAACACGGTTGGATCGCAATTATCGGTGAATAAAATGGATGATGCCATGCAGCAATTAGAACAAAAATTCAACACTAAAATTCCTGAATATACTATTTGTGCACAACGTGGCGCGGATGATGAATTTTATCATAGCTGGTATATTGGGAGTGAAGATTCATTGAATTCTGATGAAGTGGCCGAAGCTTTAGATGGTTTTTTAAAGACCGCCAATAAGAATTATAAAGTGGCACGAGGAAAAGCCTTAAAAGGTGTAAAAGTGCAACTCATTCCGCCAGCTGTTTTTCATGAATGGAGTGCTGCCAACAAGAAAAAAGGTGGCCAAGTAAAAATGGAACGCGTTATGAAAGAAGATAAATTTCAGGATTGGGAAGCCTTTGTTACTTCACAGAAGTAGCCTCATCGGGAACCACGCCATCGCGTTCGTTTACAATATCCATGATTTCTTCAGGCGAAAGATAAAATTTTTCGATTCGTAATTTATAAGAAGGTGTTATATCGGCATTGTTCAAAATGAAATCTTTTGTTTTCAGAATATACGATTCCATACCGTGAGCAACAGCAAAGGTATCAGCAGCACGTTCGGCCTCAATAATATGATTTTCGGAAAGCAGGTACTTAACTCCAAACCAAATAAGATTCAGATTACTTCGGTCTTGATAATCCATTATATGACCGAGTTCATGACCTATCCAACCAATTAAAATATCCGATGGTATATCTTTAGTCGAAAACTCTTTATCTGAAATTTTAAATCGTTCACTAATTAAAATCACATAGTCTCGATATTCTCTCGGTTTAAAAAAACTTCCAAATTTAGGCTGTGCCTGCATGGTCGATTTTTTAATATTCTTTTTAAACTTTATCTCAATCCCAACATCCCGTAAAGTTGGATAAAAATCCAAAGCAGCTTTTGTTTCGTTTTCTATAGATTTAGGAATTATTTTTTGAGCGTAAGTGTTTAGTGTTGTCATAAATAGTATTAAAAGTATAATGGGTTTCATAGCGTTGTTAGTATAACGAATAATTTATAAATTGATATGGCATTTAAATAAATAGCCATCCAAAATCTTAAAAATTCGTGATTTCCATTTTAGAAGTTTTATCCAAACCAATACATATAACTGTATCAATATTGCGTCTTGTTTGCTGTGACGCCATAAATGGATTGTGTGAACACAAGTTACGGGGTTTTAATTGTTTTTTTAAACTGATTAGATGCTAATCTTGACCCAAATGAAAAAATCACGTTGTAATTAAGGAACATTCCGTAAAATAGACTGTTTTATGAGGTGAACACGAAATAATTGATTTATCTCATATCTTTTTAAGTCTTATATTTAGCTTTTCCATTGAATAGGAAATCTAGTTTTAGTGACGGATTTATGGTGAAAATAACTAAAGATCAAATTCAGAAACTAATTTAGTTTGGCAACATTCAGAAAGAAGGCGGTTAACAATTGAATATTTTACTTATCTTTAACGTTAGTAACGCAAAACAATATGATATTGACTTTTGGCTCAAAAGAAACGGAACAGATTTGGAACGGAATTCGAGTTAAAAAAATGCCGATTGACATTCAAAACGTTGGACGACGGAAATTAAGGATGTTGAACAATTCACAGGATATTTCTGATTTACGAATTCCACCATCCAACCGACTTGAAAAACTCACCGGAAAATTAAGCGAATTTTATAGTATTCGGATAAATAAACAATGGCGAATTATATTCATTTGGGACAAAGGAACGGCAAGCGATGTGGAAATAATTGATTATCACTAAAAAAAGAAAATATGGAAAAGTTAACTAATGTGCACCCAGGAGAAATTTTGAATCACGAATTTCTTGAACCATTGGCAATTACCGCCTACCGCCTTTCTAAAGATTTGAAAATTCCGCAGACAAGAATTTCAGAAATTATAAAAGGTAAGCGCCGAATTACAGCTGATACGGCTTTACGATTGAGCAAATATTTTGGAAATTCTCCAAAATTTTGGCTTGGTCTTCAAGATGATTATGATATTGAAGAGGAAAAAGAAAATAAGGCACAGGAATTGAATGAAATAATTCAGTACACGGATAAGAACGTTGCCTAATTACGTGCATAAAACACAGTCATAATAGTTGAAAAAAGGAACGTTAAGGCATTTTTTCCAAGGCTCCAAATCTCTAAATTTACTGTAGTTTTTATTTTTAAATTTGGTGGCAGTAGTCCTTCGCTGGGCTAATGGATAAAAGAAAGTTAATTAGAAGAATTTAAAAAATTCGGCTTATGTTTAACCGAAACGTAATTGCTTGTTTTCTGTATTACGTTACATATACAAAACCGTCATGAGTCTGTTTATAAAAAAAAGTATCATTGCCACAACAGGATTATTTCTTTGTGTTTTTCTGATGGTCCATTTGTCGGCAAATATACTCTTGTTATTTCCGGAAGCAACGGCTAGAAGCCTATACAATGCGTATTCTACCACTTTAAGAGAAAGCACACTTATTATGATTGTGGCTTATTTACTGTATCTATCTATTGTTTTTCATGTTATTTATGGGGGCATAATCACCTATAAAAACCGTCGTGCAAAAAATGATCGTTATATCCTTAATCATAAACATGAAACCAGTAGTTGGGCTTCTCAAAGTATGGGCGTTTTAGGTGTGCTTATTTTAATTTTTATGGGTGTTCATCTGGTTCATTTTTGGGCACGCGTTAAATTGGGAATAGGTGAAGAGGTAGGAACAGATATAGCCGGAAATATAGATGTTTACGAAGTTGCCTTTGCCTTATTTCATAATATCTATTACGTGCTTTTCTACACAATTTTAATGATTCCACTAGGATTTCATTTGCACCATGGTCTTAAATCAGCTTTTAAAACCTTGGGATTTTATCATAAAAAAGGACTTCAAGTATTGGCTAAAATTGCACTTATTTATGCCATTATTGTTAGCATAGGTTTTGGGATCATACCAATAATCGTTTATTTCAAATAGTAAGTATATGACATTAGATTCAAAAATTCCAGAAGGCAGGCTAGAAGATAAGTGGAAAAACTATCAAGCAAAATCGCACTTAATCAATCCAGCCAATAAAAAGAAACTCAATATTATGGTTGTGGGTTCTGGATTATCAGGCGCTGGAGCAGCAGCTACGTTGGCCGAACTTGGGTATCAGGTGCAATGTTTTTGTTATCAGGATTCTGCAAGACGGGCACATTCTGTAGCCGCTCAAGGAGGCATAAATGCAGCCAAAAACTACCAACATGATGGGGATAGTGTTTGGCGTATGTTTCATGATACGTTAAAAGGTGGCGACTTCCGTTCGCGCGAAGCCAACACCTATCGATTGGCTGAATTATCAGCACCCTTAATAGATCATTTTGTTCAGCAAGGTGTTCCGTTTGCACGCGAGTATGGTGGTGTTTTGGCTAATAGAAGTTTTGGTGGCGTGCAAGTACAGCGTACGTTTTATGCACGCGGACAAACTGGGCAGCAGCTAGTTTTGGCGGCTTATTCGCAATTATCTAAAATGATTCGCGCTAAAAAAGTGGATATGCTACCAAGGCATGAAGTCTTGGACCTTGTTGTTATTAATGGAAAAGCAAAAGGCGTCGTTGCACGAGATTTAGAAACTGGTGCTATTAAACGATTTGCTGCTGATGCCGTTGTACTAGCCACAGGTGGTTATTCCCGTGTTTTCAGATTGTCCACTTTGGCCATAGGTTGCAATGGCAGTGCTATTTGGAAGGCTCATAAACGCGGTGCCTTTTTTGCAGCACCTAGTTTTACACAAATTCATCCCACTGCTTTACCACAAACTAGTAATGCGCAATCAAAACTGACTTTAATGTCTGAATCCCTTCGTAATGATGGTCGGATTTGGGTGCCTAAAAACAAGGACGATTCTAGAAAGTCTCAAGACATTCCCGAAGAAGAGCGCGATTATTATCTAGAAAGGCGCTATCCGAGTTTTGGAAATTTAGCACCTAGAGATATTGCTTCGCGAGCAGCAAAAGAACGCATAGATGCTGGTCATGGTGTTGGCCAATTGAAAAATGCCGTGTATTTAGATTTTAAGCATGCTATTGCAAAAATGGGAAAGGATGCCATTACCGATAAATATGGGAATTTGTTTACCATGTATGAAAAAATAACAGGAATTAACGCCTATCATGAGCCGATGAAAATTTCGCCAGCAGCCCATTTTTCCATGGGTGGACTTTGGGTAGATTATGAGTTAATGACCACCATTCCGGGTTTATATGCTATAGGTGAATGTAATTATTCCGATCATGGCGCCAATCGCCTGGGCGCGAATTCGCTTCTTCAAACGAGTATTGACGGGTATTTTATTTTACCGAATACCATTAATAATTATTTGGAAGGCGAATGGCAAGCGGAACATCCCAGCATAGAACATCCTGAATTTGCCAAAGTAGAGGAGGACGTTCAGAGACAAATTCAAAAAATATTACATATAAATGGTAGTCGAACTTCGGATGATTTTCATCGCGAGTTGGGAAAAGTTATGTGGCAAGAATGTGCTATGAGTCGGAATAAAGTGGGATTAGAAAACGCCATTACTCAAATAAAACAAATTAAAGGCGCTTTTTGGAATGATGTCAAAGTTACTGGAAGCGCAAATGAAATGAATCCTGAATTGGAAAAAGCGCTGCGTTTGGCTGATTTTATGGAGTTAGCCATTCTGATGTGTACAGATGCGCTTCAACGAAACGAATCTTGTGGCGCTCATTTCCGGGAAGAATACCAAACTGAAGAAGGCGAAGCCAAACGAAATGATGCGGATTATGCCTACGTTTCTGTCTGGGAATATCAAGAAGCGGATTTTAAGCTACATAAAGAAATTTTGGAATTTGAATATATTCAGCCAACGGTAAGAAGTTATAAATAATAACCAGATGAAAGTAACCTTTAAAATATGGAGACAAGATCATTCTGATGCTCAAGGATCTCTAAAAGCATATATTGTTGATGGATTATCGGAAGATATGTCCTTTTTAGAAGCCTTGGATTATCTAAATGAAACCCTTGTTTTAAAAAACGAAAAAGTCATTGCTTTTGAGTCCGATTGTCGGGAAGGTATTTGCGGACAATGTGGTGTGTTTATTAATGGTAGAGCACACGGACCGCATGATCATATAACGACCTGCCAATTGCATATGCGTAGTTTTAAAGATGGGGATACCATTGTTGTAGAACCCTGGCGCGCAGCTGCTTTTCCGGTTATTAAAGATTTAGTAGTTAATAGAACGGCCTTTGATAGAATTATGGAACAAGGCGCTTTTATAACGGCAAAAACGGGTACTGCAGCTGAAGCTAATGCTATTCTCATATCCAAAGATGTGGCAGATGCTGCTATGGATGTGGCCGCTTGTATAGGTTGTGGTGCTTGCGTGGCAACGTGCAAAAATGCATCTGCTGCCTTATTTACATCTGCAAAAATAAATCACCTCAATAAATTACCGCAAGGTCAACCGGAAGCACATAAACGGTTGTTGGATATGACAGCCCAAATGGAATTAGAAAATTTTGGGAGCTGTACGTTTACGGCAGCTTGTGAGGTGGAATGTCCAGCCGAAATTTCTATACGTAGTATTGCAGAAATGAATGCACGCTATATGAAGGCGAAATTATTTGGGTAAAGGACGCGTAAATACAGCGTATTCTCTTAATAACTAAAATACTCTAGTACAGCGGTTTTCTTATTACGTGGTTGTTTTAAATGATTAGAATTACCGTATCTATTGACAGGTGTCTATAAAATCGATATATTAGTCTTTTATTATTAATTTGAGTTTATTTTAAAACCTCTTTACGTGTATTTGCCTAATAAATTTTATGGTTTAAATTTAAAATCTCTTTGTAGATTATACCATGAAACTTATGATTTTTATCATAGGAAAAGCGCGTTAGAAGCTTTAACTTATCGCATTAATTTATGATATAATTTATGAGAAAACACATACTATTACCAACCGATTTTTCTGATAATGCTTGGATTGCAGCTTTATATGCCTTTAAACTGTATGAGGCGGAAACGTGTACATTTTATTTTTTACATTCGTCTATAATAAAAGGGTCTACTAAATCTAGCATGTCTAGTAAACTAACGCGTGTTATGACCGAAAATGCTAAAAACGGTCTAGCAGAGGTTAAAGCAAAAGCAGAAAATAATCATGCCAATGCCAACCATCAATTTGAAACTATTTTAAGTGCTTATGATCTCAAAGATTCATTAGAATCCATCATAAAAAAGCAAAAAATTGATATGCTTATAATGGGAACCAAAGGCGCCACAAAAGCAGAAGACATTATTTTCGGAAGTAATACGGTAAGTATTATTCAAAGTGTGAAGGATTGTCCCGTTTTAGCGATTCCAGATGAATTTAAATTTGAAAAACCAGAAAAGATTGCGTTTCCAACAGATTTTAATCGCAGCTATGGTGATGAATTGCAGCCATTAAAAGAGTTGGCCAGCCTGTTTGATTCTAAAATTGAAATTGTTCATATTAATAAAGATCATGACATTTCAGAAGCACAGGATTACAATTTGGATCAACTTAAAGCAGCTTTAAAAAATATTACGCACAATTTTCATTCCATGCCATCAGAAGGCAGTAAAGAACGTGGAGTTACCCACTTTATTGAGAAGTTTGATATCAACATGTTGGTAATGATAAACTATCCACATAGTTTTATTGAAAGCTTTATGAAAGAACCTATTATTAAAAAATTAGGCTTTAAATCCAGTATTCCATTTTTAGTTATTCCTGGTTAAAACAGATTTTAATTAAACACTATAAAAAGGTGTCGCTTTAATAATACCGACAATCACTTAATGAATTTTACTTATGAGACATCACATTTTATTACCTACTGATTTTTCAGATAATGCCTGGAGTGCAGCTTTGTATGCTTTAAATTTATATGCTAGCGAGCCGTGTACATTTTATTTTTCACACGCTTGGACGTTTTTAAATTCTGGGGCACGATCACATATTCCTCAAAGTGCCATAGAGCCGGTTCAAAATAAATTAAAGAAAAAATTAATGGCGCTTAGAGATCATGCAACTCATGAAAGTAAGGATCGCGATCATACATTTGAAACTATTTTTAGTGAAGGATCTGTATTGGACTGTATGGAAGTGGCTGTTGTAAAGCATAATATAAGATTAGTTGTTATGGGTACCAAAGGAGCCACAGGAGCTCAAGAGTTTTTATATGGTAGTAATACGGTTACAGTCATGAATAAAATGAGACATTGTCCTGTTTTGTTAATTCCAGGTAATTTTGAATATGTGAAACCAAATAATATGGTTTTCCCCACAAAATTTAATCGATTTTATGGCGAAGAGTTAAAATTTATTAAAGAAATAGCAGATTTACATGGGTCTAAAATTGAGATTGTTCATATTAACAAAAAGGATAAACTTGAAGACACACAACTTGAAAATGTTGACATGCTAAAGACCTATTTCAAGAACTATGATATTAATTTTAATTGGCTTACCAAATCTGGAAAAAAGGAACAAATTATAACCCGTTTTATAAAGGAAAACAAGAGTAATATTCTTACCATGATTAATTTTGAGCATAGCTTTGTTGAAAAATTAATTAAGGAGCCTGTTATTAAAAAAATGGGCTATCATTCTATAATTCCATTTCTGGTAATACCACGTGTGGACTAGAACGCTTATTAAACGATGTTGAATTTTGTGGATACAACTTGTATCAAATAGTTGGTTATATAAAAACGTATGGCGAAAAGATGGCATGCATTTACATAAGTGATTTAAAAGAATCTTAGAGAAGAATGTGCACAAAACAAGGTGTTATTTGTAAAATATGACACCTAAATTAAACTAATTTTTATGGCACTTCATAAACAGAAAACATGTCCTATTGGAAACGATTTATAGCTATATAAATGAACTTGCTTATGAATGTGATTGATTCGTTACATCAAATCTTTGCGGGCTTTAAGCTTACAGATTTAACACCTACTGCATGACCAACAAGCAATTATTCCATTTCTTTTTTATACTAGGCTTTCTAATTCTTAATGCCGTACCATGCTATGCATTTCAGCAAAAACCTGTAGATAGCGCTGTTTATTTTAGAAATAAGGTAGAGAACCCCAATGATAAAGAGGATTTAATTGAGGCGTTTGATTACTTCACAAAAAATAAAGAGCAAAACCTCAAGGCGTCAAAGTTCACGCATGCCATTTACAATTTGCGACAAATAGCAATTATTCAATATAAATTGGGTTTCTTTTATGATAGCGAAGATTCGTCCATTGAAGCTTTAAGCTTGCTGGATAATATGAAAGTAGATTCTACGACCACTGAAAGTCGTATTGGAATTTACAACCAGCTGGGTAAAATATATCGTCAATTATTGGACTATGATAAAGCCATTACTTATTATCGAAAGGCGTTAGAATTAGTTACAGAACAACAACATCAAATTAAACTTAAAAATAATATTGGATTTACGCTTATAAAATCAGGGAATTGGAAACTGGCACTTACAGAATTTGAAAACCTCTATAATTCGTTGGCAGAAGTTGAGGATTCCACAGAAAAAGCGCGTATTCTCAATAATTATGGAATAGTTAAGGGGAAACTCAAGCAACCAGATGCCTTGACTTACTTAACACAAGGTCTTGCTATGCGTGAAGCTTTGAAAAATGGAAGTGAAGTAATTGGAAGTTTCAATGATTTATCCAAGTATTACTCGGATACAGGTGATACCATTATAGCAGAAACATACGCAAGAAAAGCTTTCGCTTTGGCCAAAGAAACGGATAATTCTAATATTATTTCAGAGACATTGGATTTGGTAATTGGTTTAAAAAGCGATTCAGAAGTACAACTGTATAAACAGATTAGTGATGGTATAGAAGAAAATAATCTATTAACCGACGGGAAATATGCCGCCAAAAAATATGATTTATTTAAACAGGAAAAAATTGCCAGTGCTAATTTACTTCAAGCTGAAAAGCAGAAAAACTTAAAATTAATTTACGGATACACAGCCATTCTTATTATCGTATTGGGTTTTATTTGGTTTTTAATAACGCGGCATCGGCATAAAAAACAAAAACAATTGGAGGTTTATAATACCGAACTCCGAATTTCAAAAAAAGTACATGATGAGGTGGCTAATGATGTGTATCATCTAATGAATAAATTGCAGCAATCTACCATGAGTCGTGATGGTATTTTAGATGATTTAGAAGCTGTTTATGAAAAAACTAGAGATATTTCTAGAGAATATCATGAAATAGATGTCACAAATAATTATCAAGAACTCCTTAAAGATTTAATATCAAATTATCAAAATTCGGATACGAATATCATTATAAAAGGCATCTCAAAAATAAACTGGGAAACCGTATCCGTGAATAAAAAAGTAGCTATGTATAGGGTCATTCAAGAATTAATGACCAACATGAAAAAACATAGCGCTGCAAAAGTTGTTGTTTTGGACTTCACTAAAAACGGTCAAAAAGTGCATATTCAATATTCAGATAATGGTGTTGGTTGTAGCATAGAAAAACAAAATGGATTGCAAAATGCGGAAAACCGTATAGATACTTTAAATGGTTCTATTACTTTTAAGTCTCAAATTAACCAAGGCTTTAGTGCTTTTATTACCGTTTAAGATGTTTAAAAAAGTAATAGTTTCAGATGATTTAATTAGTATTAATTTAGGGATGTTAACCATTCTGGATACGTTGAAAATCACCAATGTCACGTCAGTTCAGTACTGTGATGATGCGTATTTACGGATTCAAAGTGCCAGCTTAAGTGAGGAACCTTTCGATTTATTAATAACAGATTTATCCTTTAAAAAAGATCATAGAGATCAAAAATATGCATCAGGTGAAGCGTTAATAAAAGCGTTGCATACCAGTTTTCCAGAGTTAAAGATTATTGTTTACTCCATTGAAGATAGGGTCCAAACCGTCAAGCGCCTGATAAATGAGTATGGTGTAAAAGGGTATGTATGCAAGGGCAGACGCGGACTTTTTGAATTGAACGAAGCCATAAATGCGGTTTCTAATAACGAACGCTATGTTTCAGAAATTGTTTCGCAAGCGTTGAGTAAAAAGTCTGATTTAGAAATTGATGATTATGATATTTTCTTGTTAAAGCAATTATCTTTGGGTTTATCGCAGGAGCAAATCAGTCAGCAATACAAGGCAAAAGGTATGTCGCCGAGTAGTTTGAGTTCCATAGAAAAACGGCTTAATAAACTCCGCATTCAATTTAAAGCAAAAAATGCCATTCATTTAGTGGCTATTGTTAAAGATTTAGGGCTTATTTAATTATTTACCGCTCATTACGGAAAACAGTAAGGATATATAATAAAAGCATCTTATGTTTGCTTTGCTATTTATTGAGATAAAAACAGGGGAGTTTTTTAAGCGCACAGATTCTGTGCGCTTTTTTCGTTTGGTATCAGTTTTAAATTTCTTTTGGAAGAATGTGTTATTTTATTTGGTTAATTTGAAGGATAGAAAATACCATTTTATTCAATTTTATGTTTCTTATTCTTAATCCGATTTATAAGTATCACAAATGTATTTATTAATCATATGCTTTGTAATTTTCTTTAAGGTTTTACCCGTTCCAGGGTGTAGGCCTAATGACGTAAAAAACTCTAATGTACCATCTTGATTCTTCCCATACCATAAATTTTCTATGCCATCCTCTTTGAAAAATTTAGTTTGACAATCAGGATTTACTTTTCGGAAGTTCTCAATACGGTCTTGATCATACAATTTAAGAATGCCTTCTTTTAATAATTTCGCATTAAAATCAGCTGCAACATAATGATCTGCTTCCCATATCATCCATTCTTGTTTTGTAACCGAATTGTAGATTATAAATGTAGTCGTTGCTGCAAGCAGTAAAATAATAACAATTTTATGTTTTTGAAAAAATGATTTAGTACTGCTTGACGGGCTAGGATTTACCTCTGGTAATTGATCATTTTTAAAATCAACATAATTGTCAAATCCTAAATAGTGACATAGTCCATTAATGACTTTTATCTGTCTTATCTCAATATCTTTTGTTTCTTCCTTTACAGCAGAATTGTAGTAATCTCTGTATGTCCTTTCTCCTAATTTGAATCCTTCATTTTCTTCAATATAATATGAAAGTTCTTCAGCAATCTTGACCGCAGAAGGGTTTTGATGACCTTGATTAATCAGTTCATTCCGCGCTTTTTCGAAGGCATTAATTAGTAGTTCCTTATGCATTTAAAAGGTGTTTTAGGGAATAAAGTTACATAATTATTCATTGGAATTTTGTTGGAAATGGATTTCCTAAACCTTTCCAATACACGTCCATGGTATTTCCAACCCAAACAAATCAGTTTCCTTTCATTTGCCTCATGATTGATTTATGCCTAATCGCATAGGCTTGCGAAAATCAATCTAAGTGGAGTTTTAAAGATGGGTTATGTGCCTATGAGAAGTAATCATGTCATCTGTCTTTAACTCCATACTTCTCAAGCGAGAATGACGTCTTCTCGCACAATAGCGCGTATTGCTGAATAGTCAATTTCCAATGAAATAGGTGGACAGCCATACGATTGTTCAATTTTAATTTAAAATCAAATGAAAAAAGTATATCTAATACTGTTTATGCTTGCCATGAATATGGCATTCTATTCCTGTACACCAACCAGTGTAGCAGATGAAACAAGTGCTCAAGCAACGGATTGTTGTGGCAATGAAGGCGATATTCCGCCGCCACCACCGCCGCCGCCGCCAGGAGATGATGATTAGGTTGTGATTTCATTTTAGTCATGTTAAAGAAAAGAGAATTGTATTCAGAAATGAATGATTCTCTTTTTTTTAGTTTGGTTACGGGATACCGTAAGGTGATTTCATTTGCAAAATATATATTTGTTTGTTTTGGCTAAAAATCAATTAGATACCGACTTACAAATTTTTATTAGTTAATTATTAAAATGTGTAGTCTAACTTTTTTAAGGGAAAAGTGTTTCATAAAATTAATTAATAAGATATGAGAAGTAGTAAATATATTTATTCTGGAATTGTTTTTTTTATAATAATTACTTCTTCAATAGCTTTTAATACAATTAATGTATTTAACAAATCTACGAATGCGGATCCAATAGTTAGTTTTACATTTAATAACAATAATACATGTTCTGGACAAAGTATTTCTTTTACATCAACCGTTACGGGTGATAATCCTTTTACTTATTCATGGGATTTTGGAGATGGAATTATTTCTACACTAGCAAACCCTAGTCATGTCTTTCAAGCAGAAGGTTGCGGTGGAACACAAAATTTTACAGTAACGCTTACAGTTACAGACGCTAATGGATTAACAAGTACTGATTCAGAAATAGTTACTGTGAAGGAAAAACCAAATATTAGTTTTGTTGATACTAATCCAGGTGTTGCTGGACCTTTCAATAATTGTGGCAATACAAGTGTTAGTTCCGAATTTTTAGTTGAAGTTGGTAATAACTCGATTTCATCGTCATGTGTTAATTCATATAGTATTAATTGGGGTGATGGAACTGCAACTGAAAATAATATTAATTTCCCTATCTCTCATAATTATGTGGGTTTTGGTACTTATAATATGAGCATTACGGCTAATGGTGCTAATGGTTGTTCTAATACTAAAACTTATATTGTTAAGAATGCAACTAATCCTTCGGGAGGAATTTCTGGACCAGGAAACACTCAAAATTTATGTGCTCCAACCGCCGAAATTCAATTTGAAATAACAAATTGGGGTACAAATACCTCTGATACAACTTATGAAATAGATTATGGTGATGGAAGTACTGTTACTTATTCTCAAACAGAGTTAGTAAGCTCATCCTTTTATAATGCAACCAATCCTTCAAGTTCATTGCCGTTTCCTATCCTTCCACATTCTTATACCCAATCTAGTTGCCCTAATGAATTTGTAGCTCGATTATGGATAAGAAATGCTTGCTCTCCCAACCCAAATCCAGCAACACTTCCAAACATATTAATAATTATAAGTCCAGAAGCACGGTTTTTAGCTCCAGATGTCAGCTGTATAGATACTGCTGTAGAATTCATAAATACGACCGAAGCAGGTTATGGGTTTAATTGTTCATCAGATGTTAATTTTATTTGGGATTTCGGGGATGGTACGACTACTGTTTTAACTACTGGTTATGAAACTGTAAATCATACTTTTTCAACTCCTGGAACTTATACAGTAACTCTTACTGGAGATAATTTTTCTTGTGACGAATCAATATACACACAAGATATATGTATTGAAATACCTATAGCTCCTGAATTTACATCAAATGATACTGAAGGCTGCGCACCATTCACCACTATTTTCAATAACACTACAAGTATTTCTAATCAATGCGGTACGCCAACTTTTGAGTGGTTAATTAATTATACAGCAGGTTTTTGTGGGACATCCAATGGCGCTAATTTTATTAATGGAACCAATGCGAATTCTGAAAACCCTGTAATTGAGTTTACGAATGCAGGAACCTATGAGATTATTCTGCAAGGAACTAATTCTTGCGGAACAACTTCCAGCATACCTCAAGAAATATTTGTAACGGCGCCTCCACAAGTCGAAATCAATGCTATTACTGATTTTTGTGATTCGTCAGCCGTTGTGTCGCCAACAGCTAATGTAAACAGTTGCAGTCCAGATAGCGGAACCTATAACTGGAGTATTAATATAGGAACATCGCCCACAGATTGGGAATTTACTAATGGTACCAATCAAAATTCAGAATCTCCAGAGATTAGCTTTTATACATTTAATACGTATGTTTTAAGTCTTGAAGTATCTACTGCTTGTGGAACAATAATAGATACCGAAGAATTTGTAATTTCTCCTGTTCCTACTATTGCAAACACTGTTTTAGACCAAACGCTTTGCTCTGGATCAAGTACGGATAATATTATTCTCGCTTCTGATGATTCAAATACAACCTATGAATGGGTGGGGACATCTCCAACGGGGAATGTTACAGGTGTCATTACGTCAGGTAATTCCGATAACATTCCAGCGCATATTTTGACTTTAAGTGGTGGTACTGTAGGTACAGTAATTTATACAGTCACGCCATATTTAGTTAGTGATTGTCCAGGAGATCCAGTGCAATTTACGATAACAGTAAATGCTGGCCCTTCTATTACTACACAGCCTAATGGCGGAACATATTGTATTGATGGCGTTGCTAATGTATTAACCTTTACATTGTCTAGCAATACAACAGGAACACCAACTTATCAATGGTATTATAACGATTCAGGTGTTGATGATCCAACAGATCCAAATACCACAGCCGTTTCTAGTCCAGAAGGTACACAAGCTGATTATCAACCACCAACCGATGCATTGGGAACGCTTTATTATTTTTGTATTGTCAATTTAGGAGGGACAGGCAGTTGTAGTGAAATTGCCTCAATACCAGTTTCTATAACCATTACACCCAATATTGTTATTAGTAATGAAACACCTTTAAATCAAATTATTTGTTCAGGCGCAACTGCGGCAGATTTAAGTTTTACTGGTAATAACGGTGGTGCAGGATCCATTATTTATAATTGGTTTGTTTCTAATGATACTATAATAGACGGAACAGATACACCAGTCGGAACAAATAGCACTATTTTTTCACCAGGTATTTTAAATACTCCAGGAATTTACTACTACTATGTAACGATTGATGTTGATGAGAATTTAGGCTGCTCAGACGTATCCAGTCAAATTTTCAGCATTGAAGTTGTTGAAGATCCTGAAGTTGTCCTTACACCCACAGATCAAAATATTTGTACCAATGTGACTGCAGACTTATTAATAGCGCAAGTATCTGGCGGTATTGATTTAACAGGGGATGGCACTATAAACAATGATGATTATACATTTCAATGGTATTTAAATGGCGCTCCCGTTTCTGAAGTTAATGATGCTGATGCTGATGTGAGTACTTTTAATCATGACAGTTCATTGCCAGCAGGCATTTATAATTATTATTGTGAAATTAGCCAACCCAATACTTTAAATTGTAATGGTACTAGTAATACTGTAACCATTACGGTTAATGTTGGTCCATCTATTGATTCTCAACCATTAGCTGCCGAATATTGTTTAGGTGATACTATAGATAATCTGGAGGTTATTATTAATAATACTGTTGGTGTTCCAGATTATCAGTGGTACTCTAATGACACAAATGATACAGATACTCCAAATCCGATAGGCACCAACTCAAGTACATTAGTAATTCCCAATACAACGGTTGGAACATTTTATTATTACTGTGTCATCACTTCTTCCGCTGGAGGTTGTGGCGAATTAACAACACAAATTGTTCAAATTACTATTAATCAAGTACCAGAAATTAGTGATTACGCGGCATTAATTTGTAGTGATAATGTATTCTCAATTATTCCAGATACTACAAATGGAGATATTGTGCCATTAAACACAACTTATACTTGGCCTGCGCCAATCGTAAATCCCGCGGGCGCCTTAAATGGAGCAGTTGAACAGTTAATACCAACTACAACAATCTCACAGGTTTTAGAAAATACAACTGTTAATCCTGCAACCGCAACATATACCATAACACCTCAATCGGGTGATTGTATCGGAAATACGTTTGAGGTCGTCATTACTGTTAATCCATCTATATCAGTTGCAGCAACACCAAATAATAACTCCTGTTTTGAATCCAACGATGCATCTATAGAAATTAGTATTACAGGAGGTGTCCCATTCTCAGGTGGCAGTCCATATCTGATAAACTGGAGTGGACCTAATGGATTTACTAGTACGGATGAAGATATTTTTAATCTTGAAATAGGAACTTACACATTGGACATTTTAGACGATGGTGGTTGTCCTTATTCAGAAATATTTGTGATTACAGAGCCAGACGAATTAGTTTTTGATTCCATTAATTTTGATCCTGAAACAATATCTTGCTTTGGCGCTAATGATGGTAGTATCGATATTAATATCATAGGAGGTACAGAGCCTTACGCATATAATTGGACATTGAATGGACAACCTTTTTCAACTGACGAAGACCTTACCGATTTGGGACCAGGAAATTATGAGATTTCTATAATGGATGCCAATAATTGTGGTCCTATTATAGAAAGCTTTTCTGTGGTTGAACCACCTTTATTAGTGCTTTCTCCAATCGAACAAACAAATGTGCTTTGTTTTGGCGATTCAACTGGCGCTATAAATATAGATGTTGTTGGTGGAAGACCTGGTTATACTTTTGCTTGGACAGGACCTAACGGATTTGTTAGTAACCTCCAAAATATTGATGCTTTAACAGCAGGGAATTACACGGTTGTAGTTACAGATAATTCAGGCTGTTTTGATTCGTTAGATTTCATAATAACTCAAAATGATGAAATTATTATCAGTGTTACAACAACAGAGATTGAATGTTATGGAGATAATGATGCATCGATTACCATAAACAATATTTCGGGAGGTATTCCTCCTTACGATATTGCATGGAGTAATTTTGGAACAGGAATGTCGCAAATCAATTTATCAGCAGGAATTTATACGATTACCATTACAGATGCTATAAATTGTATCAAAGCTTTTCCTATTGAGATAGAAGAGGCTCCACTATTTTTAATAGATCCTGTAGTGACCCAAATGTCTTGTTCTGGAGAAAATGACGCAAGCATCATTCTCAATTTTCAAGGAGGTATAGATCCTGTTACTGTAGTTTGGGATGATGACAGTACCGCTGGAGTTGAAAGAAATAATTTACCGCCAGGAACGTACTCGGTTACAATAACGGATGGAACACCATGTGTTATTCAGGACTCCTTTACCATATTTAATATTTTACCATTACAATTATCTGCTAATATTACAAATGCGCTTGATTGTGATGATACGAATAGTGGTGCCATTAATTTACTAATTGCAGGAGGAACACCTCCTTTTAATATAGCATGGTCTAACGGAGCCGTTACGGAAGATTTAAATAATATTCCACCAAACACCTATTACGTAACTGTTACTGATGCCAATGGTTGTCAAATAGAAGATAGTTGGGATGTTTCTCGATTTGAACCATTAATGTTGGAGGTAGATGTTCAGTCAGAAGTTGATTGTGAAGCACAAACCGTTGATCAAACATTTGTAGCTTTGGCAAGTGGAGGCGTACCACCATTTCAGTTTAATTGGTCAAGCGGAACGGTTAGTGGTTTAAATAATGAAATTATGACCACGGATATTAATGGGCTTGTTGTTTTAGAAGTGATAGATAGTCAGGGCTGTAGTACCAATTATAATGTTAATGTAGATATTCCCGTTTTAGGTAATCCTGGTTTTGAAACAACGTCTTTTGGTTATAGTAACTATGGCATTTTTGCCATTCAAGATCCTATTCAATTCACCAATACAGCTACAGGTGATTATGTAAGTATTTTATGGGATTTTGGTGATGGAAATTTTTCAGCTGAAGAAAATCCAATACACACCTATTTACAAGTCGGAAATTATGTCGTCACTCAAACTGTAACGTATCCATTTGGTTGTACATACACGCAAATAATTACTTTGATTGTAGAAAAAGGGTATAAACTTATCATGCCTGATGCTTTTACACCGAATGATGATGGACTAAATGATTTTTTCGGTCCAGAGCACATAGGGCTTAAAAAATTAGAGCTCAATGTTTATGATACATGGGGAAGTCTTATTTATTCTGAATCAGGTGATGATTTGGAAGGATGGGACGGTAAGATAAAAAATGAAGAAGCCGAAAACGGAAATTACTATTACACCTTTAGAGCGCGTACATTTTATGATGATATAATTGAAAAGAAAGGTCCATTTGTATTTATTAAATAAAAGCTAGAATGAAATTTAAAATAATACTCTTTATAGTTTGTGTTCTTTCTGTTTATTCAGCAAAGGCACAAGACCCCATTTTCTCACAAGCTAATTATATTCAGGAAACTTTAAATCCAGGATTTGCTGGATTTGAAGATAATGGCAGAACGTATGCTGGCTTTTTAAGCCGCTTGCAATGGCCAAATTTAGACTTGAAACTAACAACCCAATATGCGTTTGCTAGTCAATCCTTCGATTATGGTCCAAGGCTAGGTTTTGGTCTTGGTGTTAATGCTGTTTGGCAGTACGAGTCCTTCAATAATTATAGCTATTATCAGATAAATATAAATTACGCCCAACGTGTTAACTTAAATGGTGGTTGGTTTTTCAGACCAGGATTAGAGGTTGGAGTTGGTAACAAAAGCAATAGTTTTAGAAATCTGACGCTAGCCGATCAAATAAATATTAATACGGGGTATATTAACCCAGTTTCTGTAGATCCTTTAAGAAATAATAGCAGCAATCCTTATTTTTTAGACTTTTCAGCTGGTGTTGTTTTTGAAAAAGAAGAGTTTAATGGAACAACGTATTGGTTTGGAGCGTCTGTAAAACACCTTAACAGACCCAATATCTCTTTTGTTGAAGGAGAAAAGGTGCCTTTAAGTATATTTTACTCCATACATGGTAATTATCGCTTTCCTTTTTTACGGGATAATAGCGTTATGATGACGGTTAATTATATGCAACAAAGTGAATATAACAGATTGGATATTGGTTCTTTATTTCAAGTTAGACAACTTCTTTTAGGAGTAACTGCTGCTACAAATCCGGCAAAAAATGATGATAATAGTCACATGTTAACCTCTGTCAATGTCTTTCTTGGATTAGAGCTTGCGGAATTTAGATTTGGTTTTTCCTATGATATGAATACCTCAAAAATAGGAAATACCAACGGCGTTTATGAATTTTCATTAACCTACCTTTCCAGATGTCGTAGTTGCAATACAGATAGGAGTAGAAAGCGTTAATAGGAATATATTTAAACCATAAATCAGGCTTTTAAAACTTATAACGAAACCCGATTTCACCAAATTACCGTAAAAATGTCAAGTTCTTATAAAAGAAATATAAATGAAAGTATGCGCAACGGGTTGACATTTTTTACGACCCTAATTTTAGTGTTGTTTTCTTGTACCTTAAACTATGCTCAAGACAAAAACGCCGAAGGTTCAAATAAAAGAAGTATTCATATAGCCTCTTGGAACATCCAAGACCTAGGCCAATCCAAAAACACCGAAGAAATAGCTTTTATGGCAAATGTGTTGAAAGGTTATGATCTGGTGCTCATTCAAGAAGTAGTAGCCAAACATCCAGCAGGTGCACAAAAAGTAGCCGAGTTAGCTGATGAATTGAATAGGAGAGGTGCTAAATGGGATTATAGCATTAGTAATCCCACAAAAAGCCCATCTGTATACATGAGTGAACGCTACGCCTTCCTCTGGAAAACCAGTAAAATAGATATTATAGGAAGAGCCTATTTAGATAGTGAGTTAGAAACTAAAATTTATAGAGAACCTTATATTGGTAAGTTTAAACTGAAAAAAGAAAATACGGCGTTTTACGTTGTTAATTTCCACTCCAGAAAGCATGATGATCAACCTGAATTAGAAATACAATATTTTAAAGACTATCCAAACCGACTAAACTCAAATAACATTATTATTGCTGGCGACTTCAATTTAAATGAAAACCATCCCGTTTGGAATGATTTATATAATCTAGGCTTTAAAGCCGCATTAAATAATAAAAAAACAACCTTAAAACGCAGCTGCAATGCAACAGGTTATTTAAGCCATGCTATTGATAATATGTATTTTTCAAGCGGATTTTCAGTAGTAAATTCTGGCATAATCGATTATATTGAAACCTGTAATAATTTGGAAGCCGCTCGCAAAATATCTGATCACCTGCCTGTGTTTTTTCAAGGACATATGAACCCAAATTAAATAGTATGAAAATTGCTCAGAAGTTCCTTTTAGGACTCTCATTTAGTATATTATTAGTCTCTGCCTCATCCTTTAATGTAGTAGAATCAAACGTGTATATCTGTGAGGGTAAGTACAGCAAAAAGTACCATTTCTCTAAAACATGCCGAGGGCTTTCTAACTGTAAAGCATCCGTAGTTAAAATCACATTAAAAGGCGCTAAAGAAAAAGGGAGAACACTTTGTGGCTGGGAGGATTAATAGGGCTGAAAGTTAATACGTTCAATTTAAATCAAATAGTATAGGCTACTGTTTGATTTAATAAGAAAGAACTATTTCAATAAATTAAACGACCTTTTCAGCCAAGTACCTTTGAACTTCATAGACATCAATACTTTTATTAAATTTTTTGCTAACGGATGGTATGTTTTCACTAGAAATCCAAATTTTTAGTTCGGCATCCAAATCAAATGTGCCTGCTGTCTCTAAAGAAAATCGCGATATATTTTTATAGGGCATGGATTTATACTCAACCTTGCTGCCCGTTAGGCCTTGAACATCAATTAAAATGAGGCGTTTGTTGGTAAACATAAATGTATCTCGTAACAATTGAAAGCCCAGTTCTATAGTTTCATTTTCTAACAGTAATCTGCCGTATTTTTCTTGAAGTTTTTCTGAAGAAACTTGGCTTGAGTTCCCGAGTAATTTATTTAATAATCCCATGTTTTTTTGATTAAAAAGTTAAAATAAAAAGGGCAGAAAAATCACTAACTGCCCCAATTGCTATTAATTAAATTCAATGATTTCGGCAGAAATAGTAGCACTGATTCTTTTTTTAGTCTCAATAATATCGACTGATACATTAACAAGCGCTCTACTTCCTGTAAACTCCACGCCAGCTGCTTTCGCGTTAGCTAGCATATTTGCTTTAGCTTGAGAAATAATCCCTTCCTTATTCGTAATATTTCCAGTTGTTATTTTTTCAGTTGCAATACCTTTAAAACTGCCTAAAACAGTAAAGTTTGCGCTGGATAAAACAGTCTGCGTTTGATTTATTTGATTAAACCCGCCATGGTGGATACTTGAACGACAAGATGCAAATAAGCTAACAACAGCTATACTTAGGATAATTTTTTTCATGTATTATGTTTGTTTTATTTAGGAGATAAAATTATAACCTATAACCAAGCTTTCTATACGGAAAACCGTAAAGAGATATAAATTGCGTATTTTTTTAAACGGTTTACGGAAATCAGTAAAACATATTAAGTAATAAATTCTAAATTTGAAGAATATGATGATTTTTTAACGTGATGAATACAATCCAATTTATTTAAGTAAATTCCAATAATAAAGAACGCTATCTGTATTCTTTTTATATCTTTAAAAACTAGTAGAAATAGAATTAAGGCGACTCCAATATGAGCCGCTTTAAGTATGTTTCAAGTCCTCATTATATGGATGTGCTCAAAATTATAAGATATGAATAAGTATACTAATTTTAGTTTTCTTAAAGATAATTATAGTGATCTGTTGCAATTGGCAATTCTGGCTGAACGTAATTGTTCTTCGGATCCAAGCACTACGTTATCTAAATTAAGGATTCTTTCAGAAAAGTTGGCAGGTACTTTAATTGATTTCGAACAATTAGAGGATTCAATTGATAACAGACAAATTAGCCGATTAAACATTTTGACAAATCAATCAGAGACACCTACTGAGATAATTTCTATTTTTCACACTATTAGAAAATCGGGGAATAAAGCGTCACATTCTGGAGAGGGATCACAAGCCGAAGCACGATATATGTTAAGGCAAGCCTTCTATTTAACGAAGTGGTTTATTGAAGTTTATGAAAACATAGAAGTTCTTGTGGACTATAAAACACCTCAAGAGTCTTGGTTCGTGGCGGAAAATAAAAGGGCGTTAGAATTAGAACAAAAATTAGAATTACTAGAAAAAGAGGTTGATAGCTATAAGCAACAAATAAAAGAGCATACGCAAATTTCAGAAGAAGCCAAGCTACAACGTAAAGAGCGTGCATATCGTAAAGCCAAAAAAATAGAAGAGTCGGAATCAGAAACAAGGGAGCGCATAGATAAGCAGTTACGTGATGCAGGTTGGGAATGTGATACCCAAACTTTAAACTATAAATCATGTAAAACATTACCAAAAAAAGGAAGGTATATGGCAATAGCTGAATGGCGTTGTGGGTCTAAATGGGCGGATTATGGGTTGTTTAATGGTTTAGAACTTATTGGAATTGTTGAAGCTAAAAAGTACATCAAGAACGTGATGAGCGATTTAGGACAGGCTAAAACATACAGTCAACTCATAAATAAAGAACACGATATTATATTTCCAGAACACCCTAATAGCAAAACATATAAGGTGCCATTTATGTTTTCAACGAACGGGAAACCATATTTAGAGCAATTTCAAACAGCCTCTGGTATTTGGTTTTGGGATGGAAGAAACCAAAAAAATATAGCTAGACCTTTACCACATTGGTTTTCTCCAAGGGATTTAATTGAAAAATTAAATTATGATGTAGATGAAGGGGTTAAAAAACTAAAAAGCACAGGATATGAGCTTTTAACAGATCCAAGTGGTTTAAGTTTAAGAGAATACCAAATAGACGCTATAAAAGCAGTAGAACATAAAATAGTAACCAATACAGAAGATAGGCGTGCCTTATTGGCTATGGCCACTGGTACAGGTAAAACGCGTACTATGATTGGTATGTGTTATCGCTTAATTGCTTCAGGTCGCTTTAAACGTATATTGTTTTTAGTAGATCGTCGTATGTTAAGAACGCAAGCTTCAGATGCTTTTAAGGAACTACATATTGAAGGTTTACAAACATTTGCTCAAATTTATGACCTGCAAGATTTAGAGGATAAAATTGCTGAATTAGATACAAAAATCCATTTTGCTACGGTTCAAGGAATGGTGCATCGCATTGCATATTCTGACGAAAGCCCAAGTGTTGGCGATTATGATTGCATTGTGGTTGATGAGGCGCATAGAGGTTATACGTTGGATAGGGAAATGGATGAGGAAGAAATTATACTTCGCGACCAAATGGATTTTCAAAGTAAATACCGCATGGTGTTAGATTATTTTGATGCCTATCGCATTGGTTTAACCGCAACACCAGCTATTCATACGAAAGAAATTTTTGGAGATCCTGTTTTTACATATTCGTACCGTCAAGCAGTTATTGAAGGTTGGTTAATAGATTTTGAACCACCTTATGTATTTCAAACCACGCTATCTAAAGATGGTATTGTTTGGGAAAAGGGCGATCAAGTAAAAGTTTACGATCCAGAAGACAATGATATTAAAGAGTTGGGTGTCACTGATGACGAAATAAAAGTTGAAATTACAGGCTTTAATAGAAAAGTAATTACTGAAAATTTTAACCGCGTAGTTCTACGTGAAATTATCGAAACCTATGGTGTTTTACCAGAAAATAAGGACAAAACCTTAATTTTTGCTGCAACAAATGCGCATGCTGATACGATTGTTAAGCTACTTTATGAATTATATGAGGAATTAGGTGCTGACCCAGATGCCGACGCTATTGTTAAAATTACAGGAGAGGTTTACAATAGAGAAGATTTATTACGAAAATTCAAAAATGATCAATACCCAAGCATTGTTGTAACGGTAGATTTATTAACGACAGGTATTGATGTGCATAGCATATCAAATCTGGTTTTTTTACGTCGGGTGAATTCTAGGATTCTATATGACCAGATGATTGGTCGCGCTACCAGACGTTGCGATGAAATAGGAAAGGACGTGTTTAAAATTTATGACTGCGTTGGTGTAACAGAAATTATGGCAAATGAGCAGGTTATGAAACCTGTTGCGCCTTTAGTAAGTAAAACCTTTTCCAATCTAATTGAAGAATTAGCTATTATTCAAGACGACTATTCCAAAGATGTGAAATTAGATCGCGTTATTGCAAAAATGCAGCGTAAGTTTTCCGGATTTAACGCGCATCAAAAAGAACAATTTCAAGTGTTATCTGGAGAACCAACAGTCAGAGATTTTGCCAAAAAACTAAAAGCTATTGATGTTGAAAAATTGCATATAAAAATTCAAGATTATGGTCATCTTTGGGACTATTTAGATAGAGAAAAAGGTAAAGCATTTAATTATGGAACTTTATACAGTGAACATGAGGACAAGGTTGAAGATGTTTTTAGAGCTTATGATAGAAATCTGAAACCCAAAGATTATCTAGATGCGTTTTCAGAATATATAAAAACGAACAGAAATCAAATTACGGCATTAAACGTTGTTTGCACAAAACCTAGTAGTTTAACCCGAACTGATTTAAAAGAACTTCGGCTTATTTTAGATACCGAAGGCTTCAACAAAACAAATTTAAATACGGCGTATAAGGAGGTTACCAATACGGATATTGTTGCAGATATTATTGCACATATTCGTACTTCTGCATTGGGAGAAAACTTAATAAATCATAATGAACGTATTGCGAATGCTGTTTACAAACTAAAAGAAGCTCATAATTGGAATCAAATTCAGTTAAAATGGTTGGACAAAATTGAAGCACAATTGCAAAAAGAATCTATTGTAACAGTAGAAGATTTAAACAAACCGCCTTTTAGTGTGGAAGGCGGTTTGAAACGTTTGGATAAAGTATTTAAAAATGAAACGGCTCAAATTATTAGTGAGTTAAACGAATATTTGTACGCATAGTAATGTCTAAAATGAATATGAAATATCTAATTGAAAAAGTTTCAGAAATTTCAAATAAATATCAACACTTGGCTGAAGTATCGGGTGATAATTTTAATGTTTTTAGTGTTATTAATGTCACCACCGATGAAGTAAGGTTACATTCTAGATTTATTGCAGAATTACTGAATCCAAAAGGTTCGCATGGACAAGGGGCTGTTTTCTTACAAATTTTTATAGATAAGTTTAGTATTAAACTTGATACTGCTTCAGTACGAGTAAGAGTTGAAGAGCATATAGGAACAAAGACAGAAACTAATGGAGGTTATTTAGATATATATGTATTTGATAACAGAGGAGCAAATTTTATAATTGAAAATAAAATATACGCACCAGACCAAGATAACCAATTATTACGCTATTATAATTTTAAAAAAGACAATATATTATATTTGACTTTATTTGGCGATGCACCTTCTAAAAATAGTTATGGCTCTTTAAAAATAGATGTAGATTTTAAATTAATTTCTTATCATGATGATATAAAAGATTGGCTTGCAGAATGTAGAAAAGAAGCTGTAGAACTTCCACTTTTGAGGGAAGGTATTTCTCATTATATCAATTTAATAGAAACTATAACAGGACAATCAAGCAATGATATTATGAATGACGAAATAAGAGATTACATTTCATCCACTAGTGATAATTTGAAACAAGCAGCCCTAATTGAAGAAAATATGATGGCTGCCAAAGTTAAAATACAATGGTCATTTTGGGTTAGTTTGGAAAAAAAAATAATTCAATATGGTTTAATCCTTGTAGAAAAAGATAGTTTAACATGGCAAAATGTAAATGGGTATTATACTAAAAGTAGAAATAGAGATACAAATTATGGGTTTTGGATAAAAGTGTATGAAAAAGACAGCATAACTATTCATTTTGGAATTGAGGTAGAAAATCAAATTTTTTGTGGATTTACGCTGGAGCGAAATGGAAAAGGAAGTATTTCTAAACTTCCAGAGAACACTAATTTTAAAAATTTGGTTTTAGATCTTAATGACAATTATATTAACAATGAACACTGGTTAGGATGGCGATTCTTAAATCAAAAATTAGACTTTAGAGCTTTTAATTCGGAAGCTATTTTTGCATTAGCAGATAGAAATAATCTAGAAAAGACAACTGATGAAATCGTAAAAGATATACTTAAAGACATCAACGAATTAAAAACTAAATTAGAAAACATATAAATGGCACTATCCACCCAAGAAATAGTAAACAAACTCTGGAACCTTTGTAATGTATTACGAGACGATGGTATTACCTATCACCAATATCTAAATGAATTAACCTTTATTCTGTTTTTAAAAATGGCAGAAGAAACGGATTATAATAATAAGCTTCCAGAAGGGTATCGTTGGGAAGACCTAAAACAAAAAGAAGGCATTGAATTGGCAACCTTTTACCGCAAGCTTCTATTAACTTTAGGAACAGAAAGCACAGGTAACATTCAAAAAATATATAACAACGCACAAACCAGTATTCAAGAGCCAGCCAACCTACGAAAAATTATAAAACACATAGATGAGCTAGATTGGTTTGAAGCCAAAGACGAAGGGTTAGGCGACATGTACGAAGGCTTATTAGAAAAAAATGCGAGCGAGAAAAAATCTGGAGCCGGACAATACTTTACACCAAGACCATTAATTAATGTGATGGTGCGATTAATGGACCCAAAAGTTGGCGAACGCCTAAACGATCCTGCTTGTGGTACCTATGGTTTTATGATTGCTGCACACCACCATATTTTAAAGCATAACGATATTTATAAATTAAGTGAAACTCAAAACAACCACTTACAAATAGAGCAATACAGCGGTTGCGAGTTAGTTAGCGACACACACCGTTTAGCCATGATGAATTCTTTTTTACATGGTATGGGAGGAAACATTGCATTAGGCGATTCTTTAAGCAGTTATGGCGAAACCATAAAAAACAAAGACCTTGTATTGGCAAACCCGCCATTTGGAACCAAAAAAGGAGGGGACAGACCAACCAGAACCGATTTGGTGTATCCAACCAGTAACAAGCAATTAAACTTTTTACAAAGTATTTACCGCAGTTTACATACTAGAGGAGGCGCCAGAGCAGCCGTAGTATTACCAGATAATGTATTGTTTGAAGATGGCGATGGACAAAATGTACGTATAGACCTCATGGAAAAATGCAACCTGCATACTATTTTACGTTTGCCAACAGGTATTTTTTATGCAGCAGGCGTAAAAACCAATGTATTGTTTTTTGAACGTGGCACCAAAGACAAAGGCAACACCAAAAACGTGTGGTTTTATGACATGCGTACCAATATGCCCAACTTTGGAAAACGCACCCCATTTACCGAAACCTATTTTGAAGACTTTGAAAAAGCCTACACAGCCAAAGACCGAAACAACATTAAAGACGAACGCTTTAGCTGTGTAACTAGAGAAGCCATTGCAAAAAAGAGCGACTCGCTCGATTTAGGCTTAATAGCAGACGATAGCATTACCAAAGCAGAAGACATTGGTGAACCCATAGATATTGCCAAAGAAGCGTTAACCGAATTAACCAGCATGACCAAGGAGTTAAATGCCATAATTAAAGCATTAAACTAAATGAAGAAGAAGTTACCAAAGAATTGGGTTAAAACTGAAGTTGGAGTTGTCTCTGAAATTATAAGAGGAATTACTTATAATAAATTACAAGCAAAACCTATAAAAGAAAATGATGACTATTTAGTTTTAAGAGGCGGAAATATTCAAGATGGTGAAATAACAACAGAAACTAATGATGTTGTTTATGTTGAATCTAGTTTAGTTAAAACTCAACAAGAAATAAAAAAAGGAGATGTTGTTATAGTAGGATCTACAGGTAGTAAAAGATTAATAGGCAAAGCAGGAATAGCGAAGCAAGACTTTAAAGAGGTTTCTTTTGGGGCATTTTTGATGCTTATCAGACCTTCAAAATTAATTGAAGCTTCATTTTTTGATTACTATTTTATTTCAGATAATTATAGAAATGTAATTAGGGATTTAGCAGGTGGCGTAAATATAAATAACATTAGAAGGGAATATATTATTAATTTAAAATACCCACTTCCACCACTACCAGAACAACAACGCATGGTAGCCAAGTTAGACGATTTATTTGGTCATTTAGACAGCCTTAAAGCCCGTTTAGAGAATATCCCACAAATCCTTAAAAACTTTAGACAAGCAGTCTTAACACAAGCGGTAACAGGTAAGCTTACTTTGAAGTATCATAGAGGTGAAAAGATGGCAAATTGGGAGGTAACAACGATCGGTAATTTATTTGAGGTGAAAACGGGGGCTACACCAAAAAGAGGAAATTCATCATATTACGAAAATGGAGAAATTCCTTGGTTAAAATCTGGTCAAGTAAAAAATGACTTTATTTATGAGTCTGAAGAATTTATTACTGATATCGCGATAGAAGAAACTAATGCTAAAATTTACCCAAAAGACACTCTTTTGGTTGCAATGTATGGTGAAGGTAAAACTCGGGGGCAAGTAGGATGGATGAAGTTGGAAGCTGCATCAAATCAAGCAATTGCAGCTTTGGTGAATGAGGAAATGGATTTAAAAACTAAACAATATGTCTATTATTATTGTCTAAGTCAGTATTTAGAAATAAGAAAACAAGCTGAAGGTGGGAATCAACCAAATCTTAATCTTTCTAAAATTAAGAATTGGGAAATCAGTATTCCACCAAAAGAAGAACAAACCCAAATCGTAAAACGCGTAGAGCATTTATTTGCTAAAGCAGATGTTATAGAAGTGCAATATCAAAGTCTAAAAACAAAAATAGATAGATTACCACAAGCTATTTTAGCCAAAGCCTTTAAAGGGGAGTTGGTGGAGCAGTTGGATACGGATGGTAGTGCTGCCATTTTGTTGGCGGAGATACAAAAGATAAAAGCAGCTTCATTGCGAGGCACGAAGCAATCTGTTAAAGTAAAGAAGTAAAAACAATGAACTATTTAGAAGGTTATAAGTATCAGTTGTTCGTGGAGTCCATAAATGATAAACGGGTTATTGTTAGAAAAGAGCAAGCAGGAATAGCTTGCAATTTTAAAAAACCGCTAACAGATAAAAATAGACCTAAAATTTACGTACTAAAAACAGATAATGATATTCATTATGTTGGGTATACCAACCAATCTGTTTCCTCCAGATTAAGTGCAGGTATGCGTGCTACTGGTGTAAATGGTTATCATGGATACAAATGGAGGAATAACGATAAAGTAGATATATTAATTTTTGTGTTTGAAGAATTCTCTAATAACAAAGATCAAAAAGCTAATGAAAAACGCTTTATAGAAGCAATAGAGGCTGAGTTAGTTTTTAAAATCCGTACAGAAACTGGTAAATGGCCTTTAAGCCAAAACGAGATTCATTTTAATAATGAAAAAGCTGCACAAGTTAGAGAGGTAACTAAAACACTTTATTCAGGAATATTAAAATAAAACAATATGATTTCACGTGTAAAAATAAATGGAGACTATTTAGAAACCTATGGTCCTGATGGAAAACGCATAAAACGTATGCACTGTAAAAATGTCTTTTTAGGTAATTCTAGCGAGATTGTGGTCGTACAAAACGACAATTATATTGAGGTATATGATGCGGACTTAAAAAGAATATCACGCAGCTTTCTAAAAACAGACCGGTTTTTAGGTGCTTCAGGTGAAACGTTTTCCATTCAAAATGGAAATTATGCAGAAACCTATGATTCAAGAGGAAAACGAATGAGTAGAAATTATTCAAAATAATATGAATACATCCAGTATTATAGACGTGCCCAAAAAAGCACAAGACAAAGATCAACTAGGTATTGATGCCTATAAAAATGGTTTAACAGGATTTATAAACACAGCACAAACACCACTTACTATTGCTATTCAAGGTGAATGGGGAAGTGGTAAAACGTCATTAATGAATGCTATTAAGCATGATTTATGTGCAGACCAGAATGGTTTTTATGGTATTTGGATTAACACTTGGGAATATTCATTGCTAACAGATGAATATACAACCATGACCAATATTATTCAAGGTATAATAGCATCCGTTATCCGCGTCTTGGAAAAAGATAAAAACCAGAACCTGGAAGATTTAAAGAAAAAAGCAGTAGGTTTTTTTAAAGCCGCAGCAAGAAGTGCAGCTAAAGTGGGAGCAAATGCTGCTACTGCAGGAATTGCAGGCGATGCCACAGATGCTTTTTTTGAATCTTCAGAAAAGCAATCTTCTTTGCGGGAATTACATACAGAGTTACAGAATCAAATTAATAAGAGTATTGGCAATAAGGAAAATGCCAAAGGCTTTTTGTTTTTTATAGACGATTTAGATAGAATAAATCCACCAGTAGCAGTACAAATATTAGAGCTACTTAAAAATATTTTCGATTTAGAAAATTGTATTTTTATTTTAGCCATTGATTATGATGTCGTTGTTAAAGGATTAGAACCGAAATTTGGTAAAAAAACACCAGAAAATGAACGTGAGTTTCGTTCATTCTTCGAAAAAATAATTCAGTTACCTTTTACTATGCCTATAGGCCAATATCGGGTAAATGATTTAATTATAGATAACCTAAATCAACTTCAGTATTTTAACGAAGGGGAACTGACACCAGAAGTTTCGGACACCATTGTAGATATAAGTAATCTAACAGTAGGTTCAAACCCAAGAGCCATTAAACGCTTATTAAATAGCTTATCCTTGGTACGAAGCATTATGTTGGCTGTAGAATCGGAAAGCAAACCAACCGCTTTTGAGCAGCTTACAAATATTGGTGTGTTTAGCATTCAAATAGCGTATCCATTATTGTTTAGAGTATTAGAACGTTATCCAGATTTCACCGCTTGGAATGATGAGGTGATTGAAACATTTAAACTAAAGCCACTAGATGCCGAACTTAAAGATAAGCTATCGCAAAATGAATACTTTGATGAGCAATGGGAGCAAATACTGTATCAGTTATGTCAGCGTGAGAATTTTTTAAGCAATCGTGCCATGCAAATTTCAAGGTTGTTTAATACTTTAAAAATACAAATTGAACGTAATGCAGCTAAAACGTCGGGCGATTCGCAAGATGTGACTTTACTGGATGTCATGACTAACGCCATACAAATAGCATCTGTTACCAGTTACGACGTTGCCAATGAGGAGCCAAAAGTAAAGGAAATTCACAAGTCGGGTTTTCTGAAAGGTGTAAGAAAAAGAATTAAGGAAACGTTAATAGACCAAGGGAAATTAAAAGGTATTGAGATACTGTATCAACAAAAAGCCGTAAAATCCAATCTTACTTTTTTAATTCAGAAAGGAAAACATAAGTACCGTTTAGATATTTCTATTCATACAGGAGCAAAAGAATATCGCTTACAAACACGTTTTGAATGTTGGTATTATGTAAAAGCAATCCATAATGATTTTCTTCGCAATTTGGATGAGCCAGAAGCCAAAGAGAAAAATGCAAAAGCACGTTTTAATGACATGTTGCAAAAAATGGAGAATCTTTCAAATGAGCTTCCTGATAATTATGAATTGAGTCATCACGTTTTAACAAATGATAGCCATAATACAATTGCAACAAAAATGACAGTGAAAACACCAAATGCATGGGTTTTTATAAATGATGAGCAGGAATTGAAAGTATATGTGGATGCGGTTATAAAATTTCTAGAAATGGTGGAGGGTATAAAGATTGTTGATTTGTAGTGGTAAAAAAGACATCGAAAAAGAAGAAGAGCCAATTCAAAATTTTGTTCATGTTGTAGTTGAAGAAGTAATGACGAAACTGCAAATATACAGGGTTAAAAAAAATGCAAAGTATCAATACGGTTAACCGTAGAAATAGAATTTAAAGCCGAGGTATCTTTAGGGATACTTAAGAAATTGTAGCTGAAATTATTGAATAGCATAAATCAGGTTAATAATTAGATGGATTAAAAAAAGAAATATGGAACATGCTAAAATTATCAAAATGGGTTATGCTATTCAAAAATTGTTAGAAGAGAAACAATTGGTAAATGCTAAACCTAAAGATTTAATGCCTAATCTAATCCAAAAGGGCTTTTTTAATAATGATCATAGAAATGGATTACCATTACGAAACATTTTGAGAGATTTAGATGATTGTGATATGCTTTATTTATTACCACAAGTTATGGTAGAACGAAAAGAAACCAATCGATTTTGGTTTTTTAATACAATTGAATTTTAAAAGTGATAATTATAATATTAAAGGAATCATGCTGGAATGGTAAATAACACAGTGCAAAACATAAGGCAAAAGGCCAATTTTCTAAACCGTTTAAGCAATAGCGAAGAATATCTTTTTGAATATATAAACACAAATAAGGAAAACCTTAATGAGGTTATAAAACAGTATCAGCCAGAACGCGAGTTTAAACCAGTAAATACATTACGTTTTTTAATAGCAAACGAGATTAAGAAAGGGACAATAATAAATAAAGAGTTAGTTGAGCAATTAAAACAAGCAATTGAGAATAGAGATGTAAGTGCCTATTTTAATTTAAACGATACTTTAAAACAGAGTTTAGTTAATTATAAGCAGAGTAAAACAGGAATGTTTCCAAACTGGAAACATACATTTAAGATATTTTTCCCATTTATCCATAGTGCAGTAGAAAACAATGAGGTTAAAGAATTACTTAATCAATTGGCTAATGATATAATTGAAATTAGTGAATTAGAAAACGTAACAAAACATATTGTTAGCTTCCAAGGTTCACAAAACTATGGATCCGATAGAATCTGGGTGGCAATTATCCCTGAATCATCACCTAGTGTACAATATGCATATCAAATATTTTTCACAATTGATACTACTGGTCTAATTGGAGGAATTCATAAAGGGCATAACTTAAAGAACAAAGAATTTGAAAACCAAAATTTGATATTTAATGAATGGAATGACTATATAGAACATTCTAAACAAGTTAAAGATCAGTGGTCTGAATTAAATTCAGAAGTCAATTTTATTTTTTTAAATGATGAAAAGGAGTTTGTAAAGACTTTAAAAAAAATGGAAATACCCTCTTTATCCAATTATTTTCATGTTCTAGATAGATTTAAAACAGATTCAGATATTCAGGATGAAGAAAAATTAGTATTTAGTTTGGCAAAAGGCCGATTAAGTTTCCAAGTAGGTAAGCGCTATTGTTTTAATTTAAATAAAACAAGCTTTGACTTTATTTCAAATAACGAGTTAGAACTAGGTGATACTAACAGAGAAACATTTTCTGGCACAGACAATACTTATTTATATAAAGACAGAACTATTGAGGATGTATTTGACTACTATGAGGATATTAAATTTGCAATAGAAAACGAAATTGAGCGCGATAATCATGCACTCGCAAAATCCTATGATAATAGTGCATTTAGAAAAGCAGTTTTTGACCAACAATATCGTGGAAAATTTATTCAGAATATAGAAAAACCAAATAGCTCAAAAAAATATTGGGCTTTGGGATTCAACTCAAATGAAGGAAGATTAAACCTTTTTAAAAATGAAGGTTACTGGCAAGCAATGGATTATCCTAAAAATGATTCTCGCCCAGCAGCAAAAAGAGCTAGAAAGTTGTTTGATCAAATTCAAATTGGAGATTATGTTGTTATTAAAGGCTATGGTGGTTCTCATGATTTAGTAATTCATTTTAAAGCGGAAGTGGAAGCTAAAGATTATGAAAGTGAAAGATTAGAATTAAAAAAAATAGTAGGTTATCTATATAAAGGAAAAGCGCCTAGGGGTTCTGGAGCTGGTAATTGGCACGAAACTATACTTCAGGTTAAGAGAGAAAGCGATATTAAATTGTTGTTTGGAGAAAACATGGAAAATATGGAAATAAGATTTAAGGAGTTTTTAAAACTTTCGGTAGCGACTGGGACAGTTAAAACATATCTTTCTGCGATAAGGTCTATAGAAACGTTAGCAAAAAAACGTGGCTTAATGTTAAGCTCTATTTATAATTTCGATAAATTGAATGATTTTCAATCTTTTTGGGAGAGATTGAAAGCTGTCGAACTTTATACTGAAACGAATAACAAACACCATAACAGATATAATTCGGCACTTTTGAAGTATGAAGAGTTTTTAACTTCAATGGCTAACAATTTAAAACCAAATAATATTTACAAAGCTTCATTAAACCAAATCTTTTATGGTCCTCCAGGAACTGGAAAGACGTATAATACCATTTTAGAATCTGCTAAAATAATCACTCAAAATGATGGTATAAGTTATGATGATGCTCAATATGTATTCAATGAGCAATTAGGAAATAGATTAGAGTTTATTACCTTTCATCAAAACTATAGTTATGAAGATTTTATTCAAGGCTTACGTCCAGATGTAGATCAAAAAGTATTGAGTTTTGATAGAACGGATGGTGTTTTTACAAAAATTGCCACGAATGCTATGTTTGAATTTTACAGAGTGTACCAACATCGTCAAAAACAAGCGGCGAATAATACCGATGTTAAAATCGATTTAAACGATGCCTATATTGAATTTGTTGGTTCATTAAATGAAGAACAAGAGTTTGAAACCAAGACAGGAAAACGTGTTAAAATAACAAATTTTACTGATAAACAGAATATTGAGTTTAAACCTATAGAAGGCGTAAAAAGTTATTTAGTATCAAGTACACGACTATTAAAATTATATAAAAAGTTTCCAAACATTGAGGATATTATGCGTGTTCATGAGGATATTCGTGATGCTATTGGAGGCTGTAATTCAACAATATATTACGTTGCATTAAGAGAGTTTATAGTTTTCCTAGAAAACTATAAAACTACGGTTAATGACTTTGAAGATGCAGATAATGACGAATATGAAGATATTACCTATAAACGCAAAAAAGAATTGTTGGCAAACTTTGATCTAAATGAGCTAAGAGAGATTGAAACAGCTCAAGTTCCTAGTTATGTTATAATTATTGATGAAATAAATAGAGCGAATATTTCTAGAGTATTTGGCGAACTAATTACCTTAATTGAGAAGGATAAGCGGTCTCATGGAAAAATACCAATTAGAGCAACCCTACCATCTGGCGAAAAATTTATGGTGCCATCCAACTTGTATATCATTGGAACCATGAATACGGCAGATAAATCTATAGCACTTTTAGATATAGCCTTACGCAGACGTTTTGAGTTTGTACCTATGTATCCTAATTCGGAATCTTCTGGTGATAAAGTGGTCATTGATCCAATAATTTTAGACACTATCAATAAGGAGATTATTTCAAGAAAAGGATATGATTTCACCATTGGGCACTCTTATTTCATGGGAGAAGATTATGATTTAGAAAACACGATTAATAATAAGGTGATTCCTCTGTTGTTGGAGTATTTTATGAATGATCATGAAGAGGTTAAAAATATACTCAATGCTGCTGGATTAGATGTGGCTGGTTGGCCAATGAAATTAGTTTCAAATGACTAATTTATTCGAATATAAAAACAGCGTAGAATTCCCAAAGGAACACTTTGATGGTTTAGAGATGTTTCTGGATGATATATGGGCTAAAAGAGAAAAATCTAGCTACTTTTTTAATGAGGAAGATAATAGGGTAGAGCAACAGCGCTTTATACAGTTTCTGCATAAAACCAAAACTTTGAAGTCCAATAAGTACGTTGGAGTTATTCATTTTGAAGGCGAGACTATTAATTTATTACCAAAAATATTTTACAACCCTAAAGAAAATGAGGAACCAAATGTAAATGTTATTAATAAGCATATTCTTTGGTGGTTAAGCTATTGCCGAAAATTAAAGTTTCCAAATTATCTGTCGACTTTAAATAGTGAGCAATCAGATTTTTTTGAAATACTGATATACCTATTTAGTAAATATACAAGAACCTTACTGAACACTTCTATTTATCAAAAATATACTGAAGTCAACAAAGAGTTGTCCTTTGTTAAAGGTCGTGTAGACTTCAATGCCTATATCAATAATAACCTATCACGAGGTAGAAATCATAAAATCAGTTGTCAATTTGATGCTTTTGAAATGGATAATGAATTTAATAGATGCATAAAATTTGTTTCTAAGCTGCTGTTGTCTGTAACTAAAGAAAACCAGAGTCGACGATTTCTGAGTGATATTTTATTCATTTTTGATGAGGTGAAAGATGTTCCAGTGTCAGCAGATAAAATGAAACGAATGACGTTTAATCCCATGTTTTCAGATTTTGAAACTGTTCGTGATTATTGTGTGTTATTTCTCGAAAACAGTGTTTCTTTTAATTATAAAAACTCACTGAAATTATTTGCGTTTCTATTACCAATGGAATATGTGTTTGAAGATTTTATTTTTGGTTTTATAGATAAGGAAATAGAGACCATAAAAGCAAAAGCGCAAGTCGGTAAAAAATATCTAGATGTTGAGAAGGACTTTAAGTTAAAGCCAGATTTATATTTAAAAATTAATAATAGAAACATTATTGCGGACACAAAGTATAAAATTGTTTATACCGATCAGACTGATGTTAAAAAAGGAATTTCACAAAATGATTTATATCAAATGTTGGCTTATGCAGTTCGTTTCGAAGTTGATGAGGTTGTTTTGTTTTACCCAAATACAATTTTTATGGAGACACCAAACAATTCAGAATTATCAATAATAGATGAATTGACAAGTGTAGATAAAGAAAATAATAAAAGAAAAGTACACATCAAATCATTCCAAGTACCAATTATAAATTTTGAATTATTTAAGGAGAATGACAGTAAAAGCCAAACAATTCTAGAACAATTTGAGATATCAAAGAAGCTTTTGAAAAGTAAGATTGAAGAGGTATTATAAGATAAATAGATTATAAGAAAGACGGTATTTTAGAAAAGAAGTTTTATGCACGTTTAAATGCTTCAACACATGAATATAGAGATGTTGAAGAAATCATTGATTATGTGTTTAATAAAGAATGGCGAAAAGGCTGAAATATGCAACTTAAAAATTCAATTCGCCAATTTTTTCAGTTCCTTTTCTAAAAATTGATATCGAATTTTTCCAAGTTCAGTAGCCCTTAAAACAGCCGTTTTATCTTGGTATAATTCATCTTCACTAAAATCAACTAATTCTCTAGATTTATCTGAAATGTACTCATAAAGTCTTTGCGAATTTTTATTGAACTGTCTAAAGGTGTAATTTTCATTTAGTTCCCAAAATAAGCGACTCATGGAATAATTTTCTACGCTTTCTATAATTTCATTAAAATTATGATCTATTTCAGTATATTCTGATTCAATCATTATTCGTATCTCATTAAGGGCATCTTTAAATTCTGGCGCGTCCTCCTCGTTGTCTATTTTAACGCCAATCTCATGATTATTTATTTGAGAATACTCATAGAGATTCATAGAGGAAATTAGAACAGTTTCTTCATTTACATAGATTTTAGAATGTAAGTTTTTTATTGATAATAATTTCACATTATTAAAAGAGTTCAACCAAATGCGTTCTTGGTTTTTCAATTCATTTTCTCTGTATAAAATATAGACATCTTCTACGTTCTTAAATGCGTCTGAAAGTCTAACCTTTAATCTTTGATTCAGTTTTAAATAAGGTGATACTATTATTAAATAGTGATTTGCACTATGCAATATTTGCTCTATTTCGTATGATATTTTTGTTGTTCCAAATACTTTCAAATTCTTAAAGTTTTTAGGGGTGATTTTTACAAGGTATTATTTTGTTTGTGCTTTAGCTTTATGGTTACTATAACATTTTTGTTTAAACTCGGTTAGGTTTTCGACGAATTCCGATGTGATTTTACAGAGTTTCTTTTTTTCGGAATTAGATATATAGTTCAAATTGCTATTAGATAGTTTAGTGGTAGATTCTAAATAAATGCTATTTTGGGAAGCGTGAATTTGAAATCCAGAATATTGATAGTTTTCTTCAAATTTATCGAAATTGTCATACTCTAATCCTGAAATTATTCCACTTAAACAGACCAAATTACTTCCTTTGTCAATGTTGAAATAGTATTGGTTATTTACATTAAATTCAATAGTGCCATTGTTCCATCTAGCACTTACGCCTCTATTAAATCTGTCAGACAAATAGTTAGCTAAAATTATATGGAATTTTTCTTTTGCGAAATACATGTCTTCTTCATTTGGTTTTGAAGATTCAATATTTGGTTCAAGGTGTTTTTTTACAAAACTTTGTAATTCAGATAATTCGTCTTCAGTATGATAAATGGAGCCAAATTCTATGGCATTCAGGTTAGAACTCGTTAATAAATTCATAGATGTAACTATGCCTGATTTCTCATTGAAATACACTTTTGCATGTAAATTTCTAATCAATTTGGGTTTTATTCCTAATTCTTCAATTTGTTCCCAAGTTTTAAAATTTTCGTTATCCAGCCTTGCATAAAACTGTATTTTTACGCCTCTTTTTATAGCATTTGAAATATCTACTTTTATTCTATCCCAATTATTGAAATTAACATAAGGTGATACCAAAATAAGATATTCATTGGCATCATTAATTAGGTTTAGAATTTCACTGGTAATTTGATATGGAGGAATTATTTTCATTTTGGGCTTGTAGGTTAGTTAATTAGACGTTCGCAACTAATTATATGTAATTAAATCCATATTAGGATTTAAATTTTGAACGTAATTTTGATATTAAACTGCTTTTTTGTTTAAATGTAATTTCAAATGTCTCTTTACAATCGTGAAGTTGTAAATTGGAGTTATCGCGTTCTTTTAAATATTTTGAATTTATTATAGTGCTTTGTTTAATTTTCTCATAATTATAAGGAGCAAGTATGTTTTGTAGTTCATTGATAGATATTCTAACGTTCTTGAATAAGATTGTATCATTTTTCCCATAAAAATGAACGCAATTTTTATTGGGTTGTTCGCCAATACTTGTCCTAGAGGTACTAGCGTAATATAGTTGATCAGGTGTAAATCGGATATCTTTATTAACCCCAATATTTAGAGTAATTGTTTGATGTTCTTGAGCAATCTGATTTTTATTTATTTTCCCAATAACCTTTTTTTTTAGGACGTCTTGAAATTCGTCTATATCAAAAGGTTTACTCATGTAACCAGAAACATCTAAAGCATTCATCATTTTTGGGCCATTATTAATAGTTGAGGTTAAGAAGATTATTTTTTTATTTTCCGCTATTTTTTGTGCTAACTCAATCCCGTTGTAAACTGGCATTTCATAATCCACGATTAGTAGGTCAAAACCGGCTACATCAACATTTTCATAAGCTTTTTTTGAACTGTCATAGCTTTTAATGTGCTGTAATTCAAAGAAAGGAGCAATAGTGTCAATTTTATTTTTTACCCAATCTAAAACTTTGGGATCGTCATCGACTATTATGTAGCGTATCATTTAATTGATTGTTAAGGTTAATTCAGAAAGGTATTGGTTGTTTGGAAGTGCTCTATGGTTTAATATGCTATTCGGGTAATAGGCGTCAAGAAGCTGCTGCAAGGCATTTAATCCGAATTGACCAGTATTATGATCCAGTTCAGATTGATTATCAATTCGGTAATCTGAACTATTTATTAAGGAATAAATTAATTGGTTTTGCTCTGTTTGCTTTAGTGTTATAGTAATAAAAGATTCATTTTCATTTAAACTACCGTGTTTTAAGGCGTTTTCAACGAATGGAAAAAATAAAGTTGGCTTTATTTTTATATGCCTTTTCTGGTCGCTACTTAACATGTTTTTCAATTCTACTTTAGTTTTTGGCTTTAAATACTGAATTAATTCCATAAACATATTAATATGGAGCCATTCTTCCTCTAAACTAATATGTTCTCTATTTAATGCAGACACATTGTAGTCTAAAAGTTGAAAAATTTGTTTTAAGGATTTTAATGAAGGAATCTTGTTTTCTTTTTTTTTGAAACTATAATATATACCTAAAAATGATTTATGGTTGGATTTAGCCTTGTCTAAATCTATATAGATTTGATTAATCACATTTTTTATAAAATGAGCGCCAAGTCTTGTGTTATTGGTTTCTACATTTTTAAAATTCACGTAACGCTCGTAAGCCATTCTTTGATGATTTATAACCGTTTTCTGATCTTCTATTTCTTGCTCTTTTTGACTTAACGTAGAGTAAAATTTCTGTTTGTAATCTTCCATTTCGCGCCCTAATTGCTCCATACCTGTCTGACTGAATGCGAGCTTACTTTCTAATGATGCTACTTTACCCGATTGAATGGTTAAGTTCTCAATATCCATTTGAACAATTTTTAACTGTTCTGTTAATCGTCTATTCTTTTTTCTGAAAGAACGCTTTCTATAAAGGTTATACCAATTTCTTACAACAACTAAAATAAATAGGACTAGAAGAACCAAAAAGATACTCTCTAATGGATCATCGGCGGATGTATAATCATAAGGATTGTTTTGCATAGATCTAGGCTTAAGTAGGTTTTAATAGGAATATCACAAAAAGAACAAGAAATATCCCAAATATAAGCCCTCTGTCACAAACTTGAAAATTTAATTTAAGATATACTGATATTTGAATATGATAGTCAGAATCAAGGAGAACGTCTCCAAATATAAAGCTATCAATAATCAATAAATCTAATATTATGAGTAAATCAAAACCAATGAGTAGTAAAGCAGCTTCAAGAATACAAAGTTCTTCAGCTAAAAGTTCAAGTGCAGGAAGTGTTTCTAAAGGTAGTTTTGCCGCAAGAGCACAAAGTGCAGCATCCAAAAGCGGTAAAAAATAATTTTAACTTTAAAAATCAGTAATTATGAAATCACAACAAGAAACCAATGATCCAAATGATGTTAATCATGGAAACCAATTGAACCCTGATCATTTGGAGTATCATCATTCAAGGGAAGAAAACTAGTATAAATGACCTCCTTAAAATCGCGCTTTTACAACTAAAAGCGCGATTTTTTAAATTAACCAAATATCGGTTGTGAGATACATTTAGAAGCAAACCACCAAAAACGGCCGCTTTTATAATACCTTTTTAACAGCCAATCCCAGCAATATGTTTTAACTTTATGAAAATTTAAAACATAAAATCATGAAACAACAACTACTTAATTTCTTGGCTATCATCGGTTTAGTTGGATCCATGTCGGCTCAAGGTTATACCACACCAGATACAGGAACAACCTTTACTTTAGATGATTTAGTGGCGGCAAGTCCGGCTACCATTTCGGTATCAGGCACCACTTATACCTTGGTGGATGATTTGATAATTTCCACAACAGATACCTTTCTTATAAATTCAAATGTAACATTGGAACTAGCTGCCGATATCCGCATCACCGTTTTTGGAACCTTTACCGTCAATACAGATAATGTCACGTTTACAGCCATAGACCCAGCAGCTCCTTACGAGGGTTTTCGCTTTGAAGAGTTCTCCGATATTAACATTCAAAACGCTACTATTCAATATGGTGGTGGCTTACGTGTGCTTACTGAAACGTTTACCATTAACAATTGTCTAATTACCAATAACGTGTCAGGTGTTGCAACGGGCGGCGTTATTGCGCTTTCACGCGGTATGCCACAAATTACTAACAACACGATTACCTTTAATCAAACCCCAGCCATCAGTTCGGGTGCCAATAGTGCCGTATCACCGTATATTTTTAATAATTATATGGAAGGGAATAACCAAGCAAATTCCAACCGGCCTCAAATTAACATGGGGACCACAAGGACTGCAGAACCCATTCAAATTATTCAAAATACCATTAAGGGCGATCGTACTTTGGATATGGTAGGTGGCATTGCCGTGTCTAACTTCGTTGGAGGTACTATAAATGCCATAATCGATGACAATAGCATTACCGATAACCGCTATGGTCTGACCATTGTAGGAAACAATGCCTTTGCTTACGTCAGAAATAATAGGATTGAAGACAATGATACACAAGGAAGCCCCAACGTGGGTGGAAGTGGTATTTCGTTAAATACGTCTTCGGGCGGTATGGAAGTCATTGCTAGTGGGAATCAAATTCGTCGAAACCTCTGGGGAATAACGGTTATTGGAGAAGCGTCTATTAACTTGGGTGATGGCGCAGCAAATGTAGGTCAAAATGTCTTTTCTGAAAATGGAAACAGTGGCATAACTTACGCACTTTATAACAATACACCCAACGCATTAATGGCTATGAATAATTGTTGGGATGAAACCAATGCGCCTAATACCCTTGCTGATGCCGAAGCCGTTATTGTGCATCAAAACGATGATGCGACATTAGGATTAGTAAGCTTTGACCCCGTAGATTGTGGTTTTTTAAGTATAGACGATCAACAGTTGAAGGCCGTAACCATGTATCCGAATCCTACAAACGGACAACTAAATATATCCCATAATACGGCTTTTAAACACATGAAAATATACAGTATAGATGGAAAATTAATCATGCAGAAAACACTTCAAATGGGTGCGAATAATATGTTCTTGAATTTGAATGCTGGTATGTATATTTTAGAATTAACAGGCGTGAATGCGAAGGCCACCAAAAAGCTAGTAGTTAAATAATTTGGAATGCTGTAATAGTGAAAAGCGCCACCTGAAGTGTGGCGCTTTTTTACATAATTTAAAGACCACTCGCGATTCTCAAAGCGCTTAAAGCTCTTTTTTTATTATATGGTATGCCCCAAAAACCACTGAATCCCAATAATAGTTTTCGCATCGCGAAACCGATTGTTTTTGACGTGTTTACGGACCTTCTGAATCGGCATTTTTACCAATTGAAGAGCCTCTTTTTCGGCTATCATACCGCCACCTTTAAAAATTTTATCGGATGAATTCACTTCAGCATAGTATAGAAAAATGCGTTCAGAACTTCCGCCCGGCGAAACAAAAAACGAACTGATAAAGCCCAGTCCGCTTACCTGATAACCAATTTCTTCTTCAACCTCCATTTTCACGCGGTGTTTCGGATCTTCATGAGCTTTTATAGAGCCGGCTGTGAGCTCAAGTATCCAGCCAGCCCGTTCTTTAATAGTGGGATATCTAAATTGCTTGGTAAACAGTAAAGAATCTGTGTCTTTTTCATACAAAACAATGGCAACGGAATCGCCCCGTTCAAAACAAAACCGATCCTCTTCAATGCTGCCTGAATTAAACAGATCATGTTTAATTCTAGCCTTTTTTGATTTGGAAGACATGATCAAATACAAGGCGTTCGTGAAGTAGTCGGTATTTCATTGGTGGCTTTCAGCGTTGGCTATTCATTGGCATTTTAACATATTCTAATGGGATTTTTTCTTGCTCTAATCTCCAGTTGTTTTTCTTAATTTTATTGCAGATAGTCATTTCTATATCGTTCAAGTTTAATTGACTATTTATATTAGATACTATTCCATTATCATTTTCAAAGAATTTATCAAAAGTACTTGCGTTCATAAGAGCATATGGTACGGAGCTTAAAAGTAACAACACACGTTTGGCTAAAATGAACTTGGCCATACATGGAATAGAAGGTGAAATTATAAAAGCCAACAGCTTTTAAACCAATCCGTACAACCTAAAAGGAAGGTGCGATTTTGTGATGGCAAATCCACCATTTAATGTCGATAAAATAGATACCAAAAATAAGTTTTTAGCGGATAACGATAGACTACCATTTGGGCCACCATTAACAGGAAAAGGCACCATAGAAGACCAAAGCACAGGGTTACAATGTTATAATGGGGCTTAATAGCTACGGGAGCAACAGGTACTGCATTAGGTACAGGAATAACCAATACAGCTGCTATTATTACAGCGCAAGGTCCAGCTGAAACAGATTATACCGCAGGTTTAGCAAAGGCATATATCGGATGCGGTTTTACGGATTGGTTCTTGCCCAGTAAGGATGAATTAAACAAATGTATGTAAATAAAACAGCTGTTGATGCTACAGCAACTGCTAATGGAGGTGCTATTTTTAATACCTATGTCTACTGGAGTTCTACAGAGTTCGATCAATCTTTCGCACGGGGGAAGAATTTTTCCAATGGTATTCCGATCCTCAAGGAAAAGTTGATCGCACGCGCCATTCGTCCTATGCGTCCTATTCGCGCTTTTTAGTTATTAAAATACATATTTTAAATAATAATCAAAATACTGATTATAAGCACTTTATGTTTGTTTTTTGATTTTGTCCATGTTTTTGTCCATGTTAAATACCCACTTTTAAGCACCATGTTTGATACTTTTAGTAAATACTATTTAAATTAATAGGTATCTCTCGAGATTAAAATAATATTTACCAACATACGAACCCAACAAAATATAATTCTATGAAAAAAACAACACTAATAGCCTGTCTATTCTTTGCTACACAATTAATGTACTCACAAAAAGCCATTCCAGCCTCCGGAGGTAATGCCACAGGCAGTGGTGGTTCATCCAGTTATACTGTTGGGCAATTGGTATATACCACCAATACAGGAAGTGGTACCCTAACCCAAGGTGTGCAACAAAGTATCGAACTTTTTACCTTAAGTAACCCCGAACTGACCACCGTAAATTTAACTGCTGTTACCTATCCTAATCCTACATCAGATTATGTGGTATTAGCCATAAGCGATGCCAAACTAACAGATTTAAGCTATGCTTTATTCGATTTACAAGGCAGAGCAGTTGTAAAAGGATCTGTATCTCAAGAACGTAGTAAAATAAGTATGGAAAATTTAGCATCAGGTACTTACATTCTTAAGGTAAGCCAAAACAACCAAGCATTAAAAACGTTTAAAATTATAAAAAAATAACATTAACCTATTATGAAGAATTTATACACATTTTTAGTAGCAGTATTGCTAACGGTAACAACCTTTGCCCAAACGCCAGAGAAAATGAGTTACCAAGCGGTTGTAAGAGACAGTGGTGATGCTTTAGTAACCAACCAAGCAGTTGGCATGCAAATAAGCATTTTGCAAACTACAGCTACAGGAACAGCAGTTTACGTAGAAACGCAAACACCAACCACCAATGTTAACGGATTACTGACCTTAGAAATAGGGACAGGTGCTGTTGTAAGCGGTGATTTCACGACTATAGATTGGTCTGCAGACAGCTATTTTATAAAAACAGAAACCGATCCAACAGGAGGTGCCAGTTACACCATTACAGGTACGAGCCAGTTATTAAGTGTGCCGTATGCCTTGCATGCAAAAACGGCTGAAAGCGTAACCGAAACGCAAACTTTGGAAGATGTTGCAACTTTAGGAAACCTAGCAAATACACAATTAAAAAACGTAACCGACCCAACCGATGCTCAAGATGCAACAACTAAAGCTTATGTAGATAATTTAATAGCAACACTAGAAGCTAGAATTACAACTTTAGAGACACAACCAGCAACAGTAGGCGACTTTAGAGATGGTGGCGTAGTATTTTGGGTAGACCCAACAGATAATAGGCATGGGTTAGTTTGTGCTATTCAAGACCAAGGTGGAGGGATAAAATGGTATAACGAGGCTTACATAGCTACGGGAGCAACAGGTACTGCAATAGGTACCGGAACAACAAATACAGCAACCATAATTTCAGCACAAGGTGCAGTAGAAACTAATTACGCAGCAGGTTTGGCAAAAGCCTATACGGGTGGTGGTTTTAACGATTGGTTTTTACCTAGTAAAGATGAGTTGAATGAAATGTACCTAAATAATGCAGCTGTAAATGCTACAGCAACCGCAAATGCAGGTGCTATTTTTTATGGTTACTACTGGAGTTCTACGGAGGGCGATAGCAATAGCGCGTGGGAACAAAATTTCGGCAGTGGTAATCAGGGCACCAACAATAAGGGCTTCGCAACCAGTGTGCGTGCTGTTCGGGCTTTTTAATTATTAAAATACATATTTTAAACAATAATCAAAATAGTGATTATGAGCATTTTATGTTTGTTTTTTAATTTTGTCCATGTTTTTGTCCATGTTAAATACCCACTTTTAAGCACCATGTTTGATACTTTTAGTAAATACTATTTAAATTAATAGGTATCTCTCGATATTAAAATAATATTTACCAACATACGAACCTAACAAAATATAATTCTATGAAAAAAACAATACTAATAGCCTGTCTATTCTTTGCTACACAATTAATGTACTCACAAAAAGCCATTCCAGCCTCCGGAGGCAATGCCACAGGCAGTGGTGGTTCATTCAGTTATACTGTTGGGCAATTGGTATATACCACCAATACAGGAAGTGGTACCCTAACCCAAGGTGTGCAACAAAGTATCGAACTTTTTACCTTAAGTAACCCCGAACTGACCACCGTAAATTTAACTGCTGTTACCTATCCTAATCCTACATCAGATTATGTGGTATTAGCCATAAGCGATGCCAAACTAACAGATTTAAGCTATGCTTTATTCGATTTACAAGGCAGAGTAGTTGTAAAAGGATCTGTATCTCAAGAACGTAGTAAAATAAGCATGGAAAATTTAGCATCAGGTACTTACATTCTTAAGGTAAGCCAAAACAACCAAGCATTAAAAACATTTAAAATTATAAAAAAATAACATTAACCTATTATGAAGAATTTATACACCTTTTTAGCAGCAGTATTGCTAACGGCAACAACCTTTGCCCAAACGCCAGAGAAAATGAGCTACCAAGCGGTAGTAAGAGACAGTGGCGGTAATTTATTAACCAACCAAGCCGTAGGGATTCAAATAAGTATACTACAAACTACAGCAACGGGAACAGCGGTTTATGTAGAAACCCAAACGGCAACCACTAATGTTAACGGATTAGTAACTATAGAAATAGGTGCAGGAACCATTGTAAGTGGCGGTTTTACAACCATAGATTGGTCTGCTTCTAGCTACTTTATAAAAACAGAAACTGATCCATCCGGCGGTTCCAACTATACAATTACAGGTACTAGCCAGTTGTTGAGTGTGCCTTATGCATTGCATGCTAAAACAGTAGAAAACGGAATTCCTACAGGAGGCCTTGAAGGGCAAGTTTTAACCATAAGCAGTAGTGGTACACCAGTATGGGCAGATCCTTTTGCGGGCACAACTTTTTATGAAGATACAGATAGCGATGGCTACGGCGATATTAACAGTACGTATGTAGCATTTAGCGCACCTAATGGTTATGTAAGTAATAATACCGATTGTAATGATACTGATGCTACCATCAATCCAGACACAATTTGGTATTTAGACGCAGATGGCGATAGTTTTGCCATTTCTACAGTAACACAATGTGATTCACCAGGAACAGGATATACAACAACAGTAAAACCATTGGGTGATTGCAATGATGGTGATGCAACAATAAATCCAGGAGCCCCAGAAATAGCTGGAGACAATATAGATAATAATTGTGATAATCAAATAGATGAAGCAGAAATTGGTCAGTTCATTGAAGGTGGCGTTGTTTTTTGGGTAGACCCAACAGATAATACGCATGGCTTAGTTTGTGCCATAGAAAACCAAAGTACAGGGATACAATGGTATAACGGGTCTTACACAACTACGGGAGCAACAGGTACTGCAATAGGTACTGGAATAACAAATACAGCAACTATAATTTCAGCACAAGGTGCAGTAGAAACTAATTACGCAGCAGGTTTGGCAAAAGCCTATACGGGTGGTGGTTTTAACGATTGGTTTTTACCGAGTAAAGATGAGTTGAATGAAATGTACCTAAATGAAGCAGCTATAAATGCTTCAGCAACGGCTAATGGAGGTGCTAATTTTTCTTCTTATTACTTCTGGAGTTCTACGGAGGTCGATGCCAGTCTCGTGTGGAGACAGGATTTCACCAATGGTAATCTGGGCAGCGGCTTTAAGGGCAACACACTCGCTGTGCGTGCAGTTCGAGCTTTTTAGTTATTTATAATAGTACCGCGTAAGCGGACGGTTTTTATTTTTTAAAAATGGCACTACATACGGAGTTACCGGTTTACAGAGATACTTATAAACTAGTATTATAAATTTATATATGCACCAAAAATTTCCCTAAAGAATACAAGTATAGTTTGGGTAGCGATATGGAGCGCGATGTATTGGTGCTAATGCGCTGTATTTACAGAGCTAACAGAGCGCAAGAAAAAACTGCGTTTTTAACTGCGTTTTTAAATAATTCTGAAATTAAAATATTAAATATGAAAAAAATATACACCTTTTTAGCGGCATTATTACTAACGGCAACAACCTTTGCCCAAACGCCAGAAAAAATGAGCTACCAAGCGGTTGTAAGAAACAGTGGCGATGCTTTAGTAACCAACCAAGCCGTAGGGATTCAAATAAGTATACTGCAAACTACAGCTACAGGAACTGCGGTTTACGTAGAAACTCAAACGGCAACCACAAATGTTAACGGACTGGTAACTATAGAAATAGGTACAGGAACCATTGTAAGTGGCGGTTTTACAACCATAGATTGGTCTGCTTCTAGCTACTTTATAAAAACAGAAACTGATCCATCCGGCGGTTCCAACTATACAATTACAGGTACTAGCCAGTTGTTGAGTGTGCCTTATGCATTGCATGCTAAAACAGTAGAAAACGGAATTCCTACAGGAGGCCTTGAAGGGCAAGTTTTAACCATAAGCAGTAGTGGTACACCAGTATGGGCAGATCCTTTTGCGGGCACAACTTTTTATGAAGATACAGATAGCGATGGCTACGGCGATATTAACAGTACGTATGTAGCATTTAGCGCACCTAATGGTTATGTAAGTAATAATACCGATTGTAATGATACTGATGCTACCATCAATCCAGACACAATTTGGTATTTAGACGCAGATGGCGATAGTTTTGCCATTTCTACAGTAACACAATGTGATTCACCAGGAACAGGATATACAACAACAGTAAAACCATTGGGTGATTGCAATGATGGTGATGCAACAATAAATCCAGGAGCCCCAGAAATAGCTGGAGACAATATAGATAATAATTGTGATAATCAAATAGATGAAGCAGAAATTGGTCAGTTCATTGAAGGTGGCGTTGTTTTTTGGGTAGACCCAACAGATAATACGCATGGCTTAGTTTGTGCCATAGAAAACCAAAGTACAGGGATACAATGGTATAACGGGTCTTACACAACTACGGGAGCAACAGGTACTGCAATAGGTACTGGAATAACAAATACAGCAACTATAATTTCAGCACAAGGTGCAGTAGAAACTAATTACGCAGCAGGTTTGGCAAAAGCCTATACGGGTGGTGGTTTTAACGATTGGTTTTTACCGAGTAAAGATGAGTTGAATGAAATGTACCTAAATGAAGCAGCTATAAATGCTTCAGCAACGGCTAATGGAGGTGCTATTTTTTCTTCTTATTACTTCTGGAGTTCTACGGAGGTCGATGCCAGTCTCGTGTGGAGACAGGATTTCACCAGTGGTTATCAGTTCACCTTCTATAAGGGCTTCATGAACAGCGTGCGTGCAGTTCGAGCTTTCTAGTTATTTTACAATTTAATTATTTATAATAGTGCCGCGTAAGCGGACGGTTTTTATTTTTAAAAAATGGACTTACATACAACGTTACCGGTTTATAGAGATACTTATAAATTAGTATTAGAAATTTTTGTAAGTACTAAAAATTTCCCCAAAGAATACAAGTATAGTTTGGGTAGAGATATGGAGCGCGATGTATTGGTGCTAATGCGCTGTATTTACAGTGCTAACAGAGCGCAAGAAAAAACAGCATTTTTAAATGAGTTTTTAAATAATTCTGAAATTAAAATAGTAAATATGAAAAAGATATACACCTTTTTAGCAGCCATATTGCTAACAGCAACCACCTTTGCCCAAACGCCAGAGAAAATGAGCTACCAAGCGGTTGTAAGAGACAGTGGTGATGCATTAGTGACTAATCAAGCCGTAGGCATGCAAATAAGTATTTTGCAAACTACAGCAACAGGAACAGCAGTTTATGTAGAAACCCAAACGCCAACCTCTAACGTTAACGGATTAGTGACTGTAGAAATAGGCACAGGATCTGTTGTAAGTGGCCATTTCACGACCATAGATTGGGCTGCAGACAGCTACTTTATAAAAACAGAAACCGATCCAACTGGAGCTGCCAGTTACACCATTATAGGTATGAGCCAGTTATTAAGTGTGCCTTATGCGTTACATGCAAAAACGGCTGAAAGTGTCACAAACGATTTGGTAGACGATGCAGATGCTAACCCTACAAACGAATTGCAAACATAGAGCAAGTATTGGTTGTTGGAAATGATGCCAATGGAAATGACCTTATAAACACAGGGCAAATTGTTAGAGGTACGGGCAACACCAAATACAGAATCTTCGATGGAAATTGCAACGCCATTGCCAGTTGTTTTTCCTTCAATGACACAAACTGAAGTTGATGCAATAGCAACTCCATTGGAAGGCATGGTACAGTATAATACGGATGCGAAAAGGTTGCAGATCTATGCCGTGCTAACGGATAAAGCTGAAATATTAAACGAAATTTTTACAGGTTCAGAAATGAGAGATATTTATTGTATTACCCAATCATTTACATCTCCTATAGCTGGACAAATTGTGCTATAGAGTTACTCGTAAAAGACGGGAATCGTGGTCCTGGACCTCATGATATTGATTTTTTTGGTAGTATGGGGTATGAACAATTTACAATTCCTTCTTATTCAAGTTTTACTTGGTTTACTTTTAAATTAGCGACGCCTAAACCGGTTAATGCAGGGGTACAAACGTTCCTATCGTTTTGTAATGTATGGCAGACCACTTTTGCAACGAATAGTAGTTACCTTAATGGTAGTAGTCATGAAGCTTCTGCTTCAACGCCAAATGTACAAGGTGATTTATTGTTTAGAATACATAGTCAGCCAATTCCTGGATCATGTGGATGGCAGAATATGAATTAATCCATAGCTCTAAAACATATAATGTTCTTTTATGAAAGCATTTAGAAAAACAAAACCAACAGTACTTTTATAGTGTACTGTTGGTTTTTTATTGTTGTGTGCCATTTTTTATTACAGTCGTTTTTTAATACCCATTATCTGGTGTAAAATTCTAACAATTTCTATAACTTCATTTTCCACGTTTCTGTAAAAAAATCAGATGCGATTTGATTTTAGTTACTCGATAGTTTTTTAGAGTTTGTTCTACGGATTTTCCAGTCAGATAATGGTACGCAATGAATATAATCTCTTGGATTATTAAGTCGTTACATCTGTCGGCTTGTTCTGTAGAGCATTGGTAAAAAGTATAAACCCAAATAGCATTTAAATCATCAATCGCTTGTTTACTTATTCGGTATGGGTGTTTACTCAAAAGTGTTTGCGATGTAATTCAGTCCGATTTTGTTTTGGGTCAAAATTTTCAATAAAACCACTATTTTCTCCGACTTCGAGAGCTTTAATTAAGTCTTTTTCTTTTTTTTCGCATTCCAGCAAACGTAATGCAGAACGAATAACTTCGCTTACCGAACCATATCTACCTGAATTTACGTCCTCTCTGATAAAATCCTCAAAATGATTTCCAAGTGATATTGATGTGTTTTTACCCATTTTGATTATAATTCCCCTCAAGTATACCAAATCTTGGTAACGTAGCCAAATGGCACACAGGATAGGGGTTTAAGTAAAAGTATGCATATATATGTGCTATATATACACCACAAACCCTTAACATATTGCTATTTCCAATATAGAAACTTAAAGGCATTCAAAAAACACATAGAACTACGTAAATTTCTAGTCATTAATACATAGGGATAAATATAAACAAGCTATTTTTATAAATGCTTCGGATACCCGTAAAGAGACAAAAAGTATAACCAACTTCGCCAGTTACCGTATCAAAATAAGGTGTAGCACCATTGTGGGTTAGGAGGTAAATTGTTGCCTGTATGATAAGGCTTTAATGGCATTTTAATTGGGCGATATCCACTTTAGTTGCACCCTCTTTTGTGGAGGGGGAAAGACTTGTTTTATGGTGTCAGCAGTAAATTAGCGTTTCTAAATATTCATCCCCACCAAAATTAGGCCCCAATTGATGTATATGCTTATCACATACTTGAGGTTGATTTATGTTCTATTTAATTTTTATACGTTGTTTCCCTAAAAACCACTGAATCCCAATAATAGTTTTAGCATCGCGAAACTGATTATTTTTAAAGTGGTTATGAACGTCTTTAACGGGCATTTTTACCAATTGAATATCTTCTTTTTCGGCTATCATACCGCCACCTTTAAAAACTTTATCGGATGAATTTACTTCGGTATAAAAAAGAAAAATGCGTTCAGAACTTCCGCCAGGCGAAACAAAAAACGAACTGATAAAGTCCAGTCCATTTACCTGATAACCAATTTCTTCTTCAACTTCCATTTTCACACGCTGCTCTGGGTCTTCATTACCCTCGAGAGAGCCTGCTGTGAGCTCCAAGATCCAACCATCTGACTCCTTAATCGTTGGATAGCGAAATTGCTTGGTAAACAGTAAGGAGTCTGTGTCTTTTTCATACAAAACAATGGCAACGGAATCGCCCCGTTCAATACAAAACCGATCCACTTCAATAGTGTCCGAATTAAACAGTTCATGTTTTATTCTAGCCTTTTTGATTTGGAAGACATGATCATATACAATGCCTTCTTGAAGTAGGTGGTATTTCATGATGTTTAGGTTTTAAAAAGTGTATCGAAATATAGACATGGTATTTGCCAATTAATTTTTTAAGAAATCGTAAATATAATTCATGTAGTAACAACCCATATAGTTTCAGTGTATAAGAGATAATACGGCAGCCTAACAGCACCCCAAACAATCCAATACCACAGCACCAATAGAAACGGGTAAATCATAAACGTCGCTATCAGTCACCTCGTAAAACCGGACACCCAAAACCGCTACGCCAAAATGCATAGGAGCCGTCACCGTATCGGGAACAAGGCTAATAGATGAACTAGAAGTAATGTCAATAAGATAAGTAGGAGAGACCTCTAAAGTGGAATCGCGCGTATCATAATCAAAGTCTAATACCCCTAAAGTAACGCCAATATGCGTGGTCCCTTTTGGTGTTTTAAATAAACGCGGATTAAAATGGCTTATTTCTAACTGCTGCGTTGCCCAATTAAAAGAAGCGCTAGCCGTTAATGTTCTTAATAAAGGGGTCTTGGGTGTAAAGTGATACTGTTTAAGCAAGCGCTTGCCTTTGGCTGTTTGCAAGCCCTGTTTCACAGTTCTTTTGCCGCGTTCGGAAACGGTATCTAATGCTTTAATGTTTAAAAACAATTGCATCATTCGGGAGTAAAATAACTTACCTTTAATACCACTTAAAAGCGGCGATAAGGCCAAACGAAATTGCTTATTAAGCCGACTACAAGTCCCAAATTCGTTATAATTATCGCGAACGGGTTGCATACTGGCTTTGGTTTTTATAGCATACCCATCAAACCCACCGCCAGGTTTTCGTTCATAGCCAATACCACGCGCTATGTAATAATTAACGTCGCCCAGCGTTCCCGAAATTGTAAAAGGTCCTTTTTGTCGTGCCATGGTCATACTAATATAGTAAATAACAGCTATATAACCAATAGGTATAGCGTATCAACCCTATGGATACCCTATACATAACCCCAGTAAACCTTATGGGCGCAAGCAGCTTCACATGAATTGGGATGCTAGTAGGCACATAAATGCTTAGTTATGCTGGACAGAGTTTAAAGCTTTTGCCCCTGAAGAAAGTATAGCTAGAAACTTAAAATAAATGACAGTAACCTAAAACAGTAAATCCAGAGGTTTGAATTTAAACGTCTCAATTTGTGTTTATAGCGGTTGTTTTCAGGTGTTTGGTTGCGCTATTTAGGCTAAAAAAAACGGAGAATTGTTATACCATCGTTTAGAAAGGTTGCTGTCTGCCGAGTAGATTTTGGGTGTTGAATATTTTTTCTTCAAGGTTGAATCGTATTCACTTTCGTATTCATTTTCAAATTCTCTTGCAAGGTAATCAAAAACGGTATGCATAAAAAAACGGTTTAGCGAAAGCCAAACCGTTGTTTTTCAAGTGATTAAAAAATCGTAGCGAGAACGGGGCACGATCCCGTGACCTCTGGGTTATGAATCCAACGCTCTAACCAACTGAGCTACCTCGCCATATTCCTGTACAAATAGGAATCTCTTAATTTAAACTGGTTTTCACCAGTTTTTAAGGCTGCAAATATAACAACTAATTTATTCCGTGCAAATAAAAAGTGACTAAAAATATTTATAAAAAATAGTTTGAGTTTTTAGCAATTAAATGTATATATTGAGCGCATAAATTATGTAACTATGAGTGAGAAAGTAAAATTTGAAATGGAGTTTCCAATACAGGCTTCACCTCAATTATTATATCAATATATATCAACACCTTCGGGCCTTTCCGAGTGGTTTGCCGAAAACGTAAATTCAAGAGGCGAGCTTTTTAAATTTATCTGGGATGGATCTGAAGAGCAAGCTAATTTAGTAAGTAAAAAAAGTGGTGAACGTATTAAATTTCGTTGGGCGGCCGATGAAGGGGAACCTTATTTCTTTGAAATTCGTATTCAAGTGGATGAGATTACCAAAGATGTTTCTATTATGATTGTCGATTTTGCCGAAGAAGATGAAGTGGATGAAGCAAAGATGCTTTGGGATAACCAAATTTCCGATTTAAAACAAGTATTGGGCTCCGCTTAAGGTGGTTTCTATTATAAAACATATCTTTGTCCCGAATAAAATTCGGGACTTTTTTTATGATCAATTTCAACGGAAATATAACAGATGATAGCAACGTGATATCTATAAATAATCGTGGTTTTGCCTATGGTGACGCTGTTTTTGAAACCTGTAAATATTCACATGGCAAACTCTTGTTTTGGGAGGATCATTATTTTCGTCTGATGGCTTCCATGCGAATCATGCGTATGGAAATCCCTATGAATTTTACTATGGAATTCCTGGAAGCTGAAATTCAGAAAACCCTAACTGAAAATAAGCTTGCAAACCATACATCGCGTGTTAAATTAACCGTATTTCGAAGTGAAGGTGGTTTGTATAGTCCAACAAGTAAAGAGGTGGGTTTTGTTATTGCTGTTAACGCACTAGATGCTGATTTTTATTTGATGAATGATGGGGATTATGAAGTGGATTTGTTTAAAGATTTCTACGTATCTCCTAGTTTATTATCCACCTTAAAAACTAATAATAAAGCGATTAATGTGGTAGGAAGTGTGTATGCTGAAGAAAACAGCTTACAAAACGCGTTGTTGTTGAATACGGATAAAAAAGTAGTAGAAGCTTTAAACGGGAATTTGTTTTTAGTAAGTGGGAATAGTATTAAAACACCACCACTTTCTGATGGTTGCTTGAAAGGTATTATGCGAAAACAAATTATGGAACTTATAGCACAGTTGCCTGATTATAAGTTAGAAGAAACATCTATTTCGCCTTTTGAATTGCAAAAAGCCGATGCGCTATTTATAACCAATGTCATAACGGGTATTCAGCCTATTAGTAAATACCGCAAGAAAACTTTTGACAATACGGTTGCCAAAATGTTATTACAAAAATTACAAGTAAAAATTAGATTATCTAGTTAAAAGTAGGGTCTTCAGGTGCATTGGACCAAATGGTATAGTCACCACCAAATTCCATCATTTTTTCTTTCCAAAACGTTTCATAGTCTTTTTCTATAATGTTTTGCTTATAAATGTTTTCAGTTACAACCCAAGAATTTGTTTTTAATTCGGCGTTTAATTGATCCGCATCCCAACCCGAGTACCCAAGAAAAAAGCGAATATTCTTTTCATTTATCTCATTATTGGCAATTAATTCGGCTACTTTATTAAAATCGCCTCCCCAATAAATTCCTAAAGAAATTTCTACACTATTCGGAATGAGTTCTGGCACCTTATGTATAAAATAAAGATTATCCTGTTCTACGGGCCCGCCATTATAGACCTTAAAAGTGGCGTCTAATTCGGGGATTAAATCACTGATAGTGTACTCCAAGGGTTTATTTAAAATAAATCCAATAGAGCCTTCATCCGTATGATCGGCTAAAAGAATGATAGAACGGTTAAAGGAGATGTCACCAATTATAGAAGGTTCGGCAATAAGCAAGTTTCCTTTTTTTGGTTGTATTGAAATCATATAGTGATAGATTTTCTATTATAAATCTAATATTTTTTTTGTTAATAACAAACAGATGCTACCATTAATAACAAAAAAAGGTCTTCGAAACGAAGACCTTTTATACTTATTAATTAAGCGATAATTAGTTTACTGCTCTAGATAAATCTGAACCAGCTTTAAACTTAACTACATTTTTAGCTTTAATTTTAATAGTTTTTCCTGTTTGTGGGTTTCTTCCATCTCTTGCAGCTCTTTTAGAAACTGACCAAGATCCAAATCCTACTAAAGAAACTCTGTCACCTTTTTGTAAAGCGCCTTCAATTTCAATTAACGCACATTCTAAAGCCTTCTTTGAAGCTGCTTTAGTAATTCCTGCGTGTTCTGCCATTGCATCGATTAAATCTGTTTTGTTCATAATTTAAAGTTTAATTATTAATAAATTGTTGGTTAAACATTTTTGTTAAATCCATTACAAATTTATACGGATTATCGTACCATGCAAGTAATAGCAAGGGAAATACCTAAATTTGTTGATAACTTAACCGATTTGTTAATAAAGCGAGTGTATTTCATCGGTTTTTTTGAAATATGAGCATTCATAAGGGTTTACAGCATTTTGGCTTCATCGTGAAAATTATAGCCATTTAAGAGGTCATTTATAGCCATTTTTCGCTTACCTGGTAATTTCAATGCATCAATAAAAATATAACCATCTGTGACGGCCACTTTTAGTGTTTTTTTGCTGGCGATTATTTGTCCTTTTGAATAGTTATGTTCGGCTAATTCTTTATGAGTTTCGTAAATTTTAATTTCTAATGTTTCTTCATTATTATTTAAATAACACCATGCAGAAGGATACGGATTTAAACCACGTACCTTATTATGTATAGTTTCTATGGAATCATTCCAGTCTATTTTACAATTATCCCGATTTAGTTTGTTGGCTTCTTTTAATTCATTGGTGTTTGGTTGCGGTGTGGTTTCAACGGTGCCATTTTCAATGCGTTTTAAAGTGTCAATAACTAATTCACTACCTGTATGCATCAACTTATCATGTAAGGTGCCTACATGGTCTGTTTCTTCTATGGTAACTGCTTTCTGCATTATCATATCACCTGTATCAATTTTATCATCTATAAAGAAGGTAGAAACACCGGTTTCCGTTTCGCCATTTATAATAGCCCAGTTTATTGGTGCAGCACCTCGATAGTTGGGTAATAAGGATGCATGCAAGTTAAAAGTGCCTAAAGCTGGCATCTGCCAAACGGCTTGCGGTAACATTCTAAATGCTACAACTACTTGAACATGAGCTTGAAGTGCTTGTAGGGTTTCTAAAAAATCAGGATCTTTTAAATTGGTAGGTTGTAAAATATGCAAACCTTGCTTTTGTGCGTATTGCTTAACGGCTGACTCGTTAATTTTTCGGCCACGTCCTGCTGGTTTATCAGGAGCGGTTATTACACCAACTACTTGGTAATTATTGGCAAGTATGGCGTCTAATATGGCAACAGCAAAATCTGGCGTGCCCATAAATACGATGCGTAAGTCGGTTTTCATAAATGAGATAATTTATAGGTATTAATAGTCGTTACTATAATAATATGATGTTCTAATAATAATTTCAGAGCGTTGTGAATGTCTTTCTCTGGGTATCCTAATGCTTCTGTTAATGTTCTAGATGAGCAGTCTGTTGCTTCTAATTTGGTAATAATGGCGTTTTTTATGGTTTTAAAATCCGCAGGTGCTTTCTTTTTATTTTTTCGTTCAACACAAACCGAACAAATTCCACAATCGTTCACATCTTTTTCGCCAAAATAGGTGAGGAGTTGGACACTTTTACAAATGGTATTGTTTGAAATATATTTTAAAACATCAGATACTTGCTTATGTTTTAACTGGTTCTGCTGATTAATAATATGTGTAATCCTATTGATGGTTTTATCATCTTCACGAGGTTCTAAAAACGTGACTTGCGCATCGGTTTTAGAAATTTGCAAACTAATAATGTCATCTTTTTCAAGTTTTTCTAAAGCTTGAATTAATTGGTGTTCGGATATAGATGCTTTTTCAGCTATTCTCGTGGTATTGACTTTTGTTTCATGTTCAAAAATTCCACCATAACTTCTTAAAATAGATTTGACAATAATATTTAATGGCGCATGCTTACTTAAATAGTGAAATAATTGGGTGTTTGAAACGATAAATTGAACACTAGTTTGTTTATTAAATTGCTGACTTAAAGAAATAATACTGGTTCTATCTAAAGTCTGAATGGCATTGAAGGCTATAAGCGTATTAAAATTATAGGTTTTACAGAAGTGATTGAAATTAAAATCTTCTATAAAACCAACGCCTTCACCATAAGAAATTTGAAAATAGTTGCAGAGCTTTCTGTAAACCTGTTTCATGAAATCCACACTTGGAAGTACGTTTAAAAACTGATCTTCTAATTTACTTTTGTCGGAATTATTCTTTAAAATAACGGCAAAAGCTTTGTCGCCATTTCTACCAGCACGACCAGCTTCTTGAAAATAACTCTCCAAACTTTCAGGTAGATTTAAATGAATAACCGTTTTTACATTGGGTTTATCAATTCCCATTCCAAAGGCATTGGTGGCAACCATGATTAGTTTTTTCTCACGAAGCCAATCCTGAAGCCTGGTATCTTTTTCAGTATTGGATAAACCACCATGAAAAAAGGTGGCTGAAAATCCTTTCTTTTCTAAAAACTGACTGATTTCTATAGTCGCTAATCGATTTCGGACATATATAATGGAAGGTGCGTTATTCTTCTTTAAAATGCGCTCCAAATGATAATGCTTATCCGTAGCATCAAAAGTCATGTAGGCTAAATTATCCCGATTAAAGGATTGTTTGAGAACTTTTGGACTTATAAAATCGAGTTCTTTAATTATATCTTCTACTACTTCTGGTGTTGCAGATGCTGTTAATGCAATACAATTTACTGTAGGTTGTAATTCACGGAGTAGTTTGATGTTTTTATAAGCTGGACGGAAATCATTTCCCCATTGCGAAATACAATGAGCTTCATCTACAGCAATTAAATTGACAGGCATTTGGCGAATCCGATCTTGTACTAACTCTTGTTGAAGCCGCTCTGGTGATAAATATAGAAATTTATAATTTCCATAAATACAATTATCTAAAAGTGTGTCTAATTCGTTGTAATGAATACCACTAGTCAATGCCATAGCTTTAATACCTCTGCTTTGCAAAGCTTGCACTTGGTCTTTCATCAATGCAATTAATGGCGAAATAACAATGCAAATTCCATCCTTTGCCAAAGCAGGAACTTGAAAGCATAAAGACTTTCCGCCTCCGGTTGGCATTAAAGCAAAGGTATCTTCGCCATCTAAAACGGCTTGGATAACGGTTTCTTGAAGCGGTTTAAAACTGGTGTAGTTCCAATAACGCTCCAATATGTCAATGGGCTGTTGCATTATAAGTTTTTAACAACATTCAGAATAAAAGCAGTACGATTTTCAACCGTATCAAACGGAACATCTAATAGGTTATAACCGAATTTATCGTAGGTCTTTAATAAGTTGTCATGAATTTCAATAGCTTGATTAAAATTTTCATAACGTTCACTATCACTCACAAAAATGTCTTGCCAAGGTTTTAAAATAAAAGCCAAGTCATAATTATGCTTTTTACAGCTTTCTCTAAACTTTTCTGGATAGTCATCGCCTATAAAATCCATATATGCCAAAACGTCGGGAATACCACGATCTAGAAAAACAAAGCTTTCACTTTGAGTATTGGCTTGATTAAATTGGTCTTCACGCCCTTTTAAAAGCAGTTCACTAAACAATAGAGGTTGGGTTAAAAAGAGCTGATCTACACCGTCTTCTCTAGCTTTTAAAGTTATTTGACGTGATATTTCATCCAGACAAACATAGCCGCGAGTTTTCAATTCGTTTATGATTGATGTTTTTCCAGTACCTGGTCCTCCAGTGATAACTATTTTCTTTATTTCCAAATTGGCAAGATTTTGGATGTAAAAATCGTAATTAAAAAGGAAACTAAAAAATGACAAGGAAATACTATCTTTGTTTTTAATAAAAATTATAATGGACGAGAATCAAAAAATAGACGCTTTTTACGAAAAGCTAAAAGGTCAGCTCTACGATACAGCTTTATGGCCAGCCGAGTATTTATATAAATTTATTGTTGAAACGAAATTTGAATCTATTCAAGATATTGAAAATATTTTCAATAATATGGGTGCCGTAATTCAAACAAAGGAGTCTAAAAAGGGAAAATATACGAGCGTTTCTATTAACGTTAAAATGAAATCGCCTGAAGACGTTATTGCTAAATACAAAGAAGTTACAGAAAACGTTAAAGGCGTTATTAGTCTTTAGTTTTTTTTTGTACTTTGCGCATGCACAAAACTACGTGCCATAAGTAAACTCTACACATACACATATTTTGATAGATCATTTAGAATACAATTCAGAACGTGAGCATTTAATTATTCCAGAATACGGACGTCATCTTCAAAAGATGATTAATTATGCTAAAACACGTGAAACCAAAGAAGAACGTAATAAACTAGCTCATGCTATTATTTCCGTAATGGGAAATATTCAACCGCATTTACGTGATGTTCCCGATTTTCAACACAAGTTGTGGGATCAACTATTTATCATGTCTGATTTTGATTTTGATGTGGATTCTCCTTACGGTATACCTGATAAGGAAACATTAAATGAGCGACCAGAACATTTACCATATCCGCAGAATTTTCCAAAATATCGTTTCTACGGGAATAATATTAAAACCATGATTGATGTAGCAAATACTTGGGAAGAAGGCGAACTTAAAGAGGCCCTTATTTTCACGATTGCAAATCACATGAAAAAGTGTTTCTTAAATTGGAATAAAGATACGGTTGAAGATGATGTGATTTTTGAACATTTACGCGAGCTTTCTGGAGGTAAAATTAATTTGCTAAATGCAGATGAAGATTTAACAGATGCAACAAGTTTAATGCGAAGCAAATCCAAATACAGTTCTAAAAGCTCAAGCACTAAAAAGAGTCATCAGAAAAAAAGTAATACAAATAGAAGTAGAAAACGCTATTAAAAAAACGGCATGGGTATATTTAAAATTGAAGGAGGCCACCAATTAAAAGGTAAAATTCAGCCTCAAGGTGCCAAAAATGAAGCATTACAAATTTTATGTGCTGTTTTATTGACTCCTGAAAAAGTAACAATTCATAACATTCCAGATATTGTGGATGTTAATAAATTAATAGACTTACTAAAAAATTTAGGTGTTAAAATTGAACATATAAAGCAAGGTACTTATACGTTTCAAGCGGATGCTATTAATCTAAAATATTTAGAATCTGAAGCCTTTAAAAAAGATGGTCGCGGTTTACGTGGATCCATTATGATAGTTGGACCATTGTTAGCACGATTTGGAAAAGGTTATATTCCAAAACCAGGTGGTGATAAAATTGGCCGTCGTCGTTTAGATACACACTTTGAAGGCTTTATTAAATTAGGGGCTAAATTCCGATATAATAGAGAAGATTATTTTTATGGTGTAGAAGCTGATAAGCTAAAAGGAGCTTACATGCTTTTAGATGAAGCATCAGTAACAGGAACTGCCAACATTGTTATGGCAGCAGTTTTAGCAGAAGGAAAAACAACCATATACAATGCTGCCTGCGAACCGTATTTGCAACAACTTTGCAATATGTTAAATAGGATGGGAGCAAAAATAAGTGGTATTGGTTCCAATATGCTTATTATTGATGGCGTTGACAACTTGGAAGGTACAGACCATACCATGTTGCCAGATATGATTGAGATTGGAAGTTGGATTGGTCTTGCCGCAATGACTAAAAGTGAATTGACTATTACCAATGTCAGTTGGGATGATTTAGGGCAGATTCCAGACGTATTCAGAAAATTAGGAATTACAGTAGAAAAGCAAGGTGATGATATTCATATTCCAGCCCATAAAGATGGCTATGAAATTCAGAATTATATTGACGGTTCTATTTTGACTATTTCTGATGCGCCTTGGCCAGGATTTACACCCGATTTATTGAGCATTATTCTTGTCGTTGCTACACAAGCTAGAGGTAGCGTTTTAATTCATCAGAAAATGTTTGAAAGTCGTTTGTTTTTCGTGGATAAATTAATTGATATGGGAGCCAAGATTATTCTTTGTGATCCACACCGTGCAGTTGTAATTGGTCACGATTTTAAATCGCAATTAAAAGCAACAACCATGACATCGCCAGATATTCGTGCTGGTGTTTCTTTATTAATTGCTGCACTTTCAGCTAAAGGAACGTCAACTATTCACAATATTGAACAAATAGATCGTGGTTACGAAAATATTGATACACGCCTACGTGCTATTGGTGCCTTTATTGACAGACAAAAAGAGAACGAATAAATAACGTTTATTTGGATATATAAAAAAATGCTTCTAATTAGTTTAGAAGCATTTTTTTATGGAATAAACTGAAATTATTCTTTTATAATTTTTCGCATACTTATGTCGCCATCAATGTTTAATTGAAGCATGTAAATACCAGTTGCTAATGATTGCAATGAAATTTGCTTATTAACGTTTAGCGTTTGGTTTGCTTGCAATAGTTTTCCTGAAACATCATATAATGAATAGGCAACGTTTGAATTTCTATTATTGGTTTCAACCGTAATAAAACGAGACGTTGGATTCGGATATATACGCAATTTAGAAATTGCTTCAGGATTGGCAGTACTTAATGTAGAGCCTTCAGTAATAGTTATAGATTGATTAATGGCTGGTGCTAATAACTCATCTACATTTCCAGATGGCCATTTTACAACAATTTTAGTGATAGCTGTAGCAGTTCCTAACCCAAAATGTGTCTTTAGGGAATTCATAATACCATAACTCTCACCTGAACGTACTTCGCGAATTTGTTTTCCCCAAGCACCATAAATTTCAATACGAGCACCAATTCCGTTGATGTTACTGGTAGTTCCTTCTAAAAGAATTTGAGTCCAATTATTCGTACTGTTTCCACTATTAAAATACAGTCTATCTGGATTATTACTACTAGGATTATTATAACCAGAACCAAAACCAGCCATAACATCTACAAAACCATCATTGTTTAAATCACCAACTGCGGCACTTTGAATTCTATTTGTATTATACGGTAAAGGAAACGGATTAGGTAATTCTGTAAAGGTATTATCACCATCATTTTTGTATAGTTTATGAATACCATTTCTAGTGGTTATAAAAATATCGACAAAGGTATCATTATCAAAATCCTCCATGATGACTTGAATGCCACCATCACCTAAATTATCCAATGATGTTGCAATTCCTGATGAAGCTGTGATGTCTGTATAAGTTCCATTTCCATCATTTTCAAGAATCATACTGGTAATATCATGATTAACAATAACACAATCCAAATCGCCATCATTGTCAATATCTTCAAATGCAGCAGCCCAAGATTGACCGTAAGGAACTAAACCACGAGCAACAGCAACTTCAGAATAATTATTGTTGCCATCATTTTCGAAAAGTAAATTTACACGTCTACCATCATTGGGATTGGAAACACCTAGACGGCATTTAGAAATATATAAATCTAAATCACCATCGTTATCATAATCAATCCAAATACTGCCATAATTACCAGAATTATCTGAAGGTATAGTAGAAGCCGTATTAATTAATCCAAGATTTTCTGTCATAGCGCCTGTACCATCATTACTGTACGCTTTGGATAAACCATTATCATGACATGCAAAGATGTCTATAGTGCCATTATTATCAATATCTGCAAAGTTTAAGTTTTGAACAAAAATTTGATAAGTAAGCAGATTAGAGCTATAATTTGTGCCCGAACTGTTGGCTGTATATACTTTTAAACCGTTATAACTTCCACCCATTAAAATGTCGTTATAACCGTTTCTATCAACATCCGCAATTGCCATTCCCCATTTGGAACCACTTGTGCTTCCATAATTTAATCGGGTAAAAATACCATTAGTGTTTTGGTATTCTATTTCTAAAGAAGAGGCGCCATTCAAACGAATAATATCGTCCAAACCATCACCATTCATATCAGAAACACCGATAGCAACACCACTTTTTAAAGATGCGTTTACCAAATTACCGTTTCCACTAGTAAAAGAAATTTGAGCAACACTAATCATGGGGATTAATGTGAGTGCGATAAGTAATTTTTTTATCATGTTATATCTATTTTATAAAATAAATATAAAACAAAGCTTCTGGATATGAGTTAATTATCTGATTATGTGTATATAAAAAACGATTTTAGGTAAAAAAAAGGTGCGTATTCAAGATGAGAACAGCTTTTTAAAATACTATTTTAACTGACAGCTTCCTTATAAACCTTTAAACAGCGCTCTCGTGCCTCTTTATGATCTACTATTTGAGACGTGTAGGTAAGTTCTTGAAATTCGGGAACCCATTTACTAATATATTTTAAATCTTTATCAAATTTTTCAATTTGAGTGGTTGGATTAAAAATTCTAAAATAAGGTGCTGCATCCACACCAGAACCAGCAACCCATTGCCAATTTCCAATGTTACTGGCCATTTCATAATCATGTAATTTTTCCGCAAAATAAGCTTCTCCCCAACGCCAATCAATTAACAAATGCTTGCATAAAAAACTACCAACCAACATGCGTACACGATTATGCATAAATCCGGTTTCATTCAATTCGCGCATACCAGCATCCACCAAAGGGTAACCTGTTTTTCCTTGGCACCAAGCTTTGAATTCCGGTTCGTTATTGCGCCATTTTATAGTATCATATTTGGGTTTAAAGCTCTTGGTTAATGTATGAGGGAAATGCCAAAGAATTTGCATGAAAAACTCCCGCCAAATGAGTTCTTGACAAAATATTTCATTTTTTTCGGCAATGGCTTTTTGAACCATTTTCCGAATACTCACCGTTCCAAATCGTAAATGTGGTCCTAAATGCGAAGTTGCATCTTTAGCTGGAAAATTACGTTTGGCTTCGTATTCTTGAATTAAAGTGGGTGTTACATCATAATCAGTTATTTCTTGTGTCGATTTCTCAAAACCCAAATCCGATAATTCTAAATTCGGTAATCGGGTGTTTTCAACTAAATTATCCAAATAGCTGTTGGTATAATATATTTCTAAATCAATGGTTTTAAAAGCTGCCTTCCATGTTTTCATAAAAGGTGTGTAAACGCGATAGGGATCACCATCATTTTTTACAACTTCATTTTCTTCAAAAATTACCTGATCCTTATAAGTTTTAAATACAATTCCATTTTCTTCTAAATAGGTTTCAATATCTTTATCACGCTGTATAGCATAGGGTTCGTAATCGCGATTGGTGAAAACAGTATTAATTTCGTACGACTCTACAAGCTTTTTAAAAACGCTTTCAGGTGTTCCGTGATATATAGCAATACTGCTGCTATGCTCATCTTGAAGTGTTTTACGCATGGTTTGCAGCGTATTATAAATAAACGTTACGCGTGCATCATCCTTTGGAAGGGATTCCAAAATTTCAGAATCGAAAATAAAAATAGGTAAAACGGGATGATCACTTTTTAGAGCTTCATAAAAACCACGATTATCATCTAAACGCAAATCTCTTCGGAACCAAAATATGTTTATGGGTTGTTTCATGCTTATAGTGTTCCAAATAATTCAACTAGTTTTTTCTGACGATAAGCAAAAATTTCATCTAATTTGGGCTTTACAATTAATGGATGTACCATTTGACCTAGAATACCCATGGGAACTTTATAATCTATAATATCTTCCATTTCCACACCACCATCAATGGCTTTAATAAAATGTTTATGATGCCAAAGCGCATACGGTCCAAAGCGTTGCTCATCCACAAAATATGCTTTATCAACTACCTGTGTAATCTCTGTTACCCATTTGGTTTTAATACCCAAAACTGGTGTTACAATATATTGAATTAATTGACCTGCAAACATAGGTCTGTCCGCTCCTGAAAGGATATTGAAGCTCATGTAGTCTGGCGTTATAATTTTAAGATTTTTAGGGTCTGACAAAAAATCCCATGCCTGGTCCACAGAAATCGGAAGATTTTGTTTGGCGTGTAAGGTGTAAATTTTCATTAATTATATAGTAAAACGTAAAGATTTAAAGAGGTGGCAATGCAGAGCCAAACCATATAGGGTAATAATAAATAGCGCCAAGAATTCATGGCATCCATACGAAAGGTGAAAAAGAAATAAAAGATAACGAGTGTCAGTAAAACAATCGTGATTAAAGCGAATAGAACCAAATGCTGATTAAAAAACAGAAAATTCCAAGCGACATTTAAAACAACCTGAAGTGCAAATACACTTAGTAATAAAGGCGATTTGTAATCCTTGAACAGATAGGTTAAATACACCGAAAAACAAATCATGATTAATGTCCAGGCAGCGCCAAAAACCCAACCTGGAGGTGTCCAAGGCGCTTTATTTAGATTGGTATACCAAGGAGACGTTGCGCCATCACCCATAAGCCAACTTCCAATAGCTAAACTACCAAAGTTAATGACTAGAAACAGAATTAAGAGCGGAAAAAACTTCATATTACTTGTTTTGTAAAACGTCTATTTTATCGGCGATTTTTTGAGCTTCAGCGTATTTTAAATCGCTGGCTTTTCTATCGGTTGTAGATAGTCGATGCCAATCTTTCATTATAACTTCATACTGTTTCTGAAGTTTTTCAATTTCAGATTTTGATTTAAAGAGTCCGAACATAATTATAGCGTTAAATTTTTAGTAATTTTTCCACTCATAGGATTGGTAACCGAGAAATAATAGTCTACTAATTGTCCGTTTCCATCAACTAAATACTTTTGGAAATTCCATTTAACACTGGAACTAGATTTACCGTTTAAAGCTTGATTCGTTAACCAGTTATAAAGCGCATGTTGGTTGTCGCCTTTAACATCCACTTTTTCGGTCATTTGGAATGTCACACCATAATTAGCTTGGCAGAACGTTTGGATATCGGTTGCTGTTCCTGGTTCTTGTCCACCAAATTGATTACATGGAACGCCAATTACCATGAGGTTGTCTTTATAGGTGTTATATAGCTTTTGTAAATCTTCATATTGACCAGTAAAACCACATTCGGAAGCTACATTCACAAATAAGATATGTTTTCCTTTATAATCTGATAGGTTCAGGGGCTCACCATTTAAACCATTGATTGCAATATCATAAATGGATTGTGTTGGTTCGGTTTGTGCTTGACTTTTACTAAATAAACTAAACATAATTATAAGTGTTAATACGTGTTTCATGAGTTATATTTTGAATGATACAATGCCACAATCCATTTCGAAAATTTGGCCAGAAATAGAGGCTGCTTGATCGGATAATAAAAAAGAAGCCATTTCGGCCACCTCAGTTGGATTTAAGAATTTTTTAAGGGGATGGCGCTCCGTAATATTATCAATCATTTTTTCGTTTCGTAATAATTTTGAAGCTAATTCGGTATTCGTAACAGTAGGAGCAATGGCGTTTACGCGAACTGTAGGTGCTAATTCGGCACCAACCGATTTTACCAAACCTTCCACTGCCGACTTTGAAGCAGCCACGCTAGCATGAAACGGCATCCCTAATTTTGCAGCAACTGTACTGAAAAATAACATGGATGGTTTATCTCCTTTTTTAATTATTGGGAGGTATTTTTGAATTGCTTTAACAGCGCCAATAACATTAATTTCAAAATCTGAACGAAAATCATCTAAATCTAAACGGCCAATTGGCTTTAAATTGATACTTCCAGGGCAATATATTAAGCCATCAGCTTGATCTAAATCAGGTAATTCATCACTTAAAATATCAACCGAATAATGTTTTAAATTATCATGATCAAAATCAGGTTTAGATCTGCTTAAATTAATAACATAATGATTTTCTAATAATTTCTCGGAAATTGCGCGCCCAATGCCTTTGCTACCACCAACAATAATATATGTTTTCATTATATAACTAGTCTATGCTGTTAAAGGCCTTCCTTTTAAGCGTTTTTCAACTTTTTGCTTAATCGCTGTTAAACGCTTCATAATATCCATGATGCTTTCGTCCTTCTTTTTCTTGTAAATTGTGTTTAATTCCAAGATAAGTTCTTTAGCTTCTCTAGATATTTTTATTCTATCGCTTGTGGATAATGATTTTAGATTGGTTTGCTCAAATTCTAGAGCGCGTTCTATTGTATCCATAATTTAATGATTTAAATAGTTTTGTAATTCGATTATTTTTTCTGGTGAATTAAATGCACCACCATAATAAGCAGTAACGGTTGCAGAGGCATCATCTTTAACGCCTCGTGAAGACACGCACAAATGCTTGGCATCTATAATAACGGCTATGTCTTCTGTGTCTAAAATAGTTTTGAGTTCGTTAGCTATTTGATTTGTTAAACGTTCCTGTACCTGTGGTCTTTTTGCGAAATATTGCACAATTCTGTTTAGCTTTGATAATCCTATTACTTTTCCAGAAGAAATATAGGCCAGATGTGCTTTACCAATGATGGGTACAAAATGATGTTCGCAATTGGAGTAAAAGGTAATATTTTTTTCTAGAACCATTTGATTATAACGGTACTTATTTTCAAATAAGGCAATTTTTGGCTTGTTTTCGGGATTTAAACCAGAAAATATTTCATCAATATACATTTTAGCAACACGATCTGGTGTTCCTTTAAGGGAGTCATCGTTTAAATCTAATCCCAAAACATCCATAATTTCTTCAAATAATACAGAAATACGTTCCTTTTTTTCTGAATCAGAAAGTTTAAAAGCGTCAGATTTCATAGGTGTTTCTAAACCAGTTGACAAATGATCGTCACCAATCATATCAGTAGAAAAACCGTTTAAAGCGTTTGGATTTTGATTATTAAATTTTGTTTCTATTTTCATACTCTCTTTTTATTACGTGCTGTCCTTATTTTCTTAATATGGCAAAGCACCATTAGCGTTTACTTATTTTATTGTGGGTAATTTGTTTTTGTCTACTGCATTTAAAACGTCCTTTTTCAAAAGCGCGTAATTTTTCATGTTTTGTTTTTCTGCCTTGAACCCGTTTACGCCACATTTTGAAACTGCTTGATTTCATTTCTCGTCGCATGAGGTTTATAACATCCTGCTCTTCTAATCCAAATTGAAACTGAATAGCTTCAAATGTGGTTCGATCTTCCCAGGCCATTTCAATAATTCTGTCAATCTCACGTTCTGTAAATACTGTCATGAATCTATAAAATTAAAACGTTGGTCATAAACCACTTTAGCGTCTAATAAGCGTTTAAAGAAGATTTTGTTTTCTTTAAACATGGTATTGTTTTTAAAGTTGATAAATTTTCCTTGAGCATGGATACTCGCACCATTGGTTTTATATAATACCAATTGATAATATGGAATTACCCACGAAAAATTTTGTAAACCTTTATTGATATAAATTATAATACCACCCGAACGCATTTCAATATTTGCATAATTTATATCTGACACGCGGTTTAAATAGGGTTGTAAATTAGGACTAGTCTCGTTAATAACCATACGTTTAGACCCAACACCTTTTAGCCTCATAGCCTGAAAAAAACTATAAGGCTTTCCAATGAGGTCCGAAATAACTTCTTTATGTCCTTTGTCGTGATATGTACTGTTTAATATCAAATTACGTGCATTTAATATCAAAGTTACAAAATGTTTAACGATTATAAGTAGAAGTTAAACAAAAATTAACAATTGTTTGGGATAGAATTAGATATTGAGATATTTCTTTCAAAAATAATAAATCTAATTTCGTCAACTAGCTGGCAAGTTTGTTAATCATACCTGTAAAAATAAAACCATGAAACGGCAATACGCTATACCAATACAGTCGTCCTGCTAATCCACGTGGTCTAAATGTTGCGGTTTGTTTCAGTTTATTATCTTCAATTTTGAACTCTAACCATGCTTCGCCTGGCAATTTCATTTCAGCATAGAGTAGGAGCTTTTGTTTGTCTTTATCGGCAAAAATAACACGCCAAAAATCGAGTGAATCACCTACATGTAATTCGGTTGGACTTGTGCGTCCACGACGTAAGCCAATACCGCCAACCATTTTATCCATATAGCCACGTAAGCGCCATAAACGCGTGCCATAATACCAACCAGTATTGCCGCCAATTGCCCAAATTTTCCGAATAGTTTCTTCTGGGTCTGTAACTGGACGTTCCTTGTAATCTTTAAAACAACCATACTTTGGCACATTCACATATTTATGAAAACTATCTTTAAGTCGTCCACTACTCACCATGGAATCTTTCCAACTAGAAATAATACTATTTTGCTCTATTTTTTCAAAAGCCAAGGAAACAGCTTCTTTATATGACAAAGGTTTTACATCTAAAAGTTCCTCTATATTGCTTGGTTTACCAATTATTTGAACACCCATACTATCCACTAAAGACGATGCTAATTTGTAGGATGTTGATGTAACAAAATACAACCAGTATGATGATAATTTGGGTGTCATAACTGGAACTGTTAAAATGTAGCGTTTGAGTTTACGGACTTCGGCAAATTCCAATAACATTTGTTTGTATGTGAGCACTTCAGGACCGAAAATATCATAGGACTGATTATATAATCGTTTGTCTCCAGCACCTTTGGATAAATAATTTAAAACATCCCGAACGGCTAATGGTTGTGTTTTGGTATTAAGCCATTTTGGTGCAATCATAAAAGGTAATTTTTCTACTAAATCGCGAATAATCTCAAATGATGAGCTTCCAGAACCTACAATAATTCCTGCCTTGAAAATAGTGGTGGCATAACTATCAGATTTTAGAATTTCTTCAACCTGTTTGCGTGAGCGCAAATGTTTAGATAACTCTTTATCATTAGTAATACCGCTTAAATAGATAACTTGTTGAACATTGGTTTTTGTAATGGCAGTTTTAAAATTTTCGGCACAACGCGCTTCTAAATCTTCAAAATCTTTGGAGGAATTAGACATGGAGTGGATTAAATAATAAGCCACATCAATATCTTCCGGAAGGTTAGTTAATGTTTCTGGTTTTAGAAAATCACCTTCAATAAAATCGATATGAGGATCTTCAACATAAAGCTTATCGGCTCTTAAAATGTCGCGAACCACACAAATAACGTGATGACCATCTTGAACAAGTAATGGTATTAAGCGTTTGCCAATATAACCTGTTGCACCTGTGACAAGAATTTTCATTTTTATTGGGTATTTTAAATTGGTTTCGGTCGTTGATACGCGTGACGCTCCTTTAATTCTGGAATAGCATAGCCATCTAATCCATTGATGGTGACAACTTGTGCCTTGGATAAATTAACGAAACCATCAGTTTCTAATAAGTGATTTTGAATAAATAGATTTTTTATTTTACCAATAACTAATATGGTTCCATTGGATTTAATGTTGTATTCCTCAATAAATTCCATGTGCATCTGTACAGGTGCTGTTTCTACAAAAGGCGTATCTATTCCAGATTTATATTCGGCTTTTAAAGAGGTAACATCAAATTCAGAAATCTGTTTATCATATTTAGCCGATGTGTGATGCGCTTCAGAAACTATAGATTCATGCACATGATTTAATGTGTAAAAACCAGTCTCCTTTATATTATCATAGGTGTTTCTGGCAACCGTTGTTGGTCTCATAAAAACACCTAATAAGGGTGGGTCTGAACCAAGATGCGTAACGGAACTAAATATAGCCACGTTTTCAATGCCATCTAATGATTTGGTGCCAATTAAATTGGCCGATTTAAAACCAGAACAACTATTTATAAGGTTTATTTTATATAGGTGTTCCAACTCCGAAATATTTTCATGGCTAAAATGCTTCATTATAGGTTATGAAAATTATTGATTTTTACATCTTTCGCTTTTAAATCGAACATTAAATTATACAACCCAAAAAACGTTCGGTTTATATAAATAAAATGTTTGGAACCTCGATTTCCATTCATCTTGCGCAATTCGGTGTTTTTTGAATATTTCTCACCTAAGTCTGCAATACGGCCAAAGAATGACGGATCCGAAAAATCGAAAGTTTCCGCATGAAATGGTTGCGTGAAAATACTTAACATTTCATGAAACATATTTGAGAAAAATTCTAATTCTTCTGGCGAATCGTCTGGTCTTAATATTTCTAATTTGAACATTTTTTCACGAAAGATAGTCGGGTTTTCTATGCTTTCTTTTTCAGCTAATTCAAAATACGGCACATAAAAATCTTCAGGAATGGTTTTCATACACCCAAAATCTAACGCTATTAAATTGCCTTCCTTTGAAATTAAAAAATTTCCAGGATGCGGATCGGCATGAACTTTTTTGAGCTTATGAATTTGAAACATATAGAAGTCCCAAAGCGATTGTCCGATTGTATTTGCCAAATCCTGATTGGTGTTTTTTGCCGTAAATTCAGACAAATGATCGCCAGTCATATAATCCATAGTGATAATCCGTTCGGAGGATAATTCTGGGTAATATTCGGGGAATTTTAAATTGGGAATATGAGAACATGCCTTGGCTATTTCTTGACTTTGTTCAAGCTCTAAGATATAATTTGTTTCTTCAACTAGTTTATTTTCAACCTCCTTAAAGTATTTATCAGAATCTTTACCTTTAATGTTAAACATTTTAATAGCGATGGGTTTTACCATGGCCAAATCGGATTGGATACTTTCGGCAACACCAGGGTATTGGATTTTTACAGCCAACTTTTTGCCATCTTTTTCGGCCATGTGAACCTGTCCAATACTAGCAGCATTGACCGAAGTGGAATTGAAGGTGTCAAAAATTTCTTCAGGTGGTTTTCCAAAATAGATTTTAAATGTTTTTACTACTAAAGGCGGTGATAATGGTGGAACAGAAAACTGTGCTAACGAGAATTTTTCCACATAAGCCTGTGGTAAAATACTTTTTTCCATGCTTAACATTTGGGCAACTTTAAGTGCGCTACCTTTTAATTGTTTTAGGCCATCATAAATATCTTCCGCATTATTCTGGTTTAGTTTCTCTTTAGCTTCCTGTTCTGTTTTGGTGAGTTTATCACCATAATATTTTAAATAATTCACACCAACTTTAGCGCCTGTTTTTACCAGTTTGCTAGCACGCTGTATTTTGCTTGTCGGAATACTATCAATTGTTTTCATAGGCTTTATTGCATTTTTTCTTTAAAGAGGAATTTCCCTAAATCTAAAACGCTTTTTAGTGGTTTGATATCCATTAAATCAAAACCAGCGTGCACCGATTTTTCAATAAAAATATCTGTTTTTTCAAAGGAAGGTGATGTGTCATCTAACCAAAATTTCATAATCATTAAAAGTTGAATCCAAAAAGATTCTTGTTTTGAGAAATCTTGAAGTTTTACAATACGAGGTTCCTTAACATCAAGAGTTTCAATTTCTAATGTATTAATATACTTTTTGAAGCCGTGGCGTAATTCAGAAAGCGTACTTATTGATTTTAAACCTTTGTTTTCAAGCGCATAAACTACATAACTTCGGTTTGCCGTTAGATTTTCAAAAAAGGTAAAATAAAAGCTTAATAATTTATTTCTAGCATCAAAATGTTGATATTCGGCGCTTTTCTCTAACATTTGTAAGGTGTTTTCAAAAAATGCTTTGAAAATAGATTTCTCTAAAGCTTCAAAAGAAGCAAAGTTTTTATAAAAATCAGCTTCCTCAAAATTGTTGTCTTTTGCAAATGCATACACGGTTTTTGGTGCATGGTTGTTCATTAAAACATGATCCATGTAGAATGAAATAAGCTTGTCTTGGGTGATATTTTTCTTTTTTGCCATAATAATTAAATTCTTGTGTAAAGGTACAAAATGTTTAAGTGATTTAAGTAAAAGTTAAACAGTAATTTTGTGAGTCCTAAAATAGTACGTCATCCATTGATAAAAAATAGTATCTTTGTTAAAGAAAACTTAACATTTATGAAATCAAGTCACATACTATATTTAGGTATTTTTTTATTAGTAGCAAACATGAGTTTTGCTCAAAACAAAACCGTTAAGGAATCGGAACTTCAGCAAGTAAAAGTAGATACCATTTATTCTATTGAAGAGCGAGCAAATATGCAGCGCTGGTTTTATGATCGTGTTAATGACATGAAATTATCACCAGAGCTCCGTGATGAATATGACCGTATTGTAAATAAGTATGTCTTTGATATGAGCCGCTTAAACGATTCAGATAAAAGTTACACACGTGATGAAATACACGAAAAATATAACGTATTAGTTGGTAAAATGAATGGCGAATTAAAAGGTATTTTAACAACGGATCAATATGTGAATCATTTAGAAAACTTTGGTCAAATTCAACGCAGTATTTATAGTAAATGGGACTTTAAAGATTCTAATGATTAGGCATTAATTTATACTTTAGTTAACAAGCTTTAAGCTGTTTAATCGTATTTTTGTGGACTATAAAAAATAAATCAATTTAATTTTAATTACTATGAAAAAAGCAATACTAATTTTAGCGACTTTTGTGTTAACATTTAGCATTCAAGCCCAAGTAACAACACCGCAACCAAGTCCGTTAAGTAAAGTGGAACAAAAGGTTGGATTAACTGATGTGACTATTGAATATTCACGACCAGGTGTTAAAGGAAGAAAAATATTTGGAGGTCTTGAGGCCTTTGATAAAATGTGGCGAACAGGCGCTAACAAGAATACCATTATTACATTTAGTGACCCTGTTACTATTAACGAATATAAATTAAAAGCAGGTTCTTATGCTATTTTTGCAAAGCCAGGAGAATCTATGTGGGAAGTTTATTTTTATTCAGATACCAATAACTGGGGAACGCCAGAAAAATGGGACGAAAGTCAAGTTGCTGCTATTGCCAAAGTGAAGGTAGAGCCAATTCCATTTACTGTTGAAACATTTACTATTGATATTAATAACATCCAAACAGGAGGTGCTACTTTAGAAATGTTATGGGAAAACACATATATAGGTGTACCATTTACCGTGCCTACGGATTCTAAAGTTTTAGCTTCTATTAATGATGCTTTAAATGGTTCCCCGAAAGCTAGTGATTACTACGCTTCTGCAGCGTACTACTACAGCGAAGGTAAGGACATTAAACAAGCTAAAGAATGGATTGATAAAGCTATGAGTATGATGGATGAACCTGCTTTTTATCAATTAAGACAGCAGTCTTTAATTTATGCTAAGGCTGGTGATACTAAAGGTGCTATTGAATTAGCTAAAAAATCTATGGAAGCTTCAAAAGAAGCTGGCAACATGCAATATGTGAAATTTAATGAGGAATCATTAAAAGAATGGGGAGCTAATTAATTAGTAATCCAAATAAAACACAAAAGCGACTTGGTATAACCGAGTCGCTTTTTTTTATGGTTAATCGGTACTATCTAATTGAAACAATTCCTCAACAGGTTTGCTAAATAATCGTGCTAACTTTAAGGCTAAAACAGTAGATGGTACATACTTGTTTTTTTCCATGGCATTTATGGATTGTCTGGAAACTCCAATAGCCACAGCCAAATCTGCTTGGGTCATGTTATGTCTGGCGCGCTCTACTTTTAAATTATTCGTCATGGCTAGTAGATTTTAATTTTAAGAAATTAAAGCGAATAATAAAGATGAAAAGTGGTGTAAACATATTAAATATCATCACGTTAAAAAATAGCATATCATAAACAAAAATGACAGCAAACGCTAAAATGGTATAATTTACAATTATAGCCCAAACCAGCGATTCGGTTCGGAGTTTGTAAATAAATTCATCTTCTATTTTCTCTTTGGTGAAACCAACTATTAAGCCACCAATAATGATAGCGAGCGCTGAAAGTTCATCAACGATTCCATTCTTTATAATTTTAAACCATCCTTCTTCAGTTCCTGTAAATAGACTATCACCATTATAAATGCTTAAAACGTTTAGTTTTATTATATCAGGTTCAAAATCTGTAGCATATAAACAGATACCTGAAAGTAGTCCAAGAATAAGCAATACCCAACCAACTACCTTGTACTTGTGTGGCAATAAATAATTAGTTTTCATAATTGTCCGATTTTAAATTGAAAATTCAAATGTAAAATAAACTTTACATATTGACAAGTTAATTTGACAAAAAGGTATGAGAACTAGACAATTAGAAAACTAAAAGGAGATGGATTATTAATGCTTTAAATTAGTTTTTTGCTCGTAAACTGAATCATTATAGCAATAGCCATAACAATGGCACATCCTACAAAATTCAACCATAAGAATGGTAAATTTATGTATTCATACGAGTCTAATAAAAACAATGAGATTACTAAAAATTGGGTTATTATGGCTGCAATAAATACAGCACGACCTTTAACAGCTTTTACAAAAAAGGCTAATAAGAAAATTCCTAATACATTTCCGTAGAAAATAGAACCAATTATATTAACTAACTGAATTAAATTCTCGGCAAGATTGGCGACACAAGCAACTAGAATAGCCATAACTCCCCAACCTAATGTAAACCAACGTGATACTTTTACCATTTCGGTATCAGTTCTTTCGCGCGTGTTTCTTTTAAATAAATCAATAGTTGTTGTAGAAGCTAAGGCGTTTAATTCACTAGATGTGCTTGACATAGCTGCGCTTAATATAACGGCTAATAAGAGACCAATTAAACCACGTGGTAAATTGTTTAAAATGAAGTTGATAAACACATAATCTTTATCATTGCTTTCTACTTTAACACCTTTAGTTTCGCCAGCTTTATCAATTAAATAACGAGCACGCTCACGAATACTATCATTTTTAGCATTTGCAGAAGCAACGCCTGCTATGGAAGCTTCATTTTTATTGGCTATAAAATCGGCGATTAATAATTGTTTGGTATCGTAAATGGCATCTTGTTCAGCTTGAAGTTGTTCGTATTCTTCGGCGTATTCTGTATTTAAAACCACTTCAGTTGCTACAGGATTAAAGTTAATTGGCGCTTTATTAAATTGATAAAACACAAATACCATAACACCAACCAACAGTATAAAAAACTGCATAGGGATTTTAAAAAGCCCGTTAAACATAAGGCCCAATTGCATTTCACGAACTGATTTTCCAGACAAATAGCGTTGCACTTGACTTTGATCCGTTCCGAAGTAAGAAAGCATTAAAAACGTTCCACCAATAATACCACTCCAGAATGTATAGCGGTTATTTAGGTCGAATGAGAAATCTAAAATTTCCATTTTACCGCTCGCACCTGCAATATCCAAAGCATTGCTAAATGTGATATTTTCTGGTAGTTTATTCACAATAAGAATAAAAGCGATAATCATTCCTGTAAAAATAACGACCATTTGGTGTTTCTGCGTCACATTTACCGCTTTGGTACCACCAGAAACTGTATAAATTATAACAAGGATTCCGATAATGACATTTAGTAATAATAAATTCCAACCTAATACAACTGATAAAATAATGGCAGGCGCAAAAATGGTTATACCAGCAGCCAAACCACGTTGAATAAGGAATAGGATAGCGGTTAATGTTCTGGTTTTTAAGTCGAAACGATTTTCAAGAAATTCATAGGCGGTATACACATTTAGTCTGTGATACAAAGGGATAAATACCATACAAATGACAATCATGGCAATTGGCAGTCCGAAATAGAATTGCACAAAACCCATTCCGTCATTAAAGGCTTGTCCTGGTGTAGATAAGAATGTAATAGCACTGGCTTGCGTTGCCATTACTGACAGACCAATAGTGTACCATTTAGAGGTATTACCACCTTTTAAAAAATCTTGAACATTTTTACTGCCTCGTGTTTGATAGGTTCCGTAAGCAACAATTGTAAATAAAGTAATGGATAGTACAATCCAGTCGAGAGTTTGCATAGTTAAAAGGCTTGCATGATGAAATAAAACGCTATGATATAAAGTGCATTAGCAACGAGTAAAATCGTATACATTTTTTCCCATTTGTATTTTTCTGGCTTCATGGTTTTTAGTTTTTCAGTTTTATTTTCCTAATGATAGAATATTTGCAAATAAGCGATACGCACCAGAAACACCTGCAGGAAACTCCCTGAAGAAACTTAAACCTGTATAGATGTAGTACCCTTTTCCGTATTGTGCGACTAATAAACTTCCTTTTTTGGCAGATTCGCCTTTATCATGCATGGACAAGATAGGTGTGAAGTCTTTACTCCATGTATCTGGAAAATATAATCCACGTTCTTGCGTCCAGTTTTCAAAATCTGTTTGCGTTATTTTATTAGGTATATTTAAAACAGGATGATTTGGCGCTAAAAATTTAACCTCGGCAAACTCATCGGTTACACGATCGCGCGATAATTCTAATGTATAAGGTGCCAATTCATCAGTTACTAATCCGCGGCTGGTATTATATTGAACCACCATATTACCACCATTCTTTACGAAATCGAACAAAACAGATTGTTTGAATTTTAAAGTTTCAACGGTATTATAAGCCCTAATTCCTATAACAACAGCATCAAAGCCACTTAAATTTTCAGGTGAAATTGCTTCTGGAGTTATCGTGGTTACGTTATAACCAATTTGCTGTAAACTCTCTGGAACAACATCACCAGCACCAGCAATATAGGCTATGTTTTCGCCTTTCTTCTTAATGTCTAAACGAACCACTTTACTTTCGCTTGGCAATAAAACCGTTTGATAGGGAATATGATCGTAATCAATTTCAATTAATTCGTTGGAGTAGGTGTTCCTATTAACCGTAATAATTGGTTTGATAGAACCTTCACTTTGATTAATAGGAGGCGTTACCGAAAATAAAACTGTTTGTTCTTCGCCTTTATTTTTAATATTGATTTGGTGATTTCCAGGTGAAACGCGCCAACCGTCAGGAACTGATAAACGAACCATTCCTTCTAAATTATCATGACCAGCTTTTACATTTACAGGAATATCTTTTGTGTTAACCGTTTCAAAAATGATGACTTTTTCGGCAATTCTAGCCGAAGCTTCTGGGATAATTTCAAAAGGCTTATAAACTTCTCCTTTAACAGGATCGTTGGTTTTGTAAACAACGGGCTTCGTGAATGGAATGCTTGTACCAGCAATATTAATATGAAAGGTGACATTGAAATAATCTGGTGACTCCGGTTTGCCGATTAGAGATTCATCCGAAACTTTATACATGCCTAAACTTCCTTTTTCAATTAACCAATAAGGTGTTGTTACAGGAGCATTATCGGTATTTGGTATGTGAAATATTTCTTGAATTTTTATGGATTCATTCTCATTTAACGCAATGCCTTTCTGAACTTCTAATCCATCTGGATTGGTGAATGAAACCAACGTCATTTTTGCGGAACTTCTATTAATAGTTTCTAAATTTAGTTGAATACTTTCACCTGATGTCGCTTGATTCGTTTCGGCAACAGCTTCTACAAATAAACCAGCACAAGCAGCAATAATGGCTTTAATCTCTTTGGTTTTAATAGTTTTCCAATGCTTGTTTTCTAAATTCTGAATACCTGTATAGGCTTCAACTAACTTCGGAAGGGAAGCAGAAGGATTTTTAAAATCGTAATTGGCTTCCACATCTTTTAAAATAGTTCCAATTTTGGCACCACCTTTTACACGATTCCAACTGGTATCAATACCTTCAAATAAATTGGTTTGATTGGTTGGCATGGTACCTTTTATCAATTCAATATATTCCATTTCGCTACCACGAGTTCCTGTATTTCCGAAACCTTGTGATTTATGCTGACTTCTGCTTAGCGCAGCAATTTCAGGGTTACTTAAACCGCTAGAAGGAAAATAGATTCCGGTATCCAAGCCAATTAATTTGCTTTTATCCGCTTTATCAAATTTCTCTTGGCTACCATAAAACCACCACGATGTATTAAAAAATATACGTTGTGGTTGCCAAATTGTAGTAGTATTTAATTGATTTGGATAAACCGATGCATCGCCAACCAAATCAAAAGCTTCCAAGCTTAACATAGCTGAACTGGTATGGTGACCATGTGTACTTCCTGGACTTCTATGATCAAAACGATTGATAATAATATCTGGTTGAAATTGTCTGATTGCTAAAACCACATCAGATAAAACGGCTTCTTTATTCCAAATGGCTAACGTTTCATCTGGATGTTTGGAATAACCAAAATCGTTGGCACGTGTAAATAATTGTTCGCCACCATCAATAGATCTAGCTGTTAAGAGTTCTTGCGTTCTAATAACACCTAAAAGTTCTCGAATTTCTGGACCAATGAGGTTTTGACCACCATCACCACGTGTTAAGGATAAATAGGCAGTTCTTGCTTTGACGTTATTTGCCATATAGGAAATAAGGCGTGTGTTTTCATCATCTGGATGAGCTGCGACATATAAAACCGATCCTAAAAAGTTGAGTTTTTTAATGGACTCATAAATCTCGGAGCTATTGGGTTTTTTGGGCTGTTGTGCGTAGGAAAATGTAATGCTTAAAGCTAGTAAAAAAAGTAGGCGTAATTGTTTCGTCATAATGGCTTTGTGATAAAAGACCAAATATAATAAACAGATAGCAGGATGACTGGTTTTAAGGGTTTTTTAACTTTAAAAGCATGTATCATTTTTTTGTACTTTCACATTGCTTTATTATTTTAGTTTAGGCAGAATGTTGTGTTTTAAGTGTTTTGTTTTTATTCAATTCATTTATATATCAGAAAATTAATTGATTTATTATGATAAAAGTAACTGATTTTTTGTTTGTTATTGTCAACCCTTTGCTATTAACTCTAGTTTTTTATTTCACAAAAATTGTGAATTTGCAGACTTTTGTTGATTGTTTATGCTTTTTTATTTTAGGAATTGTAATTTTTTATTTTTTCAATAAATTAAGGAAGTATTTGATCTCAAATCATAACTCAAATTTTTTTTAGAACATGTATGGATAATAAAAATATAAACAATATTGAAAAGGTATACGATTTTACTTTTACTTTTATTCTACCTTTGGTTTTGACTTTTTATGAAAATTATAGAAACCTTTGGTATGACAATATTTTAAAATTTATATTAGCTTATTTGATAGGTGTTATATTTTTTTTTATTGTTAATAAAGTAGTCAAATACCTTTTCTTTGCATCACTAAAAAAATTTTAAAAAAAGAAATAGTAATTTTAAAGGAGTCCTCTAATGGCTCCTTATTTTATAAATCACAACCACTTCTTCCGTTTAAAATAATAAATCATTCCAATAAAAATAAGGAACATAATTCCCCATAAAATATGGTAACCATACTTGTAATGTAATTCTGGAATATTTTCGAAATTCATACCGTAAATACCAGCTATAAAGGTTAACGGAATAAAAATAGTAGCAATTATGGTCAGTACTTTCATGACTTCGTTCATTTTATTGCTAATGGTTGTCATGTACATATCCATTAAACTCCAAATCATTTCTCGAAAAATATCAATACTATCGGATAATTGAATGATATGATCATAGACATCATTATAAAACTGGAGATTCTTTTTCAGAATGAGCTCGTGATCTGTTTTTTCTATTCGACTGATTATTTCTCGCAATGGAAAAATAGCACGACGCACTTTTAAAAGTTCTTTTTTTAGGCTTAAAACTTGCTGACTTAAATCTTCTTTAACGTGACCACTAAATAAAACATCTTCCAAATCTTCTACTTTATTACCCATGGTTTCTACAACAATGTAGTAATGATCAACCACAGCATCCATTAAGGCGTATAGTAAATAATCAGAACCCAATGTGCGAATACGTCCTTTTCCAGAACGCAAACGATCACGAACTGAATCAAAAACATCACCTTCAGATTCCTGAAAAGTTAGCACATAGTTTTTTCCAAGTACAAAACTGACTTGTTCTATGGTGATGTTTTCATCTACATCATAATACAGCATTTTTAAGGATATAAAAATATAATCTTCGTACTCGTCAATTTTTGGACGTTGAGATGTGTTGACAATGTCTTCTAAAACTAATGGATGTAAATTATAATGTGTACCTATTTTTTCAATTTCATCAATATGACTTAAGCCATTAATGTTAATCCAAGTAATGGAGTCTGTAGACTTAAATTTAAAGGCGTCCTCAATGAATTCAAGTTCTAATTCATTGATAAATTCAGGATTATAATCAAACGACTCAATAAAAAGCTTTTGTGCTGTTTTATCACCTGTATAGATTAAAGTTCCTGGCGATTTGCCAACATGTTTCTTGTATTTTGATGTTCTTTTCTTACCCATAATGTTGAAATTTACAACAATTATTTGAAAAAATTATATAGCATCAGTACCATCGTCTAGTGGTAAGGCAATAGCATCCTTTTTTAGTAGGGTAACTGGTTTTTGTAGAATTAAATTATTTGGATAGGTTACTAAATCCCCATTATCCAAACGTAAATGCAATTGAAATGCAGCAATATCTTCAATAATAGCCTCAATTGGGAAGTCTTTATCGTGGATTAAAATTTTGTCTCCTACTTTATATGGGAAATTAAAAAACATAATAATTCCGGAAGTAATGTTGCTTAAAATGGACCATATAGCAAAAAGAGCAATTCCTATGATAGCAAATACAGAAGAAAAAACTAATGCTAAATCTTCAAATTTTGCACCTAATATAATGGTTTCAATTAACAGCCAAATAAGAACAAGGGTAGCAGTAGCATAACGCGAAATTAAATGAATTCGCGCATCATTAATGCCAGCTTTATGACCTATTTTCCTGATAAGTGTTTTAGCAATAAAACGGATAATTAATAAAATGGCGAGTAAGATAATACTCGCTAAAAATTCAGATTTATAGGTTTCAAAAAACTCCATGAATAATCAATATTTTAAGTGAGCAAAGATAGTATAGAAACCGTGAAAATAGATTTGTTTTATGGTATATTTAAGAAGAAATAAATTGCTGAAGGGTTTGATAAACTAAATGCGTTGGTAATCCCACCACATTAAAATATGACCCTTCAATTTTAGTGATGCCTATTTGTCCAATCCATTCTTGAATGCCATAAGCACCAGCTTTATCAAACGGTTTACAGGTATTTATATAGTAATTAATTTCGGCATCTGTTAACGCCTTAAATGTGACTTTAGTGACTGCATTTACGGTTTTTTGCTTTTCTATAGTAGTAAAACAAACCGAAGTTATTACCTCATGCGTTGTATTACTCATGGATTTAATCATATTAAAAGCATCTTCTGCATTTTTAGGTTTTCCAAGCGCTTTATTATTGTGCCAAACTATGGTGTCACTGGTAATGAGAATGTCACTGGGATTTAAATCGGCTTTAAACGGTAAGGACTTTAATTGAGCCAAGTAATCGCTGATTTCAAAATGAGTTAAATGCTCTGGAAATTCTTCTTTTATAGGTTTTAAAATAATCTCAAAATCCAATTCTAATTCCTTAAAAAACTGTTGCCTTCTTGGAGAACCGGAAGCAAGTATGAGTCTGAAGTTTTTTAATTGTTCGTTGAGCATTATCCAAGGAGTTTATATTTATATATGAGCAGCGATAACATTCCGAAAAGCATAATTATTTTAAGCAAACTACTAATAAAATGATAGTCAGTTTTTAGCTTTGCTTGAAACAAACGAATAATGATATAAATTAATGGCGCTATAATAAAAATTAAAAAATAACCTACAATCCATAGGTTGTGATACAGATATGTTATGACATAATAGATAACGGCAGCCAACGGAATAAACGTCAGTGCCAACGTAACATGTGTTGCACGAGCACGACCAATAGCAATAGGTAGTGTGTTCATACCAACTTTGTAGTCGCCATCAATATCTTCAATGTCTTTTACTAATTCTCTTATTAAATTAATGCAGAAAGCAAACAGGGCATAATCCAATATAATTTTAAAGAAAGTGAGTTGTGTTTCTTGATTTTGCGATGTAATGGCTGGTAATAATTCAAACAATCCCACCATGATAATACTTAAAGCAATCAATGCCGAAATAACAATATTACCAACTAATATCATTTGCTTTAAATAGGAAGCATAAATATAAAGTAGTCCAGAAACAACCACAAAAAGGGCGAAGAATCCAGAGCGGCCAACCAAATGCGATAAATAGAAACCAATAAGTACGCCAACCACATTAACGCCAATAAAAAGACTGTAAGCTGTTTTTTCAGAAATGGATTTGCCAACAATCACCTTTTTGGGTTTGTTAACAGCATCTGTATCTTGATCGAAAATATCATTAATAATATTACCACCTGCAGCTAAACATAGTGTTGCTATAATAAGTAATGAAAACCCAAACCCGTTTAAGGTAATGGTTACACCAAAAGACTCCAACAAAGCATATTTAATGAGTAATTGCACCAAGGCAATCATGAGTAAATTTTTCCAACGAATTAGTGATAAAATACTTTGCATAATTGATTTTTAGTAGGTGTTTAGTGAAGCGTTAGATTCTGGTTTATTAAAAAAGAAATTAATCATATTTGGCATCAAAATTACCTTGCCAGTTATCTTGAACTTTTAAAACTTGTTCAATCACGTCGCGAACAGCACCTTGACCACCGTTTTTATGAGAAATATATTTTGAAATGACTTTAATTTCAGGAACCGCATCTTGCGGACAACAAGGTAAGCCTACAAGTTTCATAACTGGATAATCGGGGATATCATCACCCATATATAGTACATTTTCCAATTTGATATTATTTTGAGACAGATATTCATTTAGTTGTTGAATTTTATCATGAGATCCTAAAAACACATCATTAATACCTAAACCTTCCAACCTAATGCGAACACCTTCATTAGAACCGCCCGATATTATACAAATCTTGTATCCTTTATTTATTGCTGTTTTTAGAGCATAACCATCTTTAATGTTCATTTTACGGAGCATTTCACCAGTTGTTAAAACGGTTACCGTTCCATCAGTTAAAACACCATCCACATCAAATATAAAAGTGGTAATATGTTCTAGATATTCTTTATAACTTTTAGTTTCCATAATTTATTAATATGTTATTGGGTAATTAGTAAATGAGTTTTGACGTGAATAAGCTAATTATTCATTAAGAAATTGCAATTTCATGCTTTCTATTGAAACTCGTTACAAGCTATTGTGTTTTATTTTTAACTACTTTTTTATTACTAACACCTTGGGTTTTTTTGATGGATGCTGTAAGCAATTTATAGATAGCTTGATGCTGTTCATCTTCAAGCAATTTTAAATGCTTTTTAATTGTTTTTTTATCGTTGCGTTTGGCTGGTCCAGTTTGCGCTAAATACGGCGAAATATTCTGAACCTTATTAGCGGTTTCCAAAATGAGCGGTTTTAAAATATCAAATTCTACACCTTCAGATTCTGTAATTTCATGAGCCACACGATATAATTGATTGGTAAAATTATTAACAAAAACAGCTGCTAAATGTAATGTTCTACGCTGATCACTATTCACCTTATGCGTTTTACAGCCCATACTTTTACCTAGCAATTTTAACAGAGGCGCATCTTTTTTACCTATAGTTTCAATACAAATAGGAACCGTTTCCATGTTCATAGGAACGTTTTTAGAGAATGTTTGTAATGGATAAAAAACACCACGACGGTTTTTCTTGTCTATATCATAAACACTAACACTTCCCGAGGTATGAACAACAAATCGGTTTTCGAAAGGGAGTTGTTCGGAAATACCCGAAATAGCATCATCACTAACAGCAATTATATATATATCGGCTGGCTTTAATAGCGATAAATCATCAATTGTTTCCACGTCACTTTGAAACATGGCTAATTTTCTAATATCTCGATTGTACCATTGTACAACTGAAATAGTTTCTGCGTTAATAAATGCTTTATATAGGTGGGTGGCCACATTTCCTGCGCCAATAATACTTACTGAAATCATAAGGCTAAAATACGCATAATTATAAATAAACTTTATGACGTTTTAGGATTAATTTTTTATCCTTTTCTAATTGTTTTATGGTTCTAATAACGGTTTCAACTCGCAATCCTGTAAGGTCGGAAATTTGTTGTCGTGTTAGCTTTACCTCATAAAGTTCTGTAGTATTCGCTGTTTCTTTAAAGTGATTTAATAAGGTTAAAATCCGATGTTCTGGCGGGTGGATAGAAAGTTCTTGAATAATTTTAGCCTTATAAATCATGCGCTTACATAGAATCTTGGTGAGTTTTAAATGCACCTTTGGGTGGTTTTCTAATAATTCAAAGAAGCGCTCTTTAGGTAGCATATAGATGCTACAATCTGTAATGCATTGTGCACAAGCAGGATAATTAGAGTTTTGAAATAATGGTGGTTCACCAAATGATTTTCCAGACTCAAAAAAACCTTGAATAAAGGCTTTTCCATCTTCCGAATGATTAAACATTTTTAGTCTCCCTTGTTTAATTTGAAAATAAAAATGTGCTTCCTCATTTTCTCTAAAAATCACTTGACCTTTAGAATAGGTTTTAAGGGTTGCTTGATATTTCTCTAAAATAGCTATTGGAATCATGGTGATATGATTTGAATCATAAATAAACAAAGATAAGTTTTAGAATTTTGTTTCAACAAAAAAACACTATTATGAAATCTTTATATAAACAAGCTATTACAGACTTTAATGAGAACTATATTCTCTATATTCCATTAACTATTATTTTGCAAAGTTGTATTGGATCTATTGCAGCCATGTATATTTTAATGAATAGTCCAAACGGATCGTTTAAATTTTTTGAACTAACTTTGTGCGTAGTTTTAGCCATGAGTTATAATGCCGTAATTTTTGCGCAAATTAAAACTAAAATTATTTTTCCCATTTTATTAGCAAGTATCACTACCAATATTTTGCTGATAGCAATTAATGTATATCAATTGTCATAACGCTTCGCATGAAAAAAAATATAGAAACCCGAGACGATGTCTTTCTTTTAGTCTCTTCATTTTACGATAAAGTTCGTGCTGACGAATTTTTAGGACCTTTTTTTAATCGTGTGATAACCGATTGGGATGCACATATTGATCGTTTAACAACTTTCTGGGAAACGAGTTTATTTATGACTCGGAAACTAGAAAAAAAATATTACGGAAACCCCCTTGAAGTGCATGTTCAGGTAGATAAGGAAAATAATCACGCTATTACCGAACATCATTTTGGTGCGTGGTTAAATTTATGGTTTGAAACAATAGAAGAGCATTTTGAAGGCGAAATCGCTGAAAATGCCAAGCGTCGTGCTCGAAAAATGGGAAGTTTTATGTATTTAAATATCTTTCAAGCTAGACCATCAACAACTTAAGCATTTTTTACACTTTGTTAATTATATCGAGATAAAACATATCTATAAAAGTCTTGGTTTATTTGCTATAATTTATAAAACAAAACCTTAAATTTGCACAATTCAATTTTTGAGTCTCAAGTTATGCTAAATAAACTCGCTAAATTTCTATTTTCAACCCGATTAACGTCTGTATTATTTATTGCTTTTGCCGCAGCTATGGCAATTGGCACCTTTATGGATGCAGGACAAGAAACATCTCCAACACCTTACAGTCGAAATCTGATTTATAACACGTGGTGGTTTGAAGGCATCATGTTGGTGTTCATAATTAATTTTATAGGAAACATTAAAAAATACCGCTTGTGGCGTTTAAATCAGTGGGCAACACTCACGCTGCATTTGTCCTTTATTTTAATCATTTTAGGTGCTGGAATTACTAGATATATTGGTTTTGAAGGTATGATGGCTATTCGTGAAGGCGAAACAGAAAACTCTTTCCTAACCCAAAAAACCTACATTACTGCTTATGTTGATGGCGATTTTATGGTGGACGGAATGGCGCAACGAAAAATTATTGAAGAAGAAGTTGATTTTTCACCAAGATTAGAAAATGATTTTTCTTATGCTACCGATTATAATGGTCAAGATGTAAAATTTGAATTAGAAAAATATATTGGCGGTGCCGAATTAGATGTGGTTCCAAATGAAACAGGTGATGAATATTTAAAAATAGTGGAAGCAGGAGATGGTGCACCACATAATCACTTCTTAAAAGTAGGTGAAACACAAAGTTTACATAACGTACTTTTTTCTTTGAATAAACCTCAAGATGGTGCGGTAAATATCACCTATAAAGATGGGGAATTAAGTATTGAATCGCCTTTTGAAGGTGAGTACATGACCATGGCAACAGGACAAACCGGGTTATTGGTAAAGGATAGCATACAGCCACTTATTTTAAGATCGCGTTACGTTATTGGTAATATGCAAATGGTATTTCCAAAACCTGTGGTTAGAGGAGATTTTGATGTGGTAAAAAAATCCCAATTATTACGTGGCGATGAAAATGGAGTGGTTTTAAAAGTAACTTCAGCTGGCGAAACGAAACGCGTTAAACTATTAGGAGGTCAAGGGTATAGTAAACCTTTTGAGCAAGTTAAAATAGGCGGTTTGGATATTGCTGTAAAGTATGGCTCTAAAGTATTAGAGTTACCATTTAGTATTAAGTTAAATGATTTTATTGCTGATAAGTATCCTGGAACTGACAACAGTTATTCAGCTTTTGCGAGTGAAGTAACTATTATTGATAAAGAGGAAGGCGATTTTGATTACCGCGTTTTTATGAATAATATTTTAGACCATCGTGGTTATCGCTTTTTCCAAGCAGGGTTTGATCCCGATGAATTAGGAACCAAATTATCAGTAAATCATGATATGTTAGGCACTTGGGTGACTTACATAGGTTACATGTTATTATATCTAGGATTAATGGCTATATTATTTGATAAAAACACCCGTTTTGGCGATTTGGAAAGAAAACTAACAGCCATTAAAAACAAGAAGCGAAATAGATTTAAAACCAAAGTAGCCAGTATTTTAATGTTAGCGTTTACCTTAACTGGTTTTGCTCAAGTACATACACCTGATGATGGTCATGGTCATAATGATAGCAGACCTACAAAGGCTCAAATTGATTCGGTTTTAGCTGTCAATATAACACCAAAAGAACACGCTGATAAGTTTGGACATTTGGTGATTCAAGATATTGGTGGACGTATGATGCCTGTTAATACATTTGCTTCAGAAATGCTTCGGAAGTTAAGTAAGCACGATACTTACGAAGATTTTGATGCCAATCAGGTTTTCTTATCCATTCAGGAAAGTCCGCTGCTGTGGTATAATGTTCCTATTATATATTTAAAGCGTCAAAAAGGAGATTCTATTAGAAGTCTAATTGGTGTGCCAAAAGATCAAGAATATGTTCCCCTTGTTGATTTCTTCACGCCTGAAGGAAATTACAAGTTAGCGCCTTATTTAGAAGAAGCCTATAAAGCACAAATACCTAATGGTCATCAAAAGGAATTTAAAGAAACCGATCAACGTGTTAATTTATTATACAATACAATTGATGGTTATGCATTACGCATTTTTCCAATTCCAGACGATGAAAATAATAAATGGATATCCTCTGTTGAATTCAGACGTGATGGACATCGAGAAAATATTAAAGATTCACTTTATGGAAACTTTATAAACAATGGGTTTAGCGCATATTTAATGACATTAAATTTGGCTAAAAAATCTGGCGATTATACAAAGGTTAATGAAATTTTAGAATCTTTCACCAAAACACAGAAAAAGTATGGAAGTGATGTAATGCTTTCAGACGAAAAAGTAAAGACAGAAGTTCTTTACAATCATTACGATATTTTCAAGAATTTGTTTAGTTGGTATATGTATGCGTCAGCGTTGATGTTTATCATTCTTATTATTCAGATTTTTAGGGATAATAATAGAACCATTGATAAAGTAGTAACCGTTTTCAAGGTTGTTATCCTTTTACTTTTTATAGTACATACATTAGGTTTAGCTGTACGTTGGTATATTTCAGGTCATGCACCTTGGAGTGATTCCTATGAATCCATGATTTATGTTGCTTGGGCAACTATGTTTTTCGGATTAGCATTTGGAAAACGAAGCGATTTAACCATTGCAGCAACAGCATTTGTAACGGCCATTATATTAATGGTGGCGCATTGGAATTGGATGGATCCAGCTATTGCTAACTTACAGCCAGTTTTGGATAGTTACTGGCTAATGATTCACGTGTCAATTATTGTGGCAAGTTATGGGCCTTTTGCACTCGGTTTAATATTGGGCCTTGTGGTGTTATTCTTAATGATATTTACCACAAAAGATAATAAAGATAAATTATTAATCAATATTAAAGAGTTAACCATTATAAATGAAATGGCACTTACAGTTGGTTTAGTTCTACTAACCATTGGTAACTTTTTAGGAGGTATGTGGGCCAACGAAAGTTGGGGGCGTTATTGGGGATGGGATCCAAAAGAAACATGGGCTTTAATTAGTATTATGGTGTATGCATTTGTTATTCACATGCGTTTAGTTCCTGGTTTACGTAGTCGATTTGGATTTAATTTTGCTTCCATTATTGCATTCTCAAGTATTATGATGACCTATTTTGGAGTGAATTTCTACCTAGCAGGTCTACATTCTTACGCAAGTGGTGATCAGATTGTAAGTGTGAAGTTTATAGCTATAGCTTTTGGTATTGTTGCTGTAATAGGATTCTTTGCATATAGAAAACACGCCAAATTTTATAAAAAATAAACAACGGTAGGTCTTCATGAAGTTGTTAAAGGAATTCAAAGAGTTTGCTGTAAAAGGCAACATGATGGATATGGCTATCGGTATCATTATAGGTGCTGCTTTTAATAAATTGGTAGATGTATTAGTGAAACAGGTATTTCTCCCACCATTGTCTTTGCTAGTAGAAGGTGTTAATCTGTCGGATAAACGTATTATTTTACGTCATGAAGTTTTAAACGATGCTGGTAAGACTATTGCAGATGAAGTCGCTATTGGATATGGCGCTTTTAGTGAAGCCTTTTTAGATTTTTTAATTGTTGGTTTCACTATTTTTATAATCGTAAAGTTTCTGAATAGATTGCGTGCTAAATCTCAAGACCCGAAAAACAAAACGGTTTCCACGCCAAAGGATATTGAGTTACTCACTAAATTGACTGATTTAATGGAGGAACAAAATAAATTAATGAAAAAATCTAAATAGGAGGTAGGACTTATAATTTAATAAGATCCTTATCCATATTTAAATCGTCCAACATGTCTTGTGTAAATTTGTAATGACCACGACGCGTGATGATTCTAAAACGATGATCTTTCATGCGCGTTAAAACATCTAAAAAACGCCATTTTGATTTCAATAAAATCTGTTCGTCAGATTTTAAGCTAATTTCAAAATAGTGCTTTCTTCCTGCTTTTTCTGCAACTATATTAGGTGTGATAGTTACATCTGAACCTTTTTTATGATATGATTTTGGAGATTCATATCCTTCCATATCGGCTTTGATGTTGTCGTAACCTAAATTCTCTAAATAGGTTAAAGATTCTTTTAAAAACGCGGTGCTTTCTTGTAGTTCTGTTGAAGTCATAATTACAAATATAGTAAAAATTTTGATGTAAATTTTAAAAAATATGTTAAAAACCTGACAATCAATATAATATTTTATTTACCATATATATTTAGGCGATTTAATGATAAGAAATCCTAAAAAGCCTATTGCATTTTGCACTATTACGTGTAGATAATTTGTAATTTAGTTGTTCTAAAATTTAAGTTTATGAAGCATTCAAAATATGGTGTTAATACGATTTGCACACACATTGGAGAAATAGAGGATAAGCAGTTTAAAGGAGCTGTTTCACCTATTTATGTCTCCACATCTTATGAGTTTGATGATGTTGATATGAAACGTTATCCAAGATATTTTAATACGCCAAACCAAGAGCATTTATCCAAAAAAATTGCGGCATTAGAGCATACAGAATCTGCGTTAATTTTCGGATCGGGAATGGCAGCTTTAAGTGCCCTGTTTTTTACGTTCTTAAAATCTGGTGATCATTTAGTGGTTCAAAACACATTGTATGGAGGCGCTAGTCATTTTATACGTGAAGAGTTTCCTAAATTTGGTATTGAATTCACTTTTACAAACGGTTATGACGTTTCGGATTTTGAAGCCGCTATTCAACCTAATACGAAATTAATTCATATTGAAACACCCTCAAATCCGCTACTTACTATAACAGATATTAAAGGTGTTGCCAAATTAGGAAAGGCTCATAATATTTTAACGAGTATTGATAATACGTTTGCAAGCCCTATTAATCAAAACCCAATTGATTTTGGTATTGATATTATCATGCATTCGGCAACCAAGTATTTGGGTGGTCATAGTGATATATTGGCTGGGGCTTTAGCCGCTTCAGATGAATTAATAAGTCAAATCTGGCATGTAGCTAAAAACTTTGGTGGTAATTTAAGTGATTATACCGTTTGGATGTTGGAACGTAGTATGAAAACGCTGGCTTTGCGTGTTAAAGCACAGACTAAAAATGCGAACAAAATTGCTAGATATCTAGAAAAGCATCCGGATGTAAAAGCAGTATATTATCCAGGACTTAAATCACATCCCCAATATAAATTGGCTAAAGCGCAAATGCATGGATTTGGTGCTATGATGTCCTTTGAATTGCAAGATGGTTTGGATGCATTAGAATTCCAAAAGCACTTACAACTTATTAAATCTTCTATGAGTTTAGCAGGTGTTGAGAGTACGGTTTTATCGCCATATTTAACATCGCATGCGTTATTAACACAAGAGGAACGCGATGCGATTGGTATTAGCGATCAACTAATCCGTTTTTCTGTAGGTATTGAAACTAAAAAGGATTTATTAGCTGATATTGAGCAAGCTATAAATAAAACAAAAACTAAATAAGTATGAAACTAGATATTTTGGCGTTTGGTGCGCATCCTGACGATGTGGAATTAGGTTGCGGAGGCACAATAGCAAAGGAAATAGCTAATGGTAAAAAAGTTGGAATAATTGATTTAACGCGTGGTGAATTAGGAACTAGAGGAACTGCAGAAACACGCGATGCTGAAGCTGCTGAAGCCGGACAAATTTTAGGTGTTTCTGTTCGTGAAAATTTAGGTTTTTCAGATGGTTTTTTTGTAAATGATAAAACTCATCAATTAGAGATTATAAAAATGATACGGAAATATCAACCTGAAATGGTTTTATGCAATGCAATTGATGATAGACATATTGATCATGGAAAGGGTAGCGATGTGGTAAGTAATGCTTGTTTTTTAAGCGGATTACTTAAAATTGAAACCACATTATCAGAGTCCAATACACAGCAAAAGCCTTGGCGGCCAAAACTAGTGTATCATTATATACAATGGAAATACCTAGAACCAGATTTTGTAGTGGATATTTCCGGTTATATGGAAAAAAAATTAGCTGCAGTTTATGCTTATAAAACCCAGTTTTTTGATCCTAAAAGTACAGAGCCTGAAACACCTATTTCAAGTAAGAACTTTACTGATAGTGTGGACTATAGGGCTCGAGATTTAGGGCGGATTGTTGGCGTTAATTATGCAGAAGGTTTTACAGTAGAACGCTACCCAGCAATAAATAGTTTGTTTGATTTAAAATAATTTCTCAAAAATACTTTGCAGGAAATAGGAATTAAATTATCTTTGCAGACCTATTAAAATGGTGGTTGTAGCTCAGTTGGTTAGAGCATTGGTTTGTGGTACCAAGGGTCGCGGGTTCGAATCCCGTCTTCCACCCAAAATTATAAAGCCTTTCAGAATTTCTGAAAGGCTTTTTTTGTATGTGATGTTTGCTATTTTAATTTGCAACTAATTATTTAGCAGCAAATTACATATGTATTTGAAAACAAAAAAGCCTTTTAGTTTAATTCTAAAAGGCTTTTTTAACTTTATTTGGTAACGGGCTACTCTTTTACTTTATCAACCGTAATTCTGTTTTCGCGGTTTGCTAATTCCCAAGCCGTATAGAATACTAATCGCGTTCTATTTTCTAGTAAATCATAACGGATTTTGTCTGGTGTATCACTTGGTTGGTGATAATCATCATGTGTTCCATTAAAATAAAAGATAACTGGAATGTTATTTTTAGCAAAGTTATAATGATCAGAACGGTAATAAAAACGATTTGGATCATTATCATCATTAAAGGTGTAGTCCAATTCAATGTTCATATAGGTCTTATTTGCTTCTTCAGAAATATCATGTAACTCTTGACTTAATTTATCACTTCCAATTAAGTAAATATAGTTGTCTGCACCTTCCGTACGTTTTGGGTCTGTACGACCAATCATATCAATATTTAAGTTAGCTACGGTATTTGCTAAAGGAAAAATAGGATCTGTATCTGTATAGTAACGGGAACCTAATAGACCTTTTTCTTCACCTGTAACGTGTAAAAATAAGATAGAACGTTTTGGTCTGTGACCATTTTTAACGGCTGTTTTAAAAGCTTCAGCAATTTCAATGATAGCAACTGTACCAGAACCATCATCATCTGCACCATTGTAAATTTCACCATCCTTAATACCTTCATGATCTAAATGTGCAGAAAGCACAATAATTTCATCTGGCTTTTCAGAACCTTTAATAAAGGCCGCAACGTTTTCAGACATAAACTCATTTGAAGCATTTATATACTCCACATTCATTGGAACGGCAAGTGTTTCTGTTTTTGAAGCTGTTTCAATAGTTGGCATAATAGCTTTCGCTAAATCCGTATTAATTAAAAAATAGAACATATCATCTGCATCACCTCGTAATGACATTCTTCCACTAGAACCTCCAAATCGTTGGGCAGCCATAGCATAAATTTCTGGATAATAAAATAAAACTGCAGCAGCACCACGTTCTTTAGCAGCATCGCGTTTAGCGGCATATTCTTGTCTGAAGTTAGACCATTTTGAACTTTCATCTGAACCACTAATTACATAGTTTCCATCAGCTGCTTTAGGTTCACCAGATTTGATTAAAACCACTTTACCTTTAACGGTTAGATCTTCATAACTGTTGTATTTTTCGTCATCAATACCATAATCGGCAAAAATAATATCGTTCACAGAAAGGGATCCATTATTAGATGTTGAAGCTGAAACGAAGTCATCTATCATTTTAAATGATTTTCCATTAACTGTTAAGTTAACTTTTGGTGCTTCCATAACTTCTAAAGGTACATCTTGAAAATAATTTCCATCAGCTTTTGCTGCAGGAACATCCATAGTAATGTATTGTTGCTTTAAATATTCAACAGCCATTTTTTGTCCTTTTGCACCTGTAAGTCTACCTTCAAATTCATCAGAAGCATAGGTGTATAACATTTCTTTTAGCTCGGCAGACGTTATGGTATTAGCATATTCAATAGGATTAGCAATCTCTGTAGCCTTTGTAGGTGTTTGCTTTTCCTGTGTTGATCCACAACTAAATGCTAAAAGAGTAGCACTTAAAATAAAAACTGATTTTCTCATAATTATAAATAAGTGATGTTAATAAATAATTTTTGTGTTAAAGACAATATTACGAAATAACCAATCACTTCAAGGAAATGACCATTTACATTTAACAAACTTTAACAAGCTATTAAATATCTTCGTTGTGAATTAATTTTTGGTCTTTATTTGCTAAATACCAAGCCGTACTGAAGATTAGTCGTGTGCGTTTAGCTAATAAATCATACTCAATTTTATCTGGTGTATCTGTAACTTGATGATAATCGTCATGCTCACCATTGAAATAAAAAATGACGGGAATGTTTTTTTGAGCAAATTTATAATGGTCTGATCTATAATAATAACGGTTATGATCCTCTTCATCATTATAAGTGTAATCTAAATCTAAATTGAAGTACGTATCATTTATTTTTTCAGAGATAAAATGGAGCTCTTTACTGATTCTATCAGCTCCAATGAGGTACAAATAATTCGGATTGTCTTTATGTTTTTTATCTATACGACCGATCATATCAATATTTAAATCGACGATGGTTTTATCCAAATCGAAAATAGGATTTTCAATATAATATGTTGAACCATACAAGCCTAGCTCTTCACCAGTTAAATGTAAAAATAGAATGCTTCGTTTTGGAGTAAAGCCTTCCTTTACTGCCAATTGGAAAGCTTGGGCCATTTCCATTAAAGCAGTTGTTCCAGATCCATTATCATCAGCACCATTAAAAACCTTATTATCTTCAATTCCTAAATGGTCTAAATGTGCAGAAATAATAACAACTTCATCAGGCTTTTCGGAACCTTTTATATAAGCCAAAACATTTTCTGTGGATTTGATATCGTCAGGTAAAAACTCTTTTGAAATTTCTTGAAAATATATAGAGTCCTTTATTGGTGAATAAATTTCTTGAGATTGGTAGTATTTTTTTAAGAAATTGACCGCTTTTTTCTGACCAAGTTCTCCTGTTTTTCTGCCTTGAAAATCATTTGAAGCATAAGCGAAAAGATGGGTTTCTAACTCGTTAGCGGTTATAGTGTTAGCAAAACGCATAACTATAGCACTATCCGTAAGTTGGATATTGTTTTTTAGGTTTTCAATTTTAGTTGAATAACGGGTCGTGGCACAAGAACCAACTAATGTAAGTGCCGAAGCAATAATAAGTCCTTTCATTAATAGCTGTTTAGCCTATAAATAAAGCAAAAAAAAAGATAATACCGAAGTATTATCTTTTTAAATTGTAGGAAAATATCATATTTACATATCTATGTCAATATCTTCTACATCGACATCTTCAAATTCAACACCTTCCAAGTCAATGTCTTCCATATCCTCTAAATCCAAATCTTCTAACACCTCTATTGCTTCTTGTTCAGATTGTTGTTCTGTAAGTTCTAATTGTTCCGTATTACCAACTTCCGATGTATTAAAAATGGCTTTATATATGGAAATTGATAATGCAATTATAGTTAATAGGAAGGCTAATTTTATAGTGTGTTTTGGCTTTTCTTTTTTATTGGTTAAATAGAAACCAATAAAACCAAGAACAAAGGCTAGAATAGCAGGAATAAATGCCAAATTTGATACTGGTAAAATAGATAGAATTACAGCAAAAGCAGCTGAAATTAAACTTAAAATTATAATTAGTATTCTCATGTTGTATTTAGTTTTTTAATCCTGAAGCAGATTTTATTTTTAATTCACCATTACCAACGGCTATTTTAAATTTGGCGTAAACAGGCACTTTATTCGAATCTGCCGTTAGCCATAACAAATTGTCATTAGAGCCTTTTAGGACAGAGCTGTTGTTAACGGAAATCCCTAATTTATAACACGATTTTTTTCCAATGGCAGTATTAATCGTTTCAGTACCTAAATACACGACAGAAATTTTAAACTCCTTATTATCAAAAATTACAGTTAATGGAAAGCTTTTTCCAGTCGTTGCTTGTTCTAAATTTAGATTACGCATTTTGTAAATGGTAGTTACAATATCGTTGGTTGAGCTACCTATATTTAGGTTTTTCTTTTCTTCCCATATGGTGCCATCACGACGTCTTTTTTTCTTGATGCTTTCAACAGTATTCGTTTTATTTTTGAACTTATACTGCATAGCTTTGTAATATCCACCTTCATTAATATCACGCTTATGTAAATAAGGCGTTAAAGTTTTTGGACTTACATAGCTTTCGTATAAATCACGAATTTTAAAAAAACTATCCCATTTGCTGTAGGTGGTTGCCGTAGTTTTTAAACGCAAAAGCGTAACTTTTGAAGTCTTTACAAGACTCGTTTCCATGGTTACTTCAGCTAAATCAGTCATAATACCAGACATGTTGTAAGCTGCAGTAAATTTTAAGCTTTCATTCATTGAAACGGCTGTGTTTTGGGAATAGCCTACTGAAGCAACAAAAAGACTTAAAATGAAAAAATATTTAAACATATAATTTTTAGTTTTTAGTATAACGAAGGTAATAACATTTATTGTGCCGAAAGTAAAATGTTATAAAAAGTGTATGCTTATTACAGAGATTTCTTAAGTGTTAAAGTTTTCATAATTCCATTATTATCTGAATGTTAGCGTTTTGATTTCATTATCAACAAAAAATAAATGTGCAAAAACATGAAATAATCGACAAAACGCTTGGTTTTTTCGTTTAATTGCATAAATTTGTGATATTAAACCCCAAAACCTACAACATGAAATCTAAAATTACTTTGTTTTGTTTAACCTGTCTATTGATGGCAGGCGTTGCATCTGCCCAAAATAAGGATGCCCCTAAAAGTATTATCAGTCAAGATGTTGGTATTTCTAAATACCATGACAGAAAGGAACTTGAGCAAATGCAAAAAGGTGTTTTGTTAGGGCTATATAATGAGCGAATTGAAATTATTATTAAAATTCTACCATATATTGCTTTTGCAACAAAGCCCGGCGTCACCATGTCTACTTTTGGTATTCCAGATACGAAAGACAATAGAACGGCATTAGATACCCAAATTGATGCTACTAGAGATTACTTTTTAAGTACCATGGATTTTCAGAATAAAATTTTACCGTATTCTGATAGGACAAATTTAATTGCTGCTATTCTGTTTTATGAAGAAACATTAAAAGCCTTACATATATATAGCGAAAACAATAGATTTTAATTTAAGTCTATTAATTAAAGCATACATGGAAGTAAGCCTGCTTTTTTATAAACCAACGATAATTCTGGCGCGTATTTTCTAAATGATTTTTTCTACAATACTCTTCTTTATTCTTAAATAATTTCTAGTTATTGAAAATACATTAAAACTTGTAAGAAAATACCACAAAATAGTGTTAATTTGTGCATTTTGTCGCTATTATTTGTATTTAGTGGAATTTATTTATATGTTTGATATATAATAAAAAGAATATTTATGATTAATAAATAACTATTTTAACTATGAAAAATTTGCCCCAACTCTTATGCATTTTTTTATTAGTGTTTTGCAATTCATACTCTCAACAAGAGAAGGGTATTATTGGCACTGATAACTGGTTAAATTCTTGGACAGAATTTAAGCCAGAATTAAATGAATATGGTGAAGCCACCGAAATTTTAACAGGAAACATTTCAACAGATACAAAGCTTAGTAAAAAAAACACCTACATGTTATTAGGTAATGTTTTTGTTACAAATAATGCGACATTATTTATTGAGCCTGGAACCGTTATTATTGGAGACTTTAAATCTAATGGTGCTTTAATTATTACTAAAGGCGCTACCATAATTGCTGATGGTTTACAAACCGACCCTATTGTTTTTACTTCAAATAGAAGTGTGAAAAAAGCTGGTGATTGGGGAGGAATCATTATTCTAGGAGATGCACCAATCAATAAATTCGGTAATGGATCTTCCGTAAACCATAATTTTAAATCTGCTTCTTATGACCATATTAGCTATGGTGGTGAAAATGGCGGAAGTAACTCTGGTGTTTTACGATATGTACGAATTGAATATGCTGGCAAGAAGTTAAAGAGTGGTGAGAATTTTAATGCGTTATTATTGGCTGGTGTTGGTAGCCAAACTATTTTAGAAAACATTATGGTCAGTTTTTCTGAAGGTAATTCGTTTGATGTTTATGGCGGACAAGTTAATTTAAGTAAAGCCGTTTCATATAAATCAAATAGAGTAGACTACAGTTTTAATTATGGCGCACAATGTAACTTATATAACAGTCTAGCTGTAAGATCATCTTACATATCAAGCCCAGAAGGTTCAAGGTGTTTACAAGTAGCATCCTATAATAACGATAAAGAGGAGATTGACTTCTCAAAGCCACAGACCTCCGTTATGGCTACTAACTTAACATTTATAAATGCTAGTGATAATTTGCAGTCTGAAATAAAAGTAGGGTTAGTTAAAGAAGCTATTTATATTGCTGAATATGCAGAATTAGATATGAGTAAGAGTGTAATCTCTGGATTTAATCCAGCTGTATTATTTGAGAATAAAATTAAAATCAATAATGAAACTTTAAATAAAGTGCGATTTACAGAAATGTATTTCAATAACTGTAATGGAAATATTTTTACAGAATATAAATCTAATAATGAAGACCTAGAGAGCTGGTACGGAAATAGTAGTTTCTTCAATGTGTATTCAAAAGGATTGGATTCTGAAACTTTTATTGATTTACAAAACTCTAGAAAACCAGATTTTAGATTGCGTATAAATAAAATTATAGCATCCAATGATGATTAAAATTCTAGTTTTTCATATGAATCTTCTTTAGAAGATTCATTTTAATTAAGTCTAAATTATTATTAAGCCCCTCAAATGTATAAACATAATTTTTTTATAAATCATTGTTTTTGTACTGACTACCAATAACTAAAGTGTATGAATAAAACTACTTTTGTAAAAAATTCCTTTTTTGTAATGTGTTTTTTTGTTCTAACCATGAGTCAGAGCATAAAGGCTCAGATAACTTTTGGTGTTCCAAATATTGGATTTACCCAAGCGTGTGCAAAGGAATCTTTTAATACGTTTAATGTCAATTTTAGTTTTTCTCCAGAAGCAGGATTAAATCCTACAAATCAATTTATAATTGAGCTATCGGATGCAACTGGTAGTTTTGCTAATGCCACAACGGTTACTACTTCAACAGCAGGAGCAATCACAACATCACCAGCTACTTTAAGTTTTGCTTTACCAACTACAACATCTGGTGAGTCATATAGATTACGCGTTAAAAGTACGGCTCCAGTAGCAACAAGTTCAGGATCTTCAACATTTGCCGCCTATTATAAAATTCAAGACACACCGTTTTCAATTAACAGTTTAATTCCAGTAGCAACGTATTGTGCTGGCGGAAGTTATATTTTAACAATAGATAATCCAGGAACTGGAATAAACGATTCCCCTTTAAATTACCCGTCATTAACTTATAAATGGTACCGAGCAACGGGCCCATCAACTTCCGTTTTTGTTGCAGATGGCGAGACTTTAACCGTTAATTCACCTGGAACTTATTTTGTAGAAACGAATTACGGTACATGTACTTCAGACTCATATTCTAATCGCGTAGCAGTTTCAGAATCTACGTCTGGTTCAACAATGGCCATTATTTCCAGTCTAGGAAATCCTTTTTGCCCAAGTGGTGGCGCAACAACTCTAACAACAACAGTAGGAAATAGTTATCAGTGGTTTTTAAATGGCGAAGTTATTTCTGGAGCAACTAATCAAACTTACGAAACGACATTATCTGGAATTTTTTCTGTAAGTATTGATTTAGGAAGTTGTACAACAACAGCATCTATTGATCTAGATAGTGAAGGCTTTACAAGTAGTATCAATGTGGACGACGTAAACGTCTTGGATTCTGGTGATACATTATATGTAGACGTAACAACCTCAGCTAATAATCCAGAATTTCAATGGTTTTTGAATAACGTACTTATTCCTGGCGCAAATGGAAACACCTATGATGCTTCAGAATATGGAGATTACCAAGTCGTTATTAACCAAACCACAGGCTGCCTTGTTTCAGATGAATTTTTGTTTGTAGTTGAAGCACCAATAGACCCTTTCCCAAGTGTTGAAAAAATTCCAAATGTTATAAGTCCTAATGCTGATGGTATTAACGATACATGGATTATTCCAAATGAATATGTAAGTGGAACAAATACGGAAGTCCTTATCATGGATTCTTATGGAAAAGTATCGCTTAAAACAACCGATTATCAAAATAATTGGCCAGAAAACGAAATCAATTTTAATAGTGTAAATCCTGTTTATTACTATGTGATTACCACAACAGATAATAAAACAAAAAAAGGTTCTATAACCATCATAAAATAAATGAGAACATTTTTTCTAATAATAGCTTTAATCTTGTGTTCCACACAACTTTCTTTCTCGCAGGAGGATGGTGTTGTGTCGTTAGCTATTCCGGTAAGAAGTTCTTTAAAGTTTAATAGATATTTAACCAATCCAACTTTTAGTTTTGTGAGAGAGCAAAACACGTATATTAATATAACGAACAAAAGAGAGTGGATTCAATTTGAAGACGCACCAGTAACCTATTTAATAAACTATTCAGGACGTTATAGTGAAAACATGGGAGTAGGTGTTGGCTTATTTCAACAAAATCATGGTGTTTTAACCACATTTGGCGGGATTGTTAACTTGGCTTATAATGCCCAGCTTCAAACAGATAGTAATTTAACTTTTGGATTGAATCTTGGATTCTATACCAGCAGTATTAATGAAGGAAGCGTCGTATTAAACGAACCAGATCCTTCTTTAGATAATATTTCTAAAAATTCAATTTTTACCGTCAGTCCAGGTATTAACTACGGATTGGTTTTTTTCGATATTGGTGTGTCTGTAAATAATTTAGTCCAATATAATTTAAAATCTTCCGAACTACTAAAAGAAGATCCACAACGAAGTATTCAGGCACATGTTATGTACACAGGATATATGTATAGTCGTGGTTTTTTTGATGAAAGTAAATTTTCAGCACTAGTTAAATCTGAATTCAAAACAGATCAAACCATTTTTTCAGGTGTCGCCATGTTAATGGTTCCAAAAGGTATTTGGGCGCAACTTGGCTATAATACAGTATATGGCGTAACAGGAGGCATTGGAATGAATGTGACAGAACAAATTTCTGTAGAATATAACTATGAAAAGGCTATGGGAGATTTAGCAACCTTTGGTTCATCTCATGAATTTACCTTGGCTTATAAATTTAATACTAGAAATCGATTTAAATATAGTGGTGACGATAGAGAACAAGCGCTACTTATTAAAAAACAGAAAAAACGTACACTTGCCTCATCGAGCAGTAACTCAAAATTGGATGCCGATGCCAAAGCAGAATTGGCTGAACAAAAAGCTTTGGAGTTAGAAGAAAAAAGATTAGCTATAGAAGCTAAAGCGATTGCTCGTGAAGAAGCAAAAGAAGAAGCTAGAATAGAAAGAGAAGCGAAGGCTACAGCATTAGCCGAATCTCAAGACGAAGGTGTAAACCAAACTCAAGCAGATGAAGAAGCAAGATTAGCAGCTGAAGCAACAGCGGAAGACGCGAGATTAGCAGCCGAAGCAACCGCACAGGCTCAAGTAGCAGAGGAAGCTAGATTAGCAGCCGAAGCAACCGCACAGGCTCAAGTAGCAGAGGAAGCCAGATTAGCAGCCGAAGCAACAGCGGAAGCGCAGGCAGCAGAGGAAGCCAGATTAGCAGCCGAAGCAACCGCACAAGCGCAAGCAGCAGAGGAAGCAAGATTGGCAGCTGTAGCAACAGCACAGGCGCAAGCAGCGGAAGACGCCAGATTAGCAGCCGAAACAACCGCACAAGATCAAGTAGCAGAGGAAGCAAGATTAGCAGCCGAAGCAACCGCACAAGCGCAAGTAGCAGAGGAAGCCAGATTAGCAGCCGAAACAACCGCACAAGATCAAGTAGCAGAGGAAGCAAGATTAGCAGCCGAAACACTTGCAATAGAAACGAATGTTGCTATAACGCAAAAAGATGATTTAGCTAAATCAATGTACACTATTACAGAATCCACGAAAGATTCTGAAAAAGAACAAGAAATACTATTAGTGCGATTAAACGAAGTTGTTATTTCTAAAAATAAAGACTTGAAAGATCTTAAAGAAGAAAATGATTTAAGTGAGCAAGGTATCTATATGGAACCTAAACCATTTAAGAGTATTTCAGCGGAAAACAGAGCTATGGAAGCTATAAAATCTGATTTAGATATTGTTATAAATAAGCGTAACGAAGACATTAAGAATTTAGAAAATCTATACATTCAACGAATTCAAAAAGGTTCAAATAAGAATGATGAAACCACTAAATATTATTTAGAAACAATTCGAGATTTAAAAGCTGATCAAGCACAAGCAGAACGTACAAGAGCTAGTTTAGTGTCTACATTAGAATCTATAAAATTAGCGACAGAAATAGAAAGAAAACGACGAATTAAACGTGCGCTTTACGATAATGAAAAGGATAGGTATAATAAAGATATGGCTACCCTAGAAAGAATTAAAAACAGCACACCTATAAGTACGGTTCCTTTAACCGCTGAAGATTTTGATTCTGGTGAGGAGCAGAGTAGTAACGTGCAAATTTTAAAAGGTGTTCAAAACGTTGATAAAGGATACTATATGATAGTTGCCGTGCATAAAAATGTCAGCGAAAGAGATGCCTTTTTAGAAAAAGCTATTTCGGCTGGACAACCAAATATTAATTTCTTTTTTGATGTAAATTCCAGTAAATATTTTATTTACTATCAAAAATTTGATTATGTAGAAGAGGCTATGAGAGCCCTAGAAACGAAAGGAGATAAACCCTATAACCAAAAAATGTCTGTAGTTAAGATAGAAGATTAAACATAGAATACCCCATTTGCTCTTTTTAATGCCCCTTAAAAAGATTGAATGATTACATAAATTAAGATATCATGAAAAAACCTACTTTTTTTAAGATTAGCATTGTTGTAACCATACTTCTTATGAGTTTCCAAACAATAGCTCAAAACTTTGTGCCCTTCACACCAAGATTTAACAGTGACTTAAAAGGCGATATTCGTCTCATTGGAAACAATATCTTAGGGCCAAGCAATAATCCATTCAACAACACGTCAGTATACAATCATAATGTTGATATGCGCTATATTGATATTGATGGAGATGCATCAACCTTTAACTCTACGAGTGCCGATTTAGAAATTCCAAACCCAAACTGTTATAGAATTGTTCATGCAGGTTTGTATTGGGGAGCTGTTACGAATGGAAGCGACCCAATAACCAATGTCAAGTTTAAAGGACCCACTGGCGGTTATAATGATGTGGTAGGAACGGTTATATATGAAGCCAATGGCGTTGAAACGGGAAGTAGTTTTCCATATTCCTGCTATGCAGATGTTACTTCAATTGTTACAGGTTTAGCTAATGATTTGGGTACATATACCGTAGGAAATGTATCATCAGCACAGGGTGAAACGTCTAATTTCAATCCTTATAATGGAACTGGTTTATCCGCAGGATGGTCACTTTTTATTGTTTTTGAAGATCCTACATTACCAGGGAAATCTATCACTAGTTTTGATGGTTTTAGCTCTATAAATAGCTCTGTTAACGTTAACATTCCAGTTTCAGGATTCCGCACGGTTCCGGCACCTATTCCAGTTAGGGCAAACTTTGCTTTTGCTGCTCTAGAAGGTGATAGTCCTATTCAGAATGATAGATTGATACTAAATGGTGTTACGATGTCTGCGGTAGATAGACCAGCAAACAATTTTTTTAATTCCACCGTTACCCAACTAAGTGCCTTACCTGTTAACAACAGAGTTCCTAACAGTGCAAACACTTTAGGTTTTGATACGGGTATTATGGTAATTCCTAATCCAGGAAATACCGTAATTGGAAATGGACATACATCAGCAACAATTAGGTTGGAAAGTAATCAAGATCAATATTTTGCTTACTTCTGTGCTTTTGCTGTCGAAATTATTGAACCAAGAATCGTGTTAACCAAAATAGTAGAAGATGATTTTGGAGTCGATATTGGTGGTCAAACAGTAGGTTTAGGTACCTCATTAAATTATGTGATTGGTTTTAATAATACAGGAAATGATGATGCCAATAACTTAACGATTAAAGACGTACTTCCAATAAATATTATTTTTAATTACCCAGCCGACTTGGGTATTTTACCTCCTGGCGTAACTGTTCAAAGTTATAATCCTGCTACAAGAGAACTTATTTTTAACGTCGATAATTCTATTGTAGAACAAGGCGATCCTGTTACTGAAATTCGAATCCATGTACAAGTCGTAGAAAGTTGCGATAGTTTAGCAGATGCCTGCTCAAACATAGTAAACAATCAAGCTTTTGCAACCTATGGTGGTATTGAAAATCCAAATTTTATCATTTCAGACGATCCTAGTTTAAATACCAATACAGGCTGTTTAATTATACCGCAAGCAACTAACTTTTTAGCGGATTTAGATTGTGCATTCGTTGAAAACGTCATTCTTTGTGGCGATACGGTTGAATTAACAGCGGGTAACGGTTATGATTCTTATTCATGGTCAACAAGTCCAACAGGAACACCTGTTATAGGCACTACACAATCCATTACTGTTAATGCTACAGGAACTTATTATGTATATAATACAGCAATTGCACCTTGTCAATCTATAACCCAAACTTTTGTAGTCACTAATTATGGAGGTACAACACTAACAAACCCAGTTATTCCGTTTGCCGATGAAGTTGTTACGTGTCCAAATGATGGAAAATTATTACCAAATATCTTTTTATGTGGAGCTAATGATTTTACGTTAATTGAAACACAAATTACAGATGCATCATCAATTATATGGGAACAATTAGATGAAGGGAGTTGTACGCCTGTTGTCAATGCAGATTGTGCAAATGAAGATGGATCTTGTACTTGGAATCAAGTAGGAACTGGTTCAAACTTTAATGCGAATACTTCTGGACAATTTAGATTAACGATAAATTATGAAGGTGGTTGTTTCAATCAATTTTATTTTAATGTTTATCAAAATGTTTTAAACCCAACCGTAACTAGTAATGATATTATCTGTACAACTCCTGGACAGATTACTGTTGGAGGTGTGCCAAATGGTTACGAATATAGCATTGATGGCGTTACGTACCAAGCAAGTAATGTTTTCCCTATTACCGTAGCTGGAACTTATACAATTTTCATCCGACAGTTAGGCGCATCAACAAATCCGTGTGTTTTTACAGTACCAGATGTTCAAATTAGAGCGCGCGATTTCACCGTTTCTTTAACGGTAGCACAACCACTTTGTTATGGTGATAAAGGAAGTATTACGTTGGCAGCCAATGATGTGCGTCCACAATATTTCTTCTCTATCTATGATGGTGCAACACTTGTAAATAGTGTCGGACCAATCACAGAGAATAATTACACATTTTCAAACTTAAATCCTGGAACCTATACAACTTTAGTTGAAACTGAAGATGGGTGTACGCATACCGAAGATGTAGAAATAATTGAACCACCATTATTGACAGCTACTTCAGCACTTACAAGCCCTTTAACTTGTACAGATGGTGAAATTACAGTGTATGCCAATGGCGGAACACCACCTTATTTTTACTTTGTAAATAGTACAACGATTTTTCAAACGGTTCCTGAAATTGTAGTTACAGCACCAGGTGTTTATAATATTACAGTTATAGATTCTAATAACTGTGAAGCAACAACTTCTATAACAGTCGAAGCGACTTTAGCACCAGAATTTACAGTAGATCAAACTAATATTGCATGTGAAGGTTCAGAAAATGGTTCCATTACAGTAAATGTTACCAATCCAAACGGAAACAGTTTAATGTATAGTATTGATGGCGGTGTTACATTTGTGAGTTCTAATGTGTTTACAGCACTAACTACAGGAGATTATAATGTAGTTGTTCAATATAATACTGGACTGGATGTTTGTGTTACAGATCCTCAAACGATAACAATTACTGAAAGCGACCCTATAACGGGAACCCTTACTTTAACGACGCCGTATACTTGTACGACAAATGGTGAAATTACTGTTTCAGGAGTTTCAGGAGGAACGTTGCCTTATACGTATAGTATAGATGGTGTTACATTCCAAACGGGAAACACGTTTTCTGGTTTATCAAATGGAACATATACTATTACTGTTCAAGATGGCAGTGGATGTGCGGTTATTGTAGGTAGTATTATTATTGATCCATTAAATCCTCCAACAGATTTAACGTTTGATAATTCCGCTTTGAGTTGTCCGTTAAACACGTCAACAATTACGATTACAGGAACAACGGGTGGTATTGGCGTTTTAGAATATCAAATAATTGCACCTGCAACAGAGGCAACACCTTACCAAACGTCCAATGTATTTGCTGATTTAGCTCCTGGAACCTATACATTCCAAGTTAGTGATGAAAATGATTGTACCTATCCTGAATCATATACTATTAATCCGTTACCAGCATTATCAGTTGTTGGTCAAAACATCAGTAATGTTACATGTTTTGGAGATTCAGACGGATCTATTCAATTTACGGTATCTGGTTCAACAACATTCACCTATACAATTAATGGAGGCGCTTCAACAGCAGGAACATCTCCTATAGTTTTGAATGGTTTATCTGCTGATACGTATACAATTGTTGTAACCGATACAACAACTAATTGTGAAGCTACAGAAACATTAACTATAGATGGTCCATCTACAGCTTTAAGTATTTCAACAACTATTAGCCCGATTACTTGTAATGGAAATGGACAAGTAGTAATAAATGCAACAGGAGGTTGGGGCGGAAATTCCTATAGTTTAACCTTACCAGATGGAACTGTAATTCCGGCACAAGCGAGTAATACCTTTACAAATCTATTACAAACAGGAACGTATACAGCAACTGTAATAGATGCTCAAGGTTGTACAGTAACAACCACTTTCGATTTACTTGTACCAACAAGTCCAACAGCTACTATTAATGTAACTTCAGACTATTGTTATGATGCAATCAATGCAGCAACCCTTGAGGTGACTGCATCTGGTGGTCAGCCACCTTATCAATATAGTATCAATGGTGCGCCATTTACTTCAAATAATACGTTTAATAATTTAGTTCCAGGAACATATACTATTATAGTAAGAGATGCGTATGGATGTACTTTTACAATGCCTGCTGAAACTATTGCAGCTCAATTAACCGTAAGTACAATTGTAACTAAAGACTTGGATTGTACAACAGCGCCAGATGCCATTATTACGGGTACTATTGCTGGAGGTTATCCACCATTTACCTACGAGGTATCTATTAATGGAGGTGCGTTTACTTCGTTAGGCGCAACAGGTTCTCCATTTACGTATGCTACCGCAACTGATGGAACGTACCAATTTCAAATAACGGATGCGCAAGGCTGTACAGCACTTTCAGCTGTTAACACCATTGATACGCTTACTTTACCTGAAATTGCTTCAGTAACGCAAACACAACCTATTTTATGTCATGGTGATGAAAACGCTGCAATTGATGTTGTAATTAACACAACAGTTGGCGAGCCTGTATTTGTAATTAATGTTTATAATACAACAACAGGTTTTGATTATGGAACACAAACTTCAGGTCTTGCGGCAGGATCTTATACCATTACTTTAACTGATAATAATTCCTGTACAGACACGGAAACAATAATTATTGCAGAACCAACACCAATTAATGTGATACATTATGCAGTTCCTATTACGTGTAGCCCAAGTGGTGTGTCACAAGGATCTGTTATCGTGGACGGCGTAAGTGGCGGTACACCGCCATATAACTATTTTGTAACGGGAACTAATGGTTACAATAATTCGGAACTTAACAATGCGGGAACAACATCTATAAGTTTTGATGTGGTTGATTTTGGACTGTATCAAATTAATGTGGTTGATGCTAACGGTTGTTCGGTGTTAATTCAAGATGTTCTTGTGGCATCACCACCAGACGATTTAGATATTAATATTACGGCAACAGCCGATTGTCTTTTAGGAGGTGAAGCCGTTGTTACCATTGGTACGACTTTAATTAGTCCTGGACCTTTCTTCTTTAGTCTTTATCCAGCAACAGGTACAGCACCAGGTGGATCATGGATCCCAGAATTGACTCCAGGTTCGGCTACGTTTGACAATTTATTGTCAGGCGTAACATATACCTTTATTGTATATGACTCATCAACTGGTTGTAGTTATTATGAAACAGCTACAAGTCCAATTCCAACAAATTCAACTTTAACGGCTACGGCAGTTACTGCAAATAATATTACTTGTACGGGTAGTGCAGATGGTAATGTGTCATTTACAATTAACAGTACCTATGGTGCTGCTACCAATGTTACTTATGAAATTTTCGATTCGTTATCATTGGCAACAACAGGAATTAGTGGAACAGGAACAGTGCCAGGAAATGGTTCTTTACCGGTTACTAATTTAGGGTCTTTACCTTTTGGAAATTACTTTGTTTTAATAAGTGAAACCTCTGGACCAAATACAGGTTGTAGCGTGGTTACAGTGCCTTTTAATATTACGGAATCTGCTTTTGAATTAAGTGTAACAGCAACGGTTGATCAGAATGCAAATTGTAATCTTAATTCTGGAGTTATAAGTGCTATTGCCACGGACGGAACGCCGCCATATATGTATCAAATTACAACAACGGCAACCGCACCTCTAGCAACAGATCCATCATGGGCTTCAACTAGCACGTTTAATATGGATGCTAATAGTTATTATGTTCATGCTATGGATGCTTATGGATGTATTAAAACGACACCTGTTTTAGTATTACCTATGGATCCTGCACCAGTTGTTTCTGCGTCTGTAAATAACCAATGTAATACAGCCGAAGGTACTTTTGAAATAGATGTTACCTTAACAACAGCTGGCATGCCACCTTATACATTTAGTGTGGATGGAGGCGCATTTCAATCGCAAACAGTGCCATTTACAATCCAGAATTTAAACGCTGGAAGTCATACTATTCAAGTTAGAGATATCAATGGTTGTGGAAATACAGTGACTGTTAATATTGAAACACCTTTAGGGATTTCTCCTGCAGTAACCGGAATTACAACGTGTTCAGATGATGATGGTGAAATTACCGTAACAGCGCAAGGTGGAACAGGAATGTACACCTATAGTATTAACCCAAGCCCAGCAACAATTAGTTTAGCTGGAAATGTATTCTCTGGTGTACCTTCAGGAACTTATACAGTAACCATTACAGATGCAACCACAGGTTGTACAGAAGATGCGAGCATTACTTTAGATGCTGCAACGCCAGTTAGTTTCACGACCACAGTTACAGATGTAAGTTGTAATGGTAGTAACGAAGGCGTTATTACGGTTCTTTTAGATGCAGGAAATGATAACCCAATTTATACCTATGAAATTACTGCCCCAATAGTTGTGGCACCTCAAAACTCGAATGTTTTTACAGGATTGACAGCTGGAACGTATACAATTCAAGTAAATTCTGGTAGAGGTTGTTTTACAACTGCCGATGTCATTATTGATGAACCAACGTTATTAACAGTTTCTGGAACTGCAACCGATTTTGCGTGTGCAGCTGATGGTTCTGTAAACACCTCTGTTTTAACAATTACAGAAGTAGGAGGAACGCTTTCTTATACGTATAGTATTGATGGTGTAAATTATTTCACATCTAATGTGTTTGATATTATCGATACAGGCATTACGCAAACAATAACTATATATGTAAAAGATGGGAATGGGTGTATTGCAACAAATACAGTTACTATATTACCATTGCCAACATTAACAGCAGCAACAGTTGCTGAAGCAGCACCAATTGATTGTAACAACACAGGTTCTATAGCCATTACGGTAACTGGAGGCTCTGGAAATTTCGAATATCAGATGTTGCCAGATGGAACGCCTCAGGCTTCAAACATCTTTAATATTACATTGCCAGGAGATTATTATTTCCTAGTAACCGATTTAGATACTGGATGTGCTATAGCTACAGCAGCTTATACCGTTTCACCATTCGATACGGTTGATGCTACAGCTACTGCCATTTCAGCCGTTACTTGTTTTGGAGATAATAATGGAGCTATTGAAATTAATGTAACGGGTTACACGGGAACATATACTTATGAAGTTTTTGATAATTCAGGAACTTCTGTATTAGGACCAATTGCTTCAAACACGACTACAAACCCGCAGGCAATAACCGGTTTATTAGCTGGTAATTATACGGTTGAGGTTACCGAAACGGCAAGTCCGTTTTGTGCAACTACTACCAATGTGGTAACTGTTACATCACCAACGGAACCATTAACAGTAGTTGCTTTAGAAACATCTAACGTAACGTGTACAAATGATATCGGAACCATTACAGCCACAGCAACAGGTGGTTGGGGAACATATCAATATGAATTAACTGGTGCGGCAACGGTTGCTTATTCTTCAAACAATACGTTTGAGAATCTATCAGCAGGTACGTACACAGTAAATGTTATGGATGCTGGCGGATGTATTGCTTCAGATACGGTAACGCTGGATATTCCTACACCAATTGATGCAACTGTTATACCAAGTGCAACATTATTATCATGTTTTGATGATGCGAATGCTACAATTACAGTAACTACTGCAACAGGTGGACAAGGAAGTAATTATTCATACACATTGAATATGCTTTTACCTACTATTAGTTCTTCAGGACCACAAACGTCTCCAGTATTTGGAGGATTAGGAGTTGGAACATATCAAGTTATTATAACAGATGGCTACGGTTGTAGTTTTACATCGCCAAATATTACTATTACACAGCCAACACCAATACAAGCTAGCTTGGTGAAAACAACGTCACAAACGTGTTTAACTGAAGCAACACTTACTTTAAGTGCTACTGGTGGAACTGGATCTTATACCTATAGTGCTAATAGTTCTTTTACACCGGTTTTAGGAGCTTTTGCATCATCAACAACATTCACAGTTCCAGTTGGAATTTATGAGTACTATGTGCAAGATGCTAATGGTTGTATTGCTATTGTTTCTAATGAAATAACAATTGATCCCTTACCAGACTTAACACTTAATTTATCATTAACCAATGCTGTTATTAATTGTGCTGGAGATGCAACTGGTGTTATTGTAGCTACTGCTGAAGGTGGATTAGGAAATTATGTATATACATTACTAGATTCATTAGGAAATACGATTACGGCGACTCAAACCAGTCCAGGTGTGTTTACGGAACTTCCTGCTGGAGCGTATATCGTTCAAGTGGTTAGTGGCGACTGTTTAACAGCTTCCGATCCAATAAATATTACAGAACCAACTGCACCTTTAATAGCTCCATTTACAGTGATTGATGTTTCGTGTTTTGGTGCAAATGATGGGTCAGTAGTTATAAATGCTTCAGGCGGAACAGGAATCATTAAATACGCCATTTCTCCGCAATTAAATCAGTTTTTTGATAGTGGTGTTTTTGAAGATTTAGAACCAGGAACGTATGATGTTATTGTACAAGATGAATTAGGATGTTACTTAACGCTTAATTTCACAATAGTTGAACCAGCTCCTGTATTTATAACATTCGATTCTTTAACCATCATTGAAGAAATTTGCGATGGTGATTTAAATGGTGAGTTTAGTATTGAAATTACGGGAGGAACACCGCCTTATTCAGTAAGCCTTGATAATTATAATGGTCCTTATACGACAGGAACTAGTGGTCAAACGGTATTTGATTTTACAGGATTAGCTGGTGGCGACCATACGGTTTATGTGCGTGATAGCTCTGGTTGCGATTCGGAAATGTTGATACCTTTCCCTGAATCTGCTAAAATCAATCCTATAGTTGAAATTGAATATGCATGTGTAAATAATGCTTCTGGTAACATTGTTACCGTTATAGTAGATGAAAGCATAACGGATTTAGCCGATGTAGACTTCTCATTAAATGGTGGACCATTTCAAGCTAGTAATGTATTTATCGATGTGCCACCAGGAATTGGGCATTATATAGATGTACAACATACCAATAGCTGTATTCAAAGAACAGAACTTTTTGATATCACTGCGTTTGATCCCTTAACACTGGTTTTAACTGATGGTGTTATTAATGAAATTATTGCAACAGCAACTGGAGGTTCAGGAGATTATGTTTACACATTAAATGGCGTAGACTATGGTGGTACAAACGTATTTTATATTTCAGAATCTGGAACATACACAGTAACTGTTACGGATAGTAGTGGCTGTGTAGCCATAGCAACTAGATATTTCGAATATGTAGATGTTTGTATTCCAAATTACTTCACACCAAATGGTGATGGTGTTATGGATGGTTGGGGACCTGGATGTTCAATCCATTATCCGAACCTTGATTTTGATATTTTTGATCGCTATGGTCGTAAAATTGCCACATTGAGAATAGGCCAAAAATGGGATGGTAAATACAATGGTAAAGAACTTCCTACTGGAGATTACTGGTATGTTGTAAGACTGAATGATGAAAATGATGATAGAGATTTTGTTGGTCATTTTACACTTTACAGATAAACTAAAAGAGGTTATAAATTTTAATACGAATCAAAATGAAAAAACTAATTATATATTCTCTTTTCTTAGTCATAGCTCAAGGTTATAGCCAGGAATTAAATTTACCCGTGTTTACGCAATATTTGGCAGATAATCCTTTTGTGATTTCTCCTACGTATGCCGGAATTGGTGATAACTTAAGAATCAGAGCTAATGGATTAACGCAATGGGTTGGCATAAAAGGCGCACCAGACAATCAATCTGTCTATGCCGATTTTAGAATAGCCAACCGCTCTGGTGTTGGAGTTTCTTTGTATAATGATAGAAATGGCCTTACTGAACAGAAAGGATTTAAAGCGTCATTTGCTCATCACCTTATTTTAGATTATTATTCAGATCAATTTTTATCCTTCGGACTTACTTATAACTTAAATAGTTTTAGAATTAGAATTGAAGATTTTGAAACCAACTCCGAATCGCCAATAATTGATCCGCGAGTAACAGACGACAGAGCTATTTCAAATAATAATTTCGATGTTGGTGTTTTATATAGAAACAAAGGATTTTACTTCAGTTTAAACGTGAATAATATTTTACCGAAAGATATTGACAACTTTTTAGGTATTGAGCCGGATTTACTTTTAAATTATCAGGTTTATTCAGGATTGGTTATTCAAAATAAAAATAACAAATCATTAGAAATTGAACCTTCAACATTCTTTCAATACTTTGCTGGTGATAATCGTTCAAGTACAGATGTTAACATAAAAATTAGAAAGCTAGATAAGCGTGATGACTATTATTGGGGAGGTATTTCATACCGTTTTCTAAACGACCAATTTTTTAATCCATTAAATTTAGGTCCTATGGCTGGACTGAAAAAATCTGGTTTTTACTTTGCTTATGCGTATCAAATAACGATAAACGATTTGGCCGGATATAATTCCGGAACGCACATGATAACCATAGGTTTTGACTTCTTCCAAGGAATAAGTAATTGTTCTTGTGCGCAATCTTTGCTTCGTTAGAAAGCATTGTTCTCTAAAATAATTTAAGTTGAAGAGAAAATGATAATTGTCATTTTAATTATGCGTTTCAAATAGTATCTTGTAGTTTATAAAACTGATGACTAAAATGAGACATATATTATTGACAACTGATTTTTCCGACAACTCCATTCACGCTATAAATTATGCGTTGGAATTATTTACCTATGCAGAATGCGAATTTCATGTTTTACATGTGGTAAAATCGTCTACATTTATTTCGGATGATCTCATGCAGAGCAAGCCCACTGAATCTTTGTACAGTGAGCTAATTTCAGATGCTAAAGTAAAATTAGAGTCACTTATAGAGACTTTTAAAAATAAGCACAACAACCTGTTGCATACTTTTGAACCTGTTGTTGATTATGATAATTTAATAGGCTCCATTAATCAAACTGTAGCATTGCACGATATTGAATTGATAATTATGGGAACCAAAGGGGCTACCAATTTGGAGAAAATTATTTTTGGAAGTAATACATTGCGCGTTTTTCAGCGCTGTCATATCTCTGTTTTGGCTATTCCTATAAATTGCCCAATAAAACAAATTAAAAATGTCCTGTTTACTACCAAATATCAATCAGCTTATAAATTAAAAGATTTAAGTGTTTTAATAGATTTAGCCGAACATTACGATTACAAAGTAGATATCCTTCATATTTCCGAAGCAAAAAAAATCGATTCAAAACAACACGTGGTGCAGCAAGAATTAGAAGTTTTTTTTAAAAATATAAATCATCAATTTGTATTCAAATCCGAAACAACTTATTTAAGAACAGTTTTGGATTATATAAAAGAAAACGATATTGAATTGTTTACCATGATGCGTAAACAGCATAGTTTTTTAGAACATCTATTTTTAAACCATAAAACCGAGCAAATTGCCTATAACATGCAAGTACCATTTTTAATGATGGCTTTTAAAGATAACTAAGTGAATGAAATTTCATTTTTTTAACAATTAATCAGTATTACTACATTATTAAAAAGGTTATTAATGGTAGCCTTTTTTTTGATAAGGACTACTTTATTAATATTTGAAATCAAGAAAACTGGATTTAAACCTTATGCAGGTGGAATTATACTTTGGGTGTTTATTTCCATTGCTTAATTAGTGCTTATTCTAAATTCGTAATAAACTTTAGTTTCATTCTCTAAGCATTAAAAAGTAGGGCATTTATTAGAATTTACACACTGATTTTTATAGCTTGTTATAAATTTATATTAAAATAAGCGGTTTTTCTTTAAACAAAAATCACAATCACTTATCTTTGGTATTCAAATATTTCTATATATATGATAAAACGGGTACTTCTGACACCATTTCAAAAATTTGTTCAAATAGAAAGTTTTAGTGGTATTTTACTGCTTCTTGCTACTATAATCGCCTTGGTTTGGGCTAATTCGCCTTATGGAGCAACCTATCAAGAATTATGGCAATATGATTTAGGAATTGTTACGGAAAGTTTTGAATTTAAGAAACCATTAATTCTATGGATTAATGATGGTCTGATGGCTATATTTTTCTTTCTAATTGGACTTGAAATTAAAAGAGAATTGTTGATTGGTGAACTAAACACCATGAAAAAAATAGCCTTTCCATTATTTGGGGCATTAGGAGGAATGATTGTTCCCGTAACCTTTTTCATTCTTTTAAATCAAAATCCAGACACCTTAAAAGGTTGGGGAGTTCCTATGGCGACTGATATAGCTTTTTCATTAGCTGTGTTAAATGTATTAGGAAAGCGTGTGCCTTTGAGTTTGAAAATATTTTTAACAGCCTTTGCCATTGTTGATGATATAGGAGCTGTATTAGTTATTGCTATATTTTATAGTGGAACTATAAATACAACTCTCTTATTGGTAGCTGCTGCCTTATTAGCTGTTCTATACTTTTCATCGTACAAAGGATTATATTCTAAGTTCTTTTTATTTGCCATTGGTATTGTCGTATGGTTTTTATTCTTGAAATCAGGAGTTCATCCAACAGTTGCGGGAATTCTATTGGCTTTTTCAGTTCCTGTCAGACAGGGTGTTTACACCGAAACTTTCTTGAAGAATTTAGAAGATATATATAACAAAATTAAAAGGTCCAGTGTTCTTAAACAACCAATTTTATCTAATGAACAAATCGGTCATATTGATGAATTAGAAGAATGGACGAGTAAGTTTCAATCGCCTTTGCAGCATTTAGAACATAGTTTGCACGGTTGGGTGGCCTATTTTATTATACCTGTTTTTGCTTTGGCTAATGCCGGTGTCATGTTAAGCAGCGATGTGGAATTAGATCTGGCATTAACCACGAATATCATACTCGCTTTAGTACTTGGTAAAGCTATTGGAATACCATTAGTGGTATTTCTTGCAGAGAAAACAAAGCTTGTTACAATCCCATCAAACATTAGTTTTTATCAAATAATAGGTGTGGCCTTTTTAGCCGGTATTGGTTTTACCATGGCTATTTTTATTGCTAGTTTAGCATTTAGTTCGCATCCTGAATATATAGATTCCGCTAAAATTGGAATTTTAGTTGGCTCTTTAATTTCTGCTATTATAGGGTATATTATTCTGCGTTATGCACCAGGCAAAGGAGATGACGATCTCATTTAAAAGACTAGTATAAACGTTTTTATAAAAGGATTATTTAGTAAGTGTATTTATATAAAAAAAACCGCAGCAACCTTAAATTAAGGTCGTTGCGGTTTTTTATATAATGTATTAGATTACGTTATTTTTTGCTAGTATTTGGAATAGAACATCCAGAAGAACCATCTTTTTTAAGACCTAATTTTTGTAGAATAGTTTCTAATAAACACCATTTTGTAAAGGCAGACTGAATTAAATTGACGCCTATAAACACTGTAAACCACATCCAATTTGGGTTTACATAAGCGGTAAGCACAACGCTTAATAATACCATGGTACCAACAATAATTCTAAAATATGTATTTAACATTGTAATTGATTTTTAAGATTAAACTTTTACTTTATATAAATTTTTCGATAGGAACTACAACGGCTCTAACAGCGTTATTAGTTTCTACATTTGAATTAAACTCCTGTATTAATTTGAAGAGCGCATCAATACTTTCATCTTCTGTGAACGAGAAAAACAACCGTGATTCATTCCCGAATTTTTGACTTGGAAACCAACTAGAAGCCATTAAAACGGATGAGCCATTTTTATAACCATCAATATCTGAACTACTAAAGTTTTCAATATTTGCATTTTTGAATAGTTTCAAAATAGCTGTTTGAAATTCTTCGACTGCTGTAACTATGACTAATTTCATTATTTCTATTTTTTGTTTCCCACAGATTTTGATGATTGACGCAGAAAATAAAAATACAATTTGCGTTTATCTGCGACCCGAGCGACAGCGAACTGGCGAAGCAAATCTGCGGGAAGAATGATTATTTATAATTCTTCTTTTCTATCATATAGTAAACCAATGGTACTACCAATAATGTTAATACTGTTGAAACAATAGTTCCTCCCATTAATGAGATGGCTAACCCTTGAAAAATTGGATCAAACAAAATAACAAATGCACCAATAACAACCGTTCCTGCTGTTAACAGAATAGGTGTAGTTCTAACGGCACCAGCTTCAATTGCTGCTTGTTTAAGTGGTACACCTTCCGCTGTTCTTAAGTTGATAAAGTCAATTAGTAATACCGAGTTTCTAACCATGATTCCTGCTAAAGCAATCATGCCTATAAATGACGTTGCTGTAAAGAAAGCTCCCATAATCCAGTGTCCTAAAATAATCCCGATTAACGACAATGGAATTGCAACCATCATAACAATTGGTGCTTTAAAGTTTTGGAACCAACCTACAATTAGAATGTAAATTAAGATGATGGCACCTAAAAAGGCAATTCCTAAATCTCTAAATACCTCTAATGTAATTTGCCATTCACCATCCCATTTCACGGTGTAATTATCTTCAAAATCTGGCTGACCTAAATACAATTCGTTTAACTCATAGCCTTGAGGTAACGGAATCTCTTTTAATTTATCTTCCATTCCTAAAATGGCGTATGCAGGACTTTCCAGTTCTCCAGCCATATCTGCTAATACATAAACCACACGTTTCTGGTTTTTACGATAAATACTTTTTGCAGCGGTAGTTTCTGTAATAGTTACCAAATCTGCAATTGGCACCATATTACCTTGTTTCGACTTTACTTTTAGTTGCGAAATATCAGTAATTGTAGACTTTTCTTTTTCGTCTAAAGCCAAAATCAAACCTATTTGACTTACAGCATCTTCATCATATAAACTGGTTATCGCTCGGTTTGATAAAGCCATATTCATGGTGTAAGCAATTTGCTGTGGTGCAACACCATATAACATGGCTTTTTCTTTATTGATGTCGAATTGATATTCAATTTGGTCGTCTTCAACCATCCAATCAATATCAACTACATCATCTGTATTTCTTAATATATCTTGAATGCTATTGGCAATCTTAATTTGTTCATTATAATCCGGTCCGTAAACTTCTGCAACAATGGTTGACAATACAGGAGGTCCAGGTGGAACTTCAACCAACTTTACATTCGCATGATACTTGGCTGCAATTTTTTGAATATCCGGACGCAATAATTTAGCGATATCGTGACTTTGTTCTGAACGTTCACTTTTATCAATTAAATTAACCTGAATATCTGCCATGTTAGATCCACCACGTAAATCGTAATGACGCACCAAACCGTTAAATGTAATAGGAGCAGAGGTGCCAATATAATTCTGATAATTAACCACTTCTGGGCGCGTAGATAAATATTGTGAAATTTCTTGCGCTACAACTCCAGTACGTTCTAAGGTTGTACCTTCTGGCATGTCAATAACCACTTGGAATTCATTTTTGTTATCAAAAGGTAACATTTTTACAGCCACCGAATTGGTGAAAAACAACACCATAGTTCCCATTAAGAGCGCAAATGTTCCTCCTAAAAATAAGTAACGTTTAGCTTTACTTTCTAAAAGGGGTCTTTCAAATTTGTTATAAATTTTATAAATAAATGTTTCTTCTAATGGCTTTTCTGCTTTTGGCACTTTACCTTTCTTGTCTTTTTCTCTCAAGAAAATTAAACCTAAATATGGTGTAATGGTTAAGGCTACAAATAGCGATAAAATCATGGCAATGGAAGCACCTATCGGCATTGGTGCCATATATGGACCCATTAATCCCGAAACAAAAGCCATTGGTAAAACGGATGCAATTACCGTAAATGTTGCTAAAATTGTTGGATTTCCTACTTCATTAATGGCATATAAAGCTGCTTGCTTAAACGGCAAGCGTTTCATTTTGAAATGCCTATGCATATTTTCGGCAATAATAATGGAGTCATCAACAACGATACCTGTAACAAACACTAAAGCGAATAATGTAATTCGGTTTAGCGTGTAATCCACCAAATAATAACTCAACAACGTTAACGCAAACGTAATTGGTACTGATAAAAACACGACCAATCCGCCTCGCCACCCCATGGCTAACATAACTACAATTGTAACCGCAATGATAGAACCTATAAGGTGTAATAGTAATTCCGATACTTTATGCGATGCTGTTTCTCCGTAGTTTCTAGTAATTTCAACATGAACATCATCTGGAATTAAAGTGGTGCGTAAATGGTCAACCTTATCAATAATAACTTCCGCAATTTTCATGGCATCTGCGCCTTTTCGTTTGGCAACAGAAATGGTAACCGCTGGATATTCCGATTTATAATCAGCCGATTTTACGCTTCCTTTTCCAAAACCTAAACTCACATAATTTTGTGGCACTTCTGGTCCGTCAATAATTTTAGCGACTTGCTTTAAATATATGGGTTGATCCTGTTGCACACCAACCACCAAATTTTCAACATCTGTTACCGTTTCTAAAAACTTACCTGTATTTATTAAAAATTCGGTATCATTCTTATCAAAACTTCCAGCGCTTAATTGGCTGTTATTGGCTTTAATCATTTCAGAAACCATCAAGAAATCTAATCCGCTTGCAGCTAATTTGTCTTTATCTAAAACCACACGTAATTGACGATCGCGACCACCAATTTTGTGTGTAATAGCTACGTCGTTTACTTTTTTAATTTCGGCTTCCAACTCTTGAGCCATTTGGCTTAATTGGAAATCGTCATAATTTTCACTCCATAAGGTTAAGCCTAACATGGGAACATCATCAATAGCACGCGTTTTTACCAATGGAAAGGTAACACCAGCTGGCATTTGATCCATGTGCTTATTAATTTCGTTGTATAGTTTTACAAAGGAACGCTCAATGTCTTCGCCAACATAAAACTGTACGATAACCATTCCTTGCTCTTTCATAGATGTAGAATACACATATTCCACACCTTTAATATTCGAAATTAATTGCTCTAATGGCTTAATGACTCGCGACTCTACTTCCGTAGGACTTGCGCCTGGATAACCTACAAAAATATCGGCCATTGGCACATCAATTTGCGGCTCTTCCTCACGCGGAATTAAAAACGATGCGTACACACCAACAACCATAAACACAATCATTAACAATACTGTTAATTTAGATTGCATAAAGACTTTGGCAATTTTTCCTGCGATACCTTCTTTCATTTGAATTTAATATTTTAATAAGTTGACAAATGGAACTCGCAACTAAAATTTCAGTATATAACCTGAAGTGGATAATGCGCGTTTCATTATTTTATATGTATTTGGGCGTTTTAACAGGCTATCCGTTACAATCTTTTTTTGCCATATATGGCAGCAAAAAAAGGATTTTCACTTCTATCCCTAACGCGAAAAAAATTCTTAATTATTATTTTAATTTTCTCAATTATACTTACAAAGTTTTAAACCCTTGTAGGATACTGAAAACTGGATCTGATTACTGAAAACTTATTTTGGCGCCATTATAAAGCTTTCCTTCAGCTGAAACAATGTATGCTTCTTCTGAATTTAAACCTGATAATACTTCTACTTGCTCACCATAAGTTCTGCCTAATCGTAACCAACGTAAAATTGCTGTATTGCTTTGACTTACAGTATATACACCCGATAATTGTCCATTAGTAACTAATGCTTCTTTGGGAATTAAAACCATTGATATAGCAGCTTTTCTTTCCACTGGGAATTGAACGGTTGTAAACATACCTGACAAAATATTTACGTCTGTTTTCTCTAAATCTATTTTTACTAAATACTGTCCGCCCGTGTTTTTGGCAGAGGTACTTACTTCAATAACTTTTCCTTTTAATGTTTGGTTGATAGACTTGACTAATACATCAACTGAAGATCCATTTTTTATTTCAGAAATTTCTGTTTCTGGAACCATAGCCATTACTTCAAAATTTCCTGGTGTTTCAATACTTATTAACGGTACGCCTGGATTAGCCATATTTCCTGCCTCTATGTTTTTGTTCGTTACAGTTCCGCTAAAGGGTGCTGTAATATTACTATAAGCAAATTGTGCGCTAATTTCATTTTTCATTTGGTTTGCAGATTCTAATCGTGCTTTTACCATTTCATAATTGGCAGTTACATCATCCATTTCTTTTTGAGAAGCACTGTTATCATCAAGTAAACTTTTGAATCTATTATAATCTTTTTTTGCATTATTAAAAGCAGCAGTAGCCTCGGAAATCCCAGCGTTTACTTGCGCTTTTTTTGCTTGTAAATCAGCATTATTAATAGATACTAATAATTGCCCTTTACTTACTTTATCGCCAACATTTACGTAAACCTTGTTTACATAGCCCATCATTCTGGTGCTTAATTCGGCACTATTAGTTGCCTGAATTTTTCCGCTGACAGATAAGAAAGGACTGTTGCTGTTGGCTTCAACTTGGCTTGTTTTTACAACAATTGCTGGCAAATTATCTGCAACTGCTTTTTCATCTTCACTACCACAACTCGCCAATAAAAGCGATACAGAAAATGTTAGGATTATATATTTTTTTTTCATTTTTTTCATTTTAATAGTTTCAAGGCTTTAAAAACCTTGTTTAATAATTGTTTTGCGTTATTTATTGACTGAAAACTGCGACTACCTACTGCAAACTTTTTTAGTCTTTGGTTAAAAATTGTAAATAAGCTTGTGCATAATTATATTCAAAAATAGTTTGGAAGTATTCCAATTGTTTTTGTGAATATTGGGTTTCAGCTGTTAATAAATCGGATGTTTTTTCTAAACCTTCTTTAAACCTATTGGTTCTGATTCTTAAGGATTCTTCAGACTGATCTAAAGCCAAAGCTGTTAGTGTTAATTTGTTTTCAGCATCAATTAAAGCACGCTTTGCTTTATTTAATTCTAAATTACTTTTTGACACATATTGTTTGTATTCTAATTTAGATTTTTCAAATTCGGCTTTACTTTTTTGTGCTTTTCCAAAGCGTTTGGAGCCTTGAAAAACATCCCATGATAATTGTGCACCAAATAAGTAACCATTGGCATCTCCTTGAAATACTTGATCGTCATATAATTCATAGCTTCCAAAGGCATTTAAACGTGGTAAGAATGCCATCTTATCTGCTTTATTCATGGATTCGTAAGCATTAGTAGCTAATTGCATAGCTTTAATATCTGAACGATTCTCCGAAATGCTCTGTGCTTTAAGTGTTACCACGGAAATAGTTAAACTATCCGTCGGCGTGTAAACCACATAGTTGTCATCATTCATTAAAAATGACAAGTAATTAGATGCATTCTGTACATTGCTTTTCGCCATTTGTAATTGATTCATTACTTCTGTAACACGAACTTCCACATTCAGGACATCTGCACGTTGTAAGTAACCTTGCTTAAAACTATTATCCGCTAGTTTTTTATTGGAATTGGCAGCCGTTAATGCTTTTTCTAAAACAGCTACACCTTTATATGCTAATTGTAATTGCATATATGCTTTTTCAACTTCAAATGCCAAATAGTCTTGTGTACGCTCGGTCTTTAAAGACATAGCCTCCATTTTTGACTTGGCTGCTTTACGCTGATACATACCATCTACATTAATTAATGGTTGCTGTATTTCAAATCTAGTCGCGAAATTTTCTATCTGCGAAGGATCGTTCAACATGGTTGGATTAAAATCTGAAGCCGTTAAAATTTCCTGATTCAGTTTCGAACCAAAGGCCATTAATGGGTTAGTGGTAGCAATACCTGTATGACTGGCCGTAATATTTGGCAGGAATACAGCATTGGTTTGATTAAAATCTGCTTTGGCTGCATTGAATTCCTTTTCTGATATTTTAATAGTTGTATTGTTTTCAGAAACTTTGAGCAATACATCCGATTTTGCAATTGGAACCAATTCTTGCGCTTGCAGGTTGTAGCTCCAAAATAAACCTATTAGTATTGTTATACATAAATTGTTTTTCATTCCTATTTGTATTTCTGAAACAAAAATAGCTTGATAAAACATGCTGGTCAGTAACCAATGTTACCAAACAAAAAAAACACTCATTATAATAATGAGTGTTTTTTACTAATCAACCAATAAACACTGACCATCACATCAGTTTGCCTTTCGAGTGCCTCCATGTCCACCAGCTACAATAACCAATATTTTAATACTTAAATAAATGTATTTAAAAAACTGGATGATTGGATTCATCATTTTAAATCTTTGATATTTTGAAATTCGTTGTGTCATTTTATTACTATTTATGATGTTGTATTTTAACTATTGAACCTTGAACCTTGAACCTTGAACCTTGAACCTTGAACCTTGAACCTTGAAATGTGAAACGTGTACCACGTTTACTCGGGAATCAACCACCAAAATGGTTTCATTTTTGCTTTGTAAATAAAGGCGTAATGTAGCGTAAGCTTGAGCCAATGTCCTGCCAATCCAATTTCGCCAAATGTTTGTCCTAATTTTCGACCTTGTGTTCTTGGGTATTTTTCATAATCAGGAACAATAGGGAAGGTGGTAATGCTGACACCACTTCCAGAGGTTAATCCGTAGCCAGCAGAAGCAATACATGCGGCTCCCATGTTCCCCATAGACCCTTTATGATGTAAAGATTCCTTACCGGTTTTAATGGTATCTATAATATTATCAGCTACAATTCTGGCCGTAATTCCAGAAGGCATTCCTGTTCTTGGAGGTGCCGGCGTAATATCAGTTCCATTTTTACTTTTTCTAGGTTTCGAGATGGAATGGGGAGGCGCAAATGCAATTCCTGGCGCAAAAATATTTTTATAATTGGGATTTTGATAGGTTTCCGGCCAATCTTGAACTGACCATTCTTCGTATGGTTTTGACGTATAGTCTGCATCAACTATCATGAAGCCTCTAAAGAGTTTATCTGTAATGTCCTCGTCATTTTTATCATAGGCCTTGAATCCATGACCCGAAAATGATGGTATTAACATGGCAAAATCATAAGCTTCGGTTTTGAATTCTCCTTCTAGATTTTCGTAGTGTGCCAATCCATCTTCAATTTTATTGACACCAGCACCCAAAATCCATTTGATGTCGCGATCTTCAAAAATCATTTCAATCATTTCATGGGATTTCATGGTCATGCTTCCATAACTTAACAACATGCCATCCATTCCAAAATCACCTAATTGATATTCATTGGATATCCACGTTACTTCAGCCATATTGCGTACGCCATGCCTATGTAATTCCTGTTCAACATTTAGAATATATTCGAAAGCAGCACCTTGACATGTTGATTTTGCATGACCTGTTCCAATTAAAATTTTAGCTTTTTTACCTTGCTTCATTTCTTGGATTAAGGCATTCAAGCCCTCCCAAGCATGATCTGCGTGCGTATATGTACAAACAGAAAACGTTTTGTTTTTTCCCGGAATTAAGCCTTCAGTAGCTTCAAAATTTAATTTTGGACCTGTTCCGTTGATCAAATAATCATAGGTTACTTTTTCATGTTGCCCTTTTTTATCGCCAACAACATATTCAATCATGACATAAGGTTTATTTTCGCTTAAATCACCTTCCGGGTGAAAAGTAATTGCTTTGGCTTGTTTGTAACCAATATTTTTTTTCTTATATAATGGTTCCAATGGAAATAAAATTTCTTTCGATTTCATTCTACCAATTCCAACCCAAATATTGGAAGGAATCCATTGGTAATTGCTGTTAGGCGATACGACTACAACTTCGTGATCTTTAGATAATTTTCTACGTAAATGTGCTGCTGCAACATGTCCGGAAATACCGGCTCCTAGAATAACAATTTTAGCCATGACTATGAATTTTTATTAAAGGTAATGTGCAAAAATAGTTCCCACAGTAACTTTAGTTACTTAAGCTAATTAAAAAATAGGAGGTTTATGGAGGTTGATTTTTAAAGGATAATTAAATACCTTATTTTAAGGTACGGACTCTACTGTCTTGGAACTTTTTTTGTTTCATTTTACATAAAAAGTTTCACTTTCAGTTTCATAAAATAAAAAAAGCTCCACTCTTTCGAGTGAAGCTTAATATGTTGCGTAGAAAGAGGAACTATCCAGTTCCTCTTTCTACGCTGTGTATCAACTAATTAAACATCTAAAAAATATGGAGTGAACCGAATAGTGAACCGAACCGTTTGATTCTAAATGAATCTATTTACCATATCTTCTTCAATACCAGCATATTCTGAAAACTCCTTGATTGTTAGGACCTGATGATCCTTTTTGTCTAAATGCTCTTTTATTTTTTTAAACAGCTGGCGACTATAGCGTTCACTTCGGCCAGTGATACGCATAATATCTTTTGGGTAAATACATAGTCTTTTGATGTTGCTCATACTTTATCTATGCTTTATCTATACATGATCCTACCATCATCTATAGGTTTAAATTGGCAAAAAAGGCACTTTTCGGCATGGGCCGGAAGTGCTTTTGGGATTGCTTATTAAAGATACGGAGTTTTGATAAAACTAAAAAACTTTGAAACCATGGCAAGACAAACTGGTATTATAAAATTAAAGGGAACTCTGGATGATATTTCCTTTTACAAGACAAGCGACGGGCATTTGGCGCGTACTAAAGGCGGTATTGATGGTAATCGTATTGCGAATGATCCTGCGTTTCAACGAACGCGTGAAAACGGTTCTGAATTTGGGCGTGCAGGTAAAGCCGGTAAGCTGATTAGGAATTCGATTCGGGTGTTGCTGCAGAATGCCAAAGACAAACGAGTTGTTAGTAGATTGACTAAAGATTTGGTGGCTATTATTAAAACGGACCTTGTGAATACAAGAGGTGAGCGAACCGTTCAAGGTGGAGATTTAAATAGGCTTTTAGGTTTTGAGTTTAACCTCAACGGTAAATTAGCTTCTACTTTATTCGCTCCATATAATGTGGTTTTAGATCGCGTTTCTGGAAGTGGGGATGTAACATTAGCGCCTTTTAGTCCTACTGTGCGTATTGCGTCTCCAATCGGAACTACGCATTTCAGCATTGTAATGGGTGCTGCCGAAGTCGATTTTGTGAATGAAACCTTTGTTTTTGAAACAGATGCGACTGGTATTTTACCGTATACGGCTCCAGATACGGCTGCTATTGCTTTGAATGCCACGCTTACTGCTAACTCGGTGTTACCGATTTTAGAGGTTGTTGGTATTGCCTTTTATCAAGAAGTGAATGGCGAGATGTATCCGCTTAAAAATGGTGCTTTTAATGCACTTTCTGTAGCATTAGTAGACACCTTGTAAGATGGATTTGCTGCTCCAAAGACAGTATTTTAAAGAGGGTACCAATGGTGCCCTCTTTATTAATGGTCGGTTTCTCTGTTTTATGATTGAATTGCCTTGGCTGGAAAATAAGCGCTTGGTGTCTTGTATTCCCGAAGGGGTTTATGAATTAGAACACCGAAATTCAAGTCGGTTGGGGAATCATTTGCATGTGAAGTCTGTTAAAGGTCGGCAATTGATTTTGATTCACCAGGCGAATGATGCGGCAAAAGAATTGGAAGGCTGTTTGGCACCTGTGAGTCAGTTATCGGGTATTGGGACTGGATGGTCCTCTAAACTGGCTATGCAAAAGCTACTTTCTCTTTGTCATCAAGCTTTTGAACGCAAAGAAATTATTTTATTAACTATTAATCATTAACAATTAAATCTTAAGATTATGAATTTAGTAGAACGTTATAAAAAACCGACTCCAAAGTTTTTCAAGATATTGAGAAATATCGGTATAGCACTTGCCACTGCTGGTGGTGCTATTATTGCAGCTCCTGTTAGTATTCCTGCCATTGTGATAACTATTGCTACTTATATGACTGTTGCCGGAACTGTGGCTACAGCTGTGAGTCAAGCTGCTGTTGTAGATGGTGATTCGGAAAAAGAAAAATAGGATGGACTTTTCGGACTTAAATACCAAGGTAGGATTTTTGGGTGGTACGCTATTTTCTATCGCCTTAAATATTAGTTTGGATGCTATTATGTTCACGGTTGTTATGGCCAGCATAGGCGCTTCTGTCAGTTATTTAGTCGCCAAACTTCTTAATTATATATTCAGTTTATTCAAAAAATAATCAAAGGCTCTTGTAATAAGGGCCTTTTTTAATGCTTCATTTAAAACTTATTTTACTTCTTTATTGTTTCAAAATACCCTGTTACCATTGTTTTGTTATTGCAGTATTGGTCTTAATAACGCCTAATCCCTTCATAATTTTTTCAAAAGAAAAGAAAAAAAGAAAGCCATTAACTTGTAGCCGTGGCAATACTGTCACGTTTTTTGGATAAAATTTTTTTTCTAAATTTTGTTCAAAACCCGCAGGGCTTGAACTTTATAGTATTATGGCGTGGGCTGAAGGGAGGCTACTATATTTGTTCTCTTTTTTTATTTTATTCTTCTTTTTTCTTTAAATGTTCTTGACGATTTTTATTCGGCAGGTAATCTTTAAGGCGCGAGCCGACTGCGAGTTTAGCAAGGGTGGTGTGGTAATAGCACGTTGCCTTTTCGGCAAAAGTGCGTACCACAGCAACGGTTTACCGCAAGGGTGGCGGATTTTTTGATTTTATAGTGTAGTCGGATGTAGTTTTGTGGACGGTAGGAGGATAGTCAAATTTTGCAAGTGCAAGGCTTGGGATTATGGGGTGTTTTCTACTTTGAGATTTAGTTTTGATTTTGATGAGATTCCTGCTTTCGCAGGAATTTGGGCCTTGCTCTTGTGATTTTTGCGAAATGGGATAACCCTTGGGGTTGCTGGTTGGTCTAATGCGAAAAAAATTGATTGTACTTAAAAGAGGTCCCTGCTTTCGCAGGGATTCAGGGGTTATCTTATTTGCAAACTGGATAGGTCAAAAAATATGCCACCCGCAGCCCCACATATTTGAATCGGCAGTCGTAATCAAATTTTGAATGATTTGAATTTAAAAGACACTATTGATTTATGTAGCTATTATATATGTGGGGTTTGGCCGCAGCGACCCGCAGGCTCGCATCATATGAAGTAGCGGTTTTACCCCAAATACATTCCATGCGCTTGCGCGCATACCTAAATGGGGTTTGGGGTAAAAGAGTAGCTACGGGTGAGGAGGGAGTGAATGTGTGAAATAAAACAAATAAATAGTGCCAACGAGGACGTCTCGCCGCAGTGGTACTATTTATGGTATATGCAAGCCTTGTAAATGCTAGGTTTTATAAGTGTTGCAGGTTTATTTTAAAAAACGGTATACCGAACGCATACCGAATTGGCTTGCAGATATGTTTTATGGAACAAAATGGAGCGACTGACGAACACCTTATTACCTGCCTTCCGAATTTTTAAGTTGACCAAGGTGTTAAACCGAAGTTGGGTTTGTGTCTGATTTATGGGTTTTTAACAGACATCCTCAATAAACTTAAAAAATTGAATTAAAACACTTGAGCAAACTTCTTTTCAATATTATTTAGTATCTCATCTGATAACTCTTCAAAGAATTTGTCTTTTTTTGCTTGAGATAATTTACCGTTATTTTGGATTAAAAACTTAATTAATAAGTCGGTATCTGTATTTGGAAGTGTTGCCATGGCATTGATGTATTCTGCCATTTCATCATGTTGTTCCAAAAATTTAATTTCGTTTGGAATTATTTCCTCAATAGTTTCTTCAACACATGCATATAAAAATTCTGCTTGAAGCGTTAGGTCTGCATAACGATATAAATCTATTGTTTCGTTTAAAATTTTAACATTATGGTCTTCTGTTGGAGTCCAATCAATTAATTCTAGCCTAGGCTCTGAAAACGCCTCTAGCACTTCCTGATACTTGCTTATATTATTTAATATTGCAGCAGATATTGGAAAAATCATATCTCTAGTTGTATAATTCTTTCTTATTAGAATATGGTGCATCAAATATCTGTGTAAACGGCCATTTCCATCAGAAAAAGGATGAATAAACACAAACCCAAAAGCCATAACCGTGGCCATTAAAACAGGGTCGTATTGACTCTGGTTTAGTATTTTATTGGTTTCAATAAGTCCATTCATAAGTACCGGCAAGTCCTGTACTTTTGCGGAAATGTGATCTGGAATAGGTGCAAAGGTTTCTCGGTCATGTTCCCCAATAAATCCTTCTTGAGTTCTCAATCCCATTTGCTTGAGTTTGTTTTTACCAATTACTATGTTTTGTAACCGTTCTAACTCTTGAAGTGATACTTCTTTTTTACCTGCTTGGCCAATGGCTTTCCCCCAATTTCTTGCTCTTTGGTTTTCGGGTTTTTCTCCTTCAATAGCAAAAGATGCTTTGGAATCTTTTAGTAATAAAAACGCGGCTGTTCTTCTAATTAAATCTTTGTCTTTCCCTTTTAGATCGAATGCCATTCTATTAGAAAAATCTTTTTCTTGAAAGGTCTCTATTTTATCTGTTCTATGGATCATCGGGCAAAAGTCTCTGGTGCCAGGTAAGTTGTTTTTTACACGATGCCTTGTTGAATTTATTGTTGGTCCCGGATATTGTAGTTTCTCATTTACTACTTCCACATAAGTTCCTGTTTTTAGGTCTAGGATATCTAGTTCTTTTCCTAGCAGCCATTCATATAAAAACCATATTCGTCTTGCATATTGTCCTGTAGGTTCTGATAGGATGTATTCTTTTATAGTTCCTTCACCTAAATTAAGGAAGAGTTGTTTTAAAATATATAGATCGATTCCTTCATACTTTATGGCAAATACGATATGACTTATTATATCCTTATTTGGTTTGTGGCGCTTGGTGAAAACTTGCCATCTATCTGTATTATATCTTTGATGTTTATCTGTTACTATGGCCAATTTACTAGGCATGGGAACAGCTATGTTTTTTTCTTGTATAAGAAATTCCAACAAGAGGGCATATCCTGCCAAAGTTCCAGGTTCTGGTGTGTCTATGTTGTGAAAAACAGTTATTTGTTGTGAAAAATAGTTATTCATGTTGCTTTAGTATGAATTATGTTTACAAATATAACATGAAAAAGTGTTTAGTTTGCATGAAAAACGCTTATAATTTTATATATATCATGAAAAATAGTTATAAATTGATTTAGGAAGTTCCTGTTTTCTCGGAATTTTATGCTAAAACTAGGATTACAAAAGATTATATTTTGGTGGAGTGCTGGAAGTTGGGAGTAGTATAAGATAAAATTTGTTTAAGCTTCTTATTCTGTTTTTACCATAGTACTTTATTGTGCATAGTGCTTTTTCGTTCTGCTTGGTTTTCCGAGGATTCTTGTTTAGTTCGGATTGAGCGTTGGCAAGACATACTCTTTTGCAATTTTTGGCGTAGCGTTGGCTGATGCGAATTGCAAATGTGTATGGCTTTTAGCGTTGGCTTTCATCATTTTTTTACTCTATTTCATATTGTCAAAATGTAATTTATCTTTATCTGCAATAAGTTTCATTAAATATTTTGCTGATTGGTGAATTTCTTGAGGATTCATTGAACCATTTATTGAATGAGAAAGAATATTACAAACTTTAATTAATAAACCAAGTTTTGTTTTTTCATTGTTACTTGTAATTCCGAAATGACTTTCAATTTGCTTTTGAAGATTACTTGTAAAGTTTAATTCTCTGCCAATTTTAAATCCATACCATTCTTCAAAAATTCTTCTCATTACATTTGGATAGTGATAAATTTGGCATTCTGTTTTTAAGGCTTCATCACTTTTCTTTGAAAATTCATAAATTTCTTTAAACAAATAGTTATATGGTTTTACAAGATTACTAGATTTAATCAAAGTACTTTTTCCATTAATTTTCTTTATTTCAAAAGTTGCATACTTTGATTTAATTTCAATACCGTCTTTATCTTTTCTATCTACCCAAGCCTTTTTACCATAAAATAAATTGCAGTAGTCGTCCCAAGAATGGGTCATAACGAAAATCTGTTGATTTTGAAGTTCCAAAAGATTTTTCATAAGTTCAAGTATGTAAAACTTATTAGAATCATCCATACTAGAAATAGGGTCGTCTACAATTATAAGTTCAATTTCTGTTTTGATTTGCTGTTGTTTGTTGTCAGCAAATAGTTCGAAATAAAAAAATAATAAGGCTAAAAGATTTTTTTCTCCTTCGCTAATATCCTTTATTGTTAATGTAGCATTTTCATTGGTGCTTTTAATAATATAATTGCGGTTATCTGTAGCGAGAGTAACTTTTAGCGATATATTTATGTCATTTAGAATTTGAGAGACAAAATCTGCAAAATCCTTTGTAAGGCTTTTCTGCTGTTTTAAACCTTGGATTTCTTGTAGCTTTTTGCTGTTGTTCTCACGCTTATCTTTAATCTCTCCTTCCTTAATTTTAACTTCCTTTAGTTTGTCTTTAATAGTGGCAGATTTTACTATTTCCAAGCCAATTGCACCTTTAACTAAAGTGGTTAGATTATTAAGTTTCCGTCTTAACTCCAATAATTGGCCACTTTTGATTTTATTAATAGTTATTATTGATTCTTCAATTTCTTCTAAAATCTTTATAAGAAGTTCAAAATCAAAACTTACTTGACTTTCGATATTGTCAATTTTTGATTGGCACGAATTAACAAGATGGTTAACCTCATTTCTATTTGCAGTTATTACAGTAAAATATTGCTCAACTTCATAGCCTATATTTGTAGAATAAGGTTTAGACTCTTTTTCAAAACTTTTGATACTTTCTAAAAGGTTTTCAAGCTCTTCATTGAATTGCTTTAATTTTTCAATACCCTTATGCCTTTTATTTTCTTTGTATTGAGCAATTTTCAATTTTACATCTGAATAATCTAATTTGTTGTCGCAAAACTTACAGTTATCGCCCGCTTTGTGAATATTCAAACCTGATTCAATCCATTGAACAACTTCATATTCTGGTATAGAAATATCTGCTCCAAACTTTTCTTTGAAAATTGTATTTAATTCTTCAATCAATGTAGTTGGGATTTTTGAAAATTTTAATTGTCTTAAATTTTCATTTTGTGAAATTTGTTTTTCAATTGAATTATCTCCATTAATCTTAATTAATTTATCATCATCTGATTCAATTTTCTTGGCGTCTTGATAATCTTTTTTATAAAGTTCAATTACTCGTTCTACAGATTCATCTTTGGACTTCTTTTGAATGTTTGCTTTGCCTTTCCGTCTATCGTGGATTTTATTTATTTCAGTCCTAATTTCTTTGCGTGATTTGACAATGCTTGTATCAAACTTTTCAATTTCTTCTTTGCTAATTATTAGCTTTTCTATTTCTTTAATCTTGTTTTCTATATCAACACCTCCTTTGCCAAAACTTGCCTCAACACCTTTAATTTTACCATCCGTATTTTCTAATAGTAATGAATTAGAAATGTAATCTCTATCAAAGATTCGAAGATTCTCTTGCTTCTTGAATTGGTCTTTTAAAAATTCATCTTTGATTCCGATAGCGATAGAACTTTTACCTTTGCCATTGTAGCCAAATAGTATGTTTTTGGGGCGAAATAGTAAATCATTAGGATTCGTGTAGCCAACAAATGATTTGCGAGTGAAGTTATTTAGCTTGGTTATCATTCTTTAAAATGTATTCTGTTTAGATATTAGCTCAAGTATTGGCATTTCTTTCAATTTATATTCTTTTCAATCGTTGCAATTTCAGTCGGTTCAATTTGGTAAAGCTCGTAGATAGTCGAGTTAATTTCACTTTCGGCTTTTCCTAATTCCGCTGTAAGTTGCTCCAATTCTTTTGTTAATTGTATTTCTCGGTCAAAATTGTTTTCCGTTTTTGCTTTGTCCAACAATTCTTGATAATCAGAACTTTTTTGAGTGTTAGAAATAATGCTGTTAACTAAATCAGCAATTTTTTCTTGCGTTTCAACACTCGGATTTATTAAAGGTAAATTCTCTAAAGGTGTTTTGTCAATTTGGTAATTGTTTCCTTGCATTTTCCCTTTGTACTTTAACCAAAACGCAATCAAATTCGAGTTTAAAATTCCTGTTAGATATTTTTGATTAATTCTATCTGTTTTTAAGACCATAAAAGTCCTATTGACATAAGTATCAAAATCTGTATAAGTAAATCTTGGTCTAACTGAACATTTTCTTAACGAAAATATCTTTTCTCCTCTAAAATACTTTTCGTCTCTCGAACGATGTAAACCATAAGGTTTATTCACAGAAGTAAAAACGTCTAAAAATTTATCTAAATGTTCTTTTATGTTAGGATAAGGAAGTATTTTTTCTTCATTTTTAAAACTCGAATCTGTGTAAATAATCCAAAGTTTGTTTTTTGGATTACCATAGTATTTTTGTAATTCCGTTGTGGTGTAGAATGGTTTTAAAATTTCTTTTTCCTTTTGGTTTAAGTTCAAATTATCATATTCCGATTGACTTAAATTAAAAATACCATCTCCAATTTCTACATTTTCAATTACTTCTTTATGTTTTTTATTTACGAAATCTTGCAATAAGTCGATTCCTGAAGCAATTTCTTTAGAACCTAAACTAAAATTCTCTTTTGACTTAATTTTCTCAATTATCAAATTGAGTTCTGCATTTATAAAATTAATAGGTTGGTTTACTAATTCTTCCTTTACAATGTTTGATGTGAAATACTCGTATTTGTCGTCAGCAACTTTTTCTAAAAATAATTGAGCATCTTCGTGTTTAATTTTACTATTAATTACTTTAGAAAAATTAAGACCATAATTTTCATTATCATCACTTCTTTTCATAATGTAAATCATAGTTTGAATACCTGCGGAATCAAAAACTTTAAAATCGCTAAAGTCTATAAAATCTACTATTTTACCTTTTTCAATAATATAATCTCTGAATTTTGAAGCTCCATCATTCGTTATCCAATTATTAGGTGCGATGTAGCCGATTAAACCATAATCTTTTTTAATAATGTCTAAAGCTAAAGCACCAAAGAAATACCATAAATCCATTTTCCCTTGATAGCAAGAATGTTCGTGCAAACCATCAAAAGCGGATTTGTTTGTAGCCTCCTTTATGTATGGTGGATTTCCAATAACAACATCAAAACCACCATTTTTCATAATGCTTGGAAATTCTTTGTTCCAATCAAATTCTGATGCTAAAAGAGAATTACCACATTTAATGTTATTGTTTAATTTAGACAGTTTTCGGTCTTTTCTTGCTGTGCGAAGCCAAAGCGATAATTGAGCGATCTCTACACTTTCTTCGTTAATATCTACTCCAAAAAGGTTGTTCTCTAAAATGTTTTTATCTGTATCGAATAATCTCAAAGGCGAGTTTGTCAAGTCGGCAATTATATCGTCTATTTTTTCGTGTTCTTCAATTAAGTAATTTAATGCTTGATTTAAAAATGCTCCACTTCCACAAGCTGGGTCAATAACTTTTAGGTTTGTCAACCAATTTTTATATTCGGTTAAGGTTTTAAAAAGTTTCTTTCCTTTTACGGTTAAAGTCTTGTCTTTTTTTAGAAACGAATCATCATATTCAATTTCTTCAATATCGAGTTCTTTTCTTTTGTCGATGCAAAGTTGACCAATCGTATTTGCGACAATGTAAGTTGTTATATATTTTGGTGTGTAAAAAACACCATCTTTTTTTCTCTTTGTTCTTTTTTGGTCTGAAACTGTTCCCTCAATTTCTGCGGTTACTTCTTCGATTTCATTCAGCGAATGCTCAAAAATATGACCGAGAATATTTACGTCAACTTCTGTGTTAAAATCATAAGTTGATAATTTTTTTAAATCCTCAATTAATATTTCATCATCAATATTTAAGTTGTTGAGCAACAAATCTTCGTAGAATAAACCACCATTGTAGGCTGGAATATTGTCGGATTCTTTTTTACCTGGTCGTCCAATATTCATATATCCGAAATACTGCTTGAAAATTTCGTAAATCGGTTTGTAAGCATCTTCTTCTTTCAAGATGTCAAAACGCTTAATTATTCTTGAAATTGAATTTGGTGGCAACAAACCACTATCTTCTGCAAAAAGTATGAATAAGAAACGGTCTAATAGTTTTTGAGACTTTTTAAACAGCAATAACTTATCATCATCTGGATGATTAGCAATAAGATTATTGAACAGTTTATTTTTGAAATGAGAATAGTCTTTGTAAAGTTCTTCTGAAATTTCTTTTTCGTGAAACTGTGTTTCTTTTTTGAGTTTAATTGGAAGATTTGAAAAAATACTTTCTTTGTGAAGTATTAAATAGAGTAACTCAAATCTTTCTCTATCGAGAAAAAATAAATCAAATTCCTCAAATTCGGTAGAGTAGTCAATATAAAAACGAATTTTTTGAAAATTTGAAGTGATAACATATTTACATTTTGGTTGATTGTTTTTGTAATTAAAAGCTTGTTGAGTAATTTTTGTTAAGTCCTTTGTTTTGGTTGATTTTAACTCTATTACTGCAATTGCATTTTCGTCTTTTAAAATTGCTCCATCTGCTTTTTTTCCGTCCGTTTGGTTTTTAAATTCTCTTTGTAAATCAAAATTTTCGTCTGGACGAAGAGTGTAACCTAAAACGTCAACAAAGATTTCTCGTAAAAATCCATCTTGATATTCTTCTTCTTTCAGCGTTTTAATTTGCTCAATTTTTGCAGAATTGTAATTCAGTCGGAATTTTTGGAAAGCTTTTTCCACCTTTTCTTGGTCAAGATTTTTAAGGTGTTTTTTTATTACGGATTTCTGAAATATTGGCATTTATTTTGGTTCGGTTTTTTCTTTCACAAGATACGTTTTTTCGAGCGTTGGCAAAGAACAGCTCTTTTGGTTTTTTTAGCGTTGGATTAAGTGTTGGCAAAAAACCAAATGTGCTGTTTGCGCGTTGGCTTTTTTAGTTCAAATGTTGATGTTTAGCACGATTTCCGCATTACTTACAACGGCAGTCTGTCTAATAACACTGCCAAAATTTTTAATTGATAAACTAAATTACACAATTAGTTTTAGACAGGTATTACTAATTGATTATTTGGCTTTGGTTTTAAAAATGTTTGTAAAACGCTGTAAAACGTTTTTAGAAGGACTAAAATACTATTAAAAAAGTAAAAACGGGTTCTCTTGTTTACCTTTACTATGTTCCAAATTCTTTTAAGATTGTAAGCAATAAATATTAAACCGATGTCAGCGCTGGCGCGTTGCTTGGTTTTTTTAGTTGTAATGTGATCAAAACCCCATTGTCTTTTTATGGTTCCATAAGGATGCTCTACAATTGCTTGGCGCTTCTTGTAGGCTTCAGGATTATTCAGAACCCTTTTTGTGTTTTGTTCAATATATTGTTGAAATTCGCTTCTTTGAATGACTTTTCCATTTACTATTGATGTGGTGCATAAGTCTCTTACAGGACAGTTTTTACATGCCTTAGTTTTGTACTGTTTAAAGCGGTAATTTCGTCCTTTATAAGTGCTTCCATTACTTTTTAACACATGTCCTTGTGGACATGTGTAGGTGTCCGTTTGTTTGTTATAGTTAAAGTGTTCTGAATTATAGTTAGGGTCTGGAGCTTGAGATGCTCTGCCAATTCCAGGTATGGCAACCAGTGTTTCTATACCAAGATTGTTCGCTGTTTTAAATTCACTTCCAGTGTGGTAACCTTTATCATAGAGTGCTGTAAAGGTATTTGTTCTTAAGATGGATTTAGCTCTTTGTAGCATAAGTCCCATAGCCTTGGAGTCGTTGTTATTGGTTACAAGATAATCAATGGGAATATTGTTCTTGGCGTCTACCGTAGATTGAATGCAGTAGGCAACTTCGGTAATATTGTTGCGCACTATCATGTGTTTACTATCTGGATCAGAGGTGGATATTTGTGGTTCTCCAGATTCTTTTAGCTGTTTTTCAAGTTGCTGGTATTGCTTTCTACGTCCTTGATGTTTATCAATGTCTTTGTTAATTTTCTCTTTTTCGTTTTGAGTTTCACTCTGCTCCAGTGCTTTGTTATACTGCTCTAATTTAGTATCAATGTAATCTAAATGACGTTGTATTTTCTTCTGATTAAAATTATTTTTCTTGCTGTTTTGTGCTCTAAACTTCGTGCTGTCGCCTGCAATAAGTGTTGCTCCAATAAGACCAAAATTTCTAGCAATGCTTACCGTGGCAAAAAAGACTTTTTTGATAGCTTTAGGATTGTTTTTTCTAAAATTGCTGATGGTGTTGTGATCGGGAGTAAGCGACTCAAGTAACCACATGACTTCAATGTTTCTGCGGCATTCTTTTTCAAGCACACGAGAAGATCGCACACGGTTTAAATAGCCATAGATATAGAGTTTTAATAGAACTGAAGGATGATAAGCTGGCGGACCGTTTTCTGTATGGTCTTGGCGAAATCCAAGATCCGCTAAATCCAACTGATTCACAAATTGGTCAATGGCTCTTACGCTGTTGTCTTGGTCAATAGAGTCTTCCAAAGAAATAGGAAAGAGGCAGGTTTGTTTTCGGTCTTTTCCAGAGATATATTTCATACCATTAAGATACAAAAAAGTAAAAAATCCACCTTCTGGTTTGTAGCAAATAGTATGAAAAGTTATTAGACAGTCTGACGGTCTTGTATATGAAAAGTAGCGGATTTTAAGCACTAAATTTTCGGAAAGCAAGATACTTAATTAAATGCAAAAACGGTTCAGGTTAGCACCTAAACCGCTATTTTTTATATACGTTGTTACCCACTGGCTTTATTCCGTACAGCTTGGTTTTCAGCGTTGGCAAAGACATACTCTTTTGCAATTTTTGGCGTAGCGTTGGCTCGTGCGAATTGCAAATGTGTATGGCTTTTAGCGTTGGCTTTTTAGCAACAACTTTCTTTCTGTTGTATTGAAGGACATTTTACTGAACCAAAACTGCAATAGACACAACAATCGCCTTCGTTTGGTCGTAATACTTTTTTACAATTCTCACATTCGTAAAAGAATTGACAGGATTCTGTTGGCATTTCTTCTACTTTTTTATGTCCACAATTTGGACAAGTAATTTCTGATTTTAATTGAACTTCCATTAGTTTTCTTTTTTGTCGGTTACTTTATAACCTGTTGAGTTAATTGCTTTCTCAATTTCCGTTTCGTTGGTTTTGGTTTTGTCAAACTCAATGATTGCATTTCCATTTTCGTAGGACGCTTTTGATTTTACAATTCCATTAAGTTTATTTACTTCGTGATTTATGTGTTCTTCGCAACTCGCACAAGTCATTCCGCTGATTTTAAATTCAGTGGTTTTAATGTCCGATTTGTCAACTACAATTATTTGTTTTTCTGTGTTTGGGTAAAAAATTCCAGAATAATATGGGAAAGCCAACATTACAATTGCAAATACGGTTACAATTCCTAAAAACTTTTTTGATTGAATAAATTTTGGTTTTTCGTCCGTCTCACAATCACAGTCTATTTCTTTTTGAGGTTTAAGTTTTTGATACCAAGCAAACCCAAGAACTAAAACTGTCAGTCCAATAAGATAAGGTCTAAAAGGTTCTATCCAAGAAAATGTTGAAGCAATTCCGCTTGTTCCTGCAATTAGAGCCAAAACTGGTGTAATACAACATAATGATGCTGTAATTGCGGTTAACACTCCTGCACCTATTAATTTGTTGTCACTTTTCATATTGTTTCTAAAATTTTGTTTTTATCAAGTATCTCAAAAAACGGGTTTAGCATTTTTTCGTATTCGGCCGTGAGTGAGTAAAAAATCGTTTGGGCTTCTCTATCGGTTTCTAATAAATTTCGGTCTTTCATTTTCCTTAAATGTTGGGAAATAGCAGAAATGTTCATTCCGAGAATATCACTTAAATCACAAACGCAAAGTCTTTTTTCTTCAAAGAGTAGGTAAAGGATTTTCAGTCGAACGCTATTTCCGACTAATGAAAGTCCATTTGCCAAATAGTCGAACGATTCGTTTAATTCAGAAACTGTGTCTTTGCAACGATTTATTTGTTCAATATCGGCTTGTTGTCTTATGCAAGAATTATTTTCCATATCGCAAAGGTATAATTATTTCTTATTTAAGCAAATACTTAAATACAATATTGTGAAGCGTTGGCAAAAAACAGCTCTTTTATTTTTTCGAGCGTTGGAATTGAGCGATGGCAAAAAAAATAAATGTGCTGTTTGTGCGGTGGGTTTTTCAGCTTGTGGGTAACGTGTAATATGCGCACTAATATAATCGTTTTAACCTATTATAATCGGGATATCGATAGTTTTACTCCAATTTTATTTATTCTTCAAAAAATACATGTTTGATTATCTGCAAAGAATATTGCACGTTATTAGTTTATGTTAAAAGCTTCAAAATATAACTTCATTTCGTAAACAGGTATTAAAGAGGTGTTTTTAGGATGTTGCTTGCTTGGTTGAATTAATTAGAGTTGCTATCCTTATGGTACCGTTTTAGCATATAAACCAATGCAATAGTCATTAACACTATTGTGCCTGAAACGATAAAAGGATAATAAAAACCACCTGCAAGCAGCCAGGTTCCTAAAACGGGGCCTAAAATTTGCCCCATACTATTTGTAGAACTTTGTATGGATATATTTCTGCCTGTATTTTCTTTAGATGTTAATGAGACTGCCGATAATAAGTTTGGCGTGACCATAGCAGCGCCTGCTGCGAATACACTTATTAATACATAGACTAAAAATTCATTTTTGAAAAAAGGAAATGCTATTAGGGATAAACCAGATATTAGTAAACCTAAGACTATTTGTTTTTTTGAGGCTAAAATTTTCTCACCATAATTTGCAAAAATGGGCTGTAAAACAGCCATGACAGAACCGCATAGCATAAAGCCAATAGCGACTTGATTGCTGTTAAATTCCAATTCATCTTTCCCGTAAATTGAAAACACGGTTTCAAATAACGTCACAACAAATTGTAGCACAAACGACAAGGTTAATAGCATAATAAAATAGTTGCTAAATGTGAAGCGCAAGGACATTTTTTGTGTAACAGTCTTATGAACTCGAACTGTGTTCTTTAGCCATTTCATTATAACGAATAAGACAATCAATCCTAAAAGGGCAGCAAACAAGAAGGGTACTGAAAACCTGTCTAAATGCAGTAGGCCTATGGAAAATTTAATATGAATGTTAGTTTGAGACAGAAAGCCACCAATGACAGGGCCGAAAATAACCCCAGAGCTAATGGCAACACCAGACCAGGCCATTATTTTTGTTCTCTGTTTATTTGAAGTTATATCGCTTAAATAGGCATTACTAACAGGAATTACGGAGGATGTAAAAATACCTCCAAAAATTCTTGCGATATATAGCATGGTTAAAGAGGTTGCCAGACCCGTAAGTACTTGCATAATTACAAAACCAAGCAGGCCACAAATGATAATAGGTTTGCGCCCGTATTTATCGGAAAGCTTTCCCCAAACCACTACAAAAAGTAATTGAAAAAGCGGATATATGCTAGTTAGCAATCCAATATGGAAGTTGATTAGATTGGTATCGAGATTGTCTTTTAAGGCTAATCTTTCGGTGTAGTAGGGTAGGGTTGGTAGTAAAATACCATACCCTAACATTACTACAAATAAACTCAACAGGATTAAAAATATCCTGTTGAGTTTTTCTTTTCTTTCCATTTATTTTTTACCTATTTTTCGCTTTAATAATTGCGCATTAATAGCCACAATAATGGTGCTTAAACTCATTAATACAGCTCCCACTGCTGGGCCTAAAACAAAGCCTGATGAATATAATACACCAGCTGCTAGTGGAATAGCTATTACATTATATCCTGTAGCCCAGATTAGATTCTGAATCATTTTATTGTAGGTAGCCTTTCCAAATAATATTAAGTTGGCAATATCTTGAGGGTTGCTATTCACTAATATGATGTCAGCTGTTTCAGCAGCCACATCGGTGCCCGAACCAACAGCAATTCCAACATTCGCTTTGGCAAGTGCCGGTGCATCGTTTACACCATCACCTGTCATAGCTACAAATTCTCCTTCATTTTGTAACTTTTCAACTATTTCCACTTTTTGATGCGGCAGAACTTCAGCATAATAACCATCTAAACCAAGCTTATCGCTAACTGCTTTAGCTGTTTGTTCATTATCGCCAGTAGCCATCAACACTTTAATATTATTCTTTTTAAATATTTTAATAGCTTCGGCAGATTCGGGTCTTATTTCATCAGCAAGGGCAATGTATCCTGCTAGCTGTCCATCAATTAATATGAATACAACAGTTTCAGCAGCATCACTATACGCATCTTCAGGAATAGTAATTTTTTCATCCCTTAAATAACCAGGACTAACCACTTTTACTTGTTTGCCTTCTACATTTGCCTCTACGCCTTTACCCGTAATTGCATTAAAGTTTTCGGGTTTTGGGATGGAAATATTGTCTTCTTTAACTCTCTTAATAATACCTACTGCAATAGGATGTTCCGAACTCTGTTCCAAAGCGCTGGACAGTCTTAAAATTTCTTCGGTTGCATACGCTTCATTAACAGATTTTATGCGTGTTACACCAAAATCCCCTTTGGTTAGGGTTCCTGTTTTATCAAAAAGCAATACTGAAATTTTACGTGATTCTTCAAAAGCAGTCCTGTTACGAATCAACAATCCGTTCTGTGCAGATACTGATGTAGAGATTGCAACTACCAAAGGTATGGCTAGTCCTAAAGCGTGTGGACAAGCAATAACCATAACGGTAACCATTCTTTCTAAAGCATAGACAAATGGAAAGCCTAAAATCAACCAAACTGCCAACGTACCAAAACCAATCGCCAAAGCTATATAAGTCAGCCATTTTGCTGCTCTATCGGAAAGGTTCTGCATTTTAGATTTGGTCTTCTGGGCTTCCTCAACCATAGTGATAACCTTGTTGAGATAACTGTCTTTTCCTGTATGTTCAACTTTTACTTTTAAGGTGCTATTACCATTTACAGAACCACCAATGACCTTGTCTTTTTCATCTTTTTTTACAGGCTTTGATTCTCCCGTGAGCATCGATTCGTTCAAATAGCTTGAACCTTCTACTATAATACCGTCAGCTGGTACTTTCTCTCCGGGTTTTACCAATATCACATCATCTTTTAATAAATCTTCAAGTGCGATATCTTCAATAGTATCACCTTTAACGCGATGTGCTTCCGCAGGCATCATACTTACTAAAAGTTGTAGAGCTTTCGATGCTCCTAGGACACTTTTCATCTCAATCCAATGCCCTACAAGCATAATTGCGATTAGCGTTGCCAGTTCCCAAAAGAAATCCACACCTTCTAAACCAAAAACGGTTGCAGAACTATAGAAATAGGCGACACTTATTGCCATAGATATAAGTGTCATCATCCCTGGCGCACCATTCTTTACTTCGGAAACGAAACCCTTAAGAAAAGGCCAACCACCATAGAAATATACAATGGTAGAAACCGCAAACAGTATATAAGGATTACCAGGAAGTAAGAACTCATATCCAAAAAAATCTTGAATCATTGGCGAGAAGAACAAGATAGGGATGGTTAGGACTAGCGTTACCCAGAATCGTTTTCTAAAGTCTGCTATCATCATTTTATGATGGTCGTGACCCATTTTCCCGTGACCCGGATTATGACCAGAATGGTCTCCATCACCCTTTTTCATTTTGGAATGATCCATTTTTGAGTGGTCTTCTTTTTTGTGTTTCATCTTTGAATGATCCATTTTAGAGTGGTCCATTTTGTCGTGATTGTGATTTTCGTTATTTTCCATTATAGTATTGTTTAAGTGTTATCGTAATTTTTTCCGCATTGCTTCTGAAATATTTTCGGCATATACGCCATAGGCATCTACCAAAAGACCTTTAATGCCTTCTTTAGAAGATATTGCATATAAAATGCTATTATCACCGGTACTGCTCATTCCTTCAAAGCGATAGATTGTATCTACTTTAAAATCTTCTGGTCGAATCTCAATTTTCAAGGAAGGACATTCCAGGCATTCGGGCTTTAAGTTGAAATCATAAGGATATTCGTTTGCCTGTAAATCATTAATAGCTTCTGAAAGTGTATCGTAACTTTTCATTTGTCTTTATTTATAGTTTATGGTAAAATAACTGTTGTCTTCTTCGGTAAATTTCTGAAAGGTCAATAAGCCGTTTGCATTTAATTTTTCGTTAACGGTATAGTTGAGTTGCTTGATGCGAATTCCCCACGCATAGGCCTTGATATTGACTTTTGATTTAATATTGTTTTTGTTACTATTCAATTTTCGGTCGTAAATTTTTATCGTGCTTTTTGAACCAAAAAAATTCAATAAGCCCGAATCAAAACTCATTTCCAGTTCTATATCTTCAAGGTTATTTAAATCATACAGCTCTTTAAAATTTGCGGATGTGGTATTGATTTCGGTTTCCTTTGATTTTGGGTTTGAAAATGGAAATGCCATTACCATCACACTCGCCTCATTTGGTTTACAGCGATAGGTAGTTGTATATTTATCGGTGGATTTTTTGTCTTTGTCATATAATTCTGTGATTACCTCTATTTCGAAATATCCATTTTTCTCTATTATTTCACCAGCATCAAAAGTTTGCTTGTTGAGAAAAGCACCTTCTTCATCAAAATTCTCCCGAATGACAACTCTGTCTGAAATCTGCCCAATGAGCATTTCAGTTTGTGCTATTATACTTGTACAGCCCAAAATAAAATAGAACAATAGAACCTGTGTCATCATAAGTTTAGTGGATGTTTTATGGTTTTGTTGATTGAAAGTATCAAGAGTTTTCTTCATTATTTGAAACTATTGTGGTTAGAGATTACATACAAATAGATTGTCATTGCTATTATATATTGTTTAAAATAAATTCTACACGCTCCGTTGGTGGCAAAACAGGAACAGTAACTATCGGAAACCCTAAAACGGTGTACACATCTATTATTAATTGATGTATTATCTTTTGATCTTCTTCGTCTTCGGTTCTTGCATAGTCTTTGGTGAATGGCAGTCGGTCTAAAATGAAAATTTTTTTATATGATGTATTTTTAACGGCATTGAGCAGTTTCTCATCATAATCAAGCATTAAAAATTGATAGTAGGCCATAGCATCTGGAATCGCCCTATCCAAGAAAACCAAGTCTTGAGGCTGGATTGCGGCTTCTTGTTCTATTTGCATATCCAGAACTCCTAATTGAAATTGCCTTTTATTGTTCCTTATTTCTTCTACCGTTTGTCCTTCAATACGCATAGTGTCTATATAATGCCGTGCGTGTTCAATGGTTGTTTTGTAACCTCTTTCAGCCAACATATTTATCACGGTAGTTTTTCCAGTGCTCGGACCACCGGTTATCACATGCCATTTGTTGATTGCTCTTTTCGTTTCCATTTTATTTGATTTAAGAGTTATACATTTTCGATACTGTATAGCTGCGGGATTTCAGCATTCCATCCATAGGTTTCCTTTATTCCTTTTTGAAGGGCTTCCGCACTTTCTTTTTCTCCGTGCACAATAAAAATTCGCGCTGGCTTATTTTTTATTTTGCTCATCCAATCAATTAATTCAGCGTGGTCTGCGTGTGCCGAGAGGCCTTGAATTTCGGCTACTTCCATTTGAAAGGATACCGTTTTTCCATACACTTTTAATTCTTTTTCGCCTTCCAATAATTTTCTGCCACGAGTGCCTTCAGCTTGATAGCCTACAAAAAGCAAGGTGTTATTTGGGTTTTGCGCTTGGGTTTCGAGATAGTTGAGCATTCTTCCACCTGTAAGCATTCCACTTCCTGCAATCACTATTTTTGGTTTATTATCAGTTCGTAATTCCATAGTTTCCCGATAACTGCTTACAACCGTGAAATGTGAACACATTTCATCACATTCATTGTCTTCCAATCTGTGCCAATCCCTTGTACGATGAAACAATTCCAATACACTAGCTCCCATTGGGCTGTCCATTATCATTTGTACTTTTGGGATTTTCTTTTCCTTCAGTAACTTCCAAAAAATAAGCATCATCAGTTGGGCACGTTCTACTGAAAAGCTTGGGACAAATAGGCTTCCGCCTCTATTAATGGTTTCGTTGACCAATTTTTCAATCTGCGGAAGTGCTTCCGCTTCGTCAGGATGAAATCTTCCTCCATAAGTGGATTCAATGAAAAGAACATCCGCTTTTTTGGGTTTCAGAGGTGGATAAAGCAATAAATCATTGGTTCTTCCAATATCTCCTGAAAAGACGAAACGCTTTCCGTGTACATCCAACTCAATGTAAGTTGCACCTAAAATATGTCCGTTATATTGGAAACGCGCTCTAATACCATCAAATAGCCGAATCCATTGGGATTGTGGAACGTTCTTGAAATGTGGAACGGTTTTTTCAACATCTTTTAAATCGTACAATGGTTCAGCAGGACTATGTTTGGAATAACCTTCTTTGTTGGCACGTTCGGCCTCCTGTTCTTGAATTTTTGCACTATCATTCAAAATGATTTTAGCAATATCCAACGTGGGATTGGTGCCATAAATGGGTCCTTTGAACCCTTGCTTGACTAATCTTGGTAGATAGCCAGTATGGTCTAAATGGCCGTGAGTAAGCAATACCATATCAATTTCTGAAACTTCCACGGGTGGATATTCCCAGTTTTTGAGTCGTAATTCTTTTAACCCTTGAAAAAGTCCGCAGTCTATCAATATTTTTTTTTCTCCTGTGTCCACTAAATATTTTGAGCCTGTAACTGTACCTGCTGCTCCCAAAAAGTGAATGTTAATTTTATTTTTTTTCATTTTTATGTTATTTATTAATTTCCACCACAACAGGAAGGCGTATTTCCTTTTTCTTGATTTGATTTGCTCAATTCCGCTATTTCATTATATAGATTGCGGGAATCCTCTTTGATAAGAAGCGCCAATTTCTTTACGGATTTAGGTTCAAAGTTTACCATCCCCAATAATATTTCAAGGGCTTCTTCAAGTAGTTTTGAATCATCTTCCAATGCTTGGTAAAATGGCTCTAAATCTATGCTGTTCCGTTTTTGCAGTTCATCTGTTTTCATAATTTTTGTTTTTAAGATTGTTGAACTTTTATATTATTAATTCTCAAGTGCTTTTACATAGTGCTTCTGAATCTTCTAAAATCTTTTTGTGTCTTTTTTTATCAATTCCTATCTGTTCCAATAACGCAGGTTTTTTGTGAAGCTCTTTGCAGAGCACAATGCCTGTGTCCAATAACTTCGTTTTTTCGGCTTTGGTCAGGGTAGTCAATGCCGTTAAAGGGTGTAGTCCCAACTTGTCTATTCTGTCTTTTAAACCGTTTCCCATCGGGTAATCCCAACTCGTCAATAATAATCCCACGCATTTACCATATTGCACAGCATCGGTGGTAAATCGTGTATTGGTATATACACCTCCCTTATGAAGTTTAGTTTCGTGCCCTTTTTGATGTTCCCATTTTGCTTTTACATCCAAAAATCTAGACTGGATATAGAGCGGAATTTTTACATTACAAGTCCTTCCTTGGTCACTATGGTATTTACATTCAATCATATAATGTTGGTTATCTTTTTGCGCTATCACATCTATTTCGTGCTGAACGCAATCACCTTGAACAATCACACCAACCTGTGTTGAAAATCCTTCGTGTGCCAATAGTTTGCCTACTAACTTTTCAAAAGGAAAACCAGAAGGACCTAATTCCATCAATGCTTTTTTGAGCTTATACTTTGAGGCACTTACACGTGATTTGCCTTTAAGTATTTTAAATGCCATCTGGTAGATTTTTTTAGTGGTAATACCGTCATATATTTTGTTTTCAACTTGCTTAACAATTTGCTGAATCAATTCTTCACTTGCTTTTGCACGTCTTAAGGAATTGTTAAGTTTATCCACATCAAAAGGAACCACGTCGCCAGAATATTTCACTATGTTGATTGGATTTTTCATTTTTTAATATGAATGGTCATCACAGGTAGTTCTGAATGATTAGTTACACCCTCGGCAATACTTTTTGAAAATAAGCTCAAAAATCCTGTCTTTCCGCTAGTACTCATTGCAATCAAATCTGCGGGTTGATGTTTTAGAAATGTATTGATACCTTCTTCTACTGAAGATTCATTGTGAACGTTCATAGAAAAGTTTTTTAAGGCGGGAAACTTTTCAAGGAATTGTTTGACAGGGTTTAATCCAGCATTGATGTTATTAAAATCTGTTTCTGTATTTATGCGTAACAAATGAATTTTAGCATCGCATTTTTCAGCTATGGAAAGCACAGCTTGAAACGGATGACTTACATCTTCTTCAAAAGAAGAGACAAATAAAATATTCTTAAAAGGAAAAGTTACTTCCTCTTCCTTGATCACGATAATCGGTGCATTCGCCTTTCGTACAATTTTCTCAACATTACTACCTGTTATTTCCCTCACACGGCCTTTAGTGCCACTACTTCCTGTAATGATGAAGTCGTGATGAAAATGACCAGAATGCTCTAAAATGTCTTTTTGTCCTGAATCGAACTGAAGAAAGGTTCGGCATTTCAACATTTCGTGTTCTGCCATTCTTTCCAGTTCACGTAATTTAGCTTTAGCAATACCAATTTGCTTTACGGTTTCAGGATAGCGCTTTTCTTTGAGTTTATCCAGCTTCACCCAATCCACAGGTGTTGTCATTTGATGTAGAAAGTGTATTTCTGCTTTGTATGATTTCGCCATTTTAATTGCAAAATGGGCAGCTTTGGTACAGTTTTCAGAGAAATCTGTGGGTACGAGTATGTTTTTCATAATTTTTATATTTTATTTGTTCATTATTGTGCGGTATAACCACCATCGATTACCAATTCGGAACCGGTTATAAATTTTGATTCATCCGAAGCTAGATATACGACACCATAACCTATGTCATCTGGTTCTCCCAAATGTCCGACTGGATGCAAACTTTCCAAATACTTTTTCCCTTCCTCTAAATTACCTTGGGCTTTAAGGAGGTTTTCTACCATTGGTGTCCATATATAGGCCGGGTGAATGGAATTGACCCGAATTTTGTAACCCTGTTTCGCACAATGAAGTGCTGCGGATTTGGTAAATATGGTTACACCGCCTTTGCTGGCATTATAGGCGGGTAAATTGGGGTCGCCAATAAGACCTTCAATGGAAGAAAAGTTGATGATTGACCCACCCTCTCCAGTCTCCTTCATAGCTTTAATAGCGTATTGGGTACCAAGGAAGCTGCCGTCCAGATTGATACTTAAAAGTCTTTTCCAGTCTGCAAGCGTGATATCTTCCACGTTTTTACCGATTGCTATACCAGCAGCATTAGCCAGGATATTGAGTTTTTCATACGTTTTGAGTGTCCTATCAATGACCATTTTCCATTGATCTTCTTTGGATACATCTTGTTTTATAAATATGGCTTCACCGCCATCGTTCTTGATTTGTTGGACTACTTTATTTCCGTTTTCTTCATCCAAATCTGTTATTACTATTTTTGCTCCTTCGCGTGCCAATAAAATAGCACTTGATTTTCCTAATCCAGAGGCACCTCCTGTGACAATGGCTACTTTATTTTTTACTCGATCCATAATTTTATAATTTTAAGTATTACTAACAGTATTTGTTTTTTCTACTTTCCAAATAGTTCTAAAAGTTCGTATAATTCAGTATTTACCTGATGTTGCTTGTCCACCTCTTTAAAAGGGGTTAGATGCAATTGATTATTTAAAATTCCAACCATTGCGTTCTTTTTACCTTGTGAAATTGCGTTTACAGCGGCCACTCCAAGTCTAATTCCCAACATTCTATCTAAAGCAGAAGGATTTCCGCCTCGCTGCACGTGGCCGAGTTTTGTAATTCGTAAATCGACATTGGGATTAACTTCCTTTATTTTTGAGGAAACAAGTTCAGCACCTAGTTCATCACCTTCAGAAACCACGACAAGGAAAGCATCTTCGCTATCGTAATTTTTAATCTTATCCAATAGGTATATAAAGTCTTTCCCGCTTTCTGGAATTAGGATGGCATCTGCACCTACCATTAATCCCGAATGAATTGCGATATAGCCAGAATCCCTGCCCATTACTTCCACAATAAATACGCGGTTGTGAGATTCGGCAGTGTCCTTTATTTTGTCAATATTTTCAATGGCTGTATTTACTGCGGAATCAAAACCAAGGGTGTAATCAGTTCCTGAAATATCATTGTCGATTGTCCCCGGAATACCTATGAATGGGATATCGCATATTTCTGAAAAAGCCAATAGACCTTTGAAAGTGCCATCGCCACCAATAGCAATTAAAGCGTCTATGTTATTTGCTTTTAAAGTTTGCAATGCTTTTTTACGGCCTTCCAATTCCATAAAACGTTTGCTCCGTGCTGTTTTTAGAATGGTACCACCTTTTTGGGTTATTTTTTTTAGTTCGTGAGATTTTAATGTTATCAAATCACCATCTATCAATCCTTCATACCCTTTTCGAAAACCACTTATTTTTATGCCATTTGCTTCAGCAGTTTTCGCAATGGCGTACAGTGTAGCGTTCATCCCAGGGCTATCACCTCCAGATGTAAATACGCCTATATGTTTAATTTTATTCGTACTCATTAGATATGGTTTTTTGTAGCTTTTTTTCCGAAATAGTAAAATCTTGAATTGTTTTCCAAACAAACTCTGCCTCTTTAAGAAAGAACTGATGGTCACCTTCCGGGGAAATAATTATTTTTACGTTTTTAAATTCCCTTGATAATTTTAAGACATTCTCTAAAGGTGCAGTCTTGTCTTTTTCTCCGTGAATAAAAAGCACGTCTTTATCCTTAATTTTCTTTGCAATCGCATATAAATCTGTTTTCAAGATGACTTCAGAGAGCGAATAATAATAACTCATCCAATGATGCTTTTTTGCAGCTTCATAAACTTCATCCGTTAGGTTATCAGGCTTGAATGCGCTTGACATAAAAATGGGATGAATCATACAAATGTATTTTGAGAATTTGCTTGATGAAATTCTATCTACAAAGGAATGTGTGGACATAATTTTCTTAAATTCTTTGGCGTCTTTATAAACGGGTATGCCAATAAAAATTCCTGCCTTGAACCAAGTTGGTTGTTTTTCCAATAATGCCAATGAAATTATGGCGCCCATAGAATGTCCAGCAATACTAGTTTTTCCATTGTTAAATCCTTCTTTTTTTAGAATCAACTCAACAGCGGCTAATTGAATAGAAAGCGTGTAATTGCTTTTAGGTTTAGGGGAATCTCCAAAGCCGAGAAGGTCTATTAAAAGCAACGAATGTGTTTTTGTTATATCTATTAAATCTCGTTTCCAATAATTTAAAGAGCCTGTTAAACCGTGTAACAGAACGAGTTTGTTTTCGCCAGAACCTATTATTTCATAGTTCAATAGCGATTTGTTGACATCAAAGGCTGGTTGCTTAATAATCTTATAGTGTTGATAGCCTGCTATTGCGACAACAGGAAAAAAGATTAATATGGCTATGAATAATAATGACATTATTATAATTTAATTTTATACTGTTTGTTAATTATGCAATAGTGATGGTATTATCCAAATAGACATTTTGTATGGCTTTGATTAATTCAACCCCTTCACCAAATGGTTTTTGAAACGCCTTTCTTCCCATTATCAAACCAGAACCGCCAGCTCTTTTATTGATAACTGCTGTTGTTATCGCATCAGCTAAATCAGACTCCCCTTTAGAACCACCACCAGAATTTATCAATCCTATTTTTCCCATATAGCAATTCGCTACCTGTAACCTGCATAGGTCAATGGGATGGTCTGTGGTAAGGATTTTATACATTTTATCATCATATTTACCAAAACCTATTTCTTTGAATCCAAAATTATTGGTTGGTAATTTTTGCTTGATAATATCTGCTTGAATGGTAACGCCCAAGTGATTGGCTTGTCCAGTTACATCGGCAGCAGCATGATAATCGTCTTTTTCAGTTTTGAAAGCTTCGTTTCGGGTATAGCACCATAAAATGGTTGCCATACCCAAATTATGGGCTTCTTCAAAAGCTTCAGCTATTTCTTTAAGTTGTCTATTACTTTCCTCGGAACCAAAATAGATGGTAGCACCGACAGCAACAGCTCCCATATTCCAAGCCGATTTTACTTTTCCAAATAATGTTTGGTCATATTTATTAGGGTAGGTAAGTAGTTCATTGTGGTTAATCTTTACGATAAATGGAATTTTATGAGCATATTTTCGGGCGTTCAATCCCAATACGCCAAAGGTTGAAGCCACGCCATTGCAACCTGCTTCCATCGCCAATTTTATAATATTCTCGGGGTCAAAATAATCAGGATTTTTATAGAATGAAAAGGCTGCGCTATGCTCAATCCCTTGGTCTACTGGAAGGATGCTTAAATAGCCTGTACCTCCCAAATTTCCGTGGTTGTACAATTGGGCTAGACTTCGCAGTACCTGTGGATTCCTGTTGCTATTGCCAAACACCTTGTCAAGACTGTTTTTGCTTGGTGTTTGTAATTCGTCCTTTGTTATTTTTTCACAAACGTGGTCTAAATAGAAGTCTGCTTTTTCTCCTAAAAGTTCTGTAATATTTATGTCTGTTTTCATCTGTCTATAATATTTGTTTTTTAAAGGACATATGGAAGATCCAATTAGTCATTCCGCTGTGTGTTTAAAAATTAATAATGGATGTTTCATTTTAAAGGAGTTTAATTGATTCCTAAACTTTCATTGGTTTTAGCGATAGATTTTGCGCCATCTGTTTCAATTCCTGTAAGAGCTCTAATGGCATCGATTGTTTCTGGGATTACAATTGCTTGGTTATCTACCACGTAAGCATAAAAAAGTTCATCGTCCACTACTTTTAGCATATCTTCCCAAAGGGCTACTTCATACATATCGCCCCAAGGTCTCCCCATATCCAAGAACATTTCTTTAATAGTATTGTTGGAGACCAAACCTTGATCATATTGAATTAGTTTGATGCGACTGGACGTTTTGAAAGCGTTCAACACTTCTTCTTTTGTGGCTTGTTTTTTCAATTTCACATTCCAATAGTGCATATGGCTTAAGGTTTGGGGTACCTTTATTGCGGTAGTGATAACATCTAAATCAGGATCTACGCTTTGCGCGTCAGGACCTTGATGGCTTGGAATATCTCTTTCAGGAACCATTGTGTTCATAATTCCACCTAAATGACTTTCCCAAGGATCTGTAGCTCTTCTTAATAAAGTTCCTCTGGCATAATCCAATAAATCAGCTTTTTTTAAAGCGGTCAAAGTTCTTAAAATAGAGGTGGTGTTGCAGGAAACAACTCTTGTCGCATCCAAGTTTAAAGCTGACTTATAATTGTTTTCTGCACTAAAAGAATGGCCTGTGGTTTCGTGCTTTTCGCCGCCGTGTAGAATAAATTTGATATTTTGTTCTTTATAAATCGCAACATTTTGAGCCGCAATTTTTTTAGGGGTGCAATCCACAACGAGATCCGATTTTTTCAATAGGTCATGCATATCGCCTTTTATTGAAATCCCTTCGGCCTTCATTTTGTCTTCCGCTTCTTGAGTGGCTGCATAGATATCGTACTCTTTTCTTACGGCGTTCTGTATACGCCAATCACTGATGACGTCGCAAACCCCTACAAGGTTCATATCGTCTTGTAGCTTGATTGCATCTGCCACTCGTTTTCCAATGACTCCGTATCCTATAACTGCTATGTTTTTCATTTTCTAGTTTATAAATATGTTGTTTAATAAATCTTGTTTTTTTATTTTATTCCGGGTTTTAAGTAGGTTTTTAACTGCAACAGGATCCTCCTGATTTTTTTTGATTTTTATCCCCTTCTGCACCCGCGATACTATAACCACCTGCTTTTGCCAAGGCTTGATTAAGTTGCGTGTTGCTTATAGAATTATTTGCTTCAATAACTGCTTGGGGAGGATCCAGACTTACTTCTACCGTTTGTACTCCCTCAATTTGTTCTAATGCTTTTTTAACATTTTTGACACAACCTCCGCAGGTCATTCCTGTAATTTCAATTTGTTGTTTCATTTTTTTTGATTTTAAATTAATTAATATTATTTTCTATTATTTTTGATTTGTCCTAGCTCATTCCCATCGGCATATTACCTTCATCGTCTGTATGCGAAATCATAAAAAGACGTTCCGCAACTATTATTAGAATAATCCCAATCGCAGCTACAATAAGTACCAGTGGGTCGTTCAAATATTTTATATAAAGAAAGGCAGTGAGGACTGCAATATCCATTACAATGGCTATTAACGGAATGAGAGAATTAAATTTCACTTCCTTTTTAAGATGGCGATAAAGCCCCCAATGGATAGCAATGTCCATAATGAGATAAAAAATAGCTCCTATGGAAGCAATCCTTGTTAAATCGAATAGAACAGTCAATAAAATAGCGAGTGAAACCGTGAATATAAGCGCAGGATTTTTAAAATTACCCATTCTTTTTAGTGATGGTACTTGTTTCATATTGCTTAACATCCCCAACAAGCGTGATGCGGAAAACACACTAGCGATAACGCCTGAAAAGGTTGCTATAATCGCTATTGCAATAGTAATCCAAGAACCCCATTCCCCAAAAATTGGTTTTGCAGCAGCAGCCAAGGCATAATCTTTAGCTTCGATTATTTCTGGGATGCTTAAACCTCCTGCAACAGCAAGTGCCAAGGCTACATAAATTAGCGTACAGATAAGTATAGAAAACACAATAGACCTCCCAAGATTTTTATGGGGATTTTTAATATCTCCACCTTGATTTGTGATTGTTGTGAAGCCTTTATATGCAAGGATTGCTAATGCCAGGGCAGCTAAAAATCCTAATCCTTTTGGCAAGGCTTCGGTATTTTGAGGGATATACTCTCCTGTAATATCTGCAAATCCAGAAGCTACTAGACCTGCAATGGCAAGCAAAGCAATACCAGCTACTTTAATAATTGCGGTAAAGGTGGCTGTTGCGCCAATTACTTTGTTTCCTAAAATGTTTACGATATAGGCTGTTACCAATAACAAAATACCAAGAATGGATGCGTAACCAGCAAAACTCTCTGGGAACAGCCGAAGCGTATAGGCTCCGAAAGTACCTGCCACCAAACTTTCTGAAACCACCATTGAAACATACATCAACAAAGAAAAAACACCTGTTGTTGTTCCAGGTCCGTAGGATTTATTTAAAAATTTGACCACACCTCCAGAAGAAGGAAAAGCATTGGAAAACTTGACGTAGGAATATGAACTGAAACCCACCACAACAGCTCCCGCAATAAAGGCAATTGGGAATAAGTCGCCTACTAATTCTGCTATTTGCCCCATAAGAACAAATATGCCGGCACCAATCATAACGCCTGTACCAAGAGATATGGAACCAATTAGTGTAAGCTTATTTTTTTTATCTGTGGTGTCTTTCATTAGTAAATTATTTCTTTATATTATTAGTTGATGAATTCGGTTTAAAATTTCTAATAATCACGCGGTTGCTCTTTTCATATGTGAAATAGCTTACCGCCCAATTAAAACCAACCATCAATCTATTTCTAAATCCGCTTATGGATAATAAGTGTACAATTGACCATAGCAACCAAGCGAAATAACCAGCAAATTTGAATTTGCCCAAATCAGCTACTGCCCTACGTTTTCCTACTGTGGCCAACGAACCTTTGTCTTTATATTCGAAAGGTTTTACAGGTTCATCTTTAATAATTTTTAGTAATGAATTACCCAGCCATTTGCCTTGCTGAATGGCTGCCTGTGCTACTTGAGGATGCCCTTTTGGTGTGTCTTGAGAAATAAGTGCTGCGATATCGCCTATGGCAAAAATATTTTTGGAACCTTCTACCATTAAAAATGAGTCTGTTTTTAAGCGGTTGCCCTTAACCACGTGCTTTTCATCAATACCTTTTGGGAACTGTCCTTTAACACCGGCTGTCCAAATTAGGTTTTTGGCTAAAATGGTCTTACCACTTTTGGTTGTGACTATTGAACCGTCATAATCGCTTACCGATTCATTGAATAAGACCTTTACATCTAAATCCTTCAAATATTTTAGGGTTTTCGTAGATGCTTTTTCAGACATCGTGCTTAATAACTCATCAATAGCTTCTATCAAATAAATATTCATAATGGAAGAGGGGTACTCTGGATAATCCTTGGGCAGTATGTATTTACAGAATTCTGCCAAAGCACCAGCCATTTCCACACCTGCGGGACCGCCACCCACAATCACAAAATTGGTCAGCGCATCACGTTCGTCATCATCGCAGGTAATGGCAGCCTGTTCTAAATTTTGCAACATCGTATGTCGAATATTTAAAGAATCACGAATGTCCTTCATCCCAAGACTATGGGATTCGACGTTATCCATACCAAAAAAATTGGTGGTTGTTCCCGTTGCCAATACGAGATAGTCGAAGTGCACTTTGCCTTTATTGGTTATAATGGTGTTTGTAGAAGGTTGGATTTCATCTACTTCAGCCAAACGAAACAATACATTTTTATATCCACTTATTTGCTTTCGGAATGGAAACACAATACTGTCAGGCTCCAAAGCACTCGTTGCCACCTGATAAAATAATGGCTGAAACTGGTGGAAGTTGTTTTTATCAAACAGTACCACCTGCACCTCTTTGTTTTTCAGTTTTTCAACCAATGCTAAACCTGCAAACCCGCCACCTATAATAATAACACGAGGTAAGTTGGAGTCTGGAAGGCAGATTTCATCTGTTGTCTTACAAGCAGATTCTGTAATAGTAGTATTTGAATGGTTTATGTTCATATTAATTCTTTTTAATCTATTGCTCTTTTTTTATTTGAGCGTTATAAAATGCTCCAATACAAGCGCCTATAAGCCACCCTAAAATAAATGTTTGAATAAAACCAAATAAAGCTTCTTTTAGAGGAACATCCATTCTTATCATATTTGTGGTGTCCAAACCGTGTAAGAGGCTATTGAAAAAGGCAATCGAACCTTCTTTGCCTGCTGTAGCCATAACTATCATACAGCCCAAATAAATTAAGGCTCCTGTAAGACCGAAGGCGAATCCGAGTTTTTTTATGTTTAACCGATACATAGTTTTATGGTTTTGAATTAGTTTTCCGAGTTTAAAATATTTTTAGATTCTTCATAATCTTCCTTGGAAATTTCGCCTTGCGCAAAGCGTTTTTTAAGAATATCTAGTGGGCTATCCTTCTTTGTTTTTTGATAGGGTATATCTGTTGGGATAAAGAATATCCAAGCAATTAAGAAGACCCAAATAATCCACCATATAAGGTGCATACCTCCAAAATGTCCGTCGTAAAAATGCATAATGTTTGTTTTTAGTTGTTATTAATTAACTTCTGTAATTGTATAGCCATTGAGCGCATCGAGTTGCTTTTGTAGTTCGGCAACCGAAAGTGCTTGATTCATCGTAATGAGTGTAGCTCCTTTTGGTGCCAAGAAAATTTCAGCCTTATCGATGTTGGGATGGGATTCCAAGGTCTTCTTTACTCTTGCAACCCATCCACCACAACTGATTCCGTTTATTTGAAATTTTTGTTTCATCTGTCTATAATATTTTTTTTAATGGTCAAATGGAACATCCAATTAGGCATTTCGCTGTGTGTTTAAAAATTAATAATGGATGTTTTATTGTTTTTTTATTAGCGATTATGTCCTTCTTGCTGATCTTTAGGTTTTGTTGATGGTGTATTTTGACCATTTTTGATTTCATTATTTTGTTTATGTTGTGAATGGTTATGACCACCGTGTCGATGAGACCCGTGGGGCATAAAAAGATGAATGCCAAACATAAAAAGGATGAAAATAAATAATGATGAACCACCTCCTATACCAAATGAGGGCGCTAAAAAGATGAACAGTAGTGGTAGACCACAACCGATGACCATCCATATCCAGTGATTCTTTTTCATTGTTTTTGATTTTAAAGGTTAAAAATTAATGATGCTCGTTATAGTCCTCTTTGGTTGGGTTATTCATATTCTGCATACCTGCTTTGCCGGCAGGCAGGTTCATTCCTTTTTCGCCCATCATATTTTTACAGGATTCCATACAGTCCTCGCTCATTATTCCTTTTTCGTGCATCATTTTCATCATAGTTCCCATCATTTTACCGTCGTTCATCATCGTTGCCATCATCGCGTGCATTGCTGTGCTGTCCTGCATGGTCATTTGCATGTTTTCTCCATGTTTCATGGCGCCGATAATCTTGTTGTTGTCCTGCATCATTTTCATAGCGTTTTCCTCATTTTGCAGATTTGCCATAAATTCTGTCATGTAACTGTCATTCTGGGCAATCGCATTATAAAGCTCGTTGCGGGATTCATGAGTTTCCATCAGCGCTAGAGGATTTGTTTCTTGCATGCAACTGTTTAAGCTAAAAAGCCCAATTGCGGCTAAAATAATTACTTGTGTTTTCATCGTATTGTTTTATTTAGTACTATTCTATAGTTTGATTTTGTTTTCATATGTATTTCTATTTTATGGAAAATTCAGTACATTATATTAGTGTCTATTGCACAATTCTGATCCTAATTTTGACCATTTGGTTAGGTGTTTTTCTGTCCCAGTATTGCGGTTTTTATACTCGTACGCTGACCATTAAGAATGTTGGATTTCTTCACAGTCTTTAACCTGATCGGGAGTTTTTCCACAAAATCCACAGGGCTCTCCATTTTTATTAAGCATAGGGTTTTGGCTTGCGCATGTTCCTGCAAACTTGCCATCTTTTTTAATCCAAAGCTTTATTGCTATTCCTGCAATTCCCAATCCTAATAGGATAAAAGTGATTAATATAAGTTTCATAGTTTCTCTATTTTTATTTTTTGCTGTACCTTCAAATTACCAGAAGGACAAATGGTGTAATCCATAATTGTTATTCGTTGATATTTATTATTGTCCGACTTTTAGTGTCATTCTTGATAGATATCAGACTATCAGAAATAAATTTGGAGGTAATTTCTGGTCTGTTTCTCAACTTCTCTTTGGTGAGTGTAATGTGTATGGGGTCTTCGTTTAAATATTGTCCTGTTTTCCCATCCTTATCAATAATTACTTCGTAGTAATGATAGCTCACCACGTTCTTCATCAGTTCATTCATACCACTGCGTTGTTCTTTGACTAATTTTAATACAATCGCCGCATTTCCATTAAAATTGGTAGCATTCAGAAACTGGGGCTCAATAACTGTTTTCCCCGTTTTATCTATGTATCCAAAATATGCAATACCGTCTTTTTTGTTACTGATGAGACTTCTTTCATTACTAAAAATCGGGTAACTGGCATTGTTTGTTTTGGTGAGTACCAAATCATTTCGATAATCAATAATTAGTTTACCGGCTTGGTCAATAAACCCCCATGTATTCCCTTTTTTAATGGCAGCTACGTCATTGTTAAAAGGCGAGATATACTCTAAATCTTCTAAAGTTTGTGCTATTCCTAAAAATGGAATTAATAGTAATGTGATGAGTAGTTTTTTCATTTTATTTGATTTATTTTGTTAAAATTAAGAGTTGCCTCAAGGTTTCATCTGCATAACTTTCGTTATTATCTATATAATTTCATCATAAAAGTTCCGTTTCCAGTTTTCTGTATTTTTATAATCTGTCATACTCATACCAACTACTTCTTTAAACTGTCTGGAAAGATGGTTGACACTACTGTAGTCTAATAAGTATCCTATTTCTGAAAAGGAATGCTGTTTAAGTTGGATGAGTTCCTTCACTTTCTCTATCTTCAATTTGATAAAGTACTTTTCAATGGTTGTTTTTTCATTGGCAGAAAACAATTTGCTCAATGTTTTGTAATCCTTATGAAGACTTGCTGCTAATAGTTCAGACGTTTTTACTTTAGTATGTAATGGTAGTTCGTGCAATTGTTCAATAAGAATAATCTTGATTCTTTCTGTGAGCATTTCTTCTTCATTCTGAACTATTTCAAAATCATTGGCGTGAAGTACGGTTGTTACTACATCGAGAATTTCATTATTGGTTTTTTTTGGTGCTTCTACCAAGAGTCTTCCCAATTCCAACGAAAGTACGGTTACATCGAGTTTCTGTAATTCCTGCGTAATTACTTTTAAGCAGCGATTACAGACCATATTTTTAATCCAAAATTCTATTGGTTTGCTCATAGTCTTGAATATATTGCCATCAGGTTTTAGCCTAATAGTTTGAATTATTTGTAGCCAACAGGGTTAGCTCTGAACGATTTTATTACACGATGTACGATGTAGCTGAAAACAGGGTACAACAAATGTTAGCCAGAAGTGAAACTGTGGCTATTGGGATAATGCAGATTAAAGTCAATCTGCGATGTAGATTCTAAATTAAATAGGTCTCGTTGAGAATAATTATATCCGTAGAAAGTAGAGGTGGCCTGTAGGTCTGAAAGGAAGTCACTTTATTCTCTAAACCTTTAAAAAGGTCGATATACGTGTAAAGATAAGTATTTAAGAAAACCAGAGTTTCGATTTCCGATATGGTATTGTTTTTTTTTAAAGTATCATCTCCTTGTTTCAAAAAAGTGTGATTGTTGCAGCAGTCTTTTTCTTGTATTGAATTGCATTGTTTGGACTCATTGCCTGTTTTGGCGGCCATTTCTATACAAGATTCTGCTTTACTAAAAAAAGCCATATCCACTAATTCATTACAGCAAAAGTGCATATCCACCGCAAAGGAAGAAGTAGAAAACAGTATTGATACTGCTAAAAAGAAGGATAATATTTTAGAAAAAAATGATTTCACGCTTAAATGTAGTCAAATTTTGTTTAACATTTGATTTTTAGTAACTATATGATTTTTTCATACAATTAATTAATTATCAGATTTTTATGTTTAAAATAATAGAAATGTGCTTTACAAAGATAATGAATAAAGTTCAACAAGAATATGATTTTCATCATATAAAATAAAATGTAATCTTTTTATTTGTACATAATATTTACGCTTTTTAAAGTGCAAATTAAATCTCGATGAATCAAAAAGAAATGTTAAATAAATAGAATGTTATAAATTTTTTCTAACTTTGCAGTACTAATGAAGGAATTTTTTCATAAAATATCATCCATTTGTATGGCACTTATTGTGCTTCTATCAACAGTTTCATTTACTGTTGATAGTCACTATTGTGGTGATACGTTAGTAGATTCTTCTTTATTTGGTCACGTTGAAACTTGCGGTATGGAAGTTGAACAACAATTACCTTCATCAGAGTGTGATATCAGCAAAGACGATTGTTGTAGTGATGAACAATTTATTGTTGAAGGCCAAGACACAATAAAAACGTCGTTTGACAATTTGAATAAAGATCAACAATTGTTTGTTGCCGCGTTTATTCACAGTTATATAAATCTGTTTTTTGAATCTCAAACAGATTTAAACTCATTTAGAGATTACACACCTCCTCTTCTGGTCAAGGATATTCAAATTCTAGACCAAACTTTCCTTATTTGATTTTTAAGTAATTATCACTGTAGTCCTGCATTAACTTGTTTTGGACACTTCTGCTTGTTTAGTGCTTTTTAAACAAGATTTATAATTTCTTAATACATATACCTATGCTAAATAAAAGCATCAAATTTCTAATTGAAAACAAACTGGTAGCCGTTTTGCTATTAGCTTTATTTGTGGCTTGGGGAGTCGTAAATGCCCCTTTTGAATGGAACACCGGTTCATTACCTCGTAATCCTGTAGCTGTAGATGCGATTCCCGATATTGGCGAAAACCAACAAATTGTATTTACTAAATGGGATGGTCGTTCCCCTCAAGATATTGAAGATCAAATTACCTATCCATTAACCACATCGCTTTTGGGTATTCCAGGCGTTAAAACCATACGTAGTTCTTCTATGTTCGGGTTTTCTAGTATTTATATCATTTTTGAAGAGGATATCGAATTCTACTGGAGCCGAAGCCGAATCCTTGAAAAGCTAAATTCTTTACCTGCTGGACTTTTACCAGAAGCTGTTAATCCAGCACTTGGGCCAGATGCAACAGGACTTGGTCAAATTTATTGGTATACACTAGAAGGTCGTGATGAAAACGGAAACGTAACAGGCGGTTGGGATTTACACGAATTACGGAGTATTCAAGATTTCTACGTGAAATATGCGCTGTCTTCAGCAAGTGGTGTTTCAGAAGTTGCCTCAATTGGTGGTTATGTTTTAGAATACCAAGTTGATGTCAACCCCGAGTTGATGAGGCAATATAAAATTGGTTTAAATGAAGTTGTAAAAGCGGTTAAACAAAGTAATAAAGATGTTGGTGCACAGACTTTGGAAATTAACCAAGCGGAATATCTCATACGTGGTTTGGGGTATGTCAAGTCCCTTGAAGATCTAGAAAATGCTGTAGTGACATCAGAAAATTTCACCTCTATACGTTTAAAGGATATTGCAAAAGTTTCGCACGGTCCTGCAACAAGAAGAGGTCTTTTAGATAAAGAAGGAGCAGAGGTTGTAGGAGGGGTGGTGGTTGCCAGATATGGTGCTAACCCTATGGAGGTCATCAATAATGTGAAAGAGAAAATAAGCGAATTAAGTTCAGGTTTGCCCTCTAAAACATTAAGTGATGGTAGAACATCACAACTTACCGTTGTTCCCTTTTATGACAGAACAGAGCTTATTCAAGAAACATTAGGCACGCTAGACGAAGCGCTGTCTTTAGAGATCCTAATAACTATTTTCGTAATCATCATAATGGTGTTCAATTTAAGGGCTTCATTATTGATTTCGGGATTATTACCTGTTGCGGTGTTAATGGTTTTTATTTCAATGAAGCTGTTTAACGTAGATGCTAATATTGTGGCTTTATCGGGTATTGCTATTGCTATTGGCACAATGGTAGATGTGGGCGTTATTCTTACGGAGAATGTGCTCCGGCATATTGACGAAAATGATGAAAACGTGCCAATGAACACCGTTGTATATAATGCAACTGCCGAAGTTTCTGGTGCAATTTTGACTGCTGTACTGACCACAATTATAAGTTTTATTCCTGTATTTACGATGATTGGTGCTGAAGGTAAATTATTTAGACCATTGGCTTTTACCAAAACGGCTGCGCTAACAGCATCCCTAATTGTGGCTTTATTTTTAATTCCACCGTTTGCAGCCTATTTATTTAAAAAGCGTAACATAAAGACATCGTTTAGTTATATGCTAAATGGGGCAATGATTATTTTGGGTATTGTATCCCTTATTTTTGGATATCCTCTTGGAATAATATTAGTAGCATTTGGTGTGGTGGGTATCCTCTCATTAAAAAAAATGATTACCTCAAAACGAGCCAATACTATCAACATTTTTGTATCCGCTTTTGCCATCATATTCTTGTTGGCAGAATATTGGAGACCACTTGGCGTAGATAGAAGCATATTTATAAATCTAATTTTTGTAGGTCTTATCTGTTTTGGTCTTTTAGGCGTATTTACACTTTTTAGAAACTATTATGTGCGCATTTTAAATTGGGCACTGCGCAATAAGTTGTTATTTCTTTCAGTACCCACTGCGATTGTAATTTTGGGTGTATTGATTATGCGCGATACTGGTAAGGAATTTATGCCATCCCTTAATGAAGGATCTTTTCTGCTGATGCCTACTTCAATGCCGCACTCTGGAGTTGAAGAGAACAAACGTGTATTGCAGCAATTGGATATGGCTGTAGCTAGTCTTCCAGAAATTGAAACAGTCGTTGGTAAATCTGGTCGTACAGAGTCTGCATTAGACCCTGCACCTTTGTCGATGTACGAAAACATAATTCAATACAAATCAGAATACATCTTAAATGAGAAACGGAAAAGACAGCGCTTTAAAGTAAATGATGATGGATTGTTCGTTCTCAAGGATGGAAGTTTGGTAACCAATCCAAATAATGAAATTGAAGATGACAATTCCAATTACAAGGCATCCGAATTAAAAGATCCTTTTTCTGTCACTAGTTCTCAACTTATTCCAGATGACGATGGAGAGTACTTTAGAAACTGGAGACCAGAGATTAAATCACCAGATGATATTTGGAAAGAAATTGTAAGGGTTACAAAGCTTCCTGGAGTTACTTCCGCACCCAAGTTACAACCTATTGAAACACGCTTGGTAATGCTACAAACAGGTATGCGAGCACCAATGGGAATAAAAGTTAAAGGGCAGGACTTAAAAGAAATTGAAGCCTTTGGATTGCAATTGGAAGATTTATTAAAACAATCAGAAGGCGTTAAGAACGAAGCTGTATTTGCTGACCGTATTGTAGGTAAACCTTATCTGTTATTGGATATTGACAGGGATCGACTGGCGCGATATGGAATTACTATTGAAGATGTTCAACAAGTCATTCAGATTTCAGTTGGAGGAATGGTATTAACACAAACTGTTGAAGGTAGGGAACGTTACGGTATTCGAGTGCGATACCCAAGAGAATTACGAGCAAACCCAAATGACCTCGAAGACATTTATGTTCCTGTTGAAAAAGGAAGTCCAGTACCATTAAGTGAGCTTGTGACTATTAGATATGAGCAAGGACCACAAGTTATAAAGAGTGAGGATACGTTTTTAGTAGGATATGTTCTTTTTGATAAACTAGATGGTTTCGCTGAAGTAGACGTGGTGGAAAATGCACAAGCGCTTATTCAGGAAAAAATCGATTCAGGGGAATTGATTGTGCCTAAAGGTATCAATTATCAATTCACGGGAACATACGAAAACCAATTACGAGCAGAGAAAACTCTTGGTGTTGTTGTACCATTGGCACTTGCCATTATTTTCCTTATCCTTTATTTCCAGTTCCGTTCCGTGAGCACATCTTTGATGGTATTTACTGGAATTGCAGTAGCCTTTGCTGGAGGATTTCTAATGATTTGGTTTTATGGCCAAGATTGGTTTCTAAACTTCAATTTCTTTGGGGAAAATCTACGAGACCTCTTTCAAATGCACACTATTAATTTAAGTGTTGCGGTATGGGTTGGTTTTATTGCTTTGTTTGGTATTGCTACAGATGATGGTGTGGTAATGGCCACTTATTTGACCCAAACCTTTGATAGAAATACGCCAGAAACAAAACAGGAAATTCGGGCATCTGTAGTCGAAGCAGGAGAAAAGCGTATTCGTCCATGTTTAATGACAACGGCAACAACTATTCTAGCGCTATTACCGGTATTAACATCAACGGGGCGTGGGAGTGATATAATGATTCCAATGGCAATTCCTTCATTTGGAGGGATGCTTATTGCACTTATAACCCTATTTGTGGTACCAGTTTTATTCAGCTGGAAAAAAGAATTTCAATTAAAAAGAGCTGTAAAATGAAACATATAATATTTATAATCTGTTTGTTGTTTGTGCCAACTTTCGCAAAAGCACAAGATTTAGAAACTCTTATTCAAGAAGCATTAACCCAAAGTCCAGAGATTCAAAAGTTTGATTTTCAGTATCAAATTGCTTCTGAAAAAGTAAATGAAGTTAACAGCTTACCAAACACAGAATTTAATTTTGGCGTTATGGCTATAGCACCTGAGATGGATATGCCTATGGAAAAATTTAATGCCTCTGTAATGCAAATGTTACCGTGGTTCGGAACGATATCTGCAAGAGAGCATTATGCCACATCAATGGCAGACGCTCAGTATGTTGAAGTAACAATCGCAAAACGAAAATTGGCACTTTCTGTATCACAATTTTATTATTTGCTCTATGAAATTAGAGCCAAACAAGAAGTGCTTGATGAAAATATAACACTCTTGGAAACTTATGAACGCCTTGCACTCAATTCTTTAGAGGTGGGCAAGGCATCAGCAGTTGATGTGTTGCGGTTACAAATTAGACAGAATGAGCTAAAACAGGAAATAGATGTTTTAATTCAGCAAAATAAAGGGATACAAGCAGCAATGAACAGTTTAATAAATCGGGAATATAATAAAGATGTATCAGTAGCTTCTGTTCTGGAAATCCCAGAAGATGATAGTTTTTATGGCTACGACGCCTTGTCACTAAACCCGGAATTGCTTAAATATGACAAACTTTATGAATCTGTGGAACAGTCCGAGTTGTTAAACCAAAAAGAAAGTGGTCCAATGATTGGTTTCGGAGTGCAGTATATTAACCAAGAAGATAGTCCCATGATTACCAGTTCTTTTAAAGATATGGTTATGCCTATGGTTTCTGTGTCAATTCCAATATTCAATAATAAATATAAATCTCAAACTAAGCAGAATGAGTTGCGAAAAAAGGAAATACAATCTCAAAAAGACGAACGTCTGAATGTGTTGACAGCCGAATTATCAAAGGCTATTTCGCAGCGCAACCAGGCAAGAATAAAATTCAATACACAGGCAAACAACCTGAAACAGGCTGAAGATGCTGAAGAAATTCTTATTAAAAACTATGAAACGGGAACTATTAATTTTAATGATGTACTAGATATTCAGGAATTACAACTAAAGTTTCAAATGGGGCAGATTGAGACAACCAAGCTTTATTATGTTCAAACCGCTCTTATTAATTATTTAACGAATTAATACAATCCGATCTGGGGCAATTAGAAGAACTAATTTTTATTAAAATTGAGAAAACTAAAAATATGAAAGCAATACACTATTCGATTCTATTCCTATTACTAGGCTGTCCAGCACTGTTTGCACAGTCTGTTGAAGGCAATATTGATAATTTGCCAGTAAAGGAATATACGTTAACCCTCAAAGAAGAAATGGTTAACAAAGCAGGAACAGAAGTAAAAGGGATGACCGTTAATGGTACAATCCCAGGGCCAACACTTGAATTTACCGAAGGCGAATATGCGGTTATTTACGTGAAAAACGAAATGAGCGTTGAAACTTCGGTGCATTGGCACGGAATCCTTTTACCGAATTTTTACGATGGTGTTCCTTATTTGACTACACCGCCTATAAAGCCCGGAACTACTTTTAAATATGAGTTTGCCATTAAGCAATCAGGCACGTATTGGTATCACTCGCACACAATGCTACAGGAACAAAGTGGTGTTTTCGGCTCCATTGTCATCCATCCAAAAGAAGAAAGTTTCGAATACGACAAAGATTTAGTGTTGATATTGTCCGACTGGACAAATGAAAAACCAATGAATGTGCTACGAAACCTAAAGCGAGGCAATGAGTGGTATCAAATGAAGAAAGGTACATCTACACCTTTAAATCAAGTGGTTGCAAGAGGTGCCTTTGGCGCACAATTAGATTTCTGGCGTCAACGGATGGAAGGTGCCGACATTGCCGATATTTATTATCCTGCATTTTTAGTCAATGGTAAAGAGATTGCAGAATATCCTGAATTTCAACCGGGTGAAAAAGTCAGGTTACGTATTATCAACGGAGCTGCCTCTTCACAATTCTGGATGACCTTTGGTGGTCAAGCACCAACAATGGTTTCAGCTGACGGAAAAGACATTGTTCCTGTAAAGCGTAGCAAAACATTTATTGCTATTGCAGAAGCCTACGATTTTATTATAACTATTCCTGAAAATGGTAAAATTGAGTTGCGTTCAATGGCGCAAGATGGCTCTGGCACTTCCTTGGCATACATTGGTAATGGCAAAATTCTACCTGCAGAAATTCTTCCGAGACCTGACAAAATCCAAATGATGCAGGAAATGGCCAAAATGAAAATGAAAATGGGTGCTCACGCGCTAAAATTTCAGCCAGGTAAAGACGAACGTTTTGAGATGAAAGAAGAATATGGCATGCAGATGGATGATATGAAGGGGATGGAAGTGAACGGTAAGATGAAAATGGATCATTCTAATATGAAAAATGATAAAATGGCGAATGATATGAAGATGGATTCTACAATGACCCATATGGATCATTCTAAAATGGAAAATAGTGATATGAAAATGGATAATAAAGAATCAAACACTATGGAGGGAATGGATATGTTTTCAGAATACAACTATGATTATTTGAAGTCCCCAGAAAAGACAACCTATGCAAAAGGCACACCAGTTAATGAAATCTTGTTGAACCTCACAGGGAATATGAACCGATATATATGGAGTATGAATGGTGTTCCCTTGTCTGAAACTGATAAGATAAAGATAAAGGGAAATCAAGTTACAAGAATCACTCTAAACAACCTTACAATGATGCATCATCCTATGCATTTACACGGTCACTTTTTTAGAGTTATTAATAAAAATGGAGAATACTCGCCCTTAAAACATACCGTAAATGTTCCGCCAATGGAAGAAATAACTATCGAGTTTTATGGGGATGAATATGGAGACTGGTTTTTCCATTGTCATATTTTATATCATATGATGGGTGGTATGGCTAGAGTAATGAGTTACGATACACCTAGAGATAATAGAATGGAAGCCTATCCCGTTTCAAAATTGATTAAAGAAACAGATTTATGGTATTCTTGGGGAATGGTTGATGTAGCTTCACATATGACTGGTGGAACTTTTATGACGTCCAATATTAGAAATCAGTTTACGCTATCGGCAGAATATGGATGGAATGAAAACCTTGAAGCAGAATTTACATACGAACGCTATCTGCACGATTATTTACGTGTTTTTGGTGGTGTGAATGTTGAAAATGAAGGAGCCAATAGTCTAGATGAAATAAATACAACCGCTATTGCAGGAGTTAGGTATTTAACACCCTATCTATTTAATCTGGATGTTCGTATGGACAGTAAGTTACGTCCGCAAATTAGTTTGAGTCGTGCGATAACTATTTTTCCAAGAACGGTTCTTTTTGGAGTTTATGAGTATCAAGCAGATTTTGGATGGGTAGATGAATTACCACTAGGTGATAGCTTTAAGAAAGAAGTCGTCTGGAGTGCAGGAATTGAATATTTATTATCTAGAAATTTTTCAATTATAGGTAGTTATGACAATCGCTTTGGAGCAGGTGGTGGACTATCTGCACGTTTTTAATAAAACAAAATAAAACAATATTAATAATTAAAATCAAAAACAAAATGAGCAAATTAAAATCAACATTAGGTATCGTTGCGATAGCATTCATAACCTTAACAGTGATGTCGTGTAAAGACAACAACAAAGATCAAAATAAAACTGATGTAGACCATTCAGAGATGAATCACGACAATAGTGATGGTAATCACGATAGCGATAAAAAAGACATGGCAATGAGTGGAAATGGTAATTCAGAAGCCATATTGAATGATTATTTCAATCTTAAAGATGCTTTGGTTGCAGATGATAATGCCAAAGCCAAAGAACTTGGTGCAAGCCTTGCAACAAGTTTAGGGAAGCTTGATGTTTCTAGTTATACAGATATGCAAAAGACCGATTTAAAAGATATTATTGAAGATACCGTAGAACACGCAGAACATATTTCTGAAAGTGATATAGCACACCAGCGAGAGCACTTTAAAATCTTAAGTGAAGGTGTAACGGATATGGTCGCAATTACTGGAACTAAAAACACGCTATACCAACAATTTTGCCCAATGTATGATGGTGGGAGTAATTGGTTAAGTAGAAGTAAGGATGTTAAGAATCCTTATTATGGAAGTAAAATGTTAACCTGCGGTAAAGTTCAAAATGAAATCAACTAAATGAGAATTGTAAAAATCATAGCAATAATAGCACTAGTAGTGTTGGTGGGAATTCAATTTGTTCCCACTGAACGCAATCAAAGTGATACGGTACCCGAAACTGATTTTATGTTGGTGAATAATGTTCCAGAAACTATTCAGGAGAAGTTACAAGTATCCTGCTATGATTGTCATAGTAATAATACCCAATACCCTTGGTATAATAAAATTCAACCCGCTGCTTGGTTTTTGGAAGACCACATCAAAGAAGGAAAGGCCGAACTTAATTTTAGTGAATGGGATTCGCTTTCAAGCCGAAGAAAATCAAGTAAACTTCGATCAATTATAAAACAAATAGAAAGCGGAGAAATGCCTTTGGATTCTTACACTTTAATACATAGTGAGGCAATATATTCAAAAGCTGAAGAAGAGGAATTAATCAATTTTATTTCAAAATTAAAAGATAGTTTATAAACAATAATTAAATATATATAAAAATGAAAAATTTAAAAATGAGTATAGCAGCCATGCTATTGTTAGTAGTTTCTTTTACCAATGCACAAAGTAGCGATGTAAAAGCAGAAGTTATATTAAGCGATTATTTCAATTTAAAAGATGCTTTAGTAGGAGATGACACTAAAAAAGCGGCACAATCAGGTACTAAACTAGTAGCCTCTCTTAAAGCATTTGATATGAGTGGTTATACAAATGAACAGCAAGAAGAGCTTGCTGATATCATAGAAGATGCTACGGAACACGCAGAACATATTTCTGAAAGTGCCATAGACCATCAACGCGAGCACTTTAAGACCTTGAGCAAAGATATGACGGATATGGTAGCTATTACAGGCACAAAAACCACCCTGTACGAACAGTTTTGCCCAATGTATGATAAGGGTAGTGCTTGGTTAAGTACCAGTAAGGAGGTTAGAAACCCGTATTATGGTAGTAAAATGCTTAAATGCGGAAAAGTTCAAAAAACTATTCAATAGATAAATCCTTTTGAAAAATCTTCTCGATATTCTGGTTATTAGTTAACAGAAGGTTGTAAGATGATAAAGATATCTGAATAGTTAAGTCCTGTCGTGGGAAGGAAAATGGTTAGTGTTAAAACCTTCCCGTGTCAGGCACAAAAAATTTTGAAAAAGAAAAGTTTACTTGGTTAATAGCAGCCTGAACAAAGGAGAGAGATTAAATCCCTAAATATAAAGTCTCTCTTCCTATGTCAGGTATTTAAAAAATTTATGATGAAGAGAAGTTTAATCAAGAATACTTGATTTTGAGGGGTAAATATTTTGGTTGGTTGATTAAAATTTATCTCTCATTTTCAAGTATTATTTATAGGCTTTTGTAAATAACAATATGGAAAAAAATATATAGTAATGAAAGAATGTTGCAAAGATGGTTCTCAACAAACAGCAGAAAAATCTGTTGTTAAAAAATGGTTCAATTATATAGTATATACAATCCTAATCTTACTAGTTGGTGGTGCATTAGCGCTTCAATTATTTAGTTGAGAAAGTACATTAAAATGACTAAAGAAAACACAATAGAAAAATCTAAAAGAACAGACTTTTACAAGCAACTGTTTAAAAAAGTATTGCTTACTGCAAGTATTGTGATTGCTCTTTCGTTAAGTTATACCCTATGGGCTGGTGTAGATTCCAATAGCTTCTATCTGCCTTTCTTAATTGTTGGTCTAGCATTGGTTAAAACAGTATTTATCGTCAGGCTTACTTTTATACAGTTAAGTAAAATAATAGGCGAAAGTCATAAACTAACCCACGTTCTCACATTATTTGCAGTGTTGATTGTATTGATTGTTTTTTCTTTCACGGCAGATTATCACGCGTTGTATGTTTTGAACCCTGAAAATTTTAAAACGAGTACAGCGCTCAATAACTCATTTTTGGTGCAATTTTTTGAATTTCTATATTTCAGCTTAATCACTTTTTCAACGGTTGGCTTTGGAGATATTGTTCCATTGACTATTGCAGGCAAACTATTGGTAATGATAGAAGTTTTCTTGAGCTTTTTGGTATTAGTATTTGGTATTGCAAACATTAATAGAATTCACGTTGACAATTAAATTCTGAAAAATTAAAATTATGAAAAATTATTCGCCGTCACGAAATAAAATATAAATATTAAAGATAAAACCTTATGAAACTACGTATTCCTTTTAGTCTATTGTTATGCACTTTACTTTTCGTGTCCTGTAAACAAGAAAAAAAAGAAAAAGAAATAATTACGGAACAACCTCAAGCTGGAACGACCTCGAAACCACCAAAGAAAGCATTAAGTCCACATACGTCTGCAATGGCGATGATAGGGGGCGCACATATCCATATAGATTACTCATCCCCAGGAGTTCGTGACCGTATTGTTTTTGGCGGTTTACTTCCTTACGATGCTGTTTGGCAAGCTGGTGCACATATGGCTACTTGGGTAGAAACCAATAAAGATTTAAACATTGAAGGAAAAGAATTGAAAGCTGGAAAACATGGATTCTTTGTGATTCCAAATCAAGAAGAATGGACCATCATTTTCAATACCAATTGGGACCAACACGGTAAAGATGAGTATGACGAGACGGATAATGTATTACAATTTAAAGTAACCCCTAAAATTTCCGAAGAAGTTCAAGAGCATTTAGAATATAAGATAACAAAGACTTCCGATACATCAGGCACAATGAGTTTGAGTTGGGAGAAGGTCGTTATTGAATTTCCATTTGAAGTAAATTAAAATGATTAAAAGAAAGACCGCTCTTAAAATAAGAAAAACACATCGCTATTTAGGCCTTTTCATCGGCATTCAATTTTTGATGTGGACTATTAGTGGCTTGTATTTCAGCTGGACGGATATTGATGAGATACACGGCGACCATTTCAAAAAGGAAACACCAAAACAGACGGCTTTTTTCGATTTATTGGGAACAGCCAAATTAAATAGTGAGAAACCCATTCAAACTTTGGAATTACTGGAAATTGCCAAAGAGCCTGATTATTACGGTTAATTACGGTATTAAGCGGTTTTTTACTTTGGTACACGTCATCGCCAGCCATTGGAAAAATTTTTAAAAAGAAACGAAAATAAGTAACACTAAAATCAACATAAATGGAAAATTCAAATCAACACAAAAAGAAGAATCAATACACAAAATTTGTAGGTATGCTGGCGGCATCCTTTGTTGCAATGTATATTACAATGTACCTAAACACGTATCAAATTGATCACGTTTATTTTAGTCTCACGCGGTTTTATATGAGTTGTTTGGGTATTGCTGCTATGGCCATCATAATGTTTGTGGCGATGCGAAATATGTATCAAAATAAAAAGAAAAATATAGCAATTGTTTTTGGAAGTATTTTTCTTTTTGCTGGCGCATTAGGCTTGGTACGTGATCAGAAGTCAACGGTAGGAGACATATTGTGGATGAAAGCTATGATACCGCATCACTCTATTGCCATATTAACTAGTAAGCGAGCAGATATACAAGATCCAGAAGTTAAGAAATTAGCCGATGATATTATTAAGGCACAAGAAAAGGAAATTGCTGAAATGAAAGCAATGATAAAACGATTGGAAAATAACAAATAAATAAAATTAAAATGAATAAAAATATCATTTACATAGGCGTTGCGTTGATTGTTGGCTTGTTAGGCGGATTTCTTCTATTTGGTGGAGGTTCTTCGGATAACGCAAATAATGCTAAAGACGCACACGAACATTCAGAAGAAATTGCTTCTAACCAAATGTGGACCTGTTCTATGCATCCACAGATTATGCAACCAGAACCAGGAGATTGTCCTATTTGTGGAATGGATTTAATTCCAGCCGAATCTGGTGCTGAAGGTCTTGCAATGAATGAAATCAAAATGACGGATAACGCCATGGCGCTAGCCAATATCCAAACGTCACTTGTAGGACAGGGACAAATGGGAAGTAATTCCCTTAAATTATCTGGTAAGATTAAAGCTAATGAAGAGTCAAATGCCGTACAAGTCACGTATTTTGGAGGAAGGATAGAAAAACTATACGTTAATTCTACAGGAGAGCGTGTTGGAGCAGGACAACGCTTGGCAACTATTTATTCGCCAGAATTGGTTGCGGCACAGCAAGAGCTACTTACCGCATCATCCTTGAAAGAATCGCAACCAGAATTGTATAAGGCAGTAAGAAACAAGCTCAAACTTTGGAAGCTTTCAGAAAAGCAAATCAACGCTATAGAAACTGCTGGAAAAGTACAAGAGAATTTTCCAATTTTTGCAACCGTATCGGGAACGGTAACAATGAAAATGGTAGAAGAAGGGGATTATCTAAAGCAAGGTCAGCCCTTATACAAAATTGCGAATCTCAATACCGTATGGGCTGAATTTGATGCCTACGAAAATCAAATTGCTTCCTTAAAAAAGGGACAAACTATTAAAGTAACCACAAATGCGTATCGGAATGAAGTATTTGATGCAAAAGTCTCGTTTATTGACCCATTATTAAACTCTGCAACAAGAACGGTAGTAGTGAGAGCGGTTTTACAAAATAAGAAGGATCTCTTTAAGCCGGGAATGTTTGTGGAAGGCATAATTGAGGGTTCTCAAACAAGCACCGAGAATACTGTTTCCATACCGGCAACTGCTGTTATGTGGACGGGAGAGCGCTCTGTAGTTTATGTTAAAACAAACCCAAATGAAGCTATTTTTGAACTTAGGGAAGTTTTATTGGGCACTGCCACTGGCGATAGCTATATCATCCTTGAAGGTTTAAAAAATGGAGATGAAGTAGTCACTAACGGAACGTTCACCGTAGATGCCGCTGCACAGTTACAAGGCAAAAAAAGTATGATGAATGCTGGCGGTGGTAAAACAATGACTGGTCACGAAGGGCATTTGGGAATGCAGGAAGGTAGCTCTGGAGGAGATGCAGCTACAACCGATCATTCAGAAATGAAGGAAAGAATTGAAGTTTCAAACAAATTTCAGAATCAGTTAAAACAGGTTTTTGATGATTATATCCTTTTGAAGGATGCATTGGTAAATGATGATGCCAAGGGAGCTCAACAAGCAGGAAAACAAATAAACCAATCTTTGAAAAAAGTAGATATGAAGTTACTATCCGATGAACAAGCTCATAACCATTGGATGACTATTCAGAAGGAGTTACAGACCTCTGTTGATGCCATTGGTAAAAGTTCGGAAATAGCAACTCAAAGAGGGCATTTCAACCATCTTTCCGCCCATATGATAAGTAGTGTGCAACTTTTTGGGGTTAACGAGAAGGTGTATATTGAGTTCTGCCCAATGGTGGATGGTAACAAAGGTGCTTATTGGTTAAGTTTAGAAACAGAAATTCGCAACCCCTATTACGGAGAATCAATGCTAAAATGTGGTGAGGTAAGTGCGACTTTGGAATAAAAATAATTCTGAATTAATCGGATATTCTGAATAAGACCACAAAGTAATCTTGGTTTTTAAAAGGAGAGCGATGATGAGTGAAAGCAGAAGAAAAAGGCGAAATAAAAAGATAAGGAATCAACCTAAAGTTGATATTACGAAAAAAGATAAAATCATAGCTTTGGTAGTGATAGTCTTAATTTTTATGGCTGCCGCGTTTTTAGCCGTTTATTATTCTTTTTACAAATCTGGATTGACATTATTTTAATAAAGATAAAATATGAGTGAGACTATCCATATAAAAAATATGGTCTGCCCAAGATGTATTTCGGCGGTATCTAATATTTTGGAACAACTTGAAATACCGTATGTTTCTGTCAAATTGGGAGAGGTTAGATTATTTTCATCATTAAATACCCAGACCAAAAATGGTCTTTCCAATGCGCTTCTAAATTCAGGATTTAGTTTGATTGACGACCGTAAAAGTCAACTTATTGAGCAAATGAAAACTTTGGTTGTAGATAAAATCCATCATTCTTCCGAAGAATTGGATTTCAAATGGGCAGATTATATAAGCGAAAATATTCATCTTGATTACAAATACTTAAGTTCACTATTCTCGTCCGTAGAAAGTATCACATTTGAGCAATATATCATCAACCAAAAGATTGAAAGGGTTAAAGAACTCATAGTTTATGACGAATTAACCTTGAGTGAAATAGCTTTTAAACTTCATTATAGTAGTGTTGCTTATTTAAGTAACCAGTTTAAAAAAGTTACAGGAATGACGCCTACCCAGTTTAAAAATTCTGTTGGTGAGAACAGGAAATTTTTGGATGAAATTTAATAGGAGTACTTTAAATAAATAATTTTATACTAATTTGAAATAATTAATACTATTTGATATTTACTATTTAAGCATTTGCTTAATTACGTAATTAATTATATATTTGCACCTGTAAAACATAACTTATGAAATTAGAAATAACCTGTACAAGGGCGGAAGCCAACCATAAGCAGTTACAAAACTGTATGGAGACATTGGATGAAATGGAAGGAAGTTTTCAAAAAATGACAAAACTTTTATCAATTGCCGGAAGCGATGTAAGATTGAAAATTCTTTATTTATTGAATTTAGAAAATGAGCTATGCCCTTGTGATTTAGCAGATATTCTAAAAATGAGTATGCCGGCAATCTCACAACATATACGCAAAATCAAAGATGCAGGAATAATCAATTCAAGACGCGATGGTCAAACGCTTTACTATTCTTTAAATAGAGATGAAACAGAGATATTTAGTAGCATTTTTAAATCAATAGAATTAATTAGAAAAACAGCATAATTTATAAAGAAATGAAAACAGAAAAAACATCAAAAAATGCAACATACACAGGTTTATTTGCTGCTGTAGCAGCATCTTCTTGTTGCATACCACCTGTTATAGCATTAATTGCTGGCGTTGGAGGAAGTGCGTCTGCACTATCTTGGATGGAACCATTTAGACCATATTTAATTGGTTTAGCTATAATCGCAATTGGCTATGCCTGGTATAATTATTTAAAACCAAAAAATGCCGATGATTGTGGTTGTGAAGTTGATGCAAAACCAAAATGGTTTCAAACCAAAGGTTTTTTAATTGGTATTACATTGTTTGCAGCAGTTTCAATTGCTTTTCCTTATTATGCTCATATTTTTTATCCTGATAATAAGAAAGAAGTGGTTATAGTCAATCAATCCATTATTCAAACATTAAATTTTGATGTTAAAGGGATGACTTGTGCATCTTGTGAAGAACACGTTAAACACGCAGTTAATGAGTTAGAAGGTATTGTAAAAATCAATGCTTCCTATGAAAAGGCAAACGCAGAAGTGAAGTTTGATAATACAAAAACGACTAAAGAGGATATAGAAAAAGCAATAAACTCAACAGGATATAAAGTAATTAATAAAGAAAAAGATGAGTAATAAAATAATAAATTTAAACATCAACGGAATGACTTGTTCTGGGTGTTCATCACATATTGAAAAAGATTTAAACGTTAAAGACGGAATTGTAAGTAGTATTGTAAATCACGAAACAGGAGAAGGAAAATTTGTTTATGACACCAATAAAATAAGCAATCAAGATGTTATTAACGCAGTAAACAATGTAGGTAACTATTCAGTTGTTGAAGATATAAAAAAGAAAGATTGCTGTGTTACAAATACCAAAGATTATGATGAAAAGAATAAATTCGATTTAATTGTTATTGGTGGAGGTTCAGCAGCATTTTCAGCAGCTATAAAAGCCGAAGGCATTGGCTTAACAACATTAATGGTAAATGATGGATTAGATTTTGGAGGAACCTGTGTCAATGTTGGCTGTGTACCTTCTAAAAATTTGATTAGAGCTGCCGAAACAGTGTATCACGCAACACATTCTAATTTTAAAGGAATTAAACCCAAAGGTGTTGAAATTGATTTTACTCAAATTATAAAAGACAAAAAAGCATTAGTATCCACATTACAGCAACATAAATATATGGATGTGGTAAGTGATTTCAAAAACTTAACAATGCTTAAAGGTTGGGCAAAATTTGTAGATAATAAAACCATTCTTGTAGATGGAAAAGATACATACACCGCAACTAACATCATTATAGCAACAGGAGCAACAACAAACATTCCAAACATTGAAGGACTAAATAAAGTAGGCTACTTAACGAATGTATCTTTATTCGATTTAGAAGAAAAACCAAAAAGCTTAACCATAATGGGAGCTGGCTATATCGGTTTGGAAATTGCAATGGCATATAACCGCTTGGGAGTAAAGGTTCGTATCATAGAATTTACAGATAGACCATTACGTAGTCAAACCAACGATATTACAGATGTTTTAGAAACACAAATGAAAACTGAAGGGATTGAAATCCTTCCAAATTTTAGAGCCATTAAATTTGAAAAAGATGGCGACAACACTATTATTCATTGCAAATGTCCTGATGACTCTACCACTCAAATAATTGAAGAAGGCCATATTGTCGTAGCTACAGGAACAAAACCATATACATCTAAATTAGGTCTTAAGAATATTGACTTAAACCTGACAGAAAAAGGACATATTTTAGTTAACGAAAAAATGGAAACTAATATTTCCAATATTTACGCAGCAGGAGATGTTACCAATACACCAGCATTTGTGTATACAGCAGCAACCGAAGGCAGTGCAGCAGTACAAAACGCATTTTCATTATCAAAAACCATTTTGGATTATTCATCTTTACCTTGGGTAGTATTTACAGACCCTCAAATTGCAGGAGCAGGTATGGACGAATTGGAAGCAGAAAAAAAGGGAATTCCTTTTGAAGTCAGTAAACTTGATTTAATTCACGTTCCAAGAGCATTGGCAGCGCAAGATACCAGAGGGTTCATAAAACTGATGCGCAACACTGAAACCGATAAATTAATAGGCGCAAGAGTCATAGCAACAGAAGGTGGCGAACTCATCCAACAATTAAGTATGGCTATTAAATTTGGAATCACTGTAAAAGACTTGGCAGAAAGTTTTTATCCATATTTAACTTTAGGGGAAGCTGTTAAACTGGCAGCAATTACCTTTGGAAAAGATGTTTCTAAATTAAGTTGCTGTGCGAGTTAATTCAAAATAAAAGGTTTTAAAGGGAATGCCAGTTCTTTTATGAATTTGAAAACTGCGAGAAAGTATTAAAACCAAAAGAAGGAGACTGTTGTATTTATTGCTCTTTTGGAACTATACCCTGTCCACCGATTCAAGAAAATAAAAGTTGCTGATAATTTCTTTGCACAACCTGTGCATCGATTAATTTGTATATTTGTAAAACTTTATGAAAATATTCTTTTCCATATCAATGTCGCTTCTATTCTTTTTTCAAGGGATTAGCATTGATATGGATTTTTGTGGGCCAATTAAAGAAATTTCAAGCATTATTACCCATTATCAAGACCATAAAGTTTATGGAGACTCTTTCCTTGAATATGTAGTTGAAGATTACATTGACAATGATGCAAAAAATGAAGGGCATCATAATAACCCAGATAAGGAGAATACACCAGTCCATTCCCATCATCAATGTTGTCACCCTCTAGTATTAATTATTGCGAACAACAATTCGGCTTTAACCAATCAACTAAAGTTTGAAGGGAAAAAACAGTTTACCTTACATAAAGTAAACTTCACTTCCAGATATCTGGAATCGCTTTTCCAACCCCCTAAAGTATAATTCAGTTTTTTAAGGATAGCTATATCCTTACGTGATGCTTTTCAAAGTAAGCATCCCATTATAAACGCATTGCATCTAATTGCATTGCGAGGTTTAAACTGAATTAATACTTTTTCTATGATTAACAAAATCATTTCATTTTCCATTAATAACAAGTTTATTATTGGGCTCTTTATAGTGGCACTTGTAGGTACGGGCATTTGGTCTATGGCCACTATAAATCTGGGTTCTGTACCCGATATTACCAACAACCAAGTACAGGTTATTACAGTTGCCCCAAATTTAGGTACTGAAGATATTGAGCAATTTGTTACCTATCCGGTAGAATTGGCAATGGCCAATCTTCCTGATGTTATTGAGCTGCGTTCGGTGTCTCGTTTTGGGCTGTCCGTGGTTACCATTGTATTTAAGGACGAGGCAGGCACATATCTTCCCCGGCAATTGGTACAAGAGAAATTAACCGAAGTTGCTGGAGAAATCCCCGAAGGCTTCGGCACGCCATTTATGGCACCAATAACTACAGGGCTTGGCGAAATCTACCAATACACCTTAAAATTAAAAGAGGGCTACGAAGATAAGTACGATGCCATGGAGCTTCGTACCATCCAAGATTGGATTGTAAAACGTCAAATGGCGTTGGTACCTGGTGTGGTGGAGGTCAATGCTTTTGGTGGTTTTGTAAAACAGTATGAGGTCGCTATAAATCCTGATAAACTAAAAAGTTTCGGCATTACAATGAATCAGGTCTTTGAAGCCTTGAAAGTGAACAATGCCAATACTGGTGGTGCTTATATTGAAAAAAACCACCAAGCCAATTTTATTCGTGGCGAAGGGCTGGCACGAAGTATCGCCGATTTAGAAAACACGGTCGTAACGTCTCAAAATGGTAGTCCTGTTTTAATCAGGGATGTCGCTGAAAAAGTGGGTTACGGCAATCAAGTGCGCTATGGCGCTTTTACCCAAGATGGTCACGAATCTGTTGGTGGACAAATCTTGATGCTAAAAGGCGAAAGTCCAGGCAACGTGGTCGAAAATGTGGAGAAGCGTATTGTAGAAATTCAAAAATCCCTACCGGAAGGCGTTTATATAGCACCATTTTTAAGCCGAAGTGACCTCATTGACAGAACCACTTCTACGGTTGAAAAAAACCTAATAGAAGGTTCCCTCATTGTGATTTTTGTTTTGGTTTTGCTTTTGGGGAGTTTCCGTGGCGGATTAATTACAGCATCGGTAATCCCTTTATCATTATTGTTCGCATTTATTTTAATGAAACAATTCGGTGTGTGGGCAAATTTAATGTCCTTGGGAGCTATCGATTTTGGGATCATCGTGGATGGTGCGGTAATCATTGTGGAAGGAATGGTATTCCACATTCATCAACGGATGAAAAAAACCACAACCGCCATCAACCAAGCTGAAATGGATGAAATAGCCTATGAATCGGCAAGTACGATGATGAATTCGGCGTTTTTCGGACAGCTTATTATCCTTATTGTATTTACACCGATTCTCTTTTTGACGGGTGTAGAAGGAAAAATGTTCCGTCCAATGGCGTTTACGTTTGGATTTGCCGTTTTAGGAGCAATTATCCTTTGTCTTACTTACGTCCCAATGATTTCTGCAATGTTCCTTAAACCTACTAAAAATCAGAATAGTTGGTTTGCCAAATTTGAAAACAAGATAGATAGGTTCAGTGATAAAATAATGGCGGGCCTAAATCGAGCTTACCTTCCTTTGCTCAATTTCGCACTGCGCTTTCGGGCTGGTGTCGTGATTGGCGCAGTTGCTCTATTACTGATTGCAGGGTTTATTTTCAGCAATATGGGTGGCGAATTCATACCTAAATTTGATGAGGGAGATATTGCGTTCCAAGCTTTGATAAAACCGGGGAGCAGTCTTACAGAGTCTATTGAGGCTTCAAAAAAACTTCAAAATTTAATCAATGAATTTCCAGAAGTTAAAACGGTAGTTTCAAGAATCGGAGTAGCCGAAATCCCAACAGACCCGATGCCTATGGACATTGCCGATAGTTACATTATTCTGGAGAAAGATAAAAGCAAATGGACTTCCGCAGATAGCAAAGAAGAACTCATAGAAAAAATACAAGAAAAAATTTCAGTCGTTCCCGGCGTAAATTTCGTGTTTACGCAACCTGTAGAACTTCGTTTTAATGAATTGCTTACAGGTGTTCGTGAGGACGTGGCAATTAAATTGTACGGAGAAGATTTGGGCGTGTTGGCAGACAAGGTACAGGAAATCGCTGCGGTCATCAGAACCGTTCCCGGAGCGGCTGACCTTAATGTGGAAGCAACAAGCGGTTTACCACAAATGACGGTGGTATATAACCGTGCGAAAATGGCACAATACGGTGTAACCGTTGACAAATTGAATGATTATGTGAGTGCTTCATTTTCGGGAGAACAGGCAAGTGTGATTTTTGAAGGCGAAAAACGGTTCGATGTAGTAATCCGCTTGGCAAAGGAATTTAGACAGGACATCAACAGTCTTAAAAATCTTTATATCGACCTGCCAAACGGAGCGCAAGTGCCTTTAAAGGAGGTTGCAGATATCAGCTATAAGCCAGGACCAATGCAGATTTCAAGGGACAATACCTCTCGTCGTATTTCGGTTGGGGTCAATGTTCGTGGGCGCGATGTAAAATCGATGGTCGAGGAAATTCAACAAAAATTGGAAACGGACGTGAAACTGCCACCAGGTTATTTTGTAACCTACGGAGGATCGTTTGAAAACTTGCAACGTGCTTCAGACCGATTGATGATTGTAGTGCCTATTGCACTTTTCCTAATATTTATATTACTCTATTTTGCCTTGAGCTCGTTTTCACAGTCCTTAATGATTTATATGGCAGTGCCTTTAGCAGCCATTGGTGGCGTGTTTGCCCTTTGGATAAGGGGAATGCCTTTTAGTATTTCTGCCGGAGTCGGTTTTATTGTGCTCTTTGGAGTAGCCGTTTTAAACGGTCTTGTACTGATAAACAAATTCAATGAACTAAAAGAAAGTGGAATGACAGACTTAAAAAAACGAATATACGAGGCAACGCACGAACGCTTACGTCCAATTTTGCTTACGGCAACGGCGGCCATAATGGGCTTTATCCCAATGGCGATTTCTACCTCTGGCGGTGCAGAAGTGCAGCGACCATTGGCAACGGTGGTTATTGGTGGGTTGATAACAGCAACGTTCTTAACGCTTGTGGTCCTTCCAGTATTATACTATTGGCTCGAATCGAGAAAGGAACGAAAGAATTCTGATGGAGGTGTAAGCTATGTCAACAAATCAACGAACATTGTAACCGTATTATTGATGGTTGGTGGCTTGATGGCTTCTGGAACTGCTTTTGCCCAAGACACTAATCAAGATGGTACAATTCCAAAAACCTTGACTGTAGATGAGGCCATTGCTATGGCAAAACAGAATTATCCATCGCTTAAGGAAAGCCAGGCATTTATTGAACGGGAAAAGGCCCTAAAGGGAACGAGTTTTGACCTTGGTAGCACACAAGTTTTCACGGGCAAAGAAGAATATGGCAATAATTTTCCTGGAGTACAAACAACGGTTGGTGTGCAACAGGGCAATATTGATTTGCTTTCCGGATTTTCAAAATCGAAGTTTTACAAAGAGCGTATTGCCTTGGGAGAAAAGTTTTATGTGGCAAGTGAACAACAGTTGGTGCGTAATGTGATGCAGGCGTATGACCAAATTAATTATTACAAGGCACAGTTGCGTTTTGCAGACCAATTGGACAGTATTTATGCCAATTTTAAGACCGCTGCCCAACTTCGGTATGATACGGGAGAAACAGGTAAGTTGGAATTTATTTCAGCCTCTTCCGAATTTCAACAGATTCAAGTGTTAAGGCAACAAGCTTTTGATGACATTGAAATTACCAAACATGCCTTAAAACAATATTTGGGAACGGATGAAACCATCGAAACGGTAGATGGTTTTTACGAGCCATTGGATTTTATGGCGACATTGGATTCAACTTCGGTTGCCAATAACCCAATGTTGCAATATGCCTTGCAAAATGCCGAAGTAAGTAAAGCAAACGTGGGCGTTGAAAAATCGGAATTCCTACCGAAATTCAGCCTATCGTTTGGCAGGCAGGTTGTGGATGATGTTTCAGGGTTTAATACCTATCAGGCAGGTATTAGTATACCGTTGTGGTTTTTTCCGCAGAAGTCAAGGGTCAAGGCAGCCAAGGCAGACGCATTGGTAGCAGAGAGTCAATATTTGGAGCAAAAAGCGGTTACAGAAAGTCGGGTTTCACAATTGACCAAATCACTCGAAAAAACAAAGAAGATTTTGCAATATTACGAAGAAGGCGCACTATTGTTGGCAGAAGAACAAATTACCACAGCGCAGTTGGCTTCTAAAGAAGGCGAAATAGATTATGTCAATTACATCACAATTCTCAACAGTGCCATCCGTATTAAACAAAACCATTTACAATACATCAATCAGTATAACCAGCAGACCATTGATATGCAATATCAACTGGGCAATTTATAACCTTAAAAAAAGAGAAATGAAGAATATACTATTAGTAAGTACCATATTATTTACACTTATGTTTATGAGTTGTAATGATGCCCCAAAATCTGAACTTGGACATAACGAAGCTGAAGGCGTATCAAAAACCAATGAAGTTGGAGAAGATGCACACGGCGAAGAAGGCCACGATGAAGGAGAGGAAGAAGGTGGTCACAGCGAGGAAGAAGGCGTTGTCGAACTTACAAAGCAACAAGCTGAAACAATCGGTTTGGAAATGAAACCTTTGGAGGAACGGAATTTAGGGAACAACATTAAGGTAACAGGTACGCTGGAACTTTTCCCACAGGATAAGGCGAACATCAGTCCGTTTGTTGGTGGAAATGTAAGTTCCATAAAAGTAATACCTGGAGATAACGTAAGCAAAGGACAGGTGTTGGCGTATATAGAACACCCAGATATCATTGCAATGCAACAGGAATATCAGGAAAAAAATGATGAACTGGTCTTTTTGAAACAGGATTTTGAGCGCAAGCAGACTCTGTATGACAAAGGTGTTTCTTCTGGAAAGGAATTTCAGATGGCGCAGTCAAAATTTCGTTCCACAACATCCAGCGTTAATGGTTTGCGGTCCCAATTGAGACTGTTGGGCATTAATGCCGATAAAGTGGCAGAAGGCCAAATATATTCCGCTGTTCCCATTACCACACCCATAAGTGGCTATGTGGATGAAGTAATGATTAGCCTTGGCGATTACGTGGCGCAACAATCCAAAATGTTCTCAATAAGCGATAATTCAAAAATTTATGTCAACTTCAAAGTATATGAGAAGGACATAAAGCAAATCAAGAAAGGGCAACAGATATATTTTTCAACAGCTTCTCGTCCAGATGAACTGCTTAAAGCAACCGTTCGGTCTGTGGGCAAAACCTTCAACACCGACCCAAAAGCTTTGGAAGTTCTGGCAGACATTGAAAACAAGGATAAAAACCTATTGCCGGGTATGTATGTGGAAGGGCGAATAGTGCAAGGCGAGAAAAAGGGTTTTGCCGTACCGGAAGCTGCCATTATAAAAGAAGGCGAGCAATCCTTTATTTTTATTTTGGATGAAGATGAAGAAATGGAAGCGGACAAAATGAAATTTAAAATGATACCCGTAACGGTTGGTATTACTGATTTAGGCTTTGTTGAAGTCAACCTGCCTGCCGAAGTTTCAAAGGATGCCAAAGTCGTGATAAACGGAGCTTATAACCTGTCTTCGGAAATGGTCAAGGGCGAACTGGAACACGGACATTAATTCAATAACAATCAAAGATTTTGATTCCGAGTTTGTTTATCGTCTTAATTAGTTAGTTAAAAATTAAAAAACAGGCTCGGTTCAAAATCGATTGAAAATTTAAAAATATGAAATGAGCTATAACAATGTGGATACCAACCACAATGTTGATTGGGGAATTACATATGACCATTAAAAAACAAATAAATATCAACAGATGAAAGAAATAAAAGCATTTATAAAACCAAACCGAATCCAAAGAGTCATTGAAGCACTTTCTGACAATGGATTTGAAAGTATGACCCTTTCACAAGCAGAAGGCACGGGCGCATTCAAGGCAAAAGGTGCAAGACCGTCGCTAGATTTTCACGTAACAGATAGTCCTGTGGTAAAATTGGAATTGGTCTGTCAAAATGAGGAAGCCCAAGCGGCCATTGAAACAATTATAGCCAACGCCAAAACCGACGGGCCTGGAGATGGTATTATTTATATAGCAAATATTGAAGATGCCTTTCAGATTAAAACAGGAGATTCCTTAAAACGGCACGACCTGTAAATCTCTTTTTAAACAAATGGAAAAAATAGTTCAATTTTTAGAAAGCAAAGGAATACGACCTACAGCTATGCGCCTTATGACATATAAGCGGTTGGCAGAGTTGAATGTGGCCATCAGCCTTGGCGACTTGGAAAAGGATTTTAAGGTCAGTGAAAGAAGTACCCTATTTAGGACTATGAAAGCGTTTGAAGAAAAAGGTATTGTGCATCAAATCGAGGATGGTACGGGAGTTATAAAATACGCCCTTTGCGAAGAAAATTGTGAATGCGAGGTCGGCAACGACCTTCATTTGCACTTTCATTGCAACAATTGTAATGAAACGGTCTGTTTAACAGAGCATAAAATCCCTCACATCAACTTACCTGATGGTTATATTACCGAGGATATCAACTTGGTGGTAAAGGGCATTTGCGAAAAATGCAGTGGCAATTAGGATTAAACGTTTGGTTTTTAAATTTAATTATCATTTATAAATAGTGAGTAATGATGTCAATCTATAAAAAAGAAGCTACTGTATATATGGTGGCAGAGAAAAAGCTGGATGCCAAGGATTATGAAAACTTGATACCAGTCTTAACAGAACATATAACTGCCCATCCGGAAGTTTTCTGGTACATCGAGATGGAAAATTTTGAAGGTTGGACAGCAGAGGCACATTGGAAGGGAATTGAATTAGACCTTCCGAATGAAAAGCATTTAAAGCGTGTTGCTTTGGTGGGTAGCGTTAAATGGCAGGAGCAATTTACCGAGGTATTGCTTCCTTTTTCAGAAGCTCATATAAAATTTTATAAGACCGAAGAAAAAGACGATGCCAAAGAGTGGATAAAATAAAAATAAAAAATGGAAAAACTACAACTAAAAATACCGGTCATCCTTCCGCAAGTTCCTAACGAAAAAGATTCTTGTGTTGAAAGGCTTATTCAAAAACTACAAGCTAAAGAGGGCATCGAAAAAGTGCACATTGCCGATGCAAACGGAGATGATGTGCCGCAGCTCTGTTTTCATTATGACCCAGATATCATTTCCATTGACCGCATTCAATCCCTCGCCGAAAGTACTGGTGCCGAGATTACCGAAAAATACGGGCATTTGCTCATTGAAGTTAAAGGAATCAGACACACAAGGCAGGCTCGTTCCATAGAGAAAAGCCTTTTGACAATCAATGGAGTTTTGGAAGTTTCCGTTTCAGGCTCTGGAATGGTACGACTTGAATTTGATAAAAAGCAAACGAATTTTGATGAAATAAGTAAACAAATTGAAAAAGAAGAGCTTCAGATTCAGCGGAGTTCTTCAAACGAAAATGATTACACCAAAGCATCCAAAAAACAGGAGCGTTCAAAGAAGGAAGATACTAAAGAACAAACTTCCACAGAGGGCGAGACCCACGATGAAGGAGAAGATCACGCCCACGGTGGTATTTTCGGTAAAAATACGGAGCTCATTTTTTCCATTATCTGTGGGGCACTTCTCGGAATAGGTTTCGGACTTTCCTATGTAGAATCCATCCCAGATTGGGTCAGTCTTACTTTATATATTGGTGCTTACTTTTTCGGTGGTTTCTTTACGGCCAAGGAAGCAGTACAGACCGTCGCCAAAGGCGGTTTTGAAATTGACTTCTTAATGCTTGTTGCAGCCATTGGGGCAGCCATTTTGGGAGAATGGGCAGAAGGTGCCTTGTTGCTGTTCCTGTTTAGTTTGGGTCACGCCCTTGAACATTATGCAATGGAAAAGGCCCGAAAGTCCATTGCGGCACTGGCAGATTTAGCACCAAAAACGGCATTGCTCAAAAAAGATGGCAAGACCGAAGAAGTTGGAATTGAGGAATTGAGTATTGGCGATATTATAGTGGTCAAGCCCAATAGTAAAATATCCGCAGATGGCGTCGTGGTCAATGGAAAAAGCAGCGTCAACCAGGCACCTATTACCGGGGAAAGTGTACCCGTGGACAAAATTCCCGTGGAAGATACGAGCAGGGACTATTCCGCAGATGATGATATAAATGATGAAAACCGCGTGTTCGCCGGAACTATCAACGGTAATAACACGCTGGAAATAAAGGTAATCAAAGAAGCCAAAGACTCTACGCTGTCCCGACTGGTCAAATTGGTCAACGAGGCACAGACCCAGAAATCCCCAACCCAACTGTTGACCGACAAGTTTGAAAAATACTTTGTACCATCCGTACTGATATTGGTGGGTATCCTACTCTTTGCCTTTTTGGTCATCGACGAGCCATTTAGTGCCAGCTTTTATAGGGCGATGGCGGTATTGGTCGCAGCAAGTCCCTGTGCATTGGCCATTTCAACACCAAGCGCCGTATTGAGCGGTGTGGCACGGGCAGCACGGGGCGGTGTACTTATTAAAGGTGGGCGACCTCTGGAAGACTTGGGCGAATTGACCGCCCTTGCTTTTGACAAAACAGGCACGCTTACCGAAGGAAAGCCTAAACTTACCCAAGTTGTTCCACTTGGGGATATAGAAGAAAATGAACTTATAAAAATAGCCGTAGCTGTTGAAAATTTGAGCGACCACCCTTTGGCAAAAGCCGTTGTAAGGGATGGAAAAGAACGTCTGGAAGGCACTTCAATACCCGATGCGACCGATTTGGAAGCTGTTCTTGGAAAAGGTATCAAAGCTTCTTTGGGCAAGGATAAAATCTATATTGGAAACCTTGACTTGTACGAAGACCTCGATGAAGCAAAACCACCCGAAGAAATATCGAATAAAGTAAAAGAACTTGAAGGTGGTGGAAATACCACAATGCTCATAAGAAGGAACAAAGAATATATCGGTATCATCGCCCTGATGGATACCCCACGGGAAGCGGCCAAGGAAACACTGAAAAAATTAAAGGAAATCGGCATCAAACGGATGATAATGCTAACCGGGGATAATCAAAAGGTTGCCGATGCCGTTGCTAAAGAAATTGGGTTGACCGATGCCTGGGGAAGCCTGTTGCCAGAGGAAAAGGTTGATGCCATTAAAAAATTAAAAGAACAGGAATCCAAAGTCGCAATGGTAGGCGACGGTGTGAACGATGCCCCTGCAATGGCAAACAGCACCGTAGGAATCGCAATGGGTGCTGCGGGCAGTGATGTAGCATTGGAAACAGCTGACATTGCCCTAATGGCCGATAAACTGGAAACCCTGCCCTTTGCCATAGGTTTGAGCAGGAAGGCAAAAACCATTATTAAGCAAAACCTTTGGGTAAGCCTCGGTATTGTGGCATTGCTCATACCATCGACCATTATGGGTTGGGCCAATATCGGTATTGCAGTGGTCATCCACGAAGGCTCAACGTTACTTGTGGTTTTTAATGCGTTAAGGCTTTTGGCTTATAAAAAATAAATTTAATAAAAAAGGGTTGCTTTTGAAAAGGTTAAAATGACCAAAACGGAAAAGATACTATCATATCACGGGATTCGACCTACTAAAATGAGGTCGAAGATATACAAGTTCCTAAAAAGGAAACAAAGTGCCGTGTCCTTTTCCGATTTGAAAAAGGCCTTTGTTCAAAAGAGCGAAACCAATAAAACAGCAAACAGAACGACCTTTTATCGCAATCTCAAGATTTTTGAGGATAAAGGGTTGATTCATCAGATTAATGATGGGGTCGGAGTGGCAAAATATGCGATTTCTGATGAAAACGCCAAAGGTAAATACGGTACAGATTTACATATGCACTTTCATTGTACCGATTGTAGGAAAACAATCTGTTTACCAAATAAAATATCGGAAGAGAGCTTGCCAGACGATTATGAAGTGAACGATGTGAACCTTGTATTGAAAGGAATATGTGAAAAATGCAGGAAAAAATAACAGGTGGGAGTACTTGAACCTTGAACCTTTGCGCCCAATGGTCCAGTTCAGGTTTTTTCCACCCTCTTTAACTAAAAAATATGGCAGAACTAAAAAAATCTTTGGGTACGCTTCGACTTACCTTTTATGGCGTTGGCACGATTGTGGGTGCAGGAATCTATACCGTGATTGGTGCAGCTGCTGGACAAGCGGGCACAGACCTTTGGTTGAGTTTTATTTTTGCAGCAATTGCGGCTAGTGTCTCTGCAATGTCCTATGCAGAGTTGTCCTCTACCTATCCCAATGCTGGTGCGGAATTTATTTTTGTACGCAAGGCATTTCCAAAAATTGATATTCCGTCTTTTCTCACGGGTTGGACGATTGCGTTTCATAGTTCGGCCACCATTGCAGCCGTGTTACTTGCCTTTTCGGGGTATTTCAATACGTTTTTTAATATGCCCTCTCTTCTAATAAGTTATGGCATTTTATTGGTGTTGTCATTAATTAGTATTACAGGCATCACAAAATCGTCGACAGCAAATATTATTATGGTCAGCATTCAACTTTTGGGATTGTTATTATTGATAGTATTTGGACTTTTGGAAACTGGTCCACCCAAAGCAGAATTTTTTAAAATTGAATCGATTTCTGGAACTTTGGCGGCCACAGCTACACTGTTCTTTATCTATACTGGTTTTGAACATATGGCAGCTTTGGGTTCGGAAGTTAAGAACCCAGGGAAAACAATTCCCCGTGCATTTTTAATGACTATGGTAATAACTACAATAATTTATTTATTTATTGCTTTTACGGTTTTGAATATTGCAGACCCTTCCGCTTTGGCAAACGTGGATTCGCCACTTTCTCTTGCAGCTTCCAATCTCAACAATTGGTTGCCTGTGGTATTGGCTATCGCTGCACTTTTTGCTACGGCTAATGCTGCTTTTAGTGGTATCATATCCATAAGTAGGCTGCTTTTTGGAATGGCCAGTGTCGGAGAACTTCCAAAGTTTATGACCAAAACCAATGCACAGAAAGTACCGTGGGTTACTACTATTGTAGTTATGGCAGCAGTTGCGGGATTTTTATTGTTGGGCGATATTAAGATTGTAGCAGGTATGTCTTCTTTAGGCGCTTTACTTGTTTTTGTTGCCGTAAATGTCGCACTTATCGTGCTTCGGTTTAAAGCACCAGAGCAAGAACGACCATTTAAAGTTCCTTTGGCTATAGGACGAGTGCCGATTTTACCCATTTTGGCGATACTTATAAGTCTATCATTGATAATCCAATTTAATTGGCAGGTTTATTCAGCGTTCGTAGGTGCTGTTATCGTGGGTATTGTGCTTGATTATTTTTTGGACAAAAAGTCAAAAGATGAAATAGACCCTGAAAAAGAAAAGGAACTTTTTAACCATTAAAATGAAGCTATGGACTGGATGTTTGAAGATTTTAAAACTGACCTAGATACCTTAAATCCTATTGTACGAGAAAAAGCCCTGTCCATAGCAAAAGAACTAATTGAAAAAAAAGATATTTCAGCAAAAGAAGCTTTATCAGAAGGCATCATAAGGGCGGAAGAATGGTTTTACGATTTAGAAGGATAATTATTAATTAAAAACTATATAAAATGTTACAGATAATCGAATTAAAAGAAAAAAATATTGTTGCAACAAAAGCTTCGGGCAAATTGAGAAAAGAAGATATAGAAAAAATCCATCCACTTATCCACGCCATACTGGACAAAGGAATGAAAGTCCGGTGGTATTTTGAGATGGTCAACTTTACAGGTTGGGATTTACCTGGTTTATGGGAAGACCTAAAAATGGACACAGCCCACGCCACGGACTATGAAAAAATAGCAATGGTAGGAGATAAAAAATGGCAGAATTGGATAACCCAATTTATGAAGCCTTTTACCAATGCCGATATTAAGTATTTCAATATAGACCAAAAGGAAGATGCCAAAAATTGGATTGAGAGCCAGTAAGCTTACTTCCGTAAAAGACAGACGATGAATAAAAAAAGCATTCTTATTACCATTTTAATTGGGTTTGCCATAGGTGTTTTTATCCTTCAACCTTTTGGGATAACAATTTTCACGTTTAGCAGCCAGAATTACGAAATCAATTGATGGCAATATTTAATAAATAATTTCATTGAAATTTTAAATATCAATGGGAATCAAATTTTTGAGAACACTCTGTTTGGCTTATTAGGTGCAAGTGTTGCGCTAATTTATTATTTCGGTAAACGAGAAAAGGATATAGATAACAAGTAGCGGTAAATCGTTATAGGAATGAGCGAAATTTTTTATTTAAATAAGTTAAGTGAAAACTTAATTAATAGCAGGCAGCTTTTATGATGCTTTTTAAAGCAAAATGATTAATAGTATTAAAAGCAAAAGTAGAAGCTGCTTTTTTAAATTATACAAGTAAAGATGCGCATTATGAATATTAAACATTGTTTTTTAATAATCTTGTTGGTTAGTTATTATAAGGTAAATGCCCAAAAAGTTTATACAACTGAAGAAGGTCATATTATGATGATGACTTTGGTTGATGATAAACCCATCAAGGCAGAAAGCCATAAATTGGCACTATATCTTGATTATGATTCCAAAGTGGTCAATGGTGTACTCGACCTTAAGACTTTATCAACATATAGTCCTAAAATCAATGCCCTTTTAGAACAGCGGGAAGACCCTTTAATACTTCGGTTTACTGGCACTATTCCATCACAGGATTTTTTATCAAAACGGCACGACCCTATCAACTTTAATTGGCTGATAGATGTTACTTATCAAGGGAAATCCTTTAAATCACAATTTAAAGCAACCATTACCCATATAGAACAAGGAGTAAGTATGTCCTGCCTGATAAGTGCAACCGGACAATTATTGGTTTCAAATACTGGTTTGGATTCCTTAATAGAGGGTATCGATGATACCATAGAGGTGCAGTTTGCCCAATTGGTGTTGAGATTGGAATGACTGTGAATTTAAATAAAATTATAATTGATATAAATGAAAAAAAAGAAACTGAATTTAAGAGATTTAAATAAAACTTCATCCGATAATCACAAGCGCAATGATGGCCACAACCATAGCAGTCCGGAAAGTATAGGGAAATTTAAAATTTATGTACCAGCAATTTTCAGCTTTGTAATGCTGATTATTGGTATTGCGATGGATTATTTTGACGTAGCTTTTTTTAAAGATTGGATACGTATTGTCTGGTATGCAGTCGCATATCTTCCAGTAGGTTTTCCTGTGATAAAGGAAGGTTGGAACAGCATCAAAAATGGCGATTTCTTTACCGAGTTTTTATTGATGTCCATCGCAACCATAGGTGCATTCGCCATTGGCGAATATCCCGAAGGTGTGGCAGTAATGTTGTTTTATGCGGTAGGCGAATTGTTCCAAAGTGCCGCCGTTAAAAGAGCCAAGAGAAGCATCAAGGCATTACTAGATGTAAGACCTAATGAAGCCTTGGTCTATAGGAACAACAATTATGTTTCTGTAAATCCCGAAATCGTTGCTATTGGCGAAAAAGTGCAAGTCCGTGTGGGCGAAAAAATTCCTTTGGATGGTATTTTATTGTCCGAAAAAGGCTCGTTCAATACCGCAGCATTAACGGGCGAAAGCAAACCTGACACCATTACAAAAGGCGAAAAAGTATTTGCGGGAAGTATTAACCTTGATGGCGTTATTGAAATCGAAACCACCAAGGAATTTAAGGACAGTTCCATTGCCCGAATTCTCGATATGGTTCAAAACGCCACGGCACGTAAATCAAAAACCGAATTGTTCATCAGAAAATTTGCAAGAATCTATACACCTATAGTGGTATTCTTGGCGATTGGATTAACATTTTTGCCCTACTTTTTTGTGGATGATTATGTGTTTAACGATTGGCTTTACAGAGCATTGATTTTCTTGGTCATTTCCTGTCCGTGTGCTTTGGTTATCTCAATTCCGTTGGGCTATTTTGGTGGATTGGGAGCAGCTTCAAAAAATGGCATTCTGTTTAAAGGAGCATCGTATTTGGATGAAATGACAAAGGTTAATACCGTTGTTATGGACAAAACAGGAACTGTAACCAAAGGTGTTTTTAAAATCAAAGAAATAAAAGCCATTGGTTGGAAAGAATCTGAATTTATGAAATACCTAATGGCGATGGAAGAACAATCCACTCATCCCATTGCCAAGGCAATTATGGAATATAAAGCCGATGGCGAAGATTTTCAGGCAACAGAAGTAACCGAAGTCGCAGGAAAAGGATTAAAGGGAATGGTCAATGGCAAAACTGTTTTAGTTGGGAATAAACCATTGATGACTTCAAATAATATCGAAGTTCCATCTGAAACCGACAACATTGTTGAATCCATCGTAATGGTTTCCATTGATGGTAAATTCGCTGGCTATGTTATCATTGCAGACGAATTGAAAGAAGATGCCCACGAAGCCATCAAACAAATTAGAGAATCTGGAATTTCCAAAATCATAATGCTTTCCGGCGACAAGGATTCCATAACCCAACAAGTGGCAAAAGAAATGGGCGTTGATTGGGCAAAAGGTGGATTGTTGCCCGAAGATAAATTAGCCGAAGTCGAAAAACTGATGGCCGAAACCGATAACAAAGTGGCATTTATAGGCGATGGTATCAATGATGCACCAGTATTGGCGGCAAGTGATGTTGGTATTGCAATGGGTGGCTTGGGCAGCGATGTGGCCATCGAAACGGCAGATGTAATCATCCAAACTGACCAACCAAGTAAAATCGCAAGAGCCATAAAAATAGGTCGTTCCACTCGAAAAATTGTCTGGCAGAATATCGGTTTGGCATTTGGTGTAAAAGCAGTTGTATTGGTTTTGGGCGCAGGAGGTTTGGCGACGATGTGGGAAGCAGTTTTTGCGGATGTTGGTGTGGCTTTATTGGCAATATTGAATGCCGTTAGGTTGCAGAGGATGACGTGGAAGTAATCAAAAAGCGATGTATCAAAAGCAGAGAAATAAAAGAAATAAGAAGGTCAGTAAATTATCAAATAACAATACCACAAAAAAAGATAAAATAATTTGGATTAGTATTGTAATCATTGTTATCGTGTTAATCTGCTTTGTACTGTTCTTAAAATTCCTAAAGTACTTTATCTATATTTAGATGCAATGCTTTTGCAATAAATGAAACGAATTCAGCAAATTCTACAAATCATTCAGCATATAACGTAACACATTAAAGTCCTTTAATCCTGAAATTTGTACTGTACAAATAAGAATGCGATTATGGAAACTATCAACATATTTGAAACCAAAGAAAAGAACCATAAACAGGGAATAAAAGAATCATTCCCAGTTACAGGTATGACCTGCGCATCTTGCGCAGCAAGCGTTGAATCCGTTTTAAAACACACAGATGGCGTAATTGATGCAAGCGTAAACTTTGCGAACAGTTCTGTTCTTGTAGAATACGACAAAGAGTTGAGTCCTAATCAACTTCAAAATGCACTTCGCGATGTTGGTTATGACATTATCATTGATGCGGAGAATCCTTCAGAAGTACAACAAGAACTACAGCAAAAAAATTATCAAGACATAAAAAACCGTACTATCTGGTCGGCCATACTTACCCTTCCCATTTTTGTATTAGGAATGTTTTTTATGCAATGGGAACCAGGTAAGTGGATTTCTTTGGTATTGACTTTTCCAATTCTTTTTTGGTTCGGTCGTAGTTTTTTCATCAATGCTTTCAAGCAAGCCAAACACGGTAAGGCGAATATGGATACCTTGGTAGCTTTGAGTACCGGAATCGCTTTTCTCTTTAGTGTGTTCAATACTTTTTTTCCTGAATTTTGGTTAAGTCGTGGTATTGAGCCGCACGTGTATTATGAGGCGGCTACGGTAATTATTACTTTTATTTCCTTGGGAAAATTATTGGAGGAAAAAGCAAAATCCAATACCTCTTCGGCTATTAAAAAACTGATGGGTCTTCAACCAAAAACCCTCAAAATTATTGAGAATGGAGAAGAACAAGAAATTTCTATTTCAGCTGTACAGTTAGGTCAGACTATATTGGTGCGTCCCGGAGAGAAGATTCCTGTGGATGGCGAAGTTTCCAAAGGAAGCTCGTACGTAGATGAAAGTATGATTACGGGAGAACCTGTTCCAGTTCAGAAATCGCAAGGGGAAAAGGTGTTTGCAGGTACGGTAAATCAAAAAGGAAGCTTTCAATTTACCGCCGAAAAAGTAGGTGGAGAAACCTTGCTGTCACAAATCATTAAAATGGTTCAGGAAGCCCAAGGAAGCAAAGCACCTGTTCAGAAACTGGTCGATAAAATTGCTGGAATATTTGTTCCTGTCGTATTGGCTATATCTATTATTACATTCATCGTCTGGATGTCAGTAGGTGGCGACAATGGCTTCTCGCAAGCCTTATTGACATCTGTAGCAGTGTTGGTTATTGCTTGTCCCTGTGCTTTAGGATTAGCAACCCCTACAGCTATTATGGTGGGTATCGGTAAAGGAGCAGAAAACAATATTCTTATAAAAGATGCCGAAAGTTTGGAACTCGGTTATAAAGTGAATGCAGTCATTCTTGATAAAACGGGTACGATTACAGAAGGAAAACCATTAGTAACTGATATGCTTTGGAAGGATAAACTTGAAAATAGCAATGAATACAAAAAAATTCTTTTGGCTATCGAAGCACAATCAGAACATCCCTTGGCAGGGGCTGTAGTCAACCACTTAAAGGATGAAAATATTGAAAAAGCTGAAATTACTTCCTTCGAAAGCATTACAGGAAAAGGCGTAAAAGCGCAATCAGAGAATGGTTCAAAATACTATGTTGGAAATCATAAGCTAATGGTTGAAAAGAATATTCAAATCGACGCTTCCCTAATGCAAACGGCAGAAAGTCTCGAAGAGCAGGCTAAAACGGTCATTTTCTTTGGCAATGAAAAACAAGTGCTGGCGATACTCGCCATTGCTGACAAGATTAAGGAAACTTCAAAAAAAGCCATAGCAACGCTTCAAGAAAGAGGCATTGAGGTCTATATGCTTACTGGAGATAACAATAAAACCGCATCTGCTGTCGCAAAACAAGTAGGAATAACAAATTACCAAGGAGAAGTGATGCCTTCGGAGAAAGCGGCTTTTGTTGAAAAACTACAAGCAGAAGGAAAGATAGTAGCGATGATTGGTGATGGCATAAACGATTCCCACGCTTTGGCGCAGGCCAATGTAAGTATTGCAATGGGTAAAGGTTCGGACATAGCAATAGACGTCGCAAAAATGACTTTGATAACGTCAGATTTGCAATCCATTCCAAAAGCATTGGAACTATCAAAAAGAACGGTGTTGGGTATCCGTCAGAATCTATTTTGGGCATTCATTTATAATCTCATTGGTATTCCTATTGCAGCAGGCGTTTTGTATCCCGTAAATGGATTTTTATTGGACCCAATGATTGCTGGAATGGCGATGGCTTTCAGTAGCGTATCTGTTGTCTTAAATAGCTTAAGACTTAAACGAGTAAAACTTTAATATTAATTATAAATTCAAATAAGATGAAAACTTTAAAATTTAAAACAAATATCAATTGTGGTGGTTGTGTATCAAAAGTAACCCCTTTTTTAAACAAACAAGAAGGTATAGAAAGTTGGGAAGTGGATACCGCTAATCCTGATAAAATCCTAACCATTGAAAGTGATGGTGCAACCGAAGAAGATGTAAAGGCTACCTTGCAAAAAGTTGGCTTTAAAGCTGAATCTGTAGATTAATACTTTCCTTTTAATATGGCTTATATTTTAATTTCAGTTGTGGTTATTCTCTTTGCTGTTCATTTTTACAGAAAAACGAAACGCCATAGTGTAAAGTCATTTCCAGAGCATTGGCACAGATTATTAATGGATAATGTTCTGTTTTATAGAAATCTCTCTAAAAATAAGCAGCTTATTTTTCAACAAAAAATGATGCAATTTTTAAGTGAGGTTTATATAGATGGTGTGCAGTTTGAATTGGAAGAATTGGACAAGATTTTAATTGCGGCAAGCGCAGTAATCCCTGTTTTTGGTTTTAAAGAATGGCATTACACCAACTTAAGCGGTATCCTTTTATATCCAGATTATTTTAATGAGGATATGCAATTTAGTAGTAAGGATAACTCAAGAAATATTGGTGGAATAGTTGGGAATGGACGATTTGAGAAACAAATGATTTTATCTAAAAAAGCATTATATCACGGTTTTAAAAACACAACCGATAAAAGTAATACAGGCATACACGAATTTGTGCATCTTATTGATAAGCTCGATGATAGTACAGATGGAGTTCCAGAGCGATTATTAGAACATCAATATGCATTACCTTGGTTGAATTTAATTCATAAGGAAATGGAAGCCATAAATGACAATCATTCTGATATCCGGAAATATGGAGGTACAAACCAGGCTGAATTTTTTGCAGTAGCTTCAGAATATTTCTTTGAGCGTCCAGACTTGCTTAAAAAGAAACATCCAGAACTATATAAAATGTTGGTAACCTGTTTTAAACAGAATCCAATAATATAACTTAATTCAGCCATTTTATAAATTATACCCTTTTATCTCTGCTAATTTTATCAAAAGCCAATAGATTAAACATGGTTCGCATTCTTGAACGTACACGGTTGCCATAGCGTTCTTCTATTTCTATGGCGTTGAGGTTTGTGGTAGCGTGGGTTTTGAAATGGATTTTAGGATTATGAGCTTCTTGCTTTTTAAGTGATTGATCGTACCTGGATAAAAGAATTTCACCCATGACATTGCAGTCTTTGCCATAGTGTCTGCCGGTGGGTTCCACGCCAAGGTCGTCAAAACAGTAAAAGTCTTCATTGCCGTAATCTTCGATGGTTTTATAGCCTAAATGATTGAAGCTAAAAACGGCATTACGACAGGGTATTATTTTATATGCTCTGCGGTGTGGTGTGAGGTGCCGTAAGAGTTTCATTAAACTTGTTTTACCGCAACCGACGGGACCAGATAACAGAATCCCTTTTGTTGGGTTGATATCCAGTTTGGCGCAGTAGTCGAAATCTTGAATGGTGTAAATGCAAAGCTTGAAAATAATGGCGTGGTCTTCTTCATGAATTTTGAAGTTTTGGCTAAAAAGAAGCTTGCCTTTAGCTTCTAGATAGATTAAAATTTTTTGGAAATCGTAATGGATGCAATTTTTATCCATTTTGCCTAGATGGTAATCGATGCCGCCCTCGGTTATGATGTGTGGTTTAAACTGTTTCATATTGCGGGATTTTTAAAGTGGCTGATTGTAATTTTTATTTTTTGTGGTGTGGAGATTCCCGCCTTCGCGTGAATGTGGGTTGTCCTTGTTTTGGGACAGTTGCTTATTATTTTTAATTTCTTCGGCTTTTAACATCCAGTTATGAGCTGTAGCTTGCCAATTGACAATTTTGGTTTTACCGCCCACTTTCCATCCGATGCCCTGGTAATAATTAAAGAATTTTTGTGCTTCTATTGTTGGCCATTTTTGTGTTTTAAAAAAGTCGATTACAATTTTTTGATTTTTTGGCTGTGCTAGTTTATAAAGTTTTTTATTGTTTTCTATTTGTTTATTATGTTTATATAAAGGTACCAGTGCTTGTCCCTGATTTGGGACGGTTAAGTCCACTGCTTGTCCAGAGGTTGTACCAAATATGAGCATGTTAATTTTTGAACCTTTAAATGGGTTATGAGATGGGTGATAAATTAAATACTTATAGTGATTTAATTCCTTTACGCATCTGTGATAGGTGGATTTAGAGCCTATTTTGGATAGATTCATTACTTCTTCCCGATTGACATGGAACTGTTCTGGAAACCGGTTGTGATTCCATAGTTGGAAAAATGCCATATACAAACTGACATGGGTTGGATTTAACCTGTTGTCTTTAGAGAACTGTTGAAACACTGCGTTTAGATGTTTTATGTAGTTAATTGATGGCATGTTGATTTAATCTTAAATTTTATGCATTCCATAATGCGGCTTAAAGCCAGTTTAATGGTTGTTGGTATAAACTAAATAGATGTCGCGGCAATCACGGGATTTGTGATTAAACGTGATGCATGCGGTTATCTTCGAGAACCTTGTTAATGTCTTCTTGGTCATAATAAATAATACCTCCTAATTTTGTGTAAGGGATGGTACCATTGACACGGAGGTTTTGAAGCGTTCCTGGGCTTACTTGTAGAAGCTTCATGACTTCTGTTGACCTTAAGTACTTCTTTGAAGGTTGGGCATTGGAAAGAAGAGATTTCATCTCGTCGAATAATTCCATTTTAAATTGATAGAGATCGTCGGTGGTAAGGATTGTTGTTGGCATAATGATGTTATTTAATTAGTGCTTGTCTTTATGTTAACCAGGGTTCTTTAATAAAGCCATCATCATGAGCTTTCGCTTTAGATGATGGCTGCTATTAATCTGGCCATCGTAAAACAAATTTGGAGTAATTTGTTGATATTTCTTCGTTAGTACCGAACGTATACCGAAAGAATTTAACGTTTTATTAACATAGGTGAGAAGGAATCGGAGCGGGTATGTTAAACGCATAGTTATAACGTGAAAATGAAAGTTAATGAGGGGTTTGTGCTTAATTATTGTCTTCGTCCATTTTCTTTATTAGTGATAACCGCAAGGAATCTAAAAACTTTGTACGGGCTCCTTCACGTGCTTTAATCTCTCCGTAAGTTTTGTAGAAATTCCCTAGCTTAATGTTAAAAAGTGATTCACAGATTTCGGCTAGAACTTTTAAATCTATATTACCATTTTGAACGGCACCCGTGGCATTAATGGCATACATTAATTCTACTAAATCTGTTTTGGAAGCTGTCCACGAAAAGGTTTGAGTTAATAACGGAGGTGTATGTCTAGAAGATATTCTTTTTTGAGATTTTAATTTTATAAGTTCGTTTTTGTAATAAGTTACTAGTAAGTCGTAAGCCATAATTTTCGCCACTTTATCATCATGACTTGTTGAGAATTCAGGGTCGATAAAATGATTTATGTTATTTGTTATGTCAATACTATTTAAACCCCTAACAAAATATATATGATCGTACCTTGTAGATTTATGTCTGTAGTATTTTACGAATTCTAACTCACTTGATTTATGTGCTTCGAACTTATCTAAAATGAGATGAATGTATTTTCGCTGTCTGGAGATACTTACCTTGGGGCGATTCATTAAATAGGTGTGAACATGAGAGAAGTACTTTAAATGGCCACTGACAATAGGTTTTAGGTTTTTAAAGAAGCTTATTTCATCTGATTCAGAAATGAACCCCCTTTGTCTAACGGATAATCTTAATAGCTGAAGATATTCGCTGCTTAAGTTAATGAGGAGCCTTAAATTAGCTATTTCATTTAGGTTGTCTTGATGGAAATTGATGATTTTTATTTGATATTCATCAACAAGGGTGTTAATCTTATCCATAAATGATGCGATTTGGGTTGGGAATATAAATATACCAAATTTAATGTAAATGGATAAAAGTGAGTGTTTTACCTAGTTTTTTGCTTCCTTAACCCTTGCTTCTTCTTTACTTAAAATTGATTTTAAGACGCTCATGTCGGCACTTACTTTTCTATCTAAAATTTTGGCGTAGTGTTGCGTTGTTTTGAGTGATTTATGCCCAAGCATTTTACTAACAGATTCAATAGGAACTCCATTTGTTAAGGTTACGGTTGTAGCAAAGGTGTGCCTGGCTAAATGGTAGGTTAGGTTTTTGTTGATTGCACAACTGTCTGCAATCGTTTTTAAATACGAGTTCATTTTTTGATTGCTTAATATAGGAAGTAACTTATGGGTGTTTATAACTTGTGGGTGTTCTTCATACTTTCTGACAATATCGGCCGGTATTGGTAATAAAGGAATATTACTTCGCGTATGCGTCTTTGCTCTTTTCGTTTTAATCCAATGCTCTCCATCAATACCTATTACTATATCATTTTTCGAGAGTTGTTTGACATCAATATAAGCAAGTCCTGTGAAGCAGCTAAAGATAAATATGTCTTTCACTAATTCCAATCTAGGGATTTCGAATTCTTTGTCTATAACGGTTTGAAGCTCTTCTTTCGACAGGAATTCACGATCGATGGTTTTTAATTTTGCTTTCCAATGTAGGAAAGGGTCTTTGGTTATCCAATCGTTAGCGTAGGCAATTCGGATAATTTTCTTGAAATTGGTGATGTATTTGATTGCTGTGTTATGACTGCATTTTCGTACGGTTTTTAAATAGTACTCTAAACCGGTAATGAACTTATGGTCTACATTTTTTATTGGAATATCATCAACCATGTATTCTTTTTGGATATACTCTTGTACATGTTTTTTGGTGGTGCGATAGCGTTCGGCAGTGCCAGGAGCAAAGTCTTTACCTATTAAGCTGTTTACTTCGTCATTATGGGCCTGGAATATTACTAAGAGCATTTTAGTAACCTGGTCCTTTCCAGTATAACGATTCTTAATAGCCATTGCTGTGAATGGTTTATTAATATCTAAAAGGCGTTCATGGATTTTGTTTAGTTTGTACCTAACGTCATCTATGTACTTATTGATTGCTTTGGATTCTGCAGAAGTACCTATAACTTTACCGTTGGAACTATCCCATTTTTCCAATAATACTTTACGTTGAATAGTGGTTTGAGCTCTTTTTCCATTTACTGTGATTCGACAGTATATAGGAGCTTTACCGTCAGGAGTAACTCTATTTTTTTGAAGAAAGAATAATATGGAAAAGGTATTGTACATCGGTTCACTCTATAAATGCCTTATAAAAATACAAAATTAATAACGTATTTCCTATTGTAAACCATTGTAATTAGGGGTGTTTGGTGAAATTCGGTTCACTGTTTAAGATTATTTGATAGTGAACCGAATGGTGCACCTATAGGATGTTATTAGATGGTCTATTTTGATATTTCGGGAAAAGTAAAAACCCTATAGACATAGTGTTTATAGGGTTTTGGTGGAATTTGTGCTATTCCTAGCGGAGAAAGAGGGATTCGAACCCCCGGAGGTGTGACCCTCAACAGTTTTCAAGACTGCCGCATTCGACCGCTCTGCCATTTCTCCTTGAGCGCCGTATCAGGTATACCCTGATTGCGGGTGCAAATATAGAACCCTTTTTTCATTCTTTCAAAGAAAAAAACTGAAAATTTCAAAACATTTTCAAAAATCTTGCTAATAAATTTATTTTCTGTTAGTTGTTGACAACCACTTACCTTATTTTTGCAAAAACAATGAAGTAATTATGAGCATTATTGAGCATTTACATTGGCGTTACGCCACAAAAGCGTTTGATATTAATAAAAAAGTAACATCGGAAAAATTAGAGGTTATTAAACAAGCTTTTAATTTAACGGCTACTTCCTATGGGTTACAACCTATAAAATTAGTCATTGTTAACAATAACCAGTTGCAGAAAGACTTGGTTTCAGTGGGAATGAATCAGAAAAATTTAGAGCAAGCATCGCATGTTTTAATACTTTGTATTCAAACCGAAATTGATGAAGATTTTGTGACTGAATATTTTAATCGAGTTCATAACATTCGGGAAACGCCAAAAGCCATATTACAACCATTTCAAGATTTCTTAATATCAGATTTTGAAAAGAAACCGCAAGAACAAATAGAGGCATGGGCAACAAATCAAACGTACTTGGCTATGGGAAACCTTTTAACTGTCTGTGCTATGGAAGGGATTGATGCCTGTCCAATGGAAGGTTTTGATCCCAAGGCCTGTGATGATTTATTGGGTTTAGGTAAAATAGGTTTGAAGTCGGTTTTATTATTACCGATAGGGTATCGTGCGGAAAATGATATGTTTGCCGATTTTAAAAAAGTCCGCAAACCCATTGCGGATAGTATTATAGAATTGTAGTTTTAGAACATCAAAAAAATATTTATTATGCCAGGATTTGAATTATTTGGAAGTGCAGAACGTAAAGAAGTACATGACGTTTTAGACAGTGGTGTTTTAATGCGCTACGGTTTTGATGGCATGCGAAATGGACATTGGAAAGCCAAAGAGTTGGAGGCAGAACTTCAAGAAAAATTGCAAGTTAAACATGCCCAATTGGTATCTAGTGGTACAGCTGCAGTTTCTGTAGCTATGGCAATTACGGGTGTTGGAGCTGGAGATGAAGTTATTATGCCAACTTTTACTTTCGTAGCTAGTTTTGAGGCCATTATGATGTTAGGTGCCATTCCGGTTTTAGTGGATATTGATGATACCTTAACGCTAGACCCAAAAGCCGTTGAAGCTGCTATAACGACAAAAACAAAGGCTATTATGCCTGTCCACATGTGTGGTAGTATGGCTGATTTGAATGCGCTACAAGCAATTTGCAAAAAGCATAATTTACTATTGATAGAGGATGCTTGTCAAGCCATTGGAGGTTCGTACAACGGAAAACCATTAGGAAGTATTGGTGATGTAGGGTGTTTTTCATTCGATTTTGTAAAAACAATTACTTGTGGTGAGGGTGGTGCCGTAATTACTAATGATGAAACCTATTTTAAACACGCGGATCATTATACAGATCATGGTCACGATCATGAAGGTATGGATCGAGGTGCAGAAACGCATCCATATTTAGGTTATAATTTTAGAATTTCAGAGTTACAGGCTGCTGTAGGATTAGCTCAAGCAAGGCGTTTACATGATTTTGTAGCCATTCAGAAAAAACATTATACCATTTTACGTGATGTATTATCGGCAATTCCCGAAGTTACTTTTAGAACCGTTCCTGAAGGTGGTGAAGAAAGCTATGGCTTTTTAAATTTCTTTTTACCAGACTTGGAGTCGGCAAGAAAAACATCCAAAGCATTCAAAGAATCAGGAGTTGATGCTTGTTTTCACTACTTTGATAACAATTGGCATTACATCAGGAAATGGGATCATTTAAAAGATTTAAAATCTTTATATCCTATTTCTGCTGAAGTTAAAGAAGGTTTGAAATATCTTCAAGCAAAAACTTTTGAGCAGTCAGATCATTATATTGCAAGAAATATATCGTGTCTGATTAAGTTATCGTGGACAGAAGAACAAGTTCTAGAACGTGCTGAAAAAATGAAAAAAGCCATTTTGGAAGCCTTGTAAACATCGCGGAAAGAACATACTTAAAAGCAACTTTAAAGAAATTCATAACTATGAAATATCTTTAAAGTTGCTTTTTTGTTTTTAAGCATTTGGCTTTAGCCTATGGAATTTACATCTGATTTTAATTTTGTATAAAGTTTGTTTACTTATCAAAACAACTTACACAAAGAGGTAATTATAATCGAATAAACTTTTTTAAATATTTAATATGAAAACCACAATTACAAAAATTAAGTACGTATCAATGATGCTGTTTTTTATTTTTGCTACAGCATGTAGTTCAGATGATGATTCAGGCACTAATATCCCAGGTGCTACTGTGCCAACAGTTAATTACGCAAATTCAACACTAGATGCTGTTTTTTTTGAAGCAGGAAATTCTGCTGCACCAGATATTACTTGGAATGGTAGTGTTGGAGCATTTTCTTTAGCTACACCTTTAGATGGTTTAAGCATTAATGCAAATACAGGTGTATTAAGTTGGACTAAATTATTACCACAAGGTAATCATACTATTCAAGTTATTATAGCTAATAGTACAGGGCAGAAAAGTATAAATCTTATTTTACAAAATAAATTTCAAGGTAATTTTACATATAGATTTGAAGGTACATGTTCATACGAACTCCATTTTAGCGCAGACGGTTCTTTAGGTGTTAAATATATAAGAGGCGTGGATATACTTGCAAATGGATCTTGGGAAATAAATGGCAATGAGCTTACAGCAAGTTATACTTTTATAAATGATAATGAAGAGAATTCTATTAGAGCGCTTTTAGTACACACAACAACAGAGGTAAAATTAGAAGGGAATTGGTATAATGGATTAGGCGCTATTTCAGGTCAAGAAGGAGGTAGTATTAATTTAAAACTAGGTGAACTACCAGCAGGCGATGGCATTATATCTCTAAGAGATAATAGCGGTTATATAGTTCTATTTTATGACTCCTGTGGTGCTGCTTGTTGTTTCAGTACGGTTCAAGACGCCAAGGATGCTTATCCAAGCAGAACATTAACATTTGTACCTTAAAATTAAGATAAATTGAAGATACTTTGGAAGATTATTTAATTCTACTTTTTAACAACTGTAAAGAACTTATACATTCTTTACAGTTGTTTTTTTTATAAACAATTGGTGTTTTTAATCTTTCATTAATCGTTAATCGCACTTATTAAAGTTCATTTATAACCAATAATTCGAATATTTGTAAACTTTTCACCTCATTTTGTTAACCTTTTATATTTGTTTACATAAATATACAGTAACCAATTATAAAATACATATTCAAATGAAAACAGCAGAACCAACAGTAGTAACAGCAAGTACAGAATCTGAAATAACCGAAGGGAAATCTATGGCCATTATTGCCTACTTAACCTTTGTAGGGTTAATTATTGCTTTTGTAATGAATAACGATAAGAAGAACAAATTTGCCAAGTACCACATTACACAATCACTTGGATTAGCTTTAACAGGTTTAGCTATAGGTATTATTGGTATGATACCTATTTTAGGTTGGATAATTAGTGTTATCGGTTTTTTTGTAATTGTTTTTATGTGGATTTCGGGTTTGATGAATGCAATTAACGAGAAACAAAAACCGCTTCCTATTTTAGGAAATAAATACGAAGAATGGTTTAAAAATTTATAAGTCGACTTTTAATTTGAATTAGAATTTCTACAAAAAACATCTAAAACGACATTCAAAATAAAATCACTAAAATAGTTTTAATTGGAATTAAAAAGGAGAAGGCGCTCAAGTAAAAAGAAGCGTTGTTCTCCTTTTTAGCTTTTAACTGTGCTCTGGTTTTTTTTATAAGCGTAAAATCCAATTTATAAATTCACATAAATAAATCAATTTAAAATAAATCCATCAGCTTTCAATAAGCAATCAAAAACATTTAGTACTTTAATAGTTAATTAAATCAAAATGAACCATTTAAAATTGTTTCTGTTTTTTATCGGAACATGTGCTGTTTATTCTCAAACAAATAAGCAAGTGGCATTTCGGGAATTGACTGTGGAGCAAGGTTTATCTCAAAATAGTGTTGTTAGCATTGCACAAGATAGCATTGGCTTTATGTGGTTTGCTACCCAAGATGGGCTGAATAAATATAATGGTCGAGAATTCTCCTATTACAAAATTCAGTTTGAAGATGTGACCAGATCCACCTTTAGCAAACTAGGAAAATTATATGTGGATAAATCAGGTAAATTATGGGCTATTGCTAATTCGGGGAAATTACAGTTTTATAATAAAGAGCGAGATAGTTTTCAATCCGTTATAACTAATTATGCGGTCAGCACCGTTTTTCAAGATGACGATCAAAACTTCTATATGGGAACTTTTGATAGTGGACTATATATAGTCAATTCTCAATCTGCAGACACCATTCAATTTTTAAAACCAGAACATGCGCATCATACTATTTATGATTTCATAAAAGGAGATAATGAAAGCTTTTTTGCAACTACAAAAGGAGGTGTTTTTAAAATTAAAAATAACAGGTATGAACATATAGAAATTGATTCGGTTTCTAATTTTAGTGCTTTGGCTCAATCGGATAATAACACCATGTATTTGGGAAGCTTTGGCAAAGGATTATTTGTAAAATCGGAAAACGAAAAACAGTTTGCGCCTTTTAAAAATAAGCCATCTTTTTGGCTCCCAGAAAATTTAATAATTCAAGATCTATTAGCTGATAAACGGAATAGATTATGGATAGCAACTTATGGACAAGGAGTATTTCTAGTAGATTTTAAAAATCAGTTTATTCAAAATTTTAAAGAAAATAAGAATGATCCGTATGCACTTCATTATAATGATGTTATATCCTTATATGAAGATAATACGGGAACAATCTGGCTAGGAACCGATGGTGCAGGCTTAAGTTATTATGATGAATTTTTAATAAAATTTAATGTGCTAACTAACGATCAAGTTCCTCAAAATGTTCATGTAGATGTTATTCGTGCCATTACAGTTGATACAAATAATAATATTTGGTTGGGTACATCAGGAAAAGGTTTAACGGTTGTAAACACAAAAAACCAAAAGTTTCACACCTATACATCTGCTAACTCTAAACTATTAGGAGATAGGATTATGAGTCTGTTTTATGACAAAGGAAATCTTTGGATTGGTCATCAAACGTATGGATTGCAAAAGATGGATTCTAGCGGGAAAATCACATCATTTAAAGAAACGGCAGATTTTACTATTTGGAAAATACTAAAAGATAGATCAGATAATTTGTGGCTTGGTACACGAGATCACGGATTCGTTCAATTTAATGAGAACCAAGGAATAACAAAAAAGATAAATACAGAAAACACCATTTTGGCAACTAATAATATTCGGGACATAGCCTTGGGTGAGTCTGGTGTTTTTTGGATTGGAACGGAAACGGATGGGCTTTATAAGTTTTATAAAAAAACAGATAGTTTAGTGAAAATCGATAAAATAAGCGACAAAATAAAATCATTATTCTATCAAGATTCCATCCTTTGGGTTGGAACCAATGGTAATGGTTTAAAATCTTTCAACACAAAACGCAATACATTTAATACGTATTCCACAAACAATGGTTTATTAAATGATGTTATTTATGGTATTCTGCCTGGAAATAATGATTATTTATGGTTGAGTTCCAATAAAGGCATCACCAAATTAAAGATTGAAGGTGGTGAGATTTCAGAGATAGAAAATTATGATAATTATGATGGTCTTCAAGCTTATGAATTTAATACAGGTGCATCATACAAACATACGGATGGTATATTATATTTTGGTGGTTTAGAAGGTTTAAATTGGTTTAATCCCAATCAGCTTGAATTTAATCCCATAAAGCCAAAAACAATTATTACAAATTTAGATGTTTTCAATAAACCTATTGCGTTAATTGATAATCAGGAATTTAAGTATGATAAAAACACGATAACCTTTACATTTTCAGCATTACATTTTTCCCAACCTGAACGAAATCAATACAAATACCGATTAATAAATAATGATGCCAATTGGATAAATTCTGGAAACAGTAATGTGGCACACTACACCAATTTACCACCAAGTGTGTATCAATTTCAAGTTATTTCTAGCAATTATGATGGTGTTTGGAATACCACACCTGCGACATATATTTTCACTATTTTAGACCCTTGGTATGCCACAAATTTGGCTAAAACCATGTATTTACTTCTAATAATAGTTTTGGCGTATATTTTATATCTGTATTTAAAATGGCGTTGGAATGTGAAAAATCAATTGCGTTTAGAGCAAGATGAAACTATTCGTTTAAAGAAATTAGATGAATTTAAAACCAAACTTTACACCAATATTTCCCATGAATTTAGAACACCGTTAACCTTAATTTCTGGTCCTATAGATAATCAATTAGCCAAACCAGAACTTTCTAAAACCGATAAAAAAGAACTGACTCTAGTAAAGCAAAACGCAACCCGATTGCTTAATTTGGTAAACCAGATGTTGGATCTTTCTATGATAGATTCAGGGCAAATAAAACTGAAAGTATCACAAGGAAATTTAACCATTTTATTAAAACAGATTGTAAGCGCATTTCAATATAAAGCCAATAAAAAAAACATAGAAATTAACTACCAGATTTATAATTTAAAAGCTGTTTGGTTTGATAAAGATATTATTGAAAAAGTAACGTCAAATCTATTATCAAATGCTATAAAATATGCACCAAAAAACAGTGAAATTATATTTGAAGCCATGAATCAAAATGGCATGTTGGTGTTATCCATTATAAACAGCAGTAAACAAGTTGGAAAAGAAGATTTAAACAAACTGTTTCAACGTTTTTATCAGAATAACGAGTTGTCAGATGGTGTAGGCGTTGGTTTGGCTCTGGTTCGTGATTTGGTAACGCTATCCAAGGGCAGTATTATAGCCAACAATTTGGAATCGGACCGCATCCAATTTACCGTGTCACTACCTATTAATAAAGTCGCTTTTACTGAAGATGAATTGCAAGTTACCACTTTCACAGAAAAGCCACATTTAGATTTAGAGTCACTTATTATTGAAACCAATACGGATAAACGAACGTTACTTATTGTGGAAGACGAGCCAGATATTCGGTCATTTATCGTTTCTATGTTTGCAGATAGCTATCAAATTATTGAAGCTGCAAATGGTAAAATAGGTATTGAAAAAGCCCGAAAACACCTTCCAGATTTAATTATCAGTGATATTATGATGCCGGAACAGGACGGAATAGAATTATGTCACGAAATTAAAACAAATGAGGTTACAAGTCACATTCCCGTAATTCTACTTACGGCAAAAGTTGGAGATGCTAATGAAATTGAAGGTATTAAAACAGGAGCAGATGCCTATGTTACAAAACCATTTAGCAGCGAAAAATTAAAAATCCGAGTAGAAAAACTGATAGAAAGTCGCTTAAAACTTCAAAAACACTTCAGTAATACCTTAACAATAAATCCGGAATTGGCGATTACTTCCACTGAAAGCGAATTTTTAAAAAGGCTTCAAACTACGTTGGACCAACATATAACAAATCCAGATTTTAACAGCGAAGGGTTGAGCAAACACATGCAAATAAGTCGTACGCAACTTCATAGAAAACTGAAAGCCATAACCGGTATGACCACTAGCGAATTTTTACGATCTCAACGCTTAAAATTATCATTAGAATTGTTAAAAAATTCTGATGCTACCATGGCAGAAATCGCCTATCAAGTCGGATTTAATTCCCCTTCCTATTTCACCAAATGCTTCAAGGACGTTTATGGTTTTACACCAAACGAATACCTTCAAAACAACTAAAAAATCACGTTTCAATAACATTTGGCACATATTTTATATTCTTTGAAACATATCTGTTATTCAAAGGTGAAGCTACCATTTACTTTTGTTTGACTCCTTACAATGTTGTAATGCTATAATGTTATAATGAGATAATATGAAAATCAAAGAATGAAACACGTTAATAATTACTAAAAAAATTTTCTTCAATTTTCATGTTAACCTTTTATATAGTGAATCATAAATAATTATAATTTAAAACTTGAATTATGAAATCAATTTTCTCCTTTCTATTCCTTATATGTTTTGCATATTCTGGACACTCACAAATTTTTGAAAGACTAGCTGATAAAGCAGCAAAATCAGCTGAACGTACAGTTGAGCGCAAAGTAGAACAAAAATCCGCCAAAGAAACAGACGAAGCATTCGATTCTGTTTTTGAAAGTAATGATAAGAACTCCAGTTCTTCAAAAAAAGACAAAACTTCTAAAAACACAGAAAAACCTTCTAAGAATAATAACACGCCAGAGGCAGTTTACAGTTTCACTCATAAATATGTTATGCAAATGGAGAGTGATGATTACACAACCAACTTGACATACTACTTAGCCGAAAACCAAAGTTATTTTGGAAGTACTGTAGAATCTGCAACATCCATGATTTCTGTTATGGATATGGAAAAACAAACCCTATTTATGTTTACGGAAGCTGGAGGAACTAAAATGCTTATGGCTTCAGGTATGAATTTGGATAAAATAATGAAAGACAATGCAGAAGATGCTGATGCACGTGTTGAAAAAACAGGTAGAACCAAAACCATTTTAGGTTATATGTGTTCAGAATATAAAGTAACATCAGAAGATATGACTGGCGAATTTTGGATAACACAAGATGCAGGTATTACCTTCCCAAAAGGTTTTTACGACATGGCGGATAAAAACAAAAATTCCAATCAAGCTTGGATGGCAGATATGAAAGGTATTATGATGGAAATGCATATTACAGATACCTCTAAACGAAAAAATAAAACCATGACCATGCGTTGTGTGGCTTTAGAAAAATCGAAATTTAAAATCAACTCTAGCGATTATAAAAAATTCATGTAATCATTAATCTACTTAAATAAAACTTAAACAAAAATTTATTATGAAAACAATTCAAACCGCAGGTAAACTGCTCGCTTTATTTCTCGTTGTTATGGCAACATCATGTTCCAGCGATGATAATCCTTTAAATGACAATCCCGATCCGCAAGGAGAATCTCATTTTTATGAGCTCACTTTTACGGGTGGACCTATAGATGGCGATACTTTTTCTGGGACCATCACAAATGGCAGTGGTACAAGTGGCGCTGTAGCAGTAAGAACGGTATCTACAAATAATGGAGGTACTGAAGAAGATACAATGGTTTTAACTTTGTTAGATGAAATCCATACCCCTAACATTTCTTTGGGCATGGTAATGACTATGAATAATAACCAAGGCATGGATTTTGGTCCAAACGTTACCGAAACCAGTTCCGGCATGACAATTATTTATAATAATTATGTCATGAATACCATTTCAGGATCTTCAACGATTACTAATTATGGACAAAGTAATGTTTACTCGGGTGTTGCATATGCACATTTTACAATAACATTTAGTGCGGAAATGGAAGTTAGGGATATTAATCAAACAGATACATTTACAACGCAAGTAACAGGTACAATTAATGTTAAACGTTTTCCGATTCCTTAATTTTTAATTTTAGTCTAATAAGGTAATTTTAAAAGTATGTTTTATAACCACACCTTTTAATTATAAGAGTATTTAAACGCCTCAAATTGAAAAATTTGAGGCGTTTACTTTTATGAGATTACTAATATTTTGCAAACTATTATGTTTTCACATATCTAATAGGTTTACTAAATTATGAGTTATTTATAAAATTTAGCATTATTAAGCTCTTCAATTTATGGTTGTTCAGATATCCAAGTTTAAAAATTAATTTTTAATATTTCCGTAAATTTTTTAAGGATGATTTATAGTTGCACACTTAAGGATTATCTCCTAAACAAGTAAAAAACCATGCTTCAATAACATTTGGCACATATTTTATATTCTTTGAAACATATCTGTTATCAAAGCAGATTTTCTATGTCTAAATTTGAATCTCTTTAATGGAATACCTTATGAAACAAAACTCAAATTCCCTAAAAAAAGAAAGTGATGATAAGATTTATATATCCATAGATCATCTTAAAAAAGGCGTTTACCAATTACATATTTTACTTAATAATAAAGTCGTTAAGTCCATTGAAATAGAAAAATAGGTTCTTGTAAATAACGTACCAATAATCTTTATTTTTTAAAAGAATAACCAAAACAAATAATAGACGCGACTATGACACTACTATATATCAGTTCCGCTATCATACTATTAATTCTAATCAATTTATTGTTACTCATGTTTAGCTGTAGTACCTATCAGGAAGATGAAAAGCATAATAAGGCTTGAAGACCTATGTTTTCAGTGTTTTTCATGAGCATGGAACATATCTTATAGACTTTGAAACAATAGTAATATACAAAGACCTGTATCCATTCTACATTTGAAATAAATAATGAGAGACATTTAATTATCAGGATGTTAACCTTTCATAAACCATATCATTAATGATTAAACACAATCTTATGAAAACAAAATTAGCGTTTTTAGTAATCATGTTTACGACCATCATGACATTTGCACAAAATGGCATCAATTACAAGGCTGTTATAAAAGACAACCTTGGTAATGTAGTAGCGAATGATCTGATAGCTATTCAATTCACGATTCTTGATGGCGCAACTAATGTGTATCAGGAAACCCAAACACCAACTACAGATGACAATGGAATTATTATCGTAAACATTGGTGAAGGAACTCCCACGTTTACGCCTTTTTCCTCAGTTGATTGGAGTAGTAGTAATCACTTCTTAAATGTTCAATTGAATACAGGAGGTGGTCTGGTAGATATGGGTACGACAGCTTTTAAACCAGTGCCTTATGCATTAATGGCAAAAAATATTGAAAATCCGTTATGGACAAAAAACGGGTTTAATATTGGCCATGCGGGAGGAAATGTAGGTATTGGTACAACCTCACCTTCTGCACCATTAGAGGTTTATGGAACTGGACCTATAATTCCTAGAATTACATCAACTAATAATACTTCAGGACTTGCACTATACAGACCTGGGCCAACCAGTGTGGATTGGTCTTTGCTAAATGCAACAAATAATGAACTTCAACTAGCTAGCTCAACTGATGACTTATCCAGTGGCATTGTCAGATTGAGATTTAAAAGTAATGGCGATATTATTATGGCACAAAATGAAGGCAGAGTAGGGATTGGAACCTTTACACCAGTAAATCCTTTATCTGTGGTTCAAGCAACAGGGACGGCTAATACAGTGCGTATTGAAACGTTGGATCATCCTACAGGTAAAGATCTTTTGGAGCTAATTGTGCCCTCAGGTTCTACTGCAAGTTCTCAATTTATAGAAATGCAAAATGGTAGTTCTATTGTTGCTGCAATAAATAGTGATGGTTCAGCTAAATTTAAATCGGTTCAATTTGAAGATAATACGGTACAAACCACTGCTGCTGTTGGACCAATTGCCTATGGTTTTGTGCAATCGAATGGAAATGTAAGTTCTGGTTCAGGGAATTTTAGTGCTACTTGGAATGCCGTAGATAATAGATATGATATTACTATTACTGGCGAGAATTATTTCTGGACACTTTTTACTACAAATATTACGAGTGGTTCAGCTGCCATAGACCGAATACGTGTAAGCAGTTCTAATGGAAAAATGATTGTATTCCTTTATAATGATACAGGATCATTAATTCAAGGTAATTTTCAATTTGTTACCTATAAATAAGAATAGTGTAGACGCATAAATTTATAACTAACGCGGCAGGTAATATTAGTCACTAAAAGAAATAGATGCCAGCATCAATTATAAAAAAATAATACCATGTAACATATCTTATATAGATTGGAACAATAGTATTGCCATTTGTAATAGCTAAATAATAATTTTATCTATGAGTTAAGAATTCAATAACAAGTTACACAACATGAACCTTAAAAAAAACAGAAAATGAAAATTAAACTAACATTACTAACTTTACTTATTACCTGTTTTGGTTTTGCTCAAAACGGTATTAACTACAAAGCCATTATAAAAGACAACCTTGGTAACGTTGTTGCTAACGATCTAATCGCTGTTCGATTTACTATTCATGAAACAACTCCTGAAGGAACAGCTGTCTATCAAGAAGACCATGCACCAAATACTGATGCCAATGGGCTTATTATGATAAATATAGGTGAAGGTAATCCACTCTTAAATGTGTTTACAGATATCGATTGGGCAAGCAACCCTCATTTTCTAAATGTTCAAATAAATACCGGGTCTGGATTGGTAGATATGGGTGCTACAGAATTTAAAGCTGTGCCTTATGCACTCTCTGCACCAGATACCTCTAAATGGGATATTAATGCAAATAATATTTATCGTTCAGAGGGTAATGTAGGTATAGGAATTGCTAATCCTACCAGAAAATTACATGTTGTAAATGATGACCAACCATATTCGGCGTACTTTCAAAATAATTATGCTGGTAATAGTTCTAAATATGGTATATACAATGATATCACACCCGACGGTAACTCTACCAAATATGGTTTCTATAATAATATTGCTGCTAGTAACGCCACGAGTCCTACCTATGGAATTTACAATACGTTGTCTACTACTGGTGCAACCGGGAATATGTACGGTATTTACTCTTACATATCCTCAGCCGGTACAGGAGCTCATTATGCACTATATGGATATGCAATTGGTCCTGGTAATTATGGGATATATACATATAATAACAGCCCCGATCAGGGATGGGCAGCCTATTTTAATGGTAGGACACAAGTTACGGACCGACTAATGGTTGGTACAGACCACAAAGGTAGACAGGGTATTAATGCGAATCAAAGAGATATATACGTAAGAAATGCAGACACTACCACTGTACGAACAAGATTTTCTGGAGCAGGAACTGGTGGAGAAACCGAGTATTATATGAACTCCGGATTTAGAACACTTGAGTTACAAGCTTCAGAAACAGCCAGTACAGGCTCGCAAATACAAATGTATAAGGCTGATGGATCATTGGGAATATCTTTAGATGCCGATTTTTTAGGTTTTGGTCGGGTTATTACTCAAGAAATAGAAGTTACTGGCGCTGATTTGGCCGAGTTTTATGCAGTTTCTAATGCGTCACTAGCAAAACCTGGCATGATCCTTTGTTTAGATCCAAATAAACCTGGTGAGATGATGGTGTCTAACCAACCATATGATAAAAAAGTAGCAGGTATTATCAGTGGTGCTAATGGTATCCGACCTGGAATATTAATGGGAGGAGAAATGACGGCAGACGAAAGTTCTTTAAGTCAAGAAAATAGATATGCAACAAGTGATGGTAAACAGCCATTAGCCCTAACAGGCAAAGTATATGTGTATGCCGATGCATCTAATGGAAGCATTGAAGTTGGTGATTTACTTACCTCTTCTTCAACACCAGGGTACGCAATGAAAGTAACAGATTATTCGAGAGCACAAGGAGCCATAGTTGGAAAGGCAATGTCGTCATTGACATCTGGACAAGGGTTTATTTTGGTGTTAGTTAACCTTCAATAATAAGTATATAATTGTTTTTAAACCGATTATATAAAGAATATTAAATTTAATTAGAAATTTAAAACAAGTATTATCATGAAAAAATTATTAATAATTCTTTTAGCTTTTAGTTTTGTTCAGTTTACGCAAGGTCAATCCATCGATAAATTCAGTATCGATAGTGGAGGCGCAAGCGCAACAGTAGGTGGTATAGAGATTTTGTATACTATTGGGGAGGTTAACGTGCAAGAAATAAGCGTCGGAAATATTCAGGTTTCTGAAGGTTTTATCAATGGCAGTTTGAAAATAAAAGTAGATCCAAAACTATTCTTGCAAGGACCACTCTTAAATCCAGTTTTAGCCGGATTAATGAATGATGATTTAAGGCAAAATGCCATTATTCCAACAACCAGTCCATATGCAGATTTAGCAACATGTAATGCATCGGTGTTTTCTATTACAGGTGCAAATGCCATTGTAGATTGGGTTTGGGTGGAACTGCGTGCAGCCAATGATAATACGAAACTCATTAATGGAAAGTCAGCTCTTTTGCAACGAGATGGTGATGTGGTAGGTTTAGATGGTACCACAAGTCTGATTATGAATGCCGCACCTTCTAATTATTATGTGGTGGTTAATCACAGAAATCATTTAGGTGCTATGAGTGCAGGAACCATTGGCCTTAATGAAAGTACAGCTGGCGTTGCAGATTTTACCAATAGTGGATTTGCAACCTATGGAACAATGGCACAAGCCATTTTAGATTCTGGGAACACGGCACTTTGGGCTGGTGATGTTAACGGAAATAATCAAGTGCGTTATTTAGGACCAAGTAATGATTCGGCTACCTTAAAAACCATTGTGCTAAATGCGCCAGGTAATTCCTCTGGTAGTAATTATTTTCCATATGCAGCCTACAATTTGGGCGATATTAACCTCAACGGCATTGTCCGATATTTAGGTCCAGGTAATGATAAAGGTATTTTGAAAAACATTATACTAAATCATCCTGCAAACCCTGCCTCAAATTATTTTCCTATTTCACAACAAATACCGAATTAAAGCAATCATCTAATTTTTTAACAATTTAAACTATATTATTATGAAACATTTTTACACAGCGGTCATTTTACTTTTTATGACCTTCACATTACACGCACAAAATCATACTTATGAGTTTAGTATCTCATTTGTAGGGATTAACTCGAACACAGGAAACTACCAAATGGCTTTATTAGCAACACCAAGCGAATCCGTGGTAGATGACAGTACAGACGATATGGGAGCTGGATTTTACGTGCCAACAGGTATGACTATTGGTAACTTTGTAACTGGTAATTCTAATCTTCCAGCATCCGAATGGGTGTCTATTTCCATGGGTCCTGGAGTTAATGGTGATGCTTATTTTCTAGGTCGCGATGAAGCCGGGCAGTTTACCGTTATGTTAAATGGTGCAGGTCCTTTTGAGCTGGTTTTATTTGATGTTATTGCAGATCCAAACCCAACAACAGGCGCTATTATATTCGTTGAAAATGGTGATCCGGTTTTTGACACCATTTTTATTGAAAATTATATCAATATCTGGGCACAAAATTTATACTCGCAAAACAGCCCATTGGCAAGTTCTGTAAATTTCGCAACCTTAAGTACGGAAGCCGTTATTGTAGATACTTCGCTTTCTGTTTATCCGAATCCAGCATCTGATATTCTGAATATTAAAACACCAAATACTATAAGTTCCATTGAGCTGTATTCTATACTAGGTAAAAAAGTATTTGAAAGCAGCCAGAATACAAACCAAATTGATGTTAGTAATTTTCAATCTGGTATCTATCTACTGAAAATTCAAACAGAGAAAGGTCGCGTCACTAAAAAAATAGTGATTAAATAATACTTAAAAACTATTAATCAATTTAAAACTAATCATTATGAAACGTCTTTACTATTTCAAAACCAGTTTGGTTTATACGCTATTTCTTGTATTCTTTAATTTGCCGCACATAGGGTATGCTCAAGCTCCAAAAATGCCAGCATCTGAATTAAAAATTTCAAGTGTTGATGATATGTCATGCATATCTCTTGAAGATATATATTCTAATAAAGAAAAAGTGCCAGAGCTAAGGACGTTTCAAGATTTAAAATTACAAGTTATTTCCGAAGTCACATCTCATAATTCATTAGGTTATGAAGCTGCAAATCGGACGCATTTAAATAGATCTATTTCTGAAGATTTTAAAGGAAGAGAGAATAGTCTTATAAATGACCTTCAGTTTCAAGTTCTTGATCATCTAATTTCGAGCAATACGCAACAAGCGTCAAGACGAGATGTGGGCGATTATATAGTGAATACAACTGATGATACACCAGACGCTAATATTTCGGATGCTATTTGTGCCGATTCCAATGGTAACTGTTCCTTAAGGGCAGCCATTCAAAATGCCAATAAATTGAGTGATAAAAACACCATTCATTTTAATATTTCTGGAAGCGCTCCTTTTACAATCGCTTTGGCAACAACTGAACTACCACTAATTGCATATCCTGTCGTAATAGATGGTAGAATGCAAACGGAATATGCTATAGCAAATTCGCCTGTAATTGAAATAGATGGTACAAGTTTACCCTTGGGAAGTTCGGGACTTAAAATTTATGGATTTTCAGATAATTCGGAAGTTTATGGGTTATCCATAGGTGGTTTTCAACGTTTGGATGTTTCGCCATATTCAGGAGGAATGGGTATAGATGTTTTTTCAATAAACAATACCATCCAAAGTAATTATATTGGCTTAAAGCCAGATGGTACAACGTTAAATCCTAATCAATGGGGAGTTTATTTTTTTAATAGTAGTTATAATACGATAGGAGGAATTGGGGATAATGAAGGAAATGTTATTTCCGGAAATTATTCTGGAGGCGTAACTTTTGATGGTATAGATTCTTCCAATAATGTGGTGCAAGGAAACCTGCTAGGTACTGATGCTACAGGTTTATTGCCTCGAGGAAATCGTTTTAATCTTCAAATGTTAGATGCACCAAATAATACCATTGGAGGCAATACAGCAGAGGCTAGAAACATAATTTCGGCTGGTGTAAATAGCCAATCTGCAGCCACTGATGGCACTGGGATTTCCATAACAGGTAGTGCTTCAGCAAATAATACTATTATAGGTAATTACATTGGAACAGATATTACAGGGAACGCGCCATTGGCGAATATTAGAGGCGGTATATTAGTGCTTTTTGGCGCTAGTAATAATAATTTTGGTGGTGATCAAGTTGGCGAGAGAAATGTTATATCTGGAAATAATTATGGTATCTACTTTCAAGGATCCCCATCAGGGAATCCAGTGTCTAATAATATTATTTCCGGAAACTATATAGGCATAAATGCATTAGGAAATCTGGCTTTACCAAATACTTATGGCATCATGATGTTATTAGGCGAAAACACCTTAAACACTATTGGTGGCTCTAGTCAAGGATCTCGAAATATAATTTCTGGAAACACAAGTGATGGTGTTTTTTTGAATAGTGGTGGCACTAATACAGTTAGTAATAATTATTTAGGTGTTGATATTTTAGGAACAAGCGCTTTGCCTAATGGACAAGCTGGTGTATTTGTTAATTCTGCTGATAATGTTATACATGCCAACGTTATTTCAGGGAATGGCGCAGCTGGAATAAATTTATCCAGTATCTCAACTACTAACGCTGTTACGGGTAATTTTGTTGGAACTAATAAGGATGGTGTTCTTGCTATTCCAAATGAACGTGGTATTGAAATCCGCGGATCTGCAAACACCATTGGCGGAATGGATGGTTTGAATAGAAATATCATTTCTGGCAATACGTTATATGGTGTCAATATTTTTGGCCCATCAGCTACTGGAAATATGGTAAAGGGAAATTATATTGGAACAGATATTAATGGAATGTTTCCATTACCAAATAGTACGGGATTGCGAATTTCTGAAGCAAGCTCAAACATAGTTGGTGGTAGCGTTATTTCGGAAAGAAATATTATTTCAGGGAATTCCACTGAAGGTATTTTAATTTCAAGCGCATTATCTACAAATAATCAAATATTAGGAAATTATATCGGTACAGATGAAACGGGTTCAAATGCATTACCAAATTTTCGAGGCATGCGACTTGTTAATACCTCCAGTAATATGATTGGTGGCTCTGGGCCAAATGAAGGTAATTTGGTTTCGGGAAACCAATCTGACGGTGTTTTATTATTAATCACATCAGCCAATACACTTTTTGGAAATAAAATAGGTGTGAAAGCTGATGGTTTAACGGCATTACCTAATGGACAAACAGGTGTTCAAGTTCTTAATGGAAGTACAGATAATATTATTGGTGGTCTTAATAGTGGTGAAGGTAATACCGTTGCATTTAACACGAATAAAGGTATTAATTTGCTTAAAATAAACGCAGGTGGTTACCCAGATATTGAACCCACAGGAAATATTATATCTGGTAACAGTATATTTGGTAATACATCTACTGTTTCTTCAAATGGTATTACAGGAGCTGGTATTGATTTAAACAGTGATGGTGTCTCATTAAATGATACGGATGATGCTGATTTAAGAGCAAATAACACACAAAATTATCCAGTTATTGAAACCGATGGTGCTTCAGTAGAGGGGAATGTAATTACAGTATCATATATGATTCTGTCTACTGCTGCCAATTCATCCTATCCAATTCAGGTTGAATTTTTTATAGACGACAATAACCGTCAAGGAAAAGAATTTTTGTTTGTTGATACCTATACTGAAACTGATTTTAATTCAGCTTTAAATAAAACAATTTCTATGGCAATTCCCTCTGGAAGTACCTTTGTAGCGGAACAAAAAATTCTAGCTATTGCAATAGATGCAAATGGGAATACTTCTGAATGTAGTATATCAGAAACTGTTATAGATGAAAGTCTTTCAGTAGAAAGCCAAATGTTTACAGAGGTTTCTATTTATCCAAACCCAGCAACTGATATTCTTAATATTAAAATACCAAATACTATAAACTCTATTGAATTGTATTCAATTCTAGGAAAAAAAGTATTTCAAACAAGTAGTACTATTGATCAGATTGATGTGAGTAGCTATCAATCAGGTATCTATTTGCTTAAAATAAAAACAAATCAAGGGAGTGTCACTAAAAAAATTGTGATTAAATAATATTAAAGGTGCTATTTGTTGAAGTTAAAAGGGGAATGACCTCATGTTACAATATGTGTTGTTTCCCTTTTTTTAATTTCACGGATCTAGAATCATGTACAAATAGAAATTAGTCATATCACACCATTAACTAATCTAAATCAATAATTTATGATTTATGATTATAATAAAATTAACAATTATGAAACAGTCTATAAAAACAATCATATTATTTTTCCTTTGCTTTTTGGCCTTATTTTCAACAATCTATGCACAGCAGAGTATAAATTACAAAGCTATCATTAAAGACGATATCGGTAACGTTATTGCTAATGATGTGGTACCTGTACAATTTAACATTCTACAGGGTGTTGCCCAGACCAATGTATATTCAGAATTACATACGCCAACTACAGATGCTAACGGTATTATTATTGTTAGTATAGGCGAAGGTATATTAGTTGGTGGAAGTCCAGCTTTTAGTACGATTGATTGGACTAACGATACGCATTTTCTGCAAGTATTCGTAAATATTGGTGATGGCTTGGTGGATATGGGAATAACTGAATTTAATGCGGTGCCTTATGCACTGTCTTCAGGTGATAAATCTTGGGAATCCGAAATAGATAATGTGCATGTTTTATCAAAAAATGTGGGTATTGGAACAGATTCTCCAACCGAATTATTGGAAATAAGTGATGTCAATAACGCAGGAATTAAATTGGTAGTTCCGTCTAAAAGTAATACATCAAAAATTGAATTTAGAAATGGGTTGGAATCAGGTGGTCATACTTTCTTTAAAATTGAGAATAGAAGTGATGTATTACGATTTGAATTAGATTCAGATTTAATCACTGGAACAGGTTTTGAAAGTAAAATGACACTTTCTAATTCAGGATTGGCTTTAGAAAATGGCACCAGAGTTAATGAATTTTCTTCAGATGGTACATTAGCCGGAAATAGTAGTAATGCTTTACCAACAGAACAAGCCGTTAAAACCTACGTGGATAATAGTATAGCAACTTTAGCACCTACCTCTAAAACTATACAAATACCTGCAGCCGCGTTTTCAAGTAGTGATTTGATTTACAATTTTTTATATGTTTATGAATCTACTGGCTCGGGCTCCATTTATGCGCCATTCATGATTCCTGTAGGAGCTACCGTTACATCTGTGACATTTTATTTTAGGGATACTAATAACGGTGGTAATATCAATATAGAAGGTTCTGTTTTGCGTTCCTATCGAGCGAATTTTGCTCAATCCGAATTATTCACGGTTAGTACTTTTGGAGGTTCCGTAGAAGGTCACATTGAAACAAATACTACGCCATTTATTATTGCAACTGATAACCAATATTTTATTAGAGTCAAACCAACATCTAGCTGGAATGGTTCAGATTTAGCAATACATGCAGTAAAAGTAATCTATACAGAATAATTTAATAGGTAACATACTCAACAATTTCTAATCCATAACCAATCATGCCAACACGTTTGGTTTGTTCACTATTAGAAATAAGTTTGAGTTTATGAATATTTAAATCATGTAAAATTTGAGCACCAATACCAAAGTCTTTGGTATCCATATCTATTCGTGGTGCTTTTATAACTTCACCTGAAACCTGCGTTTCTTTTAAAACGTGAAGTCGTTTTAATAAATTCATGGTTTGCGATTGCTGATTAATAAAAATAACAGCACCTTTTTCAGCTTGGTTAATCACTTGAAACATGTCGTCCAATTTTTGGTCGGCATTGTTGGTTAATGTTCCTAATATATCATGATTAACAAGCGTTGCATTAACACGTGTTAAAACAGGTTCACTTGTTGACCAAGACCCTTTTGTCAGCGCAATATGAATTTGATTGTTTGTTGTCTGGTTATAAGCACGTAATCTAAATTTTCCGAATCGGGTTTCTAATTCAAAGTCTTCAACCTTTTCAATTAGCGAATCGTGTTGCATGCGGTAAGCCACTAAATCTTCGATTGAAACAATTTTCAAATCGAATTTTTTAGCAACCTTCATGAGTTGAGGTAAACGTGCCATAGTACCATCTTCATTCATGATTTCCACAATAACACCTGCTGGTTTTAATCCGGCAAGTCGTGCAAAATCAATAGCAGCTTCAGTATGTCCTGTACGTCTTAATACGCCACCTTCTTTAGCAACTAGCGGAAAAATATGACCTGGTCTTGCTAATTCAAATGGTTTCATATTATCATCAACTAATGCTTGAACCGTTTTTGCACGATCAGCAGCTGAAATACCTGTGGTTACACCATTTCCTCTTAAATCTACAGAAATGGTAAATGCCGTTTCCATTGGATCCGTGTTGTTATGCACCATCATATTTAGCTCTAAAGCTTTACAACGTTTTTCGGTAAGAGGCGTACAAATTAATCCACGACCATGTGTTGCCATAAAGTTGATCATTTCAGGCGTTGCCATTTCAGCAGCAGCAAGAAAATCACCTTCATTTTCACGATTTTCATCATCAACAACAATAATAACTTTTCCATTTCGAATGTCGTTTATCGCATCTTCAATAGCATCTAATTGAAAGGTTTTAATATTTTGAGTTTGAATCGTTGACATAACAATATTGTATTAAAAAGCAAAGGTATTGCTTATTTTGAATTAAGTGAAAAGACTTTATTTATTTTATTCTTCAGTAAAAAATGTCTTATTGGATATATTATAAATCCAAGTATAATAAAAATCGGGTTTTTAGAAACTTGGAACGTATTAGTAAGTTTTGATAAGCCTAAAACATGCAGAGATGATAATATGAAGTAAAGCGTATAAATTCCGCCAGAAATAGTACTTATTTGAATAATAATTGCTGAAATTTCTTCTAGTTTATTGTTTTTAAACACGAAATAAAGAACAAATAGAATGATAGCCATGCAATAAAAAATAAAACTAAATTTAGAATGCATACTATAATCTGTTAAAAGTGATTTAGCTTTTAGTTGACTTTCAGAACTTAAAGTAATACTAGGTTCTTGAGTCGGGTTATTTTTTTCTGATTTGTTTTGAATTTTTAAAAGCTTCTTAATTGGTTCAATAATATGGTCAAATTCAAATAAACCGCGATCTGCTGTAGCTCGTTTGGTTAAATAGTATCCAAGAGGCAACATAACAAGCGTAGAGAACCAGGCAGCTAATATTGGATTTAAACTACCGTCTTTCGCACTGTTTTTCGCAAAAATTCCAATAAAGTGATAGGTTAAAAACAATAAAATGGCAATAATCATAGGTAATCCAATACCACCTTTTCTAATTAATGCACCTAAAGGAGCACCAACAAAAAACAGGATAATACAGGCAAAACCTAACGCTAATTTTTCATGAAGAGCAATAAAATGTTTGTTGATTTCAACATTACGCTCTTTAAAATATTTACTTTTAACGTTTAATATTTGTGTGGTACTTTTCAAGGAATTTAATGCCTGATCTAACATTTGTACTTTTTTCTTATCAGGAAATAATTCTAATACATTGCCGTTAAAAGATGAGTCAATACCTTTATTAACTGTAATTCCAGAGTTTAATACAGGTAAGTTAGAGCGGTTGTATAAACTTATAGCAAAATCTTCATGATCCTTTTTTAAAGCGGTTCCTAATGAGTCTATCATATAATTTAAATCAGAAATGTTCAGCATATTATACTTGTCTGATACATTTTTTTCGTCTAAATCATTACTGTTTAACTGCGATAAATCGATATTGATAGTGTATTTTTCAAAATAACTCATCACCATGGGATGCCGATTCCTGTCCGCGCGATTTTTAGATGGTGTATCATCATAAAAATAACCATCAAAGAGTATAAATTGTAATACATCTGAATCTTCTTCACCTACAAGTTCACCATCTTTAGCAACAATTATGGTGTTGTTGGCATTATTTGCTTGGCTTTTTTTGTGCATAACCACACCTTTTAAAAACCTTCCATTTTCACCCGATTTTTTTTCAACTTTAATGTTGTAATCCATGACATCATTAAACTGGCCTTCGGCAATAACCATGGCGGGTTTTAAAGTGGCAATGTTTTTCCGGAGATTATGAGAATTGTATTCGGCCCAAGGAATGACGTTATTGGCAAATAAAAAGGTGGTAAAACCTAATCCTACAATAAAGATACTTAAACCAGTCATAGCGCGCTGCAGCGAAATTCCAGTAGATTTCATGGCGGCAAACTCATAGTTTTCAGCAAAACTCCCGAAAACCATAATGGAGGCTAGGAGTATGGTAAGTGGTAATACCAGTGGAATAAGCTTGGGTGTAAAGTAAAATAGAAACTTTAAAATGACAACCATGTCCAAATCCTTACCAGCTAATTCTTTTATATAAAGCCAAATGGTTTGTAATACAAAAATCAGCATGAGTATGATAAACACGCTGAAAAAGGTTTTTAAATACGTAGTAAGTATGTAACGGTCTAGTATTTTCACACGTTTATATTTTCCTTATCATTTGAGCAATTTTAATAAAAAACGACAGGATATTAATGGTTTAATATTCTTTTAATATATTGATATTTAATATGTTAACTAAATTAATCTAACTTATTAATATAATGGTCTTTATATTTATTAGCATCAAAGGTAAATAAGGTTTTTGATAAGGGCTCGTTTGTTTTAAAAGAATTAACAGTTAAAGTCGTTTTCGTACCGTTTTTTCCTGTTTCGATTAAGTTATAAATGTGATTGGTTTGTGCATCAATACCTAAAAGAATAAATTTAATTTCGGAACCGGAATCACTAGGTGTTAATTTCACGTATTGAATTTTTCGGCCTTGAACATTTTGAAGAATATCCATTTTGTAGGTGTATCCTTTTTCATAAAATGATAACATTTTACTTGGGGTAATACTGTTTTCATCTTCGGTGTTATTTGATGAAATAGTTACCTCTTCATCATCTGGACTAATGCTATAAAGTGTTTTGCCATCATAAATACGGGTCATTCCTAATATATTCAAACGGTATTTATCGCCTTCAATAACAACATCACCACGTGTTTCCTGTTTTATATTTTCAGCATCATTGTTCAATGCATATTTAAAGTCAATGGAAATATTGTCATAACTTTTTACTTTTTTAGAAACCTTGTTTAATAGAATTTTGGCCTCATTGTCTTGTGCAAAAGTTACAGACGTGACCATGATTAATACTAATACTAATAGTTTTTTCATTACGAATTAATTTATGCGCTTATTAAATTGAACGCTTTTTTTGTTATTGTTTTAGGAGGTTTCGTTTTCTAAAAGAATATTCAATGCTGCTAAATCTGGTACTAAAACCTGTCGGGCTTTACTACCTTCAAATCCACCAACAATTCCTGCTGCTTCCAACTGATCTATTAAACGACCAGCACGATTGTATCCTAGTTTTAATTTTCGTTGTAATAATGATGCGGAACCTTGTTGGGCTGTAACAATAATTTCTGCCGCATCCTTAAACAAAATATCCCGATCACTTATGTCTACATCAAGACTTGTGCCACTTTCCTCACCAACATACTCTGGCAGTAAGTAAGCATCTGGATATGCTTTTTGTGAACCGATAAAATCTGTAATTTTTTCCACTTCTGGTGTATCAACAAAAGCACACTGAATACGGATCATTTCGTTTCCTTGTGTGAAAAGCATATCACCACGACCAATTAATTGATCAGCTCCAGAGCCGTCTAAAATAGTACGAGAATCTATTTTACTAGTTACTCTAAATGCTATTCTCGCTGGGAAATTCGCTTTAATAATACCTGTAATAACATTTACAGAAGGTCTTTGGGTTGCAACAATTAAATGTATTCCAATAGCACGTGCTAATTGCGCCAACCGTGCAATAGGAGTTTCTACTTCTTTACCAGCTGTCATGATTAAATCCGCAAATTCATCAACCACCAAAACTATATATGGCAAAAATTGATGACCATCATTTGGGTTTAATTTTCGCGCCTTAAATTTTACATTATATTCAGCAATGTTTCTACATAAAGCATTTTTTAATAACTCATAACGGTTATCCATTTCAATACACAATGAGTTTAGTGTATTAATTACCTTGGTATTATCTGTAATTATTGCTTCTTCGCTGTCTGGTAATTTAGCTAAATAATGACGTTCAATTTTATTGAAAAGTGTCAATTCAACTTTTTTCGGATCAACCAATACGAATTTCACTTCCGCAGGATGTTTCTTGTAGAGTAACGATGTTAGTACTGCATTTAAACCAACTGATTTACCTTGTCCTGTTGCACCTGCCATCAATAAGTGAGGCATTTTGGCTAAATCCACCACAAAGGTTTCATTACTAATTGTTTTACCTAAAGCAATGGGTAAAGCCATTTCTGATTTCTGGAATTTCTGCGAAGCAATAACCGAACGCATAGAAACAATAGTGGAATTTTTATTTGGAACTTCAATACCAATGGTTCCTTTTCCTGGAATTGGCGCAATAATTCGAATCCCTAAAGCTGAAAGTGATAAAGCAATATCATCTTCTAGGTTTTTAATTTTTGAAATTCGGACTCCAGCTTCGGGTATAATTTCATATAAAGTTACCGTTGGTCCAATGGTTGCTTTAATATTGGAAATACCAATTTTGTAGTTGTTTAGCGTATCTACAATGCGATTTTTGTTTTCTTCTAATTCTTCCTGGTTAATAGTTATACCTTCAGAATCGTATTTTTTCAGCAAATCTAATGATGGGAATTGGTAATTACTCAATTCCAAAGTCGGATCAAACTGGCCAAAATCTTCAACTAATTTATTCGCTAAATTATCAGTTTCCGAAAGTTCTTCTTCAACCGTTTCAACTTCAATCTGCATTTCAGGTTCTTCGGTAGCCTCTTTTGCTACAGGTTTTGGTTCTGGTTTCTTAATTGGAGGTGTAACTGTTTCTTCTGGCTTGTTTTTTTCGACAGTTAAATCGAAAGCAGATTTGATATCTTCAGCTTCCGCTGATAAATCATTATCTAAAGGAACTAGTGTTTCATCATCTACCTGACTATCTTTTAAGTTGGCGTTGATGTCCTTTTTAACCGACGAAAAAGCATTTTTAATAGTATCAAAAGTCATTCTAAACCGAATGGCTAAATAGAATATTAATCCGAAAACTAGTAGGAGTATCGTTCCAATTTTTCCTAAATAGACTTGTAAATACGTGTTTATTTCAAAACCGATTGTTCCACCTAATGAGCTCCATTTTTCAGAGAAAAATCCGAAAATAATTGAAAGCCATACAACAATTAAAGTGCCCCAAAACCAATGTTTGTGAAGTTTAGATCGGTTGCCGTTGGTAAGAATAAAAATACCTGAAAGGAAAATGAGACCCGCAAAAATAAAAGAAGCTATACCAAAGCCACGATGAATAAAAAAATCACTGACCCAGGCACCTGTTTTATTAAGCCAATTTTGAGATGCTACGGTTTTATTAGCAAATTCCGAAAGTGTACTTTGATCGTTTTGTCCTGTAAAAAAGTACGACACAAAAGCTATAAAAAGTAAGAGACCTGTAAGAATTAAAAAACTACCAAACACCAACTTTTGTTGATTGGATAGTTTAAAACTAGGCGCTTTTAACTTGGGTTTTGTCGCTTTTGTTGCTTTTGTTTTTTTCTTGGCCATATATACTTTCCGTAAAACAGAAAAAGGTTATTTTGTAATTAATTCTGAAAATTTATGTTCGGGTTGACGTGACATCAGATGGTCACAAAAATACAAATAGTTCGCGTTAATCCTAAAGCTAAATGTATTTAAAAAATCTTTGGAATATATATGATACAACCTATGATTATTGCGGTTACGGCAAAAATAAAGACAGCACCTGCGGCTATATCTTTAATAAGACCTATTTTTTTATGATATTCTGGATGCATAAAATCTGCTATTTCCTCGATAGCCGTATTTATGCCTTCTAACGCCATAATTAAACCAATAGCTCCTATTTGAATAAGCCATTCGGTTGTTGAGATTTTAAAATAGAATCCCGCAACTGTCATAATAATACCAATACAAAATTGCACTTTTATACTAGCTTCTGTTGAAACTAATATAAAAGCGCCTTTGAAAGCATATGTAACGCTTTTTAGTCTATTAATTAAAAATGAATCTTTTTTAGGCATTCATTAAAGCCTGTAAAGCTGCTTTGTAGTTTGGTTCATCTACCGTTTCTTGAACTTGTTCTGTATAAACTACTTGTCCATTTTCATCAATGACTACTACAGATCTAGAAAGTAACGTTTCTAATGGTCCTGAAGTAAAAGCAACGCCATAATTTTTTCCGAAGCTTCTATCTTTGAAATCTGAAAGCGATACCACATTATCTAATCCTTCTGCAGCGCAGAAACGAGCTAATGCAAATGGTAAATCTCTAGAAATGCAAAGTACTTTTGTGTTGTCTAATTCGCTTGCTTCTTGGTTAAATTGTCTCACTGAAGCAGCGCACGTACCTGTATCTACGCTTGGAAATATATTTAATACTAATTTTTGTCCTTTATAGTCTGCTAATGTGTTAGTTCCTAAATCGGTATTGGTTAAAGAGAAATCAGGCGCTTTACTATTCGCATTTGGAAGTGATCCAGATGTTTGAATTGCATCGCCATGTAAGGTTACTGTTGCCATAATATTTTAAAATTTTAGTTGTTATAAAAATAGGGATATTTCCCTTGAATCATTACTAAAATATAAGGTTTTTTTAATCTATTGTATGTTAAGAATGCGTTAAACGAAATATAAATAAAAACCGCAACCTAGATAATTACGTTAGTAGGGTATAAACAAATTAATAACTTAAAAATTACCAATATGAAAAATTTGAAATTAGTAACAGTAGCAGCATGTCTATTTACATTTGTAGTATCTATGAATATGAGTGCTCAAAGTAAAATGATGAAACAAGAGACTAAAATGGTTGGTGGTGCCGAAATGTATCCAACAAAAAATATTATTGAAAATGCTGTGAATTCTAAAGATCATACCACGTTAGTAGCAGCCGTTAAAGCTGCAGATTTAGTTGATGCTTTATCAAGTGAAGGTCCTTTTACCGTTTTTGCTCCAACAAATAATGCCTTTGATAAGTTACCTAAAGGAACTGTAGATAATTTATTGATGATGGAAAATAAAATGATGTTACAAACCATTTTAAAATATCATGTTGCTTCTGGTAAATGGAATGCTTCTGATATTATGAAAGCCATTAAAAAGGGTAGTGGTAAAGCGCAAATTGAAACCTTAAGTGGTGGAACATTAACAGCTTGGATGAAAGGAAAAGAAGTGTATGTAACGGATGAGAATGGAAACTCTGCTATGGTAACTATTGCTGATGTAAACCAATCTAATGGTGTTATTCATGTAGTTGATGCCGTATTATTACCAAAATCGTAAGTATATAATTAGTCTATATTTTATTTGAATATAAAAAGCCACTAAAATTTAATTTTAGTGGCTTTTTTGTATTTGTTTAATATGTCAATTACTTGTCAATAGAACCAAGCACGCGTTTCATAAAGCTGTTTAAAGCTTCTTTTTGTGGTGTGCCATCTTTCATCATTTTATTCACTTCAATAGCGCCATACATGTTTGAAATTAGCTCGCCAATAACATCTAACTCTTCATCTTTTAATGAGGATACTTCCGTTAAGGCTTCTAAAGTTTCAATAGTTTCAAGAACATAATCCTCATCATTCTCTTCAATAAATTGCGTCAAATGTTTAATTATAGGTAGTTTCATGCTTAATTAGATTACGTTATCAACAAGTTCTTTTAAAGCTTCAAATTTATTGGTTTGTTCTTGACCAACAAATTCACCTTTTTTAAAAGTAGCAAAGGTTGGTAAATTATCAACAGTGGCTAATTTTCTACTTTCAGGAAATTTTTCAGCATCGGCCATTACAAAAGTAACGCCTTCATGCTCTGTAGCTAATTTCTTGAATTTAGGCTTCATAATGCGGCAGTTTCCACACCATGTAGCTGAATATTGTACAACTACTATATCATTATTATTAATGATATCCAGTAAATTATCTTTTTCTAATTCCTGTACCATAGTTTTTTGAAGTTTTGGCTAATCAAAGTCCTCCCAATTAGGAAGGACTTTTTTTAGATGTTTAATATAATTTGTATTAATGGTTCTTCGTACGAAGATGGAAGTTCTAATTAGTGAGATGCTAAATATGCAGCCGTTCCTTTCGCGTTAGCTTGCATAGCGTCTTTTCCTTCTTCCCAGTTTGCTGGACAAACTTCACCTTTTTCCTGTACATGTGTTAAGGCATCAACCAAACGAATATATTCACCAACATTTCTACCTAATGGCATGTTGTTAATACTTTCGTGTTGCACAATACCATCTTCATCAATGATATACGTAGCTCTGTAGGTTACATTATCTCCTTCAACTTGAACAGTACCTGTCTCTTCGTCAAAAATTTCGTTGGTAATATCTAAAATTCCTAAAACACTAGATAAGTTTCTGTTACTATCTGCAAGGATTGGATAGGTTACGCCTTCAATTCCTCCATTATCTTTTGCCGTGTTTAACCATGCAAAATGTACTTCAGGTGTATCACATGATGCGCCAATTACTAGTGTATTACGTTTTTCGAATTCTTTCATTGCTGCTTGAAATGCGTGTAATTCCGTTGGGCAAACAAAGGTGAAATCTTTCGGGTACCAGAATAATACTACTTTTTTCTTGTTGTTAACTGCTTCTTCAAGAACGTTCACTTTAAAAGTGTCGCCCATTTCATTCATTGCGTCAACGTTTAAATCTGGAAATTTTTTTCCTACAAATGCCATGTTTTTATATTTTAATTGTTATTAATTTTCTTAATAACAAATATAAGAACAAGTTGTAGTGTTTAGGTCAAATTGAAATCTTAATTCCTTATTGAAGTATAGTTTAAACTTATGGCGAAGCTGAAAAGTAATAGTTTATTCTTATTTAGTATTGGTGGCTAGTTGTTTAATTTTTATATTTAGTGCAGCATACAGTAACGTCATAAAAGGACTTAACCAGTTGAAGATAGCATACACAAAATAATCAGCAACAGAAACACCTAAAACACTGCTTTGATAAGCACCACAGGTGTTCCAAGGAATTAACACCGATGTTACCGTCCCTGAATCTTCCAAGGTTCTACTCAAATTTTCAGGAGCTAATCCTTTATCTTTATACGCTTGCTTAAACATTTTACCAGGAATTACAATGGCTAAATATTGATCACTGGCAATGGTGTTTAATCCTAAACAACTGATAACGGTACTTGCAAACAACCCAAAAACAGTTGTAGCAAACGACAAGAGTACTTTAGTAATTCGTGCCAAAGCACCTATGGCATCCATAATGCCACCAAAAAACATGGCGCAGCAAATTAGAAGAATGGTCCAAATCATACCTTTCATACCGCCTGCGGCAAATAGGTCATTCAGTTTTTCGTTATCGGTTACAATTTGTGTGTCTGTTAATATGGCATTTAAGGTGGCGCCTAATTTAGAATCTCCCAAACTATCCAAAATAGCGGGTTGGAAAATAAAAGCGAAAACGGCTGCCAGTAAAACACCAACACCAAGGGCAATAAGCGGTTTTGTTTTTAAAAGAATTAAAGCAATTACCACTAAAGGCACAATAAATAAGAGTGGTGTAATATTAAATGTATTTTCAATACTTATTAAAAGACTACTTAAATCGGCTGTTCCTGTGGTATCAATAGTCATACTCATTACAGAGAATGCTATTAATGTAATTATAACCGTAGGAATTGTTGTTAATGCCATATACCGAATATGTGTAAACAAATCCGTTCCAGCCATGGCAGGAGCTAGGTTGGTGGTATCACTCAATGGCGACATTTTATCTCCAAAATACGCGCCTGAAATAGCGGCACCAGCAATCATTCCTGTTGGAATTCCTAAAGCGCTTCCAATTCCAATTAAGGCGATACCTACAGTTGCAGAAGTTGTCCAAGAACTACCTGTTGCAATAGAAATAACCGCACAAATAATGACAGAAGCTGGTAAAAATATTGACGGACTTAATACTTGCAGCCCATAATAAACCATGGCAGGAATAACACCACTAACGAGCCAAGTTCCAGCTAAAGCGCCAACTAGAAATAATATCATAATAGGAACAAATACACTGCGTAAATTTTCCCAAACCTCTTTCATCATGATTTGAAAGCGAACCTTATTGAAAAAACCTACGACAGCAGCGACAGCTGCACCTAATAATAAAATAAACTGATTGGAATATTCTCCTAACGCTTCGCCATCCGCAAGAAAGATGTTGTAAGCTAACATCAACATTAAAATAACCACAGGAATTAACGCTTCCCAGATACTTAATTCTTTATTCTCAATAATTGTTTGGTCTTCAATTTCAATATCTGATAGGTTTTTATCGTCCTGCATATTGGTTGTTAGTTTCGTTAGGATTGTAATGTTACGATTTTCAGATAAAGTATGCAAATACTAATTGCGGGTTGCTTTAATATGATAGTAACAATGATCTCATTTTTAGAAATAAAAAAGGAGCACGCGTGAACGAACTCCTTAATCTATATATAATATTTGCTTCTATAAAATATCAAGAGATTCCATACAAGAACGCATGGTTTTATAAGTGCGTTCAATGTCTGCATCCAATCCAATAGAAAAACGAATTAAACCATCACTCAAGCCCATTTCTTTTTGCTCGTCTTCAGGTATTTCTGATGAAGTAGAACTTCCAGGAGCCGAGAATAAGGTTTTGTAAAAGCCTAAACTAACGGCTAAATATCCTAAATTTTTCTCTTGCATCAATTCCATCAAGGCGTTTGCTTTATCTAATGAGCCAACATCAATGGTTAGCATACCGCCAAAGCCATATTTTTCATTCATCATGCTTTTAAACAACTCATGACTCGGATGAGAGGCTAAACCTGGATAAACGGTTTTTAAACCATCAGCTTCAAATTTCTCTGCTAAATACGTTGCATTTAAACTATGTTGTTGCATTCTAATATGCAAAGTTCGCATATTTTTTAATATGGAAGCAGCTCTTAAACTATCCATGGTAGAACCCAATAACATACAGGCACCATCGTTTACGCTGCGTAAATCATTGATGAATTCCTGCGTACCGCAAACCACACCACCAACAGTATCACTAGATCCATTTATAAATTTGGTTAAACTGTGAATCACGATATCGGCTCCCAATTGTACCGGTGAAACAGATAATGGCGAAAATGTATTATCTACGACTAATTGTAAGTTGTGTTTTTTTGCCAATTTTGATAATCCTGAAATGTCAGCAACTTCTAATAGCGGATTGCTAACAGATTCGCAGTATAAAATTTTTGTGTTTTTAGTAATGGCAGCTTCAACAACATCCAGTTTTGTAATATCTACAAAAGTAGTCGTAATGTTAAGTCTAGGTGCAAAGTTCTTTAAAAAGGCATATGTTCCTCCATAAATGGTACGACTAGAAACTACATGGTCACCAGCACCACAAAGCTGCATAATTACAGGTGTTATGGCTCCCATTCCTGAAGCGGTAACGTTTGCCGTTTCAGTGCCTTCCATAGCTGCTAACGCTTCGCCTAAATATAAGTTAGAAGGTGTAGAATGCCTTGAATATAAATAGCAACCATCGGCATTCCCTTCAAAGGTATCGAACATGGTTTTGGCCGATAGAAAGGTGTAGGTTGATGAATCTGAAATAGAGGGATTTACTCCTCCAAATTCGCCGAAATATTGTAAATCTTGTATGTTATTTGCTGGTTTGAATGCCATAATGTGAAAATTTATAAATTAATAATACAGTAAAAATCGTTAATATTAGATTATATATCAATAGATGTGTGTTTATTTAGACTATAAATCTATTTAAGTTGTTTAATATAGTTTTTATTACACATATATTGGCTAATATTGTTTTTTAAACGAAAATTTTTCAATTATTATGAATTTTGATCCCATAGATTTAAAGTTATTACAATTTCTTCAAGAAGATGCTAAACAGACTAACAAAATGTTATCTAACAAATTAAATTTGTCTGTTACAGCTGTTTATGAACGTATTAGAAAGTTGGAACGCGAAGGAGTTATTGCGCAATATGTGGCTTTGTTGGATAAAAATAAGGTTGACCGAAGCTTTGTTGCCTTTTGTCATATTAAACTCGTTCAGCATACGCAGGATAACATTGTTAAATTTGAGCGTGAAGTTGCCAATTTAGAAGAAATTTCCGAGTGTTATCATATTAGCGGAGATTACGATTATTTATTAAAAGTAATGGTTCAGGATATGGAAGATTTTAGGGAGTTTATGGTAAAAAAATTAACATCCATTAGTCATATTGGTAGCACACACAGTATGTTTGTTATTAATGAAGTAAAACACACCACAGCTATTATGGTTTAATTTACACGTTTGTTCGAGTGATTTTGACGCATGAAAAATTGTACCGATTAATTATGTTGTACTGAAATTCTTGTTCTCTTTGCAAATTTTTCTCATTTACAATCGTAAAAATCCACTCGAACGGACGAATCTCATCAAATTCGAAACCCATTTATTATTTATTTATATGAATCTATTTTTATTTTTTAAAAATAACTGCGTATTTCGTTGTTCTAAATTCTAGCTAACATAACTTTATGAAGTATCAATACCTTTGGTTTCTAGTAGTAATAATAATTCTTCAATCCTGTGGAAGCGTTAAAAAGAATAATGCTATTGTAGGTAGTTTGCATAGTACAGACCAACTTCATGAGGATGTAGATGCTGTTTATAATCAACTGCAAAAACATCATCCGCGTTTGTATCAATACATTTCTAAAGAAGATTTAGATTTTAAATTTGATAGCCTAAAAACCAGCATCTCACAACCATTAACCAGTCATGATTTCTACGAAAAATTAGCGCCTATTTTAATGGAAGTACGTCAAGGTCATATTTCGGTTATGCCACCGCAAATGCAGTTCACTAAAAAAGAACGTAAGGTTTTAAGGAAGGAACGGTTTGAGTTTTACGATTTAGATTTTAACTACATCGATAAGCAACTGTGGGTTTCAGGATCCAAATCTGATTCGCTGTTAATTGGAAGTGAAGTGGTTCTAGTTGAGGATGAATCAACAAATGCATTAGTCCAAAAATACCAAACACAATATGCTTCTGATGGCTTTAATACCACGTTATTGGATAGGCAATTGGGCCGTGCATTTCAAAGATTATATGCCCGCGATAAAGGGTTTTTAGATAGTCTAACCGTAACTTTCAGTAAACAAGATTCACTTTACACGAAGGTATTCCGCCGCATTCCAAAAGATTCAACCTCCAAAAAAACAGACGCATTAAAGCAGGTAACCGATTCTATTAAAGTTGCCAAACTTACCAAAGCGGAAAAATTAACCAGAAAACAGAAAGTAAAGGAAAAACGTAAACAAGATAAAATTTATGGTTCTGAAGGTTCAGATGGTAAATACACGCGTAACTTTAATTTCAAGGGAATAGATAGTTCCGTTGCCGTTATGAAAATAAGAGGTTTTGGAAATGGGAATTACAAAAAATTCTATAAGCAAAGTTTTGCGCAATTAGATTCACTTAATATACCGAATCTCGTTTTAGATTTACGTGATAATGGTGGTGGTCGTATTGAAGAAATAGCCTATTTATTTCGCTATTTAACACAAGAAGATTTTCAGTTTATTAACAAAAGTGAGGTTACTAGCCGTGTGCCATTTATGGTGTACACGATGAGCAATGGCAGTCCGTTAATATTAAAAATTATTGGAGCTGTTTTTTCACCCGTTATTGTAACCCACAACCTAATAAAAACTAAAAAGGTTGATGATGCTATTTATTATAAATTTAAATATGCCAAAATGCAATCGCCATTTGCGGATAATTTCAAAGGCAATTTATATGTTCTTATTAATGGGAATTCATTTTCGGCATCATCTATATTATCCACGAATATTCAAGGCCATAATTTAGCCACATTTGTTGGCGAGGAAACAGGAGGTGCTTATAATGGAACGGTTGCAGGTTTGTTTAAAATATATAAATTACCGAATAGTAAGGTCCGCGTTCGCATTGGTTTAATGCAAATTGATGCGCCTTTTAAAGTAGAACCAGATGGATATGGTATTAAACCAGATATCCCAATTGTGCCAACTTGGAATGATGTTTTAAATGATCGAGACCCCGAATTGGAATGGATTTTAAAACACGTAGAAAACGAAAAACACTAAATTTTTATGTAACTTTAAAACATATATCTTTTTCAAAAAAACCATGAACATAAGCTGATGCTATATAAAAACATTAAAAAGATTTATCATGATATTTTTAAGTCTTATGCGCACCCGGAATTGGATACGCATATTAAAAAAATTATGGAATTAGATGTGTATTTACCATACAGCTCTACCTTTTTCTGCATAACAAACACCCAAGATTTAACCTTTGAATTTGTTAGTAAAAATATGACAGCTTGTTTAGGTTTGGACAAGAATGTCTTGATAACGGAAGGCATGCGGAATTTTTGGAGTCGCATTCATCCAGAAGATATTGAGATATGGCTTAAAGGTTTAAATGATTTAATGGAATATACATTAGCAGAAATACCAGTAAACCAGAGATATCAAATGAGTTACACTTGGAATTACCGTTTAAAAAATGCGCACGACGCATATGTCAATATTATCCAAAACACAACCCCTTTAGAGTTTGATGCAGAAATGAAACCTATAATCGGATTAGCGCATTATACAGTGATGGATATAAACATACAAATGCCGATAACGGTTTCTGCCAAATTACTGAATGAAAAAAACGAATACGAAACCAAATATTTTAATAATTATTCTCAAAAACTATTAACAGACGGTTTAAGTAATCGGGAACGCGATGTTATAAGACTATTAACCTTGAATAATTCGAGTAAGGAAATAGCTGACTTGTTGAATATTAGCTCTAATACCGTAGATACACACAGACGAAATATTTTGAAGAAGCTAAACATTTCATCAACAGGAGAACTGATTGGTATGTTAAAAATGAATACGAATTTTCTTTAAAAATACTCAAATTGAGTATTGTGAAACCTGAAATATTACACCATTTTTGTAATGCTATTATTTGAGGGTGATACCTTAAAATTAGGGCAATCTAACAATATTGTTAGTTTTGCCCTTTTTTTTACACTTATTTTAGCGGTGCTTATTATCCTGTATTTTTTTTATTGCCTTCCCATAAAACATTTGTATTTTTGTACTCGTTTTAATACAACTTGAAAAAAATATTTATATGAATTCATACGATGTAGCCATTATTGGTTCTGGTCCTGGAGGTTATGTAGCAGCTATCCGTTGCGCACAATTGGGATTGAAAACTGCTATTATAGAAAAATATTCAACCCTTGGAGGAACATGCCTGAATGTTGGGTGTATTCCAAGTAAAGCACTTTTAGATTCGTCGCATCATTACGAAGATGCAGTCAAGCATTTTGAAGAACATGGTATTGATATTCCTGGTGAAATTAAAGTGAATTTAAAACAAATGATTGCACGGAAGCAGTCAGTTGTTGATACGACAACAGGTGGTATAGATTTCTTGATGAAGAAGAATAACATTGATGTATATCAAGGTTTAGGAAGTTTTAAAGATGCGACTCATATTACTATTTCAGGTGAAAAAGAAACGGAAATTGAAGCAAAGAACATCATTATTGCAACAGGAAGTAAGCCTTCAAACTTGCCATTTATAAAGCCTGATAAAGAGCGTGTTATAACATCTACTGAAGCGTTAAAGCTTAAAGAAATTCCAAAACATATGATTGTTATTGGAGGCGGTGTTATTGGTTTAGAATTAGGTCAAGTTTACAAGCGGTTAGGTGCTGAAGTTTCTGTTATAGAATATATGGATCGTATTATTCCAACGATGGATTCGGGACTTTCTAAAGAACTCAATAAAGTTTTGAAGAAACAAAAATTCAAAATCAACACCTCACATAAAGTAAAATCTGTTGAACGTAAAGGTGACGAAGTCATTGTAAAAGCGGACAACAAAAAAGGTGAAGAAGTAGAGTTCAAAGGCGATTACTGTTTAGTATCAGTTGGTCGTCGTCCATATACAGACGGATTGAATGCAGAAGCTGCTGGTGTAAAACTAAATGATAAAGGTCAAGTAGAAGTTAATGAACATTTACAAACAGCCACCAAAAACATTTATGCCATTGGTGATGTGATTAAAGGTGCAATGTTGGCGCATAAAGCGGAAGAAGAGGGCGTATTTGTTGCTGAAACTATTGCCGGACAAAAACCACATATTGATTATAACTTAATTCCAGGTGTGGTTTATACTTGGCCAGAAGTTGCTGCTGTTGGTCAAACAGAAGAGCAACTGAAAGAAGCTGGGGTAGAATATAAAGTCGGACAATTTCCAATGCGTGCTTTAGGTAGAAGCAGAGCGAGTATGGATTTAGACGGATTTGTTAAAATTCTTGCCGATAAAACAACAGATGAAATTTTAGGGTTTCACATGGTAGGTGCTCGTGCAGCAGATTTAGTTGCTGAAGCTGTAGTTGCTATGGAATACAGAGCATCTGCGGAAGATATTTCGCGTATGTCTCATGCACACCCAACATTTGCAGAAGCCATTAAAGAAGCCGCTTTAGCAGCTACAGACAATCGTGCTTTGCATGTATAATATGACTGAATTCCTTTTAATGGAATAATAAATATTTCAAAAACCACTTCCCAACCGAAGTGGTTTTTTTGTGAAGTATGTAGAGAAGAAACAGCCATTATTCATTAGCTTTGAGGTATATATAAACAATTTCCCCATCCTTTATGAATTCTGATTGGGTACTATTTTAATATGAACCATAAATACTACTTAAAAACGCAAAAGGAGCAAAACCAAATTCAACTAAAAATTGGACTTGCCGCTTTTCTTGTTAATCTTATTGTTTTTGCCTTATCCATATTTAGTGGCTTGTATATCTTGTTTCTATTATCCGTAGCCGTAACACTCTCTATAATTGCACCTTTCTTTGACATTCCAGCACTTAAAAAAAGCGGAAAATTAATATACTATTCATCCCTTTTTGTTGCCGAAAAAGAGCAAAACGCTCAAATAATAATTCATGGCGGTTCCTTGTTTGATTACGTATTTGTAATTGACAGAAACCTCAATGGCAAGCAGCGAACACAATTTATTCTTCAAAAATATTTAGAAGGAATTTTGAATTTAATAGACGCTTATGAAAAAAGCGACGATACCACAATTAAAATCAAAGGAACTACCTACTTTTTAAATGAAAGAACGGCTAACAAAATTGGATTAAAAGTTGTTAAAACGGATTTCTTTCAAAAAGTTATTCTAATTTATAACTATGTAAACCTTCTGATATCCAATTCCATTGCAAAAGGAAAACTCGCTTTTCCAAAACTGACGCACATTAAGACATTTGAAGGTGAATTACAACAACTGATTAATAGAAAGAAATATTTAATGGCATTACATAATAAATTAAAAAGCTCTATTTTCCAAGATACATTGCCTAAAAACCAATTTTAATTAATTGTCCGTTCTCTAAAATCACTTTAAAAAGTCTGATTATTTAAAAAAACCTATAAAGTGTCGTAATAATCAATCCTTTGCCATGCTCCAAAGGAATAGACAATAATTGCCTGTCGTCTTTAACTGTCAAATTAAAAGGCGGTTCTAACAGGTTTATACCACTTCGTTTTTTTAACCGGATGCCTTGTCCTGAAACAATATCTTTATTTGTTTCAAATGTACCTTCTGGAATATGTTCGGTTACTATAACATATTTGTAAGTGTTTAGTTTCTCCAATATGGATAAAACTTCAGCATTGGAAACATGTTGTAACACTTGTCTTAATATGGCACAATCCCCATGTGGTAATGTGTCTTTAGCTAAATCCAAACAGTGGAACTCTAAATTATCGGCTTTAAATTTTTCAATATTATGCATTATTAAATCAGGTACAATATCCACTGCTACAAATTTATTCGTGTGTTTCACGAAGTTTTTTCCGATGTTGAAATCGCCACAACCTAAATCGACAACCGTCAATGGATTTTCAAACGATTTTAAAAACGTAGTAACCGCTTCTATGTATGGATTTACCAATTCGGGTAGGTGCGAGCCATCACCAGAATAAAAACGAGACATGTTGCTTCCCCAAAGTTTCATGTTATAAACCTGTTCCATGGCAGCTTGAGTTGGCCATGGTTTTTTATTTGCTTTTGAGTTCTTTTCAGGTTTCATCAAGTAATGCATAAGTCATTTTATTCTGGTGTGGAAATTACTAAAATCGGTTGAAAAAACTGATGCAAAGTATAAAAATTGAACACTTTAAAACGTTTATAAACATGTCAACATATAAATTTTAATTTCATCCAACCACTTAAATCAATAAATTAACGAATAGATTTTATAATCGTGAATTTGTGACAATATTGTTAAAGTTTCAGTATTAATCATGTAAGTTACCAATGAACAGTTAAAACAATGATTATGGGAGTTATTAAAGATAGTAAGAAATTCAAAACAACAAAGGAACAAACAAACCCTACAAATCCAACTGGTAATACAAATTAAAAATCCAACCAGTTTGATATCGATGAGTCTACCAATAAAAAACAGCAGAAAAAGAAATAACAAGGATGAAAAATTCGATAACAAATAAGAAAACAAAAAAAATCTAAAAGCCCAATAGACATTAATTTAAAAGGGATAAAAAACCATAGAAAAGCGGTGTTTTATTTACAAGCTGCAGCAAAAAACCATTTAGAAGCAGCTACGTATCATCAAGAAGGAAATCACCAAAAAGCGGCACAAAGCATAATAGCTGCTCATGGTCATGTTAAGCTAGCAAAAAAAGCGCAAAAGGTGGATGTTAAACAACATGCATTTCATGGTTAATTCAATACAGTTTTAATTAAAAATGATAAAAAATGGAAGCTTACAATGACCTTAATAATCATATTCGTTTAACAACCTTAAAAATTCAAGAGGATTATCCAGAATTGGTAAAATATATGAATGAAATCCCGAGAAATTACTTAAACAAAACAGGAAAAGAGGTAAATGAAAAAGAGTTAAAAGGTTATTTAAATTCCTTAAATAACTTAATTAAAACATATACAAAAAAACATTAAAAAACTTTAAAATATGATAATCCCATTAAATACTAATAAGACACGTACGGGTAAAAAAAATAGTTTAGACTTTTTTACATCACAAACTGCTGAAGTATTACAAAGGTTTGAATCTCATATTACCAGAATGGAAGTTCACTTAAAGGATGATAATGGAAAAAAGGACGACATTAATGAAGTTACTTGTCTATTAGAAGCCAGACTTGAAGGTAGGCAGCCTATTGCTGTTACCAACCAAGCAGGTACTATGAATCTTGCAGTAACTGGAGCTATTTACAAAGTAAAAACCGCTATAGAAACTATTCTAGGGAAAAATAAAAAATAATAATAGGCATAAAATATCTATAAAAATGAAAGCAAAAAACAATTTAGGAATTTGGATGGATCATTCAACGGCATACATTATTGATCTGAATTCTAGCAGTAAAAATAGAACGATAATTTCAAATTTTACGTCTGAAACAAAAGAAGCAGCCATGACTAGAAGCGAAAATCTGATGCATAATAAGCGGCAGCAAATGCACGACGAATTTTATGATAAAATTGGTGCTCAAATTTTAAAATATCAGCATGTGGTATTATTTGGACCTACAAATGCAAAAGTAGAACTCTATAATGTTTTGAATAAAGATTTACATTTTAAAAATATAAAAATAGATGTGAAAACGGCTGATAAAATGACTAGTAATGAGAAGGATGCTTTTGTGAAAAAACATTTTGGAATAGGATAGATAAAAACAAAGGAATATAATTTGTGGATTTTGTTACGATGTGATATTGTGTATAATTAGTATATTAATAACAATATAATCCTTAAAATTGAGTTAGAGTTTAGTATTAATTTAAATGATAAAATATGAAAACAGCTAAATTAATCTTCATGATGTTTGTGTTAATTTCAATATTATCTTGTTCAAATGATGATGATAGCGTGAATAATAGTCAACAAACCCAACAGGATATACAGAATTTAGTTGAATCTAATAACTTTATTATTACAAATTATATAGATTCAGGAAACAACGAAACAGGCCATTTTAGTTGTTATGCATTTACTTTTAGTCCTGATGGAACTATTACAGCAAACAATGGCGTTAATAATTATACTGGTACTTGGAGCGTAACAAACAGTAACAGTAATGATGATAGTATTAACGACTTAGATTTTAATATTAATTTTCCATTAACCAATGAATTTGAAGACTTAAATGACGATTGGGATATTGTTTCATATAATTCCAATTCAATTGTGTTAATTGATGTTAGTGGTGGAAATGGCGGAACAGATAACTTAACATTTCAAATAGGAACACCTACAGCTAATTGTACATCGCAAGTTCTGAATATAGTTTCAACTAATGTACAGTCAGGAACATGGCACATAACATTTTTTGAAGATTCAGGAGTTGATGAAACCAATAATTTTATAGGTTATAATTTTACATTCAATAGTTCGGGCAATTTAAACGCTAATAATGGTACTAACAATTACGATGGAAATTGGAGTATAACGGATAGTAATAGTAATGATGATAACCTGGATGATTTAGATTTTAACATTAATTTTAACCTTACGAACGATTTTCAAGATTTGAATGATGACTGGGATTTTGTATCACAATCGGCAACCAAAATTGAGTTAATAGATGTAAGTGGCGGAAATGGAGGAACGGATTATTTAACCTTTGAGAAAAATTAAAAATATTTTACAAAACATATAATTAAAAACCACTTCCCAACGAAAGTGGTTTTTTTGTGGATTAAAAAATTAATAAAAATAGAAGAACAATCAAAACCTATAATTAGTCTAAAAAACAAATGGATTCCTCACATATGTCATAGGCAAATTAATACGTAACGTTATATAGGTGCACCTTGATGAGAATATTAAGACCATGAATAGAAAATTTGACACTTTTTTGACATATCATGCTATTAAAAAGGAATCATTCGCATTAAATTTGGAAAAACAAATATTCTCCATCTAATGAAAAAATTATATCAACTGTCAAAAATATGCTTAATTGTTTTTAGTTCGTTTCTGTTAACCGCTTGTAACGGACAGACAAAAACACCTGTAAAGCCAAATGCACAAGAAGATTCCATTTCAAAAACCATTAATACGTCAAAAGTAGGCGAGCCAATAAATAGTCCAAATTATGGCGCACCATTTTTAAATGAACCGCCAGCTACCAGAATTAGCGATTTTGTCCGAAATATTTTTCAAGATAGTAAAGGCAACTTGTGGTTTGGAACAAATGGCGATGGTGTAATTCGCTTTTCGGGAAAATCTTTAGATTATTTTTCTGAAAACGAAGGCTTTAATGGTCTTGCAATAAGAGGGATAATTGAAGATAAAGAAGGTAATGTCTGGTTTGGAACCGAACGCGGATTAACCAAATATAATGGCGAAACCTTTACCAATTTTAATGAGAAGGATGGCTTATTAAACTCGAATCTTTGGAGTTTAATTATAGATAGCAAAGGGCTCATGTGGATTGGTACCTTAGGAGGTGCGTACACTTTTAATGGTGAAAAATTTACACCGTTTGTCATTCCAGAATCAGAACCAGATGTATTACGAGGTGTTACAAGCAGTAAAATAGTGCATTGTATTATGGAAGACAGTAAAGGAAGTATGTGGTTTGGAACACCAGAAGGAGCTTATATGTACAATGGAAAAATTCTAACACATATTTCAGAAAAAGATGGCTTACCAAATAATTCAATAAACCGCATTTTAGAAGATAAAAATCATAATTTCTGGTTTGCTACGCATCATAAAGGGATTAGTCGCTATGATGGAAAAACGTTTACCAATTTCACAACAAATGGTGTTATAAGTGGTGATGAAGTCTGGAATATCTATGAAGATTCAAACGGAAATATATGGTTTCCAGCCGAAAACTATGGTGTTTACCGTTATGATGGAAACACGTTTAAAAATTACTCTAAAAAGGATGGCTTGCTAACCAATGCCATTCAATGTATGTATGAAGATAAAGAAGGTCGGTTTTGGTTTGGTGGCTGGATGGGACTTTTCCGTTTTGATGACAATTACTTTTCGGTTGTTACTAAAGAAGGACCTTGGGAGAAATAACCTATTAGTACATAATGGTTTTATTGGAAGATAGCATATTTTTGTTTTACCTTATTCACGTAAAAACACACGATTAAGTTTCTGAAACATGAAAATTATAGCAGCTATTCCAATGGATTCAGAAGCATTAACCAATTTAACCATTCGGTCTAAATCCCATTGGAATTATAGTAAAGAACAGATTGAAGCTTGGTTAGAAGATTTAACCATAACCACTAGTTATATTGAAGAAAAGCAGGTTTTTAATTTGGTTAATGAAACTGTTTTAATTGGTTATTATTCCTACTTTAAACGTAATGAGGGTGACATAAAATTAGATTATTTATTTATCCAATATATATTGGTCAAGGTTATGGAAAATACCTGATAACCGATTTTCTAAAGCGCATAAAGGCAACTGGATATAAAAAAGTGCAGGTAGATGCTGATCCAAACGTTGAAAAATTCTATTCAATTTATGGGTTTCGTACGGTTGGATATTTAAAGAGTTCCATAAAAGATAGATTTCTACCCATTATGGAATTGGAAATATAATGAACAACAATTTTTTAAACTAAAGGTTTAGTTTAAACTAATTTTTTAGTTATATTTGATTTCATCAATCTTTCAACTATGAAATCAATTAGTATCATTTTTTGTTTCTTGATAACGTCCGTCTTATTCTCACAAGAAAACTTAAAAGCGGAAATCCCTTCACAAAAGCAATTAGATTCTATAAAGGTAGCGTTAGAAATACTATTTAAAAAGGATCAAACCTTTAGACGCATTTATACCGAAGCCGAAGAAAAATTAGGAAAAGACTCGTTTGAAATGAACTATTTTTGGGAAGTAGTAGAGGCAGATGACAAAATTCTAGAAAAACAAGTTACCAATATAATTAACAAATTTGGATGGCTAGGTATTTCCCAAGTTGGCAGATTGGCAAATGACACACAATGGAGTATTTTACAGCATGGCAGTGTGGCAAATAAAGAAAAATACGCACCCTTGCTAAAAGCATCAGTTTTAAAAAACGAATCGCAAGCAACACATTATGTACGTTTAGTTGTATGGTAGCCAAAAAATGGATTGCAAAAAATGCTTTGGCAGAATTGCAGAAAGACGGTATTAGAATGTCTGATTATCCGCGAACTGATTATAGAAAACCTACTTTTAATAATACGTTTAATACCTAATTTCAAGCAAAAGCAAGGAAACTAACATTATTCAAAATAAACACCTTCCGTTACAAATGAAAAAGATTTGCTTCCTAAACCACCAATCATAACGGCTTGAAATAACGGATTTAACTTGGTATTTCCATACCACTCCACAACAAAGTTGGCACCAGAACCACCAGAAACATCTTCCTCATCTACAACATACTCCAGCGTTTCAAACGTACTTAAATAGATAGGTGATTTTATATAACTCCTAACAAATTTTCCTTCTGTGTTAAAATAATCAATCCTGCTAATAAATAGGGTATCAGTTTCACTGGTATTATGTATACTTAATGTAGATGTTAACTGCGTTCTATCATTCCGCGTGCGCTGATATATATTTGAATAAACGGGAACATAAACTTTTTTTGTAACCAACTCACCATCTGCTTTTTCTACCTGTTTTGGTACCTGATGTTCATTAGATATTATTTCGCGCTCTTTGCTAGACGAATTTTTATCGCATGAGACAAATAGCATTAATAAGAATGAAAAAAGGACGATAGTAGATTTCATGGTAACAGGTATTTCGATGAAGTGGTTAACTTTCTTACAAATATAAAGAACATTTAAATACGATGTTATAAGATTATTGTTTCTAAACCTGAAGTTTGTAATAAAGTACGTGCAATAGAATCTTATAACAAGAAGAATTAATTATATATTTATAAAATCATAGATGATAGTTTGCTATGGCCTTTGAATGCACAAATTAATGTGGTTTTCGGTTTATCTGGCTAAAATAATTGACTTTAAAAAGGTTGAAAAGAAACGTCCAAATTCGATTTTCTTTTGATAAGAAACAACTATTAAAATAAAAAAATGAAATATCTATTTCTACTATTAATAACGGCTTACAGCCTGACTAATCAAGCACAAACTATTGTTGGTCAATGGGAAACCTACGACGATAAAACTAAAGAAAAGAAGGCTGTCATTGAAATTTACCAAACGGATGATAAATATTTTGCTAAAATCGTTAAAAGTTTTGTTGGTGAAATAGATGCGCTTTGTGAAAAATGTGAAGAGCCAAAAAAAGATAAACCCATCATTGGATTAATTATTATTGAAAACATAAAAAAAAATAATGAAGATTTTGAAGGAGGAACAATTTTAGATCCTGAAACTGGCGACGTTTATAAATGCAATTTAAAACTCATTAATAAAAATAAACTGGAGGTTCGTGGTTTCATTGGCATCTCTATTTTTGGACGAACACAATATTGGGTACGAAAGGGATAACTAACTACAAATACCAAAATTTTGGTATTAACACATTTCATTTTGGTTTGTAATCATGAATTATTTAGGAATAGATTGCAAACTAAAAAATTTTAATTAAGCTATGGATAATTTCAATTGGGAAACTTTCACAAAGAAAATTGCTATTAAGGCAAATTTAACAGATTTATATAATGCTTGGACAATTCCTAATGAAATAGAAAAATGGTTTTTAAGCAAAGCTAATTTTCTTAAACCAAATGAGAAACAAGTTTCCAGAAATGAAAACATTAATGCTAACGATTCTTACCAATGGTCTTGGTTTGTATATGACATTATTGAAACAGGAAACATTATTGAAGCTAACGGTAAAGACTTACTGAAATTTACATTTGCTGGAAATTGTATCGTTGAAATTACATTGGAGCAAAACCAAGAATATGTAATTGTAAAATTAATCCAAACCAATATTCCAACTGATAATCAATCTAAAAGAGGTATCCGACTTGGTTGCGATTCGGGATGGTCCTTTTTTCTGGTTAATTTAAAGTCAGTGTATGAAGGCGGAATTGATTTAAGGAATAAAAATAAGGACCTACCAGGAATGTTAAATAACTAAAAAATCTTACATTTAGTAAAACCAGAAACCAAATGAAAACAAGCAGATTAGAAGCCTTTAGCGATGGCGTCATGGCTATTATTATCACCATTATGGTTTTAGAATTAAGTGCTCCAGAAGGAACAGATTTTCAATCACTTTTGGCCAAAGCTCCCGTTTTTATTAGTTATGTTGCCAGTTTTATTTATGTTGGTATTTATTGGAACAACCATCATCATCTGTTTCAAATTACGCAAAAAGTAAATGGTAAAACACTATGGGCCAATTTGCATTTACTCTTTTGGCTCTCGTTAATTCCGTTTACTACGGCTTGGATTGGGGATAATTATGAAGCCAAACTACCCATTATTTCCTATGGTGTGGTTTTACTAGGTAATGCGATTGCCTATTTTATTTTGCAAAGCGTTATTATAAAATCGCACGACGATGCTTTTCCACTCAAAAAAGCCATTGGAACTGACGGAAAAGGAAAAATTTCTATAATTTTCTATTGCCTTGGGATAGGTTTAGCTTTTATAAATACGTGGTTATCCATTGCATGTTATGTTATAGTCGCTATTATGTGGTTAATTCCGGATACCCGGATTGAGAGAAATATCTCGTAGAAAATGCTCTATTTTAAATGAATATTTCATGTTAATAGATTTAAACAAATTTTAAAAACCATTCAAAATGAAATACTTTTTTACAATTTTTCTATTATGTTTTACCTGCTCGTTAACTTTTGCGCAAAAACCACGAGCTAGAGATTTGGGTGTGCCTTTTACAGGTGAAACGGGTAAATTTAATGCCATTACAGATGTAAAAGGCGTAGAAGTAGGCTATAGCACAATTATTTCAGGAACGGGCAAAAATATCGTTGGTAAAGGTCCAATAAGAACAGGTGTTACCGCTATTTTCCCAAGAGGGAAAGCTAAAAAATTTAGTCCCGTATTTGCTAATTGGTATAGTCTAAATGGTAATGGTGAAATGACTGGTACCACTTGGGTTACAGAATCAGGATTTTTAGAAACACCCATAATGATCACAAATACAAATAGTGTTGGTGTGGTTCGGGACGCTGTTTTAAAATGGTATGTAGATACCGATTGGTATTCCGGTGAAGATTGGTGGTACACGTATCCCGTGGTAGCCGAAACCTACGATGGTTTTTTAAATGATATTTATGGTTTTCACGTTAAAGAAAAACATGTTTTAGAAGCTATTGAAAATGCTAAACCGGGTAAAATAGCCGAAGGTAATGTTGGTGGTGGAACAGGTATGATGTGTTTAGGTTTTAAAGGTGGAACAGGAACAGCCTCTAGAATTATTAAAATTAAAGATTCTGTGTATACTGTTGGTGCCATTGTTCAGTCTAACTTTGGAGCAAAGCGAAATTTATCAATTGCAGGAGTACCCGTTGGAATAGAATTAAAGGATACATTAAATTACAAATATAATGCACCACCAAAATCTAGGCGGCAAGAAGGTGATGGATCTATTATTGTAATTATAGCAACTGACTTGCCACTTTTACCACATCAATTAAAACGAATTGCTCAACGCATTCCCTTAGGGATAGGTATTGTAGGCGGTCGCGGGAGCAATGGTTCTGGTGATATATTTTTAGCATTCTCCACGGCTAATGAGGACGCTTTTAATAGAGATAACATGGCAGCGGTTACCATGTATCCAAATGATCAACTGATGCCCGTTTTTGAAGCTACCGTTCAAGCTGTTGAAGAAGCTATAATTAATGCTATGGTAGCTGCAGAAACCATGGAAGGCATAAATGGAAATAAAGCATATGCATTGCCACATGATAAGCTCGTAGAAATTTTAAAAAAGTATAATAGAATTGATTAGTAAATAATTATAAATTTCAAAACCAAAAATTTACAGATGTCAGGAAGCGCTATACAAGCTATGAATTCCAGTTTGAGTGCTAATAAAAAATTATTACGCTCCAAACGATTATTCAAAAGAGAGAAAACTTTTTTTCAAAGAAAAAGCGAATACCTTGATGCTGCAGGTGGTACATTAGCCTTCAAAAAAGCGTCCAATGAAGATCTAGTAAAAATTAGAAAGAAAATTCGCAAGCAACGGAAAAAGGAAAATATGATTTTTTTTGCTATTGTAATTTCCGTTTTTAGTTTGCTTTCATATGGCGTATTAAAACTTGTTCAAAATAATACATTCGGCGTAGATCATAGAAAGGAATTTTTAGAAAAACAACGCGGAGAAGCCTATTTGGATCTCATAAGTAGAGGTGATTCATATTTTAAGAAAGCCGAATGGCACAACGCTATTTTCATATATAAAGAAGCCAAACTCTTATTTCCTAACCATTATGATATAAACTACCGGATAGTAAATGCTTACAGTTTTCAGTGCGAATATGAGTTTGAAAACTGCCAAACTGCAAAGAAATTATTAGATGCACTTTATAAAAAATTTCCAGATAAAGCGTCAGAATTGTTAGTAATTAAGGAACGGTTGAAGTATGAGTATTAATTCAGATATAAACAGTAATATGCAAAAAGAATTTCTGATGTTAATTCGGAAATATTCTGATAATGATTCTTATAATTTAGAATGTTGGAATGAAATTGAAAAGGCGTATTGTTCTAAATCGCGCCATTACCATAATTTGAATCATATTAAAAATATGCTTTCAGAATTAGAAAAAGTTTCAAAATACGTTCGGGAATTAGACACCTTATTATTTGCTATTTATTATCACGATATTATTTATAAAGCTACCAAAAGTGATAATGAACATCAGAGTGCTTTAAAATTTCAAAAAAGAATATCGAATACAACATTTACCAATATAAAGGAATGTATAGCGCAAATAGAAGCGACCAAGACTCATAAATTAGCTACAGATTCAGATACCAATATACTTTTGGATATTGATTTGTCTATATTAGGAAAAAGTCCTGAAACATATTGTGCATACAGTAATAACATCCGAAAAGAATATCAAATTTATCCAGATTTGATGTATAATAAAGGACGAAAAAAAGTGTTAAAAAACATGCTGGACGCTGATTCTATTTACAAAACAGACTTTTTTAAACAGGCTTTTGAAAATCAAGCGAGAACGAATTTAAAACGTGAATTAGAATCATTGTAACACATGTAATTTTAGCCAAATAAACTTGATAATAAATTCCACCATTGTTTTATTCCAAAGGGAACTTTAGTCACTTATAATTGTGATACTTGTATAAATCTAACTAATTATGAATAGAATCTTAATAGGATGCATTGTTTTATTTTTTGGTTGTAAAAAGCAAACAAATAAAATGGAGCATCCGATAAACGAGGAGACAGTTGTTTCTACTGTTTCAACCGTTTTAACTGATGATTTTGAATTGATAAAGTCTGATAATTCCGAAGTTTTATTAATTGTTTTTCCCGCTGGTGGATCTACTTCAAAAGAAACTAAAGCAGATTTTAAAATTGTTGAAAAAGCGACAGAAAAAGGGATTTCCGTCCTTTTAATGAATTACGGAAAGTTGTGGATTGAAGAAGAAGATTCCAGGCAATTGTCAGAATTAATCAAGCAGGCAGTAAAAACAAATGGAATAAATACCAATAGTGTTTTTATTGGAGGCATGTCCATAGGTGGCACTACAGCTTTAACGTTTTCCAATTATCTATATGAAACAAAAGCAAGTATTCAGCCACAAGGTGTATTTGTGGTAGATTCACCTATAGATTTATATGCGCTTTATCAAAGTTCAAAAAAAGATGTATTACGAACCGATTTTTCAGAAGAACGTTTAGGCGAACCAAAATGGATAATCAGTTATTTTGAAGAACAGTTTGGCGTTAAAGATTCGTTACTTAAAAACATCCAAAAAGTTTCGCCAATTACAATGTATACAGCAAACTTGACTAATATTCAGAATCTGGAAAATCAAAAAATTCGATTTTATACAGAGCCAGATACTTTGTGGTTAAAAACGGTACGACAGACTGATTTTGAAAGTACCAATGCATATACCATTCAGAAAACGGCAGCTTTATTAAAGGAAAAGAATTGGCCACAAGTGGAATTGATTCAAACTAAAAATAAAGGGTATCGTGCCAATGGAGATAAAAATCCACACAGTTGGTCTATTGTAGATGTGGACAATTTACTAGATTGGATTTTAGAGTAGTCACTTTTTTTACTACTAAAACGGATATTTGTACAGCTACCCATTTCATTATTGAGTAGAGTTTAAAACCGCTCCAATAATTCTAAAACCGATTTCTTATAACTTCTACTAATAGTTAAAGCTTGATCTTGTATCACAACATGTTCATTGGTAAAAGACGTGATTTGGTTAATAGCAATAATAAAAGAACGATGGATTCGTATAAACTGATCACTTGGCAGTTTGGCTTCAATTGCACTTATAGTTTCTCGCGTTACAATGGTTTCGCTTGCTAGGTGAATTTTAATATAATCGCTAAAACTTTCAATATAAATAATCGTGTCAAAATCAATTTTAATCATGCGTCTGTCTGATCTTACAAACATGAACGCATGTGATGCAGTATCGGATATTAAAGCGTTTTCTTTGGTAGCATACACATCAAAATAGGTGTTCACCGCTTTTAATAAGCGTTCAAATGAAATGGGCTTTAATAAATAATCAACGGCTTGCAATTCAAAACCTTCAACCGCATAATCGCGATACGCCGTTGTAAAAATAATTTTAATGTTTTTATTGATGGATTTGGCAAATGAGATACCCGAAATGTCTGGCATATTAATATCCAGAAATACCAAATCAATTTTATGATTGCTAATTACCTGAAAAGCTTCCATGGCATGACTGCAACTGGCAATAACATCAATGGCTTCAATTTTCGAAAGGTGAGCGCCAATAATATCGCGTGCCATAGCTTCATCATCAACAATTAAACAGGCTATGTTTTTCGAGGTTTGCAATTAATTAGATTTTATGGTTAAATGGACTTTAAACAAATCATCAGTATCTAAAATAGTTAAATTATAATCGTCTTTATAGAGTAAATCTAAACGTTTCTGAATATTCTGTAAACCAATGCCATCTTGGGAATTTTCAATTTTAGCTTGCGTATTTTCTATTGAAAAAATAATCTCCTCATGTTTAACTGTCAGATCTATATTGATGGTTAATTTTCCTGATTTTAAGCGTCCATGTTTAAAACTATTTTCCACAAATGGCAGTAGTAGCATAGGTGCAATTTTTGTCGTTTCAGGAATATGATGGTAATTAAATTTTACGGCTAATGTATCATTAAAACGCAAATTTTCAAGAGCTATATAATCTTCAATATGATTTATTTCTTGGGTTAAAAGTACAAAAGGTTTATCTACTTGATATAATAAGTAATCCAGCAAATTGGAGAGTTTTAAAATCATTTCTGGTGTTTCATCAGCCTTTTTTAATGCAAAACCATACATAGTATTCAAGGTGTTAAATAAGAAATGCGGATGGATTTGCATCTTTAAATAATGCAACTCTTGTTCCTTCAGTTTTAATTGGGTTTCCAAAATTTTGTTTTCCAGTTTTCTGGTTTCTTCGGTATATTTTAAATTAAGCTGGAGTAACTTAAAAGCACTAACTAAAATAACCACCAAATATACACCAGAGGTGACAATAAATATATTCCGAGTCACTGGATTCATAGCCTCGTATTCAAAATTAGCTAAATATATTAAGCTAAAAAATATGGATAACATAATTAAATACCCAGAAATAATAAGGGTATACAAGCTATATAACGCAAACTGCAAATAGCGTTTTAAAACTAAATAGTCTGGAATCAGTTTGTAAACTGAAATATAAGTTGTGGCAATGGTTATGGGCATAATAAACAGTGAAAACAAAAACGCATCATTAAAATTTTCATTTTTGGCACTAAAGAATTTTGTGAAAAATAACAACACACAACACCAAAAAATGAGGTGTAGTAAAAACCGGAGAAGTGCTTTTAAAATGGATTTTTTTGTAAACATATATGCAAATTACCATACAATAATACAACGTTTTTCATGCGATTTCATATTTTGTAGACGAATAACAGATTTAGAGCTGGTTTCAACATGGTGGTTATAATTAGGTCTAAATTGGTCATCCATCGCATTTTTAAGTTTTCAGATTAAATGCAACTTATGTTTGTACCATGTTTAACTAAAACCATACGTTTATGAAATTATTAGCTTTATTACTCATAAATCCTTTTTCTGAAGGTGGACCTATCATGATGTCCTTAATTACTGTTTGTTTAATTCTCTCTATTATTTTTTTAATCAAAGGATTCAGCAGTTTAAAATCTAATGCCATACAATCCAAAAAAATGGTGCAACTAGCTGCAGACAGTAGTTTGTTAGGCTTGGTATTAGGTTTTTTGGCATCTATATTCGGATTAATTACCGCTTTCGATTCTGTTCAAGCCATGGGTAATGCAGATCCGGCTATTTTTGCTGGAGGCTTAAAAGTATCTCTGTTAACAGCTGGTTTTGGTTTGCTGACATTTATAATTGCAAGGATTGGTATTCTACTTTTAAAAGGATTGCATAAAGACGTTTAGTTCAAATTCATCTTATTCCAGATTGCATAAAAGCGACTTTACGGTCGCTTTTTTTTTGTTTCAATGCTTTATAATTTATTGATTTATAGGCCATTTTATAAAAATTTGCTTTGAAAGTTTTGGCAATTAGCAAAAATTGAAGATATTTATAGTTATGATTATAGCAAATAGATACTAATCATGTTGATTTTTGAAGCGACTTATTATGGTTTAAGTTATTGTTAGGAAGGTTTTAAAAGGATACAAGATTATTTACTGATCCCTTACCCGAAATGGTAAGGGATTTTTTTTAAAAATTAAAAAAGCTATTTGTATATTGCTTCAACATTAATTTCAGTTTTCCTATGAAACGTATTTCTATCTGTTTATTTTTAAGTTTTACTTGTTTAATATCCTGTAATGAGAAACAAGATTCAGATGATTTTCATGCAGAAAACTGGAACAAAAGACGTAAAGATATCAACCCGAAAGTTTCGTTGGAACACGGAAAAACCTATCTTTCCATTTACTCGCAAATCTACAGTATGTCGCAGCATAAAACACACAATTTAACGGCCATGGCTAGCATGCGAAACACCAGTGATTCAGATACTATTTATATAGTTAGTGCTAAATACTATGATTCTCATGGCCAATTAATTCGAACCTATTTTGATAAACCTATTTATTTGGCGCCTTTGGAAACCACGGAAGCTATCATTGAGGAAGTAGATGTGGCAGGAGGAACAGGCTCTAATTTTATTTTTGAATGGCGAAAAAGTAAGGACGCTCCCGAACCTTTATTTGAAGGTATTATGAATTCCACTTTAGGTCAACAAGGGTTATCGTTTACAACAGTTGGTAAACGTATCAAATAAAAAATTCCTTCATGAGAAGGAATCTTGTAAATTGAACTGTTGAAATTATTGGCGTTAATTAGAAAGGATTTTCTTACTTCTTATTCCGCTTATTATAATTCTTATCACCACGAGTCTTTGGCTTTTTATATTTGGCAGCAATCTTAAACTTGTACGAACCGCCTAAATTTTCCTTGCTATTCTTTTCACTTTTTTCATGAAAAGCCAGTCCAGGAGCGTCTTCATCACGTAATTTTAGCGGATTATTTCGTTCTAAAATTTGTGGACGTTCTTCCTCCAATAAGTCTGTAGAAATAGCTACATCTTCCGGTAATTCAATTTCAGGAATCGTAATTTTCATTAACCCTTCTATACGTTCTAAAGCATCTTGTTCTTTTTCGGTGTAGAAAAGCAAGGCTTGACCTTCACGTTCTGCACGACCTGTTCTACCAATTCGGTGCATGTAGTTTTCAGGGAAATTGGGTGTGTCAAAATTGATAACGTGTGATACATTATCAATATCTAAACCACGAGCCATAACATCGGTTGCGACTAAAATTCTATTGTCGCCAGCACGAAACTGCTCAATACTTCGCAATCGGTAATTTTGAGTTTTATTGGAATGAATCACGCATAATTCATCGTGGAAATTTTCATCAAGCGCATCAAATAACCGATCAGCCATTTTCTTAAAACCGACAAAAATCAACACCTTATTAAAGGTTTCGGTGTCTTTTAAAATTTCTTTCAGTAAATTTAACTTCGTATAAAAATTAGGAACGGCATATTTATGTTGATCAATATTTTCTAAAGGTGTTCCAGAAACGGCAATAGAAACACGTTGTGGAGCCGTAAAAAAATCATTTATTAATGCGTCCACATCTTCCGTCATTGTAGCCGAAAACATAATGTTCTGACGACGTTCGGGTAGAATATCAAAAATATTAATTAGCTGATGCCTGAAACCTAAATCCAACATCACATCTACTTCATCTATTACTAATTTCTGAATGTTTTTTAATTGCAACACGCGACTAACGGCTAAATCATACAAGCGTCCTGGAGTGGCCACAATAATATCAATACCTTCGGCAACCGCACGTTTTTGTGCATTAATGTTCACACCGCCATAAACACCCAATACGCGGACATTTATGTATTTGGCTAATTTTTCAATTTCGTCAACCACTTGCACCACTAATTCTCGGGTAGGCACCATAACCAAAACACGTGGACTTTCTTGATCAGAATATTTTAAACCTCGTAAAATAGGCAACATATAGGCAAAGGTTTTACCAGTACCAGTTTGGGCAATCCCAACGACATCTGTTCCAGAGGCAACTACATTAAAGGCTTCTGCCTGAATTGGTGTTGGATTGATAAAGCCTAAATCGTCTAATGCGTTGTATAAAGGCGTATTTAATTTTAAATCTTGAAAGGTAATTGCGTCCAAAAGTTTCTGTTTTAGGCTACAAAGGTAAATGTTTTATATGTCTTATGCTTTATGGCTTTGCAACTTTATAAATTGTTATTATACATACCATACTTCTGCTTTTTTATCCAATGAAATTTTCGGTACTTTGTAAATAACTTTTTTATTGAGAAAAACCCACACATATCAACCCCAAGACATCCAAGTCTTTAAAAATCAGATACTGCTTTGGAGTCAGCAATTCCGCGAGGTTTTGTGGTTAGATTCTAATACATACACACAAACTCATAGTAGTTATGATGCCGTTTTAGCTGTGGATGCCTTTACCAGTATTCAAACTGATTATGTGGATGCATTCCAGAAATTGAAAGAATATCAAAACTTAACTAACGATTGGATTTTTGGTTATTTGACATACGATTTAAAAAATGCCATTGAACCTTTAAAATCTGAAAATTTTGATGGATTGCAGTTTCCCGATCTGTGCTTCTTTCAACCTAAAAAAATATTTCTGTTCAAAGGAAATCAAGTAGTCTTGCAATATCTGAATATGGTTGATGATGAGATGGAAGCGGATTTGGAAGCCATTGAAAAAGTTGAAGAATGTCACCTTAATCGGAGTGAAAATGTATTAGATAATCCCATCAAAATTAAAATGAGGATTACGAAGGATGCTTATTTTGAAAAGGTGAATAATATGTTAGCTCATATTCATCGTGGAGATATTTATGAAGCTAATTTCTGTCAAGAGTTTTATGCTGAAGACACCCAAATAAATCCATTAGCCATTTATAACAATCTGAATGCGATTTCAAAACCACCTTTTGCTACTTTTTTAAAATTAGATGATAAATATCTATTGTCGGCTTCGCCTGAACGCTATTTGAAAAAAGCAGGACAAACCGTTATTTCACAGCCCATAAAAGGAACAGCCAAACGGTCTGAAAATGAAGAAGAAGACAGCTTACTTAAAAATCAATTAGTAAATGATGTTAAAGAGCGTAGCGAAAATATCATGATTGTGGATTTAGTCCGAAATGATTTATCTAAAACGGCCATTAAGGGAAGCGTTCACGTATTGGAATTGTGCAAAATTTATAGTTTCGAACAAGTGCATCAAATGATTTCAACCATTCAAAGTACCGTTTCAGAAAACACAAATCCTATCCATATTATTGAATCCACATTTCCAATGGGAAGTATGACAGGCGCCCCAAAAATTTCGGCCATGCGCATTATTGAAAATCTTGAAGAAACCAAGCGAGGCTTGTATTCGGGTGCTGTTGGTTATGTTACACCTCAAGGTGATTTCGATTTTAATGTGGTGATAAGAAGTATACTTTATAATGAAACAAATCAGTATGTTTCGTATTCTGTAGGTGGTGCTATAACAGCTAAAAGCAATCCGTTAAATGAATACGAAGAGTGTCTAGTAAAAGCGAAAGCTATGCGTGACGTTTTAGAGGCATAAAGGTTTACGAATAGTTCTTTTAAAAGTGTAAATTTGACGTATTATTGATAATTATATGACACAAATTGATTTTGAAAATCACATCCAACAGGAACTTCCTTTTTTAACGAAAAGCAAGATTTTAATTGCTGTTTCGGGCGGAATGGATAGTGTGGTTTTAACACATGTATGTCATAAAATGAAATTAAATTTTGCATTGGCACATTGCAATTTTAATTTACGTGGTGATGAAAGTGATGCGAATGAAGAATTTGTTTTAGAATTAGCCGAAGATTTAGATTTAGAAGTTTTTATAGAAAGTTTTGAAACCGAAACCTACGCTTCGGAAAACAATATATCCATTCAAATGGCTGCGCGCGACTTGCGTTATGCCTGGTTTCAAGAATTAGCAGATCAATTACAATTCGATTATATTTTAACAGCCCATCATGCTGATGATAACTTGGAAACGTTTTTCATAAATCTCATGCGTGGAACCGGTTTAGATGGTTTAACAGGCATTCCTGAAACGAATGGTAAGCTTGTTCGCCCCTTATTGCCGTTTTCACATAGCGAATTACAAATATTTGCAAAGCGTGAAAAAATGTCGTGGCAGGAAGATAGTAGCAATGCATCCACCAAATACCTTCGGAATAAATTACGACATGATGTCATTCCTGTTTTAAAGGAAATGAATCCGCAATTCCTTCAAAATTTTCAAAAAACACAAGCACATTTACAAGAATCGTCTGAAATTATTGATGATGCCTTGGTTCGAATTCAGAAAAAAATAGTTCACACAACAGATAATATTATTCAGTTGGATGTGAAAAAATTACAACAATTATCCAATCCGAAAGTCTATTTATACCAACTACTTAAAGATTTTCAGTTCACGGAATGGGATGATGTGTATCAATTATTATTTGCACAATCCGGAAAATTTGTATTATCAAAAACACATCGTTTATTGAAAGATAGAACCACTTTAATTTTAACAGAATTGCCAATAAATCGTGATGAAACATCAGTTGTTTTACAAGAAAATGATTCTGAATTGGCACTTCCCATTGGTCGTTTAACTATTGAAAACACCACTAAAATTGGTGAAACTTTAACTACAGTATTATATCTTGATAAAGATTTGTTAAAATATCCATTAACAGTAAGAAAATGGGAAAAAGGCGACTATTTTTACCCTTTCGGAATGACTGGTAAAAAGAAATTGAGTAAATTTTTTAAAGATGAAAAATTGTCTTTACCCGAGAAAGAACAAGCGTGGTTATTGTGTTCCAATAATCAAATTGTTTGGGTTATTGGTTTACGCGCTGATAACCGGTATAAAGTAACTAACGAAAAGAAACCTATATTAAAAATTAGTCTCCATAATGAAACGTAATTTAATTCTATTTACAACGCTTCTTATTACTGCGTTTTCAGTGCATGCCCAAATTTTAAACCCCGTAAAATGGACTGGAAAAACTGAAAAACTATCAGAAACTGAATACAATTTAATTTTTGAAGCTGATATTGAAGAACATTGGCATTTATATTCGCAAGACTTACCAGATGGAGGGCCAATTCCAACCGAATTTATTTTTGACTCCATTGATCAAGCAGATAATTATAAACTGGTTGGCAAAGTTTTAGAGAGTAAGTATATAACGGCTTTTGATAAGGTGTTTGAAATGGACTTGAACTTCTTTGATAACGAAGCAACCTTCACTCAAAAAATAGAACTTTTAAACCCAGATTTAAAAACCATAAAAGTTGATATTGCCTTTCAAGCCTGTGATGATGAACGCTGTATTTATCCGCAGAAATCAGTCACTTTTAATCTAGATAATTCAACAGAAGGAACAGCAACACTAACCGAAGAAAAATCTGCACTTTCTGATATTATAAACCTAAATGATAATGAAACGGAAGTTAAACAAGACTATACGGTTTTAGATTCGGAAGCAGAAAATGAATCTAAAGGTCTTTGGGTAACTTTCTTTACGGCATTCTTTTTAGGTTTCTTGGTATTATTAACACCATGCGTATTTCCAATGATTCCAATGACCGTGAGTTTCTTTACCAAACAAAGTAAAACACGTGGTCAAGGTATTAGAAATGCGTTGCTATACGGATTCTTCATCATTGTAATCTATACACTTTTAGGGACAGCTATTTCGGCTCTTTTTGGTAGTAATGCCATGTATGAATTTTCAACAGGTGTAACATTTAACACCATCATGTTTTTGGCTTTGTTAATATTTGCATTCTCATTTTTGGGTGCTTTTGAAATTATGTTGCCAAATTCATGGGTAAACAAAGTAGATAGTAAAGCTAATAAAGGTGGTGTAGTAGGTATTTTCTTTATGGCTTTGGCTTTAGCAGTGGTCTCTTTTTCATGCACGTTTCCCATTGCAGGAACCGCTTTATTAGATGCTGCAACCAAAGGCGGTATTGCGCCAATAATTAGTATGCTAGGTTTTTCATCAGCTATAGCATTACCATTTGCGTTGTTCGCATTTTTCCCGAGTTGGTTGAATTCCATGCCAAAATCTGGTGGTTGGTTGAACACCGTTAAAGTTACATTAGGGTTTTTAGAATTAGCATTTGCTTTCAAATTCCTGTCTATGGTGGATTTAGTTCTAGAATGGCACATCCTAACCCGTGAGGTATTTTTAGCCATCTGGATTGCTATTTTTGGTACACTAGGATTATATTTATTAGGAAAAATTAAACTACCACACGATTCGCCTTTACCACATATTTCGGTTGGTCGTTTATGTATGGCATTGCTAGCTTTATCGTTTACAATTTATATGATTCCAGGACTTTGGGGAGCACCAGTGGAACTTATTAGTGGTTTTCCACCGCCAATGAGTACCAATAGTGAATCGCCTTATGGTGTTGGTAATACAAAACCAGCTGTTTATTCTGGATCTGGTACCGCAATTGAACTTCCAGAACATGCCCATTATGGGCCAAATAATTTGGTTGCCTTTCGCGATTATGATCAAGGTTTAGCTTATGCCAAGAAAGTAAACAAGCCAGTTATGCTGGATTTCACCGGATTAACCTGTGTTAATTGCCGAAAAATGGAAGAGCAAGTCTGGGTTAAAGAGCATGTTTTTAATGTATTAAATAATGATGTGGTATTGATTTCATTATATGTAGACGATAGAAAAAAATTACCGAAAGAAGAGCAATATGAATCCGAATTGACGGGTAATAATGTCACTACCTTTGGTCATAAATGGTTGGAATTTCAGCAAGTGCGTTATAATACCAATGCGCAACCTTTATACATTATTCAAGATGCGGATGGAAACGACATTAGCAAGCCTGTAGGTTACACGCCAGATGCTGAAGAATATCACGACTGGTTAAAAGCAAGCGTGAAGCGATTTAAACAAAAATAATGAAGACTTAAAAATCAAGCGAGACTAGTTCTCGCTTTTTTTATATAAAATAAGTAGCTTTACCGAAATGATTTTATGAAGATACAAGGACAGATTGTCGATATTCCGAACAAACGTATTTTTTCAGGTGAAATAACTGTGACTAACGGTAAAATTTCAGCCATCGAAGAAGTCTCGCATAACATCCAACAGTTTATATTACCAGGATTTGTGGATGCTCATATTCATATAGAAAGCTCCATGTTGGTGCCTAGTGAATTTGCTAGAATAGCCGTAAATCACGGAACTGTAGCAACCGTTTCTGATCCACATGAAATTGCTAACGTTTTAGGTATTGAAGGTGTGGAATTCATGATTAAAAACGGAAAGCAAACACCATTTAAATTTAATTTTGGTGCACCATCTTGTGTGCCAGCAACCACCTTTGAATCTGCAGGAGCTGTGATTGATTCGGAAGGGATTAAAAAGTTGATGGCAAATCCAGATATCACCTATTTAGCCGAAATGATGAATTATCCAGGCGTTTTATTTGATGATGAAGAGGTGCTAAAAAAAATAGCTTGGGCAAAACACTACAACAAACCCGTAGATGGTCATGCTCCAGGTTTACGTGGTGATGATTTAACGAAATATATTCATGCAGGCATTTCAACCGATCATGAATGTTTTACCTATGAAGAAGGGTTAGAGAAACTTCAAAAAGGTATGAAAGTCTTAATACGAGAGGGTAGTGCTGCTAAAAATTTTGAAGCGTTAATTGATTTGTTACCGAAACATTACGAAAATATGATGTTTTGTAGCGATGATAAACATCCTGACGATTTATTACTTGGTCATATCAATCAATTATGTGCACGCGCCATTGCTAAAGGTTTTGATGTATTTCAAATATTACAAATGGCATGTATAAATCCCGTAAAACATTATAATTTATCAGTCGGCTTATTGCAAGTAAATGATGCAGCCGATTTTATTGTTGTTGAAGATTTAATTCACTTTAAAACGCTTAAAACAGTTATTAATGGTGACGTGGTTTTTGAAAACGGACAATCGCTTATTCCACATACAGAATTCAAAATACTTAATAATTTCAATACCTCTAAAAAGCAGGTGTCCGATTTTAGAATAGAATCTTCATCAAAGCAAATTAGGGTCATTGAAGCCTTGGAAGGGCAACTGGTAACCAATGAGCTTATTGAAGATGCGTTAATTGAAAACGGAAACTTAATCTCAAATATTGAAAAAGATATTTTAAAAATGACGGTTGTAAATCGCTATAATAATGATGAACCGTCTATCGCTTTCATTAAAAACTTCGGATTAAAATCGGGTGCCATTGCCAGTTCTGTCGGTCATGATTCCCATAATATTATTGCCGTTGGTGCTACAGATGAAGCCATTTGCAAAGCCGTGAACTTAATTATAGAAAACAAAGGTGGTATTTGTGCCGTTTCAGAAACTGATAGCTACATCGTTTCATTGCCAGTTGCTGGTATCATGAGCGATCAAGACGCCAAAACCATTGGTGAAGCTTATGGCAAATTAGATAACAAGGCCAAACAATTAGGGAGTACTTTAAACGCACCATACATGACCTTGAGTTTTATGGCATTATTGGTAATTCCTGCGTTAAAATTAAGTGATAAAGGCTTATTTGATGGCGCTACTTTTAAGTTTATTAGTTTAGAAGTTGAATGATTTATTTATTGTAAGTTCGTGGCCTAAATCTATTAAATCCTAATTATGAATAAACATCTACTCGTATTAGTTTTCACACTTTGTTTTACTTTTTATGGTAATGCCCAGATTGGGTTTCAGGAAAATATAATCATTGATCAATCATTATTTATTGATGGAGGTGAATCTGTTCATACAACAGATATTGATGGTGATGGTGACCTTGACGTTTTGATAGCCTCTTCTAATGACGATAAAATAACTTGGTATGAAAATATAGATGGTTTAGGTTATTATGGCAATCAACAAATTATTAGCTCTTCGGCCAGAGGTGCAATGTTTACTTATGCTGCAGATATTGATGGCGATGGTGACATGGATGTTTTATCCGCTTCAAGTGATAATAAGATAGCTTGGTATGAAAACACAAATGGTCTTGGTAATTTTGGAAATGAACAAATTATAACCTTAACAGCGTATGGCGCGAAAACTGTTCATGCTTTTGATATAGATAGTGATGGCGATGTGGATGTTTTAGCATCTTCTTCCGGTGATGGTAAGATTGGTTGGTATGAAAACACAGATGGACTAGGTAGTTTTGGAAATCAGCAGGTTATAACTTCTTCAGCATCTGATGTTAAATCTGTTTATCCAGTAGATATTGATAATGATGGTGATATGGACATTATAGCAGCTTCCGTATTATCAACTTCTAGTAGTAGAATATCTTGGTATGAAAACACGAATGGTTTAGGTGATTTTGTTCCGCATTTGTTATCAAGATCTGTAATTGGTGTTGAGTCTGTTTATGCAGCAGATATAGATAATGATGGTGATATGGATGTTGTGTCTGGTTCTTCAAGTGATAATAAGTTTGCTTGGTATGAAAACATAGATGGTTTGGGGACTTTTGGTGATCAGTTGGTTATATCGACGCTGGCAAATGATCCAAAAAGTGTTTATGCTATAGATATAGATAATGATGGTGATATGGACTTATTAACGGCTTCTGATAATGATAAAATTAGTTGGTACGAAAACACTGATGGATTGGGTAGTTTTAGTGATTCAAACGAAATTGGATTCACAAATGGAACTGTGCAGTTTATAATTGCTTCAGATTTAGATGGTGATGGTGATATGGATGTACTAGCCGCTTCTTATGGTAATAATACATTAATAATATTTGAGAATTTAAATGGTTTAGGAAATTTTAGTAATCCAGAATCTATAACGTCATCTGCAGCTAGTGCTAAATCTGTATATAGTACTGATATGGATGGCGATGGGGATTTAGATGTCTTGTCTGCAAGTTTAGACGGTAATATATCGTGGTATGAAAATAGAGATGGCCAAGGAAATTTTGGTAGTAAAAAAATTATAAGTTTTAGTGCCAATCAAGCTTGGTCTGCTCATGCAGCTGATATTGATGGCGATGGTGATATGGATGTATTATCAATTCATAACGGTGGTAATTTTGGTTGGTTTGAGAATTTGGATGGCATGGGTAATTTTGGAGAAAAACACCCAATAAGAAGTGCAAATCAAGGAGAATCTGTTTATGCTGCTGATTTAGATAACGATGGGGATGTAGATGTGTTAACTGCAGATCGTGATGGAATATCCTGGCATGAAAATACCGATGGTTTAGGTGATTTTGGCAGCGAACAAGTTTTACTTTTTGGTAGTAATATAAGATCAACTTCAGTATATGCCTCCGATTTAAATGGTGATGGAGATTTAGACGTCTTACAAGCTACACAATCTCAAAATAAAATATCGTGGTATGAAAATGATGGTAACTCCTATGATAATTTTGGTGGTGAAGGAATTATTTCATCCAATGCAACTTATGTCCAATCCGTTTTTGCTTCTGACCTTGATGGTGATGGAGATATGGATGTGTTATCAGCAAATCAAACTAGTAATTCAATAGTTTGGTACGAAAATATTAATGGTTTTGGGGATTTTGGAAGTGGACAGACAATAACGAACTTGGCTTATAATGCTAAATCTGTATACGCAGCAGATATAGATGGCGATGGCGATATGGATGTGATATCCGCTTCTAGTAACGATGGAGAAATAGCTTGGTATGAAAATATAAATGGTCTTGGCGGTTTTGGAAATCAACAAATTATAGCTGTTAATTCCGGAGCTTCATCGGTTTTTGCGGCAGATATTGATGACGATGGCTATATGGATATACTTTCAGGTTCATCGAGTAAGATTGCTTGGTATAAATACATGGGCACACAATTTAATAAAATTAATGGCACAATTAGAATTGACATGGATGCTAATGGCTGTGATGTTTCAGATGATGTTGTAAGTAATGTTATGGTTGTTACAGAAAGTGCTTCTGATAGTTTTGCTACATTTTCTTCAAGTAGTAATGGATTATTTCAGTTGTTTCCTAATGAAGGAGAATATACAACGACTATAACATCTCAATTACCAAATTACTATGTTTCCAACCCAACATCGCAAATCTCTAATTTTACTGGCGTTGGTAATACAGATACGGTAGATTTTTGTATAGAACCAATTGGTGCAATAAACGATTTAAATATAAGTATTTATCCTTTAAATAGCCCGACGCCAGGATTTGATACTAATTATCAACTAGTGTATAAAAATGTTGGAACAACTCAATTAAGTGGTTATGTTACTTTTGAGTTTGATGACAGTAAGTTAAATTTGTTAACGGTAAGTGAAACAATAGCTTCGCAAACAACAAATACAATCACTTTTGATTTTGATGATTTGAATCCATTTGAAACACGAACTATAGATTTAGAGTTTAATGTGCTTGCACCACCAACAACAGAGATCGGAGATGTTTTAAGTTCTAATGCAACCATTAATCCCATTTCTGGAGATGAAACAGAGGAAGATAATACATTCACTTTAAGTCAAACAGTCATAGGTTCGTACGATCCAAATGATATTCGTATTTTAGAAGGGGAACAAATTCTACTAGAAGATGCCGATAAATATTTGCATTACATCATTCGTTTTCAAAATACAGGAACAGCAAACGCTATTAATGTGAGAGTTGAAAGTGATTTGGATCCTAAACTAGATTGGACAACCCTACAATTAGAAAGCTTAAGCCATGATGGACGTGTGGAAATTAAGGATGGAAGTGACGTGAGTTTTATTTTTAACAATATCAACTTACCAGATAGTACTCAAGATGAACCTAATTCTCATGGTTTTATTGCTTTTAAAATAAAACCAAAACCAGATGTTGTAGTTGGAGATGTTTTTAATGCTATTGCAGATATTTATTTTGATTTTAATCCTGCTATTGTTACGAATATCGCTTCAACTGAAATTGTAGAAACTTTATCTGTAAGTGAATTTAAATCAAATGATATAATTATATATCCAAACCCAACTAATCAATTGGTGAATTTTGCAGGAACAATGCAAATGAAATCTATCACCATAATTGATATTAATGGTAGACAATTAAAGGATTATAACTTCCATTCTCCAAAAGTGTCATATCAAATAGACTTAAGTAGTTTAAGCAATGGTGTCTATTTTGTCCGAATTAAAACCGACAATGATATTCAAACTAAAAAACTTATTAAAAAGTAAATTGAATAAATGCCCATAATAGAATCCACTTACAAAGCACCTTATTTTTTTAGAAAAGGGTTTGTTGCGACTGTTTATTCAGGATTAATCAGACAAGTTAAAGACATTGTCCAAAAACGTGAACGCATCACCTTATCTGATGGCGATTTTCTAGATTTAGATTGGAGTTATTCTGATGAAAAAACAGAGAAGCTTATCATTATTTTACATGGCATGGAAGGTAGTGCACAACGTGCTTATGTTACTGGAACGGCCAAGCTTTGTAATGCGAATAAAATAGATGCTCTATCAGTTAATTTTAGAGGATGTTCTGGTGAAGATAATTTACTTTTTCAATCCTATCATTCAGGAGCAACCACGGATTTACAGGATGTTATTTCGCATGTTATTGGCACAAAAACGTATTCGGAAATCTATATCAAAGGCGTCAGTTTAGGCGGAAATGTCACTTTAAAATATTTAGGTGAATCCACTAACATTCCAACTGAAATTAAGGGAGGAATAGCCATTTCAGTACCATGCTATTTAGCAGGGTCTGCCAAGGAATTGCACACCATTAAAAACTATCCATTTCATGAAAAATTCAAACGCGATTTAGTCAATAAATTACGAGTAAAAAGTGAAAATCATCCCGACAAAATTTCCCTTAAAGATTTAAAAGCAATTAAAACGTTATACGATTTCGATAATTATTATACCGCTAAAGCCCACGGATTTAAAGATGGTGCCGATTATTATGAGAAAAGTAGTTCGCTGCAGTTTCTTCCAAATATTAAGATTCCCACTTTAATTATAAATGCGTTAAATGATTCCTTTTTATCACCTGAATGTTATCCGGTTAAAGAAGCTATAAATAACCCGTATTTATTTTTAGAAATGCCCAAGTATGGAGGTCACATGGGTTTTATTCAAACACGTGGTTCTTATTATAATGAGCTTCGGACTTTGGAGTTTATTCGCGAAAATTCGTGAAATTGGTATCGAAAAAACAGTTGCAATATTATGAAATTCGTGTCAAGTCTTATTTATAAGTCGCCAAATGCTTTACCTGTTCCTCAATAGCCGAAATAAACTCACTTTTAAGTTCTTTCACCAATTCAGAAACGTGAGGTGCGTTATGAATATTAGTCACACCTTGTCCAGCAGACCAAATCGTAGCCCAAGCTTTAGCATCATCTTTATGAACCGTTAATTCTTCTCCAAAATCTACTTTTTTCTCACGTGTTAACATGTCTTCGGTGATTCCCATGGCTTTTATGCTTGGCCCTAAAAAGTTGGCAGCAACACCGGAAATAGCAGCTGTATAAACAATATCATCAGCGCCTGCATCAATTATCATATCGCGATATTCTTGTGGTGCTTTGCTCTCTTGCGTGTTAATGAATCGCGTACCCATATAGGCTAAATCCGCTCCCATTTGTAAAGCAGATGCAATATCACGACCCGTACTAATAGTACCAGCAAGTAAAATGGTTTTCTTAAAGAAGCGTTTAATTTCTGCCACTAATGGCATGGGGTTAATAGTTCCTGCATGACCACCTGCACCTGCAGAAACAAGAATAAGTCCGTCTACACCAGCTTCTGCAGCTTTTTCTGCATGACGTTTTTTAATAATATCATGAAATACTAATCCGCCATAACTATGAACGGCATCTACTAGTTCTGAAACAGCACCTAGAGACGTAATAATTAATGGCACTTTATGTTTAACACACAGTTCTAAATCGGCTTGAACGCGTGGATTCGTATTATGAACAATCAAATTCACACCAAAAGGAGCTGCTTTCTTACCTGTTTCTTTTTCAAATGCTGCAAGCCCTGTTTTTATTTCTATGAGCCATTCTTCAAAACCTTCGCTCGTGCGTTGGTTTAAAGCTGGAAACGTTCCAACTATGCCGTTTTTACAACATTCAATTACTAATTGTGGTCCAGAAATTAAAAACATAGGTGCCGCAACAGCAGGTAATGTTAAGTCCTTTATAAACGATGCTTTACTCATTTTTTGTGTGTTTTGATTGGATACCAAATATAATTAAAACTAATTACAGGTTATTCATGAATTTATTAAGAATTTAGAATAAAATAAAAAGAGATTATAATTTCAAATTCTTTATTGAATCATTTTTACTACATTTAAGGAAATCAAGCAATTATGCTAAAAAAAGTCTTTGGAAGTGCGGTATTTGGCGTTGAAGCGACAACCATAACCGTCGAGGTAAATGTGGATAAAGGCGTTGGCTATCATTTGGTAGGATTGCCAGACAATGCCATTAAAGAAAGTAATTTCCGAATTGCAGCAGCACTTCAAAATAATGGTTATAAAATTCCCGGCAAAAAAATCATTATAAATATGTCGCCAGCCGATTTACGAAAGGAGGGAAGTGCTTACGATTTAACACTTGCCATGGGAATTCTAGCCGCTACCAACCAAATAAAAGCGGACGATTTAGAAGATTATTTAATTATGGGCGAACTATCTTTAGATGGCACGTTGCAACCCATAAAAGGGGCTTTACCAATTGCTATAAAAGCACATGAAGAAGGTTTTAAAGGGTTTATTCTGCCATCTCAAAATGCCAAAGAAGCTGCCATCGTTTCTGGACTGAATGTGTATGGAGTGGATACGATTTCACAGGTTATCGATTATTTTGATAAAGGTGAAGCATTAGAGCAAACCATTATTGATGTGAAGGAAGAATTTAATAAAAGTCTGAATTTTCCGGAGTTTGATTTTGCTGACGTGAAGGGTCAGGAAGGCATCAAGCGTTGTATGGAAATTGCTGCAGCTGGTGGTCATAATATTATATTAATCGGTCCGCCAGGTGCAGGAAAAACCATGTTAGCCAAACGTTTACCTAGTATTTTACCACCTATGACATTGCATGAAGCTTTGGAAACAACCAAAATTCATTCCGTGGTTGGCCGCGTAAAAGAAAACACAGGATTAATGGCACAAAGGCCGTTTAGAAGTCCCCATCATACGATTTCGAACGTCGCTTTAGTCGGAGGCGGAAGCTACCCACAACCAGGCGAAATTTCCATGTCACATAACGGTGTCTTGTTTTTAGATGAATTACCAGAATTTAAAAGAGACGTTTTAGAAGTTATGCGTCAGCCGTTAGAAGATCGGGAAGTCACCATTTCCAGAGCCAAGTTTACGGTTACCTATCCTTGTTCCTTTATGTTGGTGGCTAGTATGAATCCGAGTCCGAGTGGTTATTTTAACGATCCAAATGCACCTTTAACATCGTCACCGGCGGAAATGCAACGTTATTTAAGTAAAGTATCTGGACCGTTATTAGACAGAATTGATATTCATATTGAAGTGACACCAGTTCCTTTTGAAAAATTGTCAGATGAACGTAAAGGCGAATCATCTATTGACATTCGAAAACGCGTAACAGCAGCTAGAGAAAGACAAACTGAACGATTTTCAGATTCTGACAGTGTACATTACAATGCCCAAATGAATGTAAAGCAAATCCGAAAACATTGCCAATTGGATGATGCTTCCAAAGCGTTATTAAAAACAGCCATGGAACGTTTGAATTTGTCCGCTCGTGCTTACGATAGGATTTTAAAAGTTTCCAGAACCATTGCCGATTTAGAAGCCTGTCCCTCTATAAATGGTTCCCATATTAGCGAAGCCATTCAATACCGTAGTTTAGATCGCGAGGGTTGGTTAGGTTAAGTGAAAATTTTCTGACAGTTTGAAGGCTAATCGCCAATAAACACGATAGTTAAAAAATGAAATTAAATCATTTTATTTCTAGAAAAACAAAGCCTATTTCATTCTTTTTTATACTTTTAAGGTCTATTAATCAAACCAACCAAAAATGAAAAATGTATCCTTATTAATCATCGGTGCCATAATTGGCGCTTTAGCTACTTATTATTTCTGTCCTAATTGCGCTGGTCATGATGATGTGGTGGAAGGTATTGTTAAGCCTGCAGGGCTTATTACACCCGAAGAAGCTAAAACTTTAGACATTGCTTTTAACACGCGACACCAATTAATTAGCGAGCAAATTGTTATGCGTCCAGACAACCGATCGGCTTGGTGGTCTGTGGAAGACATTAAAAATTATATAAAATACGCAGAAAATCAATCCCATGAATTAGGTTACAGAATGGATGGTCTGCGTTTATATTTGGGTGCCTATCCAAATACCAATGAAGAAGGCGTTGGTTACACCACTATGTTTTTTGTACCAACAGGTATGCAAGCTTTATCTGAAGGTTCTAGTATGCCGTTTCATTTTAAACGCCAAGGAGGCGACATTCCTGGAGGTGATGGCTTGAATATGGCAGGCACTGGAAATCCACCGAGTGCCAATTACCCACAATAAATTATTTTATGGAAGAGTTTTTAAGAAGTAATTATATTATTTTATCGCTCTCCATTGAAGGTTTAGCCGCTATAATCGCTATTATTTGTTACAGAAAATATAAGCTTACAGTGGCTAAATTTTTTCTATATTTTTTAGTATATATATTTATTTGTGAAATTTTAAACACATATACGCATCAAATAATTGAAGGACCCTTGTACTTTCTGGAAGATACCGTTTTTGAAAAAAATCATTGGTGGACCACTTTATTTTGGAATATTGGATCTGTATTATTTTTTAGCTTTTTCTATCACAATTTAGTTGAAAAAGATAAGTTTAAAAAACTTATAAAATGGATGTGTATCGGATTTTTAGTTTTAGCTGTTTTTATAATTTCAACAAATTTTAGTCAATATTTTCAAGCCATGTTTCCCTCACTTCTTATTGCAGGAGGATTAGTTGTGTTAACTTGTGTTTGTCTGTATTTTTATGAATTATTGCAATCAGATAAAATTCTGAATTTCTATAAATCTATTTATTTTTATATTAGCACAACAATTTTTGTCTGGTGGCTTATTACGACACCTATAATATTTTATGATGTATATTTTACCACAGCCGATTGGAACTTTATAATTTTAAAATGGCAAATTTTTTTATTTGCAAATATGTTTATGTATTTAACCTTTAGCTTTGCTTTATTATGGTGCAAACCGGAGACCCATTAGTCAGCACAGCTGCTGAAAGATACTTGTTAATATACATGATTGGTGTATTGCTGCTTGTTTGTGCCCTTATTATATTAATTTTCATATTTTTTAATAAACGAAAAAACAAACTGCTTTTAGATAAAATTGAACGCGAACAAGCCTTTCAAGAAGAACTATCCAACACCCAAATTGAGATTCAGGAGCAAACACTAAAAAATATAGGTCAGGAGTTACATGATAATATTGGACAATTATTATCTGTTGCTAATATGCAGATGAGCATTATGAATATGCAAGTTCAGGAAAGTATTAAGGAGCAATTTACGGAAACTAAAAATGTAGTAAAAGAGAGTTTAAGTGAAGTGCGCGCGCTTTCTAAATCTTTAAATAGTGATGTGATTATTAATCGCGGTTTTCAAAAATCGGTTGAAAATGAAGTGGCACGTTTAAACAAATTACAATTATTATCAGCGGAATTAAAAATTGTAGGTGATGAAACGCATTTTGCTAATTCTAAAGACAGCATTATCTTATTCCGAATTATTCAAGAATTTATTTCCAATACCGTAAAATATGCTAATTCTGCCGGTTTAATGATAACTTTGGAATATCAACAAAATAACTTGTTAATTGAAATTGCAGATGATGGCAAAGGTTTTGATATTAATTCCGCTGAAAAAGGAGCAGGATTAATCAATATGAAAAATCGTGCGGATTTAATTCAAGCCGATTTTAATCTACATTCAGCTATAAAAGAGGGAACAACCTTAAAACTGAATTATCCGTATCGTGAAGAAACAAAACTAACCTTCTAAACAAGCATTCCAAACAGGATCATTTGGTAAAGGTGCTGTTACATCAATAAAATCATGAGAAACAGGGTGTGTAAATTTTAAGTGTCTGGCATGTAAACTTATACTACCATCTGGATTGCTTCGGTTAAAACCATATTTTAAATCGCCTTTTATTGGGCTTCCTATACTCGCTAATTGTACACGAATTTGATGATGACGACCCGTTTCTAAAGCCACTTCAATTAAATAATAGGTATCTAATGCTTTCAAAACCTGATAATGTAATATAGCTTTCTTGCTATCTGCTGATTTATTTGGAAATGCTGTGGATTTATTGTTCTTCGGATTTTTCCGTAACCAATGTGTTAAGGTATCGGCTTGTTTTTCTGGTTCATTTTTAACTAAAGCCCAATAGGTTTTATCGGCTTTTCTATCTACAAATAACTTGTTTAATCGTGGTAAGGCTTTACTGGTTTTTGCAAACATCACCACACCAGTTGTTGGCCTGTCCAATCTATGAACCACGCCTAAATACACATTTCCTGGTTTGTTGTATTTGTCCTTAATATAATCTTTAACCACATCGCTTAAAGGTGTATCGCCTGTTTTATCACCTTGAACAATATCACCAGCGCGTTTGTTGATGATGATTAAATGATTGTCTTCGTATAAGACTTGGAGGTTTGATTTGTTGGAGAGAACTTTTGACACGAATTACACGAATTTACACTAATTATTAATTTTCACTTCACACGAATTATTTCGCGGAGTTGCGCAGAGAAAAACGCAGAGTTTCACAGAGAATAATAGGCAAGCTTAAAACTTTGCGACTTTGTGGCTTTGCGAGAAAAACAGACACTGATTACACGTATTGTTTCCCAGAGATACACAGAAAAATGCACAGAGTAACTCAAAGAATATTTTATTTTTTAAAAGTTATATTTCAACTTAAAAACTTAACCTTCCTAACGGTAGGCTAATTAATAATAATAGAAATGTTTCAATAGCAATCCGAATTCAACCTTGAACCACAAACCAAAAACTTTGAACATTTCTAATACTGTTCCTCATCATTCGGAAAATCAACCGATTTCACATCTTTAGCATATTGCGAAATAGCATTGGTCATATCTTCATATAAATTCATATATCTGCGTAAAAAACGCGGATTAAATTCATGGGTCATACCTATCATATCATGTAAAACAAGCACTTGACCATCTACGCCTTTTCCAGCGCCAATTCCAATAACAGGAATGCTTACACTTTCGGCAACTTCTTGTGCTAATTTGGCTGGAATTTTTTCTAATACAATAGCAAAACAACCCGCTTTTTCAAGCATTAAAGCATCTTCTTTCAATTTATCAGCTTCTTCATCTTCTTTGGCACGAACGGTATAAGTCCCAAATTTATAAATGGATTGCGGTGTTAATCCCAAATGTCCCATAACTGGAATTCCCGCATTTAAAATACGCTTAATAGAATCTTTAACTTCTTTTCCACCTTCTAGCTTTACGGCATGTCCGCCACTTTCTTTCATAATTCGGATAGCAGAACGCAAGGCTTCTTTCGGATCACTTTGGTAACTTCCAAAGGGTAAGTCCACAACTACTAAAGCACGATCTACAGCACGAACTACAGAGGATGCGTGATAAATCATCTGATCCAACGTAATCGGCAAAGTTGTTTCGTGTCCAGCCATAACATTACTAGCAGAATCACCAACAAGAATCACATCTATTCCAGCACCATCAACAATTTTAGCCATGGTATAATCATAAGCTGTTAACATGGATATTTTTTCGCCTTTGGCTTTCATATCCACTAATGTTTTTACGGTAATGCGTTTGTACTGTTTTTTGGCTACTGACATAAGTTTGGTTTAAAATGCACGTAAAATTAATAAATTAAGAGTGGATACCGTTAATTTTTTAAGTATTTCAATAAAATAGGCTGCTATTACACAAACTATTCAATCCGTTTGAAAAATCATTTAACAATCTGTTAAATTCACACTTACTGCAAGTCCGCCTTCACTGGTTTCTTTGTATTTGGAATTCATGTCTTTAGCAGTTTCCCACATGGTTTGAACCACTTTATCTAAAGGCACTTTTACATTTTTAGGATCGGTGTCCAAGGCTAATTCAGCGGCATTAATGGCTTTAATTGCTCCCATAGAGTTGCGCTCAATACACGGTATTTGTACTAAACCACCAATAGGATCGCAGGTGAGACCTAAATGATGTTCCATAGCTATTTCAGCCGCAATTAATACTTGATCTGGTGTGCCACCCATTAATTCACAAAGTGCTCCAGCTGCCATGGCAGAGGACACGCCAATTTCAGCTTGACAGCCGCCCATGGCTGCAGAAATGGTTGCTCCTTTTTTAAATATGGATCCAATTTCACCAGAAACTAATAAGAACTTCTTAATATGTTCAAAATCGGCGTCATGGTTTTCAATAACTAAATAATACATTAAAACAGCTGGAATTACACCAGCACTTCCGTTTGTTGGCGCTGTAACAACACGACCTAAAGCCGCATTTACTTCATTTACAGCCAAAGCAAAACAGCTAACCCATTTTAATATTTGTCGGAATTTAACTTCTGTCTGACGAATGCTTTGTAACCACGTTTCAGGGGAATCATAAGGCACGCCATTATTTAATTTCTCATGCATATCATAAGCACGACGACGCACATTTAAGCCACCAGGCAAATTACCTTCTGTATGACAGCCAACGTACATACATTCCAACATGGTATTCCAGATACGTTTTAATTCAAAATCAATCGTTTCTTCATCACGAATAGACTTTTCATTTTCTAAAACCACACCGGAAACAGGTAGATTTAACTGCTGGCAAAATTCAAGTAATTTCACACCATTTTCAACAGGATATGGGAATGTACAATAGAATAAAATTTTATTGGCTTTGGAATTCTGACGTTCTTCTTGAACAACAAATCCACCACCAATGGAGTAATAGTACGCATGGGATTTTCTGCCATCAATAACGGCTGTAAAACGCATACCATTAGCATGAAATGGTAAAAATTTTCTGTTAAAAATAATATCTGTTTTCGGATTGAAATCTATAGTGCGTTCGTTATTTAAATGCAGTTTATGGGTATTATTTATAGAAGCTATTATAACATCAATCGTATCCACAGGAATATATTCAGGATCTGCACCGCTTAAACCTAACATAACGGCATAATCTGTAGCATGGCCTTTTCCAGTTAAGGACAACGAGCCGTATAAATCTACGGTGATGCTTTCTACTTTTTCAAACCGGTTTTTAGATTTTAATTCCGCAATCCATCTTTCGGCAGCACGCCAAGGACCTAATGTGTGTGAACTAGATGGTCCAACACCAATTTTTAGCATATCAAAGACAGAAATACACTCCATATTATACTCATTTTAGATTAACTACAAATATACATTTAGTTTATGATGATTTTCAAGAAACCCAAGTATATTCCAAAGGAATTTAACCTAACGTTTTTCAAATTCTGTAATATTAAAAACTTCCATCACATTATTAATATTTGAGGTATCTATACGACTAATGGCATCAGCTGGTAAAATAATTACTCTAAACATTTGATTTTGTGTAAATTCATTTCCTAGAGTTGATAAATCGAAATTACCATCTATAAGTATTTCAACATCAGCGAAAGTATGGTTAAATACATACTGAATAATGTTTGAGTCTTCGAGGAAAAAATTTTGGGGAAGCGGAGACCAAGCTTCAGTTGGCACACCATCGATTTCTACAATGTTTTCCAATCTATAAATCAAAACGGCATCGCTATCTAAAATATCAAACGGTAAGTTTATAAAGGCTTCCTGTAAGCCACTGTCATTAAAATATTCGAAATCAACAGTTCTTTCGAAAGAAAGTGCAGCATATTCATCGGCATCAATACCATTAAACCCATCTCTACCTGGAGGGCCTTCTGGGCCTTCACAAGACGTTAAAACTAAGACAAACACAAATAATAGTGTTACTAGATTTTTCATAATCATTATTTTTTTAGGATTTAAAAATACTAATAATTCACGTCATACGCGCGCTTTAAATATATATTAACATAGGAATCTGACATCGTGTCACTTTTTTTGTCATGGCACAATCATTGTCTTATACATTCCGAAAATAATTAAGAACACAACACTTCCGATTCATATCGGAAAATACAAATTAAAATAAATAACTATTATGAGTAAAATTATTGGAATCGATTTAGGTACAACTAACTCTTGTGTTTCTGTAATGGAAGGTAATGAGCCAGTTGTAATACCAAATGCAGAAGGTAAAAGAACAACACCATCTGTGATCGCTTTCGTTGAAGGCGGTGAAATTAAAGTTGGTGATCCAGCAAAACGTCAAGCCGTTACCAATCCAACAAAAACGGTTTATTCTATTAAGCGTTTTATGGGTAATAAGTTTTCTGAATCTTCAAAAGAAGCAGGACGCGTACCTTACAAAGTAGTAAAAGGAGATAACGATACTCCACGTGTAGATATTGATGGTCGTTTATATACACCACAAGAATTATCAGCTATGATTCTTCAGAAAATGAAGAAAACTGCTGAAGATTATTTAGGTCAAGATGTAACACGTGCTGTAATTACAGTACCTGCTTACTTTAATGACTCACAACGTCAAGCAACTAAAGAAGCTGGAGAAATTGCAGGTTTAAAAGTAGAACGTATTATTAACGAACCTACTGCTGCTGCTTTAGCTTATGGAATGGACAAAAAGGGAACTGATCAGAAAATCGTAGTATTCGATTTTGGTGGTGGAACTCATGATGTATCTATTTTAGAATTAGGTGATGGTGTATTTGAAGTATTATCAACTGAAGGTGATACACATTTAGGTGGTGATGACGTAGATGAGAAAATCATTGATTGGTTAGCTGATGAATTCAAATCTGAAGAAGATATTGACTTACGTAAGGACCCAATGGCTTTACAGCGTTTAAAAGAAGCTGCTGAAAAAGCGAAGATTGAATTATCATCTGCTGCACAAACAGAAATTAACTTACCATATGTTACGGCTACAGCTAGTGGACCAAAACACTTGGTACGTACATTAACACGTTCTAAATTTGAGCAGTTAATTGACGATTTAGTAAAACGTACTATTGCACCTTGTGCATCTGCCATGAAAGCTGCTGGTTTATCAGTAAGCGATATTGATGAAGTTATTTTGGTTGGTGGATCAACACGTATTCCTGCAGTTCAGGAAGCTGTTGAGAAATTCTTCGGAAAAAAACCAAGTAAAGGTGTTAATCCAGATGAAGTAGTTTCTTTAGGAGCTGCCATTCAAGGTGGTGTTTTATCAGGTGATGTTAAAGATGTATTGTTATTAGATGTAACACCATTATCATTAGGTATTGAAACAATGGGTAACGTTATGACGAAGCTTATTGAGTCTAACACAACAATTCCTACTAAAAAATCGCAAGTATTCTCTACAGCAGCTGATAATCAGCCGTCTGTTGAAATCCATGTGTTACAAGGAGAGCGTGCTATGGCAGCCGATAACAATACAATTGGACGTTTCCATTTAGATGGTATTCCTCCAGCACAACGTGGTACACCGCAAATTGAAGTAACCTTTGATATTGATGCTAATGGTATCATTAAAGTATCGGCAACTGATAAAGCGACAAACAAAACACAAGATATTCGTATTGAAGCATCTTCAGGATTATCAGAAGAAGAAATTCAAAAAATGAAAGCGGATGCTGAAGCAAATGCCGATGCAGATGCGAAAGCAAAAGAAACTGCTGAAAAATTGAATGCTGCTGATGCTATGATTTTCCAAACAGAAAGTCAACTGAAAGAATTTGGTGAAAAATTATCTGATGATAAGAAAAAGCCAATTGAAGAAGCACTTGAAGAATTGAAGACAGCTTACGAAACAAAAGATATCGCAGTTATTGATCCGGCTTTAGAGAAAATTAACGAAGCATGGAAAGTAGCAAGCGAGGAAATGTACAAAGCACAAGCGGATGGCCAACAAGGTGGTCCAGAAGCAGGTCCTGATGCCAATGCAGAAGGCGAGACTAACGAAGGAAGCGACGTAGAAGACGTGGATTTCGAGGAGGTGAAGTAAGCAGAGAACAATTATTTGCAAAACAAATAATTTGTGAATCGCTTATACTCAACGTGATTGAGTATCCTTTTAAATAAATAGTAAAAGCGCAATCAGAAATGATTGCGCTTTTTTTGTGTCAAATAATTCTTAATTAGTATAATATATTGAATTTTAATCAATTAAATTTGGTTTTATATTTTATATTTTCATGGCATAACCATTAAATTTATGCAATATTAATATTTTTTCGAAAATCAAATTTAGCATTTGCATTTTCAGTCCTAATGTTTGTAGTATCATGTACTCAATATGATATGAATAACTCTAAAAGAAGTTTCAATTATTCATTTTTTGAATCGTATTTAGTTTCAGAAAATGATTACTCTGATATTAACTTAAGTGAAGACGAGTTTACTAAATATAATACTTATGCTATTTTCTTTGAAGTAATAAAATATGAGAATCCTCAAATTTTTGAACGTCTAGATAGTGGAAATTGGCTTACCTGTATAGTAGCTATGATAGTTTGGGTGGCTTCATTAATTGGATTTGTTTTAGGTTGTATAACAATTTTTTTATGTGCATTAGCTGCATTTGCATTTGGTGCTGCTACAGTTGAAGTTGTTCTTGAATGTGTACCTGATACACCATAAAAATTAGAATTATGATAAAAATTTCAAATAAAATTACAGTTACATTGGTAATATTTTGTTTCAGTTTAGCATTGATTTTTAGCTTTATATCAGTGCTCAATTTTAATAATATTAGTTTCTATTCATATTTTTATAAAACATTTTTAGTATTAACTTTAGTTGGCGTATTTATTAACAATTTAATACAGTCGGAGGATACCAATTATGAAGCAAGTAATATGTTTGTTAGATTCTTTTCTTCACCAGCAATAACATTTATTGGTATGCTACTAGTAGTTTTAGGTTTTACTTTTTTAATATTAAATCTAATTAAAAATGGACTTTATGAAGGTAGATTAAACCTTTACTACCAAATAATGTCAATGCTATTATTACTGGCTGCTTTTATAATATTTGTATACGATCATGTAAATATGTTAAATAAAAAGAGAAATTAACTAACGTAATAAGATTATTTAAACGCGATCACCCGATATTTATCGGTTGATCGCGTTTTTTTTATGCTCAAACCTAACAGGTCTCGAAGACCTGTTAGGTTTTTTTGTAACCACTAATTATAGGAGTTAGAAACAACGTGTTGAGGAAACTAAATTTACAATCATAAACTATGCATGCATAATAAATTCCATTATATTTGCTTTATAATATAAAACGGAAATACATGTCAACCCAACTCACCGAACTTCTTAAAATAAAACACCCAATTATCATGGCACCTATGTTTTTGGTTTCCAATACAGCTATGGTTATTGAAGGGATGAAAAGTGGCATTGCGGGCTGTATTCCAGCATTGAACTATAGGACTTTAGATGACTTACGAGCTTCTATAATTGAATTAAAAGCAGCAAAAGTGGAGGCCTGCCTGCCGGATGGCATGGGAGGTGCATTTGGATATAATCTTATTGTAAATAAATCCAACGTCAAGTATAAAGAGCAATTACGTGTTATTTGTGAAGAAGGTTGCGATTTCATTTTAACCTCTTTAGGAAGTCCAGAAGAAACCATTAGAGAGGCTCATGCCGTAGGGATTAAAGTGTTTTGTGACGTAACCGATTTACATTTTGCTAAAAAAGTAGAACTGTTAGGTGCTGATGCTGCTGTTGCAGTAAATAGTGAAGCTGGTGGGCATCGTGGTAATTTATCACCAGAAGAATTAACAAGTTTACTGCATAAAGAATTGAATATTCCAGTCATTTCCGCTGGAGGTGTGGGTTGCAAAGCAGATATAGACACCATGTTAAGCTATGGCGCAGCAGGTGTTTCTGTAGGAAGTCCGTTTATTGCTTCACTTGAAGCTGGTGTAACTGAAGACTATAAGCAAGCCTGTGTGGATTATGGTGCGGACGATATTGTTATGACAGAACGTATTTCAGGAACACCATGTACGGTAATCAATACGCCTTATGTGCAGAAAATTGGAACAAAATCAACGGGATTAGAAAAGCTTTTAAATAAAAACAAAACGCTTAAAAAATGGGTGAAAATGGTTCGTTTTTATATCGGGATGAAAGCCACTGAAAAAGCAGCTTTACAAGCAACTTATAAAACAGTATGGGTAGCTGGACCTAGTATTGAACATACCAAAGCTATTTTGCCGACACGTGAGATTATTGAAAATCTGACTAATTAATAGTTACACCAAACCGTTAATTAATTCAACGTTTACAACATGTTTGCCTTCAAAAGGGACTAATTGCAACCGGTTTCCAAATAATTCGGTAGCGCGAGTTTCTTCGTGATGGATGCGTTCTTCATTTAAATATTCATCTTCAGTACCATAAATAAGTGATACTTTGGTTGATGCATCTAAATATTGAAAATCAGCAGCCACTAATTCTTTTGGAATTCCGCCAGAATGCAATACCAATTGGGAACATTTCAGTTGGCGTTTGGCAAGATATCGCGTTGCAACACTCACACCTTGTGAATAACCTAATACAATTAAATTTATTCCGTCAGGAATGCCTTCCGCTTCTAGAACGGAATCAAAATAAGTCATAATATTTTCGGTGTCTTTAACCGTGGTTTCTTTAGTCAACCAACTAGCTCCAACATGTTTAAATCTTGGTGGTGTATAGTATTTACTTGGTGCTTGAGGAGCAATAATATAATTTTCTTCAGCAGATAAGCCCTGGAAATATCTTAAAAAATAACGACTTAAATAGCCCATCCCATGACAAACAAACCAGACGTTTTTTGTAGATGCCGTTAATGTATTTAATGTGGCATAACTATTCGTGGTGGTGTAGGATATTTCCTTTTCAGTTAGATTCATTTGTTGTTGGTGTTTTGTACTTTTACATTTCGATTTAAAAATACAGAATTTTATGTCCATATCTAAAGAAGCCAAACTTAAGGAAATCAATGCGGTTTGCAAAAATACCTTAATGGAAACCCTAGAAATTAGTATTTCCGATTTTGGCGATGATTATTTAATAGCCAAAATGCCTGTAAATTCTCGAGTATATCAACCAGATGGTGTGTTACATGGTGGTGCAACTGCTGCATTAGCGGAAAGTGTTGGTAGTTTTGCTTCACATTTATTTTCAAATTTAGACGAAGTATTTGTTCGTGGTACAGAAATTACAGCCAATCATTTAAAAAGTGTAACTGAAGGTCATGTATTTGCCAAAGCGACCTTTTTGCACAAAGGAAGAACCACGCAATTAATAGATATTCGGGTAACGGACGACCATGATAACTTGATTTCAGTATGCCGTTTGTCAACTATTTCTTTGCCTAGAAAAAAGTAAACAATCATAGAATTGTTAAAGACCTACAGAAAAGAAATTATGATATGCTATTGCGATATTAAGTTACTATGACAAATTCCCTCAATAAACTAATAACTCATTAACCCAATACCCAACAATATGAATCCTTCTGATTTTTTCCAGAAACTTCAAAATCAGTTTGCAAATAATTTACCTTTTGTAGCCTATAGAAATCCTAATGAGTCGATAATTAAAACGTTTTTGCAGCACGATGATACGGTTTATGAAACCACAGATTTCTCTGAAAGTGGATTTGTTTTCTCACCCTTTAATATAGAAGAAACTAGTGTTTTAATTCCTGTTGAAGCATCGATAATTTTAGAATCTAAAAGTGATATTATTGAAGAATCACCAATGAATTCTGTTGCTTCCGAAGTTATTCAGACACCTGATATTACTTCAGCAAAGCAAAACCATATTACTTTAGTTAAAAAGGGGATTGAAGCTATTCATAAAGGCACATTTGAAAAAGTAGTGTTATCGCGGCAAGAATCGGTTACTATTTCAGAAACTAATCCTATTAAAATTTATAAAAGGTTACTAGAAACCTATCCAACCGCTTATGTGTATGTGTGGTTTCATCCTAAAGTAGGATTGTGGTTAGGCGCTACGCCAGAAACTTTGCTTCATATTGAAAATAACCAATTCAGCACGATGGCACTGGCTGGAACGCAAGTTTATAAAAATACAGCAGATGTGGTTTGGGAAGACAAAGAATTGGAGGAACAACAAATTGTCACCAATTTTATAGTTTCAAATCTAGAAAAGCAGTTAGACAATTTAAAAGTTTCTGAAGTGGAAACCGTAAGAGCTGCAAATTTACTGCATTTAAAAACGCACATTTCTGGTCGTGTGAATTCTGATGCTTCAAACATAAAAAAGATCATTGAAATTTTGCATCCAACACCAGCTGTTTGCGGTATGCCAAAAGGAGTAGCTAAACAATTCATCCTTGAAAATGAACATTACAAACGCGATTTTTATACAGGCTTTTTAGGTGAATTAAACATTAAGAAATCCATTTCAAGAAACACCAACAGACGCAATGTTGAAAATAACGCTTATGCCAGTATTAAAACGGTTTCAAATCTGTTTGTAAATCTGCGTTGCATGCAAATTCAAAACAAGGAAGCCCTTTTATACATTGGAGGAGGCATCACAAAAGACTCAAACCCCAATATGGAATGGGAGGAAACCATTGCTAAATCGGTGACAATGAAAAAGGTATTACAATAATTTTTTATAAGGTAGCTATTTGCTATTTTTACGCTTAGATTCAATCTTACATGCAATACCCAAAAATTCCGCTTGCGCAAACCATTGTTCTGCTTTGCAAAGCTAAAAACATTCAACATATTGTTATTTCACCAGGTAGTAGAAATGCACCTGTAACTATCGGTTTTACACACGATGATTATTTTACCTGCTACAGTATTGTAGATGAACGTTGTGCTGCCTTTTTTGCATTGGGAATTGCGCAACAAATCCAAAAGCCTGTAGCTGTAGTTTGTAGTTCGGGTAGTGCACTTTTAAATTACTATCCTGCTATTGCTGAAGCATATTACAGTCATATTCCGTTAGTTGTTTTATCGGCTGATAGACCGAAACATTTAATTGGAATAGGTGATGGGCAAACCATTAACCAAACCGATGTTTATAAAAATCATATAATTTATACGGCAAATTTGAGTTCTCAAATGGATGCCGAATTTAAAAATCGTGATGAAGATGAACCAGCCATTCTTAAAACACTTGAAAACAAATTAGAACGCTTTTTAGGTAGAAAACAGGAATTACAACAGGAAAATGAAACGGAAATCAATAAAGCACTCAACAAGGCTTTGTCTAAACGTGGTCCTGTTCATATTAATATGCCGTTTCATGAACCGCTTTATGAGTTAACGGATACCTTAAGTGTGAATCCAAAAATCATTGAATTAAACAAGCGTGCAAGTAAAGTAGACGACTTTATTTATAATGAATGTTTAGATGCTTGGAATAGTGCAGCCAAAAAAATGGTTTTAGTAGGTGTGAATCCACCAAACGAACTTGAACAAAAATGGTTGGATGAATTGGTAAAAGATAATAGTGTTATTGTATTTACTGAAACAACTTCTAATATTCATAATCCAGGGCTTTTCAATAGTATTGATACCATGATTGCGCCTTTAGAAGAAGATGACTTTAAAGCGTTGCAACCTGATATTTTACTGACCTTTGGCGGACTTGTAGTCTCAAAAAAAATTAAAGCTTTTTTAAGAAGTTACCAACCAAAGCAACATTGGCATATTGATCGCGATTATGCAAATGACACATTTTTTTGTTTGGAGAAACATATTGAAACAACACCTAATAATTTCTTCGAAACCTTCTTACCCCAAATCACGCATTTTGTAAAAAGTGATTATAAGGCCACTTGGGAGCAGATTAGACATTATAGAAAAGAAAAACATAGTAACTATTTAAACGAAATTCCGTTTAGCGATTTTCAAGTGTTTGAGGCATTATTTAAAAGTTTACCACATAATCTGGCATTGCAACTGGGGAACAGTTCAACTATAAGGTATGCACAGCTTTTTGACATTCATAAATCTATAAACGTGTTTTGTAATCGTGGCACCAGTGGTATTGATGGCAGTACATCTACAGCTATTGGTTGTGCAGTTGGCCAAGAAAAACAAACGGTATTAATCACTGGCGATTTAAGCTTCTTTTACGATAGTAATGCGCTTTGGAATAATTACATTCCTAATAATTTTAGAATAATTATCGTGAATAATCAAGGAGGTGGAATTTTTAGAATTTTGCCAGGAAATAAAGATTCAGAAAATTTCGAAAACTTTTTTGAAACTACCCATGATTTCACAGCCAAACAACTGGCTACTATGTATGGCTTTCAATATGGAACTGCAGCTAATGCCATTCAACTTAAAAATAAATTAAAAGATTTTTATAAAGAATCAGATCAACCAAAAATATTAGAAATATTTACACCACGTACAGAGAATGACGAGGTGTTATTGAATTATTTCAAGTTTATTAAGTAATTGTTAAAATGACGGTGTATTTTTTAAATACTTCATTTTTAGGTATATTGATTATTAATCTTAATTTTTAAAATCATGAGTAAAAGAGACGAATTAATAGCTAAATATGCAGCCGATTTAAAAGATAAATTAGGCGTAAATGCAGATATGGATTTACTGACAAAAGTAACTATTGGCTGTGGACCATCTATTTATAATGCGGATGCAGCAACGGTTTCAGGTTCAGATGCATCGGAATTAGCAACGGTAAAAAACAATTTCTTAATTAAAAAACTCGGATTAAAAGATAGTCCAGAATTAGATAAAGGAATTGATATGGTTATGGAACAATACGGAAAATCCAATCGTAATAAGTACCGAGCAGTTGTATATTACCTATTAACCAAACATTTCAAAAAGGAGTCTGTTTACTAGATCTTCATAACATATTTAAAACGCCACTTCTTCAAGTGGCTTTTTTTTATACCTAAATTTAAAATATTGAGGATATTTCTAAATCCATAAAAACAGATACACAAGATATCTCATAAAATAGTACCTTTGTCTCATGATAAAAATTGGAGAATACAATACATTAGAAATCCTTCGCGAAACCGAACCAGGATTATTCTTGGAAGATGCGGATGGAAATGAGGTTTTATTACCAAACCGTTATGTCCCGAAAGAATTTAAAATTTGGGATAAACTGGATGTATTTGTGTATTTGGATAATGAAGAACGTCTAGTTGCCGTTACGGACAAACCGTATATTCAACGTGGTGAGTTTGCAGTATTACGCTGTAATGCCGTTACAGAACATGGTGCTTTTTTAGATTGGGGAATGGTTAAAGAGTTATTCTGTCCATTTAGAGAACAGGCCTTTAGTATGAAAAAAGGTGGCTGGTATTTGGTGTATTGTTTTCTAGATGATGAGTCTAATCGTTTAGTTGCTTCTAGTAAAACCAATCAGTTTTTAGATAATAAAGAATTAACGGTTGAAGCTTTTCAAGAAGTGGATTTAATAGTTTCGCATCCATCTGATATTGGTATGAATGTGATTGTGAATAAAAAACATCAAGGGTTAATTTTTAACGATGATATTTTTCAAGACCTTTCCATTGGCGACCGATTAAAAGGCTATGTTAAGAAAATCCGACCTGATAATAAATTGGATATTGGTTTAGGTAAAATGGGTTACCGGAGTATTGAACCGAATGCCGATTTAATTATGAAGGAACTCGAAGATCATGGTGGTTATTTAAACCTAACTGACAAATCTGATCCAGATGCTATAAAGAATGCGCTTCAAATGAGTAAGAAAAGCTTTAAGAAAGCTGTAGGAACGCTTTACAGACAAAAACTTATTGAAATTAAGGAGGACGGCATTTATTTAATAGAATAAGTCTTTTTCATTTTCCGTGAGTATATAAAATAAAAAATCGATTATAAATTAGATATTTATAATCGATTTTTTTTATGATATTAAATAACTATTACAATTTCAATTTCTTCTTTAAATCGTTAGTAACAGCATCTTTATGCACCATTACTGAAATGGTTTTCAAACGCATAAAAGCTTCACTCATATATATATAACCGTCATTGGCAACCCGACTTTCATCCGTTCCCCATGAATTTTTCACCTTATAATATATCGTACCATTTTGATCTTTTAGCATACCAGTAATATGCATCAAATGATCGTCTGTAGTTGCATAGTTTTCAAATTCTTGCTGTCTGTAATCTGGAGTAATGATTTTCTCTGGACGTACGCTAATAATAGCTTCAGCAGCAGTTGCATCATCTTCTGGAATTACAGCAATACCATGTTTAGCAGAGAATGTTTTTTCACTCACATCACAATCTAATTCAACCGTAAAACCGTTTTCTAAAGCGTGGTTAATGGTGGACATCAGTTCATCTAATTGCACGTTATAAAAACTACCATTGGAGAAATTATCAGGAATATTTAAAATGAATTGGGAGTAAAACGGCTTGTGTGTAAATGAGGTTATGCTCACATAATTATCAGGATTAATTTTCGTCATGGCCTGAAACGATTTTGGTGTATATTCCACACCTTCATATTTAAAGGTGGTAATATCTTTCCCTAAATAGGTGTCTAAAGTACTGTTTACAACTGCTTGCCATTTAGGCGATAAACGCCTTCCTGGATTTTCAATATAAACGTCCAACATACCATTTAAAACCGCAACCATTTCAGCATGATTATGTCCAGTTGCACCAGTTTCCATCCCACTATACACAGATTGTGGTACCAAACCATAATCCCGAATACTATTCATAACATCATGAGCCAAACCACCTTCACTAAATTGTGCTTTTCCTTGACGCATAACATAATTCCATGCTTTTTTAGGATAGGTATGACGGACTTGAAACATTTCAGAAATATCAATTTGTTTTCCCGTTAATCGGATCACTTCACTTTCTAAAAATGACGATGTTGAAAAACTCCAACATGTTCCCGTATTTCCTTGGCTGATCACATCCGTCGCATCTAAATCGATTACCGATTCAAAGGTATAGCTTTGTGAAAAACTGGTTGTGAAAGTAAAAAGAAAAGCGAATAAAAACAGAATATGTCTCATGGTACTGAATTGTTAGATAAATAATAATTATTTTTGACAAAAATAAAGAAAATGAGTGTAGCAAACTGGAAAACGGTTAAAGAATATGAAGACATCACCTACCAGAAATCTGATGGTGTGGCACGCATTGCTTTTAACAGACCAAATGTTCGAAATGCGTTTCGTCCAAAAACGACTAGTGAGTTATATGATGCCTTTTACGATGCACATGAAGATGTGAATATTGGTGTCGTATTATTATCGGCTGAAGGTCCTTCAACCAAAGATGATGTTTATAGTTTTTGTTCAGGAGGCGACCAAACAGCACGTGGTCATCAAGGTTACGTTGGTGATGATGGTTATCATAGACTTAATATTTTGGAAGTACAACGTTTAATTCGTTTTATGCCAAAAGCCGTTATTGCAGTTGTTCCCGGATGGGCAGTTGGTGGTGGACATAGTTTACATGTGGTTTGCGATTTAACACTAGCTAGTAAAGAACACGCTATTTTTAAGCAAACTGATGCCGATGTTACCAGTTTTGATGGTGGTTACGGATCAGCTTATTTAGCAAAAATGGTTGGACAGAAAAAAGCACGTGAAATTTTCTTTTTAGGTAGAAATTATTCAGCTCAAGAAGCTTTTGATATGGGCATGGTCAATGCCGTTATTCCACATGACGAATTGGAATCGACCGCTTATGAGTGGGCTCAAGAAATTTTAGCCAAGTCGCCAACATCTATAAAAATGCTCAAATTCGCTATGAATTTAACAGACGATGGTATGGTTGGTCAGCAAGTTTTTGCTGGTGAAGCTACGCGTTTAGCATATATGACAGACGAAGCCAAAGAAGGTCGTGATGCCTTTTTAGAAAAACGTAAGCCTAATTTTCCTAAAAAATGGATTCCTTAAATAACGTCTATGCCATCAATAAAACATTGGGTTTCAGCAGCAAGATTACGCACCTTACCATTATCCATTTCAGGAATTATTCTTGCCACAAGCTTTGCAGCTTATAATGGTTATGTAAATTGGTATATTTTTGTTTTAGCACTTTTAACAACGGTTGCACTACAAGTACTGTCCAACTTTGCTAATGATTATGGCGATGGTGTTAAAGGTACCGATAATGATGAACGTGTAGGTCCTCAACGTGCTTTGCAAAGTGGAAACGTATCTCCAGACGAAATGTTTTTAGCAATAAAAATTAATATTTTAGTCATTATAGCTTTAGTGGTCATCCTACTTTTTTGTGCTTTTGGTATGCGTCATTTTTTATACACCATGCTATTTTTGGCCATAGGAGCACTTTCAGTTTATGCCGCAATTAATTATACGGTTGGCGACTCTGCATATGGTTACAAAGGTCTAGGTGATGTATTTGTGTTTATATTCTTCGGATTAGTAAGTGGTTTAGGTACGTATTTTTTATACACCTTAAAAATTGATCATGTTATTATTTTACCAGCTTTTACCATTGGATTATTGAGTGTAGCTGTTTTGAACTTAAATAATATGCGTGATATTATATCGGACAAAAAATCGAATAAAATTACGTTAGCCGTAAAGCTCGGTTTAACTAATGCCAAACGCTATCATTATATATTAATTTGTGGTGCTATTCTTCTTTCCGCCGCATTTGCAATTTTATATTATGTTTCGCCATATAATTTGATGTTTATGGTTATGTATATTCCATTGGTGAAGCACTTATTCTATGTTAGAAAAACTGTGAACCCTTCATTATTAGATTCGGAATTAAAAAAAGTGGCTATTTCTACATTTCTACTCGCTATTTTAATGGGAGTTGGCTATATTATTTAGTAGAATTTATCGCCATCACTTCATAAAATTGTTCTAGATTTTGTATTTTTCAATACCTAATTTAAAACCCTCTTACAATGAAAATCACATTTTACGGTCATGCCAGTTTAGGAATAGAAGTAGATGGTGTTCATATTCTTGTGGATCCTTTTATTACTGGTAATGAGAAAGCCAAACATATAGATATTAACACCTTAAAAGCCGATTATATTCTATTAACTCATGCACACCAAGATCATATTTTGGATGTGGAAACGATTGCCAAAAATACAGATGCCGTTATTGTTTCTAATTTTGAAATTGTAACCCATTTTCAAAATAAAGGGCTTGAAGGACATCCAATGAATCATGGTGGTTCGTGGGACTTCGAATTTGGTGTCGTGAAATATGTAAATGCTATTCACACCTCTTCATTTCCTGATGGCAGTTATGGTGGGCAACCAGGAGGCTTTGTTATTGAAGGCGAACATAAAAACATCTACATTGCCGGAGATACTGCATTAACCATGGATATGAAACTCATTCCACTACGTACCAAGTTAGATTTAGCCATTTTACCAATTGGCGATAATTTCACCATGGGAATTGATGATGCTATTTTAGCCAGTGATTTTGTTCAATGTGATAAAGTGTTAGGCTACCATTTTGACACATTTGGTTATATAGAAATTGATCATGAAATAGCAAAACGCAAGTTTTTTGAAAAAGATAAAGATTTAATGTTATTGGAAATTGGTGATAGTTTGGAGTTATAATTAAAAAACGTATTCAAAACTGTAACAAACCTAAAAAGTGTTTGTCTTTAAGGATATACTAATCTAAATACGCATTATGAATTCCTTTTTAAAAAGTACGTCACAAATTATCACCATTTTTTTTATTACCCTTTTTTTAAGTGCCAACCTGGTTGTTGGACAAAATAAAACCTTTAGCGTTAAAACGTTTGACAAAGTTATTATTAGTCCACATATAGAAGTTGTTTTTAAAACTGGCGATAAAGAAGAAGTGGTTATTGAAATGATAAGCGAACCTTTAGATGAAATTAATGTAGAAGTTAAAAACAAAACACTCCAAGTTTATTTGGATGATGCTAAAATCATTACCGAAAATGATAAAGAAAAAAGCACCAAACACAGAACGGTTGAGGCTTATAAAGGAACGGTTGCAAGAGCAACTATTTACTATAAAAAAGTAAAATCGTTTTCTTTAAGAGGCGAGGAGCGTTTTAATTTTGAAGATGCCATCATATCAGATAAAATCACCTTTAATATTTATGGCGAATCTCAAGTAACTATGAAACATGTGACATTAAAAGATTTAAAAGTATCCATATATGGCGAAAGTTATTTAGTTATTGAAAAGGGTAGTATTGAAAACCAAAAAATAATTGGTTATGGTGAAAGTACGGTCGATTTTTCACAGGTAAATAATAAGGAAACCAAAATAACGGCTTATGGCGATGGTAGTTATCAATGCAATGTGTCTGATAAGCTTAAAATAGTGTCATACGGCGAACCAACAATAACCTATAAAGGAAGTGCTAAAGTAGAAAGTGGTTTATCATTTGGGGAAGTGGAAATTGTAAAAATAGATTAGTCTAACGCACAACACTTCGTAAGGTATACCAATGTAGAAATTTTGGAAAAAAACGTTTTAAAAAAACGCCTAACACTTCTTTTTTACCAATATAAACTTCAAATTTATTTTTATAAACGGCTTTCAGCATGCGTTCAGTAAAAACGTCTACTGGAAGCCCTTTTTCTGTAGCTGTATCTTGGGTGTTTTGTTGCTTACCATTGCCAATTAAGGCATGGCGTGCAATATCTGTATTTACAAACCCTGGACAAATTAAAGTGACAGATATTCCGTCTTTTTCATGTTCTAATCGTAAGGCATCAAAAAAGCCATGAAGCGCATGTTTAGCTCCACAATATCCCGAACGGTAAGGAGATGAGAACTTCCCCATTAAACTAGTTACTGTTACAAACTGTCCAGATTTCTGACGCACAAAATAGGGTAGTAGTGCTTTAGAAAGCGCTACAGTTCCTAAATAATCTACTTCCATCAGTTTTTTATCGACAGCAATATCGGTTTCAATAATGAGCGACCGTTGACTAAAGCCACCATTATTTATTAAAATATCAATCTTACCAAAACTGCCGATGGCGATTTCAACAATTGGCGACATGCTATTATAATCGGCTAAATCAAAAGGCACACAGGCAATATTTTCTGGATTGGGTTGCGCATTTTTTACGTTTTCCAAATCCGTTAAACGTCGGGATGAAATAATAAGTTGGCATTTCTGTTTTGCCAAACTAGCAACCAAAGCTTTGCCAATTCCGCTGGAAGCACCTGTAATCCATATAACCTTGTTGTTAAAATTCATAATAATGCTCGTGAAAGCGGGTATCTCTTTATTTAAAACTATTTTTCTTTAAACTGCGACTGCGACTGTAAACTTTTCTCCAACCATTCACGACGTAAATCATCGCTCAATTTTCCAGTTCCATCATGCGTCCAACCTGGTGGTTTAATAAAATAGAGAAACCGATTTTTTAAAGATTTTTGGCCTGAAAAGACATCTTTTAGCATATTTCGCCATTCTATAAAAGCAATTTTCACCGGATTATAGGTGTCAATATTAACAACCAAACCATAAATCACTTTTTCTTCTTTTAGTTCCGGTTGAAACGTACCAAATAATTTGTCCCAAATAATTAGAATACCTGCATGGTTTCTATCTAAATATAACGGATTACTGCCATGATGAACCCGATGATGAGATGGTGTATTAAACACGGCTTCAAACCATTTAGGCATTTTATCAATAGCTTCTGTATGAATCCAAAATTGATACAATAAACTAATAGACATTTGCAATAAAATCATGGCAGGATGAAAACCTAGTAAAGGCATCCAAATCCAAAAAACGAACGAGTAAAATCCACCAGACCATGTTTGGCGTAAAGCAGTACTTAAATTATATTTTTGTGACGAGTGATGAACCACATGGGATGCCCAAAACAAGCGACTTTCATGAGAAATACGATGAAACCAGTAATAAGAGAAATCATCTGCAAAGAAAATTAATATAAAACTCCACCAAGCAACTGGAATAGTAAATAATCGGAAGTTGTCATATATCCAAAAGAACGCTAAAAGTACAATAGCTTTGCTTAAAAACTCCAAGAAAACATTACCCAATCCCATAGCAATGGACGATAAGGCATCTTTTGTTTCATAGGTCTTAATCTGTTGTTTGGTAGTAACATACATTTCAAGCAACATAGCCAAAACAAAAAACGGAATGGCAAATAGAATAATGTTTGGAAATTCAGGCATTGGGATTGTTTTATGTTGTCTAAAATACAAAATAAATTGAGTACTTTTGAATACTATATGAAAGCATCTTATCATAAATATATTCTTAATTTTAAGCAACCCAGCGGTACGTCTCGAGGCGTTTTAAAAACGAAGGAAACATGGTTTATTATTCTTGAACATGAAGGAAAACAAGGGATAGGTGAATGTGGTATTTTACGAGGTTTAAGTGCTGACGATGTTCCTAATTATGAAGAACAATTACAGTGGACGTGCAATAATATCCATTTAGGTCTAGCCGTTTTATATGATACAATGAAAGTCTTTCCAAGTATTCAATTTGGTTTGGAAATGGCTTTTAAATCTTTAGACTCTAAAACACCTTTCGATTTATTTCCTTCGGAATTTACTCAAAACAATAAATCTATTCCCATTAATGGTTTGGTTTGGATGGGAACAGACGTTTTTATGAAGCAGCAAATTCAAGATAAAATTGAAGCAGGTTTCACGTGTATTAAAATGAAAATTGGCGCGATTGATTTTGAAACGGAGTTGGCCCTGCTGAAGTCAGTTCGGAATGAATTTTCAGCTAATGATATTGAATTACGCGTGGATGCGAATGGTGCTTTTTCTGAAACCGATGCCTTGGAAAAACTAAAACGTCTATCCGATTTAAATTTGCACTCTATTGAGCAACCAATAAAAGCTGGTCAAATAGAAGCTATGGCAAAATTATGTCATGAAACACCGCTTCCAATTGCTTTAGATGAAGAATTAATTGGTGTTTTTGAAAACTCGGACAAGGCATTGCTTTTGGAACAAATTAAACCGCAATATATTATTTTAAAACCGAGTTTTGTAGGAGGCTGGCAAGGTAGTCAGGAGTGGATGCAACATGCCGAAAACAATCAAATAGGTTGGTGGATTACAAGTGCTTTGGAAAGTAATGTGGGATTGAATGCTATTGCTCAATGGACATATACTTTAAATAATAATATGCCTCAAGGTTTAGGAACAGGCAGTTTATTTACCAATAATTTTGAGAGCCCTTTAACCATAAAAAAAGGTTCATTATTTTATGATAAGAACAAATCGTGGCATTTTAATATAAGCTCATCAACCAGTAACTAATTTAATTATAGCATTAACACATTTATAAAACATGTACATAGCACAAGCGTTTAAAGGTCTGCACGAGTGGTGGCGATATATTATTGGAATACTCATTATTTTTGTTGCTGTCATGGTAGGACAAATACCATTTACTATAGCTGTTTTGTTTAAAGCTGTTTCCGATGGTGGTAGTGTTTTTGGTATGACAGAAACTCAAATGATGACATTATTGGAGCCGAATTTAAATCTGTTTCTCATGCTACTTTCTTTTGCAGCTGGTTTAGTAGGGGTTTTTATTGTGGCTAAATATCTTCATAAACAATCCATCGTTTCTTTAACAACAGCGCGTGATAAAATTGACTGGAAGCGTTTTTGGTTCGCTTTTATTTTATGGGGAATTGTATCCACTAGTTTTATTTTTATAGACTATTTTTTGTCGCCTGAAAATTATGTTTTAAATTTTAAACTCGTACCATTTATAATTCTGTGTGTTATTGCTATTGCACTAATTCCACTTCAAACGAGTTTTGAAGAGTACTTATTTCGTGGGTATTTAATGCAAGGAATGGGTGTTATTACAAAAAACAAATGGGTACCGTTGTTAACCACATCTGTTGTATTTGGACTCTTACATATTGCTAACCCGGAAGTCAAACAACTGGGTTACATAGTCATGGTTTATTATATAGGAACAGGTTTGTTTTTAGGTATTGCAACATTAATGGATGAAGGGTTAGAATTAGCTTTAGGGTTTCATGCCGCCAATAATTTATTTACGGCATTATTGGTAACCGCAGATTGGACAGCACTTCAAACACATTCGGTGTTTAAAGACACATCATTACCTGGAGCAGCAGGTTTTATGGATGTGTTTATGCCTGTTTTTGTAATTTTTCCAATTGTACTTTTTGTGTTTTCAAAAAAATATAATTGGACCAATTGGAAAGAAAAACTTTTTGGTACTGTTGAAGCTCCAATAATAGAATCTGAAAATATAACAAACAACTAATTAATCATGACACCAACATTTGATAAAGTTCACAATCATTTTCAACTAAACGGCTTTCATTATAATCGTGAAGGTTTAAAGGAAGTCGCCTATAGTTTCATCAAAGAAGGTGACGATTTTGAAATCGCAATTGGCGAATTTTTAGCAGATTGGTTGGATTCAAGTGAAAGTCTTACTGTACAAACATCAGGTTCTACTGGAACGCCTAAAACTATTGGTGTTAGTAAACAAGCTATGGTGCACTCAGCACTTACCACGGGTAATTTTTTCGAATTGCAACCAAAAGATCGTGCACTTTTATGTTTGCCTGCCGGAACGATAGCAGGAAAAATGATGTTAATTCGTGCTATGATGTTGGGTTTACATTTAGATATAATTCCACCTAAAAAGATATTAGAAATTAATCCGCGTAAAACATACCAATTTGCTGCTATGATTCCCATGCAATTGCAAAAGAACCTGGCTAAAGTCGGCAAAATAAAAACCATCATTGTTGGTGGTGCTCCGGTTTCAAAAGATTTGAAAAAGACAATTCAAACTATAAAACCAACAGTTTACGAAACCTATGGTATGACTGAAACCGTTAGTCATATTGCCGTAAAACAACTGAATAATTTTTCTAAAGAAACACCAAAACCGTATTTTCAAGTATTACCGGGCGTTATAATTTCACAAGATAATCGTGACTGTTTGGTTATTGATGCTAAAAACATTTCCGAAGACATAATCGTTACGAATGATGTGGTTAAAATTCAAGACAAATCCACATTTGAATGGTTAGGACGTATAGATCATGTTATTAATTCAGGAGGTGTTAAAATCCATCCAGAAGTAGTGGAAAATGTACTTACAGCTCATTTAGATGAACGATTTTTTATAGCTTCACTACCTGATGACGAAATGGGCGAACGTGTTATTTTAGTTATTGAAGGTGAAGAGAGAATCATAAAACATGACGCCTTTACAGGATTGCATAAACATGAAATCCCTAAAGATATTTTCTTTGTAAAACATTTTCAAGAAACCCATTCTGGAAAAATACAACGAAAAAAGACACTTGCCTCAATCAAATAACCCATTCACGAATTCCTAGTTTTTATTATGACCGTTGTGTTTTAGGTTTACCTAGAATTTAAAACACAAAACCATGAAAAATCTATTACTAATTGTATGTGTGGCTTTTATAAGTTTGCAAATACATGCACAAAAGAAAACAATCTCTGGAACCATTACAGATGAAAACGGACTACCATTACCTGGTGTGAATGTTATAGTTAAAGGAACTTCAGATGGTACGCAAACCAATTTTGACGGACTATATACCATTCAAGCAATTGAAGGTGCTACTATATCCTATTCATTTATCGGCTATATAACTGCAGAGCGAAAAATCAAGAAAAACACAACCACTATTTCCTTCGCCATGCAAGTGGATTCTGAAGCATTGGAAGAAGTGGTGGTTACTGCTTTGGGAGTTAAAAGAACTAATAGAAGATTAAAAACTTCAACTCATGTAGTTTCTGCAGAAAAATTAACTCAAAGTGCCAACCCAAACACAGTTCAGTCCTTACAAGGTAAAGTATCAGGATTACAGATTAATTCTATGAATACAGGTGTCAATCAAACCACGCATATTGTTTTACGTGGTAATCGGTCAATAACGGGAAACAATCAAGCGCTTATTGTTATTGATGGAAATATTGTCTCTGCTGAAACTTTGGCAAATATGAAACCCAAAGATATTGCGAGTACAAATATTATAAAAGGAGCAGGAGGTAGTGCTTTATATGGTTCGCAAGGTTCCAATGGTGTTATTATTGTGACCACTAAAGGGAGTAATTATAAACTGCCTAAAGAAGTCAAACATCATATAATTCAACCAAATACGTATGATAATAATGATGTTTATGAAAAAATTGTAGAAAATGCTTTCGAAAACGTGAAAACAAAACCGTTGTCAACGTTTTCAATAGATGTAGATAAAGCATCTTACAGTAACATCAGACGAATGATTAATAATGGTCAAGAAATTCCAGCGAGTTCGGTTAAAATTGAAGAAATGGTAAATTATTTTGACTATGATTATCCGCAACCAACAGGCAAACATCCATTTTCCATAAACACCGAACAAATTCAAACACCTTGGAATACAGATACCCAGTTAGTGCGAGTAGGTTTACAAGGAAAAACTTACGAAAATGATCAATTACCAGCATCCAATTTAACTTTTTTAATTGATGTATCAGGTTCTATGGGAAGTGCGAATAAATTGCCTTTATTGAAATCAGCTTATAAATTATTGGTGAATCAATTACGTCCTCAAGACTATGTTTCTATAGTTGTTTACGCTGGAGCAGCTGGTGTGGTTTTAGAACCGACCTCGGGAATTGAAAAAGAAAAAATTATTGCTGCTTTAGATAAGTTGCAATCTGGAGGTTCTACAGCTGGCGGACAAGGTATTGAGTTGGCTTATAGTTTGGCAGAAAAGAACTTTAAGAAAAACGGTAATAATCGCGTAATTCTAGCAACAGATGGTGATTTCAATGTTGGCGCTTCTTCAGATAAAGACATGGAGAAGTTGATTGAAGCCAAGCGCAAAACAGGTGTGTTCTTATCCGTTTTAGGGTTTGGATATGGAAATTACAAAGATTCAAAATTAGAGACTTTAGCAGATAAAGGCAATGGAAACCATGCGTATATTGATACGATGCAGGAGGCACAAAAAGTTTTTGGAAAGGAATTTGGCGGTACCTTATTTACGATTGCAAAAGATGTAAAAATTCAAGTAGAATTCAATCCTGCTGTTGTTCAAGCCTACCGATTGATTGGTTACGAAAACCGTTTGTTAGCTGATGAAGATTTTATTGACGATACCAAAGATGCTGGTGAATTAGGCAGTGGACATACCGTAACGGCTCTGTACGAAGTTATTCCTGTAGGTGTAAAAAGCAACTATTTAAAAGATATTTCCGATTTAAAATATACCAAAAATGAAAATACTTCAAATTTCACTGATGAATTATTCACCGTGAAATTCAGATACAAAAAACCAGATGGTGATAAAAGTATCCAGATGGTTCATGTGCATGAGGATAAAGTGCAACAAGCATCAGTTGACATGAAATTTGCTTCAGCAGTTGCTTTATATGGTATGCAATTGCGTCATTCAGAATATGATAATAATTCCAAATTGAATGATGTATTGGATTTAGCAAAACAGGGTAGAGGTCAGGACGAAAATGGTTATCGTTCCGAGTTTGTTCGATTGGTAAATGCTTATAAAAGTTTATAATTGATTTTAAATAAATAAAGTAGCTTGGATTCCGTATTATGGGAATTTAAGCTACTTTTAATATAAAATAACGTGTATTAATCCAGGTGTCTGAAATTAATTAACACGTTACGTTCTTCTAAAACGTTTTTAGCTTTTTTGTGCTGTTCTTCAAAATCTTTTAAACTGGTCCCTTTACAAATCCCATAGGAATAATGATATTGCAAAATCTCAATATCTAAATCTGTTAATTGCTTGTTTTTAGAATAGCAATTAGATAAATAACTTTCACAGCTCAAATCATTTATAAATTTGAAATGACCCAATGTTCCAACAAATAATTCTTTAAGTTTTTCGGTAATGAGTGTTTCGTTAAAATACACAGCTGTATCTAATTTTAAACCACAACGGTAAATTTGATTCCTGTTATTCCAATGCAAATAGTAATCTGTGTAGGTGTAGTTTTTCATAAGCGCATCATATTCATAATCGCCAAAGAAATACACGACATAATTAGATTCCTCAACTTTTTTAACTTCAGATATATGTAAGGAATCTACTTGATTGGAAATCTCTTTTGCTAAAGACATGAAGTCCTTTTTAGTCTTTCTAGAAACACTTTCAGAAAAGAAAACCTTAATAGGATCCTTCCAATAGCGCATCCCTTGGTTTTGGTCTAAAGAATCCACACCAGAACTTCTAAAGGCTGATTTCTTATAATACTTTAAGAAAGTTTCATTTTTATACTCATAAGGAACAGAGGTGCCTTTTGGATACATATTAGCATTAATTAATACTAGTGTATCATTTTCTCGAAATTGAAAAGTTAAGCTGTCTTGTTTGGTTAATGGTGTTTTAAAGGTCATTCTATAACCTTTCAAGGATACATACATTTTTCTTACAGTATCATTTGTATGATGCTGCGCTTGACTTATAGAAATTGTACCTAATAAAAATAATAGTGTAAAAAATTTATTCATTAATCTAATTTTTCAGCTAGTTGCACAAGCTTTTTAAAAGTGGCGCCATTAACTTTCTGCTCGTAAATAATAGCATAATGGATTTTTAAAATATTCATATCAAATTCTGAAATCGCTTCAGAATTATCATAATTATGATGCAATAAACTCGTTGTTTCTTTATAATTGTCGGCTACAAAATTCCCCAAACTTTTAAAAAATAATTGCTTGAGTCTTTTTGTAATATCAACATTTGTTTTAAAACTCTTTAAATGAATTTTTAAAACACCAGCATAAAATTTATTATTTCCATCAGTAGCTAACGTGTATACGGAACCCGTTAAAATATCATTTAAACGGTCTTCTTCTGTATCAAATTTAAAATCAGGTTTATAGCCATTAACTGGTATGTCTGAAGATTTAATATGGTAATTGGCATTTTTAAGCTTTTTGGTAAAACTTATGTCTAAATGATTGATTTCGCGCAGTTGTAAATTTGAAATAAAGGTTTCAAATTTCTCACGAACGTCCTTCGGAAAATCCTTATCCATAAAAATAACAATGGGTTCATTCCACTGCATTAAATTATAAACAATAGGTGGATTGGGAGTTAAATAACAAAAAACGATGCGTTCATAATAACGTAACATCAATTTATTATCATAATGTTGGGATAATAAAAACCTTAAGTTAATAGCGTTGTAATTATTAGCAAATAAGGTGTCATTTTCTAAAATAACATAAGGCGCATTGTAATCAATTTGCGTATTATTTTGAAGTACTTGAATTCTGGGCTCAACAAGATCATCAAAACTATTTTGAGCATAAGCAGAAAACGTGATGACTTGTAAACAAAAAACTAAAATTATATTCTTCATATACTTATACCTGTAAAATGCCCATATTAAAGGGCTTTTCAATTGGCGCATGGTTTGCAGCCTCTATTCCCATGCTTATCCATTTTCGAGTATCTAACGGATCAATAATGGCATCTGTCCAAATCCGCGAAGCTGCATAATAAGGCGACACTTGTTTGTCATAACGATCCTTTATTTTTTTGAAAAGTGCGTCTTCTTTCTCTTGCGTTATTTCTTCACCTTTCTTTTTAAGCGATGCTTTTTCAATTTGTAATAACACTTTAGCAGCACTATTACCACTCATTACGGCAAGTTCAGCACTTGGCCAAGCAACAATTAATCGTGGATCATACGCTTTTCCGCACATAGCGTAATTACCAGCGCCATAGCTGTTTCCTAAAATAATAGTGAATTTGGGAACCACACTGTTACTAACAGCATTTACCATTTTGGCACCATCTTTAATAATACCACCATGTTCACTCTTGCTACCAACCATAAAACCAGTAACATCCTGTAAGAATACTAATGGTATTTTCTTCTGGTTACAATTAGCAATAAAACGGGTAGACTTATCAGCCGAATCATTATAAATTACACCACCAAATTGCATTTCACCTTTTGCCGTTTTTACCAATTTACGTTGATTGGCAACAATTCCAACTGCCCAACCGTCAATTCGTGCGTAACAAGTAATAATGGATTTTCCGTAATCGGCTTTGTATTCTTCAAATTCACTATTATCAACCAACCGTTTGATAATTTCATACATATCATATTGATCTGCACGCGATTTTGGTATAATTCCGTAAATATCTTCTTGGTTTTCTTTCGGTTTTTTAGCATCCGCACGATTAAATCCGGCTTTATCAAAATCGCCAATTTTATCGACGATGTTTTTAATTTTATCTAAAGCATCTTTGTCATCTTTCGCTTTATAATCGGTAACACCAGAAATTTCGCAATGTGTTGTTGCGCCACCAAGTGTTTCATTATCTATAGTTTCTCCAATTGCGGCTTTTACCAAATAACTACCAGCTAAAAAGATGCTTCCTGTTTTATCAACTATCAAGGCTTCATCGCTCATAATGGGTAAATAGGCACCACCAGCAACACAACTTCCCATAACAGCAGCAATTTGGGTAATTCCCATGCTACTCATAATGGCGTTATTTCTAAAAATACGACCAAAATGTTCCTTGTCGGGAAATATTTCATCTTGCAAAGGCAGATAAACACCAGCTGAATCAACTAAATATATGATAGGTAATCTGTTTTCTATAGCAATTTCTTGAGCGCGTAAATTCTTTTTAGCCGTTATTGGAAACCAAGCACCAGCTTTAACAGTCGCATCATTGGCAACTACCAAACATTGTTTGCCTTTTACATAACCCATCTTTACAACCACACCCGCAGAAGGGCATCCTCCGTGTTCTTCATACATATCGTCTCCTGCAAAAGCAGCGATTTCAATGGCTGGTTTTTTAGGATCTAGTAAATAATCAATACGCTCTCTTGCTGTTAATTTTCCTTTGGCATGTTGCTTTTCAATACTTTTTTTACCACCACCAAGCTTCACATACGCAAAGCGTTTTTTTAATTCGGAAATAAGCAATTTATTATGATCTTCGTTTTTATTGAAGTTGATATCCATAGATTTTTTTCTTTGCTACGAATTTACGAAAGTAGATCTTGGTTTGAAAGTGATTATTTTGTTAAATAACATTACATGGAAATAGTTTCCTTGGAAACTAAAATAATATTTCTTAAATTTGTACTTTAACCTTAAAACTTTTAAAATGAAAAGGGATAAAATTATTTATTACGTCGCAACAGGACTACTGACTGTTTTGTTATTATACTCTGCAGGCATGTATTTTTTTATGTATGACGATGTAACTGCCATGTTTACCAATTTTGGCTATCCAACCTATTTAATTTATCCTTATGCAGTAGTTAAGTTACTAGGATTAATTGCATTATGGACACCAAGTTTAAAAACTGTAAAAGAATGGGCTTATGCAGGTTACTTTTTTGCATTTATTTTAGCGTTTTTCGCACACTACATGATAGGTGATGGTGAACAAGTAGCAGCCATATTAGCAATTATCCTTTTGATGGTGTCGTATATATTTAACAAAAGACTACAAAATTAATATGAAAAAAATTATTGCATTTGCAGGAAGTAACAGTAAGAAATCCATTAACAAACAGCTAGTAGAATACACAGCTAGTTTAATAGAAGACGCCAATTTTGAAGTAACTGTCTTAGATTTAAATGATTTTGAAATGCCTTTTTTTGGTGTTGATTTGGAAGCGCGAGATGGTCGTCCTGATTCAGCTAAAAATTTATTCAATCACATCCAAAATTCCGATGGTTTATTAATATCATTAGCAGAACATAATGGGGCTTATAGCACGGTTTTTAAAAATGCTTTCGATTGGATGTCACGAATTAATTCAAAAACGTTTGCTAAAAAACCTATGATTCTAATGGCTGCTTCACCAGGAGGTAGAGGAGGCGCATCTGTTTTAGCCATGGCCAAAGATCGTTTTCCAAGACATGAAGCGCGCATTATAGCTGATTTTTCTTTGCCCATGTTTGGAACCAATTTTCAAAGCGGAAAATTAGTTGAAGAAACCCTAAAGACAGAATTAAAAAATAAAGTTGAATTATTTAAAAATGAAATTATTCATGGAAGTTAAACATCAAAAACAAGATAAAAGCGGCAAATTTTACATTGAAATAGATGGCGAGCAAAAAGCCGAAATGACTTATAGATTTAAATCTGAAAATGTCATAGATATCAATCATACTGAAGTAGATGAGTCTTTAAGCGGTCAAGGTGTTGGTTATAAACTTATAGATGCAGCTGTTACTTTTATGCGCGATAATAATTTAAAAGCTGTAGCTAGTTGTTCCTATGCGCAACACGTTTTTAAAAAGAAACAAGAAGATTATAAGGATATTATTTATGATAAAAATTCATAGGTTTTAAATTTGAAAATAATGGGAAATATAGCTGATGATGTCAATTCACGTTTTGATAATAATAAAGTCAAAGTATTAATTAATATCCTGTTTACAGCTGGTTGGATTACCAATAAGCAGAATGCTTTTTTTAAGCCTTTTGGTATTTCGCCACAACAGTATAATATTTTACGAATTTTGAAAGGTGCAGGAGAACCTTTAAAAGCGCAAACTGTTAAGGATCGTATGATTGAACGCGCACCAAATGCTACGCGCCTTATGGATAAACTATCTGCAAAACAGTTAATTGAGCGTGTACCATGTGATCATGATAGACGAGTAGTTTATATTCATATTACAAAAGACGGTTTGGCGCTGATTAAAGAAATTTCTGCCGATTTAAACATGGATTTTTTAGAAAATCTTTCAGAAAATGAAGCTGGACAATTAAGCGATTTATTGGATAAATTACGATAGCATATTTTTTAAAATACTATTCAATAAAGTCCTTAATTTGGATATATTGAAAAATTAAAAAACTACTCACATTCGTGGGCATTACAATGAAAACACAACTACAAAAAGCCGAAAATAGAGGTTTCGCCAATCATGGTTGGTTGCAAGCCAATCACTCTTTTAGTTTTGCTAACTATTTTAATAAAGACAACATGCAATATGGTGCTTTACGCGTTTTAAATGATGACGTAATTGCACCTAAAATGGGGTTTGGAACACATCCACATGATAATATGGAAATTATTACCATTCCTTTAAGTGGTGTTTTAAAACATCGGGACAACATGAAGGAAGATTGGCAATCGGTCTTACCTGGCGAAGTTCAAGTAATGAGCGCTGGAACTGGCGTGCAACACTCTGAAATAAATGGGTCCAATGATGAACATTTAAGTTTATTTCAAATTTGGGTGATTCCCAACAAACAAAATGTAGAACCACGATATGGACAAAAAGCTTTCAATGAATTAGATAGGAAAAATTCATTTCAAACATTAGTAACATCAATTGATGACAATCATGAAGGCAGTTTAAAGATTCATCAAGATGCCATAATTTCAAGAATGGATTTAGATGCTGGCAAAACATTTGAATATCAACTGAAAAGTGAAAATCATGGTGTTTATATCATGAATATCTTTGGAAATGTAACCATTGAAAAGGAAATTTTGGAAACTAGAGATGCCTTGGGTATTTCAGAAACTGATACGTTTTCAATGCAAGCAAATATAGATTCTGGACTACTTTTTATTGAGGTTCCTATGAGATAATTTACCTAAAATAATTGAATTAAAAAGCAGCTTAAAGGCTGCTTTTTCTGTTAAAAATCACGATATTTGTATTTGCTAACTTTTAAAATAAAATAACAAATTATGGCAATGAATAAAAATACGGTTTTAGCTTGGGCGACTGCCATTATGATTTTCGTAGGATTGGCATTAATAGCACTTGGTGCATTTAGATATGATGATGTAGCCGGTTGGGGATTTGCAGCTGTAGGAATCGGTTTTTTCGCAATCGCTTGGGTTTTCAATGCATTGAAAGGACGTGTTTAGTCACTATTCAGTACCATTAAATAGTCCTTTCGGAATTACAAATAATATAAAAAATAACTCAATAACATAACAACATTATGAGTGACGATAAAAAAGTAATTTTTTCCATGTCTGGTTTAACCAAGACATTTCCAGGTGCCAATACACCTGTGTTAAAAAATATTTATTTAAGTTTTTTCTATGGAGCAAAAATTGGGATTTTAGGTCTTAATGGTTCTGGAAAATCTACTTTATTAAAAATTATTGCAGGTCAAGATAAAAACTACCAAGGTGATGTTACCTTTCTACAAGATTATTCAGTGGGCTTTTTAGAGCAAGAGCCACAATTGGATGATGAGAAAACGGTAATGGAAATAGTTCGGGAAGGCGCTGCCGAAACAGTAGCTATACTTGATGAGTATAATAAAATTAATGACATGTTTGGTCTGGAGGAAGTATATTCAGATGCAGATAAAATGGAAAAGCTGATGAATCGTCAGGCTATTCTTCAAGATCAAATTGATGCATCAGATGCTTGGGAATTAGATACCAAATTAGAAATAGCCATGGATGCGTTACGAACGCCAGATGGCGATAAAAAGATTGGCATTCTTTCAGGAGGTGAGCGTCGTCGTGTAGCGTTATGTCGTTTATTATTACAAGAACCTGATGTATTATTATTAGATGAGCCTACTAACCACTTGGATGCAGAATCTGTACATTGGTTAGAGCATCATTTAGCGCAATATAAAGGAACTGTAATTGCAGTTACGCACGATAGATACTTTTTAGATAATGTAGCAGGTTGGATTTTAGAATTAGATAGAGGTGAAGGTATTCCTTGGAAAGGAAACTATTCATCTTGGTTGGATCAGAAGTCAAAACGTATGGCTCAAGAAAGTAAAGTCGCTTCTAAACGTCAGAAAACATTGGAACGTGAGCTAGAATGGGTTCGTCAAGGAGCTAAAGGTCGTCAAACCAAGCAAAAAGCGCGTTTGAATAACTACGACAAATTAATGAGTCAAGACCAAAAACAATTGGATGAGAAATTAGAAATCTACATTCCAAATGGTCCACGTCTAGGAACCAATGTTATTGAAGCCAAAGGCGTGAGTAAAGGTTATGATGATAAATTATTATACGAAGATTTAAATTTCAATTTACCACAAGCAGGAATAGTTGGTATTATAGGTCCTAATGGAGCCGGTAAAACCACTATTTTTAAAATGATCATGGGTGAAATTGAACCCGATAAAGGCGAATTTGTCGTGGGTGAAACTGCAAAAATTGCGTACGTTGATCAAAGTCATTCTAATATAGACCCTGAAAAAACCATTTGGCAAAATTTTAGTGATGAACAGGATTTAATAATGATGGGTGGAAAAGAAGTTAACTCTAGAGCCTATTTAAGCCGTTTTAATTTTTCAGGTGGTGAACAAAACAAAAAAGTAAAATTATTATCTGGTGGTGAACGTAACCGTTTGCATTTAGCTATGACTTTAAAAGAAGAAGGTAACGTGTTACTATTGGATGAGCCAACGAACGACTTAGACGTAAATACATTACGTGCTTTAGAAGAAGGTTTAGAAAACTTTGCAGGTTGTGCAGTAGTAATTAGTCACGACCGTTGGTTTTTAGATAGAATTTGTACGCATATTCTAGCTTTTGAAGGTAATAGTGAAGTGTACTTTTTTGAAGGTAGTTTTAGTGATTACGAAGAAAACAAGAAAAAACGTCTGGGTGGCGATATGATGCCAAAACGTATTAAGTATAAAAAATTAGTTCGCTAATTAAATTAAAAAAAGCCTCGTAATTTACGAGGCTTTTTTTTTGGTGTTTTTTTTATTCGGATTCATACATATGTCCAGTATCCATTTTGAAATTATCAATTTCTATTTTCTTTAAGGCGTTCAAATTTTTTTCAAATTTATCATGGGCTTCTTTCCATTGCTTTTCTGGAGAAACAGTATATAACCCCATTTTAGTTTTAAAGGCAATCATTAAAACTATAAAATTAAAAACTACCATGTAAATAAGTGTTTCCATAAATATAATTTAATGGTTATTATACATGTGTCCTTCGGTAAAATCTTTATAAGGCTTCTTAGGATCTTCCTCTATAGATGGCGAAGATTTGCTTAAACGCTCATTCTCTTTTTTTAAAATTATTGATTTTCTAACACCTAATATGAGTAGGATTAAAAAGAATACAACGGTAATAGCAAGTATTTTCACAATGCTAATTTGTTCCATTAATACAAAACTTTGGTACAGATATGTAGTACATTTAAGAAACATAGTAGGTAATAGATTGGGTTAATAGCTAGTCAAATATAAAATATTTTTTTAACTAATCAACTAAAAATGAAAATATTGTGATTATTTATACCAATCTAATTGTATAACCTCAATGGACTTGTTTCGGTCGTTTATGCGTTTTTTAAAACTTTCCACATGGCTAAAACCTTTCGTTCCTCGATAATGATATGGTAATACCGTTTTTGGTTGAAATGCTAAAACAGCATCAGCCGCACTTTCAATTGGCATGGTGTACGGTAAGTTCATACAAACTAATGCGATATCAATATTTTTAAGATTTCGCATTTCAGGAATATCTTCTGTATCACCAGAGATATAAATGCGCTTATTATTTATTGTTAAAACATACCCATTTCCACGTCCTTTAGGATGGAATTTTAGAGCTTCCTCTCTTAAGTTATACATGGGAATTGCTTCAATATTCATTGAAGTTTTATTCATGAAATCATCTTTTTCCTGACCATTTTCCAAGACGGTAAAATTAGTTTTTAAAGATTCCGGCAATTTATCTTTAACCGCTTGTGGACCTATAATAATGGTGTTTGTGGTATTAATTGCCTCTAAAGTTTTAACATCCAAATGATCCCCATGAATATCTGTGATTATAATAAAAGTTGGGCTCTTAAAACCTGCATAGCGGATTGCTTCACCAACAGGATCCACATAAATTGAGGTGTCATGGAAAGTAATAACCATGCTGGCATGTTCAATTGGTGTGATTTTGATATCAGATGCTACATAATAATTGGGTATATCTGTTTCTGATGGTACTTCAACCACTATATCAGTTTCAATGTCAGATTCATTCAAATCGGGTGCTAATTGTTCTTTATCTGATTTACAACCAATAAATAAAATTGAAATGATAAATATTGAAATATATTTAGTTTTCATAAAACTCTTATTTGAAAATAAAGATACGATTATTATGAAAGGAGCCGAAATTACAAATCTAAAATCATTTTAATATTACCGCGTTTATAGGGCGAATTGGTTTCAACAGGAATTTCTACAAATCCGAATTTTCTATAAATATGTATAGCGTTTACTAATTTTGTATTTGAGTACAGCAGTAGTTGTTTGATGTTTTCTTTTCTGGCAAACTCAACACAATATTTCATTAATTTCTGCCCCATATTTTGACCACGCAATTCTGGTGAAACAGCCATTTTAGTAAGTTCTAATACATTTTTGTTTGGCGTTGGCATAAGAGCAACCGTACCAACTATTTTGTTACTGATTCTGACAAAAAATATAGAACCTCCTTTGCTAATAATGTATATTTCAGGCTTACTTAAAACTTCTTTATCAAAAGGTTCAACATAAAAATGGGTTTCAAGCCACTCAATATTCAATGCATAAAAGTCTTTAGCGTATTGTTTTTCAAATGGTATAATTTCAAGTATTGGCATGTGCTCTAATAAAATCGGTTATTAAATACGTTAGGAGTTTACCCACTTGGGCTTCAGTTTCTGGCGTTGGAGCAGCTTCACAAAGATGGAGGTACATGGCGTACTTACTTTGTGCTGCAGCATTTAAAAACATTCGTGTTTTACTAACGCTGAATCCGCTGGGTGACATGGCGCTACTTGGCGTATTCTGAATGGCGTCACAATCTAATTCAATTCCATACGGTTTTGAGTTAATGAATTGTAAGGCGCGATTTACTTCGGTTTTAAACTTTAATTCTTTTCGTATTTCAAGAGCTTCAAACGTATTGAAATCTATATGTGAATTATCTTCTAATTGCTTAAAAATAGCCGCAGACGTATAGTTCTCATGTAATCCGAAAATAAAATATTTTTTCAAAAAGCCTTCAGAATAAGCATAACTAAAACCGTTACCGCTATGCCTGCCTTCTTCAGTTCTGAAATCCGAATGTGCATCAAAATTAATAACATTTATAGGCTTTTTCAAGGCTAGTGACGTTCCTTTTATATTTCCGTAAGCGTTGTTATGGCCACCACCAACAACAATGGGCGTTTTTCCAGATTTAACAATTGTGGAAATTAATTCGGCGACATGGATATCTATTTGCTTTACCAGTTTACGAGATTTCTGAAGATCTTTTGAATTGGTTTGATCGAGTTGTGTAAGCATTTTCATTTCTTCAGAAAAATCCAAATGTCCTAGAATTAAAACCTTATTAGCATGCGTAAACGCGTTACTTTGAATATTTAACAAAACTTTAAGGCAGGCATTCCAAGCCTTGGAAGTACCTGATTTTCCTAGGTTAGCAAATACACCAACATCTTCTGGAATTCCAAAAATAATATACTGAACGTCCAAACTTTTAAGTTGCTCGTATATATCTGTAAGTTTGGGAATTATAGTAATATGCTCTCCAAATTTGGATTCATCTGGACGCTTATTAATTAGCGAATTGAGGTTTGACTCATTAAATAGTACCAGTTTATCCATAAATGATTTAAAATTTAGATATAAAGTATAAATGTACTTTATATTTGAAACTTTAAAAACAATTGCTTAAAAAAGCACAAAATTAGTAGTAACTTTAATTTTTAAAAAACGAATTTATTTATGGAATCTAATAAAAACAGTACAGGATTAAAAGTGGCATTAGGAATTGCCTTGGTTTTATTTGTCGCTACAGGAATTTATACTTCCAAACTTTACAACGAAAAAAAGGAAACGGAAACGCAATTATTGCAAGAGAAAGAAATGGTGATGAACGATTTGAGCAATATGGCCAAGCAATATGATATTGTTATTGGCGATAATACTATTGCAAATGAAAAGTTGGTTGAAGCTAAAGGTCGTATTCAAGGTTTAATTGACTCGCTTAAAGTTTCTGAAACTAACGTGCAGAGTTTATACCGCTACAAGTCTAAATACACAGCATTACAAAAAGAAATGAATGTGTTATTAACTGAAAATGATAGATTGAAGATTGAAAATGAATTGTTAGCAACATCTTTAGATAGTACTAAAATCCGTTTGGAAGAACGTACCATGTTTACTGATTCTTTAATGGTTCAAAATACAGCGTTAGCTGAAGTGGTTAGTAATGCAGCCGTTTTAGGAGCCGTTAGCTTAAAAGGTTATGGTGTTATTGAAAGGAGTTCAGGAAAATTAATTCCTACTGAAAGCGCTAGACGTGCTGATAAAATTCGTGTATGTTTTACCGTTCCAAAAAACACGTTAGTACAAGGTGGTGATCAGGAATTATACATTCAAGTTATTGATCCGAAAAACAATACCATGGGAGCCAATGAGCAAATTGAGTTTGGTGAAAAAGTATTAAACTACAGTCTTGTAAGTAAATTTAATTATGAAAATACGAGTTTAAATATTTGTGAATTTGTTACACCAAATGGTGAGAATAAGTTTGAGAAAGGTCGCTATATGGTTAATGTTTTTAATCAGAAGGATTTAGTAGCGACTTCAGAATTTATATTGGACTAAAATAAACTAGTAATAGTTTTCCATAGAGCTAATACTAGTAAAACCCGAAAGTTTAGGCTTTCGGGTTTTTTTATTTAATTATTTTGAAATGCTTTGAATACAGGCTTCTCGGATATTCCAAATGGTTTTAAAATTATAAGTGATTGATTCTGAAATAATCCAGTCTTTTAAATATTCTTGATGGCGTTTCACTTTATAATCGCCAATTTGATGCGATAAAATTTCTTCTTCAAAAAGTAATGAGGCTTCAAAAGAATTGTGACTTTTGCAGTTTCTCGTCATATCAACTATTTCATCATTAATTTTCAAATAACAATGTGCTTCTGGTATATAAGGTAATTGCCATTTTTCTAATACAGTTGAAACGCCCTGTGTGTTTTCTTTACACATTTTATAAATACCCATAAAGAGTTTTACATGAGGTTTATTTTCCTGATTTGCCAGTGCAGCTAAAAAGGCATGTTTTGTAGAACACGTTCCTTTTTGTTCTTTTAATATTAAAGTATAATCGCTTCTATTGCTGTTTCTGCCATATGGTAAATTTTGAACATAGGTAAGCGCATCATTAAAATTAGAAATACCTAAATGTATTAGTTCTTGAGATATTACAGATTGTTGTGTTAAATTGAAATTAAACAATTTGTCCATTTATCATGACCGTGTCAATATGATTATCACCAAAAGCATATGGTAAAAAGGCATAGCTAGGAATGGCTTTTGTAATAATGATATTTGCTTTTTTTCCACGTGTTATACTTCCGTACATAGAGCTAATTCCCATAGCATAAGCACCATTTATTGTAGCTGCGTTTATGGCTTCTTCTGGTGTTAATTTCATTTTTATACATGCCGTACTGACCACAAAATTCATATTTCCACTAGGGGTGGAGCCTGGGTTATAATCTGAAGCTAATGCTAGTGGTAATCCAGCGTCAATTAATTGACGTCCTGGTGTGTAAGGGATGCTTAAGAAATAGGAGCAAGAAGGTAGCGCTACTGGCATGGTATTACCTGTTTTCAGCATGGCAATATCGCTTTCGTTTAATTCTTCCAAATGATCTACGGAAAGAGCTTGATTATTTACAGCTACTTCAATACCACCAAAGGCATTGAATTGATTTACATGAATTTTAGGAATTAATCCATGTGATTTACCAGCTTTTAATATGCGTTCTGTATCGATTAAATCGAAATAACCTTTTTCGCAAAACACATCAATATATGTTGCTAATTGCTCTTTGGCAACTTTTGGAATCATCTCATTAATAACTAAATCAACGAAACCTTCTTTATTGTCTTTATAGTCTTTTGGAACTGCGTGTGCTGCTAATAGTGTTGCTTTGACTTTCAGAGGGAAATCTTGTTTTAATCGCTTGATAACCCGAAGCATTTTTAATTCGGCTTCTACTGTTAGTCCATAGCCAGATTTAATTTCAATGGCACCAGTACCTAATTTCATAACGGCTTTTAATCGCTTAACAGATTGTTCGTATAAATCGTCTTCACTGGTTTGTTGTAATTTTTCAGCAGAATTCAAAATACCACCACCACGATTGGCAATGTCCTCATAACTTAAGCCATTAATTCTATCAACAAATTCCTGTTCTCTATTTCCGGCATAAACTAGGTGTGTGTGGGAATCGCACCAAGTCGGTAAAACCACTTTTCCTGTGGCATCAATTACTGTATCAGCTTCAATGTTTTTACAATCTTCCATATTGCCATACCCTACAATGGTATCATCATCTATTAAAAGATAGGCGTTTTTAATGGTTGGTAGCTGCTTCATGTCTTTTCCAGAAACCTTTAAAATGTTTGTGTCTCTAACCTGAAGTAATTCTTGAATGTTTGTAATTAATGTCGTCACGATAGTAGTTTTTTCAAAGTTGCTTAAATTTTGGGTAATAAAAAAACGCTAGCAAAAATTATTACTAGCGTTTTAGAAATTATAAGTGGACGTTTTGTTATTGCTTTACAAATTTGAATGTTTTGTCTGAATTTTCAACCTTTAAAAGGTATACGCCATTTGTAAGTATGGAAACGTCTAAGGTATTATTCAAAACCGTTGTATTTAGAACCTCTTTACCTAAAATATTATATGCCAGTATTTTGAAAGGCTCTTGATTTGTTGTTTTAAAATTTAAGGTATTAGAAGTTGGATTTGGATAGATACCAAATGTATTAACTTGAAATTCTGGTGTACTTAACGTAAACAAATCATTCTTAAAAATAAATACGGTATCATTCCAATAACTAATACTGGCAATATCTAAATCACCATCATTATCAAAATCTTGGATTTCAATATCATAAGTTGTTGGACCCGAATCATCAATCATAATTTCACTTCCTAATCCACCTGTCGCATCACTTGTAAACCAAATTAAGTCATTATCACTAATTCTACCATTGGCAACAACCAAATCATTGAAAGAGTCGTTATTAAAATCGGCAACACCTATGGCTGCGGTTTTAACTATGCTGGTTGCAATAGTAGTTTCGGTAAATGTGGTGCCCGTTCCACTAGCATCATTTGAATACCAAGCAATTGCTGGGTTTGCTCCTGGGTTATTGTCAGATTTTACAATGTCAAGATTAGAATCATCATTGATATCTGCAAATATAACTGAAAACAAAAATCCATTTCCGGTATCCACATTATTTGTATAAGCTGCAAATGGTACGTTTCCAGAACCATCTAGACCATCTGGAATAAAACGATTATCATACAATTTAACATTGCCATTTCCAGTAAAACCAACAACAACATCTAAATCACCATCACCATCAAAATCAGCTATATCCATGGTTCCAGGACTACTTCCAGGAGTTACCGGAACTACATAACGAAGTGTACCAAAAGTACCATCGCCATTTCCTAAAAAGTAAACCACACTATGGCCATCATAAGCAGTAACTACAAGATCTAAATAGCCATTTACATCATTATCAATGTTAGCAGCTATAACCGTTCCTGCACCAGCAATACTAGATGAAATAGTTACAGCAGGTTCAAAGGTATCGTCACCATTATTTTCAAACCAAACTAAATTACCACCAACATAACTTGCTGCTATAATATCGTTATCACCATCACCATTTATGTCGGCAATTGTTAATCCTTCAACATAAGATAAAGCGTTAGGTGCTACCGCAGATAAAATTATTCCAGCTGCAAATGTACCGTCGCCATTGTTTTTATACCAGGTTACTTCACCAGTAACATCGGATCCGACAGCCAAATCTAAATAGGCATCGCCATCTAAATAACCGGAGGCAATAGTATACGGTTCTGCACTTGTGCTAGCATCTATTGTGCTTTTTACAAATGTTATTTGTGCATTTACAGTTAAACTCATAAAAAGTAAGCCTGTAAATAAGAGTAATTTTTGTTTCATGTTTTTAAAATTTGTTATTAATAGCGTAATATATTGATTTTTATTTGTTTATGCTGCCCACCATGTCCTTTGGTTTTACCCAAGCATCATAATCTTCAGCAGTTACATAGCCTAAATTAACAGCTTCTTCTTTTAAAGTTGTACCGTTGGTGTGAGCTGTATTTGCAATTTCCGCAGCTTTATAATAGCCTATTTTGGTATTTAAAGCGGTAACTAGCATTAATGAATTATTTAATAATTTTTTAATAACATCGTGGTTAGGTTCAATGCCTTGTGCACAATGCTCATCAAAACTCATGCAAGCATCACCAAGTAATTGTGCGGATTGTAAAACATTGGCAGCCATCATTGGTTTGTAAACATTTAATTCATAATGACCTTGCATGCCACCAATTGTAACAGCCACGTCATTACCCATAACTTGAGCGCACACCATAGATAATGCTTCGCATTGCGTTGGATTTACTTTTCCTGGCATAATGGAACTTCCTGGTTCGTTTGCTGGAATATTGATTTCACCAATTCCTGAACGTGGTCCTGAAGCCATCATTCGAATATCATTGGCAATTTTATTTAAAGAAACGGCTAATTGTTTTAATGCGCCATGCGTTTCGACTAAAGCATCGTGAGCTGCTAAAGCTTCAAACTTATTAGGCGCTGTTATAAAAGGTAAATCGGTAAAATCAGCGATGTATTTCGCTACTAACTCTGAATAGCCTTCAGGTGTATTTAATCCTGTCCCTACGGCTGTGCCACCAAGCGCTAATTCTGATAAATGCGGTAACGTGTGTTCCACAGCCTTTAAACCATGATCTAATTGGGACACATATCCAGAAAATTCCTGACCTAAAGTTAAAGGTGTAGCATCCATTAAATGGGTACGTCCAATTTTTACAACATCATGAAAAGCTAATGATTTTTTATGAAGTGTATTTCGTAATTGTATAACACCATGAATCGTGTGTTCCACTATTTTCTTGTAAGCTGCAATGTGCATGCCTGTTGGAAAGGTGTCATTTGACGATTGGGATTTATTGACATCATCATTTGGTTGAATGGTTTTTTCGCCTTCACCAATGGTTTTACCAGCAATTTGATGTGCTCTATTGGCAATAACCTCATTAACATTCATATTACTTTGCGTTCCAGAACCTGTTTGCCATATAACCAATGGAAACTGGTCGTCGTGTTTGCCTTCTAAAATTTCTTCACATACTTGTGCAATTAGATCGCGTTTTTCTTCAGAAAGCACACCTAATTCACAATTTGTATATGCAGCTGCTTTTTTTAAGTAAGCAAAACCGTAAATAATTTCTAAAGGCATGGATGCAGGTGCACCAATTTTAAAGTTGTTTCTTGAGCGTTCTGTTTGCGCTCCCCAAAGTTTGTCCGCAGGCACTTTAACGTCGCCCATGGTATCTTTTTCTATTCTAAAAGTCATGATATATATAAATTGAAATAAAATTAGTTGTTCTGCAAAATTACGATTTTATGACTAAAACCAGTAGCTGTAAAAGGGTTATTTGTTATAAAATATTGAGTATAATATTCCTAATGAATAAAAAATGTTACTTTTAAGTATAACGATTCCATGCTTTTATGAAAAATAACACAAATTCTAATGCTAAAATAAGTTTACGGGAAGCTATATCTATTGGAATAGGTGGTATGGTAGGTGGTGGTATTTTTGCGGTGTTAGGCTTGGCCGTTTCATTAGCACAAGGCGGCACACCAATTGCATTCCTTTTTGCAGGAATTATAGCGAGTTTAACAGCCTATAGTTATTCAAAATTATCATTAGCATTTCCTGATAGAGGCGGCACTGTTAAGTTTATAAATCAGGGTTTTGGAAAAACTGTTTTTAGTGGCGCAATCAATAATTTGTTGTGGGTGAGTTATATTATTATGCTTTCGCTTTATGCTTCTGCTTTTGGATCTTATGCGCCTAATTTATTTGATATTACTGGAAATTCTTCATGGGATTCGCATGTATACTTAAGTGGAATTATAATTATAGCGACCATTATAAATTACTACAGTATTGCGGTGGTAAGTAGAATAGAATCTTATGCCGTAATAATAAAATTAATTATATTAATAGGTTTTGTAATTGTTGGTCTTTATGGGTTATTTGGGAACCCAAATGTTGCGCAGCTATCGGTTTCTAATTGGGAAAGTCCACTTTTATTATTAACGGGAGGGATGGTTATTTTTGTAGCTTATGAAGGTTTTGAACTTATTGCCAATGCTGCACCAGATATTATTAATCCAGAAATTAATATTCCTAAAGCTTATAATTATTCCGTTTGGTTTGTGGTTTTTCTGTATGTTATTATAGCAATAGTAACAGTAGGTTCTTTGCCTTTCGAAACCATAGCAAAGGCAGAAGATTATGTGTTAGCTGAAGCAGCCAAGCCCATGCTTGGTAAAGTAGGATTTACCATTATTACGGTAGCCGCTTTAATTTCAACTTTTTCGGCAATAAACGCATCCCTTTATGGTGGCAGTCGTGTGAGTTTTGAAGTTGCGGAAGATGATGAATTACCACATCACTTAACTAGTAAACTGTGGAATCAGCCTATTGGATTACTTATTACTGCGGTGTTAACCTTATTGATAGCAAATACTTTAGAGCTTGAAAGTATTTCTACTGCTGGAAGCTCAGGATTTTTATTAATTTTTGCCATTGTAAATTATGTGGCTTTTAAATTATCGAATCAAATAAAAGGGAAAAAATTAATTCCCTTAATAGGATTTCTAATGTGTTCGATAGCTTTTGTTACTTTAATCATTCAACAATTTCAATCAAATCTGGTTGGAGTAGTAGTCATTCTGGCTATTATATTTGGTTGTTTTGCTTTCGAATATCTTTATAAGAAACAGGAATCTATTAAAAAAAACATTTAAGGTATTCTTAAATTTTAATTTAAAAGGTGCTAAAGTGCTTAAAGGAACTATAAAGGCTAACAGCCAAATAAATATGAGTAGTTTAAGTGCAGGACTTTATTATTTAAAATTAGAGGGACTTTTACAAAATGAAACATTCTTAAAAGTTATTAAACACTAGAAAATAAAAGATGTTAATAAATCTTGAATTTACTGTTGTGTAAAAAAAGCATTTCATGTATATTTGCCATAGTTATCTATAAAAGAAATTTTTATTATGTTCGATTTTGACCAATATTTAGGGTTTTTAGCATTTTTAACCATTTTAACAATCGGTTTCTGGTTAATGATTTTTTTAATAACATTTGTCATTCCTTATTGGATTGGAGGTGCTTTAATTGAACGCATGAAAGAAATTCGCGAAGAGAAGAAAGCCAAAAGAGAAGCATTAAGCTAATCTAAAAAGAGAACAAACATATATAAAAACGTCTAAAAGAAATTTTAGACGTTTTTTTTATGATCATTTTTTATTGATTTGTTTATCAAACGAATTAATGGTTTTCACTAATGTGAAATTCAGTCAAAAAAAAAGACTGCCTTTTCAGACAGTCTTTTAATATATATTGTGATTGCAAATTAACCTTCGTAATCAAAATCACCTCCATTAGAACCGCCACGGTCTTGACGTTTTTTCTGTTGATTAAAACGGTATGTGAATGATAAGTTGAAACTACGCTCACGCCATTGAAATTCTGATGTACTATAATATGTATCTGTTGACGTATTCATAGTACGTTTTCTGCTATTAAGCAAATCACTTACGTTAAAAGCAATAGATGCTTTATCTTTGAATAAATCTTTACTAAATGCCATATTTGCAGAGAATACGCCTTCACGCTCGTTTTGCGCATCCGAAGATGGCCCTCTATAATTTAAACTAGTTTGCCATTCTATTTGTCCTGGTAACGTGTATTTATTGTTTAAACGTGCAAACCAGCTTGTACTTTCATTATCTAAAGATAAACCGTTTGGTGTTGTTCCAATAACCGATTGTTGAAATATATTAAAATTGGCATTTACATTCCACTTTTTCATTGGATTATAAGTTACTGTAAACTCAAAACCATATCTATTTTCTTCTGCTAGGTTAATAGGGGAACGTTCTATAACAGATAATTCTTGACCATCAACCGTTTCTGTTCTGCCTGTATCATAACTTACAAAACTAAAGGCATCCGTCGCGTGCTGATAATATGCCGATGTATTTAAAGATACTTTGCCAAATTTCTTGTAATAACCCACATCAAATAAACCTGAATAACTAGGTGCTAAATCTGGGTTTCCTCTAAAGATACTAGTTACACTAGAACGAGAAGGGAACGGATTAATAAAATATGAACGTGGACGTTGAATACGTCTGCTATAACCCATGGTTACATTTTCATCACCACTTAACTCATAGCTTAAGTTTATTGTTGGGAACAGGCCATTATAATCTTTTTTACTATAATCCCCACTGGTAGGTTGGTCAATAGTAATCCGTGTGTTTTCTAAACGTAATCCTAATAAGTATGAAAATTTACTGCCAATTTTACTTCCAAACTGCGTATACGCGGCATTTACATATTCACGATAATTTAAAAAGTTAGAAAGATTGTTATTTATTTCAAACTCATTATCGGTTGTGTTTAAAAAAGCGATTTCATAATCTGTATCTTGATCATTGAAATTTCCACGATATCCTGCTTCAAATTGACTTTTTTCACCAATTGGTAAAACATAATCTGCTTGTAATAAAATCCGACTTTGGTCTTCAAGAGTAGAAACGCGTTCTGAATTTACACCTTCAACAAATACTTGAGAAAATTCATCTTCTGAATTATCTTCATATTGAAAATCTAATGTTAATTTATGTCCACTATTGTCAAAGTCTTTCATAAAGTTTAATGCGTATTGCATAACTTTATCTTCTTCTTCTTCTGGGTCAAAACGATTAGACTCTGAAACAAAAGCACCATTAACATCATATTGCGTTAACTTATTTGTCGTATTACTTTCATTATCACCATTTCTGTATGACACCGAACCAGTTAAGGATGCCGAATCCGTGATATACCATTCCACACCAAAATTGGTGCTTATACCTTTACGAATACGATCGTAATCATTGGTTTCATCTAAATAGGAGTCTGGAAGATCATTAATTAAAACCCCATTTTCATCATATACTTTATTAAAATACTGCGTGTATGAAGATGAATTTCCAGGTACTTTACGGTAGTCATAACTAGTCGTGTTAAAAATGTTAACATCACCAGTTCTATAATTAATATTTCCTGAAATACCAGCTGATTCCGGGTGACCAACGTTTGCTGTAACAGCACCATTGAAGCCTTGTAGTTTGCTACGACGTAAAATAATATTTAAAATACCAGCAGTTCCTTCAGCATCATATCTAGCAGAAGGAGAGGTGATAACTTCAATACGTTCAATGGATTCAGCTGGTAATTGACGTAAAGCGTCGGTACTATTTAAACCAACCAAACCAGAAGGTTTTCCGTTAATTAAAATCCGTACATTTTCATTTCCACGTAAGGCTACATTTCCTTCAACATCCACAGAAACGGAAGGGACATTGTCTAAAACGTCACTAACAGTACCACCTCTTACGGTTAAATCTTTACCAACATTATATATTTTTTTATCTAGCTTAATTTCAACAGTTGTTGTTTCAGCTATAATCTCTACTTCATCAAGTGCTTGCGCATTTTCAGCTAATCCTATTGTACCTAAATTTTTATCTGAAGTAAGAACTTGGTTTGGAATTGTTAATTTGTCAAAGCCAATAAATTCTATAGTAACATCATAGGTTCCACTTGGAATAGGAATACTAAAAGCTCCTGATTCTGTAGTAATACCACCAGTTACAATGCGATTTTCAGTTTTATTAATAAAGGCAACGGTTGCGTATTCAAGTGGGAAATTGGTTGCTTTTTCAAATACTTTACCTGTTATGGTAACTTCATTGTTGTTTTGAGCAGTCAGGTTGAAAGCTGCTAAAACGATTAGGGAGAATGATAAAATTAGTTTATTCATGAATCTATTTTTGCGTATAAGACTGCAAAAATAGCCTTTGGTTTAAAGGGTTTTGGTTAAAAATTTGTTAAAATAAAAAGGCTTCAATTTTAACAATCAAAGCCTTTGTTTTTAAATGATTTCAAGTATTTTTTCAGGCGGTCTGCCAATTACAGCTTGCTTGCCATTTACAACAATCGGACGTTCAATGAGTTTCGGGTTTTTAACCATAGCGGAAATAAGGTCAGCATCAGATAAATCCGTACCTTTATACTGTTCTTTCCATATTGCTTCATTTTTTCTAACCAATTCTATAGGTTTAATACCTAATAATGTAATAACATTTTTAAGTTCAGCTTCCGAAGGCACATCATCCAAATATTTTTTCACCTCAAACGGTTTCCCTGAATTTTCTAAAATTTCCAATCCACTCCTGCTTTTACTACAGCGATTATTGTGATAAATGGTTATCATAGTTTGTTTTTATAATTTAAAGTTGACCTGATTCTTCTGTTTTTTGTCCCATCATCATTAAATATGCTTTTAAAAATGGTTCAATATCTCCATCCATAACGGCATCTACATTCCCAGTTTCATGAGCGGTTCTAACATCTTTAACCAATTTATAAGGATGCATCACGTAATTACGAATTTGGCTTCCCCATTCAATTTTCATTTTATCGGCTTCAATGTCTTCACGTTGTGCGAGTTGTTTTTGCAGTTCAATTTCATATAATTGCGATTTCAACATTTGCATAGCACGTGAACGGTTATCGTGTTGCGATCGTGTTTCACTACAAGAAATCTGAATACCTGACGGTTTGTGGGTTAGCTGAACCTTCGTTTCAACTTTATTCACGTTTTGCCCACCAGCTCCACTAGAACGGGCTGTTGTAATTTCAATATCTGCCGGATTAATATCTATTTCAATAGTATCATCAACTAAAGGATACACATAAACCGAAGCAAAACTAGTATGGCGCTTAGAATTACTATCAAAAGGAGAAATCCGCACCAAACGATGCACACCATTTTCACCTTTCAACCATCCAAAGGCAAAATCGCCTTCCAGTTCTAAGGTTACGGTTTTAATTCCGGCTACATCACCTTCTTGGTAGTTTAACTCTTTAACTTTAAAACCACTTTTTTCAGCATACATTAAATACATACGCATCAGCATGCTTGCCCAATCACAACTCTCGGTCCCACCAGCACCAGCAGTAATTTGCAATACAGCGCTTAAACTATCACCTTCTTCTGAAAGCATGTTTTTAAACTCTAAATCTTCAATAAGGGTTTGGGTTTTTTCAAAACGACTTTCTAAATCTTCGGCCGTGGCTTCACCTTCTTTATAAAACTCATAAATAACTTCTAGATCTTCGTGAAGTGTGACACCTTCTTCATATCCAGAAACCCATTTCTTTTTGTTTCTTAAGGATTGCATGATGGCTTCGGCAGCCTTGGAGTCATTCCAAAAATTAGGATCGAAGGTTTGTTCTTCTTCGTTTTGAATTTCAATTAGTTTGGCATCTACGTCAAAGATAGTGCCTTAATTTCTCAAGGCGGTTTTTTAGATCTTTAATTTGATCTGAAGTAATCATAGCTTTTAAATTTTAACAAAAATATAATTAAAAGCGCCAACAGAAAACTTAAAATGGATTAATTTTAGGCGAAACTTAATAGTTGTTTTTATGAAAATTGATTTACGAAGCGATACCGTTACCAAACCAACAAAAGGAATGTTGGACGCTATGTTAACCGCTCAAGTGGGCGATGATGTCTATAAAGAAGATGAAACGGTAAACGCACTAGAGGAGCGGTTAGCCAAACTATTTGGAAAGCCTAAAGCCTTATTTTTCCCTACGGGAACTATGGCAAACCAAACCGCCATAAAACTGCATACTAATCCTGGCGATCAGGTGATTTGCGATAAAGATGCACATATTTATCATTATGAAGGTGGAGGTGTGTCCTTTAATAGTGGTGTTTCTTGTAAATTATTAGAAGGAAATCATGGTATGTTTACCGCAGAGCAAGTTATAGACGCCATTAATCCGCCCGATTTTTATCACAGTCCATTAACCAAACTCGTTGAAGTTGAAAATACCGCAAATAGAGGAGGAGGTTCTTGCTGGGATTTTGAAGAATTGAAAAAAATCCGAACGGTGTGTAATACCAACCAATTAGGTTTTCATTTAGATGGCGCACGTTTGTGGAATGCATTGGTGGCTAAAAATGAAACCGCTCAAGATTATGGTCAGGTATTCGATACCATTTCAGTTTGCTTAAGTAAAGGATTGGGTTGCCCAATTGGTTCGGTTTTAATAGGCGATGAAAACTTAATGCAAAATGCAATTCGGATTCGGAAAATTCTTGGAGGTGGTATGCGACAAGTGGGGTATTTGGCAGCTGCAGGTTTATACGCTTTGGATAATCATGTAGAACGTTTAGCAGACGATCATCAAAAAGCTAAAGAAATGGGCGTTGTTTTACAGTCCTTACCATTTATAAAGAAAGTCGTTCCTGTTGAAACTAATATTGTTATTTTCGAATTAGCGGAACGTGAAAAAGAAGCCAAGTTTCTAAACTATTTTTCAGAAAAAGGTATTCGTTTAAGTGGTATGGGAAGTGGAAAGTTGCGCTTAGTTACTCATTTAGATTACACAGATTCCATGCATGATTACTTTATGACGGTTTTAAGAGGTGTAAAACTATAACGTTTATTATTGTCATTCAGAAGGAGGCACGCCTGAAGAATCTCTAATCCAATTTTTATTTAAACATATCCATCCCAGGAATATTGGGCATGCCGTCTTTGGCAACCGCTCCAATTTCAGTTTCATGAACTTGGCTAGCACGCTCAATGGCTTTTATTTAAGGTTAGAACCAAGTAATCTTCAAGAGCTTCTTTGTCTTCTAAAAGTGCTTCGTCAATACTAATATCTTTAATGGTTCTATTGGCCGTAATAGTGATTTTCAATTTATTATCTGCGCTCGCTTCATCAATGAGCACGGAATTTAAACGCACTTTTGTTTCTTCAACTTTCTTTTGGGTTTCTTTAATTTTACCCATCATTCCCATAAGATCTCCAAACATAATATTATCAATTTTAATTAGATGCAAAGCTATTTAATTTTTCTATTTTTGCTAGCTGATTAAATCCTCTTTTTTTGAAAAAAATATCCAATCCTCCAATAGCAAAAAAAATCGCGAAATCTCTTATTACACATGGAGATGAACGTATAGATAATTATTTCTGGCTTAACGATCGGGAAAATACAGAAGTTATCGATTATTTGAATGCCGAAAACGCATACACCGAAGCCGTAATGAAGCCAACGGAAGATTTTCAAAAATCACTTTTTGAGGAAATGAAAGCGCGTATTAAGGAAGATGATGAATCCGTTCCATATTTCTATAATGGTTATTGGTATGTAACACGTTTTGAAACTGGAAAAGATTATCCTATTTACACACGAAAAAAAGAATCTTTAGAAGCTGAAGAATACATTATGTTTGATTGTAATGTAATGGCTAAAAAGCATAAATACTTTAAATTAGGTGGTATTTCTATTAGTCCAGATAATACCATGGCTGCTTTTTCGGTAGATACGGTAAGCAGACGTCAATACACCATTCAAATAAAAAATTTAGAAACTGGGAAATTGCACCCAAATAAAATTAAAAACACCACAGGTGGTTGTACCTGGGCAAGTGATAATAAAACAGTTTTTTATTCGGTAAAAGACCCCGTGACTTTGCGTGCTTATAAAATATTTAAGCATAATATACATGAGAAAGCGTCAGAAGATATAGAGGTTTATCATGAAAAAGATGAAACTTTTAATGCCTTTGTTTATAAAACGAAGTCAAGAAAATATATTGTTGTTGGTTCTTCGAGTACCTTAACGTCTGAATATCGCATATTATCAGCTGATAATCCGGATGGTGAATTTAAGATGTTTCAGGAACGTGAACGCGGATTGGAATATGCTATAGCTCATTATAATGATGCCTTTTATATTATTACGAATAATGATAAAGCCATTAATTTCAAACTTCAAAGAACTCCAGAAACACATACAGATAAAACGCATTGGGTAGATGTTATTCCGCACAGGCCAGATGTTCTTTTAGAAGATATAGAAATATTTCGCGACTATTATGTGTTAAATGAACGCATTCAAGGTCTTAATAAATTACGTGTTATTGGTTGGAATGGTACCGAAGATTATTATTTACCCTTTAACAGTGAAACATACACAGCCTATTTAGGTAATAATCCGGAGTTTAATTCTGATGTTTTAAGGTATGGTTATAATGCCATGACGACTCCAAGTTCTGTAATGGAATTTGATTTTAAAACGAAAACAAACACCGTTTTAAAAGAGCAAGACGTTTTAGGCGATTTTAACAAAGATGATTATACGTCTGAACGTATTTGGGCTACAGCCAGAGATGGTGAAAAAATTCCGATGTCTGTCGTTCATAAAAAAGGGGTGAAAAAGGATGGGAAAAATCCGGTGTTATTATATGCCTATGGTTCGTATGGTGCTACAATAGATCCGTATTTTTCTACTATTCGTTTAAGTTTACTAGATCGTGGTTTTATTTATGTAATTGCCCATATTCGAGGTGGTGAATATTTAGGTCGCGATTGGTATGAAAACGGTAAATTATTAAGGAAAGAAAATACGTTTTCCGATTTTATAGATTGTTCCAAGTATCTCATTGATCAAAATTATACTACAACTAAACAGTTGTATGCTAATGGCGGTTCAGCAGGTGGTTTACTCATGGGAGCTATTATCAATATGAATCCTGAATTATACAACGGTGTGGTTGCAGCTGTTCCTTTTGTAGATGTGGTAACAACGATGTTGGATGATTCTATTCCACTAACAACAGGTGAGTATGATGAATGGGGAAATCCTAATGAAGAAACCTATTATCATTATATGAAATCTTATTCACCTTATGATAACGTAAAAGCACAAGACTATCCAAATCTTTTGGTAACGACGGGAATTCACGATTCTCAAGTTCAGTATTGGGAGCCCGCTAAATGGGTTGCCAAATTGCGCGATTTAAAAACCGACTCAAACATATTGCTGTTGCAAGTTGATATGCATACGGGTCATGGCGGTGCTTCTGGACGATTTGAGAGTTTAAAAGAAGTGGCTTTGGAGTACGCGTTTTTACTGGATTTAGAGGGAATTAGCCAATAGTTTAAAAAAAAGTTGTATTTTTGCGAGGTTTTAAGCTGCATTTCACCAAAAAAATGGAGTTACTCAAAAAGTAAATATGGGACACAAAAATCAAGTTTACAATAGTGTGTTAGATCTTATTGGTAACACACCTTTAATAAAATTGAATACAATTACAGCACCTTTTAATGGTAACTATTTTGCAAAAGTAGAAGCCTTTAATCCAGGACACTCTTCCAAAGATAGAATTGCATTATACATCATAGAACAAGCTGAAAAGCAAGGTATTTTAAAACCTGGCGACACGATAATAGAAACAACCTCTGGAAACACGGGTTTTAGTTTAGCAATGGTGAGTATTATAAAAGGGTATAAGTGTATTTTGGCAGTGAGTTCAAAATCATCTCCTGATAAGATTGATATGCTGAAAACCATGGGAGCCAAAGTATATGTTTGTCCAGCTCATGTAGCTGCAGACGATCCAAAATCCTATTACGAAGTTGCCAAGCGTTTACATGAAGAAACAGAAGATTCTGTTTATATTAACCAATATTTTAACGAATTAAATATAGATGCGCATTACCATTCTACAGGTCCAGAAATCTGGAATCAGACAGAAGGTAAAATCACGCATTTAGTTGCTTGTAGCGGTACTGGAGGAACTATTTCTGGAATTGCTAAATATTTAAAAGAACAAAATCCAGATGTTAAAATTTTAGGTGTGGATGCGTATGGTTCCGTATTGAAGAAATACCATGAAACACGCGAGTTTGATGAGAAAGAAATATATCCTTACCGTATTGAAGGTTTAGGAAAAAACTTAATTCCAACAGCTACAGAATTTGATGCTATTGATGAATTCATCAAAGTAACAGATGAAGAAAGCGCACTTACAGCTCGTGAAATTGCCAAAACCGAAGGCTTATTCGTTGGGTATACTTCTGGAGCAGCTATGCAAGCCATCAAACAATTAAATGAAGAAAATACATTTGGTGAAAATGATGTAATTGTTGTTGTTTTTCCAGATCATGGATCACGTTATATGAGTAAAATATATAGTGATACATGGATGAAGGAACAAGGCTTTTTAGATACTGCCAAAGTAAAAGATAAAGAAGGCATCGAATTCATTTAAGGATGTCAGCATATAGAACACATGATAGTTAGCTCTAAACATTTCTAGTTAACTATCATGTGTTGTTAATAATAGAACGTAAAATTATTATGTTGTGAAATTTTAAATATCTAATTTTGCATCATCTAACTAGATTAATAGCTTTATGAGAGATTTATTTGATAAAATATATAGAGATAAAGGACCTCTAGGAAAATGGGCTTCCCATGCCGAAGGTTATTTCGTATTCCCAAAATTAGAAGGTGAAATTTCTAATCGTATGAAATTCCGAGGAAAAGAAGTGGTAACATGGAGTATAAACGATTATTTAGGTTTAGCTAACCATCCGGAAGTTCGTAAAGTAGATGCTGAAGCTGGTGCAGCTTATGGTTCTGCATATCCAATGGGAGCACGTATGATGTCCGGTCACACAGAACTTCATGAAACATTACAAAATGAATTAGCAGCTTTTGTTGATAAAGAAGCGGCTTACTTATTAAATTTTGGTTACCAAGGAATGTTGTCAACTATTGATGCTTTGGTATCTAAAGATGATATTATTGTTTATGATGTGGATGCTCACGCGTGTATTATTGACGGTGTGCGTTTGCATATGGGTAAGCGTTTTACTTATAAACACAATGACGTTGAAAGTTTAGAGAAAAACTTGGAGCGAGCTACTAAAATGGCAGAACAAACTGGAGGTGGAATTTTAGTGATTTCAGAAGGTGTTTTTGGTATGCGTGGTGAGCAAGGTCGCTTGAAGGAAATCGTAAAATTAAAGAAAAAATATAATTTCAGATTCTTTGTTGATGATGCACACGGATTCGGTACACTAGGTGCTACTGGAGCTGGAGCAGGTGAGGAGCAAGGTGTTCAGGATGGTATAGATGTTTATTTTGCAACCTTTGCAAAAGCTATGGCAAGTACTGGTGCTTTTATTGCTGCTGATAAAGAAATTATAGATTACTTAAAATACAACTTACGTTCGCAAATGTTTGCGAAATCATTGCAAATGCAATTGGTTGTTGGTGCGTTAAAACGTTTAGATATGTTACGTACCATGCCAGAATTAAAGCAAAACCTTTGGAAAATTGTTGATGCGTTACAATCTGGATTAAAAGAACGTGGTTTTGATATTGGAACAACACAAAGTTGTGTAACGCCAGTTTACTTAAAAGGAAGTATTCCTGAAGCAATGGCTTTAGTTAAAGACTTACGTGAAAATTATGGTATTTTCTGTTCAATCGTTGTATACCCCGTAATTCCTAAAGGATTAATTTTACTGCGAATGATTCCAACTGCAACACATACGTTGGAAGATGTAAGAGTTACGTTGGATGCTTTTGATGCTATTAGAACCCGTTTAGAGAACGGAACGTATAAGCGTTTATCTGCTGCAGTTACTGCTGCTATGGAAAAGTAATCCGATAGATATAATATAAAAAAAGCCGATTTTAAATTAAAATCGGCTTTTTCTTTATATCGCTTTCTTAAAAGTTTTTCTTCGTTTAATAATCTTGGTATCAAAATCTTTCCATATTTGATGTGACGCATGATTATCAGCTAATTCTGGAAGTCGAATACAAGTCTCAATCCCAGATTTTGTAAATGATTTGTGAAATTGATTAAAAATAACGGCAGTAACACCTTTGTTTTGATAATGCTCATCCACACCAATTAAATAGAACAAAGCTGTCTTGCTCGATTTTTTCGCTTTTAGTAGTTTTAAAAATCCGAAAGGAAACAATTTGCCTTTTGCTTCTTGTAAAGCTTCAGAAAATGAGGGTAAAACTATAGCAAAAGCTACCATTTTATCATGTTCATCAAATACAAATTTGATATATTCTGGATTGATAAAGTTGATAAATTTCTTCTTAAAATAATCGCGCTGGGGATCAGAAATTGGTACAAACGACGATAGTTTAGAATAGGATTGATTAAACAAATCAAACATGCTATCTAAATGCGGTATAATTTCACTGGTTTTAGTATAACTACCAGCTCTCAATTTAAAACGCTTTAAAATGATGTCATTCGCTCTTACAAAACGTTCAATAGGTAAGTTGATAAAAGAAAATTTACTTTCTATATATTCTTTCTCAGTTTCAAAACCCAATTGATTAAAATGATCAATATAATAGGGGTGGTTATACCAAGTTGCCATAGTTCCAATGTGATCAAAACCTTCCGTTAACGCACCATTTTTATCTAAATTAGAAAAACCAACAGGTCCTTCCATATAGTCAAGATTATGCTGTTTGCCTATTTCGGCAACTTTATCAAATAGGAGTTTAGAAACATGAATATCATCAATAGTATCAAACCAACCAAAGCGCATTTTCTTAACTTTCTGTTCGTTGACTTCTGTCCAATTCACAATAGTCGCTATTCGACCAACAACTTCATTGTTTTTGTAAGCTAGAAAAAAGCGCGCTTCGGCATGTAGAAAAGCGGGGTTTTTATCTGCGCTTAGTGTGCCAACTTCATCAGATATAATGGGCGGTACCCAGTATTTTGAATCTTTATATAATGAAAATGGAAATGTGACGAAACGTTTTAGTTCTTTTTTGTTTTTTACTTCGTGTAATTGTATCATATAGCTTTCAACATCTAATTTAAACCTTCATCAAAATCAGTATCTTCTTTTTCGCGTTTGTTTTTGTTTTTTCCTCGCGCTTTATTTTCTCGACGTTCTAACTCTTCATCAGCTGATGTACCGTCTTTTTCTTCTTTGTCTTTATGAAAATCTAATCTGTAGGATGCGCCAATAGTAACGCCAAATACAGTAGGTGTATCTTTTGTATTAAAAGTTAAGGCCGTATCAAGTTGGAAATTCTTACTCCATAAATACGCACCACCAAAACGAATAAGATTATCTGCATAAAAATCACTATTAATACCTTGTGTTTCACCAAACAGAACCCATTGGTCGGTTATAGACTTGGTAAGCGTTAAAATAAAGGAGAAATCAGATTGATCTGTTCCTATTCGGTCTAAAATAAAGTTGGTAACAAAAACCCAACCGCTTGCAAAATTATTTTGCGTTCCTACCATAACTTTAGGGCTAAAACCTTCAACACCATAAGCCGTAAACGGATTATCTTTAGCATCAAAATTAGCGCCTGCATAAACGGCAACGGCAGGAATTAACTGCTTCCACTTGAATTTATTATTGGCTTTCCAACTTCTTAAATCTGGTTTTTCTTCACCTGCATTTTTATAAGGATCATATACTAAATATTTAGCACCAACAGTTAAGGTTTTAAAATTACTGAAGGTTTCGTCATTAGCAACAATGCCAGTATAACTTCTGTTCGTTGACTGAAATGTCCCTTCCACATTAACTTCTAACTGTGGGAATAAAAAGCCATAGCGAACTGCAAAATCAGCACCAAAGCTTTTATCCTCTCTATTTAAAAGATTGTGATTTTCATTCAAAATATAAGGGCCAACTTCAAACTGAACCACATTAGTTCCTACGGAAAATGCACTTCTTGAAACACCAGGTCTGTTTGAATTTATAACTTCGGTATATTGCGCGTACGAATAAAGTGTTGTAAACGAAACAAGTAGAAATAAATAGGCTTTAATTGATTTCATAAGTTTTTGTTTGATTTCAAATATAGATATTTTATATTTTTTTTAAGTATTTAAGAGGTAATTTAAATAGTAAGAATTGTATTTTTGTAAAAATTTAGTGATATGCTTCAACACGCATCATTTATGGGCTTAATTAAAACAATTTTAATCATATTATTAGTTTGGTACGGGATGAAAATTTTATCGCGTTTGTTTGCACCTGCTTTAATGCGTTATGTCGCTAAAAAGGCGGAAGCGAAATTCGGACAACAATTCAATCAGAGACAACCTCAAGAGCCTACTAAAAATGAAGGTGAGACGGTTATTGATAAAGTACCACAATCAAATACTTCAAATAAAAACGTTGGCGAATATGTAGATTACGAAGAAATTGATTAATTTTCGCCTTCATTGATTAATCCGATTTCATGCAATTTTCAATAAAAAAATGCCTGCCTCATATTCTTGTTTTAGTAGGCTTTATTTGTCTTTCGTTAGCTTATTTTAGTCCTGTTTTAAAAGGTAAAGAAATTTATCAAAGCGATATTAAACACTATATCGGTATGTCCAAGCAGCAAAAGGACTTTAAAGCAGATACAGGAGATGAAACGTATTGGACCAATAGTGCTTTTGGTGGTATGCCAACGTATCAGTTAGGTGCAAAATACCCACATAATTACATTAAGCAACTCGATTTAACCTTACGCTTTTTACCAAGACCAGCGGATTATCTATTCCTCTATTTTATAGGGTTTTACATATTGTTACTAACATTAAAGGTTGACTTCAAATTAGCGGCTTTAGGTGCCTTGGCTTTTGGTTTTTCTACCTATTTAATTATCATATTAGGTGTTGGCCATAATAGTAAAGCGCATGCTATTGCATATATGCCTCTAGTTTTAAGTGGCATCATCCTCACATTTCGAAAAAAATATATTGTAGGGTTTCTATTAACTGCTGTTGCTATGGCTTTGGAGTTGGTGGCTAATCACTTTCAAATGACCTATTACTTGATGTTTTTAGTTATGGTAATTGGTATTGCTTATTTGGTAGATGCTTATAAGAAAAAAATGCTACCTCATTATTTTAAATCTGTTGGTATCATGGTAGCTGCTGTGGTTTTGGCTATTGGATTAAATGCTACAAATATTCTAGCGACTCAAGAATATGCTGCGGAAAGTACGCGTAGTCAAAGTGATTTAACTATTAATCCAGATGGTTCGCCTAAAGAAGTAACAACTGGTTTAGATAAAGCCTACATAACAGAATATAGCTACGGACTTTTAGAAACCTTCAATTTATATATTCCACGGTTTTTAGGCGGTGGAAGTTATGAGGACGTAGGAAAAGATTCCGCTTCGTATGATTTTTACCTAACACTTGGTGCAACGCCTCTTCAGGCTATGCAAGAAGTAAAACAGACACCAACATATTGGGGAGACCAAACCATAGTTGAAGCACCAGCTTATATTGGAGCAGTGGTGTTATTTTTGTTCGTTCTTGCCTTATTTTTAGTGAAAGGTCGCTTGAAATGGTGGTTAGTTGGTGGAACCGTGCTATCACTTTTATTATCTTATGGGAAGAATCTCGGGTTTTTAACCGATTTCTTTATTGATTTTGTACCTATGTATAACAAGTTTAGAGCGGTAAGTTCTATTCAAGTTATTTTAGAATTGTGTATTCCAATATTAGCTATTTTCGGGTTGGTACGTTTATTTAATCCACTTGAAAAACAAGAAGAAAAGCTAAAAGCTTTAAAATATACGGCTATGATTACTGCGGGATTAGCTGTGGTATTTTTACTCTTTAAATCGTCTTTATTTAATTTTGTTGGTGCTAATGATGGGTTGTACCGTCAGAATTATGGCCCTCAATTTATTGATGCTGTTATTAAAGACCGAAAAGCATTTTTTACACAAGACACGTTACGAACCTTAATTTTAGTGCTACTTTCAGCAGGAACGATCTTTATGTTTATTAAGGAGAAACTATCTGAAAAAATAGTCATAATCATTTTTGCAGGTTTAATCGTTTTCGATTTAGTTGGTGTAGATAGACGCTATGTGAATAATGATAATTTCGTTTCATCTGTTCAAGTTAACAAACCGTATCAAGCTAATGCTGCGGATTTAGCGATTTTAAAAGATCCTGAACATTTTAGAGTTTTAGATTTAACATCAGGTGGTGCAAGAGCGTCGTATTTCCATAATTCGGTTTCAGGATATCATGCTGCAAAGTTGAAACGTTTTAATGAGTTGTATGATTTTCATATTTCGCAAAACAATATTAACGTGTTGAATATGCTAAATGCCAAGTATATTATTGCGCAAGATGATGATGATAATTTATTTCCATACACAAATACAGATGCCAATGGAAACGCCTGGTTTGTAAGTAATTTAGAACAGGTTAATGATCCTAATATTGAAATTTTAAAACTAGATAGTTTAAATACGAAGCAAATTGCAATTACCACTATGAAAGGATTGGAAAACAAAACATTTCCAATAGATTCATCGGCAAATATCCAGGTAGAAATATATAAACCAAACTATATTAAATACCAATCGGAATCTGCTGTAGATGGTTTTGTTGTATTTTCTGAAATATATTATAATCATGGATGGAATGCTTATATAGATGGTGAATTAATGCCATACACACGTGTTAATTATGTATTACGTGCAATGAATGTTCCGGCCGGCAAACATACTATCGAATTTAAGTTTGAACCAGAAGTAATACAAACGGGTAGCACCATTGCTTTGGCAAGTTCTGTTATTTTCGGATTATTATGTTTAGGTGGTTTGTTTTATGGTTTTAAACGTAAAACAGACTAGTGTGCGCAAAAAGGTACTTATCGTTACATATTATTGGCCACCAGCAGGAGGTCCCGGTGTGCAACGTTGGTTGAAATTTGTAAAATACTTACCGGATTTTAACATAGAACCCATTGTGTATATTCCAGAAAATCCTAATTATCCGATTGTTGATAATAGTTTACTATCCGAAATTCCTGATTCGGTAACCATCATTAAACAGCCAATTTCAGAACCTTATAAATTAGCTGGTTTGTTTTCAAAAAAGAAAACAAAAACAATCAGTAAAGGAATTATTACCAATGATGATAAACAAACTGCATTAGAGCAGATATTACTTTTTATTCGCGGTAATTTCTTTATTCCAGACGCGCGAAAGAGTTGGGTGAAACCTTCTGTAGCATATTTATCTAGCTATATTAAAACACAAGAGATAGATACGATTATTACAACAGGCCCTCCACATAGTTTGCATTTAATTGGTTTGGAGCTAAAAAAGAAACTAAACTTGAATTGGCTAGCTGACTTCCGTGACCCTTGGACCACTATTGGTTACCATAAGCAACTAAAACTCACCAAAAGCGCTGAAAACAAGCATAAGCAATTAGAGCAAGATGTTTTAAGAAGTGCCGATCGAATTATAGTGACAAGTTACGTTACGAAAGCAGAATTTAAAGAAAAAACAAACAAACCAATTTCGGTAATTACTAATGGCTATGATGCTAATCATATAACCAAGCCTGAATTGGATTCTCAATTTACTTTGGCGCATATTGGCTCCTTACTATCCAAACGAAATCCCGAAATATTGTGGCAGGCTTTAAGTGATTTGATTGTTGAAAAACCAAGTTTTGCAACAGACTTCAAGTTGAATTTAGTCGGTTTTGTGAGTGAAGATGTGTTGCAATCTATGGATTCATATTGTTTAAGTGATTATATAAATGAAGTTGGTTATGTATCACATGAAGAAGCAGTTAGATTTCAAAAAAAATCACAAGTACTTTTGTTAATTGAAATAGATTCGCCAGATACACGTTGTATAATCCCTGGGAAGCTATTTGAATACATGGTTTCGGAAAGACCTACAATTGCAATAGGTCCTGAAGGATCAGACGTAGCAACTATTTTAAAAGAAACTAATACAGGTAGCTATTTTAAATATGATGATTATAACGCTTTAAAGAAGCAAATTGAGTTGTATTACGAATCGTTTAAAAAAGGAAGTTTACATTCGCATGGTATTGGATTACAAAAATATAGTAGAAAAGCATTAACTAAATCATTATCCGAGTTATTATAAATGGGAATCGTTACCAGTCAGTCCATAAAAAATACGCTTATCACCTATCTAGGTTTTGGATTAGGTGCTATAAATGTGTTGTTTTTATTTACTGAATTCATTAGTGACGAATACTTCGGCCTAATTACCTATATTTTTTCTACAGCCAATGTTATGATGCCAATTTTAGCATTTGGTGTCCATAATACACTTATAAAGTTCTATTCAACTTATAAAACGCGACAAACACAGAACGGGTTTTTAATACTCATGTTGTTTTTACCTTTAGCAATTATTATTCCTACAGCTATTATTGGCTATTTTGCTTTTGATGTTATTAGTACATGGTTATCTGGGACCAACACCATAGTTGCAGATTATGTTTGGCTCATCTTTATTTCGGCAGTTGCTTTTTCTTATTTTGAAGTGTTTTATGCGTGGTCTCGTGTGCAAATGCAAAGTGTTTTTGGGAATTTCATGAAGGAAGTCTTCCATAGAGCTGGAACCATGATTTTATTGTTCTGCTTGTATCTAGGTTTTATAGATGTTGAACAACTTATTTATAGTATAACAGGCATTTATATTATTCGTGTGGTTATCATGAAGTTATACGCCTTTAGTTTGCGGTTTCCGTCCTTTAACACCGTTAAAATTCCGAATCTTTCATCAGTATTAAAATATACTTCACTAATAATTATAGCAGGATCCGTTGCCAATGTTATTTTGGAAGTCGATAAATTTATGCTGAATAGGTATGTAGCCATTGAATATGTAGCTTATTATGGTGTAGCTATATATATTGCGTCTGTAATTGGTGTTCCTAGTCGCTCCATGCATCAGATAATTAGTCCACTAACAGCTAAATTATTGAATGAAAGGAACAGAGGTGAACTGGGTAAATTATACAAAAAAAGTTCGTTGAGTTTATTTATTATTAGTGGGTTTATTTTCTTGCTTATTATCTTAAATATTAATGAATTATATAATTTCATTAATGAAAATTATGCAGACGGAATATTAGTTGTTTTTGTAATCAGTCTATCCAAACTTACCGATAGTCTATTAGGGAATAACAATGCTATTTTATTCAATAGTGATTATTACCGAATGGTGCTTGTTTTGGGTGTGTTTTTAGCGGTATTGACAGTCGTTTTAAACATGGTGTTTATTCCTATATATGGTATAAATGGTGCTGCATTTGCCACTTTTTTATCCATATTATTGTATAATTTAGCGAAGCTATGCTTTGTACATATAAAATTAAAGATGCAGCCTTTTACCATTAATACAGTTAAAGTACTTGTGCTTATAATTGTGAATCTGGGCGTGTTTTATTTTTGGGATTTTCCATGGCATCCAATACTAAATATAGGTTTGAAATCTTTCTTAATAACTGCTTTTTATGGAACGGTTGTTTACACTTTGCATTTTTCTGAAGATATTACCCAGCTTATCAATACAATTATCAAACGTATTAAAAGAGAAAATCCCACGAAGTAGCTTTGAGGCATACATATCGCAGGACTTTCTTACTAACCAACCAAAATTTTTATCTTCTTCGACTAGAGTCCGATTGTCTGGAGTTTCTAGTAGTTTTTCTTTCTTTACTATATGTACGAGATTTAGTAGCACTTGGTTTTTTATTTACCTGATTATTTTTACTAACACGTTTAGATTGGGTTCTAGAATTTGTGCTTTTCCTCGTACTGTTATCTCTTGAACTGTAAGCAGAAACTTTTCTATTGCTATTTCTTGAACTTGCCTTACTATTACCACGCGTACTAGGTTTTGATTTAGTTTCAGTATTACTACGTGTGCTACCGTTTGTTTGCATGGTATTAGAACGTCTTGGGTTTGTATTTCCTCTAACTGAATTCTCATTAGTTCTACTTCTTGGCGTTTGTTGAACCGCATTGTTTCTACTTCTAGGCGCTTGTTGTGAAACCGAATTCCCACGTCTGTTTGGTGAACTAGTTGCCAAATCTGAACGTCTAGTTATAGTATTTCCTCTTCGGCTAGCAACTGCACTTGTACGTCTGTAATTATTGGCATAAGGGGTTGAATAACTATATCGAACCGGTGTGTAATGTTGTCTGTATGGTCTTTTATAAACTACGCAATAATCGTAAGCAGGAACGCGGTAATACCTGTGCCATGGTCTATACACATAAATGCGGTTATAAGGATTTATAAATCCTGTACAATACGTGAATTGGTTATAACGGTTATAATGAACATACATGCCACCAACACTTACCAAATAACCAAAACTATTGTAGCGCATGGATACATCGCCAACACGAGTTACACGACCGTAATAATCATAAAAAACAGGTATGTGTTCAATTTGAATAATGGCTCCAAACTCATCGTATTGGACAAAACCATTATAATCATAACCTGTGTTAAAACTAATGCTCACATTAGGTGTATTGACGGAAACATTCACATTATTCGTATAATTAGCCATATGAAAATCAAATTGGCCATCCGGAAATAAGGAGAACTCTATGCCACCTTCAACAAAAATGAAATTATTCCCATTACCAAATCCGCTATTATTTATTTCATAAGGTTTTTGATCTGGTATGTCATTCGTGCTAGCCATGACGGCTGTACTTGACACTAATAGTATCGAAAATATATATACTAACTGTTTCATAATTGTTGTGTATTAATTAAACTCATTTATTGTAAAACAAACAACGTGCCAAAAAAATTAAAATTTAAGTATATAATTGAATTTCAATTAATTAAAAATTTATTAGAGCCATAAAATTGAGAAACTGTTATTGAATTATTTGTTATTATTATAAACTCAACAACCTAACAAAAACTAAAATCCCAAATAATCATTTTCAGATTACTTGGGATTTTTCACTAACTAACTAACTAAAACTTATCTTTTACGCTTTATTGGTTGCGCTTTGATTTTAGGGTCATTTGATTTATCCTTTTTATAGTAATAGAAATCTTCTGAATTATGATCATTATTGTTATAATCAGAATGTGTATTTATAGAACCATGACTTGTAGTACAGCTATAAAGACCACAAACGTGACACATATTACTAAATGGACTCACAAAACCATATTGGCTAATAATTTCGCCCCAACGGTTATAATTAATATGTAATCCACCAACTTGTTTTAACAAGCCATTACGATTATAGTTCATATATATAGATCCAGCACGTTTAATTTTCCCGTTTCGGTCGTAATTAATAAATACATTCCCAATCCGTCTTACTTGTCCGTTGGCATCATGAGTTATAATGACACCTCGATTTCTTGGAGCTGCATAACGTACGCCTTTAGTGGTTGCAGGAGCGCCAAAGGTGACATTTAAAGAACCTCGTCTTGTTTGTGTTGAGCTTCTGTAGTAATAATTACTTTCAAAGTGACTTGCTTGTGGATTCGCATTTGTATTAAAGTCAAAACTACCATTTGGAAAAATCATGAATTCAATACCACGTTCCATAAAAATAATTGGCTGCGCATAGCTATTGTTCAAAATTGTTAAATCATCAGCTGTAGATACAGACCGATTTTCATTTGCTATTACAGTTGTTAATCCTATTAACAAAGCTGTAAATAAAAGTACTTGTTTTTTCATCTTATTAGGATTTTGATTATGCCTACTCATGAGCTTTTCGGCTTTCGCTATGTTCAAAGTAGTATCCAATTGTCGTGCCAAAAACATAAGTCATTGATATTTAGATTTTTATTGTTTCTAAATTGTGATTTCTTTTTTATAGTTTTATAACTTCAATAAAATTGTATGGCTCATAGTAATCATATTTGTAAGAATTGCGAATCGTTATTCAATGAAAACTTTGACTTTTGTCCGCATTGTGGTCAAAAACGAAATGATGATTTGACGCTGAAAGTTTTGTTTTATAATACGATTAGCAACTATTTTTCTTTTGATGCACGTTTCTTTAAAAGCTTTTTACCACTTCTATTAAAACCAGGTTATCTAGCGAAGCAATTTGTTTTAGGAAAACGCTTGTTGTACTTGCATCCAGCTCAAATGTATTTGTTTATTGCCATTGTGTTTTTCTTTTTGAATTCCTTTAAAGTAACTAATTGGACGGAAAAATTAGATGCTAATTTGACTAAAGGCTTTGAAAAAGATGTGATATATGATAGCACTACAGGCGATTCCATTAAAGATGCCATGAATTTAGAAAAAAGGCTAACAAAACTAAAACTTGATTCTGTTGATAGAGTTGAAGTTAGAAAGGCATTAAAAAATAATCAGTTTATAACAGGGATGACAGATAAGGAAATAGATTCTATCGTTCAAGACAAGGATTTTAGGGCTGTTGAATTTTCGTTAGGACCCATTGAAAAAACACTAGATTCTTTAATTGCATTGGATGCTCCAGAGGAAGTTATTTACAAAGAAATGGGACGTCCCGATGATGCAGGAACCATTAAAACTAGAATATATAAACAAGGATTGAAGTTCTATAAATTAAAAAAAGCTGGTGGATTATTTCAAACGTTTTTTGACACCATTCCTATTGCCATGTTCTTTGTATTACCAATTTTCGCATTAATCTTATTCTTGTTCTATAGAAAGAGTGGAAGTTATACGCATCATTTAATATTTAGCTTTTACTATTTCTCCTACCTATTTACAGTATTTAGCTTAATTATTATTGTTAATTTCATGGTCGATATTCCAGATTGGATTGACTGGATTATAATTTTATCGACTTTCATCTACTTGGTTTTGGCTATGAAACGATTTTATAATCAGAGTATGGTTAAAAGTTTCTTTAAAGCATGTTTTACTACTATACTATTCTCACCTGTTGTGGTGATTACAGGTGTTGTTGTGCTAATTTTTGCTTTTATGTTTTATTAAAGTTTCTCTTTTAGGTAGTGTCCAGTGATAGATTTCTTGTTTTTAACAAGTTCTTCAGGAGTACCTTCTGCAATGAGTTGTCCACCACGTTCACCGCCTTCTGGACCTAAATCGATAATATAGTCAGCACATTTTATCAATTCCAAATTGTGTTCAATAACAATAATAGAATGTCCTTTTTCAATCAACGCATAAAAGGATTTTAGTAGTTTTTGAATATCATGAAAGTGTAAACCCGTTGTAGGTTCATCAAAAATAAATAAGGCTTGATCGTTTTTACTTCCTTTTCCTAAAAATGTCGCTAATTTAATTCGCTGTGCTTCACCACCAGAAAGGGTAGAGGAGCTTTGCCCTAATGTTACATAACCCAAACCAACATCTTGTAAAGGTTGTAGTTTAGTTTGAATTTTTTTCTGTTCGGTCTTCGTGAAAAAATCAATGGCATCATCAATGGTTAAGTTTAAAATATCGTCAATAGATTTGCCTTCAAATTGAACTTCTAATACTTCTTTCTTAAAGCGTTTTCCGTTACAGGTTTCACAGGTTAAATGCACATCTGCCATAAATTGCATTTCAATAGTCACTTCACCTTCACCTTTACAAGTTTCACAACGCCCACCATCTACATTAAAACTAAAATGCTTTGGTTGGTAATTCCGTATTTTACTTAATTTCTGACTCGCAAAAAGCGCGCGAATATCATCATAAGCCTTGATATAGGTTACTGGATTGGAACGTGATGATCTTCCTATAGGATTTTGATCTACAAATTCAATATGTTTAACATTGCTAAAATTTCCTTTTAATTCTGAAAATTGCCCTGGTTTATCACCAAAGTCCGTTATTTTCTTTTGTAAAGCAGGATAAACAATTTTTTTAATCAGTGTACTTTTTCCACTTCCAGAAACGCCTGTTACAACGGTTAGCATACCAAGCGGGAGTGTGACATCTATGTTTTTTAAATTGTTTTCTTTGGCGCCAATAATTTCAACCGCATATTTAGACGTGCGTCTTTTTTCAGGAACTTTAATTTCCAAATCACCATTTAAATATTGCGCCGTTAGAGATGAAGATTTTAAAATATCTTGAAACGTTCCAGTAGCAACCACATGACCACCAAATGTGCCAGCTTCAGGACCAATATCTATAATTTCATCTGCAGCTTGCATGATATCTTCATCATGTTCTACTACAATTACGGTATTACCTAAATCGCGTAAAGCTTTTAAAACATCAATTAGACGTTCGGTGTCTTTTGGGTGTAAACCAATACTCGGCTCATCTAAAATGTACATGGAACCAACCAAACTACTTCCTAAACTGGTCGCTAAATTAATTCGCTGACTTTCACCACCAGAAAGCGTGTTCGATTTTCTATTGAGGGTTAAATAACTTAAACCCACATTATCCAAAAAGCTTAATCGGTTGTTTATTTCTTTTAATAAACGCTTTGCTATTTGAGTATCGTGCGCATTTAACTTTAGGTTTTTAAAGAATTCAGCTAACGTGTCCAAAGGCATATCTACCAGATCCGTAATGGTGGCATCGCTAATTTTTACAAAATCTGCTTCCGGACGTAAACGTTTCCCTTTACAGGTTTTACACTTTGTTTTTCCACGATATCTAGAAAGCATAACGCGATTCTGAATTTTATATGCTTTGGATTCTAATTCGGCAAAAAAGCTATTTAAGCCTTCAAAATATTGATTACCATCCCAAACTAATTGTTTTTGGGCTGGCGTTAAATCATAATAAGGTTTATGTATCGGGAAATTGAATTTATGCGAATTATTAACTAGCTGATCTTTATACCAACTCATACTATCACCACGCCATGCAAATACAGCGCTATCATAGATGGATAATCCCGTATTTGGAATTACTAAATCTTCATCAATACCAATTACATCACCATAACCTTCACAGGTTGGACAAGCACCGTATGGATTATTGAAACTAAATAAATGGACATTTGGTTCTAAAAAATCAATGCCATCTAATTCAAATTTATTACTGAAATGTTCTTGCTTATTTGTGGAAAGTGATTCAATATAACAATTACCTTTTCCTTCAAAAAAGGCCGTTTCAATAGCATCTGCTAATCGGTTATAAAAATCTTCTTCGTCTTTGGTAATAACACGATCTACAACCAAATAGATGTTTTCCGGCTTTTCTTTTATATCAAAAGCCTCATCAATTCGCACCACAGAGTCATTCACTTTAATTCTAGCGTAACCTTGTTGATTAAGTACTTTTAATTTATCAGCTAATTTTCTATCTTTTTCTAAAAAAACAGGAGCGAGGAGGAGGAGTTTTTCACCTTCAGGAAATGCTTTAATATGTTTTAAAACATCAGCAACGGTATCTTTTTTAACCTCTTTATCAGATTTAGGTGAATAGGTTTTACCAATTCTAGCAAACAGTAATTTTAAATAATCATAAATTTCAGTTGATGTTCCAACTGTAGACCGTGGATTGGTAGAGTTCACTTTCTGCTCGATGGCAATAGCTGGCGCAATACCTTTTATGTAATCTACTTTAGGTTTATTTAAACGACCTAAAAACTGTCTGGCATAACTGGATAAGCTTTCTACATAACGCCTTTGCCCTTCGGCATAAAGGGTATCAAAAGCTAAACTTGATTTTCCGGATCCTGATAATCCTGTAATTACCACCAATTTATTCCGAGGAATAACAACATCAATATTTTTTAAATTGTGCAGTTTAGCACCTTTAATGATGATGTTTTCTTTAGGATTGACTTCGGAAATATTAGTATTCATAAGCTATTGGCAGAATTAATTGTGCAAAGATACTACAACAAAATACCATTAAAAAATAGAATGTATTGCAAATTATTTTAGGGAAATATGAAAATAAGTTTGTTTTTTTAAAAGATATGTTGTTATATTTGGATTCTATAAACCTAAAAATCACAAGAGTAGCCTATACGTTTAACATTACTTTATAATATCTTTTTAACCCCAAACCAGATTTATTCTGGTATAAAAGTAATGATTATGCAAAACAATCTTATCACGGATGCTACCTTGGTTACCAGTTACATACAGGGAAATGAGCAAGCCATTGAGGTCTTAATCAATAGGCATAAACAACGTATTTTCAGTTTCATTTATTCTAAAGTTTATGATCGGGATATTGCCGATGATATTTTTCAAGATACCTTCATTAAGGTTATTAAAACCTTAAAAATGGGTAAATACAATGAAGAAGGAAAGTTTTTACCTTGGGTTATGCGTATTTCTCATAATTTGGTAATAGACCATTTCCGAAAAAACAACCGTATGCCTAAATTTAGTAATACGGGCGACTTTAATATTTTTTCTGTTTTAAGTGATAGTACGCTGGATGCAGAAAGAAGTTTAATTAAAGAACAAGTTGAACATGATGTGCGTCGTGTGATTGAAGAATTACCTGAAGATCAAAAAGAAGTGTTAATGATGCGTATGTATAATGACATGAGTTTTAAAGAAATATCAGAAAAAACAGGTGTTAGCATCAATACAGCTTTAGGAAGAATGCGTTATGCATTAATTAATATGAGAAAGATAATAGATAAACATAATATAGTTTTAACTAATTGATACAATATAATTTAACTTGTTGCGTTAAGTAAAGTATAAACCAAAATATTTGAATTTTAATGGCAAAACTTTACTCTCAAAAGAAACCCCAAAATCAAGTTAATTTAAACCCAAAAGAGGAAACTGTAAAATTTCTTCTTGATTATTCGAAGGCTTTAAGTGTTATAAATTGTAATAAGATGAAGTTTGAAGCGCTTCTCAACTAAACTTTGAAAAAGTCCTGATTAGTCTCAGGACTTTTTTTTTCATACCTGCAAATGCAGGAATCTATTTTTTCTATATTTTATTTTTTGTTTCTAGAATAATAATCATTCAACACCGTTTTTCTACCAATTGTCTTCGTAATAATATCTTTTTCCATATCCCAACCTCGAGCAGGCGAATATTCTCTACCATACCAAATAACCTGTAAATGCAAATCATTCCAAAGTTCTTCTGGAAATAAGCGTTTGGCATCTTTCTCTGTTTGTACCACATTCTTTCCATTAGTAAAACCCCAACGATACATGAGTCTATGAATATGTGTATCCACAGGAAAAGCTGGAATACCAAAAGCTTGCGATAATACCACAGCAGCTGTTTTATGACCAACAGCAGGAAGCTCCTCAAGATCTTCATAGGTTCTTGGAACTTCACCATTATGTTTATCAATTAATATATGAGATAAGCCATGAATTCCTTTACTTTTCATAGGCGATAAGCCGACAGGCTTGATAATTTCTCTGATTTCTTCAACCGATAGTTTTATCATATCATACGGATTATCTGCTTTAGCAAAAAGTAGCGGTGTAATTTTGTTAACCCGAACATCGGTGCTTTGAGCCGACATTAAAACGGCAATCAGCAAGGTATATGGATCTTTATGATCTAAAGGCACTGGAATAGTTGGATACAGTTCCTTTAACGTTTTTATAACGAATTCTACCTTTTCTTGTTTGGTCATAAATTGTATTTTTACAGAAATTGATTTTAAACAAAGATACTATGACAAATTTAAAGCCAGGAGATAAAGCACCAGATTTTACAGCAAAAGACCAAGATGGGAATATTATTTCTTTAAGCGATTATAAAGGAAAGAAACTCGTGTTGTTTTTCTATCCAAAAGCCAGCACGCCAGGCTGTACAGCTGAAGCTTGTAATTTAAGTGATAATTATAGCCGTTTTCAAGAAGCAGGTTATGATATTTTAGGCGTTAGTGCAGATAGCGAAAAAAGACAGAGTAATTTTAAAAATAAATACGATTTTAAATATCCATTATTAGCCGATGAAGATAAAGCGGTTATTGAAGCCTTTGGTATTTGGGGACCCAAGAAATTTATGGGCAAGGAATATGACGGTATTCATAGAACCACCTTTATTATTGATGAAAAAGGACTTATTGAAGATGTTATTATCAAGGTAAAAACCAAAGCACATACGGATCAGATTTTGGGTTAAAAAGAAAGCGACCCATTCGGGTCGCTTTTGCGTTTAAAAGCAATAATATTTAAGGTGCAAATTCAGCTATCAAATCCTCAAGTGATCCATAACAAATTGATATAGATGTTTGAACACCAAACGAGAAATTAGGTGTAACACCAATAAAAACTTGTGTACTCCCATCTCCAATAGCATTGCCTACTGTGGTTTTTACACAACTTTCACTTCTACATTTGGTACAATTTAATCCAGGAGTATTCCAAAATCCAGGAGGATCGGCATCTAGTTTGTTTTGTAATGAGTTTAAATCATCAACTGAATATACTATCTTGTTTCGGCCTTTTACTTCAAAAGTAAGAAATAAGTCATTTTCCAATGATTTTATTTCTTCAAAATTTGAAGCCAAGAAACTAGAAATATCCTCTTTTTTAATTGGTATTTCCTTTCCTATTTCAAAATTAAGATTCAGATCTAATTCCAAGTTTGAAATCTTTTCAAACTTATTAATTTGTTGTGTGCTATTATTTTCACTTGTTTCATCGCTAGAGCAAGAAAAAGTCAAGCATAAAACTAAAAAAAATAAAGATGTTAATTTCATTCTATTCTTCATAAGTAGTATATATTTAATTTTAGCCAATATTTATAGCTAAAAATGGTTAAACAATATTAACAGTCTTATTGTTACAGTCTTTTGTTAATACACCAAAAAGAAATTAACAGTCCATATCTTATTGGCGAATCATTAAAAAAAGCAAGCACTTGCATAAGATTAATCTTTACGTTAAAACATAATTTTGAAGACTGTAAATAAACAAAACATGCTCTAACATTTTCAATTTTAAAAAAAAAAGAGAAACAAACAAGTGTTTGTAATGAAATATTTGCCGTTCATCGAAAAGTAAAAATACCGTTACGGTTTTACCGTAAAATGATGCAGTTTGAGCACTTTGACAAAATGTCTGATTTTAATTTTAGCGATTTTTGGTTGTATTTGAACATACTTACCATTAAATCTATGTTAACAAGAAAGCGACCCAATTGGGTCGCTCTTATTAATTTATTATAAATTAATTTCTGTTCTATACAACAACTAAAACGGACTAATCCGCATAAATATGCTGATAGTCATTAGTTGTAAGAATAATAAGTAAGTCTTCTTCTAAAGTCCGAATAGACATTTCAACAATACGATTCAGTTCTTCACCGTTTTTATAAATAATAAAAGTAGGAACGTGACTTACTTGATACGTTTCTTCAATTTTGGAAGGTGATAGTTTATCAGCATCTAAAGCATAGTAATTAATGGCGTTTTCAGATATATGTAGTTCATCCAATATTCTAGCAAATCGCGGCACATCACGTTGACTATCGCTACACCAAGTTCCCATAATTATTTTAAAGCTTAAATTTTTCGTTGGAATATCCTTTAGCGTTTCTATAGTTTGGCTATCTAATTGATAGTTTTCGAAATTATCAGAAAACCAAAGGTTAAACACGGAATTACTAACTAATTCTTGTCTTGAAATTTCTCCGACTAAATCTTTTGGAGTTGTTTCAGATTCAGATGACATATCTTGCGCTTTACACGTAAAAAAAAGACCGAAACAGAAAAACAGAGTTACTATTAATTTTTGGTTCATATAAATGGATTTCTATATATCATCTGGGTGAATCATTTCCTCTGTTTCACAACCAAACAGGCTTTTTTCTTTAATTAATTTCGAAACACCTTCTGGTAGCATGGTTTCCCAACCTTCTTCACCATCTGATATTTTTTTAAGGACATTTCTAGAAAAAACAGTTAGTATAGAACTATCATAATCTGTAATATCAACCACCTTACCGTTATACTTGAAAAACTTATAAAGTTCTTTCATACGTGGATGTACTTTCAAGTTTTCGCTGGTTGTTAGTTCGCCATTTTCATCTTGCATAGGATAGAGGTAAACGCGTAAATCTTTGAAAAACAGTTTTCCAAATGCTTCTAAAATACCACCACTTAAATGACGGTAATATTTCTCGTCAAAAATATCAACCAAGTTATTGACGCCCATGGCTAATCCCATCCGGCTCTTGGTGTATTGTGAAAAATATTCTACTAATTTATAATATTCCTGGAAATTGGAAATTAAAACTGTGTGTCCTAATGAACATAGTAATTTGGCACGATCCATAAAATCTTGCTCATCAATTTCACCTTCTGCACGTAAATTGGACAAAGTGATTTCAAAAACCACTTGCGTTTTATCGGGATCTACTTTATTTTCTTTTAAAAACATGGCATGAGACTTCTCAAACATGTCAATATTTACTTTTGTAACAGGTCTGAAGCTGCCACGCAATGCTAAAATATTCTTCTTATAAAGTACACGTGCTGGTAATACATTATTTCCATCTGGAGCAAACATAACGGCATCCGTCATGCCATTTTTAACTAATTGCAAACTCATTAATCGGTTATCAACATCCTTAAAAGCAGGCCCTGAAAAGTTAATGGTATCAATTTCTAATTGATCTTTATCTAAATGATCGTATAAATAACGCAACAATTTTTTAGGTTCATTGTGTTTATAAAATGCGCCATAAATTAAATTGGTACCTAAAATACCTAGTGTTTCCTGCTGTAAACGCGCATCGTTTTCTTTAAAGCGTAAATGCAATGAAATTTCATTATACTCATGCTCATCGGCATCAATTTGATAACGAATACCTACCCAACCATGACCTTTATATTTTTTAGCAAAGTCAATTGTAGCAACCGTATTAGCATAAGAAAAGAATAATTTATTAGGGTGTTTATCTCGTGGCAAACGCTTTTCCATTAAATCAATTTCATGGTATAACATTTTTAATAAACGCGCTTCGGTAACATAACGCCCATCTGCTTCAATACCATAAATGGCATCACTAAAATCCTTATCATAAGCAGACATGGCTTTAGCAATCGTTCCAGAAGCTCCACCAGCTCTAAAAAACTGACGAACCGTTTCTTGACCAGCACCAATTTCAGCAAATGTTCCGTAAATATTCTCATTCAAATTTATACGGAGTGCTTTCGTGTTTAATGATGGTATTTCATCAAACTCTTTATCACCTTTTAAGCTAATTTCCATTGCAAATTTCAATTATTAATAGGAGACAAAGGTATTAAAACGGGTGGTCAAACAAAAAATTAACCCTATTTTTGTTTCAAAATAAATACGATTGAAAATTACATTTTTAGGCACTGGTACATCTCAAGGAATTCCTGTTATTGGAAGTGCAAATCCAGTCTGCTTAAGTCCTAACCCGAAAGATAAACGCTTACGAGTTTCTGTTCTTGTAGAATGGGATAATTTCACGTATGTCATTGATTGTGGGCCGGATTTTAGACAGCAAATGTTGCGCTCAAAATGTACAAAAATTGACGCTGTAATATTTACACACGAACATGCGGATCATACAGCAGGATTGGATGATATTAGACCGTATTTTTTTAAACAAGGTGCTATTCCAATTTATGCTCATAAACGTGTTTTAGGCGAATTAACGCGACGGTTTGATTATATTTTTACAACCGAAAATAAATATCCAGGTGCACCAAGCGTGGTACAACACGAAGTGAAAAACGAAGCATTTCCTTTAGGGAATATACAGGTTGTTCCTATTAACGCCATGCATTATAATATTCAAGTGTTTGGATATCGTTTTCGGAATTTCGCCTATTTAACGGATATTAAAACAATTGAAGATGCTGAATTACAGAAATTAAAAGGTTTAGATGTTTTGGTGATTAATGCTTTGCGTGAAACCGAACATCCATCGCATTTAAATTTAGAACAGGCATTGGAAATTATAGTAAATTTAAAACCCAAGCGAGCTTATTTAACGCATATTAGTCATTTATTAGGTTTTCATGACGCCGTACAACAAACCTTGCCAGAAAACGTTTTTTTAGCTTACGATAACTTACAAATCACTATATAATGAAGACCAAAATTTTTATGTATCTGTTTATATTCACCTTACTAATAGTGGTGTTTCAATATGTAAACTCCAAGCGGATTCTAGATTCTTATGAAGGCATCATAGATAAAAAAGTAGCACATTATGAACGCGATGCTCAAAAGTATAGTGATACCATTTCAGGGTTACGTGATCATGTTTTAAACTTATCTGAATTTTCTGTGATGAATACAGAATCTGCTTTAAGTTATTTTGAAGATAGAGGTTACCGTGTTAGTGAGTTGATTCCGTTTATAAAAGATGAATTATACGAACTTAATTTAGTAAAAGGTGAGGAGCACCCTTTAATTCCTTATCCAGCACTAAATGGTGGTAAAATGATGATTGACCAAATACGCGTTTTAAATCATAAATGGATTATAGCCAATTTTACCGATGGAAAATATTGGGGCGAATTATTAATCACCTATGATTTATCTGAAGATGAACAACTAACGTTTAAAGTTGAGGAAGCCTTCTTATATCCTTTCAATTAACCACTTTTTAAAGTCGTAAAAATTTTGAGGTGCTACACCATGACCAACTGGAAATTCAGCATATTGGTTTTTAATATTCAAACTGTTTAAAAATTTAGGTGCTTGTCTGGCCCAATCTACCGGTATTACTTGATCAGCGCTACCATGTGAGCAGTAAAAATCTAGATTAGAGTAATCTTTTTCTTGGGGGTTTTCTGGAATAATATTTGGGTTAATATATCCGCTTAAAGCAATCACATTTTTTACCTTTTCGGGATAGGTTAATGCAACGGCATAACTTAAAATGGTTCCTTGACTAAAGCCCAATAAATTCACGCTGTCTTTATTAACAGGATAGGTTTCACAAGCATAATCGATAAATACAGATATTTGATCACGAGATTCTTTTGCTTGTTCATCATCGCTCCATTTTCCTTTCTCGGCATCAAAGTTTATAGCATACCAAGCATTTCCATAGGGTTGCATGGCTTGAGGCGCACGAAGGGAAATAATAAATAATTCTTCAGGAAGTTCAGAAGCAAATGAAAACAAATCGTTTTCATCACTACCATAACCATGACATAGAATTAATAAAGGTGCATTTTCTTTTAACGATGACGGTCTTGTGATATAGTGTAAATTCAATGTGACTTTTTTTTAATTAATATTTCTAAACCATTCCTGAAATTTTTCACCAATAACGGGAATGGGTTTCATTTCAGACTTAATGGCGTAAACCAATCCAAACAGCCAACTAACAAAAGTTATGGCCCAAAAAATGGTTCCTAACCAAGAACTTAAGTATTCCTCGGTAATGTTAGAAACTAATAACATAATTACAAGTCCTAACATTTGCCTAATATGAAATGATGTGAAGGGATTCTTTTTATCAATATTCAGGACGATAGCTATTATTAACCCTACGAACGTAAAATAAGCTACAATAGCCATGGTTCTGCCTTCTTGTATCGTTTGATCTGTCATTATTTTATAATCATTTTATTATTAGAAATTACGCCGTAAACCCGTCCTTTTAATTCTGCATTTTCAAAAATGGCGTTTTTAGAAGTGGACGTGATATTTGTTTTATGAAATGTGTATGTTTCATCAGGATTAAACAAACTTATATTTGCTTTTTCTCCAATTGAAATGGAACTTGGCTCTATTCCAAATCGTTCTTTTCCATTGGTTAAAAGTGCAATTGTTTTCTTAATAGTGAATAGTGTTTGTAGTGCGCCAAAAGCAGATTCTAATCCAATTGTGCCATATTTGGCATAATCAAATTCTATTTTTTTATGCTCGATATCTATCGGGTTATGGTCGGAAGTTACCATATCAATGGTACCATCTTTTAAACCTTCGATTAATTCGTTAACATCTGATTGTGTTCTAATTGGAGGTAATACCTTAAAGTTCGTGTTGAATGTTTCAAGTGCATCATCGGTAAAATATAAGTTATGAATGGCAACACTACAAGTGACATCTAATTTCTTCTTTTTAGCGTCGCGAATTAATTCAACCGATTTGGCCGTGGAAATGGTTGGAACATGAAATTTGCCTCCTGTATATTCTAACAAAAATAAGTCTCTTGCTATTTGTAATTCTTCGGCTAAAGCTGGATTTCCATTTAATCCTAAACGTGTACTTGAAACATGTTCATTCATAACACCTGAACGAGAAATACGAGATTCCTGCGGAAAGGACATAATTAAACCATCAAAATTACTGGCATATTGTAGCGCAATTTTCATCAGGTTTGGATTCTCAATCGGTTTCTGATAATCATAGAAAGCAACAGCTCCAGCCTGACTCATATCAAACAATTCGGCCATGTTTTCCCCTAAAGCACCTTTGGTTAATGTACCAATAGGATAGAGGGAAACGGCATGGTTTTGCGCTTTGGCTTTTACCAATGAAATATCAGCAAAACTATCAATTACAGGATTGCTATTTGGATTTAATGCAACTGCTGTAAATCCAGAAAATGCGGCTGTTTTAAGTCCATTAGTAATGGTTTCGCGTTCTTCATAACCTGGTTCACCCAAGCTCACGCTACTATCAAACCATCCTTGTGAGACATGGAGGTTATCTAACTTAATTTCTTTGTAATCGTTTGTGTTTTTAATAGTTGAAGCTATTTGAGAAATAGTTCCTTTTTCAATTAAAATATCGACCGTTTGATTATGAAAATCGCTTTTAGAATCAATTATTGTGGCAGATTTTATGAGTACGTTCATTTAAAATATTTTAAGATGAGCATTTCAATAATTATAAAAGCTAATGCAAAAATAATAAACCATTTCCATAAGGCATTGATTTTCGTATCACTTTTTATAGTTTCAAAAATATCACTAACAGAATTACTAATATTAACGTTCTTTAATAGACTTAAATCCTGATAGTTTAAATCGCTTTCGTGTCTGTTATAATTAAAACTGACATTGGTAATCGTGGTTGTTTTATTTTTTATGCTGTAAACACCTGCAGTTTCTGGTAAATCAGTGGTGGTAATTGTCACTTTATCATTAAAATACTGCTGCATAGGAATCATATTTCCGTTTTCATTTTCTAATGATAATACACCATCCTGTTCCAAATTAACCGGAACATCAAAACTATTTTCAATACCAATTGTATAGTAGAGTTGAGCTTTCTGTAAACTTTGTCGTGCTAAATTGTAGAAAGTGGGTACAATTAAATCATATTCACTAAAATTAGAATTGACTGTATTTAAAGCTGCTGTAAAAAGAGCTATTTGATTGTTGGTAACTAAAAATGGTTTTCCATCTTCAAAAGATAATACATTGGAGCCTGATGCCGATTGTGCCGGAAAAAAGGTGTTTACTTTCGGATATTGAAAATTAGATTCCTGTTTTTCAAATACATTTTTATAAATAGGATGCGAATAATTGATCTGTGTAACACGTTTTTCGGTAGTTACAGCATCTTGTAATTGCATACCATATAAGCCTAAAAGGGCATTATAATTGACTGTTTCCGAGGTTGAATTTGGAATAATAACCACATATCCACCTTGTTTCATAAAGGCAGTTAATGAGTTTGCCAAAGACCCAGGAATTGTTCCTAATTCGTTTAAAACAATGAGTTGCTGCTTTTCAATAGCACTATAATTTAATTGATTCAGGCTTGTGGTAGTTAACTGAAATTCATTGGAAGCAAATAAGCGCTCTAAATAATTGCTTGAAGTGGCTTCTTGAATCGTTAACACGTTAATTGCAGAAGGCTCATCAATATTAAAATACAGTGTATTATCAAATTGCAAGCTGGTATCATCAATAACAATTTGGCCATTTGTGATGCTTTTTTCTGTTAGCGTAAACTCGGCAACCGCATTATCTGTTAGATTGGTTGTTGTTTTAGCTAATAATTTTTCGCCATCAAATAAGGAAATTGGTACATTTCGAGACGAGCTTTCATTAGACTTTAAAAAGACTTGAAGCGTTGTATTACTAGCAGTTGTATTCTTAATACTTAAACTATCAATCGCAATATTTTGCGTGTTTACGGGCTTCAATTGAACAGGATGCATATTATAAAGTGAATCCAATTGGACACTAAATGCCTTGTCTTGTTCTTGAAAATCTGAAATAAACACCAAGTTCCGATTCAAATTAGTTGTATTGCTAAATAATTTGGAGCTTTTTAATATAGCGGCATCATATGGTAGTTGATTTGGAGCATATTCCATTTGCAATAAATCGTTCTGAATACTTTTAAGCGTCGTGTTTTTATATACTTCCGTATTTGTGACTAAAGATATTGGTTCGTTTGGATCTAAATTCTCAATTAATTCCTGAACGGCACGTTTTAAAAGCTCACCATTTTCACCTTTGGCTTGCATACTAAAACTATTATCTAAATAAATAACGGTTTCTGGTGTCGTGTTGAAGGTATTATTTTTAGAGGTGAAAGGCTGCGCGAATGCAACAATAACACACGCCAATAGTAACATACGTGTCAGTAAGGTTACCCATTTTTTTATTTGAGAACTTTTACGTGTTTGGAGCGTTACTTTTTTGAGGAAAGCTACGTTGGTAAAGGATTCTTTTTGAAATTTACGCAATTGAAATAAATGAACAATAATAGGAATGAGAAGCAAAAATAAAGCGTAAAGTATTTCTGGATGTTTAAACTGCATTCCTTGGTTTGTTTCCTACAAAAATAGTGTTTACAACGAAATAGAAAACCTTTTAACAACAAATTAAAGGATTAGCAATAAAAGAAATAATCTGAAGCCGGTTTTAACGCTAATTCCTCCAACTGCTTTTTAATGTTTTTTTGTTCTATTTTATTGGCAACCGTTATTAAACAGTGTGGATTTACCAATGTTTTAAGGTGATTTGTGTGGTGCAAAGTCACATTGTATATCTCTTTTCCTATTTTTTTAGGATTATCGCAAATCCAATAAAACGGAATATTTTGCTCTTGTAATAATCGAGCAACCGTTTTACCTTTTTTTCCGGCGCCCCAAATTACCAATGGTCTAGATGCCTGGTAATCTAGTTCTATAAAGTAGTTAACTTTCAATTCTAAAAAATTGTTCTGCGCATAGTTTTCATGTGTTCTCGATGTTCTACTGCTGTAATCTCGCCATAAATGAATGGTTTCAGAACATGGAATACATTTTAAACTGTATTTGTAAAAGCGAAATGCTAAATCATAATCTTCCGGATAGGTGTTAGGATTAAATGCATCACAAGCTATAAAATCGGCGCGATGAACCATCCAGCAAGGCGATGGAATGACGCACTCCTTATAAATCTCTTTAAAATTGGTCCCCGATTCTGTTAAATGGTTCAGCCAGATTTCATACTTGGCAAAACCATCACTTATACCATCTTCTCGGAAATATTTTACCTGTCCAACGGCTACATGTCCTTGGCCATATTCCATTAAATTGGCATGCAAAACTTCAAGTTTATTAGGAGTCATGATATCATCACTATCCATTCGCGTAATAAAATCACCTGAAGTTTTAGAAAAAGCAAATTGCAATGCTTGAATAATACCAGAACCTGGATTTTTATAAAGTTTTATCCGTTGATCGTGATTAGCAAATTTCTCTACAATACTGAAACTGTTATCGGTTGATGCATCATCAATAATCACTAACTCCCAATTGGTATATGTTTGATTTAAAATAGACTGCAAACAGTCGGGAAGAAATTTTTCCGTGTTTTTAAATGGTGTTACAATACTAATTAAGGATTTGGACATATTGCGAATATAGTTAAACTTCATTTTAACAAAAAGTTATAGCAAAAATGTGTAACACATTGTACATTTGGGCGTCAAGTAAAAAAACTTAATTTTTTAATAATGAAAAAAACTCTAGCCATTATTGGTTTTTCTGCACTGCTTGTAGCTTGTGGATCTTCAACCAAAACAAGTAGTGACGATTTAGCCACTAGCAATCCAATTGAAACCGTAATAGATATCACTAAAGTTTCTGATGATAAAGTGCCTGTAACTATTAATCCAGGACGTTTTACTGTTGAAACAGTTACATATAGACTTCCAAAAGTTGTTCAAGGAACCTATTCTGTTAGTGATTTTGGAAAGTATATTGATACCTTTCTAGCGTTTGATTATAACGGAAATCCTTTGCCTGCAAATAAGGTGGATACTAATTCTTGGACCATTGCTAATGCTTCACAATTAGATTACATTACCTATTATGTAAATGATACATTTGACCAAGAAGTGGTTGGCGGTATTGGAGGTGATGTGCCATTTTCTCCTGCAGGAACAAATATTGAGCCTAATAACTATGTATTAAATTTACATGGATTTATTGGTTATTTTGATTCGCTTAAAAACAACCAATATAAATTAGATGTCATTGCTCCAGCTGATTTTGTTAGAACTTCAGCTTTACAAATGTCAGATTCTAATACAAGTGCTGATGGTACAGCTATGACATCATCTTATTTTGCGCCTCGTTATTTTGATATTACTGATAATCCAATGATGTATGGAAAGTTAGATGTTGAAGAATTTGAAGTAGGTGGAATTAAAATTGTTTTGAGTGTATATTCACCAAACAAAAAGCACAGTGCTAAATCCATGAAAGATGCCATGCAGACTATGATGGAAGGGCAAAAAACATATTTAGGTGATGTGGATAGTACACCTCGTTATGATATTTATGTGTATTTATCAGATGGCGAAGCAGATTCACCAAAAGGTTTTGGCGCTTTAGAACACCATACATCTACAGTTGTTGTGATGCCAGAATCTATGCCACAAAGTGCATTGGATAAAAGTATGATTGATATTGTATCTCATGAGTTTTTTCATATTGTAACGCCTTTAAGCGTGCATTCTGATGATGTTCATTATTTCGATTATAATAATCCTACATTTTCAAAACATTTATGGATGTATGAAGGTGTAACAGAATACTTTGCAACACTGTTTCAATTAAATCAAGGTTTAGTTCCTGAAGATGAGTTTTACAAGAAAATCATGGATAAAATTGGTGCTGCAAAAGGCATGAATGATGCTATGAGTTTTACGGTAATGAGTGAAAACGTATTAGATGAGCCATATGCAAGTCAGTATTATAACGTATATCAAAAAGGTGCTTTAATTGGTATGTGTTTGGATATTTTAATTCGTGAAGGAAGCGATGGTAATCGTGGAATATTATCACTTATGAAAGAATTATCAATGAAATACGGTAAAAACAAACCATTTGATGATGATAAAATTATGGATGAAATCGTTGCTATGACATACCCAACTTTACGTACCTTTTTTGACGATCACGTGATTGGTGATGTTCCAATTGATTATAATGTATTTTTTGAAAAAGTAGGTATTGAAATTGGCGAAGGTCAAGTTAAAACAAACTACATTCAAGGAAATGGGGCTTTAATTGTTACAGCAAATCAAGGCGAAGGAACTATCTTTTTTACAGATAATGTTTTAGGAAATAGCTTTTGGAAAGAACAAGGTGCTATGCCAAATGATGTGATTAAATCTATTGATGGAACTCCAGTTTCGTTACAAAATGCGAACAAGGTTTTCCAAGATGTATTTTCTTGGGAAGAAGGACAAGAAGTTAATGTGGTTTTAAGTCGTGATGGAAAAGATGTTGTTATTAAAACAGCTTTAACTCCAGCGTATACTACAGGAAATAGTTTACACAATAAAGCAGATGCTACAGCAGCGCAAAAAGAATTGCGTAATGCGTGGTTGAAAGGGTAATCTGAATATTTAAAAATATAAAAAAACACCTGATGATTCGCTTCATCAGGTGTTTTTTGTTTTAAGAAATTTGGTAAAATCTAGTATTTAGCAGATTTACCATTCGGTAATGAGTTTTTAATAAAGTCACGAATATCATCATTAGACGATTTTAAATCTTCTTTACGTAAATACATCATGTGTCCACTTCTGTAAGCCTTAAATGTAAAACGATCTTTCATAGTGCCAGAAGGATCCAATTGTCCAACCGTATATTTGGCAGCAAAATAGGTTGTAGCACCATCATAATAACCAGATTGCACCAATACCTTTAAATACGGATTTTGAGCCATAGCCTGGCGTAACCGATCTCTAGTATTATCATTTTGCCTATCCCAAGGATGTACATCACCAAACATATTATATTTTACGTCTGTTTTAAAATCTAAATGTTCGCGCAAATAATAATTAATTGCAGGCGTAAAGGAATGCAACCAAGAGGATAATTCCGCATTATAGTCTGGTGAATTTCCAGCAGCCATTTTATCAATGCCTAAATAGCGTGAATCTAATCTTCCTATAGTATAACCACGATCGCGTAATAATTCTTTCCAGAAAAAACTAGTCGGAATATTTAAATTATGATCTAAAATTGATGATTGACTTAAACCTGAATACAAGCTCATTTTTTCAGCTACGGCATTTCGTTCTGCTTCAGAAATAAATCCACCTTTTGCAATGGCTGGCATGAGTTTATCTATAGCATAAGCTTCAACTTCTGGTAATATTTCAGATAAATCTTTTTGTTGAAGGGCAGGAGCCAACGCTTTTTGATGCCATGCAGCAGCTGTAAAGTATGGTAAATTTAAAGCGGAATAAATGGGTTGATCGGTAGAGTAGATTTTATAATCGGCTGGAGATACCAAAATAACACCATTTAAATACATCCATTGGTTGTTTTGTAATTCTTCAGCTAAACCCATAACTCGAGGTCCACCATAACTTTCACCTATTAAATATTTAGGAGATTCCCAACGATTATGTCGTGTTACAAACGTATTTATCCATTCAGCTAAATAACTAATGTCGGCGTTAATGCCGAAAAAGTTTTTCCGGTCTGGTAATTTCCCATCTTTATCTTCTACCATTCGTGAATAACCTGTATTTACTGGATTTACAAAAACAATATCGGCCACATCTAAAATGGAGTATGGGTTAGTTTTTACGCCATAAGGCTGAACAGGATAACCTTCATCATCAATTTTCAAAATTTGTGGTCCGGTATAAGCTACATGCATCCAAACAGAAGCCGAACCAGGTCCACCATTAAATGAAATTACCAAAGGTCGGTTTGCTTTATCCTTCACACTACTGCGTTGGTAATACGTGTAAAATAAAGTCGCCATAGGTTCTCCATCTGAATTCCAAACGGGTTGTGTTCCTGTTGTTGCCGAATAATTCATACCAACACCATTAATAGTTGTACTATGGTTAGTAACCACCATGGTGTCTACCGGAATTTTTCTGTTTTGAGAATGAACTTGGATAAACGATAAAACACTGAAAATAAAAAGTAATTTTTTCATAAAAATGAATTGGTTTAATTGAAAATTTAAAGATACTGAATTTAGTTAGAAGCTTTCAAAAACGCCTAATCCAAAAAGGGCAAAATCATATTTCACAGGATCATTGGCATCTAGCTTTCGGAGATTGGTATCTAATTCTAACAAGGCCTTGCCATCGTTTTGTTTTCTGGTTAATAAACCTAGTTTTCTAGCTACGTTTCCAGAGTGAACATCCAACGGACAGGATAATTGTTTCGTGCTCATAGATTTCCAAATTCCAAAGTCCACACCTGTGTTTTCAGGTCGTACCATCCAACGTAAAAACATATTTATGCGTTTAGCTGCTGAATTTTTTAAAGGATCTGAAACATGTTTCTGTGTTCTAGGTAAATGCTCAATTTCAAAAAATGCTTTTTTAAAATGGTGAATGGCAGGTTGAAGACTTGAAGCCTCTGCATACTTTTCAAAAACAGCTTCTAATCCGTTGTGATTGGTATAAATATGCTGTAAACCGCTTATAAAAGTGATAAAATCTAAACCATTAAAAGTTCTATGAACAAACGGCTCCAGAGCTTTTAAATCCGATTCTTGATGATTCATGATAAACTGATACGGTTCTTGATCCAACATCTGCATCATGCGTTGCGCATTATTAATAATGCTTTTTCTATTTCCCCAAGCAATGGTTGCCGTTAAGAATGCTGAAATTTCTACATCTTCTTTTATGGAGAAGGTATGCGGTATTTTAATAGGATCCGTTTCAAGAAAATCACGTGTATTGTATTGTGCGACTTTTTCATCCAAAAACGTTTTCAGTTCTATTTTATTTAACTTTTTTGACACGTTTGAATTTTAGAGTTTTTAATATAAAATGAAAATCTAAATTACCATTTTTAGTTTGTTTGATAAAATGAAAAGACGTCGGGAAATTTTAAAGTTTAATTACGATACAATTGATTAAAGAGAAACTTATAACGGTATTTCACAGATATTTTTTACAAAAACATTTGACTTAACAAATATAAATTCAGTTTATCGATTATATAAAGCCCTTTCCTTTTTAGAATAGTACATTTGAATAATTAAAACAGTGGTGCTAAACACTTTAACGATAGTTTAGTTTAGTTTTTTTATTTTAAGTTTAATTTTAGGTTAGTTTTAAAAAAAGGTCTTGATATACTTCTGGACCTTTTTTTATTGAATATGTGCAGCACGTCTTCTGTTTATACGATGTTTTAAAGCTGGTATATTAAATATGATAATGGATATTATAATAAGTCCATAACTAACACCTTGCATGACCGTAATTGTTTCTTTGAAATAAAAGACTGCTAGGAAAAAATTAATCAAAGGATTCAAATAAATAAAAATACCAACCACTGATGAATTTAAACCTCGTAACGCGTAGATATTTAAAAACATGGGTATAATGGTAAATCCTATTGCTATTAGAGCAATCATACTATAAAAAAAGCTTGTTTTAGGCGTTTGATACTCATAAGTCAGAAAAAATGGACTTAAAATAATGACGGCAAAAACAATTTGAACCGTTAGAATTAAAAACCGATCCAATTCCTGATTTCTACGTTGTAAGACTAAATAAATAGCATACGTTAAAGCAATTACCATACTGTAAAGTAAATCTGTAAAGTTTCCTAAAGACAGAAGAATACAGGCTGTGAAGCTTAAAACTACCGAAAACCATTGAAGTTTAAAGAGTTTTTCCTTTAAAATAATGAAGGCTAAAACCATGGTTAGAATTGGACAAATTAAATAGGCTAATGATGTTGCTTTCACACTAACATTATTCATAACATAAATAAAAATATACCAATTAAAAGCTAAAAAGAAACCACTAAACATATTTATAAATAGAATTCGAATCCGTTCCTTTTTTTTCAATGATTTAAATAGTAATACGTTCTTTTTTAAAACCTTTGGTCTGAAAAACAAGGTTACGACCAACATAATTGCTACAGAAACGATAGAACGGTAGCTCAAAATATCAAAAGCAGAAAAGTCGGATAAGGGTTTTAAAACCAAACTAAAAAAACCCCAAATAGTAAAAGCTAGGGTAGCAGCAATATAGTGTTTTGTTGTATTCATGTGCTCTAATAATTAATCGGCAAATGTACTTTTAATTAGACTAGAATAGTTGTTAATTAGTGTTATTATTTTCATTTTAGAACAGAAAAAAGCCTTGAGAAATTCAAGGCTTTATAAATTTTAAATAAAAATATAAATTATTTATCAGTTAATGCTTTTGTAATTTTTTCAGTGTATTCAAGAGCATTTTTAGTGACATTTTGTGGGTCGTCTATTTTAGTCGTTACCACAGCAGCAAGTTGCTTACCATCTTCCTGTGTTAAATCGTAAGCCACAGTTTCCACGATGTACGTTTTAACAACTTGAGTTGTAGAACTCATAGGTACATAACTTCCATAAGTTGAGTATGACATTCTGTTTCCATAATAACCATAGAAACCACCATAATAACCGGGGAAGTATGATGGGTAGTAGCTAGCACCAGCATAATAACCACCATCTTGAGACGTTTCAGTCCGCTCTTGATAATCTTTTACAACAGTAACAATAACGGCATCATAACCTTCATTGCTTAAAAATTCTTTGAAGTTTTTTTGTTGTGTTTCTGTTAATTCTGTATCATGATTAAAGTTTGGCATTTCCTTAAAGCTTTCAGTAGCTTTCATACCTTTTGCTCGTAGTTGTTTTGCTATTTCTTGCTCAAAAGCTATACGTGCTTGTTTGTTTTCTGTTCTTGAAATAACAAGAATGTTGTTATTCATAATATTAGCTGATGAATCTGATTTCCAAGCATCTAATACTTTAATACCAGAACAACTAGTGGTAATTACCATTAATAAAATGGCTGTTAATTTAAGCGTGTTTTTCATTGTTTTTGATTTTATAATTGTTATTTATTAAATAATAAATTTCGAATTGGCAATTAGCTTACATTTTAGAACAGTTAAAAAAAAATAAATCAGTTAATTCAGAAACTTTGCTTGCAATTCTTTTGTAGGTAGCATACACGCATCTTTTTTACCAAACCATTTATACCTGTTTTTTGCAATATATTCATAAACCCAGTTTCTTAAGAAAGTTGGAATTATAAAAAAAACGGCTAATAAATTACGTGGAAATCCAAGTTTCCAAGCTATTTTGAGTGCAGCAGTAGATTTGTAGGACAATTTATTTTCTGAAGAATAAAGCAAAATAGAATCCATTTTACTTGTGTCAATTTTAAATTTTTCAATTATTTGTTTACCAGTTTCACCTTGCAAAGTTGCAAACATAAATACATTTTGTGTATCGTGTTTTATAACATAATTAATGGCATCATTGCATAAGTTGCAAACACCATCAAAGAGAATTAATTGCTTATTATCCGGTAATCCATCTATCATATTACAAAAATACGCAAGAAATAATTAAGAGTGGCTAAAAAGATAACATAACATAATTTCAAAACCTTATTTCTTAACAGTTTCCACCAATTCCAACTGATCCATGCTAACGTTAGTTGTAAACATGCCATAATTAACAATGGCTTTGTTTTTTTCAATACTATCAATACTTCCAACAGCACGACCATCTTGCATGCGAACGCGATCACCAATTTTTAAAACAGGTCTTGGAGCGGCTGGCTTGTTCTTTTCTTTTTCCTTTGCTACTTTTTTCTTTTCACGAATGACAGCAACAGTTTTCTCGGCTTCTTGTTTTACTTTATGAACTTTAGCTTTTTCGGCTTTTTGCTTTTTAACCGTCGTTTTTTTACGTTTAGAATTTTCAATTTGAACAAGTTTGAATAACTCACTCATCAGTTCGCGTTTTTGTTTATTATTGAAATATTTCTCTGATAAATCATCAATTTTCTGACCCAAATAAATTAGTCGTTGATTGCTATCATATAATTCTTGATAGCTTTCCAGTTTCTTCTGGATTTTTATGTTTATTTCTTCTAGTTTTTCAGCTTCAGTTAGCTTCTTGCGTTCATTTTCCTTTAAGGATTGTTCTGTTTTTTCTAATTTTGAACGTTCCTTTTGCAGTTTCGCTATCGTTCTATCAAAACGAACTTTCCCGCTTTCAATTTTCTTTTTAGCACGATTTATTAAACTATATGGAATGCCATTTTTTTGAGCCACTTCAAACGTAAACGAACTACCTGCTTGGCCTAATGCTAGTTTGTAAATAGGTTCCAATGTTTTCTCATCGAACATCATATTAGCATTTTGCATATACGGTAGCTCGTTGGCTAATATTTTAAGATTGGAGTAGTGGGTTGTAATAATTCCAAAAGCCTCACGATGATAAAATTCTTCTAAAAACGTTTCAGCTAAAGCACCTCCAAGTTCTGGATCTGATCCTGTTCCAAACTCATCAATAAGAAATAAGGTGTTTTTATTACATTTCTTTAGAAAATAATTCATCTGCTTTAAGCGATAACTATAGGTGCTTAAATGGTTTTCAATAGATTGATTATCACCAATATCAGTTATGATTCTATCAAATAAAAATACATTGCTACGCTCATGAACCGGAATTAAAAATCCCGATTGGAGCATAATTTGTAATAACCCAACTGTTTTTAAAGTGATACTTTTTCCACCAGCATTTGGACCTGAAATAACAATAATCCGATTTTCTTGGGTTAATTTAATAGATTGGGAATATGTTTTTTCGTTTTTCTTTTTATTACTTAAATATAATAATGGATGAAAAGCGTCTCGTAAATATAGCTCGCGATTATCACTAATTTCTGGTAAAATAGCATCCATAGATTTGGCGTATTTTGCTTTGGCAGAAATAACATCAACTTGCGTTAAAAATTCTTGATACTGCTTTAAAAGCGGTAAAAATGGCCGGATGAAATCAGTAAGCGATTTTAAAATCCGAACAACCTCTTCATTTTCTTCATATTCCAAATTGTTCAGCTCACGCGTGTATTGCAACGTGGTTTCAGGCTCAATATAAACAATGCTTCCCGTTTTACTGCCTCCCATTATGGAACCCTTCACTTTGCGTCTGTACATTGCTTTAACCGCTAAAACACGCTTGTTGTCCACAACAGATTCACGGATATCATCTAAATATTCTAATTGGTGATACGCATGAAGTGCCGAAGAAAAACTCTGATTAATTTTCCCTTTTACCTTATTAATATCTTGTCGTAACTCATATAATAATGACGATGCGTTGTCCTTTACATCACCAAAGCGATCTATAATAGTATCAATTTCTTCAATTAAAGCTTTGGTAACTTCTATTTCTGAAGCAAATTCATATAAATTGGTATAATACTCTTGAAATTTCTTAAGGAATAGAATAATATCATTAGCTGTAACAGAAATAGACACTATTTTTTTTAAACTATGCGCTTCTAAATAGGTGTTTTCAATTTTTAAAAGCTTTAATTCTTTAGCAATGGTTTCAAAACCATGATTGGGAATACGGTTATCATTTAGTAATGACGCTAGATATTCATTAGTTAATACCAAGGCTTTTATAGCAGACTCTTTATTATTTAAAGGCGTAATTTGTAATGCAGCTTCATGACCTAAAGCCGTAACACACAACTCACTTACTTGTTGTAAAACTGTTGAAAATTCAAGATCTTGGAGTGTTTTTTCGTGAATATGTATCATAAATTGTCCTTATGGAAAGGAATAGCTTTTTTTAGGATAACAAAAATACGGATTATGTTTTAAAACTAATCTAAAGTTAAAAAGTATAAGTTCATTTTATATTTATGTAGCTTTGGCTTTTTAGAAATAAATTTATGAAAATATTAAAAGCCCTAATTCTTCTTACATTAGTCATCACGTTAACATCTTGTAAAAAGGACTATTTAAAATATACTGAAAAACCGAATTATGTAGCAGAACCAAATGCTAAATTAAAACCATATTTTGATGCTTATGATGCATCTTTAAAACTATGGGATATTCCAGTTGAAGAATTATATATTCCAACTAGTTTTGGAACGGCCCATGTTGTAGTAAGTGGTCCTGATAATGGCGAACCATTGGTTTTATTGCATGGTATGAATGCAACTTCAACGAGTTGGTATCCAAATGCTAAAGCACTTTCAAAGGACTATAGATTGTTCGCGATCGATTTTATTTTGGAACCTGGGAAATCTCTTAAAACAGGAACTTTTGATGATGTTGAGCAGATTGTTACTTGGTATAATGAAATTTTTGATCAACTGAAGCTTAAAGAGTTTACGCTTGTTGGTGCTTCAAGAGGTGGATGGATTTCTATGAAAATAGCCTTGTATAATCAAAAGCGTATTAAAAAGATGGTATTGTTAAGTCCTGCACAAACCTTTATTTGGATTAGACCAAGTGCTGATTTATTGAAAAATTTAATAACCCTTTTTTCTTCCGAAGAAAAACAAATAGAACAAGGCTTAAAGTCCATGTCTAGTAATGTTGCTAATATTGATAAAACATATTTAAAGCAATACTATAAATCGGAGAGTAATGATTCTATCAATAAATTTGTCTTGGATATGCGTCCGTTTTCCAAGCGAGATTTTCAGTCGTTGAAAATGCCTGTATTAGTTTTAATTGGTGATGATGACGTTATTAATAACTCAAAAACCATTCAAATGGCCAAAACCTTAATTCCTAAAGGTGAAGGTGAAATAATTGAAAACGCAGGACATTTTTTAACAGTTGACCAAGCGGATGTAGTAAACACAAAAATTCTTGATTTTTTAAAAGCTGACAATACTAAATAACGTATTTCAAGATTATAAGTAGACTTGAAGGGTTATAATAATCATAGTGAAAATGGTTAGTATCAGTAGAAGTGGTAAAACAAACTTCAGCCATTTGTTATAACCCACTTTTACAATGGCTAATGATGCTAGAATTAATCCAGTTGGATTAATAAAAGCAAATAAACCCATACCATATTGGTAACAGTTAACAATAATTTCACGACCAAAACCAACGGTATCAGCTAAAGGAGACATAATTGGCATGGTTAAAACAGCCATTCCAGAAGAACTAGGAATGAAAAAGGAAAGTCCGCTATAAATAAATAGCATGGCATTTGCAAAAACACCTTTATTCATCCCTTCCGTTGCTGTACTTGCATGATATAGCATGGTATCGCTAATTAACCCATCATTCATTAAAACGGAAACGCCTCGTGCAATTCCTATAATTAAAGCCACACCTAGTAAATCTGAAGCTCCTCTAACAAAGGTTTCAACAAAAACTGTTTCTTGAATTTTTCCAATAATTCCAATTAAAATGGCACCAACAAAAAATACCGTTGTCATTTCTACAAACCACCATTCTAATTGCGATACACCATAGATCATGACCACAAAACAAAGTGTAAATACAATGAGTGTTAAACGTAGCCTAGTCGTTAATTTTATAATGTTATCACTTTTAGTTCCGAAATGTGCTTCAATTTCTTCTTTTTGACTATATATTATGGATTTAGTAGGATCTTTTTTCACCTTATTGGCATATCGTAAAATATAAACAATACAAATTATAACACCTATTATTAATGTGATAACACGACCTGTTAAACCGGTTGTCCAATTAATTCCGGCAGCATCTGAAGCTATAATTGTACTAAACGGGTTAACCGTTGAAAACATAGTTCCAATGGATGAACCTAAATAAATCGTAGCTAATGGTACCATAGCATCATATTTCGCAGCTAAAAACATGGGTATTAAAATAGGGTAGAAGGCAATGGTTTCTTCAGCTAATCCAAATGTGGTTCCTCCTAATGCAATAAGCGTTGTAACCAGTATAATTAAGATATATTCATGACCTTTAAGCGCGATGGCTAACCAGGATATTCCAGCATCGAAAGCACCAGTATAGTTCATAATACCAATTAATCCACCTATAATTAATACGAGAAAAATAATATCAGAAGCTTCAATTATTCCTTTGATTGGAGATTGAAAAAATTCTACTAAACTTTGCGGTTTGGCTTCTACAACTTGATACGTATTTGGAATAGAAATAGGTTTCCAAATATCACCTTCTGTAAACTTTTCTAAAGGGATATTTATATTTAAATTTTGTAATGTTTCTTGAGTTGCTGGTAATGTTTCTGTCGTTTCTAAATGTGTTTTAGAAAAACTATTACCTGCTTTATTATAAGCTAACGTATCGTATTTCCCCGCAGGAATAATCCATGTTAACAAGGCAACGAGTCCAGCAATAATAAGTAAAATTGTTTGTGCTGTTGGAAATTTTAAATTTTTCAAGACATATTGTTTTATGATGCTAAAGATAATATTAATTTAGTGCTGACATAAAAAATGTTATACAAATGGAAGTGAAAATTCATGAAAGTTGGATGCCGTATTTACAAGAGGAGTTTGAAACGGATTATTTTAAGGCATTAATGGCTTTTGTAGCATCTGAATATCAAAAAAACACATGCTATCCGCCAGCATCAGAAATTTTTCAAGCATTTATAGCTTGCCCATTTGAAGAAACCAAAGTTGTTATTATTGGTCAAGACCCGTATCATGGCATAGGTCAAGCAAATGGTTTATGCTTTAGTGTATATGAAAACACGCCACATCCACCGTCTTTAAGAAATATTTTTAAAGAATTGGAGTCTGATATCAAAAAGCCGTATCCAGAAAGTGGCAGTTTATTACATTGGGCAAAACAAGGTGTTTTATTATTAAACGCCACATTAACCGTTAGAGCTCATGAAGCTGCTAGTCATCAAAAAATGGGTTGGGAAACCTTTACGGATAAGGTAATCAAAACTATTAGTGACAAACAGAATGATGTGGTGTTTTTACTTTGGGGTGGGTTTGCTAAAAAGAAATCGAAATTAATTGACACAAATAAACATACCATTCTTACTAGTGGACATCCATCTCCATTAAGTGCAAATAGAGGTTATTGGTATGGAAATAACCATTTTAGTAAAACGAATGCTATTCTAGAAAGTAAAGGCTATTTACCTATAAAATGGTAGTTAATTTACGGTAAAATAATAGCGTCCAGTTGTGTCAGACTCCATAATTTTTGAGTTGATAGAAATGTGTTCATTATTATAAGAAAAAGTTGAAATACTAACCAGTTCTTCATCCTCATTATAATAATTTTGTGAACCAGACAGATAATACCTACCTGACTCCAAAAGTTTAATGCCAAATTTATTGTTATAAATAGTACGGTCAAAATCGCAACGAACAAATAAACTTTGATAATCTACAATTGTTTCACCTTCAATAACTTGTAATGCATTTTCATTTAGTTCAATTAAAGCGTACGTGCCATAAGCCGTTTCTTTATATAAATTTAAATAGTAATAGTAGAAATTATCTGAAGAATCTGGAATAAAAAAATCGGTTAAAAAAATCGTCGTATCATTTATGGATACTTGTTCATTATTGAGGGTCGTTGAAATATAGATGGTGTCATCAACCTGAAAATTGTTTGTATTGTTTTCTATCTGTATAATCGTATCATTCCTTACGTTCGTGTTGGAATATATATAATCATCCTCACCAGGACAGCAAATAGAAGCGCATAAAGAAATTCCTGTCAGTATTGTGAAAGATGCAATTTTCATAATTCAATTTATGAGTAGATGCACATTTAAAGAAAAGGTTGCGTGAAAAAAGAAAAACAATTAATTAACTCCCAGTAGGCGCTAGTTGAACTGATTTAGTAGAAATAACTCTGTTTTTAGTAACAACAAATGTTGGTCGGTTTTCAATTTTTTGGTTAACACGTTTTGTGGTTTTGTTACAACTAAAGATTAGTAATAAAAAATTAACTACAACCAAAAAAGAGAGTAAAAAAGTAATCGTTAATAGCATAAGCGATGAATTTAATTGATCTCAAGGAGTCAAATATACTGCAATTTACTTAAAAATTATAATAATTTTAACATTAATCGATATAAGGTGTGTTTTTAAAGACGTGATTACTAGGTGATTTGGATGGGTAATTCAACTATTTGTTAAATTATAGGAGAAATAAAACACATCAAGAATGTTGTTTTAACTCTTTTATTACCACATTCAGAATTAAAGAAAATGACTAAATAATCACATTCTTACCGTATTTTAATTTGTAGATCTTGTAGCTGTATAAAAAGCATCGTCGTTTTGTTTATTAACGTTTTTCATACCTGAAGCAAAAAAATCAATAATGTATCGTTTTATAGGTGAAGAATTTGATAAACAATCTTTTGTTTCGGAATCAAAAACCCATGCTGATGAGTATAAATCGGTTCCACTAGTACTAGAAACAATTGTATAACGTTCTGAACTGTTTTTGAATAATTGTAAGTTTTCCCAAATATAATAACGACCATACGTCTCTGTTGGTGCTTTAGTTTTGTTCCAAAGACCAAAATTATCATATAATATTCTAACTGTATATTGTGGATTTCTATTTACTATTCGTAGTTCATTATTGGTACTGGAATCGGTTTCTGTAATTGATACTTGAGGATGTATTTCAATGCCACTTTTAAAATATTGCGTGTCATGAGCTTTACAACCCATAAAGCCGAAGCTTAAAAAAAATAAAATTATAAAAAATCTCATGTATATTTTGTGAATGGGTTTTATGGTAAATTATGAACTAGTGTATCATAAGGAACCGTTTTTGAAATAATATCCAACGCTAATAATTGTTCTTGGATATTGTTGATAGTATCTTCATCAATGGCACTTTGCGACCATTCCGTTAATGATAACCACTCCTGAACATCTTCTAATTTCTGATCATATCGTGACGCAATTACTTGATCGATATTCGGAATTGTTTTGAAGTCTTTAGTCGACTTATTTATGATATTCAAAATAGTTTGTAATTCTTCGGAATGGTTTTCAATAAAATGATCACTAACAGCAATTACAAAACAAGGCCAAGGGGTAGGGCAGTTACCCAATCGTCTAAAAACACCTTTATCTACTATGGGTTTGGTCATAAATTTTTCCCACATAAAATAATCTGCCGAATTATTTGAAAGCGCACCCACAGCACCATCTAAATCTTTGACGACTTCAAACTGTAAGTCTTTTGTTGTATCCCAATTATTATTTTGAGCATTTATATAAGCCATTAAATGCGATCCAGAACCATAGCGACTAATAGCTGCTTTTGTTCCTTTTATATCTTTCAGGGACTGGTACGGCGAATTTGCGCCTACATGAATTCCCCAAATTAAAGGGGTTTCCACAAATGTTTGAACAATTTTGGAAGGATTTCCTTCAATAATATCTTTAATAATACCTTCCGTTAGAATAACAGCAATATCAATATCGCCTTTGCGCAAGGCTTTACTCATAGCTCCAGTTCCGCCTGGATAATCATGCCAGCGTAAATTGATGTTTTCTTGTTTATAATCGCCATTTTTCAACGTTAAATACCAAGCCAAATTGAAATGTTCTGGAACACCACCTATTTTTACCGTTTTCATAATGTTATCATTTTATCCAAGGTGTAAATAATCAAATTCTCAACCACCTTTTTTGGGTCTTCGCTAAAAGTTCCATTGGCACGATTAGCAATTATGGCATTAAGGGATAACGCATGATGGCCTAATAATTTTGATAATCCATATATAGCAGATGTTTCCATTTCTAAATTTGAAATTCGATTGTTCTCAAAATCAAATGAATCCATTTTAGTGTTTAAATCAGCATCCTGAACAGGTAATCGCAACACCCGACCTTGTGGGCCATAGAAACCAACAGCAGTTGCTGTAATGCCTGTGGTCGTTTTTTCAGAAGAAAAATGATTTTGTAATGTGGAACTATTGGCAATAAAAAGAGGTCTCGATTTATTACTATGCCAATTGGTATGATTGATAAAAGCCGATTCAATTTTAGGATTTGTATACGGATCTATTTGATAAAAATGAAGTAAACCAGTTAAATCCAACCCATGGGAACTAAGGACAAAACTATCAACAGGTATATCATGTTGTAATGATCCTGACGTACCAACTCTAACAATGTTTAAAGATGTAAGATTCTTTTTTGGTTGACGTGTTTGTAAATCAATATTTACCAAGGCATCCAATTCATTCATGACAATGTCAATGTTATCTGGACCAATTCCGGTAGATATAACCGTTAACCGTTTCCCTTTATAAATACCTGTTTGTGTTTTAAATTCACGTTTTTGAGTGGTGAATTCAATAGAATCGAAATATTTGGTTATTTTTTCAACACGATCCTGATCACCAACAAAAATTATGGTGTTTGAAATATTCTCTGGTTTTAAATTTAGATGATAAACACTTCCATCTGGATTTAATATCAGTTCGGATTCTTTTATTGGCATGTTTTTATTTTTTTATAAGTTCGTTATGTTTGGTGCTGTAATAAAAATCTAATCGGTTAACACCACCAAAAACTGTATTGTTATTAATTTCAGCAGCAAAGTTTCGCAATCCAATAAGGGCTTCATGACCTTTTCGATTTAATTTAATACTGTTTTCTGTTTCCTCAAAAAACAGGGATAAGGTATTAATTATATGATGAATTTGAATATCACCATAGCCATAATAACCTTGAAAATTTAAAGCATATCCCACTAAATGCCCTTTTGATTTAACGTCTTTATCACGAACAATAGTTAGTATGTTTTTTTCAATAACACTTAAACCACTTTTTAAATTTGGAAAACGTTTTAAATGGGCTTTAAGACAACTATTCAAATATATAAAAGATGATTTTTTAACAATATAAGGTTTTAGCAAATTATGATCTTTACCACAGTAAATATGCCAAATGGATCGTGCTAATTCTATATCTGAATCTAGTAATAATACTTTATTATCATAATGATCTAAAAGTTGGTCCGCTGTTAATTCCGACAATCCTTTTAAGTTTTTTTCGCCTTCAATACGTCCGCTACAGACTAAATAGAGCGGTAAATTCACTTTTCTTTCTTGAAGTAATTTTATAACACCTAATAAATTAATATGACAAAACAAATCATATTCAAACCAAAGAACAATTTCAGAAAACGCTTCTGTATTGTCTAAAATTCTTAATTCGTTTTTTATTTCTTCTTCATTAATCTCAATGGCATACACGTTTTTTAAAAACGCTTTTCGGGTATCTATAAATCGTTGCGAATCTATTTGAACAGGAGTAGGACCATCACATAACATTTCTTGCCATGTTAAAAAAGAGCCTTCAACATCTAATTCTTGTAAATAGTTTGTTAAATGCGTACCATTAGTAATATGAAGAATGCCTTTATTCATTAGCCTCCAACGCGTTTAACTTGAAATCCTTTTTCTTTTAAAATGGTCATTATTTTATCGCGATAATCGCCTTGAATAATAATTTTATCATCTTTAAAACTGCCACCAACACTCAAGGTTGTTTTCAGTTCTTTTGCTAAGGCTTTAAAATCTTCGGTCGCGCCAGTATAGCCATCAATAATGGTAATAGGCTTACCTTTGCGTTTTTCATATTTGCATAATATAGGGTCATCTTGAATCCACAAACCTTTGCTTGCATCTGCTGTAGCTTCAGATTCTTCCTCAATATGTTCTGGAAAAAGATTCTTTAATTGATCTTGTAAATCCATACTTACTTTTTAATTAACCCTAACTCAATAAGGCGTTCATTTAAAAAATCGCCTGCTGAAATATCATCAAATTGTTTTGGGTTTTCGTCGTCAATACAACTATCTAAAACGTCTAACTTCATATTACTTATCGGATGCATAAAAAACGGAATTGAGTAACGTGATGTTCCCCAAAGTTCTCTTGGCGGATTAATTACACGATGGATGGTTGATTTTAATTTATTATTAGTGTGTCTTGATAACATATCACCCACATTTATCATTAATTCATCTGGTTCTGCAATAGCATCTAACCATTCGCCTTTATGGTTTTGAACTTGTAAACCACGACCTTGCGCACCCATTAATAGCGTGATTAAATTAATATCACCATGAGCAGCTGCACGAACGGCATTTTTTGGTTCATCTATAATTGGTGGATAGTGAATTGGACGTAAAATACTATTCCCATTATGGATGTAATCATCAAAATATGTTTCTTCTAATTTTAAATGCAATGCTAAAGCACGCAACACATATTTAGCTGTTTTTTCCAACATGCGATACGTTTCTTTACCTGCTTTATTAAATTCAGGTAATTCTTTAACTTCTACATTTTTAGGATATTCTGCTTCTAATTTCGGATTGTTTTCTACAAACTGTCCAAAGTGCCAGAACTCTTTTAAATCGCCTTCCTTCTTGCCTTTAGCGCTTTCTTTTCCAAAAGAAATATAACCACGCTGACCACCAATACCTTCAATTTCATATTTCTGCTTGGTTTCTAATGGCAGCTCAAAGAAGTTTTTCACTTCTCCATATAAATTATCGACTAGCTTATCATCTAAAAAGTGCCCTTTTAAAGCAACAAAACCAATTTCTTCGTAGGCCTTTCCAATAGCATCTACAAATTGTTGTTTGCATTTTGGGTCTTCGGATGTAAAATCTTTTAAATTAACACTTGGTATTGTATTCATAAGGATATTGTTTTTAATAGGTATGTATTACAAATGTACGAAAACATTATAAAGTTTGGAATACTATTTATTGTTAGATTGTTATTTGTAATTATCAATTTATAGTATATTTGACAAACGAATTTTATGATCAATACAGTATCATCTATGAGTAATATAGCCTATAACAAAACGGGTCTTGATAGTAGTGAGTTATTAGAACTTTATAAGCGTATGCTAAAGCCACGTTTAATAGAAGAAAAAATGTTAATTCTATTACGCCAAGGCAGGATTTCTAAATGGTTTGCTGGAATAGGTCAAGAAGCCATTTCAGTTGGTGTAACCATGGCCATGAATTCTGATGAATATATCTTACCAATGCACCGAAATTTAGGCGTTTTCACGACTCGTGATATTCCTTTGTACCGATTATTCAGTCAGTGGCAAGGAAAAGCAAACGGCTTTACGAAAGGGCGCGATCGTTCCTTTCACTTTGGAACGCAAGAGTTTAAAATTGTTGGAATGATTTCTCATTTAGGTCCGCAGTTAGGTGTAGCTGATGGTATTGCATTAGCAAGTAATCTGAAGAATTTAAAACAAGTAACCGCTGTTTTTACTGGAGAAGGTGGAACAAGTGAAGGTGATTTTCATGAAGCACTAAATGTAGCGTCTGTTTGGAAACTACCAGTTTTATTTTGTGTAGAAAATAATGGATACGGTTTATCTACTCCAACTAGTGAACAATATAATTGTGAAAATATAGCGGATCGTGGTATTGGCTACGGCATGGAATCGCATATTATAGATGGCAATAATATTATTGAAGTTTATACGAAAATGCGTGATCTGGCTGAAAGCGTTCGTCAAAATCCACGACCAATTTTAATTGAATTTAAAACCTTTAGAATGCGTGGACATGAAGAGGCGAGCGGTACCAAATATGTGCCACAAGATCTGATGGATATGTGGGCGAAGAAGGATCCGTTAGAAAATTTTCAGACATTTTTGAAAGATGAAAATATTCTAACAGAAGCTGAAGACGTTGAAATGAAAGCGGCAATTGTGTCTGAAATTAATGAACATTTACAAATGGCTTTTGATGAAGATGTCATAGTTCCCAATGAAAGCACTGAATTAAATGATGTTTATAAAGCATTTGATTATCAGGAATTTAAACCAAACACAAACACAGAAGAAATACGCCTAATTGATGCTATTTCTGAAGGTTTAAAACAGTCTATGGAACGCCATGATGATTTGATTCTCATGGGTCAAGATGTCGCTGAATATGGCGGTGTTTTTAAAATAACCGATGGGTTTGTAGAAGCGTTTGGAAAAGAGCGTATTAGAAATACACCTATTTGCGAATCTGCTATTGTGGAAGCTGCCATGGGACTTTCTATATCTGGAATGAAAGCTGTTATGGAAATGCAGTTTGCTGATTTTGCGACTTCTGGTTTTAACCCGATTGTAAATTATTTGGCTAAATCGCATTACCGTTGGAATCAACAGGCTGATGTGGTAGTGAGAATGCCTTGTGGTGGCGGTGTTGCTGCTGGTCCTTTTCATTCGCAAACTAATGAAGCTTGGTTTACAAAAACACCAGGTTTAAAAGTGGTATATCCAGCGTTTCCGTATGATGCCAAAGGGTTATTAGCAACTGCTATAAACGATCCAAATCCCGTTCTTTTCTTTGAACACAAAGCCTTATATAGAAGTATTCGTCAGGATGTGCCAACCGATTATTTTACAATTCCTTTTGGAAAAGCAGCACGTTTACGTGAAGGAGCTGATGTTACCATTATTTCCTATGGAGCAGCTGTGCATTGGGCTTTAGAAACTTTAGATAACAATCCAGATATTCAAGCAGACTTAATTGACTTACGAAGTTTGCAACCCTTGGATACCGAAGCTATTTTTAAATCGGTTAGAAAAACGGGTCGTGCCATTATTTTACAAGAAGATTCGTTGTTTGGTGGTATTGCTTCAGATATTTCATCCATGATTATGGAAACTTGTTTTGAACACCTAGATGCGCCTGTAAAGCGTGTAGCTAGTATGGAAACACCAATTCCATTTATAAATCAATTGGAAGTACAGTATTTAGGAAAAGGGAAATTTGAAACGGCCTTGAAGGAATTGTTGGCTTATTAAAAAACGAAATAAAAAAACAGCATTGAGAATTTATAATTCAATGCTGTTTTTTCATTAAATAATTATTGCTTTTTTATGAATTACTCTGTGCTTGCATATCTTTAGCAACAGCCTGGACGTCATCTAAAACTCGTAATAGATTCTCACTCCAAAGCTTGCTGATTTCTGCTTCTGTGTAGCCACGTTTTACCAATTCTAATGTTACATTGAAAGTTTCTGATGCATCGCGCCAGCCTTCAATTCCGCCACCACCATCAAAATCACTACTAATTCCGACATGGTTTATACCTATTTTATCAACCATATAATCTATGTGATCTACAAAATCAGCAACATTTACAGCGGGAGGAAAGCCTTCAATAGTTTCAGCCTTTTCATTTGCTAAACGAACAACATCGCCATAATATTCAAAAAATTTACCTTGGTCTTCATTACTTAAAGCCATGACCTCTTCACGTGACGTGTACCATTTGACACCTAACGAATCGGCAGCTTCTTTTTGAATGCTTTTTAAAGCTTCATCACGAGCCTCTACTTTTTCAGCGTTAACATAAGCATCAAGTGCAACTGTTTGCACAACACCATTATTATCTTTCATCCATTGTAATTGTTCGTCATCTAAATTTCGACTATGATCACAAAGAGCTCTTGCAGATGAATGCGACGCTATTATTGGTGCTTTAGTCAATTCAATCATTTGACGCATAGCTTCTTTTGAGGGATGCGAAACATCAATCATCATTCCCAAACGGTTCATTTCAACGATTACCTCTTTCCCTAATGGACTTAAACCATTATGAAGCCAAACATCATCTTTTTCACCCGTATTACTATCACTTAATTGACTATGACCATTATGAGCTAGTGACATATAACGACCACCTAAATCATAAAATTTCTCCACGTTTTTTATGTCTGTTCCAACAGGATAGCCGTTTTCAATACCAATCATGGCTATTTTCTTTCCAGAGGTGTTAATGCGTCTAACATCATCAGATGTTAGAGCCAATTCAATTTGATCTGGAGCAATATCTGTTACTAATTTATGAATAGCATCAAATTTACCCATGGCCGTTTCATATGCTTTGGTGTAACCTTCAGAAGTTAAGGTGTCCTGACCGGTATAAACAATAAACCAAGCAACATCTAATCCGCCAGCTTTCATTTTAGGAAGTGTGACTTGCGACTTTAAATCTTGTGTGTAATTAATAGAGTCTGTAAAATTATTTACATTAAAATCATCGTGTGTATCTAGTGTTATAACACGTTCGTGAATGCCTTTAGCACGCTCCATCATTTCAGGAGTTACAACAACTTCTTCGTTAACAATTTCCAGTGTCTCTTCTTGTTTAGGCTTGTCTATACAACTCATAATTAGCAAAAAGAATAGACATAATAGTTTAATAGATTTCATATTTAGTTTGTTTTAGTATCTATTTGTCAAGTTACAAAAAAGTTTAGATGTGATTAAGATTCTTTAAAAAATAGTATCTTTAATAAACCAAGCACTATGAAAGCAAAGACGATATTCGGAATTCTACTTCTGTTGGTTTTTAGTTGTAAAACTGATAAACCTCCTAAATACTCATGGAATACACTTAAAGTTACTGCAACTGCTTATAATTCTGTTGCCTATCAAACCAATTCTAACCCACATATTACAGCGTTTGGTGATAGTTTAAAACCAGGACTTAAATATATTGCTGTTTCTCGAGATTTGCTTAAACTTGGTTTAAAGCACAATACGCCTGTTGCTATTGAAGGTTTGGAAGGTTTATATTTGGTTAAAGACAAAATGCACTCACGAAAGAGAAATCAAATTGATATTTACATGGGTTTAAATATTAAAGCGGCAAAGAAATGGGGAAGGAAAAAAGTAAATATTGCTTACGGAATTAAAAATAAAGAAATAGACATTAAACAATTGAATTAATTGTCTAATTTTAAGACTTATAACATCAATCTAATTATCAATTATACAACTTATGAAAAACATGTATTTCTTGTTGCTTTTAATTTTAGTTTCAGCATGTGGAACGAAAGAAAAGCAAAACGACGTTAAAAACATTAATGATGACGCACCAATTGCAAAAAAAGTACCCAAGGAATTAACCATACATGATGATACGCGAATTGATGATTACTTCTGGATGCGTTTGAGTGATGATCAAAAAAAATCTGAAAACCCAGATGCGCAAACACAAGATGTTTTAGATTATTTAAATGCGGAAAATGAATATTTAAATGAAGCCATGTCTCATACTGAAACATTTCAGGATGAATTATATAATGAAATAATTGGACGTATTAAAAAAGATGATCAATCTGTTCCTGTCAATGATAACGGGTTTTCCTATTATACACGTTATGAGGAAGGTTCTGAATATGCTTTATATTGTAGAAAGAAATTAGAAGATAACGCAGAAGAACAAATTATTTTTAATGGTCCCAAAATGGCTGAAGGTTTTTCATATTATGGAATAGGTGGTCAAAATGTGAGTCCAAATAATCAACTTATGACTTTTTCCATTGATACCGTTTCAAGAAGACAATATACTATTTACTTTAAAAATTTAGAAACTGATAAATTACTTTCAGATACATTAAGCAACACTGGTGGTAGCGCCGTCTGGGCAAACGATAATAAAACAGTTTTTTATACGACTAAAGATTCAGAAACACTGCGTCAGAATAAAATTTTTAAGCATGTTTTAGGTACAGATCAAACTCAAGATGAATTGGTTTTTGAAGAAATAGATGAAACATTTAGTTGTTATGTTTCTAAAACTAAATCGAACGATTATTTATTGATTGGAAGCAACCAAACACTTTCTACCGAATATCGTTTTTTAAATGCCAACACGCCAAATGGCATATGGCAGATTATTCAACCACGAGAACGGGATCTAATTTACCATCCAGATCACTACAAAGATGATTTTTACATCCGAACAAATTTAGATGCTACGAATTTTAAATTAGTTAAAACACCTATTAAAGCTAGCTCGAAAGATAATTGGCAAGATGTTATTGCTCATAGAAGCGATGTATTGCTTCAAGACTTTGATTTATTTAACAACTTTTTAGTTTTAAGCGAACGGTTAAATGGATTAGCAACTATTCGAATTAAAAAATGGGATGAATCAACAGATTATTATATCGCGTTTAAAGATCCAGCTTACCTAGCATATCCAACGTCTAATATAGATTTTGATACGGATAAATTACGCTATAATTATACATCACTTACTACACCAAATAGTACGTTTGAATATAATATGGACACAAAAGAACAGGAACTTTTAAAGCAGCAAGATGTTCTTGGAGGCTTTTCACCTAATGATTATGTGTCTGAACGTTTAGAAGCTACCGCAACTGATGGTACTAAAATTCCAGTTTCTTTGGTCTATAAGAAAGGAATTTCTTTAGGAGCCGAAACGCCATTATTATTATATGCGTATGGTTCTTATGGAAGTAGCACAGAGCCAACTTTTAGTTCTGATAGATTAAGTTTATTAGATCGTGGATTTTTTTATGCCATTGCGCATGTGCGAGGTGGTCAAGAAATGGGTCGTGAATGGTACGAAAACGGTAAACTTCTTAACAAGAAAAACACCTTTTCAGATTTTATAAATGTTGGTGAACATTTGGTTGCTCAAGGCTACACAAGCCCGAAACATTTATATGCTTTAGGTGGTAGTGCAGGTGGTTTATTAATGGGTGGCATTATTAATATGAAACCGGAATTATGGAACGGTGTTGTTGCAGCAGTTCCATTTGTAGATATCGTTTCTACTATGTTAGATGAAACCATTCCGCTTACGACTTTTGAATTTGATGAATGGGGAAATCCAAAAGATGCCACCTATTATAATTATATGAAATCCTATTCGCCTTATGATAATGTGGAAGCTAAAAACTATCCCAACATGTTAATTACAACAGGATATTGGGATAGCCAAGTTCAATATTGGGAACCTGCCAAATGGATAGCTAAATTACGAGCTCTTAAAACGGATAATAACCTATTAGTTATGGATTGTAACATGGAAACAGGTCATGGTGGTGCTTCTGGACGTTTTGAACGTTATAAACGTACAGCTTTGTATTATGCATTTATTATGGATTTGGAAGGTCTCGAAAAATAGTTTGTCCTTATTGAGGTTCAGAAAGATTCATAGGAAAAGCATGTTTGGCTTCCAGAATTTGTGATGCAGATAAATCTTGGATTGATTTCTGATATGTTTTTTCAGAATAGTCTTCACGTAAATTAGTATAAGCTTTGCTAATTTCATTTTGAACCATAACAAACAATTCATAAGATGTTTGCCTGTCATGTTGCAAGGAAATAATAGCTTTTTTAGGATTATCTGAAGCCGTTAAAAGCTGCTCACCTGAACAGTAATTACAGGATTTATCACCATTATTATTGACGAAATTTGAAACTAGTTTACTAACCTCATTAAAATCGACTAATTCATTATTCATTAATATTTCATTCGAATTATTTAAAACAATGCGCAATACATTGTTTTCAGCAGTGGGCGTTGCACAATCATTAGTAGGGCAGAATGCAGGTAAATTTCTATTGATGCCAGCATCTGTTGTTATTGTGGTTGTTACTAAAAAGAAAATGAGCAATAAGAAAGCAATATCTGCCATGGAACCTGCATTTACTTTTTCGGAATTTCTGTGATGTCTCATAATCATAACGTTTTAAGAATTAGATTTTTACAAATACAAATACAAAAACAATACCATTAAAATAATTACAAAAAAAAACCAGCAACTAATGCTGGTCTCTTCCGTCTTTAACTAATTCAAACTAATGTATATAACGTTTAATTCCTGTCCATAACGTGTCATGCTGAATGCACCTTTTCCGTATTGTTATTCTTTTTTGAGAATACGTTATTAACTCATTTGAATCTCTGGAAACCTTGATTAATGCTTGCATGACATGGTGTTTTTTGCTTGCCTGCGATAGGCAGGATTGATTGTTGGTTAATTTTTTAATAATACTATCTAAAACGTCTTTTACTATTCCAAGTAAAACCTTTTGTACTGTTCGTTCTTTTTGATAATTGATTGGTGTCTAAAGTTCTCATGATATTTTGATTTTATTGATTGATTGATTGATTGATTGATGAATTGTTTACGTAATGACTATCTAAAGCGTCTTTTGCTATTCCAAGTAAAGCCATTTGTAGTGTTTGTTCTTTTTGATAATTGTTTGCTGTCTAAAGTTTTCATAATGTTTATATTTATTGGATTGGTATACTTAATAGACGACACATAAATTATTTTGTTACAGTACTATGCATTACAAAGTAGCTATTTAACATATTTTAACATTTAAGGACAGGGTATACAGCTTGAGTAAACATCTGAAAACAGCTACCATTACTAATGTTATCCTAAATTGTACCTTAAGATTTATATATTTCTCATATTTGCTATATATTTATCGTGTTTAAAACATTTAGGTATAGTTTTTGAATTATAAGCTCTAATAAATTTTCATGAACCTATAAAATGAATATAGTCCGTTACATCATGCTTGTTGGAATTATACTGTTGATTTGTTTGCCTATACATGCGCAAATTGATAGCAATCCAAATACTTCCACTTCCATACCTGCCATAAAAACTGATTCAGGTACTAGTGGTATTAGTATTTCTCCTATTGAAAATAACGGCTTTTCAAATCCTAATCCTGGAAAGGTAAATGGATTATCTGTTCCAAATAACAAGCCATTGAATACAGACAAAAAACAATTTTCCATGTTTGGTGAAAAGTTTGGGAATCCAGGAGAACTTTATGAAGAACGCTTTAAAAAGCAAGAAAAAAATTTCGATAATATTTTTGAAGCAGAAGTTGTAGGTTCTAAAACAGATCAATATTTAGGTGACTTTAAAACCAAATCATCACAGGTGCGCGTCCTTTATCGTGATTATGGCTCAATTGATGGTGATGTAATTCGTGTTTTTGTTGATAAAGACATTATGATGCCATATGCTGTTTTAACAGGTGATTATAAAGGTTTTGTTTTGCAGCTAAAAACAGGCTTTAATGTTATTGATTTTTTAGCTTTATCGCAAGGTGAAGTTGCTCCAAATACCGCTCAAGTAGTTATTATGGATGAAAATGATGAGATTATTGCTTCCTCTGGTTGGGGACTGGCTAATGGTGTAAAAGCAACTCTTATAGTTGTTAAAGAGTAGTATTATTGAATAGTCTCTAACGTTTCCACATCTCCCATTTTTAAATCTCCTAAAGTAATTGTTCCAACACGAACCCGAACTAGGCGTAAGGTTGGAAAGCCAACAGCAGACGTCATTTTGCGTACTTGTCTAAACTTTCCTTCCGTAATAGAAATAGAAATCCAGGTGGTTGGACCATGCCGTGCATCGCGTATTTTCTTTCCACGTTCAGGAAAGTCGGGAGTTGCTTCCAAAACAAATGCTTTTCCTGGTTTGGTAATATAAGGTTTGCTATTCACTGTAATAGGAACGCCAGCTTCTAAAATTTGCATGGCATCAGGCGTTATGGCACCATCCACTTGTACATAATATTCTTTTTCTATTTTACTACTGGTAATAAAAGTACTGGTTGGACCTTCTGTGGTAAGCAATAATAAGCCTTCGGAATTTTCATCTAATCGACCAATTGCCATTGTGCCTTCAGGAAAATTATATAATTCACCCAATAAGCGTTTGTTACGTTTTTGTTTCCCATTAATAACAAACTGACTAATAAAACCATAGGGTTTAAAAAGTTTAAAGTGTTGGCTTGGCGAATTTGACTTGTGCATATAAAATAGGAAAAAGCTATGAGGTCGCAAAAATAAGTTTTAAACCATGGTTGTTGAAAAAGATTCTGTAATTATTTCTAAAAAATTCTTGAATAACCTTGAAAAGAACGTATTTTTGCGCATTGGAAAAATTTATGAGCACGAGTATTTCATTATCAGAATTAGCAGACAGAAAAGAAGGTAAAAACCTATATAGTTATCAAAAAGGGGCTATCAACAAGATTTTTAAGAGTTTTGAAGAAGCACCTGAAGACTACCATTTACTATATCAGCTACCAACAGGTGGTGGTAAAACCGTTATTTTCTCCGAAATAGTAAGACAATATTTAAAACACCACAAAAAGAAGGTTTTGGTAATGACTCACCGTATTGAGTTATGCCGACAAACTTCTGGTATGCTTACCGAATTTGGTGTGGAGAATAAAGTGGTTAACAGTAAGGCAAACTTGGACGACCAAGCGCAATACAGTTGTTTTGTTGCCATGGTTGAAACATTAAATAACCGTTTAAACGAAGACAAACTGGATATTTCAGATATTGGCTTGGTTATTATTGATGAAGCCCACTATAACTCGTTTACAAAACTATTTAAGTTTTTTGAAAAATCTTTTATTTTAGGCGTAACCGCTACACCATTAAGTTCCAACATTAAATTACCAATGAAGGACAATTACAATGAATTAATTGTAGGTGAAAGTATTGAATCGCTTATTGAAAATGAGTTTTTAGCGAAAGCGGAAGTCTATAGCTATAACGTAGGATTAACGTCATTAGTTGTTGGTGCTAATGGTGATTATACAGTAAAATCTTCCGAAGATTTATACACCAATAATGATATGCTTTCCAAGTTACTTCAAGCTTATGAAGAGCGTGCAAAAGGAAGGAAAACGTTGATATTTAATAATGGTATTAATACATCATTGCATGTATATGACACCTTTAGAATAGCGGGTTATCCAGTAGCACACTTGGATAATACGAATACCAAGAAAGAACGTAAAAAAATATTAAAATGGTTTAAGGAAACACCAGATGCTATTTTAACGTCTGTTAGTATTTTAACTACAGGTTTTGATGAGCCAACAGTGGATGCTATTATATTAAATCGCGCCACCAAATCGCTTACCTTATATTACCAGATGATTGGTAGAGGCTCGCGTATATTAAAAAATAAGAGCAAGTTTACGGTTCTAGATTTAGGAAATAACTTACATCGTTTTGGTCCTTGGGGAGCAGATTTAGATTGGCATCGTATTTTTAGATCGCCAAATTTCTATTTAGATGGTATTTTAGCGGATGATGAAATTGAAGAAAACTTCAGATATGAGATGCCTGATGATTTGCGCGAATCATTTTCTAAATCAGAAGACGTTTATTTCGATATTAAAAAAACATATATAGCAGCTGTAAGAGCTGGTGAATCATCTAAAGTAGTTCTTGAACGTTCCATTGAACATCATGCAAAAATTTGCGTAGAAAACAGTGAGGATTTATGGGATGCATTAGATTTAGCGAAACAATTAGGTGATGATATTGATTACCGCATTCACCGCTACACAAAATGTATTAGTAAAAGTACCTTTAATTTTGTGGAATGGTTAAAGGATGATTATCGTAAAAAATTACGTGCCTATTTGCGTAGTAATTTTGATGAAGTGTATCTTGACGTTCATGGTAAACCACCTGAAGAATAACGTGATTACCACCAAACAATAAAGCTTTTTATAATAGAATTATCAGCCTGCTGTATCCAACAACAGGCTGAATTTTTTTCAATATGTATGCGGTTTAAAGCATCTTGGGAAGCTGTATAGTCCAACCAATTCACTGAATGGTGTGGTTGTATTAGCCAATCCGGTTTAATCGGGAAATAGAAATTACAGGTTTCAAATTCGCGTAATTGCTCTTTTCTTAAATAAATGCCCGCAATACAATCCGGATTTAATTCTTTTAGAACAATCTCTTTTTTATAAGGCAAAAATAATTGTGCTTTAAAACAAACCTTTTGTTGAATCTCATTCACATCTAATTTTAAACTTGCTAGTAATGCTTGGGTTTGCGGTTTATAGAGTAGTGGAAGTTGCTTGTTTTTTAACTTAGTAAGTTTTTCAATTAAGCTATCTTTTCTGTTAGGACCAATAAAATGATCTGTTTCTGAAATTCCTACAGAATCATCAAACACATAAAATTTATAAACAATTTCTAAATGAATAGGTTTTTCATTTAAAGTAATAATAGCATCCAGTTCGCCAATGGTTTGCTTTTGTTCTTGTATTTGAATGTTTTCAACTAATATAGAAACTGCTTCATTTTGTTCCAGTTCGTTAAAAACAAATTGTTCCACACGCTTTCCTAAACGCAGATTGTTGGGTAAGGTTTTAATATAAGAATCTGATGTGTTGTTGGGTATGGCTAATTGTGAAATTCCCATGATGGCTGATTGTAGCCACAAAGCTTGTGTCTGCTTATAGCCTTGGTATTGTTGTTCAATGTGGTCTAATTCTGAATGCATATAAATACAAAGAAACAAAATAAAAAAGACTGCCAAAGTAGGCAGCCTTTAATATGGACTAATAAAAAATATTAGCTAATTATTCGTTGTTTGAAGCCATTAAAGCAAAAAACTTATTGATGTTTGGTAAAATAATAATACGTGTACGTCTGTTTTTTGAACGATTATCGGCTGAATCATTATCAGCAACTGGTAAGTAGAAACTTCTACCAGAAGCAATTAGTTTTTCAGGAGCAACTTTATAATCTTTTTGTAATTTTCGTACTACTGATGTTGCACGCAACACACTCAAGTCCCAGTTGTCTTTAACCGCACCTGTATTAATACTTCTAGCGTCTGTATGACCTTCAACCATAACTTCAATACTTGGTTCTGAATTGATAACATCGGCTAATTTCTGTAAAATATTGTTAGCCTTACTACTCACTTTATAACTAGCTGTGTTAAATAGTAATTTATCTGAAATAGAAATCATAACCACCGTCTCATCAATATTAATGGCAATATCATCATCCTCATTTAAACTACTTGTATCCATTGATTTACGCAAATTGTAACCAACTGCTAAATTCATGGAATCTTTTAAAGTTTCGGCATTTTGCAAAGCCACAGGATCCACATGTTTCAAAGTTTCGTTCATTTGCTTACGTGTATCATTAGAGATAATCATATCATCACCAACGGATACAAACTTGGCATCATTTTCTTCTGTTAATTTATTTAATTTAGAATTATACGTGTCAATTCGCCCTTGAATTTCTGCGAATTTATTTTCTAAATCTTCTTTAGCAACACGTGTTTTTTGAAGTTCACTTGTTATTTCGCCATTTTCCTGTTGTAAAGCAACATATTTCTTTTTAGAAACACAGGACATGACTACGACACTTGTAAATACAAGAATTGAAATTTTTTTAATCATAATTATAGTTAAGTTTTTAGTTCTATTATAATTACGACTAGATGAAGATTATAGATGTTTCAATCTCTATTTTTTGATTTATTTAACATAATTTCTAATCATTGGAAGGGTCAATTACTGTGGACAATTCAAAAACCTCCAAATCAAAATAAGGCACAGCAGCCAAGGCATGATCAAAAATATCTGACATGATATATTCATAATTAGCCCAACGTTTGTCAGCACTAAAGGCATAAATCTCCAATGGCAACCCTTGAGGCGTTGGTGCTAATTGACGCACCATAATCATCATATCTTTATTGATGCCTGAATGGTTTTCAATATAACTTTGCATGTATTTACGAAATACGCCTAGGTTTGTTAAATTCCTTCCATTTATTAAAGTCGATTTATCAATGGCGTTAGATGTATTGAAATTAACAATATCATTTTGCCTTTGATTCAAATAAGCTGTAATTAACTGAATATCCTTTAGTTTTTCAATTTTATCATCTGTTAAATATTGAATGCTTTTCGCCTTTAATAGAACAGATCGTTTTATTCGTCTTCCTCCTGAAGATTGCATGCCACGCCAATTTTTAAACGAATCCGTAATAAGTGCAAATGTTGGAATATGGGTAATGGTTAAATCGAAATTTTGAACTTGAACTGTGGATAGATTAATCTCTATAACATCGCCATCAGCACCATATTTTTCCATGGTAATCCAATCGCCAATCCGAACAGAGTCATTAATAGCTACTTGAATACTGGCAACAAAACCCATAATTGTATCCTTGAAAATCAACAAAAGAATGGCTGATGCAGCACCTAAAGTGGTGAAAAACTTAAGAAAAGATAAATTAATTACAACGGCTAATATGGATGCAAAACCAATAATCCAAATAAACAACATGCCTACTTGAATATAACTATCAATAGGCTTGTCACGTAATCGTGGTAAGGTTTTAAAATAAGATTCAAACGTTTTTAAAACACTTCTAATAATCCAAACGGTTAAAATTATTCCATATACTTTTATTAATACTATAATATGACTTTCAAATTCGGGATAATCATAAAAAACAAAAGGGAAGAGTTTTAAGGTAATAATTAAAGGTACAATATGTGCAATGTTTCTCGGTGCTTTGTGGTTGACTAATAAATCGTCAAAATTGGTTTTAGATTTTGCGGCTAGACTATTAAATACATTTATTAAAAGTTTACGAGCAATAAAATCAGCAATTACAATTATAATAAGTAAACCCACTAACAAGGCTAACATATTTAAAGCCTTGGAATAGGATTCAGATAAACCTGCTGCTAAACTATAATCATAAATTAAACATTGTAAATCTTGCATTAATATTAAGCTTTCTTAAGGTATTTATATTCAACGTAAAATGTGCCAAATGGAATAATTGAGGCTAGTAATACTTTAGCAAGAGTACTATTACACCATTGCATTTTTTTACTAATTATAATAGCTAAAATGATGTAGGCAATAAATAATATACCATGAGGCATACCTAACATTTTAACATATTGTGGATCGTCTGACAAATACTTTATTGGCGTAGCAATAAATAGTAATAAGATATAAGAAACACCCTCCAAAAAAGCAATAATGCGAAATAATTGTAACATATAAGCAGTTTGTAAAATTAGGTGCAAAAGTACAATTACTTAAACGATCTGCTTATGGATTTAACAATTAATTATCGGTCAATTTCCCGGTTAAACAACAACGAATTAGCCGATTACCGATTTTTATGTTTAACATAACGAATATAATAGACTCAGCTACAATTAAATAATACATTTAACGCACCAAACGCTATTAATTATTAAAATTTTGTCATCAATTAAACCTACATCTCAAATTAAGATTATCATGTGTTTTTGCATGATGTGCCTGTATTGCAGTTTCTCCAATGCGCAAACTACCACTGCTATTCCAGATCCTAATTTTGAACAAGCACTCATTAACCAAGGGATTGATTCCAATGGCCTTAATGGGAATATTTTAAATGCTGATGCTGAGTTGGTAAATAATTTAAATGTTAATGATAAAAATATTACGGATTTAACAGGTATAGAGGCTTTTATTCACTTGAAATATTTGTATGCCTATTCTAATAATCTGTCAACTTTAGATTTATCTAATAATGTATTTTTAGAAGTTTTAGATATTGATAATAACAGTATAGAAACACTTAATATTTCACAAAACATACTTCTTAATGAAATTTATGTGAGTAATAATTTGCTGCAAACCTTAACGGTTTCACACCTTCCTAATTTGGAGTTATTAGCCTGTAGTTTAAATAATTTATCGGCGCTTAATGTTTCAAATAATTTAGAACTTGAAGTTCTTTCATGTTATTCAAATAATTTAAACACATTAAATGTTACTAATAATCAGGATTTAGAATCTCTAAATTGTGGAAATAATTATTTAAATGTTTTAAACATTTCAAACAATCATGATTTGCGCACCTTATCATGTTCAGGAAATAACTTAAATACTATTTCTTTCAGTCAATGTTCTGATATTTCATATGTCGATATTAGCAATAATCAATTTACAGAATTAGATTTAAGTGCTAATAGCGGTTTGAAACGCTTGATATGTGAAAACAATAACATTACAGAATTGGAGCTTTTTAACGCACCGCAATTATTATTATTACATGCTAGCAACAACTTATTAGAAGATATTGATATATCTACAAACAATAATTTACGATTTGTACGTTTGGGTAATAACAACTTAAATACGTTAGATATCCGAAACACTAGAAATTATAGAATTTCCAGCTTCAATGCAGAAGGCAATGCTAATTTATCTTGCATTTTTGTAGATGATGTTCAAGCTAGCTACCTAACAAGTTGGGAAATTGATAGTGCTTCACATTTTGTTGCTACTGAATCCGATTGCAACTCATTAAGTAGGGAAGTGGTTGCTCAAAATTTAGAGTTTGTAATGTATCCAAATCCAGCAACGGATTATTTACATTTCAAAAATTTAAATTCAAATGCCAATATTGATATCTATTCAGTAAACGGTCAATTGGTGAAACATCAAACCACGACGCCTCAAGGAAATAGTATAAATGTTTCATCGTTAAGCTCTGGTTTATATCTTGTTAAGGTATCTTACTTAAATCAATCAATTACAAAAAAAATCCTCATAAATTAGAATCATAGTTAACTATATTCTATTTAGGTCACTACAAAGCTATAGATAATTTTAACGCTTTCTTACGGTTTGCATTTATAGAGTTTAAGTATCTTTAAACTCTAAACTAAACACTATGCAACCAAAAATTTACAGCTTAATAGCTTTACTAGTACTTTGTATGTCATGCGAAGAAAAACCCAAAGAACCCGTTCAAGAAATTGAAAAAGATTTCGCTATTGATTACGAAAAATTCACATTAGACAATGGTCTAGAGGTGATACTTCATCAAGATAATAGTGATCCAATTGTTGCCGTAGCAACGATAATGCATGTAGGTTCTAACCGTGAAAAACCGGGTAAAACAGGTTTTGCTCATTTCTTTGAACATATGAGTTTTAATGATTCTGAAAATGTACCAGTTGGTGCTAACAGAAAAATGATTCCAGAATGGGGAGGAAGTCGTAATGGCGGAACTTCCAACGATTATACGGTTTATTACGAAGTAGTCCCAAAAGACGCTTTCGAAAAAATCCTATGGATAGATTCGGATCGTTTTGGTTATATGATTAATACCGTTACCAAATCGGCTTTAGAGCGTGAAAAACAAGTGGTTAAAAATGAAAAACGCCAACGTGTTGATAACGCTGCTTATGGTTATACAGATGAAATTATCCGCTCCAATCTCTATCCAGAAGGCCATCCGTATAATTGGACTGTTATAGGATCTTTACCAGATTTACAAGCCGCAACCATAGATGATGTCAAAGAATTTTACAACCAATATTATGGAGCCAGCAATGCTACTTTAGTAATTGCAGGTGATATTGATTTTGAAGAAACCAAAACGTTAGTCGAAAAATGGTTTGGCGAAATTCCAAGTGGCCCCGAAGTAGAATCACTACAACCACAACCTGTAACTTTAGCGGAAACAAAATCTTTATATTTCGAAGATAATTTTGCTAAACTTCCTGAATTACGCATGGTATTTCCATCCGTTGAGGAATATCACAAAGATTCGTATGCACTCCAAATTCTAGGACAATTATTAAGTGGGAGTAAAAATGCACCTTTATATCAAGTTGTTGTTGAAGAGCAAAAATTAGCACCTAATATTGGCACTTATCAATCTAATAGTGAATTGGCTGGGGAATTTGTGTTTCGCGTCAGAGCAAATGAGCAAACTAATTTAGATGCTGTTAAAAAAGCAATCGATTCTGGTTTAATACGTTTTGAGAAAAACGGTGTAAATGAACGCGATTTAAAACGCATAAAAGCGGAATTGGAAACCAATTTATACCAAGGCGTAAGTACGGTTTTAAATAAAGCGTTTCAATTAGGCCAGGATAATGAATTTGCAGGCGATCCTAGTTATATTACCAAAACAACTAAACTAACAAATGCTGTTTCTGCAGATGATGTTATGCGCGTTTACAAGCAATATATCAAAAACAAAAATTACGTAATGACCAGTGTTGTACCAAAAGGGCAACTTGATTTAGTGGTTTTAGATGCTAAAGAAGCAACTGTTTGGATTGAAGAAGTGAAACAAGACGTAGCTAGCGAAGAAGTTGGTCAAGGTGAAGAAGCTGAATACGAAAAAACAGTTAGCAAATATGATAGGAGCGAACCTGCTTTTGGCGAATTACCGAAATTTAAAATGCCAGCCATTTGGACTGGAAATTTAGAAAATGGTATGAGCGTTTTTGGTATAGAAAACAACGAAACACCATTAGTACAGTTTGACATTACTATTCCTGGCGGACAACTATTAGATCCTGAAAATAAAGCAGGTGTTGCCAGTATGTTTAGTAATTTAATGCTTGAAGGTACTGCCAATAAAACGCCAGCAGAATTAGAGGAAGCTATTGGTTTATTAGGGGCCAATATTAACATGTATAGCACAAATGAGGATTTTCATATTACAGGTTCCTGCTTGGCTAAAAACTTTGAAGAAACCATAGCGCTTGTCAAGGAAATTATTTTAGAGCCACGTTGGGATGGGGCAGAATACAAGCGACTTATGCAAGGCTTGGAAACTGGTTTGAAAGACAGAGAATCCAATCCAAATGCTATAGCCAGTTTGGCTTATAACCAATTGTTATATGGAAAAAACCATCCATCTGCTATTCCTGGAAGCGGAACGTTAGAAACGTTTAAAAACATTAGTTTAGACGATTTGAAAGGATATTATAGCAATTTAGTTCCTGAAAACGCGAATTTTCATATTGCAGGTGCTATGTCAAAATCTGAAACATTAGGCGTTTTAGAAACCTTAAATACTTGGAAAGGTCAAGCGCCACAGATTCCAACGTTTCAATTACCTTCGGAAAATAATAAAAACACCATTTATTTTATTGATGTTCCAGATTCTAAACAATCGGTTTTTAATATAGGAAAACTAGCATTATCTGCAACCAATGAAGATGCTCAAAGTTTAGACTTTGCAAATGAAATTTTAGGTGGTGGCTCTAGCGGTCGTTTATTCCAAACATTACGTATAGAAAAAGGCTACACCTATGGCGCCTATTCTGGAACTGGAAATAGTTTGGAAGTGGCTCCTTTTACCGTTCGTTCTAGCGTTCGTGCAAATGCGACTTTAAAATCATTGGAAATCATAAAAGATATGGTTGCTAATTATGCGGATAATTTTACAGAAGCTGAAGTTGAATTAACCAAAAACAAGCTTTTAAAAGCTAACACACGTGCATATGAAAGTTTAGGTGCTAAATTGGCTATCCTTCGTAATATTAGTAAATATGAGTATTCCAATGATTATATAGAAAAGAATCAAGCAGAATTAATTGCCATGACTTTGGATGATTATAAAAACATCATCAATAAATATTTACAGGAACCTGAAATGATTTATGTCATAGTTGGTGATAAAGCCACACAATGGTCTGAAGTTAAAAAACTAGGAAAACCGGTTGTGGAATTGGATATTTTTGGAAATCCCAAGTAATTTTATAAAACCCTTCAACGATTAATTTTAAATGCATAGTAAGCTGTTAGCTGCTATGCATTTTCTATTTTTGCACAAATCGAAATCAACATGTCTTCTATTACTATTCCTGAATTTGAAAAATCAACCACACGATTGGCGGTCAAGTTAAACGCAAATGGTGAACGCTCTGTGCTTCAAGGTCATCCTTGGGTTTTTGAAAATAGTATTGAAAAAATTAATAAAGAAGGGAAATCTGGTGATGTTGCCGTAATTTTTAGAAAACGCGATAATGCGTTTATTGGCGTTGGTTTGTATGATGCGTCTTCGCCAATTAGAATTAAAATGTTACATCATGATGAACCACAAACGATTAATTCAGCATTCTTCCAAAGTAAAATAGATGCTGCTTTTAAAAAACGAGCTTCACTCTTAAAAACCAATACTACAAGTTATCGTTTGTTATTTGGTGAAAATGATGGCTTTCCAGGATTGATTGCTGATGTATATGCCAATGTTTTGGTAATTAAAGTATATTCTGAAATTTGGCTAGGGTATATTAAAGACATAACGGAAATGCTTATAAATGTTTCTAATGTAGAAACGGTTGTTATGCGTTTAAGTCGAAATTTGCAACAAGCAGATTTCGGTTTGGTTGATGGTTCCGTAATTTATGGCACTTTGGAAAATGAAGTCGTAAAATTTATAGAACATGGTGTTCATTTTTCCGCCAATGTCATAAAAGGTCATAAAACAGGTTACTTTTTAGATCACAGAGATAATAGACGTCGCGTGGGCGAATTGAGTCAAGGAAAAACCGTGTTAGATGTGTTTTCGTATGCTGGCGGATTTTCAGTTCATGCTTTGGCCAATCACGCAAAAGAAGTCACGAGTTTAGATATTAGTAAACAAGCGCTTGAAATAGCTTTAGAAAACGGCAGATTAAATAGTTATTCTGGGAAACATCACATTATTGCAGGTGATGCTTTTGATGAAATGGAACAACTCATCCAATCTGGTAAAACCTTTGATGTGGTGGTTATTGATCCACCTAGTTTTGCCAAGCAACAGTCCGAAATACAGTTAGCCAAAAAGAAATATGCGCAATTAGCGCAATTAGGTGAGAAGCTTACAGCAAAAGGTGGTATGTTGGTTTTAGCGTCCTGTTCGTCTCGAATTATTGCAGATGCTTTTTTTGATGTGAATAAAGCAACGTTGTCCCAGGCCAAAAGGCGTTATAAATTGGTTTTAAAAACACAACATGATTCAGATCATCCAATAGGTTTTCCAGAAGGTGCTTACTTAAAATGTGGATACTACCAATTGGATTAATTGGGGAATTGCCAAGCCAAAATTCGTGATGCTTTCTGACCTTGAGCCATATCAATAATTTGGTGTGTTGCACCTAATTTGTCCAATTGCTTGATTAGCTTGGGTAAATTGGCAGCTTTAGAAACTAATGTTGTAAACCAACCGACTTGGTTACTAAACGTTTTACTTTCCTTAATCAGGCGTTTTATAAATAAAGCTTCACCACCATTACACCATAATTCATGAGATTGACCTCCAAAATTGAGAGCTGCTTTTTTATCCAAGTTCAGATTTTTCAGTTTACGTTGTGTTCCTTTTAAAGCTTTTTGTTCGGAAGCATGGAACGGTGGATTACACATGGTAAAATGATAATTTTCTTCCGGTTTTATAATATTAGAAAAAATATGTGCAGGATTTTCCTGAAATCGAATTTCAACCAAACCGTCCAAACTCGAATTTAAATTGATGTTGTTTTGAGCAATTTCAACAGATTGCTTATTAATATCTGCACCAACCATGTTCCATTGATACAATTTTGCTCCTAAAATTGGATATATAGCATTTGCTCCAACGCCAATATCCAAGCCTTTAATGGGTTTAGTTTCAGGTATAATTAAATCGTTTAGGTGATGTAAGTAATCCGCACGGCCAGGAATAGGTGGACACAAATAACCTTTAGGTAATTGATAATCCGTTAATCCATAATCCGAAATAAGAATGGCTTTGTTCAATTGATAAACAGCTTCTGCCAAGGAAAAATTGATAGTTTTGGTTTCAAAATTATTCGTAAAAACAAATGGTTTTAATTCAGAATTCGCCTGAATTAACCTTTCAAAATCATAAGGTATATTGTGCTTATTATTAGGATGCATGATAATTTGTACTGGAATTATGCCACAAATATAAGCTTATTGTGTGGCTTAACAGTTTCCCTTTTTTAATTATACAATAGTGCTGAAATAAATCTACCTTTGCAGCTTAATAAAATTATTATGACATCATTTTCCGATTTAGGCATTCGTAAAGAATATATAAAAGCCTTAAAAGAACTCCATATTGAAAAGCCAACTGAAATTCAGGCCCAAGCAATCCCTGTTTTATTGCAAAAACAAACCGATTTAATTGGTTTAGCGCAAACAGGAACTGGGAAAACGGCTGCTTATGGACTACCTATTTTACATCAAATAGATCCTAATAAATCGGAAATTCAAGCGCTTATTTTAGCTCCAACACGCGAGTTGGTGCAACAAATACAAAAACAACTTTTCAAATTTACCAAATATTGCGATTATAAGATTTTTACAGAAGGTGTATATGGTGGTGAAAAAATTGACAAGCAAATTAAAGCTTTAAAACGAACTACTCATATTATTGTAGCAACACCAGGACGTTTATTAGATTTAATTGATCGTGGTGATATTGATATTAAAAACATTAAAACATTGGTGTTAGATGAAGCTGATGAAATGTTAAGTATGGGTTTTAAACAGGATTTAAATCGCATATTAACATTTACATCTGGAAAACGTTTTACGTGGTTGTTTTCGGCTACAATGCCTGAAGAAATTCAGAAAATGATAAAAACCTATATGTCGCCAAAAGCGATTAAAATAGAGGTAAATAGAAATAGTTTGGTAAATGCCAATATTACACATCAATTTATTAGAACATCTATAAAAGGTAAAGTTTCTGTTTTAATTAATTTATTAGAAGGCTTTAAAAAACAACGTGGAATTATTTTTTGCAAAACGAAAGCTGGAACCCAAAACTTAACAGATGTTTTATTGAATGAAGGATTTTCAGTTGGTGCTTTGGAAGGCGATATGCAACAAAAAGAACGGGATAAAGTAATGCGTGCTTTCAAAAATGAATCTGTTCAAATATTAGTGTCTACCGATGTTTCGGCACGAGGAATAGATGTTAACGACTTGGCGTTTGTTATCCACCATCAGTTACCAGAGCAAATGGAATACTATACACACCGAAGTGGAAGAACTGCTAGAGCAGGAAAAAAGGGACGATCTATAGCATTAATTTTAGATGATGAACGCAAACTTATTCGTGAAATTGAGAACACTTTAGGCATAGAATTTGCAGAATTCCATGTGTAACTTTCAAATAGGAAATTAATATCTTATATTTGTACGCATTGCAGGAGTAACCTAAAATCTGAATTTAGGCTTATAATACGACCATAGTTCTTTTTAAACCATGTAATTATTATTTTATTTCTTCAATTTAACCCTAAAAAAATTACTATAAAATAACAATGGCAAAATCGCAACAGACATTTAACAAAAGTGAAAAGGAAAAGAAGCGTTTAAAGAAACGTGAAGACAAACGTAAAAAAATGGAAGCTAGAAAACTTGAAAAAGAAGATGGCGGAGGTGATGGTATCCAATTTGCTTATGTTGACTTTAATGGAAATTTAACTGATACACCACCAGATCCAAATATGCGTGTTAAAGTGGATGCAGAAAGTATTGAAGTGAGTATTCCAAAACGTGATGATAGCGATATTGAGGAATTTGATCCAGTAAGAAAAGGAAAAGTTTCTTTTTACGATAACTCCAAAGGTTTTGGTTTTATTATTGATTCTGAAAATCAAGAAAAATACTTCTGTCACGTAAGTGGCTTAATTGATGAAATAGCGGAAAACGATGCCGTATCTTTTGAATTAGAAAAAGGTATGAAAGGTATGAACGCTGTTAAAGTGACCCGTATTTAATTTTTGATCACACATAAATCGCTTAAACTCTTTAAAAGATTTTAGGTTTTAATAGCTATGTCCATTAAATCGATTACATTTTTATCAATAATTTTATTTCAGTTTGTTGCTATTAATACACTTATAGCACAAACTGATTCGCTTTCTTCAGAAAAAATTAATGTTGAATACACCAATAAAGGTTTTCAATTTAGCACACCTGATAAAAATTACTCACTTCATCTAGCAGCACGTTTACAATTTCGTTTTGCAACTCCAAACGATCAAAGTCCGGTTAATTTTGATGACTTTTTTGAGGATAGCAAAACAGCATTCAAAATTAATAGAGCCCGTTTAAAAATTGGTGGAAATGCCTATAAACCTTGGTTGAAATATTATTTTGAATATGATATGGCTCAAGGTAATTTATTAGATTTCCGTATTATGATTGAGCGTTGGGACTTTTTTAAAATTAAAGTTGGTCAATGGAAAACCTATTATAGTCGGGAAAGAATCATATCATCTGGTAAACAACAAATGGTGGATCGCTCTATCATTAACAGGCCTTTTACATTAGATAGACAACAAGGAATAGAATTTTCAGGCCGCATTTTTCCTGAAACTGCAGCGGATTTCACATATCATGTTTCTGTATTGACAGGAACCGGAAGAGGCTCCACAATAAATGACGATAACCATTTATTATATGTTGGTAGACTACAATATAATTTATTTGGTCGCGAATTAGAAATGACCGGATCGGATATTAATTTTCATGAAAAACCTACTGCTTTATTAGCTATTGCCGCAGCAACCAACAGAAGCCAGTACACACGATTTTCTTCAGCAGGTGGTGGCAATTTAGTAGGATATGATAGTACTGAACCTGGTCAATATCGCGTAAATCAAGCATTAGTTGAAACTGCTTTGAAATATCGTGGGTTTTCGTGGCAGAATGAAAATCACATCAAAAAAATTACGGATTACGAAACGAATACAGACCGAACATTAACTGGTTATTATCTTCAAGCAGGTTACTTTTTCTCAAATGTTTTAGACTTTGTTCCTAAACCTTTAGAGGTTGCCGGAATATACTCGCATTACACGCCCAATACAGTCATTGGTTACAGCCAGGAGCAAGAAATGGGCATGGCTTTTAACTGGTTCTTTAAAGAGCATAGAAATAAATTAACTATGGAGTTTACCCATTTTGATTACGAAAGTCCAGAAAGAGTTGAGCAGAAAGAATGGCGTTTCCGGATTCAATGGGATATATCATTCTAACTATATTTTACCTAATTCTAACTTTCTTATAAGCCCATGGATTCTTTAACGCAAATAGTTTTAGGCGCTGCTGTTGGTGAGGCCGTTTTAGGCAGAAAAGTTGGTAATAAAGCCATGCTTTATGGAGCTGTTGCAGGTACAATTCCTGATTTAGATATTTTTTCTTCCTATTTTACAGATACCGTTACCGCTTTAGAAATTCACAGAGGTTTTACACATTCCATTTTATTCTCTATCATTTTTGCGCCAATTCTTGGTTGGTTTGTATCACGATATGAAAAATATAAAAATATAAAAGGTTGGTCTTGGCTTTTCTTTTGGGCGTTTGTAACACATCCTATTTTAGATGCACACACCACGTGGGGAACACAGTTGTTCTGGCCTTTAGATTTGCGCTTGGCTTTTAAAACCATATTTGTGGTTGACCCATTATACACTTTACCATTTTTGGTGTTTTTGATTTTGACCATGTTTCAAAAACGAACATCAGAAAAACGTCAATTTTACAATCGTACGGGATTATTAATAAGTACCGCTTATCTGGCACTTACATTTATATTAAAGTGGTCGGCTTTCACGAAGTTTGAAAATGCTTTGGAAGAACAAAATTTAAGCTATCTACAGATTGACACAAGACCTTCGCCTTTGAATACCATTTTATGGAGTGCTAATGTAGAAACAGAGCATGCTTACTTACTTGGAAACTATTCCTATTTCGATACACAGCCTATTTCATTTGTCTCATATCCTAAAAATCATGAATTGATATCAGATTTACTTTCCAATGACAAAATGCAACGCATGATTCACATTTCGAAAGGATGGTACACCATAACACAAGAAGACGGAAAATTATACTACAATGATTTACGTTTTGGATTATTGAGTTTAGAACCTGGCTCCGAAAGTTTTGTTTTTCAATTCTTGATTGATAAAGATGATGAAACTGGAAACATTAGTTTTGTTGAGCAACCCAAAGGTAGTCGCGATGCCAAGAAATTAATGTCTGAACTTTGGACACGTGTTAAAGGGAATTAAGTCGTTTTCTTATAACTCCAAACCGCTAATCCATTCATTAGTAATGCGTAAATAAGTGTTTTTACTAGTTGTGGCAGGATATCCATAAAACCGGAACCTTTAAGCATCACCATGCGCATGACTTCAACAAAGTATTTGATAGGATTAAATTCGGTAAGTATTTGAGCCCATTCTGGCATACTCTCAATGGGTGTAAACAGTCCGCTCATTAAAATAAAAATCACTACAAAAAACCAAGCGATAAACATGGCTTGTTGCTGGGTATCGGTAAAATTGGAAATAAATAAACCCATACCGAGTATCACCAAAATAAAAATAGAAGTATAGAGGTACATAAGTAATAAACTTCCTACCATAGGCACATTAAAAATGAGCCTTGCAAGAATTAAACCAATAGTTAACAAGCCCATTCCAATAACCCAAAACGGAAAAAGCTTACCAATAATAAATTGACTTTTCTTTATAGGCGTTACATTGATTTGCTCTAAAGTTCCAATTTCTTTTTCCCGAACAATATTCATTCCTGAAAGAAATAACGTGATCATGGTAACTAATAGTACTAAAATACCAGGTACCATAAACGTTTTGTAGTTTAACGTTTCATTATACCAAAAAAGTGGAATGGTAGCAATGTCAACAGGTTGAATTTGAGATTCTGAAAATTGCATCAAATCCGTTTTGATGTGCCTATTATAATTCTGAATTATTTGAGAAACATATACGTTTTCAACACCGGCAGCAGCACCATCAATAGCATTAATGGTAACTCCTAAAGCACCTTTTTTTTCCTTTAGCAAATCACGTTCAAAATGAGAGGGAATCTCTAAAACAACATCTACTTCTCCTTTTAGCATAGCTGAACTTGCCAATTTTTCAGTTGGAAAGTCTGTTAAAACATTAAAATATGTAGAAGCCTCAAATTTTTCTATTAGCGCTCGTGAAGAAGTACTGTGGTCATTATCGATATATGCGAATTTGATATTCTTGACTTCAAAAGTAGCCGCATTAGATAAAATAATTAATTGGAGTAGTGGTAGCACAAAAATGATTGGTAGCATACCTTTATTTCTAAAGATTTGCTTGAATTCTTTCTGGATGATATATTGTATTGTTTTCATATTTTTAAAAGAATAAAGAGAAAAGATTAGAGAATAAAGACGATATGGCTTGGTCTTACTTCTTTTCTCTTTCTTCTATTTTCTATTTTTCACTCTAATCTAATTTTATATTTCTTCACACTTAATCCCATAAAGAAAACTGTCATTCCTATTAAAATTAGTGTTTCTTTCCATATAAATTCCAGCCCAACACCTTTTAGCATAATACCTTTTAATATGATAATAAACCATTTTGCAGGAATGGCATGACTGATAAATTGTAAAGGGATTGGCATACTTGAAATAGGAAAAATAAAACCTGATAATAGAATTACTGGCAGCATTAAACCCATTAATGAAATCATCATTGCGGTTTGTTGTGTTGCTGAAATGGTTGAGATTAAAATCCCTAAAGCTAAAGCTGATATAATAAATAAAATACTCTCAAAAGCCAATAAAATTAAACTCCCTTGAACAGGCATTTTAAAGATGAAAATACTCAACAAAACGATTACGATAGCATTAATTACCGACAAGAAAATATACGGAAACACCTTACCTACAATTACTTGAAAAGGTTTTATAGGTGACACTAATAAAATCTCCATAGTTCCCAATTCTTTTTCGCGTGTGATGGAAATGGACGTCATCATAGCAGAAACCAGCATTAATATAATAGTCATTACACCGGGAACAAACATATACACGCTTTTTAGTTCTGGATTATAGACCATTCTTGGTTCTGAAACAATAACATAATTAATAGTTATAGCTTTGTTTTGCTCTTGCTGGTATTTTTTTAAAATAGAATTTACATAATTACTAATAGTGTTAGCCGTGTTTGGGTCTGTTGCATCTGTAATTATTTGAACAGTAGCTTGGCTATCTTTTATAAGATTTTTACTAAAATCTTTTTCAAAGTTTAAAACAGCTTTCACTTTTCCCTTTTTAAAAACAGCCTCAATATCATCTTCACGTTCAATAAGTTGCTTAACACTAAAGTATTTTGATGCTGATATTTTGTTAATGATTTCCTTTGTGGTGGCATCATTTGAATGATCTAAAATAGCAATATCCACATTGTTAATTTCATTGGTAATGGCAAAACCAAATAGTAAAATTTGGACAATGGGCATTCCAAAAAGAATAAACAATGAGCGTCTATCTCTAAAAATGTGATAAAATTCTTTGGTAACAAAACCTATAAATCGTTTCATCCTCTGGCTAGTTTTAAAAACACATCATTCATACTAGTAACTTGAAACTGTTCCTTTAATTTTTTTGGCGTATCCAAAGCTTCTATCTTTCCATTTACCATAATAGAAACGCGATCACAATACTCGGCTTCATCCATATAATGCGTCGTAACAAAAATAGTTGTGCCTTGATGTGCTGCTCTATAAATCATTTCCCAAAACTGACGCCTAGTAATGGGATCTACACCACCAGTAGGCTCATCTAAAAAAACAATTTTTGGCTCGTGCAATAATGCTACCGAAAATGAAATTTTTTGTTTCCAGCCCAAGGGTAACGAACCAACTAATTGTTTGGCAACATCCTCTAGGCCTAAATCGTCTATCATTTCTTTTGTTTTCTCTTTGATTTTTAATTTCGACAAACCATAGATACCTCCAAAAAATGTAATATTTTCTTTAACTGTTAAGTCATCATATAATGCAAATTTTTGACTCATATAGCCAATGTTTTTTTTGATGTCTTCCGCTTGAGTAAAGACATCAAAACCGGCTACCTGGGCTGAACCTGATGTTGGATTTGAAATTCCAATCAGCATTTTCATCGCGGTTGTTTTTCCCGCACCATTAGCACCAAGAAATCCAAAAATCTCACCTTTTTCAACGTCGAATGTAATGGCATTTACAGCCGTGAAATCGCCAAACATTTTGGTTAAATTTTTTGCTTGTATGACTTTATTAGTATTCATATTTATCTCCCACGGAAGTGGGAGTCTCATTATTATCAATTCCAGAAATTTCAGAATTGAGACCTATCACGTTTTTTGAAACCTGTTAGGTTTGTAGTTTATTTTTATTTTGCTAACTCCATAAAACTATCTTCTATAGTTGCTTGGGTTTTTTCAATGGTAATATTTGATAGGTTTAGGGCTTGTAAATACTGTTTTAATTCGTCTGGATTAAATCTGTCGCGTTTATCCGTATAATGTACAAACTCACCAAACGGATATACACTATGCCGATGTGGGTAAGCCTTTAAGCTCATTATTAATTGATACATATTGTTTGCACTAACGTCATAAATGTTTTTAGGGTACTGATTTACTATGGCTTCCGGTGTATCAATCTGTAAAATTTTACCATCTTGAATTAATGCTATTCTATCACACAATGCGGCTTCGTCCATATAAGGCGTAGAAACTAAAATGGTTATATTTTTTTGTTGTAAGCGTTTTAGCATGTCCCAAAATTCTTTCCTTGAAACGGGATCGACTCCTGTTGTGGGTTCGTCTAGAAACAACACTTTGGGTTTGTGAATCAACGCACAACACAAAGCCAGTTTTTGCTTCATACCTCCAGATAATTTACCTGCACGACGATCTTTAAAAGGCTCAATTTGAACATAAATATCTTTTATTAAATCATAGTTTTCGGCAATAGTGGTTCCGAAAATAGTTGCAAAAAACTTCAAATTTTCTTCAACCGTTAGATCTTGATATAATGAGAATTTCCCTGGCATATAACCCACGTGCTTTCTAATTTCTTTAAAGTCTTGAAGCACATCATAACCTGCAACAGTTGCATTACCTTCATTGGCAATTAACAAGGTTGTTAAAATTCTGAAAAGCGTTGTTTTTCCAGCTCCATCAGGACCAATTAAACCAAAAAGCTCATTTGGTTTTACTTCAAAAGAAATATCCTGTAAAGCTTTTACATTTTTATAGGATTTGCTAATATGGTTAATTGAAATGCCCATGACACCTTAATTTTGAACGATAATTTTAGTTTCCATTGTAATTTTTGATGTTATAGAATTTGAAATTAGACAGGCTTTTTCAGCTTTTTCAACAACACGTTCTGTACGATCACGTTTGGATTCGTCTGTAATAACAACTTCAGGAAATAATAACACCTCGCTCATTACAAATTTGCCATCTACTTTTTCTAAAACACCTTTTGAATCACATTTAAAACTCACGTATTCTAATTTCGAAAATTCTGCAATCGCCAAAAAAGTAGTCATTAAACAACTGCTTACAGCGGCAGTAAATAAATGTTCTGGCGACCAAATATTTGGCATTCCTCCAGGGAATTCTGGTGGTGTTGCAACTTCCAAACAGTTGGCTTCATTGGTTTCATTATTGTGTAACTCTGGTGAACACATCATTCCCTTTCGGTCATGTATCCAATTAATATTCACGTTATATGTGTGCTTTTCCATGGTGAAAATTTTTTTAAGTTATTATTGAAAATAGGTGTTGTAAGCATTGATGTTTTCATTGATGCTAACCGTAATTTTTTCTGCATCATCAACATCCTCTGTTTTTAAAAGCGCATCAATTTTTTCAATTAATGGGTGAAGCCAAATGTGTAAATTGTCATGTGAAGGGCCTTTCATTGTACAATTTTTTACAACAAAATTTTTCTCGTCATTCAGTTGTTCTGCTAGTTTATGATAGTCATCTAATGTGCTAGCTGTTTGTGTATTGATTGTGTTTTGAAGTTTTTGAACACCTTCATTGGTTGTCGCATCGGCTTGCCACTTATCACCATTATCAATTTGTATTTCACTTACCCATGCATTGGCATAAACCCCAGAGGCTTCGTGGGTATCATGATTGTTATGGGTGTCCGCAGGATGTTCAACAGTTTCCGTTTTTACGTCTTGATTTTTGCTGTCTTTACAGCTTACTAAAGCCAATAGGCTTAAGGTGAAAATTACATGTTTCATTGTTTATAGTTTTTATTGATTATTATTTGAGTTATTTAACCACATTTCTGCAGGCATGCCTATTTTTAAACTACCATCATTTTTAACGGTTATTTTTACGGCATAAACAAGCGCAATACGCTCTTCTTTAGTTTGAATAATTTTAGGTGTAAATTCGGCTTCAGATGCAATCCATATTACGGTTCCTTCATAATCCTTCATGGTATCATTTGAATCGATTTTAACGGTTACGGATTCACCAATTTTTAAATTTGCTAATTGGGTTTCACTAATAAAAACACGCAATTCCATGTTTTCTAAAGCGGCAATTTTGTAAAGTGGTTTTCCAAAAGCTGTTATTTCACTAGCTTCTGCGTATTTCGTTAATACCGTTCCGTTTATTGGATTTATAATCTTGCATTTATCAATTTGATTATCAATTTGTTTGAGTTGAACATCTAAATTTTTCAATTCGTTAACTACAGGTGCGTTTTGGATTTCTACACTGCGTACTTGCTGTTTGAGAACATCTATTTCTCCTTGAACATCGTCCAATTGTTTTTGTGTTCCAGCTTTATCTCGAATTAAATTTTCTGTTCTAATTTTATTGATGTTTGCTGTTTTTAATTTCGCATTTAAAACGGCTATTTGGGATAAAACACCTTGCGATTTACTACTAATAACATCTTTAGAAACCAGTAATTGCTCCCGCTTTAATGCTAAAGGAATCGTGTCTATATAACCAATAAAGGCATCTTTCTTAAGCGCATCGCCTTCCTGTACATGAAATGCCATAATCTTTCCATTATTTTCAGCAGATACGGTGATTTCTGTTGCTTCAAAATTACCATATCCATCGGCTTTACCATTAGAATTGCTACAAGAATTCAACGTTAATAGTCCGAAACTAATTCCTAAATAATATATATATTGTCGTTTCATTTTTACTGTCCTTGAGTTATGTTATAATTTGCTTTTGCTAATTGTAATTGAATGTTATGGTTTGCGAAACTGTTTTCGGCTTCATATAGATTTGTTAATTCCGTAATATAAGTGGAGGCTGTAATAACACCATTTCGCAATTGCGATTCGGTTGCTAATAACACGGCTTTTCGAAGATTGATGATTTCTGTATCTATCAGTATCGTTTCAGAAATTTTAGCTATTTCCGATTCGTACTTATTAAGTTCTATGTTGGTGTTTAATTCAAAAATTTCCGTTTCATTTTCTACAATATCTTTATTAATCATTAAAGATTCACGTTTCTTTTTATTGGCATTCCAATCAAAAACGGTCCAGTTTAATTTGACGCCAACCGTATAAAATGATTGAAATGAATTGTCTAACATATTTAAACCAGGGTTTCCAACACCTCCAGATGCAAACCCGAATAATTTTGGAATATTGTCTTTTTGCATCAATTGCTGCTGACTCTCAATTTCATCCTTTTTTAACTGAAACAATTCTAGTTCTGGTCGTTGAAGTGTAGGAGAGAGGCTTGTAACAATTGCAGGTTTCTGAAATGTGGTTAATTCATTTAAAGACACACCTATTAAGGCCGATAATGTTTCAGTAAGCACCTTCTTATTATTAGTAATTTCGGTAACCTGTTGTTTTATTTTTAATAATTCAGCTACAAGCACTTTATCAGAAGCTGGCAACATGGTTCCGTATTCAATACCTGATGTTACTTCACGTAACTTACTTTCTAATTGCTCTTTTTTTGCTACTAATAAATCCAAGGATTCATTGTGTAACAAAATAGAGAAGTACAGTTGGTTAACACGTTGTTTTAACTGATACAGCGAAACTTCCAACTGTTTTTGCTGCGTTTTTAATTGTGCTAATTTTACTTTATATGATGCATTAATGGCACCACCATTATAAATTAATTGATTCACAGAAAGTGTAGCACGATATTGATCATTATTAGGTGGTTCAATGCCAGTATCTGGAAGTGGTATTTGTGTAACATCAGATAAATAAGCAGCTTGTGCATCAAAGTCCAATTGCGGCATTTTTTGGGTATCTATAAGATCTAATTCTAAAGCGTTTTGACTTTCTAATAAGGCATGTTGCTTGACTAGTGGGTAATTTTCCGACACCAATTGGTAGCATTTTTCCAAGGTAACACGATCTTGCGACCAACATTGCAAGCCAATAAAGAGAAGAAACAATATACTAAAGCGAGTTTTCATAGTACTATTTTTTTATGGCATTGATAATAAAATCAGAAACTTCTGTCTTTCGGTTTTCCATAAGCTGCTTAAAACCTTTATCATCTTGTTTTGTAAAAGCCTGAACCAATGGTTTTGCTACAAAAGGGAAAATGTTTAAAGCCATAATATTGATAAATAGCTGCTCACCAGAAATGGGGTTTAAAATACCTTCGCTTACTTCAAAATCTACTCGTTTTTTGAATTTATCAATATTTAAAAGTGTTGAATTCTCTTGAATTTTATGAAGGAAATCTGGATTTCTATTTAACTCTTGAATAATGAAATTCGGTAAATAAGGATGTTTAATAATAAATGTTATATAGTTGGACGTGAAGTTTTTTACTTTGGCTTCAATAGACGATTCGTCATTTAAAATTGTATTTAACTGGGGCGCTAACAGGGAAAATGCGTTCTTAAAAACAGCTTCAAAAAGCAATTGCTTACTACGATAGTAATAATGAAGCATGGCTTTGTTTATACTTGCGGCATCTGCAATTTCTTGCATTCGGGCGCCATCCATTCCTTTAGTTTGAAATATTTTTTTAGCAGCATCTAAAATTTGCTCCTCCGTGTTTTCGTCTTTCTTCTTTGCTGTCATTAACTTTATAGTTTAACCATTTGGTTAATAAATGTACAAAAAACAATTCATTGCGAAAATGAATTGTTTAAAATTTATAAATTACCGGCCGTATCGTCCGTTTCTTCTACATTTTCTTTAGGTTTACCACTCATCATAAAATTGATTAAAATTCCGACTAGAACAACACAAACGAGGGCAAATATGCCTATCATTATAACGCCATTATTCCAGTTATACAGTGCAAGGGATTGAGAAATCATAATTGTAAGTTTTGGTTTTCATTTGGTAAAAATATAGGTTATAACTGTTTCTAAACATGATATTTATCACAATTTATAAAAAAAATAATTAAGCCCAATAAAATTAGACCACTGATTAACCAGTTCTTGTGAGATTTAGGAATAACAAACTGCAATAAAACATATATAAAAACATCGGTTAAGCCTTTTATTATTATACTTTTAATAGTAAAGGCATATCGCAAGTTTAAAAACGAGTAGGTGAGAGCAGTCGTTGCAGTGTTTTCCATTAATTAATGTATAAATATAAATAAATCTATACGCAAAAAAGGATGTTATTTTGTGCTTTAGGTACATTAATGTTACAAGCAACCTAATAGCAACCACTTTCAAAACACCTTATTTGCGGATTCCATTATACCAGATCCACCACCAGTCATAAATGAGAAACCTAAGCTAGAAAGTACTTTACCAACGGCTTCTGCTTTTTGATAATATTCGTTATCTGGCTGAAATCTTGCAGAATCAAAAAAAAACCGTTACAAAACGTCCTATAAAGTACATTTTCCTGAATGCTTTTATAAAAGTACGCTGCACTCCAAACGTGAAAAAGAATTCTTTTAGTCTGCTTCTTGGTCCTTGTAGAGATTTGCTCTTATCAGTTAGAAAGCATTTGTATCCATTTTTATTACGGTTTTTTTTTAAAATGATTATATCTATTCAGCTATTTTAAATAATATAAAACGTTATATTAACTTGTTCTTCCATTAAAGCTCCAGCTTTTTTCTTTTTTCAATGCTTTTTTATCTAGGCAGTCATACCTCCATCAACACTATTAACAGTTCCAGTTATAAATTTACTTTTATCACTTGCTAAAAATTCTACCATATTAGCTATATCTTCATTTGTAGCATATCTGCCTAAAGGTATTCCAGCTTCAAAGTTTTTTTTCGCATTTACAGCGTTATCTGGGGAAAATCCTGCTTCTAAAGAACGCATCATGCGATTGTCTACAGGCGATGGATTTACTGTATTTACTCTAATATTATGTGGCGCACCTTCAAGAGCAGCAGTTCGCATCATGCCTATTACGGCGTGTTTACTAGTAACGTAAGGCAACACATTTGCAGTTCCTCTTAAACCCGCGGTTGATGATGTAATAATAATGCTTCCGCCATTTTTCTTCATCTCGGGAAATACGTGGCGCAACCCATAATAAACGCCTTTTATATTTACATCTATTACTTGGTTAAAAACGTCTAGAGGATAGTCTTCTAATGGCATAACTTTTCCTTCAATGCCAGCATTGTTGAAAAAAATATCTATACTTCCAAATTTTTCCACAGTCGCATCTACATAATTTTTTACCTGTTGTTCATCAGTTACATCAGCTTTTATATAAGCCAACTTAACATTGTTTAAAGTTTCGACTGTACTTTTTAAGGCTTTTTCATCAATGTCTACTAACATCACATTTGCTCCTTTATTAAGGAATAATTTTGCTGTAGCAGCACCAATTCCTCCAGAGCCACCTGTAATTAAAATGGTTTTATTTTTAAATTTTTTCATTTGTGAAATTTTAAAGGTTAATTATTTTTTTAGCCAATCAATAGCGTCGTGCATTTCGGTGTTTTTAAATAATTTAAGGTCTAAACCTGGTGTAACGAAGTCTGCAGACTTCACTAGAATACTTATTTTTTCATCGGAAACAAGGGCAATATTTTTAATTTTTCCGTATGATGAAAACCCCATTTTTAAATCTTCCAAAAACGCCTGAATGGTTAAACCTTCATAGTAGCCGATTTCAACTAATAGCGAGACTTTGTCATCATAACGTGACATTTCTTTTTTCAGAATAGTATAATCAGCTTTTGTGAGTTTATCATTCACAAATACATGTAAATACGCTTCATGCTTCATCATTACCATGCCGTGCTTTTCGTTATCAGTAGGTGCATTTATCCAGTCGATAGCCTCCTTTTGTTCATCATTATCAAATGTTTTTATCTCGATGCCAGGTGTTAAAAAATTAACAAGGTCAGAAAGGTTTTCAAGCCAATCTTTATCAGTAACAATTGCATATTTCCGAAGGTGTTTCACCGCAAACCATTTGGTTTTTAATGAAGAAAAAATGGTTTTTAGGTTTTTCACGCCCTCTATATCTTCTACTTCTATAAGTAAGTTTACTTCTTTGTTGTATGTTACAATTTCTTTCATTTGATTGAAAATTGTATCTATATCCATTTTATTAATGTCGCCATCAATAATAAGATGTACTGTATTTTTCAGATTTAACATTGTGTTAGTTTTTAGTAGTTAAAGTTATTTTTTTGTATTCCAAAAAGCTTCTGCTTCTTGCTCCATTTTATCTAAACGAGAATAATAATCAGGAAATTCTTTTAAGTGAGCCCAAGCAATCCTTCCTGTTAATAATTTATCATCATTAGTAATATTAGTTTCAGGGTAACGAGAGCCATGTTCAAATTCTACATTTATGCCCATTGTAAATTCATCCAGATTAACATGCTCCCAATTAATTCCTATTTGATTACCAATGGATTTTGCTTCGGTTTGGTCTATTATTAACATCTTTATTTAAAAATTAGGTTCCTGTTTAAAGTGTTTTATTTCATTTGAATTATTCATAACGCAATGCATCAATTGGATTTAATTTAGCTGCTTTTCTAGCCGGAAAATAACCAAAAGCAATTCCTATTACTGCTGAAAATCCGAAACCGATTGCAATAGCATATCCTGCTGTCGGAATATAAAAATCTGTAGCTTTATAAATTATTTGGTTTCCAACAATGCCTATCACAATTCCTAGAAAACCACCAGCTGCACTTAACACAATGGCTTCAGTTAAAAATTGTGTCAGGATATCACTTTCTCTAGCTCCTAAAGCCAGACGCGTACCAATTTCTCTTGTACGTTCGGTAACAGATACCAACATGATATTCATGATACCAATGCCTCCAACTAATAAAGAAATACTTGCAATAGCTCCTAATAGGATGGTTAAAATACTGGTTATTTCGCCTGTTATTTCGTTAAGTTCTACTTGCGTGGTTATTTCAAAATCGTCTTCTTGGTTAGGTAATAATTTATGTGCTTCGCGAAGTAAAATGGTAGCTTCAACTTCGGCATCATTAATTTTATCTTCACTGATAGCAGATGCCATAAAAACGTTGAAATTGGGATTACCAAAAAGTCTGTTTTGAACCGTTGTGTAAGGTGCAACAATTAAATCGTCTTGATCGCTTCCCATACCGCCTTGACCTTGTTCTTCTAAAAGACCAACAACTGTAAAAGGCACTTTATCTATTCGAAGGGTTTTACCTATTGGACTTTCGCCATTAAATAATTCGTTTTTTATAGTTTCACCAACTAAACAAACTTGTTTTGCTAATTTAACGTCTATTTCTGAAAAGGGTTCTCCTAAAACAACTTCTCTACTCATGATGCTAAAATAATCTTGAGACACACCATACACAATAGTCGATTTATAATCTTGATTCGTAATAGCCTGGCCACCAGCTACTGCCATAGGGGAAACTTTGTCTAACCAAACGGAATTATCTCTTAAAATTTCGTAATCTTTTTTGCTTAATTCTTTTCCTTGTCTAACAGATATACCACCACGACGCTCTTCTTTCACTTGAATTATCAATAGGTTGGTGCCAAGTCCAGAAATTTGATCTTGTACTTGTTTGGTAGCGCCTTCTCCAGCAGAAATAGTCATAATTACAGCCGCTACACCAATTATAATTCCAAGCATGGTTAATAAACTTCTAGTTCTGTTTTTATTAATGGCTTGAAAGGCTACTTTAAATGTTTTAAATAATTGCTTCATGGAATCTAATTATTTTTAAATTATGGAATCTTTCAGCCTTTGCTGTTCTTTAGCGGTTTCTTCTAATTCGCGTAAAGCAGATTCTTTGGTGGTTCTATTTTTAATAATTTCATCGCTTAAAATCCATCCATCTCTAAACGTGATGATACGTTTTGCAAATTGAGCTATTTCAGGCTCGTGTGTTATCATTAATATGGTTTTGCCTTCGTCGTTTAGGCGCACAAACAAATCGGCAATATCAATACTTGTTTTACTATCTAGGTTTCCAGTAGCTTCGTCGGCAAGAATTAAAGCTGGATCGTTTACCAAGGCTCTAGCAATAGCAACCCGTTGTTGCTGTCCACCAGAAAGCTGATTTGTTTTGTGATGTATTCTATCTGCTAATCCAACTTGCTCTAAAGCTTTTTTTGCTAGTTCTTTTGGATTCGGGAATTTGCCTCTTCTATCATAAACAAGCGGTAACTCGACATTTTCTAAAGCAGTTGTTCTAGAAAGTAGGTTGTAACTTTGAAAAATAAAACCTATTTTTTGGTTTCTAATATCTGCAAGTTGGTTTTTGTTAAGCGTATTTACGTGAACACCATCTAAATAATAGTCGCCAGAAGAAGGTAAGTCTAAACAGCCCAAAATATTTAAGTAAGTGGACTTTCCGGAACCTGAAGATCCCATAATAGCAACAAATTCGCCTTCATCAATAACCAAACTAACATCTGTAAGTGCTTTAACTTCAATGTCTCCATTTTTAAAAACACGACAAACATTTTTGGTTTCTATAACTTTTTTAAGTGTCATATTAGTCTTCTGTTTTGATACTGTTTATCACTTTGTCTCCTTCTTTTAATGGTTTTGCTCCTAAAAATTCTACAATTTCTGATTGTAAACCAGATTTAACGCCAATTTTTACAAACATAAAATCCAATTCATCCGTTTCTGTTTTATAAAAGAAACCATCAAAATTTGAAGGCAATTTCTTTTTAAAGTTAGCAGGCGTATAGGTTTCATCGTTGTTGATGGCCTTGTTAAAACTTATTTGAAGCGAATCTGGAAGCATAGCTTTCGCTTTTTCTATTAACAAAGGTTTAATTTCTATTAACATGTCTTCATTAGGACGAAAACGAAAAGCGGAATTATTAAGCAGCATTACATTTTTCTTGGTATTTGTAATAAATTCTAAATTTGCTGTCATTCCAGGAAGTAGTTTGCCTTCTTCGTTATTTACATCTACAACAACTTGATAGTTAACCACATTATTAATTTTTAATGGTTGAAGTCTAATTTGACTTACTTTTCCAATGAATTCTTGTTCTGGATAGGTTTGAACCGTAAATCTTACATTCATACTGTCTTTAATATAACCAATGTCACTTTCGTCTACATCTGCTAAAATTTGCATTTTAGATAAATCTTCGGCTATTATAAATAGTCTAGGGGTTGTAAAACTTGCGGCAACAGTTTGACCTTCTTCTACAGTACGTTCTGTTACAGTGCCACTTATTGGAGATGTTATATGAGCATAACCAATATTTACCTGAATGCTTTTTACTGAAGCTAAGGCTGCTTTTCTGGCACTGACTGCTTGTTGATACGTGAAATTAGAATTTGTATATTTTTGCTCTGAAATAACTTTCTGTTCAAATAAATTTTTGTCTCTTTCAAATTCTACTTTTGCCTGATTTAATTGCGCATCAATAACGGCAAGATTGGCTTGAGCATTTATTAAATTGGTGTTTAATAGTTTTAAATCCATTTCGGCTAAAAGTTGACCAGCAGTTACTTTATCGTTATAATCCACATAAATCCTTTCTATAGTTCCCGAAATTTGAGTACCGATTTCTACCGTATTTATGGCTTCTAAAGTTCCAGTACTTGAAACAACAGCTTCAATATTTCCAAGTTCTATTGTTGTATAAGTGAAATTTAATTTTTTGGCATCAAGACTTGGCTTAATAATAAAATAAGCTGCTACAGAAATAATTAAGATTACTGGTATAATCCATTTTAGTTTTTTCATGATTGTATTCGTGTTTATTCTTTTCCTATTAGTAATTGATAATCGTAAAATGCAGATTTGTAATTTGATATGGCTTGAAGCCAACTTAATCTGGCTTGCGTGTATTGTAATTCTGCATCATTAACTTCTAAAAACGTACCGACTCCTAAATCGTATCTTTTTCTTGAAAGGGCTAAGGCTTCTTCAGTAAGATTCATATTGTCCTCTTGCACCATAACTCTTTGTTTAGAAAAATCTAATTGAGAAACCAGTTCTTCATAATTCATTTTATATTCTCTAGTTGTATAGTCTTTTTCTACTTTGGCATTTTCTTTATTAATTTTTGCTTGCTGAACTCTATTACTAGTTATTGTTCCATTAAAAATGCTAAACTGGACCTGTAATCCTACTAAACTTGTATTTATCCAGTAATAATCGTTAATATCAAAATCGTCTGATTGAGCTTGATAAACAAAATTCCCGATAGCATCAACCGTTGGGTAGTAGGCAGATTTTGTCAAGTTAATTTGTTTATCATTGCGTTCAATATCTAATTCTAATTGCTTTAAACGACTATTGTCTTCAAGCATGGTTTCTATACCATTTTGAATCGTAATTTCTTCGTCTAACAATTGAATGTCTTCTGTAAGAATTATGTTTTCTTCAGAATTTATTCCAGTAATTAACTTTAAATTATTTTCAGCTGGAAGTAAATTGCTTTGTGCTTCTAGTAGATTTGTTTTTGCATTGGCAACTTGCACTTTTGCTGAAGTTACATCGTATTCTGTGACTGTTCCAAGAGTTAATCTTTTCTTTATATCTTCTAATATATCTAAAGCATTAGCTAAACTATTTTGTTGAACAAGTACAACCTCTTGAATGATTAAATAGTTAAAATAGGCTTTTTTTGTTCCGTTTATTACCGATTGTTGGACTCCTCTTTTTGTTTCATTTATGAAGTCGCGTTGCGTTTCGGATAATTTTTTATTTGCAAAATTATAATTGTAAAAAATGGGAATATTTAAATTTAATGCCGCTCTATAATCATTATCAGAACCAATTTCTGTTGCTGAACTTCCTCCAATGGTAGTGGGTAGAAAAATAACTTGATTGTCTAAATTCCTATTATAGGAAGCATTCAGACTTAATTTAGGCAAAAAATTACCATATGCTTCCTTTACAGCAAATTCTGAACTGCTTAATTGGTTTTTAGCAATTATTACATCACTATTTTTTATGAGCGCCAACTCTATAGCAGCTTCCAAACTTAAAGAGTTTTTGTTTTGAGACCTAACAGATTGAAAAACAGTGGTCATAATGAGTATGAACACTAATATGTTTTGAAAAAATTTCATCGTACTTTATTTAGATAGGTCAAAATTATATAGAAGTTTTACACAAAATCATGACAAATATCATGTTACGTAAATTTATTTTTAGACTATATTTGTAACATATTGAAATATTCGTAAATAAATTATTTGCAATGAGTGAGTCCAACAACGTTCAAATTAAATTAACTAAAGCTTCAAAAACTCTTTTTTGGAAATATGGCATTAAACGGGTTACGGTAGAAGAAATTTGTGAACAAGCAGAAGTGAGTAAAATGAGTTTTTACAGACACTTTAAAAATAAAGAAGCCATAGCCGAAACTTTAATAGAACAACTATTTAAAATTTCCAAAAAACGCTATGAAGAGATTATGGATCGTGATGATGATTTTAGAATTAAAGTAGACCTTTTAGTGAAATTTAAATATGAAGAAGTACAAGGTATAAGTGAGGAATTTATTAATGATATTTTCAGAAAAGATAACAGTTCATTGAGTTTAAAGTTTGATAATTTGTCACAACAATCTTTAAAGCAAATTAGGCGCGATTTTAGTAAAGCACAACAACAAGGAGAAATACGGAATGATTTAAATATCGATTTCATGATGTATATGCTGGATGACATGAATAAAAAATTGGTAGATAAAGAACTCCATAAACTTTACAAGACCGAAGATGCACTTGTTATGGAGTTAACCAACTTCTTTTTTTACGGAATTCTGCCATAATCAAACATGAAACAAAAAGTTTATATGTTAATACTAATCTTATGGCCTTTGAGTATATTGTCTCAAAATACATTCGAGTTTAAAGGACAGCTTTCAGGTATTACAAGCTTTAGCCCTAATAACGATTTGGATCTATTTTTAGGTGGACGTTATATTCCAGAAGTATCCTATAACATCCCTTTGGATTCCATGCAAGCATTAGATTTTAATGTCGCTTTAAATATGGATGCTTCGGTACTTTTTCATCCTTTTACAGAATCAGAAACAACTGGAAATATTGATCCATATCGTGCTTGGGCCAGATATTCTGGAAAAAATTACGAAATCCGTGTTGGGCTTCAAAAAATAGATTTTGGTTCAGCTACTTTATTAAGACCTTTACAATGGTTTAACCAAATTGACCCTCGAGACCCATTGCAGCTCACCAATGGTGTTTATGGCTTTTTAGGGCGTTATTACTTTTCAAATAATGCTAATATTTGGTTGTGGTCGTTAATAGGCAATGAAAAAACTAGAGGTTTTGAAGTTTTAGAAACCAACAATACTATTCCTGAATTTGGAGGACGCATTCAATTACCTGTTCCTAAAGGGGAAATAGCCTTTTCATATCATCATAGAATTGCCAATTCAGAAAACAATGTAACAGTTCCACAATATGAAAAAATTGCAGAAAACAGATTTGGATTAGATGGAAAATGGGATGTTACCATAGGCTTATGGTTTGAAGCTTCACATACCATAAAAAATAAGGATTTAGGAGACTTCACCAATCAGAGTTTATTTAATATAGGAACCGATTATACGTTTGGTCTAGGAAATGGATTAAATGTTGTGGCAGAGCACCTTATAAGTTCTTTTGATCAAGATGCCTTTGCTTTTGGAAATGTAGATAATACGACAGCTATATCAACTAATTATCCATTAAGTTTTTACGACAATATCAGTGCGATGTACTATTTTAACTGGGATTCTCAAAATAGTACTGTATTCCTTAATTATGAGCATCAGTTTCAAAAACTATCAGGATACGTCATGTTGTATTACAATCCAGAGGAGCAACAAGGCATTCAACAAAACGACTATCAAACTAATTTTGAAGGACCAGGCATTCGTTTGATGCTGGTCTATAATTATTAAAACATATCCATTATGAATGATACAATTATCGATTTAAAAAACATCACCAAACGCTTTAAAGTTGGAGATGGTGAATTTACGGCCTTAAAAGACATCAATTTAAATTTTAAAAAGGGTGAATTTGCAGGTTTGGTAGGACCAAGTGGATCAGGAAAAACAACACTTTTAAACATTATTGGTTCATTAGATAGTCCTACAGAAGGTGAAGCCTTGGTTATGAACAAAGACATTGCCAAGTTATCACATAAAGAATCGGCCAACTTAAGGAACCATCATATTGGTTTCATTTTTCAGGTTTATAATTTATTACCTGTGTATACGGTTTACGAAAACGTCGAGTTTGCTTTATTGCTTCAAAATCATTCTAAAGCCGAACGTCATAAAATGGTTATGGAAGCTTTAGATTGGGTAGGTTTAACCAATTTAGCAGATAAAAAACCTGATAAAATTTCTGGAGGTGAAGGACAACGTGTGGCTATTGCCAGAGCTATGGTAAAACGTCCAGAAATACTAATAGCAGATGAGCCTACAGCGAATTTAGACGCCGAAAATGCTCACATCATTTTAAAAATGATGAAGAAATTAAATAAGGAATTAAACACGACATTCTTATTCTCTACTCACGACGAAAAAGTGATGAAATATCTGAATAGAATCGTGTCCTTACGTGATGGTCATGTTGAGAAAGACGAAATCATCGTAAAAGAAGCGTATCAACACTAAAAAAGAAATTATTTTTTAACCTTTAAATATAAAAATCATGATAAAACTTAATAAAATAGAAGGTACAAACATTTATGATTTTACCTATAATGGAGATATTGATGCTGAAAGTATGGATGCTTTGTACCAATTCTTTGAGTTAAAATCTGAAAATAATGAAAAAGTGAAATTACTTGGCACTGTGAATGACTTTCCTGGTGTTGACGGTTTCAAAACTTTTGGAAAAGCGCTTAAAATGAAAAAAACAGCTATGGGAAGTATTGAAAAATACGCTATACTTTCAGATCGTGATTGGATAGAAACGATATTGCCATTCAGTAATTTTGTGATACCAGGAATTTCTCTTAAACATTTCGAGATGGATGAACGCGATGAAGCGATAGCTTGGTTACAAAAGGACATTGATAATTCTGTAGATGAAGATGAATACCTAACTAAAATGGACGTTAGAAATATAAAAAACACCAATATTTTTACGTTCACAGTAGATGGAGAAATAGATGAAGCTGGTATGACAGCACTATATAATATTCTGAAAGATAAAAGCCAAAAAAATAAAATAAACTTGTTAGGGTATTATAAAGATTTTGATGGATTTGACAGCTTTAAAGCCTTTACAGAAGCCATGAAAGTAGATTTTGCCGCATTCAGTAACATGAACAAATTTGCCATTGTATCCGATAAAAATTGGGTAAAAAAAATTGCTAAAATAGAATCGAAAGTATTGCCAGGAATTACAATGAAAGGTTTTTCGGAAGATGAAGAAAAGGAAGCTATTAACTGGTTGCAAGATAAGTAAAATATCACAGATGAAACTCGCCTTACAATTAGCATATAAAAATTTAATAGGAGCAGGATTGCGCACTTGGCTTAATGTTATTGTGTTGTCTTTTGCGTTTGTTATCATCATCTTTTTTAACGGTTTAATGGATGGTTGGAATCAACAAGCAAAACAAGATACTATTGCTTGGGAATACGGCAATGGACATTTGCGAAACAACGCTTATGACCCATTCGATCCATTTACATTGCAAGATGGTCATGCCGAAATTCCTTCGGATGTAAAAAACGTTACACCCATTCTCATCCAACAAGGAAATATTTATCCGGAAGGCAGAATGGTTTCGGTGCTTTTAAAAGGAATAAATCCAGAACAAACCGTTATAAATATCCCTACAGAATCTTTTAAAACGAGTTCAGCTAGATTTCCGGCCATTATAGGAAACCGAATGGCAGAATCGGCAAAATTAAAAGTTGGAGACGAGGTGTTATTGCGTTGGAGAGATAAAAACGGAACTTTTGATGCTTCTAATATTACCATAATTGACATTTTTGATACCACTGTCGCTGGTGTTGATGGTGGACAAATTTGGCTACCGAATGAAACCTTATGGAATATGACAGGTTTACAAAACCATGCTACCATAGCCATTGCTGATTCCAATTATAAAAACGTTCCTGTTGAAGGTTGGAATTTTGAAACACAAGCAGAAATGCTTCAAGATTTGGATGATCTTGTTGCTATGAAAAAGTATAGCTCTGCCATTCTATATTTATTGCTGTTGGCAATTGCTTTACTGGCTATTTTTGATACCCAAGTGCTTTCTATTTTTAGAAGACAAAAAGAAATTGGCACCTATATTGCTTTAGGAATGACACGTTTACAAGTGGTTAAGTTATTTACAATTGAAGGTAGCATGTATAGCATTCTCGCTATGATAGTTGGCTGTATTTATGGAATACCACTGTTTTTATATTTAAATAAAACAGGAATTGGTATGCCACAGGCTTCGCAAAATATGGGAGTTGCGTTAGCAGATAGGATCTATCCACTTTTTGGTATTCAACTTATTTTAGGAACGATTTTATTGGTTACCATTTCAGCCACCATCGTGAGTTTTTTACCTGCTAAAAAAATCTCTAAAATGAATCCCGTTCTAGCCTTAAAAGGAAAATTGCAGTAGATGAAATGAGACGAACAAGATTTCAAATATTAACTCTAAAGCCTTTTGACGAGTTACATCTAACAGAAGTAAAAAATATAAACGCCTAGATGAAATTAGCCATTCAATTAGCATATAAAAATTTAATAGGAGCAGGGTTACGCACGTGGCTCAATGTTATTGTGTTGTCTTTTGCCTTCATTATTATCATTTTTTTCAATGCCTTATTGCAAGGCTGGAATAATCAAGCCAAAGAAAATGGTATTGCTTGGGATTATGGCTATGGTCATATTTTAAACGACAATTACGATCCTTACGATGCTTTTTCAATTCAAGATGGTCATGTTGTTATTCCTGAAAACATGGATAATACGACCCCAATTCTTGTACAGCAAGGTTCTATTTATCCAGATGGCAGAATGATTTCGGTCATTTTAAAAGGAATAGATACGAATCAAAACATACTTAAAATTCCTTCAGAAAAATTTAAAAATACATCAGCTAACATTCCTGCTATTATTGGAAAGCACATGGCGGAATCTGCAAAATTAAAAATAGGAGATGAAGTGATATTACGTTGGCGAGATAAGAATGGAGCATTTGATGCCTCAAATATCACCATAATCCACATTTTTGATACTACAGTAGCTTCTGTTGATATTGGTCAGATTTGGTTGCCACTGGACAAGCTTTGGGAAATGACAAATTTAAAAAATCAAGCCACCATGTTTGTTGTTAATAAAGATTATCAACAAAAAAATATCGCGAATTGGAACTTTGTAACTCAAAAATCGCTTTTAAAAGATATTGAAGATGTAATTGCTACGGAAAGTATCAGTTCGGCTGTGATGTATTTGGTCTTTTTATTAATTGCTTTATTAGCCATTTTCGATACGCAAGTCTTATCCATTTTCAGAAGACAAAAAGAAATTGGAACCTACGTGGCACTTGGTATGACACGACCTAAAGTGGTTAAACTATTTACTATTGAAGGCACAATGTATAGCATTTTTGCCATTGTTATAGGTGCTATATACGGTATTCCAATTTTTATGTACTTCAATAAATCAGGAATAGCCATGCCTGAATTTGCTGGAAGTATGGGAATAGGTCTTGATAAAGCCATATTTCCATTTTACGACCCAACAATCATATTAATAACCGTATTGTTTATCATTTTAGCATCTGCCATTGTTAGTTATTTACCAGCGCGAAAGATTACTAGAATGAATCCAGTATTAGCTTTAAAAGGAAAATTGCAATGATAAAATTTTTATTAAAAGGAATAGTAAGAGATAGAAGCAGAAGCATGCTTCCCATTATTATCACAGCGTTAGGTGTTGGTTTAACTGTTTTATTAAGTGGTTATTTAAAAGGTGCTTTTGGTGATATTATTGATCAAAACGCACGTTTTGAGACAGGTCATGTTAAAGTAATGACACAAGCCTATGCTGAAAACAAAGATCAGATTCCAAATGATTTAGCCTTATTGGACGCTTCGGAATGGTTGGATACACTAAATGCCGAAATACCAGAAATGCAATGGATAGAGCGTATTAAATTTGGAGGTTTGATTGATGTTCCAGATGAAAACGGAAACACCAGAGCGCAAGGTCCAGCAACAGGAATGGCTCTCGATATATTTTCAGATGAAAGTGGCGAAAACAAACGTATGAATATAGAAGCGTCTTTAGTCACTGGAGCTATTCCTAAAAAGCCTAGCGAAGCCATTATTGGACATGATTTTGCTGAAAAATTAAATTTAAAACTTGGCGATGAGATTACCTTTTTTGGGTCCACCATGAATGGTAGTATGACTTTTAAAACGTTTAACATAAGTGGCACCATTCGGTTTGGAACGTCTGCCATGGATAAAGGCGCTTTAATTGTAGATATTTCAGATGCACAACTCATGTTGGATATGGATGATGCAACAGGCGAAATTTTAGGCTATTTAAAATCTGGTGTTTACGATCAAAATGAAACAGATAAAATTGCAATGTCTTTCAACAACACATATAAATTGAATACAGATGAATTTTCTCCAGAAATGCTCACGTTGAGGGAGCAAAATAATCTAGCCAGTTTATTGGATTATGCTGATGTCATGTCGGCCATGTTCATTTTTATTTTTGTTCTAGCTATGTCTATTGTGTTATGGAATACAGGTTTGTTAGGAGGTTTAAGACGTTATCAAGAATTTGGAATCCGTTTGGCACTTGGAGAAGCAAAAGCCAACATATATTGGTCTATGGTGCTGGAGGCTGTTCTAATTGGTGTAATTGGATCCATTGTAGGGACCATTATTGGACTTGGATTTACATATTATATGCAAGTCGTAGGAATAGACATAAGCAGTTATTTAGATAATTCATCCATGATAATGCCTTCTATTTTACGAGCAAAAGTAACTCCTAATTTGTTTTACATCGGTTTCATACCTGGTGTTTTAGCTATGGTTTTTGGAACCATGCTTGCTGGAATCGGTATTTATAAACGTGAAACAGCCAATTTGTTTAAGGAGCTAGAGGTATAGATAGAGAAAAGGCTAAAGAGAAATAATAATAAACAGATTCCCATTTTCATGGGAATGAATAAAAATAATTCAATGAAAAAAATAAAATACATCCTTACAATGATAGCTTTAACTATTGGAGGATATGCAATTCAGGCACAAAGCCTATCTGCTAACGAGATTATAAACAAAGTAGATGATAACATGAGTTCAGACACACAAGTGGTGGTTTCAGACATGGTTATCCATGGCAAACGAAATAGTAGAACCATAACCTCTAAAGGTTACACCAGAGGAAAATTTGATTCCTTTACTGAATATTTGGCACCTGCTCGTGAGGAAGGCACGAAAATGCTTAAAATGGAAGATCGATTATGGATTTATTCACCATCTACAGATAGAACCATTCAATTGTCAGGGCACATGTTGCGTCAATCGGTTATGGGATCAGATTTATCATATGAAGATATGATGGAAGACAGAAAACTGACAGACATGTACAATTCAACTATTCTTTCGGAAGAAACTATTGACACTAGAAAAACTTGGAAACTAGAATTGATAGCCAAAGTTGATGACGCTTCGTATCATAAACGGATGATTTGGATTGATCAAGAACGATTTGTGCCTTTAAAAGAAGAGCTCTTCGCAAAAAGTGGTGAGTTATTAAAGAAAACCACCATGAGCGATATTGAAAAAATAGATGGCAGATGGTATCCAAAAAAAATGAATTATAAAGACATGTTAAAAACTGGAGAAGGAACCGATTTTATTGTGAAAGAAATACAATTCAATCCTGAAATCCCGGAATATATCTTTAATAAAAGCTCTTTAAAAAAATCTTAATTCCTCCAATTTAAATGCAAAAATCTCATTGTTACTTAATTCTTGGTTTATTGCTGCTTTTTAATAGTCAATTTTCTCTTTCTCAAAATGCAATTTCTAGAACGGAATTAAATGACAGCATAAAAAAAATGCCAGGATTTACACTTCACAAGGACACTTATTTTATTACCGGAATCCCAACAAATCAGAGCATTGATAAAAACACAGCAGATATTAAGTATCAGGTTAGTTTTAAACAATTAATAACAAGAAATACCTTACCATGGGAGTCATATTTATTTGTTTCGTACAGTCAAAAAGCATTTTGGGATATTTATAAAGAGTCAAGTCCTTTTAAGGAAATCAATTTCAATCCATCTGTTGGTTTCGGCAAAGCCGTTTATAATAAAAAGGATGAGTTAGTTGGTTTAGCCTCTTTAGCTTTGGAGCACGAATCTAATGGTCGTGATAGTATTTATTCTAGAAGTTGGAATAACATTCATGCAACCTATAATACTAAAGTAGGCAAAAACACAAGATTGGGTATAAAGGCTTGGATTCCGTTTATGTACAAAAAAGGAAATCCAGACTTATTAGAATATATTGGATTAGGAGAAGTTACAGTCGCACATAATTTCATTCCAAAGAAACTACTTTTTGAAGTTATGGTGAGGAAAGGGTTGAAATGGAATTGGCAAGGTGCCATTAGAAGCAGGTTATATTATAATCCGTTTCAAAAAAAATCCAATCAATATTTTATGTTGGAATGGTATAATGGTTATGCAGAAAGCCTCATTAACTACACAGAATACACAAGTATGATTCGAATTGGATATGTCATTAAATCAAATGAGTTTGGATTATTATGATGAACCTAAATATTGATTAAATCACCTATAAGTTTAGAGCGAATTAGAAGGTTGCCTAACTAATACACAAAAGAAATAACTTTTTGACTTATATTTTTATAAAAAATCACATGCTTCCCAAGAAACACCTTTTTATCCTAATAAGAAATTTTATTGTTTGGTCCTTTGCATTTGCATTTTGGTCGCTCATGCGAAATTTTGGTCAAGAAGCTATAACACCTTATAATACAATACCATTGTGGAATCAAATTTTAACTCATATAGTTCTGGGTGTTCTAGCAGGTGTTCTATTTGGAACCTTGGAAATTTTATTTGATAAGTATATTTTTAGAAAAATGAGATTACTTCATGCAGTTATAATTGCCTCAATCAGTCATCTTATTATTATAATTGTTATTCTATTTGTCGCCATAATTATACTTACTAAAACATTGAACATAGATGATAATTACATAGATTACCAGGCCATATTTTTTTCTAAACAAACAATTTTAGCAGTTTTTTATTTTTCATTTGTTATCAACTTAAACAGTGTTTTTTTAGAGATTGATAAAAAGTTTGGTCGTGGAAATTTATGGAAAATGTTTAAAGGCGAGTTTTATTATCCAAAAGAAGAAAATAGAATTTTTATGTTTATTGATTTAAAATCTTCTACAACGATTGCCGAAAAAATTGGCCACATACAGTACAGCAAATTTTTACAGGAATGTTTTAAAGATCTTTCTATAGTTGAAAAATATGATGCTGAAATATATCAATATGTTGGTGATGAAGCCGTTTTAACTTGGAAAACTAAAAATGGATTTAAATCAAACTTTTGTTTAAAGGCTTTTTTTGCTTTTCAACATGTTTTAATGGCCAAAAGCGACTATTATGAATCAACCTATGGTGTTTTACCAGAATTTAAAGCGGGTATGCATTTTGGAAATATTATTACTGCCGAAGTAGGAGAGTTAAAACGGGAAATTGCTTATCATGGTGATACAATTAATACTGCAGCTCGTATTCAAGAAGTCTGTAATTTATTAGATGCGCAACTTTTAATTTCTTCAGACATGTACAATAATATTGAAAATATACATGACTATGTATTTGAGTTTAAGAGAGAGTTACTATTGAAAGGGAAAACTCAAAAAATAAAACTATATAATGTAAAAGAGAAACAATCATAAATATGTCATGCCATACTTATAACACTTAAAATGTTTTTAATTTAAACATTATATAAATACACTTTTTATTGAGACAATAGCTTGATTAATAATTCTTTGGTTATTTTTTGTCCAACAGATTGTTTGCGTAAGTTTTCAAATGTAAACCTAAAATTGCAACCTTGCTTATAAGCAGAACAACCATAGGCTGTCTTTCCTTTAATAACGGTTCCTTGTTGACATTTAGGACAGGTTATTGTTTCGGGAACTGACGTTTGTTTTTTCTTTTTAGGTTCTAAAATTACCTTGAAATTCTCGTCAAAACGCAACAAGCCTTCAACAGTGCCAGAATCCGTTTTGAACCCTTTCAAATTCACGGTTGATCCTTTTTGAAGTAATCGTATATATTGCTTTTCAGAAATTTTCTTATCGTGTACTTTGAAGGGTAAAACCAATTTACATCCAGATTTGTATTCCGAACAACCAAAAGCTGATTTACCTTTTATTAGCGTTCCTTGTTTACATTTAGGGCAGGTTTCAGATGTAATTCCTTTACTAGTACTCGTTTTATTAGCCTTCGGCTTTGCTGCTTTTTGTTGTGATGTAGCAGCATGAGATATATTAGCACGCCTGGTTTCACTTCGCACTTCATAAACCAATTCATCCACCATACGTTTCATATTATTAATAAACGTACTGGCTTTAAATGTACCTTTTTCAATGTCCTTCAATTGCTTTTCCCAGGTTCCTGTCAATTCAGCCGATTTTAAAATATCATTCTGAATGGTGTCAATCAATTGAATTCCTGTTGTAGTTGGTAAAACTTGCTTTTTATTTCGAATAATATATTTACGCTTAAAAAGCGTTTCAATAATATTAGCCCGTGTAGATGGTCTTCCAATACCATTATCTTTCATTAATTCACGTAATTCATCATCATCCACCTGTTTGCCTGCTGTTTCCATGGCACGTAGGAGGGAAGCTTCCGTAAATTGATTGGGTGGTTTGGTTTGTTTTTCTAAAAAAGAGGGTTCATGTGGTCCTTTTTCGCCTTCTACAAAAGTGGGCAACATATCGGACGTTTTTGATTCTTTTTCTGGATTTTCAAATACAACACGCCAACCTTTTTTCAAAATTTCTTTTCCCGTTGTTTTAAAATTTACTTCAGCAGCTTGCCCGATTACAGTTGTGTTGGACACATCACAATCATCATAAAAAGCGGCAATAAAACGCCTGGTAATACTATTATAAACTTGCTGCTGATTGTATTGTAACCTAATTTCCACACCTGTTGGAATAATAGCATGGTGATCGGTTACTTTTTTGTCATTAAAAACTTTAGATGATTTTTTAATTTTCTTCCCTAAAAGTGTCTGCGTTAACGTAGCATAATTCGTTAGATTCTTTAAAATACCTGCTATTTTCGGATAAACATCATTTGGTAGAAACGTGGTATCAACTCTTGGGTAGGTTACTACTTTCTGTTCGTATAAACTTTGCACGAGTTTTAACGTTTCATCGGCTGTAAAACCAAAACGCTTATTACAATGTACCTGAAGTCCAGTTAAATCGAATAATTTTGGTGCGTATTCTTTTCCTTTCTTTTTGGTGGTTGAAATAATTTCGAATTCAGATTCTTTAACTTTATTCGCTAAAACTTCACCATCTTCCATTTTTAAAAAACGCCCTTCTTCATAACTAAAAAGTGTATCACGATATAAGGTTTGCAGCTCCCAATAGGGTTGTGGTTTGAAATTTTCAATTTCCTTAAACCGATTAACAACCATGGCTAAAGTGGGTGTTTGCACACGTCCAACCGATAAAACTTGCTTGTATCCACCGTGTTTTAGAGTATATAAACGGGTGGCATTCATTCCTAAAAGCCAATCGCCAATGGCTCTGGAAAATCCAGCATAATAAAGGTTATCATAATCTTCAGATGGTTTTAAGTTTTCAAAACCTTCTTTAATGGCTTCTGTTGTTAAAGACGAAATCCACAAGCGCTGAATAGGCCCTTTGTAGTTAGCCTGATCCATAACCCAACGCTGAATAAGTTCACCTTCTTGACCAGCATCACCGCAATTGATGACTAAATCGGCTTTATCAAATAGGCTTTTTACAATTTTAAACTGCTTTTGAATTCCCGAATTTGAAACGACTTTTGTTTTAAATTTTTCGGGAAGCATGGGTAAATTGTTCAAATCCCAGCTTTTCCAATAGGGTTTATAGTCATTAGGCTCCATTAAAGTACATAAATGCCCAAAGGTAAAGGTTACTTGATAACCATTACCTTCAAAATAGCCATCATGCCTGGTATTAGCACCTAATACAGATGCTATTTCTCTGGCAACACTGGGTTTTTCGGCAATACAAACTTTCACAATTCGTTGATTTTTTAGGAAGACGCAAAGTACAGAAATTTATGAAAACATGATAGTCTTTAATAGTGATAGAATACCTTTTTTTGAACAAAAATTAAAAAAAACAAATCAGTTTAAATAAATAATCGTAATATTGCAATATACAAATACAGAACTATGGGAATTACCAAAACAGACAAGTTTACAGATGAGCAAAACAGGTTAGCAACCATAGCTAAAGCTTTAGGTCATCCAGCTCGTGTAGCCATACTTCAACATTTATTTAAAATTGATAGTTGTATTTGTGGCGATTTGGTTACCGAAATTGGATTGGCACAACCCACCATTTCACAACACTTGAAAGAGCTAAAAAACTTGGGCATTATTAAAGGAAATATCTCGGGAACTAGTGTTTGCTATTGTATAGATCAAGATGAATGGCAACAAATAACCGCATTATTAAGCCAATTTTTAAGTCAGAAAATTGAAGGCGTAGGCGACTGCTGCTAAAACTATAAACGTAAAAAATACAGATATGAACCGAGCACGCTAAATGTATCTAGTCTTCATGAGAATTATAAATTGCGAATAGCATGTGACAATTAAAAAAAATTAAAATACACATATGAAACTATCAGAAATCAAACAACATTTAAGTCAATTAGAAACTATTGCATTTCAATTACCCAATGGGCAATTAGTGCCAAATCATTTTCATGTAACGGAAGTCGGAAAAATTAATAAAAATTTTATTGATTGCGGTGGAACTGTAAGAACGGAGAATGTAATTAATTTTCAATTGTGGGAAGCCAATGATTATGACCATAGGTTACACCCTGAAAAACTAGTTTCCATTATTGAATTATCTGAAAAGGTATTAAACCTAGAAGATTTAGAAATTGAGGTGGAATATCAAGGAAGCACCATAGGAAAGTACGATTTGGATTTTGATGGCAAGAACTTTTTGCTGACCAATAAACAAACGGATTGTCTGGCTAAAGATCAATGCGGTATTCCTTCTGAAAAACCCAACCTTAAGGTATCTGAATTAGAAAAAACGGAAAGCTGTGCTCCAGGTTCTGGTTGTTGTTAAATCTGTATTTAAATAGTAATGATGAACACGAAGTTAAAAGCTACAATTACTAGTTTTCAAGGGAATTCTATTAGTCGTGAACGACAGGAAATAATTAAACCTTTGATTGACTACATACAGCATAAAGTAAATAATAATCAATACATTAGATTAAATTTTATTTGCACTCATAATTCCCGAAGGAGTCATTTGTCTCAAATATGGGCACAAGCCATGGCGTATCATTTTGGAGTAAAAAATATAACATGTTATTCGGGTGGTACTGAAGCAACCGCTGTTTTTCCTGTAGTAATTGATACTCTGATTAATCATGGGTTTGAAAGCCATCAATTAGCTCAAAGTGACAATCCCATTTACAGTATTAAATATGCCATAAATGAACCAGCTATAATAGGGTTCTCTAAAACGTATGATGATACATTTAATCCGGAATTTGAATTTGCAGCTATTTTAACGTGTTCCCAAGCGGACGTTGGTTGCCCATTTATTGCCGGCGCAGAACAACGTATTCCAATTACCTATGAAGACCCGAAGGCTTTTGATAGCTCTCCATTACAAAAAGAAAAATACCTGGAGCGAAGCCTCCAAATTGCTTCTGAATTATTTTATGTGTTTTCTCAAATAAGAACCAATGACTAAAAAATTATCTTTTTTAGATGGATATTTAACACTTTGGATATTTTTAGCCATGCTATTAGGTGTAGCTATTGGTAACCTTATTCCAGCTATCCCAGATTCCATAAATCAATTAAGTCATGGCGTTACCAATTATCCAATTGCCATCGGGTTAATTTTAATGATGTATCCGCCATTGGCAAAAGTTAATTATAAACTTTTACCAACCGTTTTTAAAGATGTCAAGGTATTATCAATTTCCCTCTTTCTTAATTGGATTATTGGTCCTATTTTAATGTTCATATTAGCTATTACATTTCTACAGGATTATCCTGAATATATGGTAGGTCTAATTCTTATTGGGCTTGCACGTTGCATTGCCATGGTTTTAGTTTGGAATGACCTTGCTGAAGGGAGCAGCGAATATGGTGCAGGCTTAGTAGCTTTAAACAGTATTTTCCAAGTATTTGCCTATAGTTTTTATGCTTGGTTATTTATTACTGTTTTACCACCTTACTTTGGTTTTGAAGGTGCTATTGTAGATATTTCTATTGCAACTATAGCCGAAAGTGTACTAATATATTTAGGGATCCCCTTTGCTTTAGGTATTTTAAGTCGCCTAATTTTAGTACCATTAAAAGGTGAAAAATGGTATAATGAAACTTTTATTCCTAGAATTTCACCTATCACTTTAATAGCCTTATTATTTACGATTGTCGTTATGTTTTCTTTAAAAGGTGAAATGATTATGAGCATTCCTTTTGATATTATAATCATTGGTATTCCTTTAATAATCTACTTCGTTATTATGTTTGTAATTAGCTTTTTTGTAAGTAAGTCCATTGGAGCTTCTTATGATAAAAATACGGCTATTTCGTTTACTGCTGCTGGAAATAATTTTGAATTAGCCATCGCCGTTGCCATTGCCGTTTTTGGAATAAATTCTGGTCAAGCTTTTGCAGGTGTGGTAGGGCCACTAATAGAAGTTCCTGCATTGATTTTATTAGTTCGAGTCGCATTTTGGTTGCGTAAAAAATACTATTAATATCACATATTCAATACCTTATAACATTAGTTCTTATAAATCTGTATATTTGAGTAAACTAACCAATTACCTTTTCTCTAATGATACGTTTAAGACTATTGTTTTTTATAGTAAGTATAGCTTTATCCTTAAATTGCAGTGCTCAAGTAATCTTGGCTAGTGCTGAGGCTTTAAAAAAATACGAGAGTATAACAGCTACCATGTCTAAGTCATTTCCTGAAAATGAATTCAAAACATACAGACGTGAATCTTTTACCGAACAGCAACTTCAAACCTATTTATTTCAGCATTATCAACGGTTGGACTTATTACCATATATTGAAAAACAACATATTTTTAAATTAAATAGTTATTTACATTCTGGAAATTGGTTTCGTGAAATTGGCTTCCCAGAGGAGTCTATTAAATGGTACCGAAAATTTTTTAATTATTATGCAAATCATGAGCAAGATTTAACAAAAACCGATAAACAAGAGCTCGTTGAAATGATAACCTATTCATATAGCAATCAGGCGGATAATTATGCTAAAATAGGTCAGTTAGATAGCGCTGCAATTGAACATAAAAAGAATATTCAATTTATAAGAAATATGGATATTATTTCCAATCCGTCAGCTTTTAATAATTATGGCCTTTTTTTCTATTGGACAAAAAAAGATCTAGATTCTGCTATGGTTTATTTTAATAAAGCTTACCAAATTACGCGAGATCAATTTTCAAACCATACCTTATTAGGCAGTATTCGGGATAACATTGCTGACATTTATACCAATCAAAACCAATATGAAAAAGCATTACCACTATACCTAGAGAATTTCAAATTATACCAAGGCACTAAAAACGAAAGTTCTAACGCATTTGATGTTACACGATTTATTAGCGCAGGAATTCAATTAATAGAAACACAGTTAAAATTAGATAATATCAGTCAGGCACAGGAAACATTTAATGATTTACAGAATACGCTTGAGATGACAGAATTTAAGGACAACATTAGGCAACAATCCCAATTAGAAATTCTTCAAGCTGAAAAGTCCTTGTATCAATCGCAAGGAAACTATAAAGCGGCACTTGATATTGCTGATAAAAGGTTGGTATTATTAGACAGTTTTAATGCTATATCAAAACTTGCCGATAAAAAGTGGCAAGATGAATTAAATGCAATATCACTTGACCGTTTTGCTTTAAACTCTAAAATTGATAGAATAGAGACGGAAAACAAAATTCAAAATCAACGATCTAAACTATGGATTATAACCTTATCATCATCCATAGTTTTAATTTTATTACTCTCCTTATTCTTGCGTAGGCGCCAACATATCATCAATGCAAAAAACAGACAACTTTTAGCCGAACAGAAACTAGAAATTTCAAGTGTAAAGAATGAAAACTTACAATCTGAAATTGAATCTAAGCAACGGGATTTGTCTGATTTTGCTATCAATTTAACCCAAAATCAAGAGTGGGCTCAAGACTTAGCGAATAAATTAGAAACAATTAAGGAAGCGCCTTCCGAAGAGAAGAAAGAGTTATTAGCTCATTTAGAAAAGGATATACAAAACAAGATTACCTTTGATACCAACACTCACGAGTTTTATGAACGATTGGATAAATTAAGTGATGCTTTTTATAGTAAACTAAACGGATTATTTACAAATTTGAGTAAAAACGAAATTAGAATGTGCTCCTTAATTCGATTAAAAATGGATAGCCGAAGTATTGCTACACTTCAAAATATAACTTTGGCATCTTTAAATACCAGTCGGTATCGATTACGAAAAAAATTAAATCTTTCAGAAAACGAAGATTTGGATACTTTTATTCAAAGCCTATAAACAACTTAATATCAGAATATTAAATGTAATTAAGTCATCCGTTTACCGGCTGTCTATTAAAAGTCTATTGCTTGTTCATTACCTGTCTATATGCATATTTATGTCTAGGCGTTTTAAAATTATACTTTAGTTCCAGTAAAAAAAAGGTTCCTAATTAGTAGCAACATTGTATAACCTTATAAAACTTTAGTATTATGAAAACGTATGTAATTGGTTTACTATTTCTAGGCTTTACCAACCTAATGATTCCTCAAAATGATTTAGCCGTTCTATCAACGCCTAATCCAACAGACTATTCCAAAACCACTAAAACGGTTAAGAATCTAGATTATTTATCAACTGTATCCAAATTGGATATATCTAAAAAGGTGTTGAAACTTCAGGATATTGTGGCAAATTATAATATCAAAACTCATAAAGTTTATAACCCGAAAAGTTCAACAACATACACCGTAAATTTCAAGGAAGGGGAAAACATTCTGTCTGCTATATATGATAAAAATGGAAACCTTTTAAAGTGTCAAGAACAGTATCAAAACATCAAATTACCATATGTACTGAGTTCTGAAGTTATTAAAGCCAATCCGGGCTATTCCTTAAATGAGGTGTATTGCAGCATAGAATATATAAAAAATCATGAAACGGATATAAAATACCGCGTTGTTCTTAAGAATGGCAGAAAAACAAAAACTGTTATTTTGGATTTGTAAATGTCGGTTTTAGCAGGTGATTAATTTGAGGTGAACTCCCTTTTTAAATAAGTTTGCCTCATATTTTCACTTTAATTAACAATTACTTTTTGACCAATTTTTAAAGTTGCATTTTTATTAATCCCATTTAATTTACACAAAGCCGCAAGACTCATGTGGTTTCTGGAAGAAATACGAGATAAGCTATCACCTCGTTTAACAATATAAACGGTTTTTGGTTTGTTGGCTATTGCTATTGCTTCAGATTCCGAAGTTGGTATATCTATAGTACCTTTACGCTTACTATTATGTAATTCTGGACGCGTCATATCTCGCGTAATCCAAATTTCATTGTTAAGAACTTCGTTTGAATCATTAAATTGAAGTAAATATTCTGGATTAATTTGAATTCCTTGATAGCTCACTTCTAAATGTAAATGACTGCCACGTGCATTACCAGAAGTACCACCTTTTCCTAAATAACTACCCGCAATAACGGAATCATTTTCTTTTACACCATAGCTCGATAAATGTGCATAAGCTGTTTCTAAACCATTAAAATGGCGAACGACAACCGAACGACCATGACCTGAACTATAATTTGCAAAACGAACCACACCATCAAACATAGCAAAAAGACTATCGCCTGTTACTAAATCAATATCAATACCTCTATGTGCACGACCTTTTCTCCAACCATAGCGAGAAGTAATCACTTTATTTTTGGAAATAGGTGAGACGTAATTAGAATCGTTAAATTGTAAGTGAATAGGGAATTTGATGTCCTTGCCATAATCTACACGAATTTTACTCGTATCCCAATAATCCGTTGTAATATCAACAACGTATTCAGCTTCTTTAACTTCATAGGTTTCTAATAAATCGTGACTACTGGCCACGAAATTAAGAAGGTTTGGAGACGCATCTCCAGGATTAATAATTTGACCAAAGCTATTGGAAGCTAGGCACAAACAAATAAGGGCAAAAAATGATTTCATAGGTTACTTTGTGCTATTAAAAACCTGTTAACGTTTAAATTTGCATATTATTATTTTGCAACGTCCGAAAATAAAAAATAAATCGATATAAAATCATAAAATTTTGTTAGAGTTTAGGGTTGCTGATATATTTTTATTCAAATCCCTATCTTACTGAAAATCAAAGGGAATAAAGCAGAACAAAAGCACTATAAATTTAGGTGTATGAATAAAGGAATATTAATTCTTTACTATTAAATTCCATATCCAATATAACAGTCGTTATCTTTGGCGCTCTAAATAAATGATTACCATGGCCAATTCCATAAAAGCACAACAAGACATATTAGCAAAATTGCATATTACCACACTTAATGATATGCAAGAAGAAGCCTTATTAGCTATTGCCAATGCTGAAAATACTGTGCTTTTATCGCCAACAGGAACTGGTAAAACAGTGGCTTTTTTATTACCCACTTTAGCGGAATTGGATGCGGATTGCCCCAACGTGCAATTGCTAATTTTGGTACCATCACGTGAACTTGCTATTCAAATAGAACAAGTAATCCGTGAAATGGGAACCGGATTTAAAGCGAATGCCGTTTATGGTGGCAGGCACTTTTCAAAAGATAAAATTGAACTGGCTCACACACCAGCCATCGTTATTGGAACACCAGGACGTGTGGCTGATCATTTACGGAGAGAAACCTTTTCTGTAAAAGATATTAAAACCTTGGTTTTAGATGAGTTTGATAAATCGTTAGAAATTGGTTTTGAAGGCGAAATGAGCGAGATTATTGAAAACCTTCCGTATATAGAAAAACGCGTGCTAACCTCTGCTACACAAGGATTAAAAATCCCGAGTTTCGTTGGGCTCACCAATGAATTGGTGATTGATTATTCAGATTCGGAAGCATCCAATATTCAAATAAAGAAGGTGATTTCACCTCAAAAAGACAAACGCAATACCTTATTAGATTTACTCTATGATATAGGCAATAAACCAGGGATCATATTTTGTAATTATAAAGATACCATTCAATATGTAAGCGATTTTTTAAACAGTCAGAATATTGCACATGGTTGCTTTTATGGTGGGTTAGAACAAATAGATCGGGAGCGTGCTTTAATTAAATTTAGAAACGGAACCCATCAAATAATTATTGCCACCGATTTGGCAGCTCGTGGATTGGATATTCCGGAATTGAATTATATCATTCACTACCAATTACCTTTAAAAGCAGAAGAATTTACCCATAGAAATGGACGAACCGCTAGAATGAATGCTGAAGGAACCGCGTATGTGTTGCAATGGGAAGATGAATATTTACCAGAGTTTATTGACACCAACCACATTGTAAAACTGAAAGGGAATCCTAAAAAGCTGGAATCCGGCTGGGTAACACTCTTTGTTTCAGGTGGACGAAAGGATAAAATTTCGAAAGGTGATATTGCGGGTTTACTCTTTAAACAAGGCCATTTAGAAAAACATGAATTAGGTGTTATAGAATTAAAACAAGACTGTGCTTTTGTAGCCGTTCCAAAAAAGAAAGCTAATGCGGTTGTTGAAAAGACTAATAATTCACGTTTGAAAAAGAAAAAGGTTCGGATTACGATTTTGTAGTCGTGATTTTCTAATCTAAAATAATCGAGAGGTTTCTAAATTTATACATGGCCTTAATATTTCAAGCAGTTCCTATTCAATAGTTATTTCTATGTATCGCTCCTCTGGAGCTTATTTCTATTTATTCATATACCTTCTATTAATATTTTGCTCCTGTGGAGCTGAAGTCTATAGTATTCAATATCCAAGCCACCAAGTGGCGACATATTGAAAACTTCTAAATTAAATAGGTTTTGAAAATTGAATGGAACAATTATATTCCATAATAACACCCAAAACATAATTTTTGAGAGTAACAATCTTATATAATTCTTATTAAATAATCTTAAGGAAAGTTTAACAGGCTAAACCTTTATACAGGTAGTCTTATTGTGAATTGCTTTGTATTTTTGCAGAATAACTCCATTATAAACTCAAAAGACATCTATGACTAAAAAGCAAGCTTTATTAGAACCCTATACACTCAATTCCGAAATTACCTTGAAAAATCGCGTGGTTATGGCACCCATGACGCGGAGTCGTGCTGATAATCCAGATAAAGTTCCTACTAAAGAATTACAGGCGCTTTATTATGCGCAACGTGCTTCGGCTGGATTGATTATTACAGAAGGCTCACAAGTTTCAGAACAAGCGGTTGGTTATATACATACGCCTGGAATCCATTCCCAAAAGCAAGTAGCAGGGTGGAAGCTGGTTACTAAAGCGGTTCATGATCAAGATGGTAACATATTTATACAGCTGTGGCATGTGGGTCGGATGTCGCATCCTGATTTTCATAATGGGAATTTACCTATAGCACCTTCCGCTATTAATCCGAAGGCGCAATCCTTTACACCAACAGGTTTTAAAGATACGGTCACGCCCAAAGCGATGACACAAGCCGATATTGATCAGACCATTTTAGACTTTAAAAATGCAGCAAAAAATGCCATGGATGCTGGGTTTGATGGTGTTGAGATTCATTCATCTAATGGGTATTTATTCCATCAGTTTTTTAGTACTACGTCCAATATTAGAACCGATACCTATGGTGGCAGTATTGAAAATCGGGCGCGTTTTTTCTTTGAAGTTCTGGACGCTATCAAATCGGTTATGCCGGAAAATAGAGTAGGAGTCCGCTTTAATCCGTCTGCTCATAATCTGTTTGGTGTAACGGTTAATGAAGATACCATACCGACATTCGATTATATTATTACTAAATTAAATGATTACGATTTAGCATACGTGCATTTATCCGAACCGTTTAATGATGTTTCAGACGTGCCTTATGCGGAAACAGAAATTGCCAAACGATACAGACCGATTTACAAAGGTACACTCATGATTAACACGAATTTTAAGCAGGCGAGTGGTAACGCGGTTTTAGAACGTGGTGATGCTGATTTAGTCGCCATTGGAAAACCTTTTGTTTCAAACCCGGATATGGTGGAGCGTTTTGAGCAAAACTTGGAATTAGCCAAATGGGATGCCGATACATTTTATACAACCGGTAAAAAGGGCTATACCGATTATGAAAAAATAACATAAGTTTAATACGCGAAATTTAAAAGTTCGTCTGTTGAATAGTATCTTGTCTATTCACAAAAAAATAATACAAAACACATATAAAAGCTATGAAAGATACTGTAAAAGCCTATGGTGCCACGAGTGCCACAGCCAATTTAGAACCAATGACCATTGAACGTCGCGACTTACAAGCTGCCGATGTCAAAATTGATATATTATATAGTGGTGTTTGCCATTCGGATATTCATACCGTAAGAAACGATTGGAAAGGTTCCAATTACCCGGTTGTTCCTGGCCATGAAATTGTAGGTCGCGTTACAGCCGTTGGGAGTGACGTGAAAAATTTTAAAGTTGGTGAATTAGTTGGTGTTGGTTGTATGGTAGATTCCTGCCAAACGTGCCACAGCTGCGAGCATGATTTGGAGCAGTTTTGCGAAAATGGTGCGACATTTACCTATAATAGTCCAGACGTACATATGGGTGGACAAACTTATGGTGGTTATTCAACGTCTGTGGTTTGCGATCAAGAATTTGTATTGCGTGTTCCAGAAAATATTGACCCAAAAGGTGCAGCACCATTGCTTTGTGCTGGAATTACCACCTGGTCGCCATTGCGCCATTGGAAGGTAAAGAAAGGTGATAAAGTAGGTGTGATTGGTTTAGGAGGACTTGGGCATATGGGTGTTAAGTTTGCCAATGCTTTGGGTGCTCATGTGGTGATGATTACCACATCACCAGAAAAAGCGGATGATGCTGAACGATTAGGTGCTCATGAGGTGTTGATTTCCAAAGATGAAGACGCGATGAAAGCTCATGCGAATAGTTTCGATTTTATATTGAATACCATTCCAGTTGGCCATGCTATGGATCCGTATTTGAGTTTATTGAAAATAGACGCGACTATGGTTTTAGTTGGTGCTATTGAACCGATGAAGGAATTTAATGGCGGGAGTTTGGTTATGGGCCGGAAACGTGTAGCTGGATCCTTAATTGGTGGGATAAAAGAAACCCAAGAGATGTTAGATTTCTGTGGTGAGCATAATATTGTTTCGGATATTGAAGTGATTACTATGCAAGATATTAATGAGGCTTATGAGCGTGTGACTAAAAACGACGTGAAATACCGTTTTGTAATTGACATGGCGAGTTTGAAATAGACTTGATATAGAATAAGAATAGAGGGATGTTTAACCACATCCCTTAATTCTAGAATATTCTATTTTACATAATATAAATTATAGAACAAATTCTAACAATTAGCGGAATAGCGCTTTTTGCGGTATTTGACATAATCATAGATATAACGTCTTTAGACTTATATCGGACATGATTATGTACAAGCTAATTGTGATTACGTATTAACTAACTATAAATAGATACTGGAATCTTTCATGATAACGGCTCAACCATTTGGAGCTTTGATTAGCATATAACTATTATCTGATTCATTGGTTTAATATGCATTCTTATAATTGCTGTATTCTGAATACTTGTACGTAATTTTATAAATACGCGATTCTCATGCGATGGGTTTTTAGGGTGTTTTGCAGTGGTTTTATTTGTTGACCCGAATTAGACCCGAATTAAACCCGAAGGAAACCCGAAGGAAACCCGAATTAGACACGAAGGAAACCTTACGGAAACTATTTTGCTATTTCAATTCGTTCATTTCTATTTATACATGCTGTTTTTCTATTGGTATTCGTAATGTGCTTCGTAGTTCACTGCGTGACGCTTGCCTTTTTTTTGAGGTTAATATGGATTGTTAAATTACGTTAGTTCTTAACTCCCTTGTATTGTCTGGTTTACTAAAGCTTGGCAGCTCACTATTAATTTGGATGGTTTATTTTGTTTCGTTCATTTTATTCATACGTTATTATTATCTATTGGTATTCATGATGTGCTGCGCAGTTGCCTTGATGCAAAACGAACCAAAAGATCAAAACCGTTTTAAGGAAATATTCGTGCGTTAATATTTTTTATTTGAACTCATGATGTGCTTCGCAGTTATTCGTGCGTTAATATTTTTTATTTGAACTCATGATGTGCTTCGCAGTTCACTGCGTGACGTTCGCTTTTTTATTTTCGCTACTTTGGAATGTTAAATTACTTTGGTGCATAACTCTTTGGATATGGATAGTTAACTTTATTTCGTTCATTTTGCCTTGATGCAAAACGAACCAAAAAATCAAAACCAATTTTAAGGAAATTACTGCGTAACGCTCGCTTTTTTCTTTAGATTATTTTGGATTGTTCACCAGTTTTTGTTCATAACTCCCTTGTTTTGGATGGTTTACTTGAGCTTGGTAGCTCACTATTTCTGAAAATGGTTGGGGAAAGTGATTGATGTTTTGTTAGGTTGATGGGAATTCGTGAATGCTTTTCATTAATTTTTACATGGTTGGCTCCTCCTCTATTTTTGGTTTGTTGGTTTGGTGGTTGTTGGTTTTTGTTTGGTATTTCTGACAGATTTGTGGCATTTGAGATATTATGATTTTTATGAGATATATATTTTGTACTCGGCTGTAGATGAGAATATTATAAAATTCTGGTTGAATTTTGGGTGTTTTTTGACGAATTGTATAATTTTTAGGTATTTTATTGATAATCAGATAATTAAAAGTTATAGTGATTTAAAAATATTTTTTATATGTTTGATTTCCAGACTGGTAGTGTGTAGCGATTCGCGAGGTTGCTTATTACTGTTTTGGGATATCGATATGTTATTATTCTCTCTCTTAATTAATTTTTAGCCCTCATTACTATGTGGGAATTAGATGGTTTGTCTGTTCCTTTTTATTAACCAAATTGTGTTGCACTCTATTGCCTGTGCACACAGTTCTAAAACTTTTAATTATGGCAAGAAATAAATCATTTATTAAACTGGACGGCACCCTGGATGGGTTGACGTTTTACAGACAGAATGGCGAGAGTTTGGTAAAAACCAAGAGCCAAGTGAGTAAAAACCGTATTATGCGTGATCCTGCGTATAAACGAACGCGGGAAAACATGATGGAATTTGGAGGTGCCGCCCGAGCTGGTAAGGCTTTTAGGGATGGGTTTGCCAATATGGTGAAACTGATGGGCGACTCGTATTTGAGTGCGCGTGTGAGTGGCCTAATGAAACGCATTAATAGCACTGGTGCCGGGAAACGTGGCGAGCGTGATATTGATGTGGTTGCTATGCGAGATATGTTTCGCGGCTTTGAATTTAATAAACAGCTTCCTTTTAAAAGTGTGTTTTATGCGCCTTATACGTTGCCGGAGATTGATCCCGCTCGTGATTTGGCGAAATGGAAAGTATTGGACTTTAATACGGATGCTTTTATTACGGCTCCTGAAGGTGCTACGCACTTTAAATTGGTACTGGCTGCTGGTTATGTGAGTAATTACAGCTATGAGCCTGCAACCAATACCTACGAACCGGTTGATGAAACTGTTAATGGGCTTGGTGGTACGGATACCAGTGCTGCTATACCTATTGGTGGTATGGTTGGTGGTGATACCACGCTTACTGTTGATTTGACTGCCTTGGGTGCTATTCCTGCTACTTCTGCACTATTTGTGAGTGTTGGGATTGTATTTTTCCAGGAAATTAACACGGAACTTTATGAGCTTGCGCAAAGCAATACCATGATGGTTGCGGTTACTGGATAAAGCCTCCTTTTTTTGTTCCTGCCTTTGGTGGGATGGTTATGAAAAACCTGCTCTGGATGTTCTGGAGTGGGTTTTTTGTTTGTTTTAATTTATAGTATGGCGTAGCGTTTGAGTTTTTTCTTAATACTATTTAGGAATATTAATGACTTTTCTATCGTGACTCTTTTGATTTTGGATTGTTTATTATACTATGTTCATTTTGCCTTGATGCAAAACGAACCAAAAAATCAAAACCCTTTAAAGGAAATTACTGCGTACCGTTCGCTTTTTTCTTAATATTACTTTGGATTGTTCACTAGATTTGGTTCATAACTCCCTTGTGAAGGAAGGTTGACCTAAATTTGAAGCTCACTATTTCTGAAAATGGTTGGGGAATGGCTTGGGGTTTATTGCTGTTGTTTTAATTTGGGGACTTATGGTTGTGGTGGTTTTTGTTTTACTAGGAAATTAGCACCAAAATATGTAGGCTTGCGCAAAGCAATACCATGATGGTTGCGGTTACTGGATAAAGCCTCTTTTTTGAGGTGTTTTGTTCCTGCTTATTGCGGGATGGTTATGAAAAACCTGCTCTGGATGTTCTGGAGTGGGTTTTTTGTTTGGTTTTAAATTATACATGTTCATTTTGCCTTGATGCAAAACGAACCAAAAAATCAAAACCAATTTTAAGGAAATCACTGTGTGACGTTCGCTTTTTTCTTTAGATTATTTTGGATTGTTAAATGTACTTGGTTCTTAACTCCCTTGTGATGGAAGGTTTAGTTTGTTTTGAAGCTCACTATTTCTGAAAATGGTTGGGGAATGGTTTGGGGTTTATTGCTGTTGTTTTAATTTGGGGACTTATGGTTGTGGTGGTTTTTGTTTTACTAGGTAATTAGCACCGAACTATGTAGGCTTGCGTAAAGCAATACCATGATGGTTGCTGTTACTGGGTAAGTTGCCTAGCCTCTATTTTGAGGTGTTTTGTTCCTGCTTATTGCGGGATGGTTATGAAAAACCTGCTTTGGAGATTGTGAGTTGTTTTGGAGAAAAATATAATTAAATACTACTAATTATTAAATTTAGATCAAATTAAATATTTTAACTTCTCAAAGTTAAAATGAAATCCTTATATTAGAATTGATAATATACTAAAACCTAGTTTTAGTTCGTTATATTTGCACAAAATTTAAGAAAATAATTGAGCCAATTTGATTACATAAAGGAGATAGCAAAGTATGGTCTTGAAAATGACCAAGAACGCCTATTGACGGTAATTAATGAGCTTGTTGAACATTCTAAAAAGACTAAAAAAGTAAATTTTGCAATTCAATTGCAATCTATTCTAAAAGAGTCAATGCGCCATCACAGTGCTAATAGCTTGACAAAAGTAGGCTCAAATTCTTATCAACAGCGTCAGGATGATCGTGACTTGCAAGATTTAATTCTAGAAAAAATTACTTCTGATTATTCTTTAGAAAACATTGTTGCTGATGATGTGGTAATGGGAGAATTAAAACATTTCATTGAAGAGCACGAAAAAATTGAATTACTACAAAACTTCAAACTTCCAGTTTCTAACAAACTATTATTACACGGCCCATCTGGTTGTGGAAAAACATTAGCTTCTTATATCATTGCTGGAGAATTAAAAAAAATGATGGTTGTTGTTAATTTAGGAGCAATAGTTTCTTCTAAATTGGGTGAGACTAGTAAAAATCTTTCAAAGATATTTAGGAAAGCAGCACTTGAAGATTGTATTATTTTTATTGATGAATTTGATAGTTTAGGAAAAGTACGTGATTACAGTCAAGATCACGGAGAAATGAAACGTGTGGTTAATACCATACTTCAATTATTTGATTATTTACCTCAAAGTAGTATTGTAATTGCTGCGACTAATCAAAAGGAAATGCTAGACTCTGCGTTAACAAGAAGATTTGATAGTATCATAGGTTTCTCATTGCCAAATACTGAACAAATTAAAAACCTTGTTGAGTTAACATTAAGCAAGAGTGGTTTTATATTAAGTAATAAAAGAGAGGGAACAAAGATTATGAAACTGTGTGAAGGTCTATCTTACTACAGCATTCAAAAAACGCTTATTACTGCATTAAAGCGTAGTTTATTTAAGCAAAGTGATAAAGATGTAAAGTCCATCACTAAAATTGATAGTCAAATTTGGAAAGCTCTTGTCATTGCAGAAAAAAAATCTCTTGAGATTAACTCTTAAACTTCTCCTTCTAAATCTGCTTCAGCTTCGGCTACATTAATAACTTCAACATTGTTTATTGCTCTTAATTCGTCATATAGGCGACCTGTATTAGCTCTTACCGTTTCTTCAATATTAAGAACTAGTGAGAAATTAAATTCTGTTGGATAATTTTCAATCTGAGATGCCATAATTTGATTTGACAATAGAGCTTGTACAGCTAATTTAAAAGTTTTTCCTTCACTTCTCAGTTGTGCAACATCAACATTAAATTCAATTTTTTGAACATTACTATAAGGTGATGGAGTAGATTTATCTCTTGCAGATTGAGACCAGCTTAATGTGGTGCGCAACTTTGAATTTAGCACTCGTTGTACTCGGTTAATATCATCTGAAGAATGATTCTTGAAAATACTAAATGCCATATGTACAGGACAATATGTTAATTGATTGTGCTGTAAGGGTAAAAAACTAAAGCATAATGTAGCTGTTATTTTAAGTACCCGATTAGTCTTACCAAGACTTGTTGAGATTAGGTAGTCAGGAAAGTTTACAGGATATATCTTTTGTTCACCGCTTTGGATACTGTCTTCCAATATCATTGTTGCGCTATTCTCATCTGAAAAAATAGTCCTATCAGCATCAATAAGTCCGTAGCCAGAAGTTCTATTTAGTAAAGGTTTGTTTACATCTGGATATACTATGTTTTTTAAAGATGCTCCATTAATTATCAAGGCTTTTAATGTTTGTGATTTTAAATCTGGATAAACAATTTTAAGTTTTGCAGCAAGATTAGCCGTCAGTGGTGCTGCTAGACTTGTACCTACTTCTTTTGTGTATCCTAAAGCAGGATTAGATGATAATACAGACATAGCTGCATTATCCATAAAATCTATTGTGGTAGGATTGTAGAATCCATAATCTCCACCACCTTCGATAACATCTGGCTTAAAAAGATTTTTATTACGTTTCTTAACAGAATATATGGCAGTAAGGTCAATATGATCTGTTCTGGAATAGATAGTAGGAAATTCTTTACCTGATGCGATACCGTTAAACGCACCATCATATAAACCATCTGCGGCTGCACCTACAGTCATATTATTCATTGAGTCAGCTGGTGTATTTAAGTTTGTGTGTTCATTATTAAAATAATTTAAGTCATAATCAACATTTTCATTCATTGCTTGACTATTATTCCCAATACTTATAAAAATTAGGCTATCAGTTTCGTGTGCAAATTTATCCAGTTCGTATGTATAATTAGAGAATGCTTCGTTAGTTCTCTTATGAGTTTTATAACAAATGGTTAAGACAAAAATAACTAATTGAGGATATTTTTCTTTCGCTTTATAAAGTAATTCAATTACTTTTTTTTCAGAAAGATAGCCATCACCACTACCGATTAATTTAATAGATAGCAACTTAGCGTCTGCGGTTATTTCACCTTCAAAGTTATTACTATGATTATGTCTTCCTAATGCTGCTAGTGCTGCTACCATTGTACCGTGTCCATCATTACCACAATCATCTATTAATGGATTACCATCTAATGTAAAAGTATCATCTGGTAGCGTAATACTGGCAAGTGGAGTTTGCATACTTATTCCAGTATCCAATATTCCAATTAAAGGTAGTTCCTCATCTGCATTCGCTATTTCAAAACCAAAATCCCTACTAGGAATATTATAAACACCTGGTCGCACAACTCCAGAAAGTGAAGAAGTTATGCTCTCTATGACATCAAAATTTTGGGCAATAGCAATAAGCTCACCTAGTTCAGCATCATAAAGCTCTAATCTATGTGTTTCTCTATTAATTTCGTATGAAATTTGATGAATTGTTAAGTAAGATTCTAACGCATCAAGAATACCTTTTTCAATTACTGGACTAGCTGGTAGTTCAATTGTCTTAAGAACAACTACGTTTCCTATATTTTCTGCACTTACTTGTAAAACATCACTTAACGTAAGAAGCTTAAAATTTTTCACAAAAAGTACGTTCTTATTAAAATCAGCTTCTATATTGGCGTCTAAACCTCTACTGATTAAGCCTTCAACACTAGAAATAAATATCTGAAATTTATCTCTATCTGCAATAGAAAATAATGCTGTTCTATTAAAATTGGTGAAGCTTACACCTTCAAGTCCAAAAGTATTATACCATATACTGTAGTACTTCTCTAAATGAAACTGTCCCATAAAGTCTACTTCTAAATAGTCTACATCAAAAGGAACATCAATAGTCTCATCTTTTGCGGCAGCTTTTACTTCTAAGTCACTGCGATAAGATCTTAAATCTTCCCGAAACGCTCTAGCCATAAATATATAATTAGGCTCTATGTTGGCTTCATCTTCATTTCCTCCAAAACCGTAATTAAACTTTACTTGTCCAGATTCTTCTAGCTGTCTATCTGCAATTATTCTTAAATGGTTTTTGTTTGCCATCCTTTAATTCTAATGTTGAATTTAAAACTCACCAAGTTAATAAAGATTCTATTAATCGAATGTAGTATTTTATTAAAAGTGTTGAAAAATACATTTATGAAGATTAAACGATAATACAGTTGAAATAAAATATGTTATAAATTAATTAAAACTCATCTATTTCTTAAACATTCATTCCTCTACTCATCCAAGCCTAAAACACCTCCAAAATCCATTCACACAAAAATAATTAATCCCTAACGATCAATTCCAAACTCAAAAAATCATTCGCACGATTAAAAGCAAGATTACGAAACAAAACCTTATAATATGAGTAAGTTTGTAACCACTAATACCAAAACTATGATTATACCCAAACTCCATTATATGTCTCAAGGGAATATGGCAGCAGAGTTTTATAGGTCAAATTGTGATATGTATAAAATACCATATAGAATCATTTCGGGTTCTATTTTACATACTTTTCAAATAACAGTATCTTAAAGATAGAATTGTTCAGAAATAATAGAATTTAATCCTCCAAAATATAATCTAACAACAAGTCCTTATTTTCTAATCCGTTATCTAATGTCATCGGAATCGTTTTATCTGGAATGATCCCTTTGTCTAGTGCCAATTTAGGAACATGAACAGATTCCCGTTCTGTGCCTATTTGTAAAGCCAGTTTTGTGTTTTTTAGTGATGGGACAGCTCTACCAGGATGTGTGCTGTAGGTGCCTCCTGTTTCTTCGCCTAGTATGGTGGCTAACTGATTGTGTTTTACAACGGCTAACATTTGTGCGGTTGCCGAGGCCGAACGACCATCTGTAAGCATATATATTTTACGATTACTGCTGTTATTGGTGGTTTGGGGTTTTACGGTTATGGGTCTGTTTCGGCTTTTGTTGAGCTGATTATCTTCATAAAAATTAATTTCTTTATCAATAATATAGGAAAGTATATATGTGGTGCATTCTGGGTTTCCACCTCTATTTCCTCTTAAATCAAAAACCACCTTTGTTATGTTTTCATCTTGTATTTGTTTCATATAGGTATCTATGGTCTCCTTAAAAAAATCAATATTTTCCCTGCCTGTGGGGAAATAATTAAAATTCTTAATCTTGATGATAGCGGTTTTCTTTTCATTGTTCATGACTATGCCTAATCTTGGGGTATTGATGATGTCTACTTTATAATTAGGAGCCGGCTCGTCAATTAGAAAGGTTGTCGTAATTTCATTTTCGGCATTATATGGCTTAAATTTTATGGTGTATTCTGAAGCAAAACCAAAATAACTGTGGTAATAGTATAGAAAGTTCACATTTAAATCGCCTCTATAAAAATTTTGATTGAAGGCATCTGCCGAGATGGTTGTTTTTAGTGTTTGATATATGTTACTGGATGTGATTCCGTTAATTTCTAAAATTTCAGAACCTGCGTTCATTTCTGTATTTTCGACACAATTGTTTAGGGCATACATTTTTTCATCTTTAAACCATACGATTAGTGGTAACCAATACTTTTGAGGTGTTCTGAAAAAGCGCGTATCAACCATACGCGTATGTAAACAGCCTAAACTTGTTACTATTGGCGCTGTTACTTGATAAAATTCTGTAACCGTCATGGAATCTTTTAATTTACCGCGTTGCGTGTTAACCAGGTTTTCATAGGATGCTTTATCCGTGAATTGAAATTGTGAGGGATGGTCTTTTAAGGTTTCTACTACTTGATTAAAATCTTCGACTAGCTTTTCTTTTTCAATCTTGGTATTGAACTTGTTCAGAATAGTGTCCGTAACGGTTTCAATTGGTGTTATATGGTATAATTCGGTTTTTAAAAGTTGTACTGGATTATCTTGGTCGTAGATATATTTTATGCTTGTAACGCCTCTCCTACTCTGTATTTTGTTATCGCTATCATAACTACTATACGCGATTAGATTCCCTATGCTGTCAAATTTATATTTTGAGTAGGCATCATTACTCCTTATATCCACTTTGTAGTTTCCGTTTAAACCAACGGTGGCGTATTTTAGACAATTTCCATTGGTATCATAGGTTGCGAAACCGCCAGCTGTTCCTAAAAATGAACCAACTGCTGGTTGGTTTTCGGCATTGAAAAACTTAAAACGTACGAGGTTTTTGTTTTTATCATATATGGCTTGATCGATGGCGATTCCTGTTTCATCATTTACGAGCTCCATATTTTCATTGACGTTGTTCATGGATTGTAATAGGCCATTATCATTGAATTTGTATAGTACGTTATAGAATTTATAATACGGACGCATAGTAACCTGTACGCCAGTTACATCTTTTCTGGTTTCTAATACTTCATTGTGGTTGATGTGTTTCCAGGTATATTCAAAAATATTCCAACTGTTATTTATAGGTTCTTCATTTTTGTTGAAATACGTTAAACCTATTCGTTTTCCGTTTTTATTATAGGCATATACTTCCTTAAATACACCCATGCCATTGGTTGTTGGTTGATTATCAGCATCAAAAAACAAGCGGGTTTCTGTGTTTTCGGAATATAATATTTGTGTTTTTGGAGCCAAGGCTCTTTTACCATCCAGAATTCCGCTTCTGTTTAAGTCGATTAGATTTTCGGCGTATTTATATTCAACTGCTATTAATCTATTTAGAGAATCATAGTCTAGTTTAAAATGATTGACTTTTTGGGCTTCCGTTTCTGTTAGTGGTATTCTTCCTTCTGTTTTGGAAAATGGTGTTTCACGAAAAATTAGGTGTTTAAAGTAGGTTGTGCTTTGGGCTACTGCAGCTAAACCACAGGATAAAAAAACAAGTACTAAAAGAATATGTTTCATAGAATTAGAAATAAGATGAAAACAAATATAACTAAATATTTAGTTTGAACTAATTTTTTAGTTTGAAATATCATTTCAATTACATAGCGTCTGTACTCCATTTACTACCTCCATTTATTATAATTTGGTTTAAAAAAGATATGTATATTGAAAGCTGTATTGAAATTAATGTAACGCATATATGATTTTACAGAGATATAGGAGTATGTATTTAGGTTTCCTTTTAATTGCATTCATGTTATGTTCTTCAGTGGCTATGGCTCAAAATGATTGGGTTTCTTTTGTAAATGAAGCACGTGCTGCTGTAGAAGACGAAAATTATGAAAGTGCTGTTGAACTCTACACTGCCTCATTATCCCATGTTCCAAACGACTATAAAAATACAGAAGACCATGCTTGGTTATATTTAGATATTGGGGCATGTTATGGACAATTAGATAATAGTATTGAAGAAGAAAAAAATTATGATTATGCTTTAGAAATTGCTTTGGGAATACCTGATGATGTTCCATTGCTATTAGGTAGTATTTATAACCATCTTGGCGTGTTTAACGCTAGAAGACAACACGAAGAAAAAGCCATATCCTCTTATAAACTAGCCATCCCCTATTTAAAAACAGCTGGATATATGAGTAGAAGAAATGCGCTTATGGCTATGAGTAACCTTATTAATAGTTATTTAGTGCTTGACAATAAGGACATGGCACTTGAAACCATGAGAGCGTATTATGTGTATGTAGATGAAAGTTTATATTCAAGACCTGATATTTCGATGACACTTTACGAGTTTGGGAATTTTGCCAAAGCGCAAAAAGATTATGAGTTAGCAAAACAATTTTATGATGAATTAGCCGATATTGGAAGGGGCAAAAAACCTGGTAACGATTTTATACATTATAATTTAGCCAAATTTCTTACGGCAGAAATGGATCGTAAACTCGGTAATTATTGGAGCGCTATATATGATCTGGGCCTTGCTGCTGACTATGTAAAACACTATTATTCTGAAGCAGATTCCAGACTACTAGGTATTTATAGATTATTGGCTTTGGTGCACGGTGATTATTATGAACCTGATCAATCGGTTATTTATTATAATAAAGTGCTTGATCTTTTAGCCTTGCATCAACCAGAAGATATAGCTATAAAGGAACAAATAACTATGCAGTTACGTATTAACATGAGTCTTGCAGGTGATTTTCGGGGTGCGTTACAGCTAGAACTAAAGGAACTGAATACCAAAATAGAACGTTTAGATTCAACAAAAATTGAAACTCTAGAAATGTATTTAGATGTTGCTCAAATTCATATAGACCTACAAGAATATAGAGCTGCATTGAACGTTATTAAGGACCTGACTAATCATCCAAAATATAATCAGTTAGAGGAAACCAAATCAACGAAGATATACCATATTATGGGTATGATTGCGCTTAAACTTGAACGTTTAAAAAATGCTGAAGTTTTCTTTTTAGACATCATTGAAAACTCTAAAGATTTAGAATATGATATGGTCAGTACGGTTGATGCGCTTAATGGTTTGGGTGAAATATATATGAAATTAGGCAATTACAATAAGTCTAAAAAATATTATGAAACGGTTATTGAAAGTTCATACAACAATCTGGGTTATGATTTTGAATACGAAAAGAAAACTGCAGCTATTGGTCTTGCTGATATTTATCTACACGAAAAACACTATGATAAAGCGATAACTATACTTAATACGTGGGTTTACAGAAAATCAACTATTCCACACAATCACTTTTATAAAGGTAAAAATTTTATGCAAGGCAGATTGTTTACCAAATTGGCAGAGAGCTACCTTAAAAACAGTGAACGAAATCAAGCCATTGTAGCTAATGACAGCGCTTTAATTTTCAAGAAAAAATCGCACAGTGAAGACCATTTAGAGTTTGTGCCAAACCTTATGATAAGCGCTAAAGTTGCTAGTTTGCAATTACAATTTGATACAGCTCAGCAAATAATAACCGATATAAAGGCATTACAAAAAAAACAGCTCGACGAAAATTCATTAGATGTTATGAACACGTTGTTGCTCTCCCAACAAATTGCTATTGCAAATAACAATAGCGCATTAATGCAAACGAATGCTAGGGTTTTAAAAGATGCTTTACTAATATTTACAAATACCATTTTTGAATTCAAGTCTGAAGAAGAAAAAAAACTCTTAATTGAAAACACCATAAACCCTATTAAAAATATCCTCATTGAGAGTGCAGTTATATTAATGGATAGTGCATATAGTATTAATACCATTGCTTTTGAAATTACACAATTCTATAATGGGATCATTTTATCTAGAAGTAAAAACATTCTTAATAAATTACAAACACTTGAAGAGGATGTTGTAAATAATAGCATTGATTATGTTGCAGAACTTAAACTTAAAAGAGTCGAAAAAATCGCAGCTAACGCGCCTAAAGACGAAATTGCTCAGATAACAACAAGTCTTCGCGAGTTTGAAAGTAAGCTCAACGAGTTGTATTATATAAAATTTCCGACAGAAAAAAAACCTTCTAATCTATATAGTGAAATAACATTGGCTAGTAACGAGACCTTGCTTTCCTTTGCGCAATATTTAAACCCTAATAATGAGACCAACTATGTGTGCTTTATAATTAATGCGAATAAAGCCGTACCTAAAATTATTCCTTTATTTACTGAAAAGGCATTGGCAGATGTTTTGGCCAAAAGTGTATCGGAAAACATTAGGTATTTAAGTAGAGACGGTTCTACTGGAGAATCTCTTAGGCCTAAATATGGAGCTGAATTATATAATATGATCTGGAAACCACTTGAAAAAACTGGGTTATTACAAAAAAACATATACTATATACCATCTGGTCTACTTAAAACAATATCATTTGCCGCATTACCCGTAGAAGAAAACATACCACTTATCCAATCAACAAAACTTTATCAGCTTACAAACGCATCAGAAATAAATAATATACCTACTGAAATTTCAGAGATGAGCGGACTTTTAATAGGCGGTATTAATTACGATTCTCAATCAACTGTAGGCGCTAACAGTCCTTGGCCCTATCTTCCAGGAACCAAAACAGAAATTAATAACCTTGAGGGTATTTTTGAAAGTTCGACTACAGTAGTTGCAGACCAAGCAACTGAAGTTAACTTTGTAACGACAAATCATAATAGGCATAATATTATTCATATTGCTAGTCACGGTTTTTTTAATAAAAAGACAGAGAATACAGAAGCTTCCATATTTGAAAAAGATCCAGACCCTATGATGCGTTCAGGTTTAGTATTTGCTGGAGCAAATACATATTGGGATACAGCTAAATTTACCACCAATCAAGATGGCATATTAACATCTTTAGAGCTTTCAACCATGAATCTTTCTACAACAGACCTTATGGTAATGAGTGCCTGTGAAACAGGTTTAGGTGATATTGAAGGTTCAGAAGGTGTTTACGGTCTTCAGCGTGCTGTTAAAATGGCTGGTGTTCAGTCTATTTTAATGAGTTTATGGGAAGTGCCAGATTTAGAGACTTCAGAGTTCATGACACTGTTTTACAAGGACCTCGCAATCACAAAAAACAAACACGACTCTTTTATAAATACCCAGCGGTCTATGTATGAATTACATCCAGATAACCCAGATAAATGGGCTGCATTTGTTTTAATTGATTAACAAGATCTGCACTTAAAACATTATTTAGTTGAAATGAAATGAAACCTGTTTGCTATGGAGACTAAGGCAAGTTTCACTAAATGGGTTTAAACTATTATAGCTAACAATGGCATCCATAACGAGTTGGAAGATTTTGAAACCTTAATTAGCAAGGACATGAATACTATTAGTTTAGTGCCTTACCCGAAAAGTAAACATTAAAATTTTAATAAATACCTGCGCCTGGATTTCTATACTTCTTATTTATTTTTTTGAATTTTTCATTCTCAAAATTTAAAAAATTATCGTTATCAATTACACTGTGAATGGTATCATTTTCAATAATAATTTTTAGAATTCCGTTATTTTCGATTGCTGGGTGTTTTACGGTATCGTTTATGTTCACTGTGTAATTATCACCATCGGTTGAAATCACTATAATTTTCTCATCATTTTGGATGCTTACCCATTTTCCTTTAAATCCGTTCTTTTCATGTTTACAAGAAAAACAACTCATAACAACCAGTACTAGAATCAGTTTCTTTATCATTTATTAAATAATTTGGTTTGGTATAGCTAATTCGTATCCATTTTTTATGAAACGTTACATTGAATCGAAAGCAACAATCCTAAAAGGCTTTAATTATGCCCAATTTTCAGACAAAGTATTTACCTTGCAAACATATTCCAAAAACAACACTCACATGATCATACCCAAACTCCATTATATATCTCAAGGGAATTCACCAGCAGAACATTTAGAAAATATCCAAAAAGCCTGTACGTCTGGTGCTGAATTGGTGCAATTGCGGTTAAAGAATTTATCTGAAAAGAAACAGTTGAAAATAGCTCAAGAAGCTCGGGAGATTACGTCTCGTTTTCAAACGCGCTTGATCATCAACGATCATTATAAAATAGCCAAAGACGTGAAAGCCGATGGTGTGCATTTAGGACAAACCGACCACTGCCCTACTGTTGTTAGAAAACATTTATATACGTGGCAACTGATTGGCGGAACGGCACATACCTTGGAAGATTGTGAAACTTTAATTAACAAAGAAGTTGATTATATTAGTTTAGGACCTTTTAGATTCACAAACACTAAAACAGATTTACCGTCTGTTTTAGGATTAGCTGGTTACGCCGAAATACTAAAAAGCTTGAACACCGAAACACCTATTATTGGTGTTGGTGGTATAACAACAAATGACGTTACGGATATATTAGAAACCGGAATTTCTGGAATTGCCGTTTCTGGTGCTATTACCGCCGATTTTAATTGTATAAAACTGTTTCATGAGTTACTTGCGGCATCATCAACAGCAGAACAACGCCATACCTTTGGCTCCAACACAGATTCAAAACCAACTTAATTACTTAATCCAATATAATTACTTCCGTTTTTAAAATCCATTTCTCATTATCCTGTTCACTATGTGTTACGGTAATTTTATTGGGTCCCGTTTTCTTAAAAACATCAATCAATTTCAGGTTTTTGTGTACGGTAGTATTAATTACAAGTGGTTTGGTAAGTAACTTGCCATTGGTGGCATCATAAACATACAGGGTTTTGGAGGTTGGTTTTATGTCCCAGAAACCAATTTCGTCGGCTTCATCATTATTCAAGTCCTTAAGATTTTCTAATTGCGATTTGTAAGCACCTTGGATGGTAATTGGCGCTAAATCCTTATTGCTAAACATAATGACACTATTACAACCGCCTTCACATTCTACTGGACTACTTGAGGTATTTATTTCTGGCGAAATAACCGTTGCAAAATCTGAAAGTCCATCACCGTTAAAATCACCATACAGCTTTCTTGTTTTAGATTCGATTACTTTATTATCAAAGGAACTTGGGAAAATGCGCGTATCTAAATCCTGGGTGTTTTCAGCAATATTTTCGCGTAATATTTTGAACTCACCATTTATATACATCACAGATAAAAACGAGGTGTAATCGGCTTCAATTCCGCTGTAGGAAACTTGTTTGGTGAATGTTACTAAATAGTTTGCTGCCTCTTTTGTAATGACCAATTCGTTATTTAAGGCACGCTGTGTATAATCTGGAAATTGTTGAAATAAGCTATTTTTACTTTCTTGTACTTGGGTTCTGGTGCGCTCATTTCCATAATAGGTTACGACTGCCATATAGTACTTATCAAGATAAGGCGACTTTAATTGTGTATGCGCCTCATTCCATTGCTTAACAAACGCACGAATCTCTTTTTCTCCTTTTGGGTTAACCTCATTGCAACTACATGCGAATAAGACAAATAGGCAAGATAAGAATTGGAGATACTTCATGTTTTAAAGGGTTTTGGGCTTGTTTAGTTAATGATAAAGATAGGGGATTTTTGGTGACTTTTTGTTATTTGTTTTCGTGTGTTTATCGCTATTTATTTTATTCGAAATATTTTATTTTTATTGGAACTCATGATGTGCTGCTCGGTTCACTGCGTGACGTTGGTGATTTTCTTGATATTATCTGCGCTGAACCTTCGGTTTCTGCGCTGGTGCTGTGAATGACCGGTTTTCCTAAAAAAATAAAACTGTCTGTAAGGAATCACCTATTAATCAAAACTATATCATATATATTTTTAAACCCATAAAAACAGTTTTGCTGCTTTTATGGGTTTTATATTTAGTATTCGTTTTGTCTTTCATTTTTGAGACAAACATTAACTGTGTATTAGGCTTCTCCTCTTGCTGGATAGCCTTCTTTTAAAATATAGTCTATTCCTCCTAATACCTCGTTAAAACTTGGTCTGCCAAATGGCATAGATTGGATGGACACCCAATACAGGGTTTGCTCTGGTGTTATTATAAAGATTCCCGGTTCTGTAAAGTGTTCGGGCTCTTTTTTGATGCCTTTTGATATAAATAATCCCCATTTTCTGGCTTCTTCTATAGGGAGTCCGTAACCCAATGGTATATCGGCTATATCCCAATCGTTGTAGGTTTCTTTTGCAACTTCTTGTGTATCTGAACTAATGGCTATGAAGTTAACACCTCGGTCTGTGAATTTACTTCGTTTTTTTTGGAGTTCTTCCAATTGTGATTTACACACAGGGCAATGTTTACCTCTATAAAATAATATCATGGTGAAATTTTCAGGTGCTTGATCGCTTAATTTCCATGTGGTATTATTAACTAAACTAATTTGCAAATCCAGTGTTTTTTCTCTTGGTTTTATCATTGTCTTATATTTTGAATTATTTACAATAATGTATGGATTGCTGTTGATTTGTTTTGACTGAATTACATAAATTTTTATCGGGATTGGTGTAAAATAAATATAGTTAAGAATAAGGCCCTTGACTTGGATGGCTTAATTTATGTAGTCGCTTACTATTTCTTAAACGGTTGCAGGAATGGCTTGACTTGTAGATAGGTTGATTGGAATTAAAACCAGCTTAAATACGTATCACTTTATATGCTATTCTTTAATGCTTATTCTCATCCCGTTTTTTCATCCGTTTCCATAAAAAATAAATGATAATGAAAAAGATAGGTAAAATGATATACACGATTAAATCAAAGGGTTGTGATAAATCAATAGTACCACTCTCTCCTGGGTTTTGAGATTGTGATGGTATTTGGGGTAGTAATAACAATATATTTAGCATTTTTTCTGAAATTGAATTATTATGATAAGTTACAAAATTAATAGCAAATTATGAAGTCTACCCTTCCCGTCGTAAGACTTCTAAAGGGGAACTTCGTAAAACCGTTTGAATATTGCTTAAGCCAATGGCTAAAACCAATAGTGTTATTCCAGGCAAAAACACCAAAAACGGAATTAGTGATGGAACAAAGGGTTCTTTAAAAACAAAAACGGCTAAACACAAACTGCTGACTAATGCCAAAATAATTCCTACCAAACTTCCTAGAAGTCCTAAAAAGACATATTCGAATGCCGTTATTTGCAGAATCTGTTTGTTTTTAGCACCCAAGGTTCGGAGTAAGACACTTTCCTTAATGCGCTGGTATTTACTGGTTCGGACCGAGCCAATCAAAACAATGATTCCCGTAAGAATACTGAAAAATGCCATGAAGTTGATGATCCATGAAACTTTATCCAAAATATCTTCAATTACCGTATAAATCTGGCGTAAATCAATAATGGATACATTTGGAAATTTGGCCACTAAATCCTGCTGTAATGCTGCGGAACTCGTTTCGTCTGGAACGTTGGTTGTAAACACATTAAACTGTGGCGCCTGTTCTAAAACACCTGCCGGAAATACGATGGAAAAATTGAGTTGCATTTGAGACCAATCGACCTTTCGGATACTACCTACAGTTGTTTCCATTAAAACACCTTGAACGTTAAATACAACGGCATCACCAATGGTTAGTTTGGCATCGGACGCCAGATTATCAGAAATGGACATGATTATAGGATCACCCGATTTTAATTGTGGTGTCCACTCGCCTTCCAACAATTCTTCTGATGCTATCAGGGAATCGCGATAGGTGGTTCTAAATTCATGGTTTAAAATCCAACCCCGCATTTGCCGCGTACTGTCCTGGCGAATGTCATTTACCAATCGGCCCTTAATACTATGCATGCGCATAGTTACCAAAGCTAAATTATTTAGTACTGTCAAATTTTTGTCCGTAATGTTTTGTGAAACGGCTTCACGCTGATCGCGCTGCACATCCAAAATGATGATATTGGCATTTTCAGAGGACTGTCCGACTTCTGTTTTTGCCAACAGAATATCCTTGGTAAAATATAAGGTGCTAATTAAAAACGTACCCAAACCAATAGCCACAACCAATACCACGGTTTGATTATTGGGTCTGAATAAATTAAGCAAGCTTTGGCGTGCCGTAAAACTCCAATGTTTTGGAAAAAACCGTTTAATAGTTTTAATAAAACCTAATGCTACCAAGGCTAACATGGTAAACGTAAAAACGGTTGCAACTACAAAACCGGCTGCATAAAGTGCATCTTTAATCAACCAAAGTGAAAATAAAAACAAGAATACTAGAATAGCTCCAAATACTAAAAAACGAATTTTTCGTGGTTCTTGTGATGCATTTTCATCCACACGGAGTACGTCCAAGGGAGACACATACCAAGTACGCAATAATGGCAATAATGCAAATAATACCGACATAAACAAGCCAAGAAACACACCAAATAAAATAGGCTGTGCCGAAATGGTTATTTCCAATGTAAAGGGTAAAAAGTCTTTTAAAAGATATGGAAAAACGGTTTGCAGTGCCGCACCAATCATGGAGCCAATTAATCCGCCGATAATTCCAATCCCAGCAATTTGAATAAGAAAAATAAGAAAACTTTGAAGCCTAGAAGCACCCATACATTTTAAAATGGCAATGGCTTTTAATTTCTCCTTTATATAAATATGTACCGAACTTGCAATTCCTATACAGCCTAAAAGTAAGGCAATAAAAGCGGCTAAATTCAAGAATTTACCAACATTATCATAGCGCCTACCCAAACGTTCTGTGCTACTTGTATGCGATTTGATATCCGCATTTTCTAAATCTAAAATAGGTTCTAATTTATTTTCAAGTCGTTTTAAATTGAGCGTATCTGATGCTTTATAATAATATTGATATTCCTTACGACTTCCAAACTGCAGTAATTGCGTAGCTTCAACAAAACGATACGGAATCACCACAGGTGGCGCTACCGAACTGGCAATAGCTGAACCTCCTGGAATGGATTTTAATGCGCCAGCAATGGGCAGTGTTAACTCACCAATCTTAATAGAATCACCTGGCTTTATATTGAATTGTAATAAAAGGGTAGCATCTACCAAAGCACCACCTGATTCTTGATACACACTGGCAGCCGTAGCTGGTTCTGATTTTATTTTACCATAAAAAGGGAAATCGCCTTGCATGCCGCGAACCTTCACTAATTTGGAACCGCCATTTTTTGGAAATGCAATCATAGAGACAAAATTAACCTCTGATGCATCTGGTTTTAAGGAATCGATAATGGTTTTAGCGCGTTCTGTAGGCACTTGTCTGGAATCGATAATAAAATCGGCTCCCATTAAGGTTTTAGACTGGCTTTGGATATTATCCTTTAAGTTGGTGCTAAATAATTGAATGGACACAACGGCAGCAATACCTAAAATAATGGATGCCATAAATAATAGCAAGCGTACTTTGCTAGCTTTAGCATCACGCCAAGCCATTTTAAAAAGCCATGCTACTTGTAATTTTGAGTTTGATTTGGAGTTATTCACTATGCCGTAGTCAATTGATTGGTTACTATTTTTCCGCCTTTAAGTCGCAGTATTTGTTGCGTTCGATTGGCTAATTCCAAGTCATGCGAAATAATGACCAAAGTCGTTCCGTTTTCTTTGTTTAAATCGAGCAACAACTGAATGACTTTTTCTCCTGTTTCGTCATCTAAATTCCCTGTGGGTTCATCAGCAAACAAAATAGTTGGAGAATTTGCAAAAGCGCGTGCTAAAGCAACACGTTGTTGTTCGCCTCCGGACAATTGCGAAGGATAATGATGAACACGATCTCCTAAACCTACTTTTTCCAATAAAGTCATACTTTTTGTAGTTGCTTCTTTTGATCCTTGCAATTCCAAAGGTACACTCACATTTTCAAGAGCTGTAAGTGTTGGTAGTAATTGGAAATTCTGAAAAATAAACCCAACCTCTTTATTTCGTAATTGGGCGCGTTCATCTTCATTTAGGCTACTTAAATCCTGTCCACATAATTCCACAGTTCCAGCATTTGGTTGGTCTAAACCAGCACAAATACCAAGCAAGGTGGTTTTTCCACTTCCTGAAGGTCCAACGATTGAAAAGGTTTGTCCTTTTTCAACTTCAAAAGAAATATCATGTAAGACCGTTAATTGTTTGTTACCACTGGTATATGTCTTTTCTAAACCAGTAATCTTTAATATCTTTGACATATAAATTTTTAATTTAAATAGCGACTCATGTCCGATGCCCAAAATACTCAATTGAATTCAGTTCTACCAACCTCAAGCACTTATAAACTCATAAAGTTTTGTTATTTTATTTTGGCGCTTTTGGTAGTTTCCTGTGGTGACTCTAAAACTGAAAACACGCCTGAAATTCAACAAACGGTTGAACAGTCAGAAACCACTTCAGAACCTAGAAGTAAAACCAAAACGATTCTGTGTTTTGGCGATAGTATTACGGCAGGTTACGGTTTGGATGACGTAAATGATGGGTACACAGCTGTATTACAACAACGTATTGACTCTTTAAATTTAGATTATACCGTCATTAATTCTGGTGTAAGTGGTGAAACAACAGCAGGTGGAAAAGGCCGAATTGATTGGGTTATTAAACAAAAGCCATCTATTTTTCTATTAGAATTAGGCGCAAATGATGGGTTACGAGGGGTGGCATTGACCGAAACGAAATCTAATTTACAAGCCATTATAGATGTGGTTAAAGAACAAAGTCCAGAAACCACTATTATTTTGGCTGGTATGCAGTTACCACCCAATATGGGACAAGACTATACGACGGAATTTAGACAGCTTTTTATTGATGTTGCCCAACAAAATAAAATAGAATTTATTCCTTTTATTTTGAAAGATGTTGGTGGTATTGCGTCACTAAATCAGAATGATGGGATTCACCCGAATATTGCTGGACATAAGATTGTTGCGAATACGGTTTGGGAAACGTTGGAACCTTTGATTTTGAATGAAAAAGAATAACGAAAACCAGATAATCATTTGGAAATATTTTATAAAAAAAGAGGGTAATTAATTTATCCTCTTTTTATTTCTAGCAAATTTTGATCTATGAATACAATCAAATAGCTATTTCTTTTTCGACTTTTTTGGTGTTTCTACTTTCATATTTTCTGAACCCGATTCCGATAAATAATTTGCCAATATTTTATCGACCAATTCCTCTTTGGTTAGATGATGAAAGATGGTTTTAATCTTCGCTTTAAAATCTTCCGACACATCCCGATTCGGTTTGGTTTTAAAAATTTTCTTTGCCCAAATTAATCCGTTATTTTCTTCAATACTTTGGGCATCTGCTTTTTTAAATTCATGAAAAGTGATCCCTAATTCATTTTCGAACTCCGGAATGTCTTCTAATTCATCTTTTTGTATCACACTTAATGAAAGTCCTGTGGCTCCTGCCCTAGCCGTTCGTCCACTTCTATGCACATAAGCATCATAGGTGTCTGGTAAATGATAATTCACCACAAAGGATATTTCTTTCACGTCAATACCACGAGCAGCCAAATCGGTTGCCACTAAAATATCAATATGGCCTTCTCTAAATTGCCCCATAATGCGGTCACGAATTCCTTGGGTTAAACTCCCATGAATAGCGCCCGATGAAAATTTATTAATGGCTAGTTTTTTGGACAGTTTATTTACTGCAGCTTTAGTTTTGCAAAATATAATACCACGTTCACCTTCTTTTGAATTCAAAAAATGTAATAAAACTTCCAATTTTTCAATCGGTTCTACCACCACATATTGATGATCGATTCCTTGATGACCAACCGTTGCCATATCAGCTTCTATATGCACCACTTTTTTGGACATATAATTTTGAACCAATTGCTTGATGGTTCCTGGCATTGTAGCCGTAAACAATAAGGTTCTTCTTGTTTTTGGAATGTCTTTTATAATAGTGTCTACTTCGTCTTTTAAGGCACTCACCATTTCATCCGCTTCATCTAACACCAAATAGGAAACATTTTTAATGGAAATAGCACCACGTTTGATTAAATCGACCAAACGACCGGGTGTTGCCACCACAATATGCGTTGGTGTTTTTAAACGTTCTATTTGTGGTTTTATAGGAATACCACCACATACGGATGCCATAGAAATATCTGGACTGTTTGCCGCAAAGGATTCTAAATTCGCAAAAATTTGTTGCCCTAATTCGCGTGTTGGTGCTAAAATTAATGCCTGAACCGTTTCGTTTTCAGTGTCTATTAGTTGCAGTAATGGCAAGCCAAAAGCCGCTGTTTTTCCAGTTCCTGTTTTTGCTAAAACAACCACATCGTCCTTCTGATTGAGAATTACAGGAATCGCCTTTTTTTGAATATCCGTAGGTTCGGAAATTTTTAAAGCAAGTAAACTCTGTTGCAATTGGGTATTTAATCCTAAATCTGAAAACTGTTTTAACATGACACTATTTTTGGGCAAAGATAATTAGAGTTTTGAGAGGAATACCCTCTATTTGAGTTGTATTTTATAATCCACATCCAGAATTAACCAAAATCCTAGTTCTAAACCTTCCAAAGAAGTATAAAGTTTCAAAATTCATGAATTTATTTCAATGAAAGTGCTAATAATTACGCGTTCAACTCCTTCATAATTTCCGCAAACAATTCATAAGAACGGATTCTGTCTTTCCCATCATAAATATTGGTCACGGCAATCAGTTCGTCTGCTTGGGTTTTTTCCATAAATTCTTTCACCTGCGCTTTTACAGTCGCTTTACTTCCAATAAAAGAATATTTCAACATTTGATGGATTTGCGGATGCTGTAATATCTCTTCATATTCAGCAGTCATATCTGTTGGTGGTGGTACAAAATCGCGTTTACCTGTAAATATACCCAAAATCATACGGATTAATGAGGTTGAAAGGCGCTGTGCTTCTTCATCTGTATCCGCTACAATAATATTGATTCCTGCCATTACATAAGGTTTTTGTAATGTTTTGGATGGTTGAAATTCTTTTCTGTAAATAGCAATGGCATCCCACAAATGTGTTGTTGCAAAGTGACTGGCAAACGCATAAGGCAATCCTTTTTTGGACGCTAAATGAGCGCTATCTGTACTAGAACCTAAAATATAAAGAGGTACATCTACACCTTCTGCAACTGTAGCGCGAACTTTAGATTTTGAATTTCCAGAAGAAAAGTACTGTTCTAATTTCTCTAATTCATCTGGAAATGAATGCGCTGCTTGCATAAAATCGGAACGGATGGCTTGTGCTGTTTCTCTATCGGTTCCTGGCGCTCTTCCTAAACCTAAATCAATACGGTTTGGATAAAGAGATCCTAAAGTTCCAAATTGTTCGGCTATAATTAATGGGGAATGATTGGGTAGCATAATTCCTCCAGAACCTATACGCAGTGTTTTGGTTCCTTCAGCAACATAGCCTATTAATACAGCCGTTGCGCTACTTCCAATATTAGGTGCATTGTGGTGTTCTGCCAACCAATAGCGTGTATAGCCAAAGGTTTCTGCGTTTTGAGCTAATTGTAAAGCATTATTGTACGTTTGTTTGAGTGTATGATCTTTAGACACTAAAGCGAGGTCTAAAATAGAATATGCTGTTTGTTTTGTTTTCATAGGAATTTAATTCGTTATGCCCGGTTCAATTAGAAAACATCAAATAACATACCACCAATAATTAACGCCTTTATGGCACATTTGTATGATACTATTTGTTCCTTTTGTCTGATTTCCGAACTGTTTGTGACGTAAAGGCCAATCAAATCATGGAATGTAGACAAACACCAAAATTTATTTAAACCTTACTATCCTTTCCAACGCCAATGCCCATAGTCAATTTAATGAATGAAATCACTACTAATAATATTAATGCATAATGCCACGCATCCGTTAAATCATAAATAACACCTACTATAAAAGGACCTGTTGCAGCTATAAAATAGCCAATAGATTGAACAATTCCAGACAATTCGGCAGCTGTTTCGGCATCATCAGAGCGCAAAACAATTAGCAACAGTGCTAATCCAAATGTACCCCCTAAAACCATTCCTATAAGTCCAACCCATACTTCTGTAAAACCGATTGCAGGAAATAGGAGTCCTAATAAAGCAATGACTTCAAGGATAACTAATGATACAATAACCAAACGTTGATCTTTTCGTGAACCAGCCCAAATAGGAATAAAAATAGCACCAATAATTCCTGTAGCTTGAGATAAAGAAAGCATCCATCCCGCATAGGAAGCATCATAACCACGATCCATAAGTATGGCGGGTAACCACGCTAAAATAACATAAAAGGCGAAAGATTGAAATCCCATATATAGAGCCAATTTCCAAACCAACTTGGAACCACTTAATTTCTTCATGGCTTCCTTAAAACTTCGGTTAGGAACTGTTCGATTAATCCGTTTCAGATTAGGAATCCAAATGATTACAGCTATAACCGCTAAAACGGCCCAAACTCCCAAGGAGCCTCGCCAGCCTAAATTCATTTCCATAGCTAAAGGAACACTTAATCCTGCAGCAAAGGCAGCACCAAGTGACATGATTCCAGAGTATAAGCTGGTAACTAATCCGGCTTTATGCGGAAAATTTCTTTTTATCATGGCAGGAATTAGCACGTTTCCAAAAGCAATGGCAATTCCTAAAAAGATAGTTCCCAAATACAATTCGAAAACGCCACCTATGGAACGAATTATAATTCCAACAGCCAATAAAATTAATGAGCCTAGTAGTGTATTTCCAATTCCAAAACGCTTTGTAAATAATGGTGTGATTGTAGAAACAACACCAAAAGCAATAAGTGGTAACGTAGTAAGTAAGCCTAGTAAGGTTTCTGAAAGCCCAACATCTTGTCGAATCATATCGATTAATGGTCCAATGCTTGAAAGTGCAGGCCTTAAATTTACTGCAATGAATAAAATTCCTACCAGCAACCATATTCGTGAGGCTTTATTCAATCCGTTTTCGTCTAGTTTTCCCATAGTTTTTAAAATGCAGTCACTTGTTTTCGAAATCTCGAAAATATTGTTATTAGTCGCCATGAAATGACCTACTGATAACAAAGGGCAAAAGTAGTCCTTTGTTATGAAATGTGGCAAATTAGTTAGCTTAATGTTTTGTGAAAAGTGGACATTAAAAATCCATATAACACTGAAAATTAATAGTAAAAAATAAGACGATAAGAGGTTATTTACATGAAGATAGAGTTTACTTTTAAAGTTAACCTCAAATCAAAATTCAATAACAAAATAATCTATCGCCTAGCTAATACCTCTAGTTTTGTAAAATATTCAGGAATTCAATATTCCTAAAACGCTTATAAAGTGAAGGATGTTTTGGAATTGAAATGGTTCAATCCCTTATTTTTATTATTATCTATAATGATTGCAGAATGAATGGTATGAAAAGTACTAGACTAATTTCATTCCTTAATCAATCTGAAGGTCATAATTCCGTTTTCTGAATGTAATCTTAAAAAATAAATAGCCGCGGGCAATGTGTCTATATTTATCTCTTGGAAATTTTCTTTTATCTGCATGACCTGTTTTCCTAGAATGGTATAAATTTCTAGTTGTTTAACATTTTTTAAATCACCTTTAATATACAATAAACCTGTTGTTGGGTTTGGATACAAGGAGATAGCGCCATCTAATTCCAAATTTAAAACAGATAACGTGCCACCATTGTTAGAGGCATTAGGCGTAGGTGTTGAAAAGAAAACAAAAGGTTCTTCGCCATCGGTTTCTCGACCTTCCGAAACATCATCTACCTGTTCCAAATACGTAAGAGAATCCACAAAGTGTCTGTCATTCGCATTTATTTGTAGTAAACCAATTTGCTCACCGCCGCCGCTTAATTTTATATTCATATGCAAAACACCTTGAGACGGCTGGTTGTCACACCATAGCAACAAAAATTCTCCAGCAGCAATTGTCGTTTCAGATGGCGAAGTAGTAGGGATTTGAAATGGCGAAACATCATTCAAATCATCTACTAAAAACAATCCTCCTACATCTACTGCTGTGGTGCCTGCATTATATAATTCAACCCAATCTTCAAATTCGCCAAAATCATCAACATTCGTTATGGCGTTTCCTGCAAGAAATTCATTAATAAAAATATTGGTTACTAATGGCAGTACGTTATTATCATTAGGAGTCGGGACATTAAATGATTTATACTGTTGTGATGCATCGGGATATCGACCAACTGAAACATTAGCGATTTGCGATTGGTATATCATGGAATTAATAATTGAAACTTCCCCACCTATATTATCTGAAATTAAAACGGTTCCGCCATTAACATTTAAAATAAAAGGAAGGTGTAATTCACCTTGCGATGTTTGGTTATCTGCCCAAAGCGTAATAAAACCGCCAGCTGGAATAGTGGTTACGGATGAATTGGTTGTTGGTATCTGCCAAAGTGTTAAATTTGCTTCCGAATTACTCACATATAAACCTCCAATATTAACGGGGTTGCTATTTAAATTGTAAATTTCTATCCACGGGTCGTTCTCGCCATAATTATCAACTATAGACGTGCTGTTACTAGCTAAAACCTCATTTATAGAAAGGCCTGTAACAAACGGAACAATATTAGATGCGCCTGGTGTTGGTAGAAAATAGGTTCTTATAATGGCTCCACCATCAGGTTCCCTTCCTGTAGAAATATCATCTGTTTGAGCCGTATATGTCAATGAGTCAATAAATTGCTGACTGCTTCCGATAACCTGACTAAGGCCAATAGACTCGCCACTACTAGAAAGTTCAAAGCCTACATGCAATGTTCCTTCTAACGGCTCATTATCTGCCCAGAGGATCAAAAAACCTCCAGCGGGAATAGTAGTTGCGCCAGGATTGTCAGAGGGGATTTGATGTAACAATGGATTACTAAGATTATCCGTTATATACATACCGCCAATATCCACTGGTAAATTATTACTATTATATATTTCAATCCAATCTTCATATTCACCTATTTCATCTGTTATTCCATTGATGTTGCTAGCCATAAATTCATTTATATAAATTCCAGATATAAACCCTAATTCATTAGATGCCCCAGGGGTTGGATTATTAAACGTAACATAGTTATCTTGGCCATCCGTGTACCTTCCTGTTGAAACATCTGTATTTTGAATACCAAAAACATAGGAATCAATCGTCTCCAGCACTGAATTTCCTTGTATTGAAATAGCTATGGATTCTCCGCTCCCACTCAATTTTATATTCATGTGTAAAGGACCTTCTTCTGGTTGGTTATCTGCCCAAACTTGAAGAAATCCTCCTGCGGGAATAGTGGTCGCTGCGGGTGCATTTTGAGGAATTTGCCATTTTGTTAAATCAATTAGATCATCGGTTATATACATACCGCCTATATCAACAGGTAAAATGCCCGCGTTATAAAACTCAATCCAATCTTCATATGCTCCAGATTCATCGGTGATTCCCGTAGCATTACTTGCCATAAACTCATTAATATACATTTCTAGAACGGCATAGGACCCTATGGTACTTCCACTCCATTCATTACCATCCTTAACTCGTGCAATAACAGTTAGCATGTCTATTTGCGGTATAGCAATCGCGGAGGAATAGGATATTGCCGAAGCGGAAATATCACCATTTGGCAATCTGGGATCTGATTCATCTGTCGTATAATAAATAGTGCCTGAAGCATTTGGATTGATCATTTCCAACTCAAAACTAGCGCTGACTGATCCGCCAGGCTTATTAAATATTACTGGATTTAAATCAGGATAATAGCCTTCATTCCTTAGTGCATTTAGAAAACGATCCGCATTCCCATCCATAAGCGCATCTATACGGCGTACTTCTGGCAGCCAATCATCATCTCTCGTCCGAGTAATACCATCTTCTAATCCGTCGCCCCAGCGTGCCGACTCGCCAATAACAGCTGACGCTATGAACGAGGTTATAGCTGCCCATCTTTCTCTTGATGCGTTATCTGAAAGTGGCCCATTGTTAAAAAATTGAGAATTTACGCGATCTACAAAAAGTGCCATAAAATCTGAATTCATGCGCAAACTGTGCCATATTTTGGATATAGGTTCAACGCCTGTAACATTATTTCTAAAGTATGGATGAACCCAAGCGCCATCATTGGAATTGCCGCTCGTGTCAAAAGACCACTCGCCATCCCAAGCATAATAGTTAAAAGGTTCGGCAGGAGTATTCCGATTTCCACCATAAAAGTTATTGGATGGCCAATCATTAACGCCCATACACCAAGTAATTATTAAGTAATCTATAAATTTCTCAACATCTATATATTCCTTTGCTTCCGTATAATTAGTTTCAATGGTCATATCTTGATTGACTAATGTCGTTGTGAGGTATTCAAATCTTGTTGGATCGCCACTTTTAACACCATTCTGATTAAGCGTCATCCAGTCGGCTATTTCACCCCCAAAATATGAGGTCATAAAACCGGCATCTTGCCTTTGCACAGGGTTATAAAGCCCCCAATATAATCCATTTACATAGAGGTGTACAAACGTACCACGCATGCCTATTCCAGAGGATGCTATCTGCGAAGCCCGATACCATTCATCTCTTGCAAAAGCTGTTCTATCAGGATTCCAGTTTCTTGACCATGCGCGATTATTTCCTGCTCGAAGGACAAATTTTGTGTCCGTGAAATTTGTAGTGGCAGAATTTCCAATAACAGGATTTGCTCTTAAAAGATTAGACGTTATACTATTATTAATATCTAATTTCATTGAACGCTTAAGACGTAGGTGACTATGTGATTCCAGTTCGGTATCAAATTGTTCATTTGGATAGCCGCTATTTGGGTACAATATTTCTACGGATCCATCAAAACCGGCTTCACCATCATACATTGACCAAAAATCACCTTGATCCATAACAATAGACATTGTTGGAATAGACAGAAGTCCCGGAATTATTTCATCCGTATAAGCAGGATCATTTACAACATTGGGATCCATTTCATAATCATGGGTCGCCTGCTGACCATTAGCGCCTATATTGTAACTATTATTTGGCCAACCCACAATTGTGGCAGGTTGCTGAAGCACATCATTAAGAAATAAAAAGGTATGTGTTGCTATATTTGATTGTTCTGTTGTGGAATAGGCAATAGCTCTTATTACTACAGTAGAATTTATAGGAATAGGCATGCCATTATAAGGTATCCCTGCAGTTGTAGAAGGAATAGAGCCGTCTATAGTATATCTAATAGAACCATCTATCATATTAGTAGTAAGTTCTAAATTAAATGGAGATTCATAAAAACCTCTGCTTTCAGAAAACATTATTTCCTGCGAATAAATTGATATAGAAAAAAATAGAAATAAAATATAAAATATATATTTTATATAAATTGCTGAATTAAAAGTTTTTAGAGCGGATTTCATATTGATCATATATTTAATATTGATATTTAAATAAAAACTTTCCCCGATTCTCAAAAAAGGAATGGGAATATAACAATCGGAAGATTTGGGGAGAAAAATTACTAGAAACTAATTAGAAAACTATGAGTGCGTCAACCTTATAATTTATGCTATTAACTTCATACCATGAAATTTACAAAAAAATTGAACATTACATACATTAAAATATTAACAATTTTCGAGTTCGCGACTCTTATCCAATTGAATTTTGAATATCTAGATACTTTACGAGTTAAATTCATAAATTACATAATTCTAGTCATTGAGAAGTTTACCTATAAAAATAAAGAATGGCAGTTTCAAATTATACCATTTAATTCTAAAACACTTCCAAACATCCATATATCATGATAAAATTTATATCAAAAAACCTTACATTTAAAGTCTCATTTAATGAGCTATGACTAATTGGATTGACCTATTATCAGAATTTAAAAAAAAGCAACAACCTGTTGCGCTTGTAACTGTAACCAAGTGTTTAGGGTCAACACCTTGTGTGGTGAGTTCCAGAATGATTATAACTAACAACCAAGATCTGCATGGAACAATTGGTGGTGGAAAATTGGAATTTTTGGCTATGAAAGAAGCCATGACCGCACTCAATGAAAATAGAATTATAGAATCCAGCTATACTTTAGGACCCGAGTTTGAACAATGCTGTGGCGGAAAAGTTGAATTTATTATAGAACCTATGAACCAATCACCCAACTTATTTTTGTTTGGCGCAGGCCATATTGGTGTTGAGATTGCCAAATTACTAATTGGCACGCCGTTTAACGTTACGCTTATCGATTCGCGAGCTGATTGGTTTTCTAATTTGGAATTGGATACACGTATTTCAACACGCCAGGTATCTGAAACCGATTTCAAAACTTTTGCAGATGCGGTAAGGTGGGGAGAAAATTGTTATGTTTTAGTGCTAACTCATAATCATGCGGTTGATTTTGATATCATAAGTATGGCTTTATTAAAAGAAACCAAGTTTTTGGGGTTAATTGGAAGTAAAACCAAAAAGGTACGCTTTAACAATATGCTTATTAAAGAGATGAATATTCCTGACGGTATGACCCATGTCGTTTGTCCTATTGGATTAGATATTGGAGGCGATACACCAAAAGAAATTGCTATAAGTGTGGTTGCTCAACTGCTTCAAGTGCACTATAAGTTAAAGCAAAAATCTTAAAGAGATTCCTGCTTTCGCAGGAGGTACACATGAAAAACAACAAACTCATCATAGACAGACTAACTGCACTTTGGGCTTTAAACGAATCTGGTTTAGGTGGTTTTTTACATGTATTCAATTCGCCATTTACAGGATTGATTGTTGGTGGAATCGCTATTTTATTAATTAGTTTGATTGCCTTTTATGCCGAAAATAAATGGCAATCCATTCTAAAAGCTTTGGTTATTGTGTTAATTATCAAAATGGCGGTTAGTCCCTACTCGCCTTTTACAGCCTATATATCCGTAAGTTTTCAAGCGGTTCTAGCAGCATTCTTATTTTCCAATTTCTCATGGCATAGTTTTACGTTGATTGTTTTAGGAATGGTTACCTTCTTACAGTCGGCACTTCAAAAACTATTAACCTTGACTATTATTTATGGTACCGAATTTTGGGAAGCCATCAACATCTATGGGTCATGGATTCAGAACAAAATGAATCTCCTAACCGAAACATCTACGACATCCGTTTTGATTGGATTGTATTTGTTTATTTATAGTGTTTGTGGCTTGCTAGCTGGACTTTTTATCAATCGTATGATTGGAATTATTGCAACCAAAGCAAATACAGATTTTTATTTAGAACCAGTAACTCTAACTGCAAATACTAACAAGCCAAAACGCAATTATTCATCAAAAATCATTTGGGTTTGGCTTATAACCATTGCTATTATTGTTTTAGCTTTCACCCTTTTTGGCGGTACTTTATTTGGCTGGCAAAAAGCGATTTATATTATTCTACGTAGTTTCTTTATTTTAATGATTTGGTATCTAGTTTTAGGACCTTTTGTTTTGAAGTTAATTCGAAAGTACCTCAATCATAAAGAATCAAAATATCAAGAAGATATCACCAATGCGATGGATTTGTTTCCATATTTCAGACAAATTATGTCCTATACCTGGAAAGAAACCAAACATTTAAAAGGCTATACGCGGTTTAAATATTTTATGGCGAATAGTATTTCTAATTGTATTCATTTTAAAACTCCAACTGAATGATATACATCTTAACAGGAGCCATCAGATCAGGAAAAACAACAGCTCTAGTCAATTGGTTTAAAAACAGACAAGGTGTAGATGGCTTGCTATGTCCCGATAATTCGGTTGGCAAACGGTGTTTTTTAAAGATACAATCTGAAGTAGAATTTGAGCTTGAAATAGGAACTGAAGTTGAAACTGAAAAAATTATTCAAATTGGAAACTTTCGGTTTTTAAAATCCGCTTTTGATAAGGCCAATACGTATTTAATGTCGATTGCTTATGAAAACCCTAAAACGCATATCATTATTGATGAAATTGGAAAATTAGAATTGAAAAATGATGGGTTGCATGAATCTGCTGAACAATTGATTTCAAAATTTCAATTGGAGGAGGAATACCATGTAATTCTAGTGGTTCGAGATTATTTATTAGAAGCTGTTTTAGAACATTATACTATTTCTGAATATTCCCTTATAAAGACTGAAGATTTAGAAAGTGATTATTTTTGATAAAGACTCATCAATACTTTTTCTGGTGTCATTGGTGCATGAAACTTTAAATTATAATTCGGATTAAAGGCTTTAATTGCATTTTGAAGTGCAAAATAAGCACCAATACCATACATTAAAGGGGGTTCACCAACGGCTTTCGATTTTAAAATAGCTTGCTCATGACCTTCAGTTTCTAAAGGAATGGTTTCAACAATTTTAGGCACCGAAAACAAATCTGGAATTTTATAAGTTGATAAGGCGTTCGAAAGTAATTTTCCGTCTTCATTATACGCAATTTCTTCCATCGTCATCCAACCAATACCTTGAATTAAAGCACCTTCCACTTGACCTAAATCAATCCCTTCACTCATACTTTTTCCGTAATCGTGAACCATTTTCACGCTATCAAATTCATATGTACCACGTGTGCAATCTACTGTTGTGGTAATAATAGCTGTTCCATACACATGATATGCAAACGGATGGCCTTTTTCCTTGGTTTTATCAAAGTGAATTTCTGGTGTGGCATAATGGGTATTTTCCGTTAAAGCTACACGTTTTAACATGGCTTTACTGATGAGTTCAGTCCATGATAAATCAGATTTTTTATGGTTGACATAAATAAATTCATCTTGTAAGGTGATGTCTATTTCTGAAACATCCAATGCTTCTGAAGCTACTATTTTCAGTCGATCAACTAAAGAGTTACATGCCATTTGCGTTGCTTTTCCATTTAAATCTGCAGTAGAACTAGCAGCTGATGGCGACGTATTAGCAACTCGGGTTGTATTGGTCGTTTCTATCTTGATTTTTTCAATAGGAACGGAAAATATATCAGCTGCAATTTGCATCATCTTCGTATTAACACCTTGTCCCATTTCTACAGCGGCCGTGCTGATGCCAACACTTCCATCCAAATAAATATGAACCAAAGCGCGCGCATGATTCATTGGTGTATTCGTAAATGAAATACCAAAAGTTATTGGCATAAAAGCGATGCCTTTTTTAAAGTCAGAATTCAATTTATTAAAATCAGCCACCTCCTGCTCCAATGCGTCACTATTAAATACTGATTTTGCCGAATTCCATGAATTTTTCGCTTCTACTTGTTTGGCAATTTGTCCATAAGAAAACATATCGTTTTCATCTAATAGATTTGCTTCTTGAATAGTTTTAGAAGACACACCAATTTCATGAGCCGCTTTTGCAATAGCAGATTCAATGACGAACATACCTTGTGGTCCACCAAAACCTCGAAACGCCGTGTTTGGAGGTAAATTGGTTTTACAACTTAAAACGGTTGTACTCACGTTTGGCACATAATAACTATTCGTCGCGTGAAATAGGGTGCGTTCAGCTATGGCTGGCGATAAATCGGCTGCAGCACCAGAATTCTGAAGAAACTCCGCTTGGTAAGCTAAAATTTTTAAGTCTTTAGATAAACCTATTTTATAAGAACTTTCATACGGATGTCGTTTGCCTGTCATGCGTAAATCATCATGACGATTCAACACCAATTTAACCGATTGATTTAAATGATACGTTGCTAAAGCTGCCATAACAGCCCAAGGAGTTGCTTGGTCTTCTTTACCACCAAAACCACCACCAAGTCTAGTTACATCAATTTCAATTTTATGCATGGCAATACCTAAAACGCGCGCTGTTGTGGCTTGTACAGCAGTTGGGCCTTGCGTAGAGGATGTGATTTTTATATTCCCATTTTCCAATGGTTCGGCATAGGCACCTTGTGTTTCAATATATAAATGTTCTTGTCCGTTTGAAAAAGTTTCGCCTTCAAACACATACTCACAATTGGCAAATGTTTTTTCAGTGTCTCCTAAACTGAATGATCTAGGCGCATTTATAAAACTCCCTTTTGCTTTGGCTTCTTTAGCCGTTGTAATCACTGGTAATTCTTCAATTTCAATGGCAATTAATTGTCTGGCTTGTCTGGCAATAAATTCAGTTTCAGCAACAATTAAAGCAATTGGCATACCCCAAAAATGGACCTCGTTTTCAGCAAAAAGTGGTTCATCTGCAATGATACCTCCAATTTCATTGACACCAGGAATATCTTTATAGGTAAAAATACGTTCGACACCTTCCAATGCTTCTGCTTTAGAATAATCGATACTTATAATTTTTCCATGCGCTTTTGGCGAATCATAAACAACAGCATGAAAGGTACCTTGTCTGATATTGACATCGTCCACATAGAGTGATTCACCACGAACATGCGTGTACGAATCTCTATTTTTAACGCTGTTTTTTAATGATTTTGTAACGGCATCAAGTTTAGAATCTAAGTTGGTATGTGGTTTGTTTTTATGCATGTTGAACAAAATCGTTTAAAGTGAATTGTTTTGGAAATAACGTGGTAAAATGTGCGAAAAATAATTGTCTTGCCAACAATCGCTTATAATCACTTGTGCCACGAACATCACTAATTGGGGAGATTTCAGATTGAAGGATTTTGTTCGCTTGCATTATGATTTCAACAGTCAAATCTTTTCCCCTTAAAAATTTAGAGGTTTCGTGCAAATATTTTGGAATGGCTGCAACGCCTCCAATAGACACATGAACTTCTGAAATATGATCGTCATTTACTGCAATATGAATAGCCGAATTAACGCTTGCAATATCTAAATGTGTACGTTTGCAGACTTTTTCAAAATTAAAATAGGATTGTTTTGTTGGTAAATTGAAACGGATTTCCTTTAACAATTCACGGTCGTTTAAATCAAATTTTTTATAGTCTTGATAGAAATTTTTAAGTGCAACGGTTCGCTCATTTTCATTTTCGTCAATAATAGTAACATCACTATTTAAAGCTAAAAAGAAAATGGTCATATCGCCAATTGGTGAGGCATTAACAAGGTTTCCACCAAAGGAAGCCATATTTCTAATTTGTTCTGAAGACACCAACTTCAGGTGTTTTCGTAAGTTGGGTAACAAGTTATTTAGTTCCGTATGATTCCATAAATCAGTAACCGTTGCATTGGTTCCAATTGAGCAAATGGTGTCATTAATCGTAATTCCTTTTAAATAATCTTTTTCAGCAATTAAATGTACATCGTTATCAGCTAAATGATCTGCCTGTTGCACGTATAAATCGGTTCCTCCAGAAACAAATTTTCCTTTGGGCTGATTTAAATTTTTTGCTTCAATATCTAGTAAACGTTGTGGAATGCTTTTAAAGTATTCAGGAATAAAGCCATGATCAATTAACCAACCTAAGGAATGAACTTCGTGGTTTTCTAATTTTTCAACCACTTGAAGTGCTGCTTTCTCTATGGCTTTGTAACCTGTACATCTACAGATGTTTCCGCTAATAGCATCTAAAGCATTACTATAGTTTTTTTTAGAATTTGATAATGCAAAACCTGTTAGCGACACGACAAAACCAGGTGAGCAAAAACCGCATTGTGTGGCGTAATTTGCTTTCATGGCCTCTTGAGACGTGGTTAATTTGTCTTTTAGATTGGTGCCTTCAACCGTTACAATATGCTTACCATGGGCGTTTCCTAAAGGTGAAATACAGGATGTAATAGTTTGATACTCTATAACGCCATTCGCATGTAAAGTGCCGACTAAAACGGTGCATGCACCACAATCGCCTTCACGACAACCTATTTTGGTGCCTGTGAGTCGTTGTTGGTAACGCACAAAATCCAATAAAGTCATTCCAGAATGTTCTGGTGTTCTAATGGTTTTGTTATTTAGTATGAAGGTGATCATGTTTTAATTTCAATTTGTTTTAGAAATTCCTTTCGAAAGGAAAATTGAATCTTCACTATATCGTCAGTTCGAGTGAAATTTCAATTTAGAAATTTTGTGTCGAGAAGGTTTATTGTAACAAAGGTTCTCGATACATTTCTCGTAAACTCGAAACACTCGAACTAACGTTAACTATAATCTAATACGCCGTTTTATCAATTTTTTTCGTCCATTCCTGAAAAGGTTCAATAGCAATATCGCGTGCAAATTGCTCAAATGGAATGCTTCGCTCTGCATATGGTAATGGAATTTCCTTATATATAAACTCATCATCAAAGCCTATATTAGCAGCATCACTTTGGCTACTTCCGTAATAAACCTTATCAGGTCTTGCCCAATAAATAGCGCCTAAACACATAGGACACGGTTCACAAGACGTGTAAATTTCACAACCATCTAATTGAAATGAGCCTAAATTTTTACAGGCATCTCTAATAGCCGTAACTTCAGCATGTGCCGTTGGGTCATTACTAGAAGTGACTTTATTATTTCCACGTCCTACTATTTTTCCATCTTTAACAATAACGCAACCAAATGGTCCACCTTCGTTATTATTCATTCCTTTTAAAGCTGCGTTTACAGCTTCTTTCATAAATTGTTCTTTACTCATTTTAAATTATTTTCTTAAAAATACAAATCATTTGAAGTATTACTAGTGAAAATCAAGGTTATTTATAAACATAAATTATCAGGATTGATTCTACAAAAAAAGCAAATAAACGATTCAGTTTCAACATCCTGAATACGAGTTCATTTGCTTTTGCTAATAATAAAAATAAAACTAGTTTTAGAAAAAGAAGTATCCCACGGATACCTGCACCACACCATTTCTGATTTTATCTGAAGAACCTGAAACGTCATTAACATTCGATAATCCAAGATTGTATCTAGCTCCAAAGTTTAATCCGTTATTTAGTTTATAACCGAGACCAAAATTGATACCAAAATCTACAGCATTAAAATTATCTTTCACCTTTATATCTTCATTCTTGGCAGATAGCAAAAACCCAATTTGTGGTCCAGCTTCAATACTAAAACCCTTGGTTACATAGTATTTCCCCATTAAAGGTAGATTCAAATAATTAAGTGTCACCACATCATCATTAAAACTATAACCTTGAATGGAATACATAATTTCTGGTTGAATAGAAAATTTTTCAGTTAATGACTTTTCAGCCATAACTCCAAAATTAATAATGGTAGTTATTGGACCTGTTGCACCCGTATTATCACCATAAATATCGGAGAAATTTATGCCCACTTTAGCACCAAAATGAATATCTTGAGCTTGTAATTGGGAGAATCCTAAAACGGCAATTGCTGATAAAAGTAAAGTTTTTTTCATTGTTTCAAGTTTTTAATTATTCGAAACAAAAAAAGATAATTTTATAGTTATAAAACTTTTATTTATAGTAGTATTAACGTTTTTAACCATTTTTAACAAGCTTAAAAACCAGTAAGCCTTAAGTAAATTAAGGCTTAAATATATACGTTTTAAATAAAAGTAATCGGTAACAGATGTTATGCGTTTTTTAGTATTCGCTTGGTTCTTCTGTAGGTGTAATTTGGATAAATGCTACGTTTAGCAAAACGATTTAGCTTATCACTATTAATCATTTTAATATACACTTGTTTAGTAACACCAAAGTACTCATAAGATGAACCGTCTTGAAAGAAAATTTCCAATAATAATCCTTTATGGGTATAATCTGTAATACCAGAATTGGTAATAGTTTCTGTGTAATCCTCTAAATTTGCAGCAATAGTTTCTGGTGCAATACTGACCAAAAAATGGTAGCCATCAATAATCTTTCGACTATTAATTTCAGCTTCTTCTTGACGCGCGTCACCATTTTGGAATTTGTCTGGATGCCATTCTTTAACTAAATCACGGTAACTCTTTTTTAAAGACTTTAATTCCAATTCCTTTTCAACTCCAAAGAGTTTCTTGTATTCGTTTATGCGCTTCATACCAAATTTATTTGAGGGCGCAAAAGTACGTGTAAATTCGAGATGAGCAACTATAAAATGCTGAAATTATTAATTTGGTTGGTTTAGTATCCTAGAATGGAATGGATTGCTTGATACCACGTGCTATTTTCATCAGGGCTTAATATTCTGATTCACCTGAAATAAATTCTCGGGATCATAGGTTCTTTTAATCTTAACTAATCTGTCGTAATTGTGTTTATAGCTCGCTTTTACACGATCCTGACCTTCGTCCATCATGAAATTAGAATAGGCACCACCTGCAGAATATGGATGTAAGGCTTCTTGATAGGATTTGCACCATTTGCTAATTTTATCTGCATTTTTAGGGTCGGGATCCACACCAACATATACACCTGCATATTTAGCATTTCTATAAGCCCAAGGGGTATCTTCAGCTCCTACTCGACTTGCAGCTCCACTAATATTATATAAATGCATTTGAGACAATGGTGTTGGAATATTGGATCCAAATTTTAAATGCTGTTCACATATTTCAGCTGTTAATGAATTAAAAAAATCGGCTCTCCAATACCACTGCATGCCTGTTGGGAAGAATCCGTCGAACATGCTCTGTAAAGCAGGGTAAGGCATTTCACCAACATGTGCAAACACCGGATTTAATTCTAACACAGGTTTAAATAAAGCATCAAATTTATCCGCATCACCAGTATAACACCAAACAATGGCGCAAAATTGTTTGTTATGCAGTTCGGTTGGAAATGGTGATTCTGGGACTATCATTGTAGCAATAAATCCACTTAAATCCTCGGTTTCATTTTGGATAAAACTATCATACCAGCTCATAATTTCCTCAACGCGTTCTATTGGCCAGAAAGTGGGTCCTGCCATAACTGTTTTTAATAGATGAGCTTGAAAAGTAAACGATGTTACCACGCCAAAGTTTCCACCACCTCCACGAATAGCCCAAAATAAATCAGTGTTTTGCTTGGCGTTTACCGTAACAAAAGAGCCATCAGCTAAAACCATATCGGCTTCCAATAAATTATCAATGGTCAATCCATATTTTCGAGATAAATAGCCAACACCACCACCAAGGGTTAAACCTCCAACACCTGTTGAGGATACCATTCCAGAAGGGATTGCCAATCCAAATTCATGAGTGGCTGCATCAACTTCATTCCAAATATTGCCACCTCCAACTTTTACGGTATTGTTTGAAGTATTTACTTCTACAAATTTGATACCTGACAAATCAATAACTAAACCGTCATTACATAATCCCAAACCACCTCCATTGTGACCACCTCCTCTAATAGCGACCAACACATTGTTATCTCTTCCAAAATTTACACACGCTTGAACGTCCTCCACATTTTCACACATGGCAAATAATCCTGGATGTTTATCTATCATGGCATTATACACTTTGCGAGTATTGTTATAATTGTCATCTGAAGGAAAGATTACTTTATCCTTTAATTTTGATTTGAAGTTTTTTATGATTCCTGAATCGACTGATTTTATTGAGTTTTTCATCTATCTAGATATTAAATTGCGTGTTGGTGTTTTTAACTTCCTATTTTGCTAATGGCGAATGGTGTTCGTGTACCATTTTCCAACCATCATCTGTTTTTACGAATAACAGGGTTATTTGATCATTAACAACCACGAGGTCGTTTCCAAATTTTAATTCAAAATCGGAGTGAAATGTTAGATTAGCAACATCACCATAAACAGCAATTTTTAAATCATTTGCCTCAAATTTCACTACTTCGGTTACAGCACCAAAAACATTCCGTTCATGAGCTTCATTTGCAACACTACCATTTCTTGGTTCGCCATTTTTAAATTCAGTGAATTTTGGTCCATAAGCATGGAAGGAAATTAACTTATCCATATCACCATCTTTAATGCTCTGTGCAAGAGCTCCAAAGGTTTCCATAACTTCTTGTTTCGCTTTTGGAAACTCGTCCTGTATTAAATCAATTTTTGCATCTGCTTGTTGTGCTTGCAGTTCAGAACCTGTGATTATAATTGCAAAAATCATAATCAATACGCATGTCAATTTTGTTTTCATCATTTTATATTTAATTGGTTTTCATCAAAAGTAGAATAGAAAAACTTTCTATCATTCTACATTTGGACCAATTAAAAGCAATTTTAGACCAAGAGCACACTAATAGCTAACAACCTGAAAAACAGTATTTTATTTAGAATTTATAAAAGTTGAAGGTAGAATACCGTATTTTTTATTAAAACATTTAGAAAAATAAGCTGGGCTACTAAAACCTGTTTGATAAGCTACTTCCGAAATATTACAACCTTGTTTATTCAATAATTCTAAAGCTTTTTGTAAACGGTAATCACGTAAAAAGGTATTGGTTGATTTGCCTATCAATTTCTTCATAGTTCGGAATAGCTGCGACTTGCTGTAACCTAAATTTTCTTCAAAATCGTTTACGCTTGTGGCTGTATGTGACCAAATTTTTTCGGTGTAAACCATTAATTGTGTCATAAACACTTCGTCATTACTAGTTAGAACAAGAATAGCTGTATTTTTAGGGATTGGCTTATTTTGATTTTCCCCTTCATAAAGATCTTTAATAGCTGTTGTAATGGAAAAATTTCCTTTGACTATATCTGATAAATAATCTGATGTTTTTATAGTATCTTCAAAAATACCTTCCTTATCCGTTACTGGGATTCCAGCGCTAATGCCTATTTTAAATTCTAAATCTGGCGTGACAATACTATTATGCGAATCTTGAACATGTATACCACAGTTTATAGCATCTGTTACCGACTCAAAAGATATAAGAAAGGTGTTTCCGTCCTGCTTTACAAGTCGACCATTATAATGAGCTGTCCATGATTTTATGGAAGTAATATATCCTCTAATCGCTGCCTTTAAGATGCTGATATCAGAATTCCTTAATGTTTTGTTCTGTATTTTAACAACCATAATGGTTCTAAATGCTGGATCATTAATAATGTTTAAGCTCACATTTTTTGACTTTTCAGGATCTTCAATTCTACCTAAAAAAGATTCCACAATAGTGTCATTAACCTCAATAATACGTGTGGGAATAGCGCCATGCGCATCTTCATGTAAGTCAATTAATGCTTGTTTGCTTGGTGCTTCTATTAAACAAAAGGCTGTTTTCCGTTTTTCATCACACCAATAGGTTAAACCTCTACAATTGTACTTGTGTTCCGTATCTAAATCGGCTTGGTGCATTTCTGCTACATGTGCAGCTGTAATACCTTCAGGAAGCTCGTGTAAGTCTAAAAATAATGGCATCGTATTGATTTTGAATGTAATATACCAATTTTCTTTATTACGCAGATTCAAAAATTAAGATTTCTACACCTTTATATAAAAATGAAAATCAGACCTAATTTATAAAGCAACAGCTAGTTAAGAGCTTCATTGCTTTTTACGATTTTATGCAATTGCGTTAAAAATGAATTTGTACGAGCAAAGCGAAACTGTAAAAATATTGGATATTCCAGAAAGCAAATAATTTTAAAAAACTATGAAAACTAAAACGTTTACAACAAGCAATCCAACCACCGGAAAAACTTTGGAAACCTATAACTATATGACCGATTCCGAAGTGGAGTCAATAATAGAAAAATCTCACAAAGCATTTACAGCATGGCGTTCAAAATCCATTGAAGCACGCGGTAAAATAATTCAAGCGATAGGAAAAGAATTAATAAATCAAAAGTCCGAATTAGCACAGCTTATGACCGATGAAATGGGGAAACTCATTAAACAAAGTCATCAGGAAGTAAAATTGTGTGCTGGCATTTGCGATTATTCCGCATCGATTGCAGCCGATAATTTAAAAAACGAAACCCGCGAATTATCCAACGGTGGAAAAGGCATTATTACCTACGCACCTATTGGAATTATTTACGGCATTCAGCCTTGGAATTACCCAAGTTACCAAGTCATACGTTATGCTATTACCAATTTAATGGTTGGAAATAGTGTATTATTAAAGCACGCAGCCAATGTTACTGGAACAGCCAAACGTTTAGAATCTATATTTAAAAATGCAGGTTTACCAGATGGTTTATTTAGCGTTTTAGTAATAGATCATGACCAATCAGATACCGTTATAAAACATAAATTAGTTCGAGGTGTAACGCTTACAGGCAGTCCAGATGCTGGAAAAGCTATTGGTAAATTGGCTAGTGAAAATTTAAAGAAAACCGTTTTGGAGCTAGGAAGTAATGATGCTTATCTAATTTTAAAGGATGCTGATTTGGAAAATGCCGTAAAACAATCTGTTATGGGTCGTATTTATAACAACGGTGAAACCTGTATTGCTGCCAAACGATTTATTGCTGTGGATGCCATTTACGATAAATTCAAAGACGCTTTTGTAAAGGCTATGAGCGAAATCAAATTGGGAAATCCCAATGAAAAAGAGACAGACTTAGGTCCTATGGCACGAAAAGATTTACGTGAAAAAATCCATAAACAAGTAACGGAAAGTGTTGAAAAAGGAGCAAAAATTCTATGTGGAGGAAAACTGCAAGAAGGTGACGGTTATTATTATCCGGCTACAGTTTTAGAAAATGTAAAACCTGGACAGCCAGCTTACGATGATGAACTTTTTGGACCCGTTGCATCACTTATCAAAGCTAAAGATGAAGAAGACGCCATGCGAATTGCCAATGATAGTCGTTTTGGATTAGGTGGTGGAATTTTTTCCAAGGATGTAGATCGTGCTACCAAGTTAGCTGAAAGGCATTTTGATACGGGAATGGTGTTTATCAATTCCTTTGGTTTGGCCGATCCTACAATGCCATTTGGTGGAGTAAAAGATTCCGGTTATGGTCGTGAGCACGGTGGATTTGGCATGAAAGAATTTGTAAACGTTAAGTCCATATTAATTAACGAATAGTAAATTTTTAGCTATATAATCCAGGATTACCATAAAAGCATATTTTATCTCGGATATTTTTGTCCGCTATTAAATATACTTTACCTTTGTGAAACAAATACAATAAAACCATAGCCAACAATTTATTAACAAACATCCATCTTTAAAAATACATTTATGAAAACAGCATCCATAACAGAAAATTTAGTTTATAATACAGATAAACCAGCTATTAGTGTGCTTCTTGATAGCGATCACTCCAAAGAAATCAGAATTATCATGCGCAAAGGCCAAATTATGAAAGAACATAAAGCACCTGCTCCTATTGTAATATCCATTTTTGAAGGCACGATAGAATTTGGTGTAAATGGTGAGAAATTACAGCTTAAAAAAGGCGATTTAATTGCTTTGGAAGCCAATGTCCCTCATGATTTGTTATGTACCGCTGATTGTATTGTGCGCTTATCTTTATCCAAAACAGATAGTGTTAATCGTGTGGAACGTGTGGTTGAATAGATTGTAATATATACTCATACTAAAAGGTCAACTCTTATAGAATTGACCTTTTTTAGAATCAATTGATTTTAGAGTTTACGGCTAAATGTTGTTTTACCTAATCGTCATACGCCTTTTATTCCTGTCCCAAGCCTAAATCTTTAAACCTAAACATTTGTTAAAAAAGAATGAACATTCATTTTTATACGTATCTTTGTACCAGAATTATAAAACATGGCAAAACTTCAGAAAAGTATCGATAAACGCAACGCCCTTATTAAAGCTACCATTGAGTTGGTAAATAATAATGGATTTCACGCCACGCCTATGAGTAAAATAGCGAAGATGGCCAACGTGTCGCCCGCAACTATATACATCTACTTTGAAAACAAACAGGACTTGGTAAATAAAACCTATTTAGAAGTGAAAGCCGCTTATACGGATTATGCCTTTGCTACCTATAGTGATGAAGTTTCTGTTGAAGCCGGATTTGAAACAATTTGGAAACGCATAGCTGATTTTAAACAAACCGAACTTGAAAAAGCCACGTTTTTAGCGCAATGTGATAACACACCCATGATTGACGAACCTAGCGTGCAACAAGGAATTAAACATTTACAACCCCTACTCGACCTTTGGGAACGTGGAAAACAGGAAGGTGTTATCAAGCCTCTATCAAACTATATATTATATGCCTATGCTATTAATCCATTATCATTTTTAATGATGGCACAAAAGCGTGGCAATTTTGAATTAGATCAAAATCAAATAGATGCGGCCTTTCAATCGGCTTGGAGCAGTATAAAAACAATTGAAAACTAACATTATTAAAAACAAAAAATAAAACCTATGGAATTATTAGATAAATTAAATTGGAGATATGCTGCAAAGGCCATGAATGGAGAAAAAGTAGCAGACAAAAAAATAGAACGCATATTAGAAGCGGCTCGATTAGCTCCAACGTCAAGTGGCTTACAACCTTTCGAAATTTTTGTTATCAAAAACCAAGACATTAAGGAACAAATTAAACCTGTTGCTTGGAATCAGTCCGTTATTACCGATTGTTCACACCTACTCGTTTTTGCGGCTTGGGATACATATACAGCTGATCGCATAAATTATATGTTTGACTTAACTAATGATATCCGAGGTTTTAAAAATGAAGGCTGGGAAAATTACCGAGAAATGTTATTAAGTTCTTATCCGCAGAAAGATGCTGAAGAAAACTTTAATCATGCTGCTAAACAAGCATATATTGCCTTTTCACAAGCCATTACATCAGCTGCTTTTGAAGGCGTGGATACTACACCATTAGAGGGTTTTGATCCTGATGCTGTGGATGCTATTTTAGGTCTTCGTGAAAAAGGACTACGCAGTACGGTTTTATTACCAGTAGGATACAGACTAGAAACTGAAGACTGGTTAGTAAATTTGGTCAAGGTTAGAAAACCTATGACAGATTTAGTAACTGTAATTGAATAAAAACTATAGAATATGAAAACACAAACAATATTATTAAAAAATAGACCTGAAGGCAAACCAACGCTTTCCGATTTCGAATTTACAACGGAAGATTCAATCGAAACTATCAGTTCCGGCGAGATGTTATTAGAAACTGCTTATGTTTCCGTAGATCCCTATTTACGTGGTCGCATGAGTGACGCCAAGTCTTATGTCCCACCATTTGAATTGAACAAACCTATACACTCCGGTGTTGTTGCTAAAGTTATCGACTCTAAAAACGACAAATTTTCGGAAGGTGATTATGTTTCAGGTATGTTGGATTGGAAAACTCAACAAATATCAAAAGGTGAAGATCTTTTAAAGGTCGATGCTAGTAAAGCACCATTAAGTGCTTATTTAGGAATTTTAGGCATGACCGGTTTAACAGCTTATTGTGGATTAACACAAATTGGTAAACCGCAAGCTGGCGAAACATTAGTCGTTTCGGGAGCGGCAGGAGCCGTAGGATCTATTGTTGGTCAGATAGGGAAAATCCTTGGATTACGCGTTATTGGTATAGCTGGTACAGATGAAAAGATTGACATGTTAAAATCCAAATTTGGTTTTGATGCAGGTATCAATTATAACACGACAGACAATATGAAAACGGCAATAGCCGAAGCTGCTCCAGATGGCGTGGATATTTATTTTGATAATGTAGGAGGTCCAATTTCGGATGCTATATTCTTTAGTATTAACAAATTCGCACGCATTATTAATTGTGGCGCAATATCGGTATACAATAACACCGAATTGCCAAAAGGCTTAAGTGTACAACCATTTCTAGTTAAAAATAGCGCACTCATGCAAGGCTTTATCGTTTCGAATTATGTAGAAAAATTTCCAGAAGCAATGAAGCAATTATCAGAATGGTTAGCCGAAGGAAAACTTACCTATACAGAAACAATAGTAGATGGTTTCGATAACATTCCGAAAGCTTTTATCGATTTATTTGAAGGTAAGAATAAAGGTAAAATGATTGTTAAAATCTAAATTTTAGAAAAAAAAATATTATGAACAATTTTGAATTTAAAAACCCGACCAAAATTATATTTGGAAAGGATAGTATCAAAAAATTAGAAAATGAAATACCTGAAAACGCTAAAATCCTACTCTTGTATGGCGGCGGAAGTATTAAGAAAAACGGTATTTATAATCAAGTAAAAGCAGCATTAGGCACTGCAACGGTTATTGAATTTGGTGGCATCCCTGCCAATCCAGAATATGCTGTTTTATTGGAAGCTTTGGAAATTATTAAAACAGAAAACATCAACTTTTTACTAGCCGTTGGTGGTGGTTCCGTAATTGATGGTACTAAATTTTTATCAGCTGCGGCCTTATATGAAGGTCTTACGCCTTGGGATATTTTAGCTGATAATATTAGAACCGAAAAAGGTTTGCCATTTGGTACGGTTTTAACCTTGCCGGCAACCGGTTCTGAAATGAATTCAGGTGCCGTAATTACCCGAGCTGAAACTAAAGAAAAATTAAGTATGGGCGGTCCTGGCTTATTTCCAGAGTTTTCCATTTTGGATCCACAGGTAATAACGTCTATTCCAGAGCGCCAATTGGCTAATGGTTTAGCAGATGCCTTCACACACGTTTTAGAACAATATATGACCTACCCTAGTGGTGCCTTATTACAAGATCGTTTTGCTGAAAGTATTATGCAAACCATTATAGAAGTAGCGCCAAAGGTATTGAAAGATCCAACGGATTATCAAGCGGCTTCAAATTTTATGTGGAGTTGCACGATGGCCTTAAACGGACTCATTCAAAAAGGTGTTCCTACAGATTGGGCAGTTCACGCCATTGGTCACGAGTTAACGGCCTTATTTGGAATAGACCATGCACGAACTCTAGCTGTTATTGCACCAAGTCATTACAAGTATAATTTTGAAGCGAAAAAAGACAAATTAGCACAATATGGTGAACGTGTTTGGAATATTACAGAAGGCACCACAGATGACATTGCATATTTAGCTATTGAAAAAACTGTCGCATTTTTCCATGCTTTGGGAATTAATACCAAACTATCAGATTATACCAAAGACTTTGAGGGTACTGCAGAAACCATATCGCAACGATTCACGGATCGTGGTTGGTTGGGATTAGGAGAACACCAATCCTTATCTCCAGACAAGGTGGAAAAAATTGTAAAAATGGCTTACTAGTTTTACAGATGAAGATTATTCAAACCGTCGCATTTGTGCTAACCATTCTTGCAGTTTCAAGCTGTAAAGACAGCAAAATAAAAAAAACTTCTGAAAGCGTTTTAGAAGAATCATTAAACAGTAAAAAAGAAAAAACTATGAATATATTATTTGTATTAACATCTCACGATAAATTAGGAGATACCGGAAAGAAAACAGGATTTTGGGTTGAAGAATTTGCAAGCCCTTACTACACGTTATTAGATAAAGGTGCAACCATAACTATTGCAACACCAAAAGGTGGTGCTGCCCCTATTGATCCAAGTAGTGACACGCCAGATGCTGCTACCGAGGCTACCAAACGTTTTGAAAAAGATGGGGAAGCCAAGGCACGAATTGCGAACACACAGAAATTATCGGATATGAATCCAGATGATTTTGACGCTGTATTTTATCCAGGCGGACATGGTCCTTTATGGGATTTAGCAAATGATGAAACATCTATTGCATTAATCGAAAAATTTAATAGTCAAGCCAAACCTATAGGGTTTGTATGTCACGCACCTGCTGCTTTAAAAAGTGTAAAAGGTACAGATGGGAACCCGTTAGTAAAAGGGAAAAAAGTAACTGGTTTTACCAACACAGAAGAAGCTGCTGTTGGTCTGACTGATGTGGTACCATTTTTAGTTGAAGATATGCTCAATAATAATGGTGGAATCTACTCGAAAAAGGATGATTGGGCTGCCTATGCCATTCAAGATGGTAATTTAATTACAGGTCAAAATCCAGCATCATCTGAATTAGTAGCAGAAAAAATACTGGAAAGTTTAAAGTAAGTTTAGTTTATTTTAGTGATTAGTAAAGAGGTCGTCCAAATCGGACGACCTCTTTATGTTTATAAACATAATACCAAATTACACTAATAAAAAGCTTAAATATAGTGGAACTTTAAGCTAGTTGGGCTTTTTATCATTATTAAGATCCTTAATTAATTGGAATGCAAAGTATAGAATCAAGATAGCTGCGATTCCGATACATGCCCACATAAACCATGGTTTCTGCCAAAATGTAGTGGTTTCTTCGGCCGTTTTTTCTGAAGAATCATAAACGATTTCTGATATGTGCACCACAGGTAATTCCTGCTTGGTCCAGTTGGTTACTTCCGCAATATCATAATCTGGAAAGGATAATGAATCATTACCCGCAGTAATTTGATACTGTTCATTATTTTTTAGAGACGCCACTAAATATACAGGTTGTTGCATAAAATAAATTTCACCTATATCTAATTGAGGATTATCTTTATTATCAATTTCTAAATAAAAACGACGTTCATAAATATTTGGAATATTAAAAATCAACTCTTCATCTGAACGAATTACAAAATTTGCTAAAGTCTGCTTATAGGTTTCCGTATTTCTTTTAACTTCGCGTTCCTTTAAAATAACCAATCGGGCATTTCTATTATAAAACTCGGGAGCGTCAATAGTCATTCGAATTTGTTGAATAACTTCTGCCCTATCAAAATCAATATGGATTTGCGTTTTTTTATCGGTTTCTAAAATATCCATACTTTTAACTGGAATTTTCTCCATAATTAACGGTACAATATTGACGGTCTCGGTTTTCGCATTTCCAATTTTCAAAAGATTGATGGGTAATGACAGTCGATCATCAAAAACTATTTTTAGAAATTGATAACTGCCTACTGGAAAATAAATAGCTTGATATTTTTCTGTTTTTGTTTCGTGATTAAGTTGATTTAGTTGACCACGATTTACAATACCAAACCATTCTACTTGGTCATTACTACCTTCGAGTCGGTAATTTTTTGAGCCTTGATAATTAGCAATCAATAGAACAGCTTTATCGATGGTTTTGTAAGGATTTTCAAAAATATAGGTTGAACTTGAATCTGCTAGACGTGTTTTTTCAACGATTGAGAATTCTGTAAAATCTGAAATTTGAGTTTGAATATAATCAGATGCGGGTTGCAAAAAGTATGAAACTTGATTTCCTTGTGCATCCCAAATTCTTAAATCCTTTAAATCTTGTGTTGCATAAGCGCGCATCTTCTGGGGAATTTGAATACGATGCAAACCATCTGTTTGTACAGAATTTACAGTCCCCGTTACGGATGCATTTTGAGCAAAGGTGATACCGCCCGCAAGTAGTATGAAAATTTTAATCGATTTTATCATCTTCTGGAGTTTTGTTTTCATCAACAACCAAAAACTTAAGTTTTTGATATACAAATGAAATTATTAATATGAGGACACCTAATAATATAAATGCTATAATTTTTCCTGTTTCAGATACATTACTAATATCATATACAAATAGTTTAACAATGGTGATTCCTAATAATGAAAGGGCTATAATTCGCAATTGTTTTATCTGCTTTTTAATACCGAGAATAAGTAAAACAAATGCCAATACACCCCATAAAATAGGAAGACCTGTTTTTATAATCTTATTTTTAGCCATTGAAATTAGGTCTAAATTTGAGCCATACGGATCACTAATTTCGTTTATATCTACAGAAATATTCATGGCATAAAGCCCTTGTAAAATCACTTCTGTACTCGCCATGAACACGATAATAAATGCAGCTGTCCAAAGGGATAATTTAGTATTGAAAAGTGAAAATACTTTTTGTTTTTTATTACTATAATAAAGTAGAGAACAAAAATAAATAGTCAGGATTAAGGATATGATATGTAAGTAATAAGCAAGATAACTTTCGGAGTTACTCAACAAATTTTCTTCTTGTTGCGCAAACGGAATTTTAGAAAAAATAAATGTAAATACGACTATGTTTACAAGGGCTAGAACATTAATAATTTTATCTGTTAGCAGACGTTTATTTCTATAAAGTATAAAGCAGAAAACTGCAGAAAACAATAAATGATATAAAACTATGACCGCCAAAAAGTCATAAAATATAACATGTGTAAAGCTTTGATATCCAACTTCAAAAAGCCCCACAAAATATCCTGTTAAAATGGCCAGTAGTTTTGCTACTTTCTTATAGATTTTCGGATTAAATGTCAAACCGAATTTTAATAATTTTTCGGTATCCGTTCGCAACAGATAAAGTACACCTACAAATGATGCCACCACAAAAATACCTCCAATAAATATAGGATTCAATATAATAGTCAAGTTGGTATTTTTAATCAAATAGCTCGGCCAATCCATTATTAAACTAACCACCATCAATGCTTGTACTAAAACAGCGGCAAAACGGTAACTTTTTATTTTCGATTTTTGCGCGAGCCACATGAGTAGTACCGCTTCTACAGCCCAGAATATCGTGATATTATTTCCTGAAAATTGAACAGGAATTGCCAAAGTAATAAAGGTTAATGTCAATCCAATCAATAAATAAATGGCTATTTTATCCAAGCCAAATTTCTTATAGAGCAATACCGCATAACCCAAATTTAACAATGCTAAAAATGCTGTAAAAAGTCCTGAAAATTGTGGTTTAAATTCAGATAAAACCAACATACCAATACCATAAAATACAAAATTATTTAGGGTAAGCATAACCAATTGCAATTTGGATAAACGCGCCTTTGTTCGCAAATTATTAATGATGTTGGTAATCATGAAAATAAGATAAAAGACAAATCCGAAAATTAAGGCTCCCATATAATGTGGCGGATCATTATTTACATCATCTAATACCCAGACCCCAAACAATAATGACGTAAATATAAAGGCAAGAATATTTAACAAATGCCATTTTTTAAAATATGCTAACGTTAAAATACCAATATCCAAAATGGCAATGTATGTAAACAATACCACATAATTTCCACTACCACTACTTACCATAAAAGGAACTAGAAAACCTCCTATTAATGATAGTATTGCCAGCTCCATTCGGTTATATGATATTGAAATTAAACAACTAAAAGCTGTTATCAATACCATAATAGCAAAGGCTACTTGTTGCCCAAATAATTGGTATTCATGATATGCTATGGCAATTGAAAAATAAAATATAGCAAGAGCACCTGCCACTAAAACAGAACTGAATGGCGCATATTTTTTTCGCAACTTATGAGCAATAAATAAAACTAAACTTCCTGCTAAAATACCAATCCCTACTCTGGCAGGTTCATTAATCCAGTTTTTGTCAATAGCAAATTTCACAAAATAACTAACACCCAAAACCAAAATGAAAATACCAATTTTATTAATTAAGTTTTCACCAATAAACTTCTCTAAATCTGGATTTCTTTGCTTAAATCGCTCCCAGAAACCTGGTTTTGATAGCTGTTCAACTTTTTTGTTAGGTGCCGCAGCCATAACGTTTTGTACAGAGTCTGTAACTTTTACTGGCTCTAGTGGAAGCTTTTGTTTTTCAACTTCTGGAATTGGTGGTGTAACTGTAATAGGTGGTTTTTTAATTGGCGTTTCTTCTGGAGAAATAATAGTTTCTTTGCTGTTCTCCTTAATCACTTCTTTTTCAATATACTTGGTGTCTTTTCTGTATAAAACTAAAAGCCTATTTAGCTTTTCATTAAGTTCATGAATCTCGTTCCTTAAATAATTCTTTTCCTTACTATATTTAGTATTCTGAAGGATTAGTATAATTATAATAATAATTAGTAGGAGGTATTCCATAGGTTCTTGTGTATTAGTGAAATATCATAATTGGAGACTAGGACAATGCAACTTTTTAAGTTAAAAGTAAATGTTAAAGGTAAACTGAAAGCGTTAAAATAGGTATTTATTTTAAAATTATTCAACGGTTTAGATGTTCATTTTATATTCTAGCTTTCATGTGCGTTAATAATATTTCAAATAAAGGTTTAGTCGTGTAAAACAGACTCCCAATTGATTTGATTTTAAAACAAAAGAACAATATCTTTACAGTCATAATAACAAGCATACCGCCTCTTGCAACAAATAAAAACGTATTTAGAACAAATAGCAACCATATCAGATGCGGATTGGGCATTTTTCACATCTAAATTGAAACGTCGAGTAATTCCCAAAAAGAATATTTTTTTAAAGTTACATGACATTGAAGATCATATTTCCTTTATAGAGTCTGGGGTAGTACGTTTATTTATTCCGAAGGAAAACCCTGAAAAAGAAATTACCTTTGGTTTTAGTTTTACGGATCAATTTGTAAGTGCATACGATTCGTTTTTAACACAATCCCCTTCAGCTTATGAGCTTCAAGCTTTAACAGACACCACGCTTTTAAGTATGAGCTATGCGGATTTACAAGACGTGTATAAAAACACCCAAATTGGCAATTTAATTGGTAGGCTAACTGCTGAACGTTTGTTCTTAATCAAATCCAGGCGAGAGCAACACTTGTTAAACCTAACAGCCGAGGAGCGCTATTTGAAATTATTTAAAGAACGGCCAGAATTACTAAAAGAAGTTCCTTTAAAATATATAAGTTCTTACATTGGTGTAACGCCTCAAGCTTTAAGTCGCATTCGGAAACGTATTTAATCTTAATTAATGAAGGCGTTTTAATTGAATAACAGGGCTTATTTCCTTTTATTGATGTGCCAAAAACATGGGTTTCTTAATTTAGGTTCATTGTTTAACACCTAACCACAAATTATCTTTGCAAAAAAAGATATGGCAGTCGTTATTTTCGTTTTAGTGCTTTGGTATGGTGGCTTATTTTTTCAGTCTTTCTTCTTACATCGCTATGCAGCACACCAAGTTTTCACCATGTCTAAAACCATGGAACGCATCACCTTTATTTTAACTTGGATATTCCAAGGTTCCAGTTACTTAAGCGCGTATGGTTATGGTATTATGCATCGTATGCATCATGCCTATACGGATACAGAGCAAGACCCACATTCGCCATCTTATGATGATAATATGTTTGCCATGATGTGGAAAACCAAAACCATATATCAAGATATTAATCAAGAACGAATTGCCGTGGACCCGCGCTTTACTAAAAATGTACCACAGTGGAAGGCTTTTGATGTTTTTGCCAGTTCACGATTTTCTAGATTGCTATGGATTAGTTTATACACCTTATTCTTTGTGTTTTTTGCAACCGCTTGGTGGCAATGGTTGCTATTACCAATAACATTCTTAATGGCGCCTATTCATGGTGTCATTATCAACTGGTTTGGGCACATTTACGGCTATGTAAATTTCAAAATGAAAAACACTAGTAAAAACCTTTTCCGTTTTGATTTTCTTATGATGGGTGAAGGATACCATAACAATCACCATAAGTATGCAAGTCGTGCTAATTTTGGCGTAAAATGGTATGAGATTGATATGACTTATCTTATAATTCGTGTTTTAGATGCAGTTGGAATTATTGAACTAAAACCTATTCCTGTTAAAAAGTAAGCTAAATTCTAAAGGACTTATTGTAGATATTAAAACAATTAATAGCATAAAAAAACCATCCGATTAGGATGGTTTTTAATATTAGTATCGTATTATTTTTTAACGCGTTTAACGTTTGTAGCCGTTAATCCTCGATCTCCTTTTTCAATTTTAAAAGTCACTTTATCTGACTTTTTTATTTTATCAATAAGGTTTGATTTGTGAACGAAAATTTCTTCGTCTGTCTCATTTACATTTATAAAACCAAATCCTTTAGTTCTATTGAAAAACTTGACAGTACCTTCTTTTGTTGATCCTGATTTAGTACTTCCAGCTTTTGTTGTTCCTGCCGAACTCGTATTAAATAATTTATTAATCCATTTTTTAAACATGCGTAATCGTAATTTTAATTTCGTTATATACTGTTTTTAAGCGGCTTTATATTCTGGTTCATTTCTACCAAGTGACCGAAGCATTTTAGTATGATCTACAATCGCTTGAAAGATACTCTTTTTAACGTGATAAGTCATTCCAAATTCCTTGGCTGTTTGAGCAACTATCGGGCTTAACTCCTTATAATGTACATGACATACGTCTGGAAGCACATGGTGTTCTACCTGATAATTTAAACCACCTATAAGCCAGAATAATAACTTGCTTTTTGGAGCAAAGTTACTTGTTGTTGCAAACTGATGACGATACCACTCGTTTGTCATCATTCCGTCCTCATTAGGTAATGGAAAATCCGTTTCTGGCATTATATGAGCTATTTGAAAAACGATACTCACCATGATCCCTGTTACGAGATGCATACTTAAAAAGCCTAGTAAAATGACCCACCATGACAAAGGTACTATAATCATGGGTAGTACCAAAGCGTATGAATAGTAAAAAATTTTCCAAGCTATTACTTTCGTTATTTCTTTCTGATAATTTTGATCATTATTTAAAAGCCCCAAGTTTTTGTAACGCGTTAAACGCACAAAGTCTTTAGCTGTTATCCAAAATATAGTTGAAATTCCATAAAAGAACCAGATGTATATATGTTGAAACCTTTGAGATTTATGATGTTCGCCATTGGGAGAAAAGCGCAAGAAAAAAGGTGTATTAATATCGTCATCCGCATGATCTATATTAGTGTACGTATGATGAAGAACATTATGCTGGATTTTCCAAACAGTTGCATTGGCACCTATCATGTTGAATGTATAACCTAACAATCTATTAATGGTTTTGTTTTTGGAATATGCACCATGTATGGCATCATGCATAACTCCCATGCCTATTCCAGACATACCAAAACCACAAATAATATAGAGTGTAAAAAGCATCCACGTTTGTGTAACGAGGCCAGTAGAAAGTAAAATTAAGGGTATAAAAAATAAGGATAGCATAACAACGGTTTTAACCACCATAGTTGTATTCGCTTTTTTACTTAAATTGTTTGTTTTGAAATATAGATTGACTCTACGACGTAACGTTTTTGAAAAATCGTTATCAGCAACTCGTGAAAACTTTGGGTTTTCCATGAAACTTATATTATGATTTGGTGCACTATTATTCTTAAAAGAACACGCCATGTGCCTTTTTGGTTCTGTAAAGAATTGAAGAAAGTAAAGGATTGATTAAGATAAAGAGGGATCTTAAAAAAGAAGACAGTCTAAATAATTTATAAGGTAAAAGTAAACTATCTAAATTGAAGGTGCTACAAGTATTTGTTAAAGTATTACGTATGCAAATTTAATCCTAAAAAATTCTGAACATTGAGCGCTCTAATAACCTATCAACCAACAAATATTTTAGTCTAAAACTAAAGTTTAAAACAGAAGTAAGAATAGTTTTAATGCTACTGATATGTTCATTAAATAAAATGAATTAAAGAACAGAAACCTATATGTTCTCATTAGTAGATGTGGATTCCAAAACAATATTTTTGGTCACCATTTGCAAATCGTCTTCTGCTTTCAACTCTAAAATACTATCAATATTTTTTCGTTTTAGGCGCTTTCTACAGGACTTCGTTACTAATGGATCATTATCAAACAACATTCTATGCATGGCATATTCCTGTTTACCAGGTTCTTTAATCATGGCATGGATATGCATTGGTTGCAATTCATGCGGATATATTAACGGTTTCGTTGTAGAGCCTGGAATAAACGTATTAATTGTGTATTGTCCGTTTTTATCCGTTTTAACCCATAGCCTATTTTTAACATAGTTGGTTTCCGAATTTGACACGACGGAATATTCGCCATTTTCATCAGCTTGCTGAATGAATATAATAACATCTGTAGCAGGTGTTACGCCATCAGATTGAAAAACCGTTCCAGAAATTTTAAGTTTTTGAGCGTGTGTATTGTAATCCACCATCGTTTCTTCACTTTTTAAAGACGTTTCATCAAAAGCATAAAATGGATTTTGATTTTTTATAAGTTTAGATACATGATCGCAATACTTTGTTTTTTGCACCGAATTTTGGGCAGAAATTATTCCGATAACACCTATAAAAAGTAGGCATGTTAGTAGATTTTTCATAAGATAACAATTGATAATTACTTCAAAATTAAGTAACTATATTGCTTTGCATATAAAAAATCTTATGAACGTAAAATATTTACGTTGAATGGGTTTTGTTTCTTATTAACGTACAATTTTATCGGTAAATGACACCTGTAAAAACGCCATGACAATTGAAATTGAGCCTGTTACAAGTCAAGGAATTTAAGAATTACTTATTCTATCCTTAACAAACTCTATTCGCGTCTTACCATGTGGTTTAGGCTTTCCATCATCACCAAGATTAACCATAATAATATTCTCAACGGTCAAAATGGTTTCGCGTGTCATTTTATTTCGAGCTTCACATTTTAAAGTAATCGAGCTGGTTCCAAATTTGGTTACCTGCATACCTACTTCTACAATATCACCTTGTTTAGCTGAACTCATAAAATTAATTTCCGAGATATATTTGGTAACTATTTTAGGGTTTTCCAACTGCACAACCGTGTATAAAGCGGCTTCTTCATCTATCCAAGCTAATAAACGACCTCCAAATAAGGTGCCGTTTGGATTTAAATCTTCTGGTTTAACCCATTTTCGTGAATGAAATCTCATATTTTTCTTTCTAAATTATTTCTATAATCAAAGATACAAGTAATTCAAATTTTAAGTTTATAAAAAGTGAACAAACATGTTATTGCGCTATAGTCTTTTCTTATTTGTTAATAAAGCTGTTGATATTCCGTTGTCGTAATAGAATTTAAGACTCATAGAATTCTTAAATTTATTAAAACTTATATCATGAATAGATCGGAACAACTTTTAGCCTGTAGACCAGAAATTCCATCAGCGAAATTCCATGATGCCATGAGTCCTGATGAGCGTTTTCAAAATACCACGCTAAGACCCGTTATTAAACTTCAAAACGATTTGTTAATTGAAGTTTTTAAAAATTACGCCAATAAACACAAAGGTGTTTTTTATGATTTATCAATAGAGAAGCAAATGGACTATATTGAAAATGCTATTCAAAAGGATATCAAGTTTAGAAACGCCTTAAAAGGTATTATTATTGGTCAATTTACAGTTGATGAATACCAATTTTACATGACCAATTCATCTGCTTTAAACAAACGTATGATGAACATTGTTAAAGAACGATTAATAAGCAACATTCAACTATTTGAAACACAGTTGGCTTAACTATGAATGAAAAAGAAGCACTTTTACAAGCTTGTTTTAGCTATGTAAATAAACGTATTGCTAGTTATAAAGATGAAATAGAAACCATAAAAGAATCTATTGAAGCCAATGACAAAAGTAATGATATGGATGATGATTCCGGAAATGGTAAATTATTCAATGATTTGGAAAAGAATGCCCAACATTTAACTGATGCAACCAAAACTTTGGACACCTTAAAATTGATTAATCCTAAAAAGAATTTTGATAGTGTTTCTCTAGGAAGTGTTGTAAAAACGACACAAAATACTTTTTTTATAAGTATTAGTATTGGTGTTATAGTAACTGAAAACCAGTCCTATTTTGGTATTTCACTACTATCTCCTATTGGTCAATTATTAAAAGGCAAAGTGATTGGCGACACTATTACGTTCAATAATAATACTCATAAAATTTTAGAAATTAAATAATACGCTCACCATTTAAATTGGTGGTGAGCACATCACTCATATAATTAAAAAAAGGTTTTACCTCTTTAAAAGAAGCGTTTACGACCTCCAAAAAATCGGGTTCTAACACTTCCATATCACCAAATTTTCTTGTGAAAATGTATTGTTTTTTTCTAATTAAATCAATATTTTGATGCTCCTTATCAAAATTTCGAGGTGCTGAAATTAATTCATCACCTTCCAAATCCCCCCAAACGGATTTGAAGGAATTGGCGGTCATGATATCACGCATTTCAGAAGCATCCATTTCAAATTCTTTTCGTATTCGGAGTAAATCTTCCTTGTTCGGGTCCCAGAAACCAGCAGCAATAAACGATTCGTTATTGGGAGAAATATGCAAATAATAACCACCTCGTAATTCGGGCTTACGACGCTGAAACGATCCAGCAAAATGTGTTTTATACGGTAATTTGTTTTTAGAAAAGCGCACATCGCGATAAATACGGAATATTTTAAACTGATCTATATCATCCTGTACCTTCATTGCTTCAAATAAAGATTTGACAGACATTTTCACGGTGCTTTCTATGGTCTTAAATTCCGTTTTATTTTCTGCAAACCATTCCCTGTTATTATTCTTTTCTAATTTTTTTAAAAAGGGAAATACGCGCTTATCAATTGGTAACATATTTTTTTTGTTTTAAAATTAAAAAAAAAGACTGTCATAAACTGACAGTCTTTAACTTTTTTTATAAGATTACTATTATTTTAAACTCATAAATTTTTTGGTTACGTATTCCTTCGTTTCCTTATCATAATATTCAAGGACAAAGTTTCCTTCACTATCAAAATATCCAACGCCTGAAAAATCAGATGTTTTAAATTCATATTTTCTGGACTCTACATTTTTTATGGCACGTCCATACTCCATGTTCGACTTTATGGCAGAAACATCAAATCCATTTGACGTTTTTACAAATTTATAATCTTTGCCGTCTTTTTGATAATTTACGGTTTCCATTTTAGATTCGTAAAAAGGATCCATATCATTATCTATTTCAATTGTTTGTGTTACTTTTTTATCAGTTCCATTTACAATACGTTCTTGATTAACCTTATTGGCATCATCATCAGACAGTTTTACTTCGCCTTCTTCCGTTGTGGTTACCTTTACCTTCTTTTGCGTAACTTTCTGACCATCATCAACAGTTATCGTTTTTGTTTCTGTTTTCGTCATTTTATCTCTTGATTTTTCTTGAGCAAATACGATTCCCGAAATAAGGAATAATCCTATGTATACTAGTTTTTTCATTTTGTTTGATTTTAAATTAATACTCATTTTAAAATTTTAAATATTTTTATGTTACTTCTTGAATCATTCAACTATTCAGTTGATTGATCTTTTGAAGATTCTTGTTTTAATGTTTCTTTACTTTCTTTTTGCAATCCTAATTTATTATTAAACTCCAAAGTCCTAATTGGGAATGGAATATTAATACCATCCGCATCATAAGCCTTCTTAATGGCTATCATAGCAATAGTTTGCGCTTCTAATTCCTGTTTTTTGTTTGCAGCATCTACCCAAAAACGACATAAATAGTTTATGGAACTGTCGCCAAATTCAGTATAAAAGAATTCTACATCATCCGCTTTTTCAACTTGATCAAAAGCATTGGCAATGGTTTCTTTTGTTAATTGCATTACCTGTTCTAAATCAGACTCATAACCAACACCACAATTGATAAAAATTCGCATTTTATCTGTTAATGAATAGTTTTTTAATGGGTTTTCAAGAATTAACTTATTAGGCAAAATAACGACATTATTATCAGCTCCCTTCATAACAAAATTTTTCAAATTAATATCTAAAACTTCACCAGAAAAACCATTGGTTTCTATCCAATTACCAATTTGAATTTTCTCTCTAAAGGATAATACAATACCTGCAACAGTATTAGATAACGTGTTTTGTAAGGCTAAACCTATGGCCAAACCAGCAACTCCTGCAGTTGCCAATACGGATGTTAATGCTTTACTTAAATTTAAAATTCCTAATGATAGGAATAATCCAAATAGTACAATTACTACCGCAGACATTTTAGCAACCATTCTGCTCACAGAATCTTGACTTACATGCTTTGAAACCAAACGGTACGTAAACTTGTTTATGTATTTAGCCAAAAAATAAGACCCAACAATAACAAGTACAGCTAGTCCTAAATTGGGTATGTTTTCGATTATGGCATTGAACCATCCTCCTAATTTGTCATATAAATTATCTAAAGCTTCTGAAAATTGTTCATCCATTTGTTACGTATTCTTAATTTTTAAATGGACTTCTTATTAGATTTTGCAATTATTTCTAAACAGCTATGTTCATGAATTTTTCAAGCATTAAACTCTTCACATCAACTTCCATTCTATACTTTCAAAAGTACACTTCAATGAAAATATATCTTGGCGTTATCAAAAATATTATTAGCTCAATCAATGACACAAATCATTAATTAATAACGTCCTGCAGTATTTTAAAGGTTTATGTCAAACGTATTTATTGAGTATTAACGGATTGTTTTTACATATCTTGGTCCAATACTCCGTATAAATGAAATGAACAAATATTGAGATGTAGACACTTTAGATGTTTGTGGCATCTTTTAATGCTTCAAACTCTATTTTATTCAGGATTAACCCAGAAGCTGGCGCTATATAATGAATGGCAATTTGATTATCTGGTTTTAAGCTTTCCGAAATATCTTCCAGTGATTTTTCACCTTTACCCAACTCAATTAAAACGCCCATCATAAGTCGGATTTGATTGCGCATGAAACCTTTTCCTTTTACACGGAGAATAAAAGATTCTTCTGGAAAAAAGTTTGCCGTAAACACCGTATTTTCGACTATTTCACAAGTCAAAATTTCCCGATTATATATACCGTTATCAGTTGGTTTATAACAATAGGATTTAAAATAATGTTGACCTTCAAATAGTTTGGCACCAGCTTTCATCTGTTCTATATCTAATGAATCTAAAATAGTAGTAATTACAGGCGCACAAAACGGATGAAACTTATTGCCATGTGCAAAAACATAAAGGTATTCCTTAACCTTGGAATCTTGAATCACATTAAAATCTGCATCCACTTTTGTAATAGTTAAAGCCCGAATATCTTGTGGTAAATTCTGGTTGAACAGTTTTAGAAAAGCATCCAAATCTTCTATTTCATGATAAATAAACAACTCAAAGGCAGCTTCGTTGGCTGAAACCATAGCATCTGTTCTACCGGATCCCAATGTTTTAAAACGTTTCCCTTCCAGAATAAAATTCAACGTTTTATCAATCATAAGATGTACCGTTTTTAATTGTGGTTGCTTTTGCCAACCATGAAATCGGTAACCTAAATATTGACATGTAATTAAGTAATAGTGGCGTTTTTCGAACACTTCGGAGTTTTTTAGAGTTCCGAAAATTACCATTTTAATAATGGTTTACAAATAATTCTTACCTTGTTTAACATATTAACCAATCAAACCTTGATTATGTCCACGACACAAAAGCCACCAAAATTATTTTGGATTATTAGCATAGTAGCATTAATTTGGAATTTAATGGGTGTTTCAGCTTATTTAATGCAAGCATTCATGACTGAAGATGCCCTTCAAAAACTACCAGAAGCTGAACAAGCCCTATACACAGATTTACCTGCCTGGGTTACCGCTGCTTTTGCAATTGCTGTATTTGGTGGGACTCTGGGTGCAGTTGGATTACTACTTCGAAAAAAATGGGCAAGACTCATATTTTTATTTTCATTGATAGGCATTATTGTACAAATGGCACATAGCTTCTTTATTAGCAATAACATAGATGCTTATGGGCCTGGAGCCGTAATTATGCCTATTATGGTTTTAGTTATTGGTGTTTACTTAATTATGTTTTCCAAATCAGCCATAGCTAAAGGTTGGATTTCTTGATATTATAAGCATCTTAAAAATATACTGTTTTATTTTTGACGTGCTTTTAAAATAGTCTCAACATCCTTCAACCTAAATCCTTTTGCTTGCAGCAGAATGAGATAATGAAATAATAAATCGGCACTTTCGTTGAGAAACAAAGAGTCGTTTTCATCTTTAGCTTCTATTACAACTTCAATAGCCTCCTCACCTACTTTTTGTGCAATTTTATTAATACCACCTTTAAATAGCGAAGCCACATAGGACGTGTCTTCCTCTTGATTAGTTTTCCTATCTGTAATAACACGCTCCAATTCTGAAAGAAAACCAAAATTAGACACATTGTTTTCATTCCAGCACGTATCAGATCCTGTATGGCACGTTGGCCCTTCTGGTTTTACGGAAATTAATAAAGCATCTTGATCACAGTCCACCTGAATATCTTGAAGTTCAAGAAAATTCCCACTGCTTTCACCTTTGGTCCATAAACGATTTTTTGAACGACTAAAAAATGTAACGCGTTTTGTCTCTTGTGTTTTATTGAATGCTTCCTGATTCATATAACCCAGCATTAATACTGCTCTGGTACTATAATCTTGAATTATGGCTGGCACTAATCCGTTTTCGTATTTATTAAAATTGATTGTCATGATAAGCGAATGGGTATATTATTTTGTTGTAATTCTTTTTTTAATTCTAAAATATCTAAAGTTCCAAAATGAAACACACTAGCTGCTAAAGCTGCATCAGCATGTCCTTTTTGAAAGGTGTCTACAAAATGTTCTGTAGTTCCGGCACCACCAGACGCAATAATAGGAATGTTTAATTCTGAAGATAAACGTGCTAATGCGGTATTTGCAAATCCGTTTTTGGTTCCATCATGATCCATGGATGTGAATAGAATTTCTCCAGCTCCAAGACTTTCCACTGTTTTGGCCCATGTGAATAAATCCAAATCGGTTGGAATGGTTCCGCCTGCTAAATGGACTTTCCACTGACCTTCTATTTGTTTGGCATCAATTGCAACTACGACACATTGACTCCCAAATTTATCAGATAATTCTTTAATTAATTCAGGTTGTTTAATAGCTGCCGAATTAACGGCTACCTTATCAGCTCCAGATTGTAATAGCAGATCCACATCGGCAACTGAACTTACACCACCTCCCACTGTGAAGGGTATGTTCACTTCTTTCGCTACTTGCAGTACCATATCGATTAGTGTTTTCCGACCTTCTAATGTAGCTGAAATATCTAAAAACACTAATTCATCAGCACCAGTTAAAGCATATTTTTTTGCCAGCACTACTGGATCGCCGGCATCCTTTAAATCGACAAAATTAATGCCTTTTACAGTGCGTCCATTTTTAATATCCAAGCATGGAATGATTCGTTTTGTAAGCATAATTTCTAAATATAACGTGCTAAATCTTTGAGTTGAATTCTGTTTTCATAAAGTGCTTTTCCAATGATGATACCTTCACAACCCAATTCTTTTAAGGCGATGACGTCATCAATATTGGAAACACCTCCAGAAGCAATCAGTTTGATAGATTGTCGCGCGCTGCTATTAGTGCAAGCCTCCAATATGTTTTTATAAAGGGTTAAAGCGGGCCCTTCTAACATGCCATCTTTTGAAATATCCGTACATATTACATACTTAATTCCTTTTTTCTGATAGCTTTTTACAAATGGTATAACCTCTTGATTACTGCGCTCCTGCCATCCACTAACAGCTATGGTTCCGCCTGTTTCATTTGGATAACAATCGGCTCCTAATATTATTTTTTCGGAGCCATAAGTTTCTAACCATCCTTTAAATGTATCAGAATCCTTTACGGCAATACTACCACCTGTAATTTGTCGTGCGCCAGAATTAAAAGCGACATGTAAGTCGTTGTCTGTTTTTAATCCACCTCCAAAGTCGATTTTCAAACTTGTTTTTGACGCTAATAATTCTAAAACTCTATAATTTACAACGTGACTCGCTTTGGCGCCATCTAAATCTACCAAGTGTAAATACTCGATCCCAGAATCTTCAAACTGTTTGGCAACTTCTAATGGGTTTTCGTTATATATTTTTTTTGTGTCATAATCACCTTTGGTGAGTCGGACGCATTTTCCGCCAATAATGTCTATTGCTGGTATAATTCTCATAATTTTATTTTTTCAATGTGACTTTAAAAGCCATTTATTTTATTCTTTGAAGGGACAATCAATTTACAAAGCCAGAAAGTTTTTCAAGACCTGCTCTCCTGCTAAACTACTTTTTTCTGGATGAAATTGAACACCGTAAAAATTACCTTTTTGTAATGCTGATGCATATGTTATATTGTATTCCGTTAATGCAATAGCTTCCCTGCAATTTTCGGCATAATAACTATGAACAAGGTACATGTATTCATTCGCTTTTATGGTCTCAAATAACTTTGATTTCAAGTTTGTTATGGTATTCCATCCCATTTGTGGGACTTTTACAGCATTTGAAAAGCGTTTTACCTGTGTATCAAATATTTGCAATCCTTTCGTATTTCCTTCTTCTGAATAATTACACATCAATTGCATACCCAAACATATTCCTAAAACAGGTTGCTGAAGCTTGGGAATAAGTACATCTAACTGTTTGTCTTTCAGTTTTTTCATAGCCGAACTCGCTTCTCCAACACCAGGTAAAATAACTTTGTCCGCTGCCAAAATGGTTTTTACATCTTGACTTAAAACAGCTGTTATTCCTAGGCGTTCAAAAGCAAATTGAATGCTTTTAATGTTTCCTACTCCATAATCAATAATTACAACGTTCATTATAAAAGACCTTTTGTGGTTGGTAAAATCATTTTTGTAACATCCCGTTTTACTGCCATTTTAATTGCTTTTGCAAACGCTTTAAAAATAGCCTCAATTTTATGGTGTTCATTGGTTCCTTCGGCTTTTATATTTAAGTTGCATTTTGCCCCATCAGTAAAGGATTTAAAGAAATGCATAAACATTTCGGTTGGCATTTTACCAATCATTTCACGTTTAAAATCAGCTTCCCAAACTAGCCAATTTCGTCCTCCAAAATCAATAGCAACTTGTGCTAAACAATCGTCCATTGGAATACAAAAACCATAACGTTCTATTCCTAATTTACTACCTAAAACGGTATGAAATAACTCACCCAAAGCAATGGCAGTATCTTCAATTGTGTGGTGTTCATCTACTTCTAAATCTCCATTCACTTGAATATTTAAATCCAATTGACCATGTCTGGCTATTTGCTCTAACATGTGATCGAAAAAAGCAATTCCAGTTTGAATGGTGCTTTTCCCAGTACCATCTAAATTTAAATCGATTTTAATAGCCGTTTCATTGGTATTTCGTTCAATAGAACCTGAACGTTCTTTGGCTTTCAATAGATTATAAATAGCGTCCCAACTGTCTGTTTCTAATGCAATAAAAGGCTGTAATGCTTCCGCCTTTAGTGAAATTTCATTCGATCCTAAATTGGCTTGACCATTGATTAAAATCCCTTTTGCGTTTAGGTTTTTAGCCAATTCCATATCAGTTAAACGATCACCAATAACATAGGAATTTGCCAAATCATAATCTTCCGAAAAATAGCCAGTAAGCAAGCCAGTATTTGGTTTACGAGTTGGTGCATTGTCCTTGGCAAAGGTTCTATCAATATATTCTTCTTTGAAAATAATATTTTCATTTTTAAACGTTTCCATAATCATATTATGAACTGGCCAAAATGTATTTTCGGGAAACGCATCGGTTCCAAGACCATCCTGATTGGTTATTAAAACCAATTCAAAATCTAATTCTTTCGCAATTCTGCCTAAATATTGAAACACCTGTGGATAAAATTCCAGTTTATCAAAACCATCAATTTGCTCATCTTGTGGTTCTTTTATTAAGGTGCCATCGCGATCTATAAATAAAACTCTTTTCATGTGTATGTTTTTATTGCCTGCTTGCCGCAGACTATTTTTTTTTGTCACATGCTGTTCGCAATTAATCATTTCAAAGATGATAACGCTTATAGCATGCTCGTTTCATATTAGTGATTTTAAAACGGTTAATAATTTGGTGTTTTCATCAGGTGTTCCAATGGTAAAACGCAGGCAGTTTTCGCAAAGTGGCTCTTTCGTTCTGTTGCGAACAACAATCTCTTTTTCTATTAATTGTTTGTAACGTTTGTTAGCATCATCTACTTGAACTAAAATAAAATTAGCATCACTTGGATACCTTTTTTTAACGAAATCTATGTTTTGTAACGCTGAAAGCACCCGGATACGCTCATTCTTAATCAGTTGAATTTGATTGGTTACAAGTTCTAAATTTTCTAATTTATTTAAGGCCGTTTGTTGCGTTAACTGATTGATATTATATGGTGGTTTGATGCTGCTTAAAACACTTACAATTTCAGGTGAAGCCATTCCCATTCCTAAACGAATACCTGCTAAACCATAGGCTTTTGAAAGGGTATGTATCACAATGAGATTTGGAAATTCTGCTAACCTACTACTCCAACTTTCAGAATCTGAAAAATCTGTATACGCTTCATCAATTACGACGATGCCTTTAAATTTTTGAAGTAATGCTTCCATGGATTCTGCTTCAAAACTGTTGGCCGTTGGATTGTTTGGCGAACAAAGAAATAGTATTTTACTATTTGAATTAGCAGCTTTTAGAATATCCGAAACGTTAGGTTGAAAATCCGTATTTAACTGGATTTTAATCGTTTCTATATTATTTAAATTCGCCAAAACTTCATACATTCCGTATGTTGGTGGCAACAAGATCACATTATCTTTGCCCGGTTCACAAAAGGTTCTAAAAATTAAATCTAAAACTTCATCGCTTCCATTTCCTAACAATAATTGATTGGGATTACAATTTTTAATAGTTGACAATCGCAATTTTAAAGCAGACTGTTGCGGATCTGGATAGCGATTTAACCCTGTTTCAAAGGGGTTTTCATTCGCATCTAAAAAGGTCATGCTTTTTTCAAAATCCTTAAATTCATCGCGAGCTGATGCATACGGTTTCAGTTTGAGAATATTGGGTCTTATTAAATTTTGAATGTTCATGATTGCAAATCTTTTAACCGGATTGAAACTGCATTTTTGTGTGCTTGTAAACCTTCGGCTTCTGCCATAATTTCAATAGCTTTTCCTATATTTTTTATACCAGTTTTCGTTATTTTTTGAAACGTGATAGCTTTACTGAAACTGTCTAAATTTACACCCGAATAGGATTTACTAAAACCGTTTGTAGGTAAGGTGTGATTGGTTCCAGAAGCATAATCGCCAGCACTCTCGGGTGTATAATTCCCAATAAATACAGAACCTGCATTTTGAATTCCATTCACAAAAAACGGATCGTTTTCGGCGCAAATAATAAAGTGTTCTGGAGCATACGCATTAATGAAATTCAGTGCTTCCTGATTATTAGAAAATAAAATAGCTTTGGAGTTCTTAATTGCTTTTTCCGCTATAGACTTTCTTGGTAATTGTGCCATTTGTATCGCAATTTCTTTCATGACTTCATCAATAAGCTTTTTAGATGTTGAGACTAAAACCACTTGACTATCTGCTCCATGTTCAGCTTGACTTAACAAATCTGCAGCTACATATTTTGAAACAGCTGAATCGTCAGCAACAACCAATAATTCACTTGGTCCAGCTGGCATATCTATGGCCACACCAAATTTTGTTGCTAATTGTTTGGCAACGGTTACAAACTGATTTCCAGGTCCGAAAATTTTATAAACAGGCTGTATAGTTTCCGTACCAAAGGTCATAGCTGCAATAGCTTGAATACCGCCAACTTTATATATTTTGGTAACACCACATAAATCGGCTGCATAGAGAATTTCATCAGCAATTTGCCCCAATTTATTGGGAGGCGAACACAAAATAATTTCTTCACATCCAGCAATTTTAGCAGGAACAGCCAGCATTAAAACCGTTGAAAATAAGGGAGCTGTACCGCCTGGAATATATAAGCCTATTTTTTGAATAGCCCGTTTTTCTTGCCAACACAAAACGCCAGTTTCAGTTTCAACTTCTATCCGTTCTGTTTTCTGTGCATCGTGAAATCTAAAAATATTTCGTTTTGCTAATAAAATGGCTTCTTTTAATTCAGTGCTTACGTTTCTTTTAGCTGACTCAATTTCTTCAGATGAAACCAACATATTGGAAATTTTCACACCATCAAAAATATCTGTGTATTTTAAAACAGCTGCATCACCTTGTTGTTGGATATCTTTAAAGATTTTAGTTACGGTTGTTTCAATATCATCAACAGTGGCTGTTGGACGTTTTAACAAGTTATTCCAAATGTTATTTTGTGGGTTTTCTACTACTATCATAATACCATGTTTTCAATTGGACATACCAGAATTCCTTCGGCTCCTGCTTTTTTTAATTCATCTATTATTTCCCAAAAATCATTTTTATCAATCACGGAATGTAGGGAACTCCATCCTGATTCAGCTAATGGCAATACCGTTGGACTCTTTACACCTGGTAAAATTTGAATAATCTTCTCTAGCTTTTCATTTGGCGCATTCAGTAAAACATAACGCGATTTTCTAGCTTTTAAAACTGATTGCAATCGGAATTGTAATTTATTCAAAATATCCTGTTCTTCCTGACTAATTTCTGGAGAAACGGCTAAAACGGCTTCTGATTGAAGTAACACTTCTACTTCTTGTAAATTGTTTTTAAACAACGTACTACCACTAGAAACTATATCCACAATAGCATCTGCTAATCCAATATTAGGCGCAATTTCAACAGAACCATTAATAATGTGAAGTTGTGCTTCCAAATTATTGTTTTTAAGAAAAGCAGTCACCGTATTTGGGTAGGACGTGGCAATACGTTTGCCATTTAAATCTTGAATTCCAGAATAGGTTTCTGATTTAGGAATGGCTAATGATACCCGACAGGATGAAAACCCTAATTTTTCAACAATGGGAATACTATTTCCATTTTCAATCAGTACATTTTCGCCAATAATAGCAGCATCAACCACACCATCCATAAGGTATTGTGGAATATCACCATTTCGAAGGTAGAATACTTCCAAAGGGAAATTTTTGGCGGATGCTTTTAATTGATCGCGACCATTATCAATTGAAATACCGACTTCTTTCAGTATTTTCATGGAATCGTCATGTAAGCGACCCGATTTTTGAACGGCAATTTTTAATTTTCTCATAACATCTCTCACCAATGTGAGCTTCTTTTAAGTTAAACTTGAATGATGTTTGAGTAAACCAGAGCGAGAAGAAATCCGAAAGGATTGAAATGCAAAAACCCGCTTGAGATACTCAAACGGGTTTTTTAATATGTTGATTTTATTCAATACATTTTCAGCCTGCTTGAGTGCACGTATGAAAATGATGATGATGAAATTGAATAAAACTCATGTCTTTTTTTGTCTGAACAAAGGTTTGTAAAATTATTTTATATAACCAAACAAAATTCGTTTTTATTTTAAATTAATTATTGATTCCCTAAAATAATTGGTAATCCAGAATCTCCTGAACCTATTACAATAACCTTACTGTTGGACGATTCTGAAAGTTTAACCGTTGCTTCAATACCTTTATCTCTTAGAATTTGATCATTTAGAGAGGCACTTAAAATTCTGTTAGCATCTGCTTTACCTTGCGCATCAATAATACGTTTTTCAGCTTCTTTAGCTGCAGTTACTAATCTAAATTCATATTCTAAAGATTCTTGTTCTTGTTTTAATTTACGTTCAATAGCATCTTTAATAGTTCCTGGTAACGTTACGTCACGCACTAAAACTTCGTTTAGTTGAATGTATTGATCCTTAACAATTTTTTGAGTTTCTTCAAAAATTTCTTGTTGAATGGCATCACGCTTACTAGAATATAATTGTTCTGGCGTATAACGACCTACAACAGATCTTGCCGCAGAACGAATAGCTGGTAAAAGCACACGCTCTTTATACATTTCACTTTTTTCTTGGTGCAATTTACCTAAACTTTCATAAGCTGGTTGAAACCAAATAGAAGCTTCCAATTTAATATCTAAACCGTTTGAAGATAGTACATTCATACGCTCTACAAGTTCTTGTTGACGTACTTCATATACAAAAACCTTATTCCAAGGTGCTACAATGTGAAACCCTTCTCCTAAAGGTGGTTCGTTTGTAACAACACCATCATCAAACGTTTTATAAAGCACACCTGCTTCACCAGAACCAATAGTGACAGCCGATTTGGCAACTAAAACGATTAAAATAACGAGTACTACAATAATAGGTAATCCAATTTTTGGTAATTTTTCCATAGTTTTTTATTTAAATTAAACCTTTATACTTTCGATAAAACCATTCAGCCGAAAGGGCTAAAATTACTAGTCCTAACACGTATTTCCAGTCGATCAAAGATAAGGTTTTTTTAGTACTTCTCTCAATTGTAGCATAGCGTTTATCCGTCAATAAATTAGTGGTTAAATCTGCTAATTGATCTTGAAAATAAACTCTACCATCTTTAGCTTTAGCAACTTGCATCAATTTAGCTACATCAGCATTTGTAAACTGCTGCTCTATGTTATAATCTAATATCTTGAATGTTCCAGATTTAGACATATTACTGGTATTTGCAGTAACCGTAAATTTATAATTTGCTGCTGGCAGACTACTTAAATCTGCTTCATAATTATTATTTTTAAGCACCAAAGGAATTGATTTACTTTCATTTGAAGTTTCATCTGTTACTTTTATTAAAAGTGTTTCGCGATTATCAAACTCATAATTTTTATTAAAATATTGTGCTTGAAATACGACATTGGTATTACCATCATAAAACGATTCATAGGTCAGACTCAATCGCTCTCTACGTTTTTTAGATGCTAAATATTGCACCATTTTACCTGTGAAATCGTCAAAATTCTTGAAGTCATTATTGTTTAAATAGCTTTGAGCACGCCATTTCCAAATGTTTTCACCTAAAAGAATAGCCTCTCGCCTATTTTGGTTTTCAAAACTCACCAATAAAGGCTTGTCAGTGGAAATATTTCCTATTTGTTTATATAGCAATGCTTGAAAAGGCACTTTCATATTGAGATTTCCAAAAAAACCTTTTAAGGGTGGAAACGATTCAAAAGCAACATCAGGTATTATAAACTCTGAATAGTTCGTATTTATTACAGCCAGATAGTTTTCAGATTGTGAAACCATATCATGTTGATAATCTGAACTAACACTATTTAAAAATTGCCAATTGGTTTGTGATCCCGAAATAATAAACCGATTCCGATTATCAGAATTCAACTTATTGAAAACGGCTTTAAATCGCACATTTGGTTGGTATAAAATGGCTAATTGAAATTCATCAATTTTTGATAAGTACGCATCTGGTTTTAGAATACTAACGGTTCGTTGTTCATTGCTTTCAATACTTTTTTTAAGAGCACCTAAATCTGGATGCAAGATATCGCTTACAATAGCGATATTGGTTTGTTCGTCAATAACTTCAATCGCAAAATTCTTACTATTATTTACCGTGTTTTTTTCATTAGAAATTGGCTGAATAGATGCTTGATACGCAAAAACACCAATCTGATTGGCAGTTAATGTTGTTTGAACAATTTTGGAGTTATTGGTTTTACTAAATGAAATGTTTTCTGAATAAAGTGTTGTATTTCCTGTGGTGATTTTAAATTCGGATGTTATAGATTCATCACCATTATAAACCAGAATAACTTCTATGGGAAATTTATTTTTATAAAACGCGTATTTATTCACATTCAGTTGTGTGATTTTTAAATCCACGTGCTTGGTCGTATCCCCAATAACAATTGGATAAATAGGCTGCTTGTAGCTTTTGGCCGTGTATTCGTAATCTGCACCAAACGTTTGGTTTCCATCTGTAATTAGAATTGTAGGCGCAACCGTGTTTTTATAAATAGCTTCAAGTCCTTTGATTGCTTTAGAAATGTTGGTCTGTTTGGTGTTAAACTCTAATGAATCCTTTCGAGAAATATCATCACTAAACGTATAGAAATCGATATTGAATTTTTCGTTTAAATCTGTATTATTCTTTAGTGTTTGAATAATTTGTTGAACGCTATCCGATTGATTCAAAAACTCAATAGAATTAGAATTATCTATAGCAATAACCAAATTTGGCTTTTCATTATAAAAGGTTTCCGAAACTAATTTTGGATTTACTATTAGTAATAATATTGAAAAAATAGTTATAAAACGCAGACCAGCCAGAATGCTATTGGCTCGCGTCCGTTTTGACTTATACACATACTGAAAAAGCGCTAATAATAGCGCTATAATTCCAGATAGGATAATGTATATTATGGTTAAATTTGTCATGGATTATGTTAGCATGCCACCATCTACATTTAGTGTTTGTCCTGTAATGTAGGCAGACATATCACTAGCAAAAAACACACAGGCATTGGCAATATCTTCAGGTGTTCCGCCACGTTTTAATGGAATAGTACTACGCCATCCTTTTACCGTTTCTTCATCTAATTTAGCCGTCATTTCAGTTTCAATAAATCCAGGTGCAATTACGTTGCTTCTAATATTTCTAGAACCGAGTTCCAAAGCTACTGATTTTGAAAAACCAATCATTCCTGCTTTAGAAGCGGCATAGTTTGTTTGACCTGCATTGCCTTTAACACCAACAACAGAGCTCATATTAATAATAGATCCTTTACGCTGTTTCAGCATAGTACGTTGAACCGCTTTGGTCATATTAAAAACGGATTTTAAATTGACTTCAATAACTTTATCAAAATCATCTTCACTTAATCGCATGAGTAGATTATCCTTGGTTATTCCAGCATTATTAACTAAAATATCAATACTACCAAACTCATTGACAACATCTTCTGCTAATTGTTGCGCTTCGGCAAAACTAGCTGCATTACTTTTATAACCTTTTGCTTTAACACCAAGGGCATTCAGTTCATTTTCAAGTTCGTTTGCAGCTTCAACTGACGAGCTATAAGTAAATGCGACATTTGCACCATGTTTTGCGAAAACTTCGGCAATACCACGACCAATACCTCTACTTGCTCCTGTTATTATGGCTGTTTTTCCTTCTAATAATTTCATAATTCGCGGATGTGATTAGTTGTTTGTCAAATATAATAAATACAAGTTGCATGAAATAAAAAAACCTTACAAGATTTTGTAAGGTTTTTAACAGTTTTATTGGGTTAGATTAACCCATGACTTCTTTTACTTTTTTTCCAATTTCTGCTGGAGAATCTACTACGTGAATACCACATTCTCTCATAATTTTCTTTTTAGCTTGTGCTGTATCATCACTACCACCAACAATGGCCCCAGCATGACCCATAGTACGTCCTGCAGGTGCAGTTTCACCAGCAATAAACCCGATAACTGGTTTTTTACTTCCACTTGCCTTGTACCAATGTGCAGCATCTGCTTCTAATTGACCTCCAATTTCACCAATCATAACAACCGCTTCAGTTTCTGGATCGTTAATTAGCAACTCAATAGCTTCTTTGGTTGTTGTTCCAATAATTGGATCACCACCAATACCAATTGCTGTTGTAATACCTAAACCTTGTTTTACCACTTGGTCTGCAGCTTCATAGGTTAAAGTTCCTGATTTAGAAACAATACCTATCGTTCCCTTTTTGAAAACAAAACCTGGCATAATACCTACTTTCGCTTCACCCGGTGTAATAACACCTGGACAGTTAGGGCCAATTAATCGGCAATCTTTATCTTTTATATAATGAGCCGCTTTAATCATATCGGCTACAGGAATTCCTTCCGTAATGGTAATAATCACTTTTATTCCAGCATTAGCAGCTTCCATAATGGCATCAGCAGCAAAAGCTGGTGGTACAAAAATAATAGAGGTATCAGCTCCAACTTTTTCTACAGCTTCTTGAACTGTGTTAAAAACAGGTCTATCTAAATGGGATTGCCCACCTTTTCCTGGTGTAACACCACCAACAACATTGGTTCCGTATTCAATCATTTGGCCAGCGTGAAATGTTCCTTCACTACCTGTAAATCCTTGAACTATTATCTTTGAATCTTTATTAACTAAAACGCTCATTTAAGTTTAATTTTTTATGTTTTTAAAACGTGACAAAAGTAATGTTTTGCCACCTATTTGTAAAGAGTTTTTATATATTTATTTTGGAATATGTTTCTGAATCTAAACTATCGGCATCAGCAGGTTGGCTGATCTCAAAAGAACGATGAATTTGATTGTCTTTTATCTGATGAATACAGATATAATGTGCAATTGGCATTTCTTCGCCTTGCGACTCAATTGTATTTGCATATAATGTATGTCGGGATGTTACTACATTATCTTCTTCCAACAAGTGCGTTATTTCAAATCTTAAATTATTATACGATTCTCTGACACCTTTAAAAAAAGCAATAATACCGTTGAAATCCATTTCAGTATAACCTCTGCTACTATTCCAGTGAATGATACAATCTTTATGATAAAATTTATCTATTAACGTTTCATCATTTGCTAAATCTGAATCGTAGTACGATTTAATAAGCGCTTTTGAAGTCATTTATTTATTTTTTAATTGCTCAATTATCTTTGGTAACTTCTTAATATTAGCCATTTCTTTCATGACTGCTCGTGCTTCTTGAGCTGGTGTTCCCCAATATGTTTTATGTCCTGGCAAAGATTTACTAATTCCTGATTGCGCATGAACAACTGCTTTTTCTCCAATGGTTATTCCACTTGCACAACCTACTTGTCCCCAAATGGTAACTTCATCTTCAATAATCACACAACCAGCAATACCAGTTTGTGACGCAATTAAGCATTTTTTTCCAACAATGGTATCATGACCTATTTGAATTTGATTATCCAATTTAGAGCCTTCTCCAATGGTAGTATCTCCTGTTACACCTTTATCTATAGTACAAAGTGCACCAATATCTACGTTATCTTTAATAACCACTCGGCCACCAGAAATTAACGGATCAAATCCTTCAGGACGCTTTTTATAGTAAAATGCACTGGCTCCTAAAATAGTTCCAGCATGAATAGTAACATTATTTCCAATGATGGTATCATCATAAATAGTAACATTGGAATGTATAACACAATTGTCGCCAATAACGACATTATTTCCAATAAAACAATTGGGTTGAATGATGGTGTTTTTTCCAATTTTAGCCGAATCTGTAATAGCAGATGTTGCCGGTTGAAACGGTTTAAAATGTTTGGTAAGCTTGTTGAAATCGCGAAATGGATCATCACTAATTAAAAGCGCTTTACCTTCTGGACAAGCAACTTCTTTGTTAATTAGAACAATAGTTGCAGCGGATTCTAGTGCTTTATCGTAATATTTTGGATGATCTACAAAAACAATATCTCCAGGTTCAACAACATGAATTTCATTCATACCAAGAACCGGAAAATTGGCGTCGCCAACGAATGTAACATCTATAAATGTCGCAATTTCTTTAAGTGTATAAGGTTTAGGAAATTTCACAGCTATTCTTTTACGCGCTCTTTGTACGTTCCTTTTTCTGTTTCTACTTTAATTTTATCACCTTCATTGATAAAAAGTGGCACATTAACCTCTGCTCCTGTTTCTACTGTTGCAGGTTTTGTTGCATTGGTAGCTGTATTTCCTTTTACACCAGGTTCTGTATGTGTGACTTCTAAAATTACACTAGCTGGTAAATCAACAGAAAGCGGCATATTATCTTCCGTATTTATTAATACGGTAACAACTTCTCCTTCTTTCATTAAATCTGCTCTATCTAAAGCAGCTTCTAATAAACGAATTTGCGTATAATCTTCTTGATTCATAAAATGGTAAAACTCGCCATCTTGATATAAAAACTGAAATTTATGTGTTTCAACACGAACATCTTCAATTTTGTGTCCAGCAGAAAAGGTATTATCTAATACTTTTCCAGATGTTACACTCTTCATTTTAGTTCTTACAAACGCAGGACCTTTTCCAGGTTTTACGTGTAAAAATTCGATTATTTTATAAATATCATGATTATAACGAATACATAATCCGTTGCGAATATCTGATGTTGTTGCCATTTTACTTGTTTGTTTTTAATTAGATTTGAAGTAACCCTTCATAATACCACGTTGCGAATCTTTTATGAATTGCAAAATTTCATCACGCTCATGGGTTGCTTCCATTTCAGCTTCAATTATTTCAGCTGCTTGGGTATTATTATAATTTTTTTGATATAGTATTCTGTAAATATCTTGAATTTCTGTAATTTTTTCTGTTGTAAAACCACGACGTCTTAAACCTACGGAATTAATTCCAACATAGGATAAAGGCTCACGTGCTGCTTTTACAAATGGTGGTACATCTTTCCTTACTAAAGAACCACCTGTTACAAATGCATGGTTTCCAATGGAACAAAATTGATGAACAGCTGTCATACCTGCTAAAACGACATAATCGCCAACATTAATATGACCTGCGAGTGTACTATTATTTGAAAAGATACAGTTTTTACCAACAATGCAGTCATGAGCAATGTGGCAATATGCCATAATTAGGCAATTATCACCAATAACGGTTTTCATTCTATCTGTTGTTCCACGGTTTATAGTAACACACTCTCGAATAGTCACGTTATCACCAATTTCTACTGTGGTATCTTCATCTTTATATTTTAAATCTTGAGGTGTTGCTGAAATAACGGCTCCTGGAAAAATATTACAATTCTTACCAATACGAGCGCCTTCCATAATGGTTACGTTACTTCCTATCCAAGTACCTTCACCAATAATAACATTATTATGAATAGTTGTAAAGGGATCAATAACGACATTTTTAGCTATTTTAGCTCCTGGATGTACGTATGCTAATGGTTGATTCATTTTATACTAGAATTAATTAATTGGTAAAATTATGTAGCAAGTTCTATTTAAAAAACTGCATGTTATACTATTATTTAACTTTTGAAATTTGCGCCATTAATTCCGCTTCTGCACATAATTTTCCATTGGCATAAGCATAACCTTGCATGTGGCAAATACCACGACGTATAGGTGAAATTAAATCGCATTTAAATATCAATGTGTCACCTGGTACCACTTTTTGTTTGAATTTCACATTATCTATTTTCATAAAGAATGTCAAATAGTTTTCTGGGTCTGGAACCGTACTTAACACTAAAATACCACCTGTTTGTGCCATAGCTTCAACAATAAGAACACCTGGCATAACCGGTGCTCCAGGGAAATGTCCTGCAAAAAATGGTTCGTTCATGGTTACGTTTTTCATACCAATAACGCCAGAATCTGTTAATTCGAATATTTTATCAATTAATAAAAATGGTTGTCTGTGTGGCAACATATTCATTATTTGATTCACATCCATTAATGGCTCTTTATTTAAATCGACATTTGGCACATTATTACGACGCTCATTTTTTATAATCTTACACATTTTTTTTGCAAATTGTGTATTGACAAAATGACCAGGTTTATTAGCAATAATCTTACCTTTTATATGTGTTTTTATTAACGCTAAATCGCCAATAACATCTAATAATTTATGTCTTGCAGCTTCATTAGGATGATGCAAAGTTAAATTATCTAGAATACCATTAGGTTTTACGGATATAGAATCTTTATTGAAAGCAATTTTCAATTTCTCCATGGTTTCAGGAGACAATTCTTTATCCACATAAACAATGGCATTATTTAAATCCCCACCTTTAATAAGTCCGTGTTCTAAAAGTGTTTCAATTTCATGTAGAAAGCTGAAAGTTCTAGAATCTGATATTTCAGCTTTAAATTCAGACATATTTTTAATGGACGCATTCTGGGTTCCTAAAACTTTAGTACCAAAATCTACCATAGTAGTCACCTGGTACTCTTTAGCAGGCATAACTAGAATTTCACTTCCGGTTTCTTCGTCTGTATAAGAAATTACATCGGTTACTTCATAAGCTTCCCGAAAGGCTTCTTGTTCAACTATACCAGCTTTTTCAATAGCTTCAACAAAAAATTTAGAGGAACCATCCATAATTGGTGGTTCGGCTGCATCAAGCTCTAGAATGGCATTATCAATTCCCATACCTACAAGCGCTGCCAAAACATGTTCGCAGGTTTGGATAATGACGCCATTTTTTTCAAGACACGTGCCACGTTGCGTATTAGTCACGTAAACAGCATCAGCTTCAATAATTGGGCTACCTTCCAAATCAATGCGTTTAAACGCAAAGCCAAAATTTTCAGGAGCAGGTTTAAATGTTAAGGTTACATTATTACCTGTGTGTAAACCAACGCCTTTAAGCGAAACATCACTGGCTATGGTTTTCTGTTTGATATCCGTATTAATTATTCCCATCTAATTTTTTTTCTATCTCGTTTACTGATTTAAATAATTTTGGTAAATTTTTAAAATGTACATACGATTTATTCCAATCGTTAAAGTTAAATGAAGGCGATCCTTGTAAAACTTCGTTATCCTTAATATTTTTTCCAATTCCTGATTGTGCTTGAATTTTAACATTATTACCAATTGTTAGGTGTCCAGCAATACCAACTTGTCCTCCTATTTGGCAGTTTTCGCCAATTTTGGTAGAGCCAGCAATTCCAGTTTGTGCAGCAATCACGGTATTTTTTCCAATTTCAACATTATGGGCTATTTGAATTTGATTATCCAGTTTCACACCTTTTCTTATAATTGTAGAACCTAATGTGGCACGATCTATAGTTGTCGCTGCGCCAACATCAACAAAATCCTCCAAAATAACATTCCCTATTTGTGGTACTTTGCTGTATTCGCCTTTTTCATTTGGTAAAAATCCAAAGCCATCAGCACCAATTATAGCGCCCGAATTTATAAAACAATGCGAACCAATTACACAATCAGAATAAATCTTTACACCTGCAAACACAACTGTATTATCCTTTATTACCACATTATCGCCAATATAACTATTAGGAAATATTTTAACATTGTTTCCAATTACCACATTATTACCAACGTATGAAAAAGCACCAATGTAAAGATCAGTACCTAATTTAGCGGATTCTGAAATAAATGTTGGTTGTTCTATTCCCGATTTATTGAGCTTAACCTGATTATAATATTCCAATAATTTTGAAAATGCTTTATAGGCATCATCTACTTTTATTAAAGTAGTATGTATTTCTTTCTCTGGACTAAAGCTTTTATTAACAATGGTTATAGATGCTTTAGTTGTATATATATAAGGTGTGTATTTAGGATTAGAGAGAAAGGTTAAGGTTCCTGCCGCTCCTTCTTCAATTTTAGATAACCTGGAAACTTCAATAGTAGAGTCGCCAACAATTTCACCTTCTAATATACCTGCTATTTGTTCTGCTGTAAAATTCATTGAAAGCAAAAATAGAAAAAATGTATTACATTTTATCTTTAGGATAACATATATAATATTTTGTGACTGGTTTTGACAATGCTTTTAGGTTCAATTGGTCTGACGCTTTCACGATATTTTGAATTTTTCCCGATTGAAATAAGACGTTTATCGGCTGACTATCTTGTTCATAAGCCTGATTAGAAATAGCGCCAGTAAAAACAAAATAGGCTGCTTCATGCTCTGAAACCTTATATTGTTTCATTAATTTATTAATATGTTTTTGGAGTTTTTCCGGCTGAACAGGGTTCTTTTTTAGCTTCACTTTCAGTAATTGCCTGTTAATGATCATTTCGCATAAATTTTTTAAAACAAAATCCTCATGATATTGCCAAGCTTTCATGGCCATAATAATATCATAATCATCTAATTTAGAAAAGGTATTTAATGTCTCGTTATTAAAATTAGCAATTTGAATATCATTTTGTAAAAAAAACTGCAATGGTTTACTGGCTTCTAAAATAACACCTTGCTGCGTAAGTTCTTTAGCGCGTTGTAAAACACGCATTAATAACTGTTCAGCAACCAAACCTGTTTTATGCAAATACACTTGCCAATACATAAGACGTCTGGCAACTAAAAACTTCTCAATGCTGTAAATGCCTTTTTCTTCCACTACTAATTCATCATCCACCACATGTAACATGGTAATTAATCGGTCACTATTAATATTACCTTCGGCAACACCTGTATAAAAACTATCACGCTTTAAATAATCAGCTCGATCCATATCAAATTGGCTCGAAATTAAAGCACACATAAACGGTCTGTTGTATTCGCCTTTAAATATTTGGATGGCAAGCGTTAAACTTCCGTTAAATTCGGTATTTAAAACCTCCATAAATTGAAGCGAAATATGCTCATGACTCACACCATTTACAATACTATGCTCCATAGCATGGGAAAAAGGACCATGACCAATATCATGTAAAAGTATGGCAATATATAAGGCGTTTTCTTCGTCTTCAGATATTTCAACCCCTTTAAAACGAAGTACTTGAACCGCTTTCTGCATTAAATGCATACAGCCCAAAGCATGATGAAAGCGCGTATGATGCGCACCTGGATATACTAAATATGATAAGCCCATTTGGGATATTCGGCGAAGGCGTTGAAAATATTTATGATTGATTAAATCGAAAATCAGCGCATTAGGAATGGTAATAAATCCGTAAATTGGATCGTTAAATATCTTGAGTTTGTTTTTTGTCTGCAAGCTTGCTATCATATTATTAATATATAAACAAATATACATGAACCATATAAATATTCTTTGGGTTGACGATGAAATTGATTTATTGAAACCACATATTATCTTTTTAGAACAAAAAAACTATAAAGTTACTACCTGTAAAAGTGGAACTGAAGCTTTGGAGGTTTTAGATGATAAAAATTTTGATATTGTTTTTCTAGATGAAAACATGCCAGGATTAACCGGTTTAGAAACTTTAAATGAAATTAAAGAAAAACGCGACACACTTCCTGTTGTTATGATTACCAAAAGTGAAGAAGAGTATATTATGGAGGAAGCTATTGGTAATAAAATAGCCGATTACTTAATAAAACCTGTAAATCCGAATCAGATTCTGTTGAGTTTGAAGAAAAATTTAGATCATTCACGATTAGTTTCAGAAAAAACAACCTCTAATTACCAACAGGAATTTCGTAAAATAGCTATGGATTTATCTATGGTTAACAGTTATGAAGAATGGGTATCCTTATACCAAAAACTAATTTATTGGGAAATGCAATTGGAAGATATTGAAGATTCTGGAATGTTTGAAATTTTAGAATCTCAAAAATCTGAAGCCAATACACAGTTTGGGAAATTTATTGATAAAAATTATCCGAAGTGGTTTGAGCCTAATACAGATGCGCCAACCATGTCTCATAATTTATTTAAAGATAAAGTAGCTCCTGAAATCAGTAAAGAACAACCTACACTGTTGGTTGTAATTGATAATTTACGATACGATCAATGGAAAGCTTTTGAACCTGTGGTTAGTAATTATTACAAAAAGCGAAAAGAAGAAGCCTTTTTCAGCATTTTACCAACAGCCACGCAATATGCTAGAAATGCTATTTTTTCAGGATTGATGCCTTCTGACATGGAAAAAATGCATCCTAATTTATGGCGAAACGATACCGATGAAGGTGGTAAAAACCTACATGAAGAAGAGTTTTTAGAAGCCCAATTAAAACGATTAGGATTACAAAACTTATCTACAAAATATTTCAAGATTACCAATTTAAGAAACGGCAAACAATTAGTAGATAATTTTAAAACCTTAAAAGATAATGACTTAACCGTCGTTGTTTACAATTTTGTAGATATGCTGTCTCACTCTAAAACGGAGATGGATGTGGTAAAAGAATTAGCATCCAATGATAAAGCATATCGCTCATTAACGCAGAGTTGGTTTAAAAATTCACCGTTGTTAGAAATTATTCAGCAAGCGCAACAATTAGGGTTTAAATTAATACTAACCACAGATCATGGTACTATAAATGTAAAAAACCCGTCTAAAGTGGTTGGCGACAAGGATACCTCTTTAAACTTACGCTACAAAACTGGTAGAAGCTTAACGTATGAAGATAAAGATGTATTGGTGGCAAAAGATCCAAAGTCTATTCACTTACCTGCCTTAACCATGAGTAGCTCCTTTATTTTTGCTAAAAACGATTTGTTTTTTGCCTATCCTAATAATTACAATCATTATGTTAGTTATTACAGAAATACCTATCAGCATGGCGGTGTGTCTTTGGAAGAAATGATTATACCCTTTATTGTGTTGGATCCCAAATAGAATCATCTTTGAAATACGTAAAAACCCGATGAAATACACTTTTTATTAGTTTTTGTGATTTTTAATTCTTATAATTGTCCTTTAATAAATAATATTTTGATTGTAGATTATAATTTAGAAAGCCTAGATAGTGTGGCTCAAGCTATTATAAAAGCTCTAAAACACAAGGTTGTTTTATTTGATGGTGCCATGGGTACTGGAAAAACAACTTTAATCAAAGCTTTAGTAAAACGGCTAGGAAGCACAGATGATGTTAGCAGTCCTACGTTTTCTTTAGTCAACACCTATCAAGCTACTAATTCGGATATCTATCATTTTGATTTATACCGATTAAATTCCATTGAAGAGGCTTATGATTTTGGGATCGAAGATTATTTAGAAGGTACGAATTGGTTATTTATAGAATGGCCAGAGATTATTAAAGAGCTTTTATCAGATGATTATCATATCATTTCATTGGAGCATCTCGGAACTGAAAAAAGACAATTAACGCTTAAATAAGGTGATTTTACAAGACTGACAAAATGACATAATTCTCAAACTGAGGCATTTTACGGGAAAACCGTAATCGAAATTTAGAAAAACGTTGATTTTAACATAATTTTAACATTTCGAGCTATTTTGATACATACTACTCATATACATTTGGATTATTAATTAATTAAATCCCTTAATATTATGAGAACAAAAAAGTATTTATTAGCAATTGCAATTTTCGGTGGAATGTTATTTACAGCTCAAGCAGCCCACATAATTGATTTAAATGACCAACAAACAACAAAAATTGAAAAGAAGAAAAGGCCGATTCCTACAAACGGATAAGATTAGTCGATCTTCATTAATCGTTGGAGGTTTAATAGGAACATTTCTTGCTATTTCACCTTACTTCTTTTATTTATATGAAAGTGTTCCAGAAACTAAAGTTTGGAACACTTTTTTATTCTCCTACGATAGCGGAGGATGGGGAGATGCTAATTACGCTATGTGGATTTTAACAGGTAAACTATTACCTCTTATTTTCTTGTTAACTTGGTTTTTCACATGTCGTCATTGGTGGTATCATTCAATTTTGGTCCCCATCTCCATGTATCTATACCAAATTATAAGCATGTTTAATGATAATATAAACTATATTGATGAGTTTCAATTAATATATTTAGTTCCAATCATGGCAGTTTTTGTACCCTCTATATACTTAATTCGTGCTAAAATGTTTGATAAACTAAATACCGCAAATAAATCATTACAAGAACTAGAAGATGAATTTATGATAAAACCAACCTCGCTTTGGGGCAAGATTAAGCAGTATTTTTAAAAAACACATCATTCTTTCAAAAATTAATTCGTAATTTGAGGTACCAATAATATGCTGTCAAATTATGTCCAAAGCCTTATCCCCTTTTACAAAACAACAATTACTCCCACAGGAAGAAACCCTAGAGGTTTACAAGAAAAAAGGTGAATTATTTATTGGCATTCCAAAAGAAACAGCTTTTCAAGAAAAACGCGTGTGTTTAACACCTGATGCTGTTTCCGCTTTAACGAGTAATGGCCATCGAATACTTATGGAATCTGGCGCTGGAAAAGGCGCTAATTTTAGTGACAAGGATTATAGTGAAGCTGGTGCCGAAATAACGAAAGATACTGCCAAGGTATATGCATGTCCCATGATTTTAAAAGTGGAACCACCTACACTTGATCAAATAAAACTGATTAATCCACAAACCATTCTTATTTCAGCATTACAACTCAAAACCCAACACAAAAAATATTTTGAAACGCTTGCCAGTAAACGCATAACTGCTTTGGCTTTCGAGTTTATTCGCGATGAAGATGGCGCTTATCCTGCCGTGCGAAGTTTAAGTGAAATTGCCGGAACAGCTTCCGTTTTGATTGCTTCCGAGCTATTAAGCAATGTGAATAATGGCAACGGACTACTATTTGGTAACATTAGTGGTGTTCCTCCAATTGAAGTCGTAATTTTAGGTGCTGGAACTGTTGGTGAGTTTGCCGCAAGAAGTGCCATTGGACTTGGTGCCAATGTGAAAGTTTTTGATAATTCCATAACCAAATTGCGCTGCATACAGACTAATTTGGGTCGTACTATTTTCACCTCAACACTACAACCAAAGAACTTATCGAAAGCTTTAAAACGTTGCGATGTGGTTATTGGAGCCGTTCGTGGTAAAAATAGAGCGCCTATTCTTGTTAGCGATTCTATGGTAGCAAACATGAAAAACGGCTCGGTAATTATTGATGTTAGTATTGATATGGGGGGCTGCTTTGAAACCAGCGAAGTCACATCTCATAAACAACCTACCTTTATTAAACATGGCGTTACACATTATTGTGTACCCAATATTCCAGCACGCTACTCACGCTCTGCTTCTATTTCTATTAGTAATATTTGTACACCTTACCTATTAAAAATTGCCGAAGATGGCGGTTTAGAAAATTCTTTGCGTTTTGACAAAGGTTTAAAAAATGGGTTGTATTTTTACCACGGCATTTTAACCAGCAAATCTGTTGGTGAATGGTTCGACTTAAAACATAGCGATATTAATTTATTGATATTTTAGTCGATTTTATTTTTAAATTCAAAATAATAACTGTGAAATTAATTCAACGTATTGGGTATTACCTAGGTGGATTCTCAATTGGTTTAGTGTTACTAGCCTTCTTTTTAAATGGTAAAAAAGCGTCCTGTGATTACGGTCCTGAAGCACGCGTTTTAAAGAATATCAACTCCAAAACACTGCACATAAGTCCAGAAGCTGAAAAAGAACTGCAAGCCAGATCTATTGATAGCGCAACTATAAGATCCGTAATTAAATTTGGCGATATACAGTTTTCTAAAAGCGATACAAGAAAAGAACCTTGTGGAATTTATTTTTTAGAAGGTAGAACAAAAGAAGCTGATTTAGATTTGAAAATTGAAAACTGCGATAGTATTGCTACTATTATCGAGGTTTTATGGAAATAAAAAAATGGCTGTCTGAAAAGTAAATTTTTATTCTAAATGTCACATTGAGCGTAGTCGAAATGTTCTGGTTTTTAAAACACTAAAACTTGAACTGCGCTCAGTTTGACAAAAAGTAATCACTTTTCAGACAGCCACTTTATATATTCTAAATGGACTGTTTAGTTCAGTACAATTTTTTTAGTATGAACTTTTCCATTTTGATTTAAAGTTACCAACACCATACCTCTAGGCAAATTAGAAACATTAATTTTCTTGGTAACAGCACCATGAGATGTCGTTCCAATGGAATTGGTTTGAATTAAACGACCTAGCATATCATAGATATTAATTTTAGTGTCATTATCAAATCCAGAAACCTTTACGTTTATCTCGCTTGTTGCTGGATTAGGAAACACCAACATTTCAGTATTCACCACTTCAGGCTCCACGGTTGAAAGACATGGGTTTACATAAACATTTACCCGATCTGTTTCATAATTAAATCCGTTAGACACCATCACTTCATATTCTGTTGACTCTTCTGGGCTAACGGTAATACTTTGCGTTGTTTCGCCTGTACTCCATTGGTAATATAATCCACCAGTTGCACGTAATGTTGCGCTTGTATTATCGTCGCCGTCCGCACAAATTTCAACATCTTCACCAGCATCAGCACTTACTAAATCAACAACATTCACCTGAATATTTTCAGTTCTGGCGCAGCCATTGTTTGAAACAGTTACGGTGTAAATTGAAGTATATGTTGGACTAACAGAAATTTGCTGCGTGGTTTCGCCTGTACTCCATAAATAGTCTGTTCCACCAGAAGCTGATAACGTTGTATATTGACCATATTCAATAGTTGGATCATCACTAGTTACAACATTTGGCAATGGGCTAACTGTAACTTGTACTGTATCTGAATCCGTAACATTTCCTTCGGAAACATGAACTGTGTATGTTGTAGTAGTTAACGGATTAACGGTAATACTTTGTGTGGTTTCCCCTGTACTCCATTCGTATATAGATCCACCCGATGCGGATAATGTAGTTGTTGCATTTTCACAAATAGTAACATCGTCACCTGCGTTTGCCTCCACAACAGGCTCTTCTGGCATTACAAAAACAGTAACGCTATCTTGGCTAGAACAATTATTCTCGGTTACCGTTACGGAATAGGTTGTCGTTTCCGTAGGCCAAACGGTTAAGTTTTGAGATGTATCACCCGTATTCCATAAATAAGATGTACCTCCTGATGCATTAAGCGTCGTGCTTGCACCCGCTGTTATCGTTATATCATACCCTGCACTTGCACTAGGTAGTGGATTTACGGTTACAAGAACCGTATCAGAATCAGATGAATTACCATCGGATACTAAAACAGTGTAGGTTGTAGTTGTTGACGGGGTAACCTCAATACTTTGCGTTGTGTCGCCAGTACTCCATTCATAGGAAGTTCCGCCAGAAGCTGTTAATGTAGTTGAAGCATTTTCGCATATTGTAACATCTTCACCGGCATCAGCTGTAACAGTTGGACCTGAACCTTCAACGGTAACAATAACAATTGCTTCACTTGAACAATTGTTTTCAGAAACTTGAACTGAATATGTTGTTGTTTGTGTAGGACTCACTAAAATACTAGACGTTGTTTCGCCTGTACTCCATACATATAATGTTCCTCCTGTGGCAGTTAGAGTTGTACTCTCACCGTCCGTAATTGTTATGTCTGAACCAGCATTTGCTGTTGGTAAGGGATTTACAGTTACCAAAACTGAATCGGACGCAGATGTCTGACCATTTGAAACCGTTACTGTATAGTTTGTAGTTGTTGTTGGATTAACCGTTATGCTTTGTGAAGTTTCACCTGTGCTCCACTCATAATCTGATCCTCCCGATGCCGTTAAAGTGACACTTTCGCCTTCGCAAATAGTTGTATCGTCACCAGCATCGGCTGTTATGGGAGTTGGTGTCACTGATACGACAACCGTATCTTCTGATGAGCAACCCTGCCTTATTACTTGTACTGTATAGGTTGTTGTTACGGTTGGATTTACCGTAATACTTGCTGACGTTTCCGAGGTATTCCATAAAAAGGTATCACCACCGGTAGCCGTTAAGGTTACTGACTCGCCTTCATTTATAGTAACATCCTCTCCCGCATTAGCAACCGGTAAAGACTTTACAGTAACAACCACTTCATCTGTAACGCTATTTCCAGAATTATCTGTTAATGTTACCGTATAAGTCGTTGTTTGACTTGGGGTTACTTCTATGTTTTGAGTTGTTTCACCTGTACTCCAAGTAAAATTAGTTCCTCCCGTTCCATAAGCCGTTAAGTTTGTCGATTGACCTTCACAAACAGAAACATCATTTCCGGCATTAACAGTCATTCCTTGTGAAACTTGTGGATACTCCAAAACAAAAGATGGGGAACCACTTTGACTCATAACTGCTGAATCATTCCAGTTACTAGCAAAAATCATTTTTGTACCATTTCTATTTGGCACTACTTGTGTTTCGTGTAAATATGATGAAGGTGCTGCATTGTGTTTTCCATAACGCTCAATAGTTCCTGAACCATCTAATTTTATAGCAAAAATTTCAGCAGGTGCCACCGGGTTATTTGGACAACATTGTTCACTAATATATGCCCAACCTGGTCTGTCTACGTTTTGAGTAGAAATATGTCCTCCCCAAATACCTTTTCCATTAATATATGGAAATAGCTTGGTAACCCCTTGACCATCCAATCGTGCCATGTAAAGACTAAAATTAGAATTCCATTCACTTTCACCACCATATTCAACAATAACCTCATTTCCATAAGCATCTACGCCTAAATCTCCATGCTCCGTATTGTGATAAATATGCTGTTCATTAGTCATATTAATATTGTAAGATTTAATTCCTGCAGTAGCACCTGTTCCGTTGTCCTTATATTGAGCAACAGCAAAGCCACCTAATTGAGATACAGAAAACCAATCCAATTCATTTCCATTGCTACCAATATCTTTAGTACCAGTAATAACATTATTCTGAATATCATATACTATTAACGTACTATTATTTCCGTTCTTACCAATAAGGCCAACATATCTGTCAAATTTATCTTGATTACCTTCTCCAAAACCAAAATCTACAGAGGCATAATTTGAAAAGCGATGTAAAACGGTTCTTTGATTACTATTAACATTATGAGAAACAAATGTATTACCATCTGTTCCGTACATAATATTTGGTTGTGTGTGACTCCAACGTCCATAACTAGGAATATCACTCCAATACAAAAACTCGTATGTTTCCGCATCTAAAATAGCAGCAGGATAGCCCGCCATTTTTATTAATGTTTCATCGCTATTCCAAGTTTGATCACGACTATAGTTATGCCTTAATCGTTGTCCTGTAACATTAAATATATTTCTATCAGAAATTCTTGTAACCGAACTTCCAGAAAGTGATTCCGTAAACGTTTCTAAATATCCAGGAAGCGATGTTCCGGGTTGCTGATACGTTTCGTAATTAACATTTGGTAATTGTACTTGGTCAGGATAAGACTGGCCAGTCATTTTATTTGGGGTAAAAAATAAAAGTAACATGCTTATGGAAATTCCTTTTAAAAGAAATTTCCCTCTAATTTTTTTCTTCATTTGAGGCGATTTGCTATTAATCTGCGTAAAACTATGTATTCAACTTATAACCAAAACAACTTCTTCCTAAATATTCGATGAAATACAATATTTTTGTCAGAAATACACTACTCAAAATGCATTTTGTAGTACTTTTTGTACTTTTTGTCGATAAAATTTCGGATAGATTGTTCTGGCAAGAAATGGAATGACGACAAATATACGTTTGTTAAAGAGATTTAGATGTTTTTCTTTATTACTAGATATCAACATGTTATCAACAAACAAAAATAAACGCGCCATTACTCAAATATTGTTATTCATATCTAAAATCGGCCGTTAATCTAATTAATGTCCTACAGCAACATAAAGACTAAAAAAATATATACTTTTATTGCGCTATTAATAAATATATATGTCCAATCTTCATTCTGAAGGTCAGTTTTCGGTTACAAATAAACCGAAAATAGCCTTTATAATAACCAGTTTAACCTCAGGTGGTGCCGAACGCGTTTTAAGCACGCTTGCAAATTCCTTTATTGCTGATTATCAAGTAACCATAATCACTTTATATAATGTGATGCCATTTTATGAATTGGATAGTCGTATTAAACGCATTTCTTGCAAGGAGTCTTACAATAAAAATATGCGTTTTATAGATTCACTTACCAACAACATCTATATGATTGGTAGTTTATATCGCATTTTAAAAAAGGAACAGATTTCAGTTGCTATAGGTTTTATGACCACAACAAATATTTATACCGTAATTGCCAGTAAACTTGCGAGAATCCCATGTTTAATTAGTGAACGCACGCATCCAGATTATGATCCCTTATCCGCCTTTTGGATAAAAATTAGAAAAAAAGCATATCCATATTGCACAAAACTGATTGTTCAAACGGCTGGTATTAAATCCTACTTTACCAAATTTTTAAATCCGGATAAATTGGCCATTATTAAAAATCCGTTGGCAGACAGCTTAATAGCGTTCAGAGATGAATCCTTAAAAAAAGAAAACATAATTTTAAGCGTTGGCAGACTCGATCCTGTTAAAAATCAACGCTTACTGATTGAAGCTTTTTCAGAAATGGAAATAGATAATTGGAAAATTCAAATTGTAGGCGAAGGTGAATTACGTTCTGAATTGCAAGCTCTCATTAATGCCTTAAATTTGGAGGATTCTGTAGAATTAATCGGCAGCGTGGATTGTGTCCATGACTATTATAATAAAGCACGAATTTTTGCTTTCACATCTAATTTTGAAGGTTTTCCAAACGCATTAATAGAAGCTATGGCTTTTGGCTTACCTTGCATTTCCACTAATTGCCCTTCAGGACCTAATGAAGTTATTGATGATGGCGAAAATGGATTTTTAATTCCTGTAGGTGATAAAAACATGCTGAAACGCAAATTGGAGATACTAATATCTCAGCCTGAATTAGGAAAACGATTTGGGGCTTCTGCTAAAGCAAGCACTGCAAAATTTGAAACAAAACATATTTCGGAACAATGGCAACATTTAATAACGGAAGCATTACAACGTTAATATGAATTTACAAACACTACTGCCATCCTACTCCGAACAACCTAAAGGCAATTACGCCTATCGCTTTACCATATTTACACCTGTTTATAACAGAGCGAATACTTTAAAACGTGTATTTGAATCACTAGAAAATCAAACATTCAAAGATTTTGAACTGGTAATTATTAATGACGGTTCTACTGATAACTCGCATGAGACTATTGAAACCCTTTTAAAAACAGCAACGTTTCCAGTTAATTATGTTAATAACGCTATAAACAAACATAAAATGGCCTGCTTTTTTCAGGCTATCAATTTAGCTCAAGGTGAATTTATATTACCATTCGATTCTGATGATGCTTGTGTTCCAGAAGCTTTAGAATTACTAAATAAAGAATACGAAGAAATTCCAGCCGATTTAAAACCGAGAATAAGTGGTGTAACATGTTTATGCGAAGATCAAAACGGAAATTTAGTTGGTAAAGCTTTTGAAAAGCAACCCTATTATAGCAATACGTTTATGTCTCAACGCGAACATTTAGAAGCCACTGAAAAATGGGGGTTTACAAAAACAGATGTTTTAAAAAGTATTCATATTAATGAAGCTATTTTCGCCAAAGGTTATATTCCAGAAGGCATTATTTGGGAATTGCTTTCTAATCAAGGATTTAAAACCAAATATGTGAATCATATTTTACGTATTTACTATCTAGATACTGAAAATGCCATTTCTATTCAGAATCATAAAAAAGATGCGTTTGGTATGGCTATCTATTCCTTATGTATTTTAAACTGGTTTTATTCGGATTATTTCATGAAGTATCCCACACTATTTATAAAACGAATTTTGACACTTTTAAGAGCTGCCATTTTTTTAGACCTCAGTTTGAAATCCTATACAAATGCTATAAACTCAACGCTTTTGAAAACACTATTTATTTTAGGATGGCCATTTAAAAAACTCTTAAAAAACACCTAGTCATTGTGAAAATAACAACCTTAATCAAAACCTTATTTTATAAGGTAAAAAACAACCCGACTGCTATCAATATTATTATTGTTGGAGCCATTACGGTATTGGTTAAGTTTTTTGGTTTTTACAAGGAAGTTATAATAGCCGGTGAATTTGGACTGTCGGAATTACTAGACACCTTTTTAATAGCCCTATTACTTCCTGGATTTATTAATGAGGTTTTCTTAAGTGCTTTCAACTCGGTCTTTATTCCTAATTATATAGCAGAAGAAAAAACAAATAAAAATATTGGCGCTTTTCAGTCTACGAGTTTTATGGTTACCATATTGACTTCATTAGTCTTTATGGGAATTGCCTATTTGTTTACCGATGTCCTTTTAGAACTCTTTTTCGCTGGACATACGTCTAGTTATTATGAATTAATTATTCTGCAATTCCATTATTTATTACCCTGTATTCTTATTTGGGGATTAACATCTTTAATTAGTGGATTACTCAATATATATGGTGAATTCACGTATTCGTCCCTCTACCCGATTATAACATCTCTTGCTATGATTGTTTGTGTCGTTTTTTATCGTGAAGATTTAGGGACTGCCGTTCTAGCTATCGGTATGCTAATCGGGAGTGTGTTGCAACTTGTATTTCTGACACTTATTGCTTTGCAAAAACGAATTTTAAAATTTGCCATACCTGATTTTAAAAGCTCCAATGCTGTTTTAATGTTTAAACAAGTGCCAGCAAAAGTTTCATCAGGATTTTTAACAGGATTAATTCCTGTTACGGATTTATATTTTGCAGCGCAACTGGTGGTCGGCTCAATTACCGCTTTAAGCTATGGGATGAAAATACCAGCATTTTTCACAACCATTTTTATCATTGCTTTAGGAAATGTGTTATTACCTTACTTTTCAAAGTTGACAATTGATGATCCTGAAAAATCCTTTAAAACGCTATATCTGCTAAATAAATGGATTTTCGTAGTTATTATGAGTGTCATGGTTGTTGCAAGCATATTTTCATCTGAAATTATTGCACTTCTGTTTGAAAGAGATAGTTTTACAGCTGATGATACCGCTATCGTTTCCCAAATTCAAATTATATACTTAATAGGTGTCCCATTTATTATCTGTGGTAATTTATTTGTGAAATTTCTTACCAGTATTAACAAAAATGCATTTATGGCTTATGTCTCGCTAGGTAGCATGCTATTAAATATTATATTAGATTTTATTTTAATGAATTGGATTGGTCTAATTGGCATTGCCCTTTGTACGACCATCATTCAAATTATAAAAATATTTGTTTTCTATAATTATACCAACAAGCAAAAAAAAATCTTAATAAAGTAAGGTGAATTCATGAAACTATTAAAATACGTAGCGCTAATTCTAATACTCCTAAATGTTCCCACATTTAGTTTGGAGTATCTTGGTGCAGGTATGGGTTCTATTACTAATTTGCTATTAACTATTTCTGTAATTATATATTTCTTTATTGCAAAAAAATCTAAACCACTTTGGCCCTTTATTGTTTTAGGGATTTGCTTTTTTACATTTTCAGGACTCCAATATACAGGTGTTACGGAATTGTTTATAAAAGAAGCTATTCGTTATTTTATATTTATAGTGTGCGTAAATGAAATTACTAAAGATACAACGGATAAAGAATTGCTTATTTTTCTTGTAATTGGCGCTTTAAGTATTGCCGTAAACGCATTAGTATTTCCGGATATTTTTGGCAGATATGGTGGGTTTTATCTAAACCCTAATAAAGCTGGTTTTATCTGCTTATTTGCTTTTGCTCTAACCTATATCATTCCAAATTACAAGCTTAAATTATTGGTGCAATTTGTGCTAATATTATGTGGTATTTTCACACTATCCAGGTCGTTTATTATGTTTTTAGTAATTATTAATGTGATATCCGTTTTTGCGAATAAAAAAAATATACAAACCTTCGCTGTTGGCGCCGTTGCTTTGGTTATTATTTTTGCAGCTTCTTCAGCCCTTCAACTAAATAAAGCGCGGTTTTCAGCTTTACACAGTTTATTCGGCGATAGCGAAAATGTACAAACACAAACCATAACGGAAGGTTCCAGAAATGAAACTTGGTCGTTTTTCTCGGATCTAATAACCAACAATATCGTTACAGGTGCTGGTTACAAGTCCATGAGAGGTGAATCCAGTTTAGTAGCTGTGGAATATGGTGTTCACAATACTTTCCTAATGGTGTTGGGTGAAGCTGGTATTTTAGCGTTTTTACTAATTATTATTATTTATTTGGCCATAACCATACGAAGTCTTCGGTTTTTTCGCGCGCATCAAGAATACACCTATTTAGCCGTTGCAATCATTGGATACTTAATGGTAGCTCATAACTTTTTTGAAAAATACGATGTACTTTTTGTTTCCATTTGGCTATATCATAGAGTAAATCAACAATTGCCTTTAGAGGCTGAAATTAAAGCTAATTAATTATGTGTGGAATTTACGGATCAACTATAGAATACTCTAAAAAACAGGTTCAAGACAAGTTGGAACGCGCAAAATTTAGAGGTCCCGATAAATTAGATTTTAAATTTTTTGGAGACGTATCCAAACCAGTAATCTTTGGACATAACCGCTTGGCTATTATAGATATTGACGAGCGCTCCAACCAACCGTTTACCTATAACAATACCATTCATATTGTTTTTAATGGTGAGGTTTACAATTTTAAGGTGCTAAAAAAACAGTTAGAAGCAAAAGGCTATAAATTCAACACAACCAGTGATACGGAAGTAATTTGTGCAGCGTATTTAGAATATGGCGAAGATTGCGTAGATCATCTTGGTGGTATGTTTGCCTTTGTTATCTATGATGAAACGAAACAAAAACTTTTTGGCGCCCGGGATCGTTTGGGTAAAAAACCATTTTACTATTACTTGAATGATAAGCAATTTGAATTTGCAAGTCAGCTTTCATCAATTCAAATGCATCATTCTAATTTAACAATTTCTAATAAAGCTATCAGTTACTATTTAGCTTGGGGAGCCGTTCCCGATCCGCATTCCATTTTTAATGAAATTAAAAAACTACAAGCTGGACATTGTTTTTCTTTAGATTTAACATCTTACGACTTTAAAGAACGAAAATATTGGGATATTGATACAGACGTTAAAAACCCGTATCAAGGTTCTTACAAAGATGCTATTACCGAATTAGATGGCTTGATAAGCAATGCCGTTTCCACACGTTTATTTGCCGATGTTCCTGTGGGTGTTTTCCTTTCAGGTGGTGTTGATTCCTCGGTAGTTGCTGCTTTAGCTACAAAAACAACCGATAGTAAAGTGAAAACCTTTTCAGTAAAATTTAACGAGAAAGGTTTTGACGAAAGTGTTTATGCCCAACAAGTAGCGGATCACTTACAAACAGATCATCATATTATAGAATGTAATTATAATGAAGGATTAGATCTCATTGATAATTTTACACATTTTTATGATGAACCATTTGCTGATTCTTCAGCCATTCCATCCATGCTTTTAGCGAAGCATACACGTAAAAAAGTTACGGTTGCTTTATCTGGTGATGGTGGAGACGAAAGTTTCATAGGTTATGAACGCTACAAATGGATGAAACAGGTAAATCACTTATACAATTTGCCAAATTTTTTAAGGCATACGGTTGCAAAAACAGCTAGTTTAGCGCCTTATTATAAATTAAAAATGATTGGTAAAGGATTACAATATGACGATATCAATTCGCTATATATTGCATCGGTTACTGGTGTTAATATGTCTTGGTTGAAATCCGATTTTGATTATACCGATGTTCCCGAAAAGAAATACTTATTTCACAACACTAAAAATTTATATGAACGCCTAACCGATTTTGATATTAAAACCTACCTTAATTGGGATATTAATACCAAAGTAGATCGCGCCACCATGGCATATTCTCTGGAAGCACGTGCGCCACTTATGGATCACAGTATTGTGGAATTTGCGCAGTCATTACCAACAGATTTTAAATACAATGGGAAAATTCAAAAGCGTATTTTAAAAGATGTGCTGTATCAATATGTTCCTGAAAAAATATTTGACAGACCAAAAGCTGGTTTTACCATGCCATTTGCGGAATGGTTTAAACATGAACTGAAAGATTATGTGCTATCAGAACTGGATATGGCCAGTTTACGAGAAATCCCGAATATTGATGCTGATGAGGTCCATAAAATGATTCAACAACACATGAATGGAAGCTGGAATCGCTATCCTTTAATTTGGAAATTGCTCGTTTTAAAACAATGGCTTAAAACAAATGGAAAAGGATACACTATTAAATAAATGAACAACTGTAAATCCAATATTATATTTGTCCTACCATCATTAGCTGCTGGCGGCGCCGAACGTATCCTATCGTACGTGGCTCAAAACTTGGACGAAAACCAATTTAAAGTCACCTTACTTATTACAGGCTATGAAAAAGATACCGTGTACGAACTAGAAAATTTAAACATCGTTTACTTAAACAAACCGCGTGTTTTAAAAGCTTTTGGAAGTTTGTTTCAATACTTCAGAAAACACAAACCAGATATTGTAGTTAGTTCCATTGTGCATTTGAATACCATGATTGCTTTTATGTCTCCTTATTTTAGAAAGACTAAATTTGTTTCTCGTGAGGCGAATGTATTAACCGTTTTAAATGAACATAATCCGTACACCAATTCTGCTTTTCCCAAAGCTATGATTGTATTTGCATATAAGTTAGTAGACTGCATTATTTGTCAATCTAAAGACATGCAAAAGGATATGATTGCAAATTATAATGTACCCGAATCAAAAACCGTTTTAATTAACAATCCCATTACTAAAGTATTTAAACTTAAATCTACGGCTCGTGATACGTCAAAACCAATTAACTTTATCACGATTGGTCGTTTAAGCAAGGAGAAAGGTCATGAACGCATTATTAATGTGCTTTCACAATTAAATTTTCCATTTCATTATACAATAATTGGTGCTGGTAATGAAAAAGATAGTATTTTTGAAATGCTTGATAATAAGGGTCTAACAAAAAACATAACGTATATTAGCTTCACAAAAAATGTAGAAACCTATTTAGCTGAAAGCGATGTGTTCCTGCAAGGATCCTTTGTGGAAGGATTTCCTAATGTACTAATAGAAAGCTGCGTTGTAGGTACTCCTATTCTAGCTTTTAATGCACCTGGTGGATTGGATGAAATTATAGAGCCTGGCAAAAATGGTTACGTAGCTGATACCAAAGAAGATTATTTAAACTATTTAAATCAGATTCATGAGGCATTTCCTTTTAACCCTGAAACCGTTAGTAATGTGGTGAAAAATAAATTTAGTAGCAATAAAATTATTAGTGAATACACAAACTTATTTTTAAAATTATCCCCTAAGAATCAGCATGTCTGAAAAAAGAAAAATAGCATTATTTATTTCTGCCATAGGTTATGGTGGTGCCGAAAAAGTTGTTAGCTTATTATTATATGAGCTTCCTAAATATTACGATGTCACATTAATATTGTTATATAACGAAATTAAACTACCCATACCAGAAGATACGAAATTGGTGATTTTATCAAAACCTGATGAAACTTTTAAAACTTCCATATTTGGTCGAATTAAAGACAACATCAAATTCATATTTACATATCAAAAGGTTTTAAAGGAAGAGAAAATTGATGTGGTCGTTTCCTTTTTAGTTCGTCAAAATATTATGACTAGCATTGCGAAAATGTTTAACCCTAAATTAAAGACTGTAATTAGCGAGCGTTGTTTTCCATCCATCATGTACAAAGATGATAAGCTAACTGCATTTTTAACCAAACTATTAATCCCCTACTTTTATAACAAAAACGACAAACTATTTTCAAATTCCATTTATATCAATGCGGATTTAAAAACAAATTACAGACTAAAAATAGACAGGTCCGTTATTTATAATCCCATACTAACTAAAACAGTTAAGCCTGAATTAGCTACCTACTCTGATTTTGAAGATATATTTAAAGTAGTCACAGTTGGACGCATGATTCCTGTGAAAAACCAAAAAAGCATTATTGAAGCTATAAGTATGCTATCTAGTAATTTTTACATGGAAATTTATGGTGATGGCTATTTACACCAACAATTAGATGAATTATCAATAAAATTGAATCTTGCTGGACGTGTTCATTTTAATGGAAACGTAGATGATGTTAAATCATACATTGTAAAAGGACACTGTTTTGTTTTATGCTCCTTAACCGAAGGATTCCCTAATGTGGTTTTGGAAGCCATGTCTGTAGGTTTGCCAGTTATTTGCACCAATTGTATGTCTGGTCCTTTGGAATTACTTAATAACAATGAAGATATTTCTATTTTAAAAGGATCATTCGCTAAAGCTAAATATGGCATATTAGTAAATGTTGATGATGCTGTGGGGCTTTCTCAAGCCATTAAATATTTACAAAAAAACCCAGAAGCACGTCAAAAGTATAGCGATTTAAGTTTCGAACGCGCTAAAACTTATGATATCAAGAATATTGGAATTCATGTTAAAAACTTAATTGATAGTATTTAATCTATGTGTGGAATAAACGGATTTATAAAACCAACATTTACAGCTTCGGAAGACGCCTTAAGCACGCTTAAAAAAATGAATCATGCCATCATACATCGTGGTCCTGATGATTCCGGTTTTTATCACAATAGCAGTGACACATATTCTGTAGCAATGGCTATGCGCAGACTTTCAATTATAGATTTAAATACAGGCAAGCAACCTATTTCAAATGAAGATAATAGCATAACTATTGTTTTTAATGGTGAAATATATAATTACCGAAAACTACGTGCAGATTTAGAAACAAAAGGCTTGACTTTTAAAACACAAAGTGATACAGAAGTTATTCTAAAACTGTATGAAACGGAAGGCGAAAAATCTTTTGAAAAACTAGATGGTATGTTTGCATTTAGTATTCATGACAAGAACCAAAAAAAGCTCATTATTGCGCGTGATTTCTTTGGCGAAAAACCATTGTATTACACACAAACAGAAAGTGGTTTTTATTATGCATCTGAACTTAAATCTATTATTAAGGTGCTTCCCAATAAACCTGAAATTTCAAAAACAGGATTAAATTTATTTTTTAAACTCACATACATTCCTGCTCCTTTTTCTATTTATGATGGTATTCAGAAATTAGAAGCCAATCATTATATCACATATGATTTAGAAAATCACACACATACTATTTCCGCAATCAATAAAATTGAGAGAGATAGAAGCAACCTATCTTTTGATGATGCTAAATTAAAGTTGCACGACCTTATGATAACCAGTATTGAAAGTCGCACAGTTAGTGATGTTCCAATTGGCACGTTTCTATCTGGTGGTGTGGATTCTTCTATTGTTAGTCTGGGATTATCACAATTGTCTAACAACAAAATAGATACCTTTTCTATTGGTTTTGATAAAGCATCATTTGATGAAACCGATAAATCTAAACTGGTAGCCAAGCAAATCAACAGTAATCATCACGAGTTTATAATTTCTGAAAACGATATTAAAGCACATATTGATGCTATTTTACTGAATTTTGATGAACCGTTTGCAGATTCATCCGCACTACCAACCTATTTAGTATCCAAAAAAACAAGCGATTATGTAAAAGTTGCCTTAACCGGAGATGGTGGTGATGAGGTTTTTGGTGGTTACAATAAATATTACATGGGAAATTTAAACAACCGTTATACCAATATGGTTCCCGAGTTTCTTCATAATAGTACAAAACCATTGCTAACGAGTCTACTTTCAACTAAAGATGATAATCGCGGAAAACGTTTTAAACTAAAAAAACTGGTCCAAGCTATTGATTATACAGGTGAAAACTATTGGAATATTATTTCATTAGGTTTTGAAAATGATACCCAACAATTACTAAATCCTGAACATACGTTAGCAAATCCGTTTGCATATTATAAAGAACATATTAACAAACCGAAATCGCTTCATGATTATCGAGAAGTTGACCGTTTAATAAGCCTTGAAGGCGACATGCTAGTTAAAGTAGATAGAACCAGCATGATGAATTCACTAGAATGTCGTGCGCCATTTTTAAACAAAGCCCTTTGGGATTTTTCTAATAGTTTACCAGAAAATTACTTACTTAAAGGTTGGAGCAAAAAGCATATTTTAAAAGAAGCTTTTAAGCATGAGTTTCCTGATGGATTTCTAGATAAATCTAAAAAAGGCTTTGCCGTTCCTGTTGGAGACTGGCTTCGTGCTGGCTTAAAAAAGGAATTAGAAAGTTACACTGACTCTAAACTAATAGATAAACAAGGGTTGTTTAACAGCAACTACATCAAACCACTAGTCATGAATCATATTTCTGGCAAGGAAGACAATAGCTATAAAGTTTGGACATTTTACACATTTCAAAAGTGGTATTTTTCACTTTACAACTCACATTTATAAATCAAGAAACGATTAGCTAATTATAGTTTAAAATTAATGTCAAAAAAAATATGTTTAGTTGGTGGTGAAGATGTGCACAAACGCATCAATCTTTCGCAGTATTTAATTGCTGCCGGTTTTGAGGTGACTATTATTGGGACAAGCAACTTGGCGTTCCCTGAAAACATAACCTATTTTGATTACCCATTAAATAGAAGCCTTTCCATAACATCAGATAATAAAACCATAAAATGGTATCGGTCATTTTTTACCGAAAACAGATTTGACGTAATTCATACGTTTGACACGAAACCTGCCTTTTTAGTACCACTAGCATTACTTAAGACGAACACACCTATCACCCGAACAATTACCGGTTTAGGCACTATTTTTATGTCGAAATCCTTTCGGAATTTAATTTTACAATTCGTTTACAAAACATTGCATAGAAAAGTCAAAAACCGAGTATATAAAACGATTTTTCAAAATGATGATGACAAAAATTTATTTTTAAAATACAATCTTATTAATCCACATAATTTCGGGTTAATATACAGTAGTGGCATCGAACTAAAACAATACAACTCTTTAGCAGAGCGTAAGAACAAGACATTCACATTTATATTTGTGGCGCGTTTAGTTTATGAAAAAGGCATCACATTCTTATTAGAAGCTGCTAAAATATGCCACGAAAGAGGCTATGACTTTAAGTTTATAATTGTGGGACCGTTAGAAGAGAATTCCAAGCGACTAAATTCAGAAATATTAAAACAATATGAATCTTATGTGGAATTTTTAGGCGAACGAAAAGATGTTAGTGAATTATTATTAAGCGCAGACGCTATGATATTACCAACGTTTCGTGAAGGTTTTGCCAGAGTTCTTCTGGAAGCTGCAGCCGTAGGACTACCTATTATTTCAACAGATGTAACAGGAGTTCGCGAATTTGCCAAAAATAATCAAGAAGCCATTTTAGTGCCTTCAAAAAATACCGAAGCTCTAGTTAATGCCATTATAGATTTAGCATCAAATAAAAATTTAGCCAATAAATTAGCTGAAAGCGCCTTAAAAAGAGTTGAAACGTTTAGTCTTGAAAACGTATCTAAACAATATATAACTATATTTGAGGACGCTATTAATCAACATTAAAATATGAAAATTCCATTTTCACCACCTTACATTAACCCAGCCGTAATTAACGAAGTTACAGACGCATTAGAATCTGGCTGGATTACCACGGGACCTAAAGTTAAAAAGCTAGAAGATCTTGTTTGTGAGCATATTGGCGTTCCAAATACTTTGTGTGTTAACTCGGCAACTTCTGGATTAATGCTAGCTTTAAAATGGTATGGCATTGGTGCTGGTGACGAAGTTATTATTCCGGCTTATACATACGCTGCCACTGCTTTAGCTGTAATTCACGTTGGCGCTACACCTGTAATGGTAGATGTCAATGAAGACTTTAATATTTCTATCTCAGCTATTGAAAAAGCAATAACTGAAAAAACAAAAGCAATCATGCCAGTTGATATTGCTGGATGGCCTTGCGATTATGATGAAATTCAGGAGCTTGTTGAAAATAAGAAACCTATTTTTAAAGCTAATTCAGAAAAGCAACATCAATTAAATAGAATTGTAACTATTGCAGATGCTGCTCATGCTATTGGTGCTAAATACAAAAATAGGTTTGTTGGATTAACATCAGATATTACCGTATTTTCATTTCATGCCGTAAAAAACATTACTACAGCTGAAGGGGGAGCCGTTTGCTTAAACCTTCCTGAACCGTTTAGCAATCAAGAGGAATATAATTATTTAAGATGTTTTTCTTTAAACGGACAGACTAAAGATGCTTTTACAAAATCTAAAGCAGGTGGTTGGAAATACGATATTATTTTTCCAGGCATGAAGATAAATATGCCTGATGTCCTTGCTGCCATTGGTGTTGCCCAGCTTCCTGAATATTTTTCGCATATTTTAGAAAAGCGCGAAACGATATATGCATATTACCAAGAGTATTTTAAAACCAAGCCTTGGGCTATCATTCCGCCTTATAAAAATGAAGACAAACTTTCATCTTGTCATCTGTACGCTTTAAGAATAAAGGACGCCACAGAAGAGCAACGTGATGCTATTATTGAAGCCATTTCAAAAGAAGGTGTTGCTGTTAACGTGCATTTTCAGCCATTACCATTGTTAACTTTGTTTAAAAATATGGGGTATAACATTGCAAATTACCCAGTGGCATACACCAACTTTAAATCGGAAATCTCGTTGCCAATTTATCCGCAACTGACTGAAGAAGAGCTTAAATATATTGTAAACACGGTTGAAAACGCCGTAGAATCATGCCTATGCTAAAGCGTCTTTTTGATATCGTTTTTTCTTTATTAGGTATAATATTATCATTACCTTTACTTTTGGTAATAGCACTAATTTTAAAGTTAGAGTCTAAAGGCCCCGTTTTTTACAAACAAACACGTGTAGGAAAAGGGAATTCAGATTTTAAAATTTTTAAATTTAGAACCATGTTTATCGGCTCGGACAAAAAAGGCTTGTTAACAGTTGGAGATAGAGATCCAAGGGTTACAAAAACCGGTTTTTTTTTAAGAAAATATAAGCTTGATGAACTCCCCCAATTAATAAATGTATTTTTAGGAAGCATGAGTTTTGTTGGACCTAGACCCGAAGTAAGACATTATGTTAATTACTATTCGGTTGATGATATGGAAATATTATCTGTAAAACCAGGAATTACGGACTATGCCTCTATTCTTTTTCGTGATGAAGCAGAATTATTAAAAACTGCTGAAAACATGGAAAGTTTTTATATAAATACCATTTTACCTCAAAAAATAGCACTGAATAAGAAGTATATTAATAGCGCAAGCTTATTAGTAGATTTTAAGATTATTATTAAAACCATTCAAACTATTTTGGGTTAATGAAAACACAGAACGGCTATTTATTAATTTCTTTGGATTTTGAGCTCTTTTGGGGCTTATTTGACGTGAAGACAACATCAGACTATCAAACTAACCTGAAAAATGTTAGGGAAGTGATACCGCGACTAGTGGCATTAGCTGATCAATACAATATTACATTAACTTTTGCGACTGTTGGTTTCTTATTTGCTAAAAATAAACAGGAATTATTAGGCGCCTTGCCTTCTGAAAAACCAACCTATTTAAATTCCCGATTTAATCCTTACAACTTAATAGAAAATATTGGTGAAAATGAAACAGATGATCCATTTCATTATGCGGAATCTTTAATTGAATTTATAAAAAATAACGGTAATCATGAAATTGCTAGCCACACCTTTAGCCATTATTATGCCAATGAAGACGGACAAACTCCTGAACAATTTGAAGCAGATATTATTGCTGCAGTCAAAATTGCAAAACAAAAAAATATTAGCATAAAAAGTATTGTATTTCCTAGGAATCAGATAAATGAAGCCTATTTAAAAATATGTGCTAAGCATGGTATTATTTGCTATCGTGGTATTGAAAAACATTGGATGTTTGATACACATGACACCAAAAAACTAGATAACGCAACTCATAAGGCATTCAGGCTCACTGATGCTTACTGCAATGTTTCTGGCTATAACACCTATTCTATTAATGAGCTAAAAAACTGTCATGGTATAATTAACATCCCATCAAGCAAGTTTTTTAGGCCATACAGCAACAGCTTCAAATTACTAGAGCCGCTACGTATTTCTAGAATCAAAAAAGGATTAAAAAAGGCTGCAGAAAATAACGAAATCTACCATCTTTGGTGGCATCCTCATAATTTTGGCAAGAATATGGATGCCAATTTCAAAAATTTAGAAGACATCTTTAAACTCTTTAGAGATTTACAAAAAAATCATGGTTTCCAAAGTGTTTCTATGGCTCAATTAGCAGAAATATACCTTTCTAAAGAATCTCAATAAGATATTTATTTTTAGTTCCGATTACCACATAATTCGGCTTACCTTCTATTATTTTAACTGACCTATAGATTTTAATACCTGAAAAACATTCCGGTTTTTGATATAAACCATCAAATACAAGTCTGTTTAAAAATGGAAAACGCTCAGCTTCCTCATTTAAGTCAACTAATTGATAGGCATTAAAATCAATATCTTCTGTTATTGGTTGAATTTTGAACGGTAATTTCTGTTCTTTTGAAGCGCCTAAATTCTTAAGCGCAAAACGCATTTTAGCAACAAATAAGTTGAAATTTTTATCGCGCAAATATTGCTTTAATTCAAAATACTTGACTAGTAAAAGTCCAGTTGCCCTTGAAGCAACACTTGAGTCATCATACAATACATGACAATTATACAGATAGTTAGTGTTTGTCCATTTTGTTTTGTATTCATATTCTCCTTTTGAAAAATCTAGAATCTCTTTGTTGTTTTCAATGCACCAACCAATAAACTTGCTAATCTCAATATGACCTACATTAAACTTATAATAATTAGTATTAAATGCCTTAACAGCGCCAACAAGCGAGTTTTCTCCTAAAAATGCTAGCGACATAGAAATAGGTTTGCCAGCAACATCAATGCTGATAATCATAGCCTTTTTTTCATGAAGCATCTTATACACTAATTCTTCATAAAATGGCCATTCACTAATTAAACTGGTATTAATTTTTAAATCACCATAGCGCGTTTCAACCAAGTTTTTAAAATTAGCCATCATGGTTTTATACTCGTCTGGAGCTATATCACCATAATAATAGTTGTAGGATACATCAAAGCAGCTCTCAAACTTTTTTAAGGTACTCCTAAACTTATTTCTGGATTTGGCATTTAAGGTGTTTTGCAAATACGCTTCAAACGACGTTACTTTTGATAAATCTGCCAGAAACCCTTTGTATTGTCGGACTTTATGAATTTTTAAACTGGCGTTTTCTATTGTATTAGACACATCACAATAATCTGGGACATCATAAATAACCACTGATTTGTTTTTATAATCTGATGCAGAAGTATCAACTTTATAAGTAACGCCATTAGTCATATTTCTGCCAGCATTTATATAATATGGGAGAAACTTATGCCTTATAAAAGACAGATTTTTAATAAATTGAAACTGTTTGCCTTCTTTTTGTTTTGCAAAATACTTCAACCAAGTTTCCTGATATGTATTGGAGGTAAACGGATTATGCTTCATCTCTAACAATTTTTAAGAAGCCATTTTTCGCTTTTACTAAAAGAGAATCGTTTTCATATTGATAAACCGTTAAATCCTTTGCTGGTTCTGGATTCATATATAAATAATCGTAAAGTGCTTTTCGTTGGGACACGTATAATTCTGCGTCCAAATCAATTTGAATCGTACTAGGTCCCATGGTAAACGCATCATTTAAAACCTCTACGTTATAAGCATCCAACAGAACCGCTTTGTTTTTATTACCGCCAAATAATTGATGCTTCAAATTGTGAACTTTAGTACTATACTTGCGGTCTCTAAACTCGCGTTTAAAATTGAAGTATTTCTCTAAAAGGCTAGCCGTTAATCTGCTTTTTAATGATTTAGAATCGTATAAAATATGATAAAAAGTCTGGTAACGATCGTCACTCCAACGCTTTTTATAGTCGAAATCACCCTGCGTATAATCGAAAATATCAATGCCATTGTCAAAACTCCATTCTAGCATTTTCATAATGGTTGTATGACCAATGTTATAACGATAGAAATCAATATCAAAAACAGTTAATGCTTCCACTAAAATAGAATCAAAATGATAACTAAATGTGATACCAATAGGTTTGCCATCACAATAAATAACAAACAGCGATGCGGTTCCTTCGTTAACCATTTTATATGCCAACTCGGTATAGAAAGCCCATAAAGTTGGTTCCAACTCGCCACAAGGCTCACCTTTATTTGAATAACGCTTTTCAAAAAGTTTATAAAAACTATCAAAAACAAGGTCGAAATCTGTTTTAGAAATTGCACCATGATACATGGTATAATCTACTGTGAAATTAGCTTCTAAACGCGTCACATTTCTACGCAATTTGGATCGTGTATTAGATTTGTATTTGGTATTTAAATATGCGTCCAACGACTCATAATTACCTACTCGCGTGATATAACCTTCATACTGGAAAACCTTTTTGAGCTTTAAAGCAGCGGATACTTCTGGAGCTATAATTTCTTGATATGAAGGAATATCTCGAACTAAAAACACCTGATTTTTATAATCAGTTGCTTTTGAATTGCATTGATACGTTAAACCATTAGTCAGTTTATTACCTACGTTTATATAACAAGGCACAACAGCATGTTTATAAAACGAAACGAGTTTTATAACATCAGTTGTTATTTCAGGTTTATTTGCATTAAAATGTTTCAGCCAAACATCTTTAAAAGTTTGCGAAGAAAATGGATTATTAATCATGATAAAAGTTTCGTTATCAAGTTTAAAATTAGTTTTTTAAATGAATAAACATCAGTATAAACTCATTTTTTAGATGTATTTGAAAAAAAACGATATAAACGGCATTTTTTATAGGTTGATTTCGGTATTTATTACAATATTTACCATGTTAAACCAGTTTGCTTATAAATTCATTTTATCATCAAAAGAAATGAATAAAGAACACTTGAACTTGTAATCATTTTTGAAGTCAACAGCAACGCTATTACGACAAAGGGTTTAAAAAGCAAGATTAAAACAACAGTAAGGTTTCAATTAAAATCAAAAAACGTGAAAATTAGTTATTTATCGTATTTATTTGATGGAAACTATTTAAACATAGATATTTACGATGACAAAAAATGTTTCAGGAGTGAAATCTAAAATATGGTTATCAGCACCACACATGAGTGGTGATGAAGAAAAGTATATTAATCAGGCTTTTAAAACCAATTGGATAGCACCATTAGGACCGAATGTTGATGGTTTTGAAGGTGATCTAGAAGCCTATCTTGGAGAACAGTCGCACGTTGCGGCTCTAACCTCCGGTACAGCGGCTATACATTTAGCTTTAAAACTGTTGAATGTTTCAGTTGGAGACGAAGTACTTTGTCAAACAAAAACTTTTGTAGCATCTGTAAATCCAGTGGTTTATGTGGGTGCAACACCTGTTTTTATTGATAGTGAAACTAAAACTTGGAACATGTGTCCCGAGTTATTAGAAAAAGCAATACTGGATAGAATAACGAAAGGAAAGAAACCTAAAGCCATTATTGCCATAAATTTATATGGAATGCCATACAACGTAACACACATACACGCAATTGCTAAAAAGCATCAGATTCCTGTTATTGAAGACAGTGCTGAAGCTTTAGGCAGCCGTTATAACAACCAGCCTTGTGGAACGTTTGGTGATTTGTCTATTTTATCCTTTAATGGAAATAAAATAATAACAACATCTGGAGGTGGTGCTTTGGTTTCTAGAAATCCTGAGTTTAAAAAACGCGCTATATTTTTGGCTACCCAAGCAAAGGATTCTGGCATTAATTATTCACATTCAGAAGTTGGCTATAATTACCGAATGTCTAATATATTAGCGGGTATTGGTCGCGGACAAATGCAGGTTTTAGAAAATAGAATTCAAGCCAGACGATCCCATTTTGAATATTACAAAAATACATTACAGCATATTACAGAAATAGAATTTTTAGAAGAGCCTGAACATTATTTCTCAAATCGTTGGTTAACAGCGGTTTTATTTAAAACAAAAGCAATTAGAGATGGTGTTTTAAATGCGCTTTTAGAAGAAAATATTGAATCAAGACCATCCTGGAAACCGATGCACCAACAAGACATATTTAAAAATCACCCGAGTTATTTAAATGGTGTGTCAGATAATTTGTTTGAGCGTGGATTATGTTTACCAAGCGGTTCCAGCTTAACCCCTGTTGAATTAGACCGTGTTAATCAAGTAATTAAAAACTATTTTGGATAAAATTTATAATTTATTACGAAAATTATCTAATCGCTATGCGTCCAAATGGTTGGTACTCCTATTTGACTCAACTATTATTGCTTTTACATTCTTTATTGCCTATTTAATTCGATTTAATTTTCAAATTGATTTCGATTTTTCCATGTTTCTTAAGCAAATCCCTTTTGTAGTGTTTGCTGGTATAATTAGTTTTTTATTAGTAAGTTCTCATAAAGGTGTTGTTCGTTTCACGGGCTTTAAAGATGTTGTTAACATTATAATTGGTGTCAATATTTTAGCAACCATACTCATAATATCCACATTTATGAGTCGGAAATACAACTACAATAATATTTTTGATATTCCTGGTTCTATCATATACATTCACTTGTTGCTCAATATGTTTTTTCTTATTGGCGCCAAGTTCTTTATAAAATCCATTTACAGAAGTTTAATTGCTGAAAATGAAGACAATCCCAAAAGTATTGTATTAATTTATGGCGCTGGAGATTCAGGAATTATCACCTACAACGCCATTGCTAATGATGCAAAAAGCGATATTGATGTTTTCGGATTTATTGATGATAATGAACGAAAAGTTGGTAAGAAAATAAACCTATTGAATGTTTACCATCCAAATAACATTACAAAAGAGTTTATTGAAAAACACCAAATAGATTCGGTAATTATATCGATTCAGAATATTAATTCTAACCGACTCCTTCAAATAACCAGTAAGTTATTTGCTTTAAACTTAAACGTAAAAATTGTTCCAGCTGTCCAAACGTGGATTGATGGTGATTTAAGCATTGGGCAGATTAAGGATATTAATATTGAAGATTTATTAGGAAGAGAGCCGATTAATATTGACAACCCCATCCTAAATGATGAGTATAGTAATCGCGTCATTTTAGTGACAGGAGCCGCAGGATCTATTGGTAGCGAATTGGTAAGAAAATTATCTGCTTTCAACTTTAAAAGCCTGATACTTGTTGACAATGCAGAATCACCTTTGTATGATTTGCAACAGGAATTAATTCGTAATGGCATTAATAATGTTATGCCAATTATTGCTGATATTAGAAACAACGTTCGATTAGATACTATTTTTAATTTACACAAACCCGAAATAGTTTTTCATGCAGCCGCATATAAACACGTACCTTTAATGGAACAAAACCCGTATGAAGCGGTTAGCGTAAATGTTCGTGGAACTAAAAACGTGGTGTATTTATCAAAAAAATATGGTGCTAAAAAATTCATTTTAATTTCAACAGATAAAGCGGTAAACCCAACAAATGTTATGGGAGCCACGAAACGTATTGCGGAAATGATTATTTGTTGTCAGCAAAACACACAATCAACAACCAAATTTATTATCACGCGTTTTGGAAATGTTTTAGGCTCCAATGGTTCTGTAATTCCTTTATTTAAAAAACAAATTGAAGCTGGGGGACCTTTAACAGTAACACATAAAGATATTATTAGATATTTTATGACCATTCCAGAAGCAAGCCTATTAGTTTTGGAAGCTGCAGCTATGGGATTGGGTCACGAAATTTTTGTTTTTGATATGGGTAAACCCATTAAAATTTATGATTTAGCCATGAATATGATTGCTTTATCTGGCTTAAAATATCCGTCTGATATAGATATTAAAATAACAGGATTAAGACCTGGTGAAAAGATCTTTGAAGAATTATTAATTGAAGGCGAAAACACCAAACCAACCTACAATGAGAAAATTATGATTGCTAAATGTAAACCGGTTAGCATAGAAATTACTCAAAACCTTATAAAAGAACTCTGTTTATTAGGTTCTAATTCTCAAAATATTGAAATTGTATCAAAAATCAAAGATATTGTAGCAGAGTACAATCCGAATAATTCAACTTATGATGTTTTAAACTAAACCAACCAACTATGATCAACCTTAAAAGCATTATTAAAAAAACCAGTCTTCTACTCCTATTGGCTGTAGTTTCGTCCTGTGTTACAAGCAAGGAAATTATTTATTTTCAAGACGAACCTGTGAGCGAATACAATGATATTCCCATGAATTCTGATATCGTCTATAAACCAAACGATTTAATTTTTATAAGTATTGGTGGTGATGCTGATGCAGTTGCGCCTTTTAATTTACCAGCTGTTTCTTACAGTGTTTCATCCGTAAATGCCAATGCAGATCTTAAAATGCCTACCTATTTAATTGATAAAAATGGTAATATTGAATATCCCGTTTTAGGAACTATTAAGCTTGGCGGTCTATCACGAGAGGATGCAACAAGCTTTCTAAAAAACAAAATTTCTGCATACGTAAGAGATCCCATTATCAATATAAGATTAATAAATTTTACTATAACCGTTTTAGGTGAAGTTAGAAATCCTGGAACTTTTACGGTTGAAGATGAACGTATTTCATTAATTGAAGCATTAGGTTTAGCTGGAGATTTAACCATATACGGAAAACGCGAAAATGTATTCTTAATTCGTGAAAGTGATGGCAAAAAGGTTTTCACGAAATTCGATTTAACAAAAATTAGCACAATTACATCTCCAAATTATTATTTAGAACAAAATGATGTTTTGGTAATTGAGCCTAATTCTGCTAGAATCCGTTCCGCTTCTTATAATCAAAATAATGGCGTAATCATTTCAGCTATTGGAACTTTAGCAACAATTTTAGCCATATTTTTAGTCAAATAAAATTATTTACACGAATTCTTTCATGAAACAGAATGCGCATTTTAGAGATTTAATTGAGCCTTATTTAAACCGATGGAAGTTTATTCTTCTATGCGTTATTGCTGCCTTAACATTAGCATTTGTGTATTTACGCTATGCTAGTAATGAGTATCAAGCTAAAGCTACCATTAAAATTAAGGACGATAAATCTCAAGGTAAATTACCTGAAATATCAAGCCTTCAAAATTACGGCCTCTTTAGTAATGACCAAAATAATGTGTTGGATGAAATTGAAATTCTTAAATCACGTAACCTTATTGAAAGTGTTATAAAAGATTTAAAATTTAATATTCAATTCTTTGTAGAAGGTCGCATTCAAGCGCATGAAGTCTATACAAATCCACCATTAAACATTAATTTTAGTACAACCGACTCGCTTTTACATGTGGTTGACACCACGTTTAATATCCGAATCAATTCATCAAAAGATTTTATTTTTAAAGGTGTTCCACAAGACAAAAAAATATCAAAAGGAAGCACCACACAATATGATGATATAGAAGGTGTTTTATATGATTTTGGAAAAAATGTAGAAACAGGATTTGGCGATATAATCATTACACCTAATATTGGGCAATATGCCACAAAAATTGGTACTGATATTACCATCAGAATTCAACCTGTAAATAATGTTACTAGTGATTATAAGTCTAGACTTCAAATTCAAACCAACGAGTTGTCTAGCGTTATAAAACTGACTATTAACGATAATGTCCGCGAAAAAGGGGTCTTATTTTTAAATAAGCTTATTGAAAAATACAATGAAGACGTTATCAACGACAAACAAATGGTTGTTGAAGCAACTTCAAGCTTTATAAATGAGCGTTTAGAAGGTGTGTCACGTGAACTTGGTATAGTAGACTTAACAGCTGAAGATATTCAACAAGAAAACAAACTAACTAATTTAGCGACGCAGTCTAATATTTTTCTTCAAACCGAAAAGGAAAACGAAGCTAAAATCACGGAAACTGGTAGAGAGATTCAGCTAATTGATTATATGAAAAATCATTTAGCTAACAATCAAAACCCAAGCGATTTAATGCCACTTAACATTGGTATTGAAGATGGAAATATTGGTCAGGTTGCTAAACGCCACAATAGCTTGGTTCAAGAACGCGATCGCATTTTAAAAAATTCAAGTGAAATAAATCCGACCGTTGTTAATTTAACGAATCAGATTAATCAATTAAAAGCAGATCTTTCGCAAAGCTTAAGCAGTAAAAAATCTACAAGTCAAATTACTTATAATAGTTTAGTCTCGGAAAATTCCCGAATTAATTCACAAATTTATTCAGCTCCTCAAAAGGAACGTCAATTTAAGGATATTAAGCGCCAACAGGATATTAAGGAATCACTCTACTTATACCTGCTACAAAAACGTGAGGAATCGGCTATTACACATGGCGTTTCTTCACCTAATGCAAAAATTGTTGACAAAGCGTATGCTTCAGGAAGACCCGTAGCACCAAAATCTGCTATTATTATTTTGGCAGCTTTAATTTTAGGAATTAGTTTTCCAATTGGCCTTATTTATTTACTTACATTAATTGACAACAAAGTACATACGGTTCAAGATATTAAGAAAACTATTGACGTACCATTTATTGGCGATATTCCTAAATCTAGCAAGCGTACACAATTAATTAAACAAATTGATTATTCACCTAAAGCGGAAGCGTTTAGGATGGTACGTACCAATATTGAGTTTATGCTTAAAGGGATTGACAAGCATTCCAAAGTTATATTTGTTACCTCTACAACTAGTAAGGAAGGGAAATCGCATACGTCCATAAATTTGGCTTTATCACTCTCTTATTCTAATAAAAAAGTGCTCCTTATTGAAACAGATATACGTGTGCCAAAAGCAACGAATTACCTGAATGTTAAAAATGATATAGGATTAACTAATTATATTAGCGATCCGAGTTTAACGCTTTCAGATGTAACCACGTCCATGAAAGACAATGAATTTTTAGATGTCATTCCTTCCGGTGTTATACCTCCTAATCCAGCAGAATTATTGATGAGTAATCGGATGCAAGAATTATTTGATACAGTAGATAATCAATATGATTATATTGTAGTAGACACGGCTGCTGTTGGTTTGGTTACGGATACCCTATTAATAAGTCACCACGCTGATTTATTTATTTATGTAGTTCGCGCTAATTATCTTGATAAGAGACGTTTGCAAATTGCAAATACCATGTACCAAGAAAAACGCTTACCAAATATGACAATTCTATTAAATAGTGTTGATCATAAAAAATCAAATGGCTATGGTTACGGATATGGTAAAAACCCGAATAAAAAGAAATGGTGGCAACGTTCTAAATAGTATTATTTAGCAGCTTTGCGTCTTTCTTTCTCTTTTTTAATTAACATGAGTTCGCGTCCTGTTTGCCCAGCAACTGATGTGTTTTCTTCTGCACGTCTAATTAAATACGGCATTACATCTTTAACGGGCCCAAAGGGAACATATTTAGCTACGTTATAGCCGTTATTGGCTAAATTAAAGCTGATGTTATCACTCATACCAAACAGTTGGCCAAACCACACACGATTATCATCTATAGCAATCCCTTTATCATGCATTAATTGCATAACCATATAGCTACTCAATTCGTTGTGCGTTCCAACAAAAATAGAAATGTCAGATATGTTATCTAGAATATATTGTGCAGAATCATTAAAATTTTCATCGGTTGCTAATTTACTTTCACAAATAGGTGTCGGATAATCATGCTCTAAAGCACGTTCATGCTCTTTTTCCATATAAGCACCACGAACAATTTTATAACCTAAATAAAACCCTTCTTTTTTGGCGAGTTCATGTTGGGATTTTAAAAAATCCATGCGGTCATGACGATACATTTGTAAGGTATTATAAACAATGGTGACATCTTTATTATACTTGCGCATCATATCGGTTACCAAATGATCTACTGCATCTTGGATCCAACTTTCTTCGGCATCAATTAAAATTTCAACATCCTTTTCTTTCCCCAACTTGCAAACAGCATCATAGCGCGCAACGACTCGATTCCATTCCTCTTGCTCTGTTTCTGTTAGAGTTTTTCCTTCACTTTTCTTTTGATACAGTGCAAATCTTCCAAAACCAGAAGGTTTAAATACAGCAATAGGCATGGCTTTTCTATCGTCAGAAAAACGAATAATTTTTAAGGTTTTTTCCATGGCTCCATCAAAATGTGCTTCCGTTTCCTTCCCTTCTACTGAATAATCTAAAACCGAACTTACGCCATTGGTAAACATATCATCAATTACTGGTAAGCAATCTTCCTCATTGACACCGCCACAAAAATGGTCAAAAACCGTAGCACGAATAATACCCTCAACAGGCAGATGTGCTTTTAAAGCAAAATGCGTAAGTGTTGTGCCAATCTTTACCAATGTCTCATTTGATATCATATTGAATAAAAAATGAGCGCGATTTAACTCTCTATTACTCTTTAATTGAAAAGCAATTTCAGTATTGTCAAATATTTTTAAGTACTCCATATCTGTTGAAAATTATACAAAGATAATTATCATTCAGCTACTTTTTTATAAAAAAAACACCTTATTTTACCTTTTAATATTCCCATTAGTTCTTATGAAATCTATACAAACCGAAACATACCCAATTCACTTTAATTCAAATAGTTACAAAGCCTTAAACACCCACTTAAAGCAAACTAATTATTCGCTGATTTTCATTTTAGTTGATGAAAACACCCACAATTTGTGTTTAACCAAGTTTTTACAACAGGTAGAAACGACATGTACTATAGAAATTATAGAGATTGAATCTGGTGAAGAACACAAAACTATTGAAACTTGTGTTGGCGTTTGGAATGTTCTTTCAGAATTAGGCGCCGACCGTAAAAGTCTTATTATTAATTTAGGTGGTGGTGTTGTTACCGATTTAGGCGGCTTTGTAGCTTCTACGTTTAAGCGTGGCATTAACTACATAAACGTGCCAACATCTTTATTAGCCATGGTAGACGCCTCTGTTGGTGGCAAAACTGGTGTGGATTTAGGGCATTTAAAAAATCAAATTGGCGTTATTAATTCTGGTGAGATGGTATTGATTGATACCAGCTTTTTAGAAACCTTACCAGAAAATCAAATGCGTTCAGGTTTAGCAGAAATGTTAAAGCACGGTTTAATTTATAGTCGCGATTATTGGAATAAATTTACAACAACGGAAACCTTAAATTATGACGATTTAATTTACGAATCCGTCATCATTAAAAATAGCATAGTTACCCAAGATCCTTTAGAAGAAAACTTACGTAAAACCTTAAATTATGGACATACGCTAGGTCATGCCATCGAATCTTACTTTTTAAGTCATCCAGAAAAAGAAGCGCTTTTACATGGTGAAGCCGTTGCAATAGGTATGATATTAGCCAATTATATTTCTACGGAATTAACAGGTTTATCTAAAGTAGAGAATGATGAAATTAAAACGGTAATCAAAACTATTTTTGGAGAAGTTACGGTGCTTCCCTCCGACTATGACGCCATCATAGAACTTCTTAAATACGACAAGAAAAACGAACATGGCAACATTAATTTTGTGCTCCTTGAGGATATGGGAAAAACAAAAATTAATTGTTTAGTTAGTAACGATGTTATCGTTAAGGCTTTTGAATATTATAAAGCCTAACCAGCTATAAATAACGCTCTTTAATAATCTCTATATGATGCTTTTCATGACCGATTAGCACAAATCCTATAGCTCTAACAGACATTTCAGCATTGCTAGCAACGCCTATTTGCTCTAACATTTTTTTTGAAAAACTACTAAACAGCGCAATAGTTGATTCGCGCAAATCTAAATAATCGTTTAGTAGTTGAGTTCGTGTTCTTCTATTTGCCACGCTTGCCAGCACATAATCATCTTGTTCAAATCCTGGTAAAGGCGTTTTATCTTGGCGCGCAAAACGCAAAGCGCGGTACACAAAAACATGTTCGGTATCTATTAGGTGTTGTAAAATTTCCTTAACAGTCCATTTACCTTCAGCATAACGATATTCAAGCTTATTCTCCGGAATAGATTCGAAAAACGCTTTGGTAGCTGCCATGCCATGCTCTAAGCCAACTAACAAACTTAATTCACCTCCTTTTTTAATATAATTGGCATAAAATGATGCGTATTCTGTATCTGGAATTTCTTTTACAAACATAAATTTTTATTTAAAAGTACTGAAAAAAAAGCGCTTCTATTAAGAAGCGCTATGAGTTTTTAATTTTCTACAAGAAGCCTACATATTATTAAAAATAGAATGCATTAAGCGTTTTTTATCGTTTAAGCTTTCTTCAAGTGATATCATCGTTTCTGTTCTGTAAACCCCTTCAATATCGTCAATCATAAAAATAACCTCTTTGGCATGTTCGGTGTTTTTAGCACGTATTTTACAAAAAACATTAAACTTACCTGTAGTAATATGAGCAACCGTTACATAAGGAATTTCATTTATACGTTCTAAAACAAATTTGGTTTGTGACGTTTTTTGAAGAAAGACACCAACATATGCAATAAATGCATAACCTAATTTTTTATAATCCAAGGTAAGTGAAGAACCCTTAATAATTCCAGCTTCTTCCATTTTCTTAACACGAACATGTACTGTTCCTGCAGAAATAACTAATTTTTTTGCTATATCTGTGAAAGGAACACGTGTGTTATCAATTAACATTTCAAGGATTTGATGATCTATATCGTCTAATTTAAATTTTGCCATTTTTTAATTTCTTTAAATAAAAAGCAAAAATAAGACAATAATTTTAAATTATATCTACCAAATTTCAAGTTTTAGGCACTAATAATGAATAATTTTCATTATTTATCAACACGCTATCAATTTCGTTTCCAACTTGCAACGGTGAATGATTGAAATCTAAAACTTTAGCACCTTTAGCGTCCAACTCTCTATGACCAAAAAAGCCCTCTAACGTCTCAATTTTCTCAATTTTAGGAACAAACTGTATCGTGTTATTTATTAATAATTCTTGATACTGAATACCTATATCTACACGTTTATCTTCGTGTAAAACATTTCTAATAATAATATCTAAAAAATATTTTCCATTTTGAGGAATTTTTAAGTAATCCTGATAGCCCTCTCCAGTTAGATTACGTTTCGAAATAGTATTTAATGCCATTATGAGTGATTCATAGATTAAAGCACGTGTTATCTCCCGATTATAATCGTTGGAATAATGACCGGCTTCAAACAAAACCGTTGGCACACCTAAACTTTGAAAGGAATCACCAACACAGTTATGATTAAATCCATCATCATACAATGCCACCTGATTTGGAATGTATTTTTGCAAATTAGCATGCATTACCGCAATTAGCTCCATGGCAATTTTACGAGTTTTAGTAATTGTACGTTCCGCATCTTCAGCTGGAGATAGGAATGACACAGTAGCTGATCTTGATGTATTACCCACACTAAAAATAGTTCGTTGACCATGTAAATTGAAACAGAAGTCTGGTTTAAAACTATTAAAACAATCACGTAAAAGCCTACTTTCCGGTTGGGATAAATTCTGCGCATCACGATTTAAATCCACATCATTAGCATTTAATCGCGTATAGGCTTCTGCGCCATCAGGATTTAGAATTGGAATAATCAATATGGTGCAGGCGTCTAAAATAGAATTTTTTGCTTTGAACGTATTTAAAATATCAAAAATCGCTTTGGTAGTTGTGGATTCATTTCCGTGCATTTGCGACCAAAGCATAATACGTTTTTTTCCAGTTCCTAATTTAATAGAATAGATAGATCGTTTTTCAACTGACAATCCTTCAACTGAAACTGCAGCATTTTTAGGGAGCTTTTTCAATAGGGGTTCAATCATGGAATTGGTAATATACCGACCCGATAATTGAAGTTCTTGAAAAGGATTTAATGTCATTTCTAAAGCGCTATGATACATATGTAAATTTGATATGTTACAAAGGTAAACAAATAGTAATTTACATTTGTAAACAAGAAAAACACCAAGGTTGTTTAGAAATGTATACAAATATGCACCTAAAACAAGCTATCATTAATACTTAAATTTTGCTATTTAAAATAGTTAGTATACTTTACTTTATTTCAGCTAATTACATGACTGTATTTAAAGTTTTAAATCACCATAAAAGTTAATATTACTAGAATTATAGTGTGATTATTACTAATAATATTTACATTTGTAAAAGCAATTCACTTTAGTAACGGTTTACAATGATAAACAGCCCCGAATTTTCAAAACGCCTAGAAAAAGTCATCAAATTTCATGACGAAACAGCCTCCTCTTTTGCTGAAAAAATAGGTGTGCAGCGTTCAAGTATTTCTCATATTTTATCTGGCCGAAATAAGCCAAGTCTAGATTTTGTTATGAAAGTTTTAGAAGCTTTTCCCGATGTAGAATTGTATTGGTTATTAAATGGTAAAGGCACATTTCCAAAATCGGAAACAAAAATAATGGAGACTCCAACTCCATCGCCAAGTTTAGTTTCAAATAAAAATTCAGAAAAAACAGCTAACCAAATTTCAGAAGACCTCAAGACCCTTCCTTCAAATAGTAGTAAAGAAATAGATCGGATTGTTATTTTCTATAAGGACGGCACATTTCAAAATTTCAATAATTAAGAAAAGTATTTGTCTATTTTGAAATAAATCATTCTTAAGACCTATGGCAATACCATAATGTTTCTTAATTTTGTTTAAAATATAAACTATGAAACTCCTTTTATGTCTTTTTTTAGTGCTCTTTATGAGCTGTTATCAAGTGGAAAGACAATGTGCAGATTATCAAACTGGGACATATACGAGTAGTATAACTATCAACGACTCCACTTATCACTCGGTATTCACGAGGACTAAAGATTTGCAAGTGGAAACTTATAAAGGTCACGTAGACTCTACAACGGTTCGTTGGATTAACGATTGTGAAGTTGTTTTTAGAACTATAAACCCTAAAAACATGCAAGAGCGCAAGGATATTCATTTAAAAATATTAACGACTACGGATTCAACCTACAACTTTGAATACTCGTATGTTGGTGAAAAAACAAAACAAAAAGGAACCGCAAAACGCATAGATTAATATGTTAGATTTCCTACTTACTTCAGATGCTATCATGGCATTACTAACCTTAACGTTTCTAGAAATTATTCTAGGAATAGATAATATTGTTTTTATATCCATTGCAGCTAATAAGCTTCCAGAAGATCAGCGTGCAAAAGCCACAAACATTGGTTTATTATTAGCTATGGTTCAACGGATTATTCTCTTATTTTTTGTTAGTTTTTTAATAGGCCTTTCAAAACCTTTTTATATAATAGATACGGATTGGCTGCATGTAGGTATAAGCTGGCAAGCTATAATTCTGTTCGTTGGTGGTTTATTTTTAATATATAAAAGCACCTCTGAAATTCGTGAAAAGGTAGAAGATCCGGGCCATGATGAAGCAAACGTAAAAGGCAAAAAAATCACGTCTTTAAGCCAAGCTATTATTCAGATAATGATCATAGATTTTATTTTCTCTATCGATTCCATTCTAACTGCAGTTGGTATGACTAACGGTTTGCACGAAAACCATAATTACAATTTAGTTTTAATGATTATAGCTGTAGTTATATCCATTGGAATTATGATAGGCTTTGCTAATCCTATCCGTAAGTTTATTGATACACATCCAAGTGTTCAATTACTTGGCCTGGCGTTTTTAATCCTAATAGGGTTTATGTTAATTACAGAAGCTGCGCATTTATCGCACACTGAATTATTTGGAAATACGGTTGGAGCAATTCCAAAAGGCTATCTGTATTTTGCTATAGCCTTCTCTATCTTTGTCGAGTTTTTAAACTTTAGAATTGCTAAAAAGCGAAAGAACAAAGACAATTTAAACTAATGAAATTGAATTGCTGTTTAAAACCATTTGATAGTAAAATATAACGATATGAAAAAAGTAAGTCCAAAAGTTTTATACCTTATATCAACAGGTTTAATTTTAACGTCAATATTCTTTAAAGAAAACACCCCCATACTTTACTATACATGTATAATTGGAGGTGTTTTAGCTTTTCTTATTGCTGCAGCTTCTTATTTTAGAAACTAATTATCCTAAAATAGCGTCGCTTGGCCTTTATCATCCATGTTTCCTAAATTTGAATCCGTATCATCGTCATCATTTTTGGAGTCATTAGTTTCTTCAGCTATATCTGGCTTTGATTCTTTATCTGAATTTTCTGATTTTACTTCCGTTTCATCAATAACATCTAATTCTTCAGCTGGAATATCCTCTGGAGCTTCATAAGGCAACGATTCTAATAAATCAATTTGCTTCACCTTATCTTTGGTTAATTGATTTCCTAAAGCGGATATTCCTTTAACAGAAATAAATTCATCCAAATTCACTTCCAAGTTATCTTTACGATCTTTACCACGTTCTTTGGTAAATTCCACTTCTACCATGGGTTTCCAATCCGTTGAAACAATCTCTAATTGTGAATTTTCATGTTCAGAAATAAATAATTCCTCGCGACTTTCATTTTCAACTAAAAAGCGCTTTACATAATAGCGTTCTTTCTCACCATCAAAATAAATAGCTGATATTGGTTTTTTAGGAAGCCATTTTTCCATGACAATCATATCATCATCAAAACGAGTTGTTACTTCGGGAACAATGGTTTTTATAAATCCAGATTGTCTGATTATTAAAATCCGGTCTTCACCTCTAAATTCACCAACTAAATCACCACGACCATCCACGTTTAAGCGTCTAACCGTATCATCAAACCAGATTTTTCGTGGTTTTAAAGTAGAAACACCTTTTTCTTTGAGTTCCACTTTTTTAATGGCGTGCTTTGTCACCATATTCCCTTTGGAACTGCGACCTTTTATAATAATATCAGCAAAATCAACATCCCATTTCAGCTTTTTAATACTTCCTACTTGTCGTAAAGAAACGGTTACCACTTCGGCTTCACCATTTGGATTCGCTGAAAAATACCATAGTTTCGAGTTTTTTGAACCATTGGTCATATCGTATTCCTTATCACGCGTCATGCTAGTTACCGCAAAACGTTTCACATAAGTAGGCCCTGTTTTACCATCGCGATACATCATATTGTAAATAGTACGCTTGTCTTTTTTCTTAAAAACAGCTACATGAATAATGTCCTTACCAATAAAGGTTTTCGTATCCACTTTGGTCACCATCATTTTACCTTCATTAGTAAAAACAATAATGTCATCAATGTCACTGCAATCGCCAACATACTCGTCTTTTTTAAGAGACGTTCCAATAAAGCCTTCTTCCCTATTTACGTATAGTTTCGTGTTTCTGATAACGACTTTTGTAGCATCAACATCTTCAAAGGCACGAATTTCCGTTTTACGTTCTTTGCCCGCACCATACTCCTTTTTAAGACGCTCAAAGTAGGCAATAGCATAGACAATTAAATTTGCTAAATGATGCTTCACTTCTGCTATCTGATCTTCTAAAGCATCAATTTTTTGTTGGGCTTTATCAATATCAAATTTAGAAATACGCTTAATTCGAATTTCCGTTAAACGTACAATATCTTCTTCTGTGATTGCTCGTTTTAAATGTTTTATATGAGGTTGTAATCCTTTATCAATGGCTTGTATAACACCTTCCCATGTTTCTTCTTCTTCAATATCACGATAGATACGATTTTCAATAAAAATGCGCTCTAATGATGCAAAATGCCACTGTTCTTCAAATTCACCTAGGCGAATTTCTAATTCACTTTTTAAAAGCTGAACAGTATTATCAGTTGAACGACGCAACATTTCAGAAACACCTACAAACAAGGGTTTATTATCTTCAATTACACATCCTAAAGGTGAAATGGACGACTCACAATTGGTAAATGCATATAAAGCATCAATAGTTTTATCTGGTGAAATACCACCTGGCAAATGGACTAGAATCTCTACATTAGCAGCTGTGTTATCTTCAATTTTTTTGATTTTGATTTTACCTTTATCATTGGCCTTCAAAATAGAATCGATTAATGACGATGTATTTGTTCCAAACGGGATTTCTGTAATTACCAACGTATTCTTATCGTATTGAGAAATTCTGGCACGTACACGTACTTTTCCACCTCGAAGTCCATCTTTATAGTCAGAAACATCAGCAATTCCAGCAGTTGGAAAATCTGGATAAATAGTAAAACGTTTACCGTTTAAATGTTTAACAGAGGCATCAATTAATTCGATAAAGTTATGCGGTAATATTTTTGTAGATAAACCTACTGCAATCCCTTCACCTCCTTGTGCTAATAAAAGCGGGAACATTACTGGAAGATTTACAGGTTCTTTCCGACGACCATCATAACTAGCTTGCCATTCGGTAATTTTAGGGTTGAAAACAACGTCCAATCCAAATTTAGAAATACGCGCTTCAATATATCGAGATGCAGCAGCACTATCACCTGTTAGAATATTTCCCCAGTTTCCTTGTGTATCAATCAGTAAATCTTTCTGACCAATTTGCACCATAGCATCAGCAATACTAGCATCACCGTGTGGATGATACTGCATGGTATGACCCACAATGTTGGCTACTTTATTATAACGACCATCATCTAAATCCTTCATGGAATGCATGATTCGTCTTTGAACTGGCTTAAAACCATCCTCAATTGCTGGAACAGCTCGTTCTAGAATCACGTAGGATGCATAATCTAAAAACCAATCTTTATACATACCAGTAATTCTGGTAATAGTTTCTTTAGTTTCTTCTGGTTCAGGTAGGTTATCGTTGATGTCGTCGCTCATTAACTCTGCTCTTTTCTATTTTGTTTCACCATTTTCCTTAATGACTGCTTCATGTATTTTCGCTTCTTTTTGGCCACTAACGTAATATTAAAACGTTCTTTTTTAACATGTTGACCATTTTTACTGTCGATAAACAAAACCAATTCTTTGTAAATGATATAATTATTAATTTTAAATCCTGATAGTCTGGGCTTATCAAACTCTACGGTATGCTCGCGATAATTTAAATAATCAGACAGCAACAAACCTTTGTTAGTAACGGTGACTTTTAAACCATCACTATCATATTCAAAATATTTAGATATAAAATGTACGGTTAAAAATAAAGCTATGAAAATTAGTGAAATTACAAAAAATGCCACTATTGGGTTATTATCAATTTCACTGAAAGCTCTAAATATAGTTAACCAAAGCACAGCAAGAACTATCAGTATAAAATATACCGAAATAATTACGTTTTTTACTTTTTCATTACTCGTTCTCATTTAATTTCCTCCACGATGTCGAGTTCCACTTTAAGATTATTAATAATGAATTCCTGACGGTCTGGCGTGTTTTTCCCCATATAGAAACTTAACAAATCTTCAATAGACATGTTATCATCTAACATAACAGGATCCAAACGAATATTATCGCCAATAAAATGCTGAAATTCGTCTGGTGAAATTTCACCAAGACCTTTAAATCGGGTAATTTCTGGTTTAGGCTTCAATTCTTCTAGTGCATCTCTACGTTCCTCTTCGGTATAACAATAAATGGTTTTTTTCTTATTACGAACTCGGAATAATGGTGTTTGCAAAATATATAAATGCCCATCTTTTATTAATTCTGGGAAAAACTGAAGGAAGAATGTAATTAATAACAACCGAATATGCATCCCATCCACGTCAGCATCCGTAGCAATTACCACGTTATTATAACGCAAATCTTCCAGAGACTCTTCAATATTTAAAGCAGCTTGGAGCAAATTGAATTCTTCATTCTCGTAAACAATTTTCTTTGTTAATCCATAACAGTTTAGCGGCTTACCTTTTAAGCTAAAAACGGCTTGTGTGTTTACATCACGCGACTTGGTGATACTTCCCGAAGCTGAATCTCCCTCTGTAATAAACAAAGTGGATTCTAAATTTCGCTCATTTTTAATGTCGCCAAAGTGCACACGGCAATCACGGAGTTTTTTATTGTGAAGACTCGCTTTTTTAGCACGATCTTTTGCTAACTTTCGGATTCCGGATAATTCCTTACGCTCACGCTCGGCCTGAAGAATTTTACGCTGAATCTTATCAGCCGTTTCAGGGTTTTTATGCAGAAAGTTATCTAAATTGGTTTTTACGAAATCGTTGATATAGGTTCTCACGGTTGGCAAATCGTCACCCATATCCGTAGATCCTAATTTGGTTTTGGTTTGACTTTCAAAAATGGGCTCCATTACTTTGATGGAGATAGCAGAAACCACTGATTTCCGAACATCAGACGCATCAAAATTCTTATTGTAAAATTCACGAAAGGTTTTAACTAATGCTTCACGAAAAGCCGATAAGTGTGTTCCTCCTTGCGTGGTATTTTGTCCGTTAACGAAGGAATAGTATTCTTCGCTGTACTGTGTTTTACTGTGTGTTAATGCGACTTCAATATCATTCCCTTTTAAGTGAATTATTGGATAAAGTAAATCGTTTGCATTGGAATTTTCCATAAGCAAATCCTTTAATCCATTTTCACTAAAATATTTTTCGCCATTAAAAACGATGGTTAAACCAATATTCAAATACACATAATTTTTGAGCATTTTAATAATGTACTCATTACGATACTTGTAATTTTTGAAAATGGCTTCATCTGGAACAAAAGATACTTTAGTTCCTTTTCGGCGAGATGTATCATCAAGTAAATCTTGATTGATCAAGTTTCCTTGTTCAAATTCGGCTGAAGCTGATTTGTTATCTCGAGTAGATTCTACTCTAAAAAAGCTAGAAAGTGCATTAACCGCTTTGGTACCAACACCGTTTAATCCTACAGATTTTTTAAAGGCTTTACTGTCGTATTTTCCACCTGTATTCATTTTAGAAACGACATCAACCACTTTACCTAGTGGAATACCACGACCATAATCGCGAACCGTTACCTTATTGCCATGAATAGAAATTTCGATGGTTTTTCCGGCTCCCATAACATACTCGTCAATGGAGTTATCTAAAACCTCTTTAATCAGAATGTAAATACCATCATCTGCTGAAGACCCATCACCCAATTTACCAATATACATTCCAGGACGCATACGAATATGCTCTTTCCAGTCCAGCGAACGGATATTATCTTCGGTATATTTGGTTTCTTGAGACATAAATGAGGTAATTTTGGATATGTTGCTAATATAAGGTTTCGCGCGAAAAAATGAAACCCCTAATTTGTAAAGTAATTAACAATAAATTTAAAATACTGTTAAGAGCTTTTTGGTTTAGTATTTAGGTCTTTTATAAAGTGAAATAAATACACCACAATCGCTAAAAGTCTTTAGTAATTCCCAATTATTCTGAACCTCTAATAGCTCATCATCTTTGGTGTAATTCTCAATATTAGACAGGAGTATATACCTGTTGGATTGGATGTCAAAATGGACATATTTCCGTATTTCTGGCACCCCCTTTAAAGTTGAGAAATCCCGTTCATTTAATCGGATACGGGTTCCAATACTGCTATTTACCAACCCCGAATCTTTAATGTAATTCTCCATTTTTTCTTCTAAAGGAAAATAGCGCAAATAAGCTAAAGTGCTATCCCAGGATTGTGAAATAGTGGCTGGATAAACCCAAAAATGTCCAGATAAAAAGCAAATTACCACAGTGGACAGAATTAAATTTTTATATTTTAATTGAAGCAAAACGATTAAATTAATCAACAAAATTATGGCCAGAATATAACATATCATAAAATATCTATCGCCAATTGGATTTGAAAAAGGCACCATGCCAAGAAACAGCACACCAGCTATAACAAGGAACGCAATTCCAATTCTGTCAATACGCGTGTTTTTAAGCGATTTCTCTTTAACGTATTTTAATAATAGCGGAATGAGAACTATAAAAACAATAAAACGGCCGTATTCCAAATAACTTTTAGCATATACAATACTATTAATTAAGACACTTTTAATCCCTGTAGATTGGCGATGCTGATTGTAATTGGTGTTTTGAGTAATTAAAAACCAACCCAGCTCTTTATACTGCAAAATACAGAATATACCAAAGCTAATTGCCGAGATAAAATAGGCAATAAACAATGTTTTATTGTTAGAAATAAGTCGGTAACGAAGATAAAGAGCATGAATAATTAGAATAGCTGTAAACAAATAAATACCACGTAAATTAGTAAACAACAACCCAATTAAGGCTAGGGTAAATAGAAATGGTTTTTGGTTTATTAAGCTATTTAAAGAAAAAAGTGTAAAAAACAGCAACAACATATCATTATTCAAACTTGTGGTTTGCGCCATTAACGTGGGCTCCAAACAAACCAAAAGCATAGCGACTGCAGAAACACCTTTTATAAAGTTATTTTTGCATAACCTACTAATTTGCCAAAACACGCCTATATTGACTATAAGTAATAATATTCTGGCGCTGAGTATAGACTTCCCTAAAACTGTCCAAGAAATTGCCAACAATGAAATCCATAAAGGTGGATGCCCCGAATTAAAATCGGTTGGAACAATGAATTGCTTCAAACCATTTTCATAAATCCAGTTTGCACGTGCGGACTTACTAATAGCATCCCAAAAGAAAGGTAAATCTCGAAAAAGTACCGTGGAAATAATTAGAAAACAGCAGGCCACAATAAAGACCTGCAAGTAGCTTATTTTTTTTAGTTGGTTTAACATTCGAGAAAGGTAAGATAAATGCAAAACTCTGAAAAATTTACTGAATAGTTAACCTTTAACGTAAAAGAACCAAAAATTAAACGTTAAACAGAAAGTGCATCACATCGCCATCTTTAACGATATAATTTTTTCCTTCCACACGCATTTTCCCAGCTTCTTTTACTTTTGCTTCGCTACCAAATTGCACATAATCCGCATACGCAATAACTTCGGCACGAATAAAGCCTTTTTCAAAATCGGTATGAATCACTCCTGCTGCTTGAGGAGCAGATGCACCAACGTCTATTGTCCACGCACGCACCTCTTTAACACCTGCTGTGAAATAGGTTTGTAGGTTTAATAATTTATATGCCGAACGAATTAATTTAGCGGAACCTGGCTCTTCCAAACCAATATCAGCCAAAAACATCTGACGCTCTTCGTAATCGTCTAATTCATTAATATCAGCTTCTGTACCCACTGCTAAAACTAAAACTTCAGCGTTTTCATCTTTTACAGCTTCGCGAACTTTATCAACATACGCGTTTCCTGTATTTGCCGAATCTTCGTCCACATTACACACATACATAACGGGTTTATCCGTAATAAATTGACTTGGTTTTACGAAATCGATATCATCTTCTTCCGAAAATTCTAAAGCACGAACCGAAATACCAGCTTCCAAACCGGCTTTTATTTTTAGTAAAACAGCTTCTTCTTTTTGCGCCTCTTTATTTCCTGTTTTAGCAGCACGTTTAACCTTTTCTAGTTTTTTCTCAACTGTCTCCAAGTCTTTCAATTGCAATTCCATATCAATGGTTTCTTTATCGCGAATCGGATTCACATTACCATCCACATGAATAATGTTATCATTGTCAAAACAACGTAATACATGCAAAATAGCATCTGTTTCTCGAATATTAGCTAGAAATTGATTTCCAAGGCCTTCACCTTTACTTGCTCCTTTTACTAAACCTGCAATATCAACAATCTCTACAGTTGCAGGTAAAACACGTTCTGGATTAACCAAGGTCTCTAATTTTTGAAGTCTTGGATCTGGAACATTTACCACACCAATATTAGGTTCTATGGTGCAAAACGGAAAGTTTGCACTTTGCGCCTTGGCATTTGATAAACAATTGAATAATGTTGATTTTCCTACGTTTGGTAATCCTACGATGCCTGCTTTCATAAACTACATTCCTGCTCATGCAGAAATCTCTTTTTAAGGTTGTACTTAATTTTTAGCCATGCCTTTTCGGCACGAAGGCGCAAAGGTAACTAATTACTTGAATAGTTTGAATACCCTTTTTGGAAATTGTTAAAGACCTTAATAATTATGAATAATTACATCATAAAAAATCAATAAAACAAAAAACCTCAAGCATAAACTTGAGGTTTCATATAAAATAATATTAAAATAATTATTAAGAATCCGGGTGCATAAAACGTTGTTTACCATCTAATTCCTCATTCGTTTCCACATGCGAATCATCAGGCACACAACAGTCTACAGGACAAACAGCAGCACATTGCGGTTCTTCATGAAAACCAACGCATTCTGTACATTTATCAGGAACTATGTAGTAAATTTCATCGCTTATTGGCTCTTGGGCTTCATCAGCATCTACTTCTTTACCATTTGGCAAAACCACTTTTCCGTTTAAACTGGTACCATCTTTATAGCGCCAATCGTCAGCACCTTCATAAATAGCCGTGTTTGGACATTCTGGCTCGCAGGCACCACAATTAATACATTCGTCTGTTATTATAATTGCCATTGTTTTCTATATTTATTAATCTTTCGATATAATTTCTAATAAAGGTTTCTTTTGAATTTCAAATAATTAATCACCATTATCAGAATTAAAACCTTTTGTTGCTCACTTGCTTTATGTAAATTTGCAGTTGCAAAAATAAAGCCAAAACCATTCATAACCAAATCATACATGGATTTACGACAAAGAATTAACGCGTTTGTTGAATTAGGGAAATTTCTTGAACAATTTTCGGCAGATCCCTTTGAAGAAAACAACGCTATTTTACATAACGATTTGTTTTTTGATGGTTTTAAACACCAAATAAAAATTGCTCAAGAACACAATGCGTGGTTTACAAAAGAGAATCTTATTTTTTCTTTTGATGGCTGGTCTAAATTACTGACTGAAAGCAATATTAAACAATGGCTTAATAACTATAACTTTAAGGGTATTAATCCTAAAAAGGTAGCCATTATCATGGCTGGAAATATTCCGCTAGTCGGTTTTCACGATTTTCTATCGGTTTTAATATCTGGACATCATGTGGTTGTAAAACAGTCCAGCAATGACAAACACCTCTTACCTTTTTTAGCAAAATATTTAGAAACTGTAGCGCCTGAATTTAAAGGGAAAATTACGTTTACTACAGATAAACTCGATGCATTTGAAGCAGTAATCGCCACGGGAAGCAACAACACAGCGCGTTATTTTGAATATTATTTTAAAGGAAAACCGTCTATTATTCGTAAAAACAGAAATTCTTTAGCTGTTCTTTCAGGTGAAGAAACGGAAGACCAACTAGAAGCGCTTTCCGAAGATATTTTTAGATATTATGGTTTGGGTTGCAGAAATGTATCCAAATTATTAGTTCCTAAAGATTACGATTTTCAAAAATTCTTTAAGGCTATGTACAAATGGCATCCTATAATTCACCAAAATAAATACGCTAATAACTACGATTATAATAAGGCTGTTTATTTAATGAGCGAATTTGATATGTTAGAAAATGGCTTCTTAATGATTAAGGAAGATAGCAGTTACGCATCGCCTATTGCTACGGTTTTCTATGAGTATTATACAGACTCACAAACCTTAAAAGACAAGCTACAAGCCGATTCTGATAAAATTCAATGTGTGGTTGCTAACGGTTTATTGGATTCAGAAATTCCCTTCGGGCAAACGCAAAATCCGCAACTTTGGGATTATGCAGACAACGTAGATACTATTTCATTTTTGTTAAAAATTAGTTGATAAGTTATTGATTTATTGCCTGCTTTTTTATGAGAATTTAGCACCTTTGTAGCAATCACAGATTATATTAATTTCCGACTTCCTTTGGAAACACTGAAGGTAGTAAACGGAGATAACAAACTATATTTTTCCATGAAAAGACATAATTTTAGTGCAGGACCTTGCATATTACCGAAAGAAGTGATGCTAAAAGCATCAGAAGCTATTTTAGATTTTGATAATGGTTTATCATTAATCGAAATTTCCCACAGAAGTAAACCCTTTGTGGATGTTATGGAAAAAGCACGTGCTTTGGCTTTGGAATTACTCGGTTTAGAAGGTAAAGGTTACAAAGCTTTGTTTCTTCAAGGAGGCGCTAGTACACAGTTTTTAATGGTAGCTTTAAATCTACTTGAAAAACGTGCAGGCTATTTAAATACAGGAACTTGGGCGGATAAAGCTATTCAAGAAGCACGTATTTATGATGATGTTTATGAAGTTGCTTCATCCAAGGATGCCAACTTCAACTTTATTCCAAAAGGTTACGATATTCCAACAGATTATGATTATTTCCATTGCACATCCAACAACACCATTTTTGGAACGCAAATGAAATCCTTTCCAGATTGTGATATTCCGATGGTTTGTGATATGAGTAGTGATATTTTTTCACGCAAATTAGATTTTACCAAATTCGATTTAATTTATGCTGGTGCTCAAAAAAATATGGGTCCTGCTGGAACGACATTAGTAGTGGTTCGTGAAGATATATTAGGAAAAGTATCTCGTAAAATTCCATCTATTATGGATTATAAAGTTCACATTGGTAAAAGTAGCATGTTTAACACACCTCCCGTTTTTGCCGTCTACACATCCATGTTAACTATGGAATGGCTTAAAAATTTAGGTGGTATTCCAGCTATTGAAAAAGAAAACAACAAAAAAGCACAATTAATTTATAGTGAAATCGACTTAAACCCATTGTTTAAAGGTTATGCCATGAAGGAAGATCGTTCAAAAATGAATGCAACTTTCAATTTAACCAACGAAGATTTAAAAGAAACTTTTGAAACCATGTTGGACGAAGAAGGTATTAACGGTCTTAATGGTCACAGAAGTGTTGGTGGATATCGCGCATCTATGTACAATGCCATGCCATTAGATAGTGTTGGTGTTTTAGTGGATATTATGAGCGAGCTGGAACGTAAGGCGTAACAGTCAAATAAAATAACAAATTGTATTTAATTAAAAGCTCTCTTGTTTTTGGGAGCAAAAATCAAGTTTTTAAATGAAAGTATTAGCAAACGATGGTGTTTCACAAACTGGTATAGAAGCATTAGAGGAAGCGGGTTATGAAGTGTTAACAACAACAGTTGCCCAAGAACAATTAGCAAATTATATCAACCAAAATAACATAGCTGTGTTATTAGTTCGTAGTGCTACAACGGTACGCCAGGATTTAATAGATAGCTGTCCATCATTAAAAATTATTGGTCGTGGTGGTGTTGGAATGGATAATATTGATGTGGAATATGCACGTAGTAAAAATATCCATGTCATTAACACACCAGATGCTTCATCGCACTCGGTTGCAGAACTTGTTTTTGCTCACTTATTTGGAGGCGTCCGTTTTTTACATGACTCCAACAGGAATATGCCATTGGATGGTGATTCCCAGTTTAAATCTTTAAAGAAAAACTACGCTAAAGGCGTGGAACTTCGTGGCAAAACATTAGGTATTATTGGTTTTGGTCGTATTGGTCGTCAAGTTGCTAAAATAGCACTTGGTATTGGTATGAAAGTCATTGCTAGCGATAAATATGTTGGCAAAGCAACTATAAAAGTGCAGTTTTATAATGGTCAATTTATAAATGTAGAAATTAAAACGAAACCGACGGAAGAAATTTTAAAACAAGCCGATTTTATTTCGCTACATGTTCCCGCTCAAAAAGAATATGTTATCAGTGAGAAAGAATTTAACATCATGAAAGATGGTGTTGGAATTATTAATGCCGCTCGAGGTGGTGTTGTAGATGAAGTAGCTTTAGTCAAGGCTTTAGAGTCTGGCAAGGTAGCCTTTGCTGGTTTAGATACCTTTGAGGAAGAACCATCACCTGCAATTCAAGTTTTGATGAATGGAAGAATATCATTAACACCTCATATTGGGGCTGCAACTAATGAAGCACAAGATAGAATTGGAACCGAACTTGCTTCGCAGATTATCAGCATATTAAAGACAGAAAAACAATAAATATTTAAAGTTTTTACTACCTTGAAGCCCTAACATTTTAAAATATAAAAAGCATGGCAGGAATATTAGATTTATTAAATAGTGATATGGGTAAAACCATAATAAGTGGTGTTGCCGGACAATCCAAACAATCGGAAAGTAAAACACAAGATGTTTTAACCATGGCTTTACCAGTACTTATGCAAGCTATGAAACGCAATGCTGCTACGCCTCAAGGTGCTGAAGGATTATTAGGTGCATTAAATAACAGCAAACATGATGGTAGTATTCTAGATAATCTTGGTGGTCTTTTCTCTGGTGGTGTTGATGATTCTGTGACTAATGAAGGCGATAAAATATTAAATCACGTTTTAGGTAGTAAAAAAGCCAATGTAGAAAATGCTATAGGCGCCAGAGCTGGAATTGACGCAGGATCTGTAGCCCAAATCCTTAAAGTAGCTGCACCAATTCTGATGGGTGTTTTAGGCAAACAAACTAGAGAGCAAAATGTAAATAACTCCTCTGGTATTGAAGGTTTATTAGGAGGCTTGTTAAGCGGAAACTCTAAAGATAATGAACAAAGCTTTTTAGAATCTATTTTAGATGCTGATGGTGACGGAAGTATTATTGATGATGTTGCCGGAATGGTTTTAAATAGTGGTAAAAAGAAAGGTGGACTTGGCGGACTGCTAGGTGGCCTTTTTGGAAAATAAAAAATCAAACATATTATTCAATAAGAAGTCAGGCCATAACGGTCTGACTTTTTTTTAAAAATGCAATTGAACCACCTGTAAGTTCTTTAAATTTTGTATTTTTAAGAAAAGAAGATTTATGAAATCGCTATGTAGCATCCTTATAACACTCTGTTTATTTGCTAGTTGTAAAACGCCTGAAACAGTTGGTAATGTTTCAGAAACGGCAATAACAGAAACTCAAGACACCATAAAGCTTGTTAATGAGGAATTGGAGTATGAAGTCATTATCATAGAGGCTGGATTTGATTCTTGGATGGCTAGACGTGCTAAACCTAGAAGTTTTTATACGCAGTCTTTTTTAGAGGCAAAAAACATACAGTATGTTACAGAATGGAATAATCGCGTTGTATCCTCGCGTTATAACAACAATTTATACGGAATGAGCATCAATTATCAACAGGGTACTGATTATGGCCTTGAACTTAATTATTTACTCTACCACTATTTTGTTTTTTTTCAAGAGAAGTATAAACAGAAATTATCCTCGCATAATCCTCAATTTTAAAGTATCTTTGCAGCCAAATTTGAGGTATGAAAAAATTCAAAGAAACTTGGGAAATTCAACATAACTGGCAGCTTTTATTTCCTGCTTTAGGAATTATTGGACTTCTATATTCTTGTTTCAGACTTGCTAATCTTTTGCCTTTATCTGAAATTCTACTGATACAATTCGTCTATTCCATTATCTTGTTTGTCCTTCTCTTGAAAATAACATTATGGCTTTTTACAAAACTTGAAAATCGTTGGGAAGTTACATACAGATGGGAAATTATTCGCATATTCATTGTATTTGCAGTAACTGGAAGCTCATCATTATTAGTCGGGCGACCAATAATTGCTTTCTTGGGAATTACTAAAGAAAACTTAAACCCATTGCTCTACTGGATTTTATTCATTATTATTGGACTTATTTTCTATCAAATCCTGTTAGTTACATTTGGTTGGCTATTCGGACAGTTTAAATTTTTCTGGGAATTTGAAAAGAAAATGCTCAAACGATTCGGCTTAAAACGCTTTTTAGATTAGTGCAAGAACTAAAGAAACATATCATTTTTAAAGGATTTACAGTACTTTTAGTATTGGCTATCCTCTTACCTGCTGCTGTAAAAGTTGCTCATGTTTTTGAAAACCATAAACATGAAACCTGTATTGATAAGTCAACAACTCATTTCCATGCGCTAGATTTAGAATGTGAATTTTACAAATTTAAATTAACCAATCATTTTTTTCATATTCCTGAAAACTTCAATGTTTTAGAGGTCATCGAGAATCATGAGATCTCTACTTCACAATACTTTTTTTTAAGCCCTTACCAACAACTTCATTTTTCACTTCGTGGACCTCCTGTATTTAGTTAATATCTAATTTTTTTTATTATTAACTATTTATACATAACACATGAAAACAATTTTAAATCTGTTGTTTTTGTCCATGGCCTCATTAGCTATCGGTCAAAACAGCATTAATGGCATCGTTACAGATGCTGAAACAGACGAAGGTCTACCATTCGTAAATATATATTTTCCACAATTAGAAAAAGGAACAACCACGGACTTTGATGGTAATTTCAATCTTGAAAATTTACCAGCGGGAACATATTCATTAGTCTATTCCTTTGTAGGATATGGAACAAAATCTATGAATTTAGTAATTCCTACAACTGAAACTATTTCATTAACACTATCCAGTTCAGCTATTGAAATGGAAGCTGTAATTATATCCACACCTTTCCATAAGCTTCAAAGTGATAATGTAATGAAAGTGGAACGCCAAACGATTAAAGAATTGAAAGCTTCAGGAGCGGTAACGCTCGGTGAAGGCATATCCAACATTGCAGGTGTTGAAGGTGTTAGCACAGGATTAGGCATTACAAAACCTGTAATTCGAGGTTTGAGCTCAAACCGTGTTTTAGTTTATACGCAAGGAGTGCGTTTAGAAAACCAGCAATTTGGTGATGAACACGGACTTGGATTGAGCGATGCTGGTGTGGAAAGTATTGAAGTCATTAAAGGCCCTGCTTCCCTACTCTATGGTAGTGATGCGCTTGGTGGTGTTTTATATATTAATCCTGAAAAATTCGCGCAAGAAAATTCAAATAATGCAGATTTTGGCGGAACCTATTTCGCCAATACTCAAGGTTATAGTACAAGTGCTGGTTATAAAGCATCAGGGGAAGCGTTTAAGGTTTTATTCAGAGGAAGTGTTACAGAACATGCAGATTACAATACCGCTGATTATCGGGTTACAAATACGCGTTTCAAAGAACAGGACTTCAAGGCTGGAGTTGGCTATCAATCCACTAATTTTAAAACAGATTTTCGTTATAATATCAATCATTCCAAAATAGGAATTCCAGAAGAAATTGGCGAACAATCGACTAATAAAACCCCTTTATTGCCATATCAGGAATTAACCAATCATATATTTAGTTCGCGTTCCACCGTATTTTTTAATAATTCGAAATTGGAATTTAATCTAGGCTACATCTACAATAATCGTAATGAATTTGAAGACGAACATGATCATGACCACGAAGATGAAGACGATTTACATGAAGAAGAAGAGCATCATGACGATGAACACGAAGCCTTACATCCTGCCCTTCAAATGAAACTTAAAACTGCCAATTATGACATAAAATACCACTTACCTATTATGGGTAAATTTGAAACTATTGTTGGTGTTCAAGGTATGAATCAAGTCAACACTAATTATGGTGAAGAAGAATTAATTCCAGATGCCGTTACTAATGATTTTGGCATTTTGGCCATGTCACATATTCATTTTGAAAAATTCGATTTACAATTAGGTGCTCGATATGACAACCGTTGGCTTCAAATTAATAACAGCATCAATAAAACTTTCAATAGTTTTAATGGAGCTTTTGGTGTAAAAACGAATCTTACTAAAAATATTACCGCGCGTTTAAATTTAGCAACAGGTTTTAGAGCTCCCAATTTAGCTGAATTAACTTCAGATGGTGTGCACCATGGTACTAATAGATACGAAGTTGGGAATATTGAATTAAACAATGAACAAAACTTTCAAACCGATTTGGCTTTAGAGTTTAAAAGTGAACATATTGAGTTTTTTGCAAACGGTTTTTATAACCATATAAATGATTATATCTATTTATCACCAAATGGTACATTAATAGATAACACGCCTGTTTATAACTATGTTCAGGATAATTCAGCATTATATGGTGGTGAAATTGGTTTGCATTTTCATCCACATCCATTAGATTGGTTGCACTATGAAAGTAGCTTTGAAACTGTTACTGGAAAATTAGATTCAGGTGATTATTTACCATTAATTCCTGCAAATAGCATTAATAATACGATTCGTGTAGAATTTGATTACAAGGATGAAACAAGTATGTATGCTTTTGTTAAGCTAAAATCCGTTTTTAATCAAGAAAACGTTAGCACTTTTGAAACAGCAACAGACAGCTATAATTTATTAAGTGCTGGGTTTGGTGGAAATATAGCGGTGTTTAATAATGATTTATCCATCATTATTTCAGGAACCAATTTAACAGATAAAACCTATGTGAATCATCTGTCGCGTTTAAAGCCAGATGGTATTTATAATATGGGCAGAAATTTCAGTATAGGTCTCACCTATTCTTTATAAACTAAAAAAAAAAGAGTGATTATTTAATTACTCTTTTTTTTTCTTCTTCTATTAATTCTATTGATTTTTCGTCTTTAGACAAATAAAAGGTGTAAAACCACATAATTGAAAATGATGGAATAATATCAATAAAAGGTAGTGCTTCTTCAACAAAAGAGAAAGCCGCTGCAATTTTACCTTTTCTACCAGCATACATTTTACTCATTAAATAAGCTGATAATGGTGCCCAAACAAAATCGAAAGGCGGAAATATGTAAGACACATATCCCATGGCATCAAAAAACAAACCGACTAGCAGTTTTTTTGATTTACTTAATTTTTCTAAACTCATATATTATTTACTAATTCTATTTTTATAAATGCAAATAGTATTCCAAAAAATAGTACACATAAAATATCAGCCTTTTAACGAATCCTTCTGATTCATTTGTTTTATTATAAAAGCAGTAATATAAAGACTAGAAACATAAATAAGACATAATTAAAACCTTGTTTTTAACGTTTAATTATGATTCTTTTTTAATTAAGCCCTTTAGATTTGCAGCCAAAGTGTAACAACTTTATTTTTTTATAGTCTATAAAACTATAAAATCAATCAACCAAAAAACCACATGAAAAATAGGCTGTTTCTTCTAGTATTCTCATTTTGCTATGTAATCACGTTAGCTCAAGAGAAGAAAACCTTAAATATAACGCGAACAACCGCAGCACCAAAAATTGATGGTAATCTGGATGATGGATCATGGAAAAATGTAGAAGAAGCAAAAGATTTCATTCAGTTTGACCCAGAAATGGGCATCCAAGAAACACATGAAACCCGAACAGTTGTTAAAATAACCTATGACGATGATGCCATTTATGTAGGTGCTTATTTATATGATAATCCAAAAGATATTATGCGCCAATTAACCCGTCGTGATGATTTTGGTCAATCTGATTTTTTCGGATTTATTTTAAACCCAAATAACGACGGACAAAACAATACTGAATTTTTTGTTTTCAGCTCTGGAGTTCAAGCAGATGCTATTGAATCGCCAGGAATTGGCGAGGATTTTGGATGGAATGCCGTTTGGGAAAGTGCTGTAAAAATTGTAGACGATGGCTGGATTGTTGAAATGAAAATACCTTACAGAACCTTGCGTTTTTCAAATCAAGAAGTCCCAACTTGGGGTTTACAAATCCATAGACATTATAGAAGAAATCGTTCGCAGTTCACATGGAACCCAATTGATGTTACTAAAGGAAATGTTGGGATCTATAATGGTCAATTAAAAGGTTTAACCAATTTAGATCCGCCAACAAGACTTACATTTTATCCGTTTATATCAGGCATAGTTAACACCTTTGATGGTGATACAGAGACACAGTTCAACGCCGGAATGGATTTAAAATATGGTATCACCGAAAACTTTACGTTGGATGCCACATTAATACCGGATTTCAGTCAAGCTGGTTTTGATCGCGTGGAATTAAATCTAGGCCCTTTTGAACAAACATTTTCTGAACAACGTCAGTTTTTTACGGAAGGTGTGGATCTTTTTACCAAAGGCGATTTATTTTTCTCTCGTCGTGTTGGAAATGAACCTTCAGGTTCGGTATCATTAGGACCAAATGAGGAAGTTCAAGATTATCCAAGTCAAACAAAGGTTTTAAATGCGCTAAAAGTATCAGGCAGAACAAAAAATGGCTTGGGAGTTGGAATTTTTAATGCTATTACTGAAAAAACATATGCTAAAATCAACAATTTAGACACCTACACTAGACGTGATGAATTAGTGGAACCACTTGCTAATTATAATATTTTAGTAGTGGATCAACAATTTAATCAAAACTCATCTGTCAGTTTAATAAATACCAACGTTACTAGAAATGGTCATTTTCGAGATGCTAATGTTACTGGGCTTTTAGCTGATTTAACCACCAAGAAGAACACCTATAACATGGAAGCCGAATTAAAAATGAGTAATGTTAATTTGGAGTCCGGTACTGAAACAGGGTATAGTTATAAGTTAGAATTAGCCAAAGTTTTTGGAAATTGGCAGTATTGGATTGGACATGAATTTGCTGATGACACTTATGATATAAACGATTTAGGACTTCAATTTAGAAATAATTTTAGCAATTTTGGTGTTGAAGCGTCTTATCGCACTTTTGAACCTACAAGTAATTTCCTCAGGTATAATTTTAATACATGGATAGATTATAACCGTTTATCAAACCCGAGTACGTATACAGGAAGTACTGTGGGTGTTTCCTTTTCTGCTCAATTAAAAAGTCTACACGGTTTTGGTGGTAATGTAAATTTACAACCAGGAAAACAATACGATTATTTTGAGCCTCGAGCAGAAGGACGCTATTTTATATATGAAAACCGGATAAATGGTAATGTTTGGATTTCTTCAAATTACAATAAAAAGTTTGCTATTGATGCTAATATTGGAGGTGCTACGTTTTTTGAAGATGGCAGAGAAACCAACAATATTTGGTTTGGCATTAGTCCGCGCGTAAAATTAAACGATAAATTATTACTTATTTATTCTATTGATTATGATAAAATTAATGGCGATCGTGGTTATGCAGATAGTACAGCGGATGCTATTATTTTCGGAAATCGGGATCAAAAAACAATGGTAAATAGTATTGCGGGTTCTTATAGTTTTAATCCTTTTCATTCACTAAATCTAACATTTAGAAATTATTGGAGTACCGTTCTTTATGATGATAACATCTATGTACTAGAAGAGAATGGCCGTTTATTGGAAACAGACGTTTCCTTTGAAGACACAGGATTAGATGATCCTAATATTAATTTTAGTACTTGGAATTTAGATCTAAGTTATTCATGGCAATTTGCTCCTGGAAGCTTTTTAACAGCTTTATATAGAAATCAATTATTTAATTACGATTCAGAAGCAGCACTTAACTTTACAAACAATTTTGATAGACTTCTAAAACAGCCTATTCAAAATTCATTTTCACTAAAAATTCAATACTTTATTGATTACAATAATGTGAAGAAAATATTCAACAAGAAATCAAATTCATAATTGTAAAGCGTTATTTAAAGTATTACATTGCTTGTTCATTATATAGCAATGATTTCAGCAAAAAATATTCATAAATACTACGAAGATTTACACGTTTTAAAAGGTGTTGATTTACATATTAAAGCAGGAGAAATAGTTTCTATTGTTGGTGCGTCAGGTGCAGGAAAAACAACGCTTCTCCAAATTTTAGGCACACTGGATAAACCGTCAAAAAAAGAAGATTTCACCTTTGCTATTAACAACACAGATATCAGTAGTTTATCTGAAAAAGGATTAGCAAAATTTCGAAATGAAGAAATTGGATTCATCTTTCAATTTCACCAATTATTACCAGAATTTACTGCCATTGAAAATGTATGCATTCCGGCTTACATTAAAAAAACTAATAAAGCAGCTGCCGAAAAACGCGCAACCGAATTATTAGACTTTTTAGGACTAAAAGATCGTGCGCAACATAAACCCAATGAGCTTTCTGGCGGTGAGCAGCAACGTGTAGCAGTAGCTCGTGCATTAATTAATAATCCAAAAATAATTTTTGCTGATGAACCATCAGGAAACTTAGATAGCGAATCGGCTGAAAACTTACATAATTTGTTTTTTAAATTACGCGACGAATTTGGACAAACCTTCGTTATTGTTACACATAATGAAGAATTGGCTAACATGGCAGACCGTAAATTAACCATGATTGATGGACGGATTGTGAGTGGTCATTAAAAATGTATCTGTCATTTTAATAAATACAACTTGCCAAAATGCCATTTTTATAATAAGTTTATAATGTACTAAACCGTTTCTCTTAAACATGCTATTAATACTCCTTTCGTGGATTTACATCATTTTCACCAGTATGGTTTTTGGTATAAGTTTGAATCGAGTTTTAAAAATAACATCTTGTAATGCAATCATTACCATTTTTCATGGTTTATTTGGCATCATGCTCTTTACAGGCTTTTGGGCCATTGGATTTCCTGTCAATGCTTATTTCCATGTTGTTTTACTATTAATAACCTGCATGTTATTCGGTCTGATCCGTAAATTTATAAAGTCCTTTTTACAGAATTTCGTTTTTGAATTTAAAAGCCTATCCGTTTTTTTTAAGAGTTTATTAGCAGTAATTACAATCCTCATATTAGCACAATGTGCTTCTGCTCCATTTTTAGTTGATAATGAAACGTATTATATTCAAACCATTGCATGGCTCAATGACTACGGTTTTGTAAAAGGGTTGGTGAATTTACATTTATTTTTAGGACAAACTTCCGGTTGGCATATTTTACAAAGTGCTTATAGCTTCAGCTTTTTAACTGATTCTCTCAACGATTTAAGCGGATTGGCCTTACTCATAACAAATGTTTACGCCATCCTTAAAATAAACATCTATTATAAATCGGACAATCTCAACAAGATATATTTGTTTATAGGATTATTACCTATTGCAAACCTCCTACTCTTTCAATTTATTAGTGCACCATCGCCAGATTTGGCCATTTATGTGCTTTCGGTAATTGTTTTTTATCAATTTATTACTACGTATGGCGAATACCAAAAAGATGTGTTTCTATCCCTCATCCTATTAACAGGATTTATGGTGTGTATTAAACTCACAGCTTTACCATTTATACTATTCCCGCTTACTATTTATGCGAAATTTTATAAGCAAACACGATTATTAAACTTCAGTATATTTTCGATACTAGGAATTTCAGGCTGCTTGTTAATCATTAAAAATGCAATCATTACCGGAAATCTATTGTATCCTTTCTTGGGGCTTGATAGCCTTAAATTAGACTGGCATCTTCCTGAAACTATTGCAATCTATTTTAAAGATTATGGTTTGGCTTATGGTTATCAAATGACACCTGAAATTTTTGCCGAAACATCTTTTATAGAGCGCATGAAGCACTGGCTATTTGCCTCTGGAATTCATGGCATATTTAATAAAGCACTAGTAATTCTTTTAGTTACCTTACCATTTATCATTAAAAAATGGTTTCACCAAAAAGGCTATTGGGTTTTCTATATCATGCTTGTTGCTACAATGATAATTTTATGGAACACATCACCACAATACCGCTTCTTTTTACCATTTATATTGATATCAGGTTTGATGATTTTAAGTGTTTTTAATTTAAAGAAGAATGCTATTAAAACCATATTTATTTTCAGTACTATTTTGGTTTTTATTGCTGTTTTTATTCCGATAAACAAACAAGTTTTAACAGATACTACACAAGACCAACAAACTTCTATATTTAAAATAGATTATGTTCTAATGCCACATAATAACAGTAAATTTCCAGTTGAATATGACCTTAAAGTGATGGGGAACACAACTATTAATACGCCAAAAAATACGAGTTTTTTCTGGGAAACAGGTGGTACGCCAATACCAGCTGTTAGCAACCCACAATTAAACTATTTTAAGAACAACTTTTCAGTTGAACCACAGTTGCGAACCGAGCATCTTGAAGATGGTTTCTACAGTCAAATAATTTTAGACAAATAAATTAGAGTAACTAGCGATATTCTGGATTTTCAAAATCCCAACGTGTTCCATCATCCCAATCTTCGCGAGAGTTTCCATAATTAGGATATCCATTTTGTGCTTTCAACATAGTGGCTAAATGCAACAAATTATAGGTCATAAATGTAGTATTTCTATTAGTGAAATCGCTATCAAAACCAACTGGCGGATTTATTTTTTTATCTTTCCATTTTGTATCTCCATAACTTGGACCTGGTCCTACTTCGCCAATCCAACCACAATCTGCTTGTGGCGGAATGGAATATCCCACATGTTGCATGGCGTATAAAATACCCATAGCACAATGTTTTACGCCATCTTCATTACCTGTAATCATGCAACCACCAACCTTTCCGTAAAAAATATATTGACCTTTGTCGTTGGTTTTACTACTCATGGCATATAATCGCTCAATGAGTTTTTGCGCTTCTGATGATTTTTCTCCCAACCAAATTGGCGTACCTATAATAAGAATATCAGCATCCATCACTTTTTTAAATAATTCTGGCCAGGCATCAGTTTCCCACCCATGCTCTGTCATATCGGGATAAATACCAACAGCAACATCTTCATCTATAAAACGTATAACCTCTGTCTTTACGCCTTCTTTCTCCATGATATTTTTAGAGACATTAATAAGTGTTTCTGTATGGCTTTTTTGAGGAAACTTTTTCAAAGTGCAATTAATAAATAAGGCTTTTAAACCCTTGAAATCTGATTTTTTCATACTAAATAGTTTTTTTAAAAAGATACAAAATGTTTTGGAATTCTAATCTAAAGCGTTGTTTTACGCATTGAAACGTCCCGATCACGCATTCTCATTAGAATACTTCTGAAATAACAAATAACTTGTTGTGTATCAAGAAACCTTAAAGAATTTAGTTAGTTTGAGCCTAATTTCTGTTAATTAGGAACGAATCAAATTCTTAAAAATGTGAGAGTCTACGCATTTTTAAGTGTTGGCAAAAAGTTAACAGACTGAAAATTCTTTAAGGTTTTTATTTTAAGCTATTTAGAATAAAATCAATCGTTGTGTTCGTGTTTTTATTTGTTTTAAAGGAATCCGTATAATGGTTGGAGGTAACAGCTAATCCTAATTTTTACAATCTGTAAATAGCATCTGAATATTCCATTATTACCTTTCCTGTTAATGACACATCTCAATCACCATCATTTTGAGTGTATTGATAGACCTTTTTTAATCCAGACAAATACAAATGATCTTTAGTAAAACCACCACCTCTGAAAACGCGCAATGTAATGGTGAATGCAATATCGCGTTGCACTTTATATTGGTTGTGAAGCAAATCAAATGTATTAGCAAAACTGTAGCCTTTTGCCAACGAATCGGCTGCAATAACACGATAAGCCAATTCTTTTAAACGTTTCATGGTAATCCACCATCTAAAACAGCTACATTATGTAATAAAGACATCATCCTTAACCGAGTCTAAAAAATAAAGCATAAATAGGATCTAAAGGTAGATTTGCGCGAAAGAAAAGAGTATCAAAATCAGCAAGTGGAAGCATTTCTTCACGTAATACTGCTTTTTTATAAAAAGCTTTTAAGTAAGCAGGCACTTTTTCCATTCGGTTAATAACAGTACAAAAAGCATTCGTAACGCTATTATGAATTGTTAAATTTACAGGTGAACATAGTGCAACACCATGACCACCCTTTACACATTCTTAAATCAAGGCGAGACTGGTATCATTTTCTGGGTCTATATTTTCCCATGGATACATAAAAAAACAATCATTCATGAGCGATACTCTGAATTAATTATTAAAAATAAGGAAGTAAATTTATTTTACTTATTTTTTTTAGCATAATTATCATCCCAATTTTTAACTTTTGGATCACCAAGTTTCCCGACAGATTTAGCAACTATCATAGAAACAGCTGCATCACCAGTAATATTTACTGTGGTTCGGCACATATCAAGTGGTCTATCTACTGCGAAAATTAGGGCCAATCCTGCCTCTGGAATTCCAGCTTGTGCTAAAACAATTACAAGCATTACCATTCCTGCTCCAGGTACAGCAGCACTACCAATTGAGGCTAAGGTTGCTGTTGCAATAATCCCTAATTGCACACCAAAACTTAAATCCATACCAAAGGCTTGTGCAATAAAAACGGCTGCAACGGCCTGATATAAACTAGTACCATCCATGTTGATGGTTGCGCCAATAGGCAACACAAAACTGGTAACTTCTTCATCAACACCCAAGTGTTCTTCCACACGCTCCATCGTTACAGGTAAGGTAGCTGCACTACTACTGGTTGAAAAACCTAATAATTGTGCAGGCGCTATTCCATTAAAGAAAAATTTCGGTGTTCTTTTGGTTATAACATAAACTAAAACGGCATAAACCGCCATCATAAGCGCTAAACCTAAAACCACGCAAAATGCATACCAGCCAAGGGCTTTAAACAAATCGGCACTCGGAGCTTCTACAACTAAAGCTGCTAATAATGCAAAAACACCATAAGGCGCTGCGAGCATTATTAAATCAATGAGCTTGAGAATCACCTCGTTAAAACTATCAAAAAATTGTTTTACAGGTGCTGATTTTTCTTCAGGAATTAATATCAATCCGAGTCCAAATAGAATAGCAAAGAAAATAACTTGTAGCATATTGCCATTATCACTAGCAGCTAGAAAAATATTGCTGGGCACTAAATCCTCCAAAGCTTGCAAAGGTCCTGCATTTTTTTGCTTTTGAGCATCCGCAATTTTACCTTCAGCATCAGACTTATAACTTTCTACGAGTTCGGTTCGGGTTTCTTCAGAAATAGATTTACCAGGTTGAATGATGTTCACCACAGCTAAACCTATTGATACGGCAATTAGCGTCGTAACAATATAAATCCCAATGGTTCTACCTCCCATTTTTGATAACTTGGAAATATCCTTTAAATCAGAAACACCTTTTATTAAAGATGCCAATATTAAAGGAACCGCAATAAGTTTCAATAAATTGATAAAAATTGTTCCGAAAGGTTTTACCCAATCCGTTATTATTTGGCTTCCAAATTCGAATTTGGACATAATTAAGGCGAAAGCAACACCTAAAACCATTCCGAGTATAATTTGCCAATGTAATGCGAGTTTCTTCATGTGTTTCTTTATATTATTTTTTTATGGTCACATGCTGTTCGCTATTAGTCATTGATTTGAGTAATAACGCTTTTAGCATGCTCGTTTCATAAATCGTTAATCTAAATCGTTATAGTTTACTGTATTAATATACTTTATTTAATAAGAAATAATCGGCTAACACCAATGCTGCCATAGCTTCAACAATAGGTACAGCTCTTGGAACAACACAGGGGTCATGGCGTCCTTTTCCCTGCATATCTACCAATTCACCATTTGAATTTAAAGCTTCTTGCTTCTGAATAACCGTTGCTACTGGTTTGAATGCCACACGGAAATAAATATCCATGCCATTGCTAATACCACCTTGAATGCCACCAGATAAGTTCGTTTTTGTAGAACCATCCGCATTAAATAAATCGTTATGTTCGGTACCTGTCATTTTAGCACCACAAAATCCACTACCATATTCAAAACCTTTAACGGCATTTATGGACAACATGGCTTTTCCTAGTTCGGCATGAAGTTTGTCAAAAACAGGTTCTCCCAGGCCAATCGGCACATTTTGTAATACACACGTCACGGTTCCTCCTATGGTATTACCTTCTTTTCGGATGGCTTTAATTTTATTAATCATACGTTCTGCCGTTTCTGCATCTGGACAACGAATGACATTGGATTCAATTTTCGAAAAATCTAAATCCTGATATGGTTTTTCTAAAAATATATTTCCTACAGATGATGTATAAGCATGAATTTTAACCGATTTCAAAACTTGTTTAGCCAAAGCTCCAGCCACTACTCGAGAAGCGGTTTCACGCGCTGAACTCCTTCCACCACCACGATAATCACGTATACCATATTTTTTATCATACGTATAATCGGCATGACTTGGACGGTACACATCTTTGATATGTGAGTAATCTTTAGATTTCTGATTTGCATTTTGAATGTTGAAACCAATTGGCGTTCCTGTTGTTTTACCTTCAAAAATCCCAGATAGAAATTCAACCGTATCGGGTTCTTTACGTTGGGTGACAATTTCAGATTGGCCGGGTTTTCGCCTGTTTAATTCTAGCTGAATGGCGTCAAAATCGACTTCCAATCCAGGAGGACAACCATCAATAATTCCACCGATGGCTATGCCATGCGACTCGCCAAATGTTGTTAATTTAAATAAATTTCCGAAGGAATTTCCTGCCATACAACCAATTTTTGTAGCTAATGTAATTGTATTATCACAGAAACAAAAATGGATTTTTAATTAGCTTCCAAATTTATTTTCTTTTTTATAAAGAAAATACAATCAACTCTTTAAAAATAAGCAACTTACAGCAAAGCCTGTTTCAATATTGTAACTGGATGTAATGCCACGCGATTCGCACCATCTTTGATTTGATGTCTGCAACTGGTGCCATTGGCTGAAATAATAGTTTTTTCTGTAGCTTTTCTAACAGCCGGAAAAAGTGTCTGCTCACCTATTTGCATACTCACTTCATAATGTTCGGTTTCATAACCAAAACTTCCTGCCATGCCGCAACATCCACTAGGAATGATTGTCACACGATAGTTTTTAGGCAAATTCAACATATCAAAACTTGTTTTTTGATTACTTAAAGCCTTTTGATGGCAATGTCCATGAAACTTAATTATTTTAGAATCGGTAGTAAATTGGTCAGGGTTGATGTTTCCTAATATGATTTCATTTTGAAGAAACTCTTCAATTAAAAAGCAATTTTTAGCGAGTTTTTTGGCAGCATCTTTATTATCTACTAATTTGATATATTCATCGCGAAACGTTAAAATAGCCGATGGCTCAATGCCGATTAAAGGTGTTGTTTCTGAAATAACTTCAGAAAAAATAGACACGTTTTTATTAGCGACTTTTTTTGCTTGTTCTAAAAATCCTTTAGATAAAAATGCACGACCTGATTCGTCGTGTTTTATAAACTTCACATCGTAATTTAAAGCGTGTAAAAGATGCAATGCGTCTTGACCAATTTCGGAATCCAGATGGTTAGTAAACTCATCAATAAAGAAATAAATGGTTTTTATTTTATGAAGCTCATTTCCTTCTTTTAAAGTATTTTGAATATATTTATTTAAACTAATACTTGAAATTAAGGGCAGACTTCTTTTAGGTGCTATGCCTACTGCTTTTTTAATAATAGTACTTGTTACTTCATTTGAAAACATAAAATTAGTAACACCCGGAAAACGACTTCCATAGGCATTCAATTTATTGTTATACGCGAATAGTTTAGTCCGTAAACTACTTCCATTTTCCTTCTGATATTGATACTCAAATTCCGCTTTTAAACTCGCCACATCTACACTGCTTGGACATTCACTTGCGCATGCTTTACAACTCACACATAAATCGAAAACATCCTTTAATTCATCATGATTAAACCTGTTCGCTTTATTGGAAGTCGTTAAAAACTCACGTAAAGCATTGGCTCGTGCTCGGGTGGTATCTTTTTCATTCCTGGTAGCACGATAACTCGGACACATGGTTCCGCCAAATTCAGGTAGTTTTCTACAATCGCCTGATCCATTGCACTTTTCGGCTTCCCGTAAGATTCCTAATGATGCTGAAAAATCTAAAATGGTTTCAATTTCAGGCTCATGACGTCCTGGATTATAGCGTAAGTTTTCATCCATGGGAAACGCATCAACTATTTTACCAGGATTTAATATATTTTCTGGGTCAAAAGCAGATTTAATACGTTTTAAAATTTCATAATTTTTGTCACCAATCATGAGAGGGATAAATTCAGCTCTCACAATACCATCACCATGTTCGCCACTCATGGAGCCTTGATATGACTTAACAAGCTTGGCTACATCTGTGGTTATTTTTCGGAATAAAACAACGTCTTCCTTTTGCTTTAAATTTAAAATAGGTCGCAAATGCAACTCACCTGCCCCAGCATGGGCATAATAAATCGCCTTTTGGTTATAGCTGGTCATGAGCTTGGTAAAATCTGAAATATAATGTGCTAAATCAGGTATGGCCACGGCGGTGTCTTCAATACAGGCTGCCGATTTTTTATCACCAATCATGTTTCCCAATAGTCCCAATCCAGCTTTTCGTAATTCCATGGCCTGGTTAATAGCATCACCTTGAAGCACCACTTGTGCATAACATAATTGCAAATTAGTAATAGCTTCTCGGAGATTTTGGATTTGCTGTTTTAAGTCAGGCTCTGAATGGGCTCTCACTTCACACATTAAAATAGCTTCTGGATCACCTTCAACAAATTGTCTGTTTTCCTGTTGGGTTTTATTGTGTTTGGTTAAATCTAGAATGGTTTTATCCATCATTTCGCAAGTATGCAAATCATGGTGCATAACGGTTTCAACGGATTGCAAACAGGATTCAATAGACTCAAAATGTAAACATATTAAGGCAGATTCTTTTGGTGGTAATTCGTCTAAATACAATGTTATTTCAGTCGTGAATGCTAAAGTTCCTTCGCTTCCAGATAACAGTTGACACATATTGAAGCGCTTATCTGAAAATGAAAACACATCAGATTCAATTAATTTATCAATAGCATAACCTGTATTTCTACGATGAATTTCTGGTTTTGGAAATTCTTTTATAATTTCAGTTTGAACAATTTCAGAAGCAAGCTCTTGATAAATTGTTTTATAAATGTGTCCTTCCAATGTTGGCTGAAGTGCTTTTATATGAAATTCTTCCTTTGAAATTTCTGAAAAAACAGCATCACTCCCATCACTTAAAATAACGTGAAGATTTTTAACCTTATCTCGTGTAACACCATATTGAATGGACGTAGTTCCTGATGAATTATTGCCAACCATGCCACCAATCATACACCGATTTGATGTGGACGTATTTGGTCCGAAAAACAAGCCGTAAGGTTTTAGATAATTATTTAACACATCACGAACAACGCCAGGTTGAACCGTTATGGTTTTTTCAGTTTCGTTAAAACTTAAAATCTGATTAAAATGTTTGGACACATCAACTACAATGCCCGTTCCCACACATTGTCCTGCTAAAGACGTTCCAGCAGTTCTGGGGATTAAAGATGTTTGATGTTTTTTAGCAAACTGAATAAGCGTTTTAAGGTCTTCATTATCTTTCGGATACGCCACAGCAAGCGGCAACATTCTATAAACCGATGCATCGGTTGCATATAACGATTTCATTAAATCATCAAAAAATAATTCACCTTTTAAAGTTTGTTTTAATTCTAATAAATGCTGCTTCAATGTGTTAGTTATTTACGGCACTTTAAAGCTAACAAGAATTTCAATATAATAGCAGTTTTAACGTTATTTTTACAAATAATATGGGCTAATATTTTATATTAAACGTAGATATAGTAATTAAACAATTAGAAAAAAATTATGAAGAATACATGTATGGCTATTTTAGTCGGTTTAGGTTTTATTGCAACAGGTTTTGCTCAAGAAATTTCTAAAAATGCTATTGGTTTGAGATTAGGAGACAGCGATGGTTTTGGAGCAGAAATTTCGTATCAACGTGCTATTAGTGATAACAACCGTTTAGAATTTGATTTAGGTTGGCGTGATGGTAAGTATTATGATGGTTTTAAATTGGCTGGACTATATCAGTGGGTTTGGAATATTGAAGGTGGATTTAACTGGTACGCAGGACCTGGTTTAGGTTTTGGAACTTTTAAAATTGATAATGATTATTACAGAGGTAAGGATTACTATAGAAAGGATGACTCTGACGCTTTTGTGTTTTTAGCTGGTGTAGTTGGTGTTGAATACAGTTTTGACTTCCCATTATTGTTATCTTTAGATTTCAGGCCTGAATTAGGTTTTGGAAATAGTGATTATGATAATAACGATTTAGATTTTGACATTGGACTTGGTGTGAGATACCAATTTTAATAGCTTATTACAACAATAAAAGAAAGCACGTCCTTGATTGACGTGCTTTTTTTTACATTTGTTTTATGGCAAAAAAAACGTTAGCAATTATGGCTGCAGGCATGGGCTCCCGATTTGGTAGTCTCAAGCAATTACAACCCGTTTATGGCACGTTCTCAATCATGGATTTTAGCATTTATGACGCGATGCATGTTGGCTATAACCATATTGTTTTTATAGTTCGGGATGAAATTATACATCATTTTAAAGAACGCTATGTCAACAAATTACCTAAACATATTTCAGTGGATTTTGTCATTCAAAAAAATGAATTATCAGATTCCCGAACGCGTATCAAACCTTGGGGAACTGGACATGCTTTATTAGCTTTAAAGGAAACTGTTACCACTGGCTTCACCCTAATAAATGCCGATGATTTTTACGGTAGAAAAGCCTTTCAGCTCATGCATGACGCGTTGTTTAAGGATACTAATTTGAATCATTATTTGGTTGGTTATGCATTAAAAAACACGTTGTCCGATAATGGATCGGTTTCTCGTGGCATTTGTCATGTAGACAAAAACCAAAATTTAATTAACATTGAAGAACTTACGGCTATTATGAGGAATGATGCTGGTGAAATTTCAGCTCAAACTAATATAATTTCTGAAACGCTAAATCCAAACACCTTGGTGTCAATGAATTTCTGGGGCTTTAAACAATCAGTTTTTAATGTTGCAAATGATTTATTTTTGAAATTCTTACATACTATAACTGATTTTGAAAAAGACGAATTTTACATCACATATATTATTAAGCATCTTATTGAAAATAGTCCAAATAGTATTCAAGTATTAGCAACCGACAGCTCATGGTTTGGCATGACCTATTTAGCTGATGAAACTTCAGCACGTGAAAATATTAAAACACATATAGACAACAATTTCTATCCAAAAAAACTCTGGTAGACCATGCATAAATTAGATAACATCTGTGAGGCTTTTGGAATAGAAACTCCTTTGAAGTCAATTGAAACGCTACAATCTGGACATATAAATGATACATATTTGGTCACCCAACAAAATGATGAGAAGTTTATCATTCAAAAGTTAAACAGTCTTGTTTTTAAAAATGCCAAAGCTGTTATTGCTAATAAAATTGTGGTTTCAGAACATTTACAGGCGAATTACAAAAAAACAAATTCACACTATCAGGCGGTAAATTATTTAAAAACAACGCAGAACGAACATATATTTAAAGAAGAAAAGTCCTATTGGAATGTTATGCGTTTTATTACCAATGCTTTAACTATTGATAAAGCAGAAACACCTCAAATAGCATTGGAAGCAGGAAAACTTTATGGCGATTTCATTTTAAATACCGAATCTATTTTACCAGAATCCATTACTGAAACATTAAAAGATTTTCATAATGTGCCTTTTAGGTTAACGCAATTTGAAACTGCTCTAAAACTTGCAAAATCTAATCGGTTAGAAGCGGCTGCTGATTTAATAGCATTCGTAAAAAAGCATGCAACAAGCATGAGTACCCTTGCCAGCTTGCAGGCTAAAAACCACTTCCCTATTCGAATTACACATAATGATGCTAAATTATCTAACATTCTATTTGACACCAAAAACAAAGGTTTAGCGGTTATTGATTTAGACACGGTCATGCCAGGATTAGTACATTATGATTTTGGAGATTCTGTACGTTCTATTTGCACCAAATCAACTGAAGATGAAACAGATTTATCTAAAATTTATATTGATTTAGAACTGTATGAAGCTTATTGCAAAGGCTTTGCTTTAAAAACAAAATCCATTTTAAAATCTGAAGAAATTGAAAATCTACCTTTAGGTGTTCAAACCATCATTTATATAATGGGGTTGCGCTTTTTAACCGATTTCTTAAACAACGATACGTATTATAAAACGGCCTATGCGAATCACAACTTTGATCGTGCTTTAAATCAGTTTACGGTATTGCAATCTGTTATTGACAATTTGGAGTCCATAGAGCGAATTACGAAGCAACATTTTACATAATATCGCGTAACACTTCGTTTTCCCTAGGTGTTTCCCAAGTTCCTCCTGTAAAATCAGGAATTTTTGTACTCGCACTATTATTGGCTACAGACATTTCGGATAATGGTGTAATTGCACTCCACATGACACTGTCATATAAATTAATATCTAAAGGTAATCCTTGATTTAAGCAACGCATCATTCTATAAATCATTACGAAATCCATTCCTCCATGACCAACGGCATTGGCATCAATTTGCGTTCGTAATTTTTTCCAAAGTGGATGATCATAGCGTTCGCGATAATCTTTGTATTCTTCATCTTTCAACCACGAATGTCCCCATTGCAATTCCGCATGGCCAACATATAATCTGGATGGAAACCCTTCATGAACCGCTTTTGTTCCTGTAACTGTGTTGAGTCTGGAATAAGGTCTGCCCGTATGTGTATCAAATTGGAGCATGATAGTTTTACCTTTTTTCGTTTTAATTAACGAGGTATTCATATCACCACAAGCAAATTTTTGAGTTTTATAGTTTTCCTTTTTTGCTGCTTCACTCAAGCTTTGTTCTCTAGAACTCATACTCACTAAATGATCATAGTTATCACCCCGACCAATATCCATATAGGAGCTAACAGGACCTAAACCATGACCTGTATAAAAATTCCCATTATTGGTTTCATGATGTTTTATGCGCCACTGATCTTCATAATAATTTGCATCGAGCATATGCTTCCGTAAATCGTGAATATAAGCACCTTCGGCATGATTAATATCGCCAAAGACGCCTTCGTTAATCATATTTAGTATCCAGAGTTCTTCGCCATTAAAACAGCAATTCTCCATATACATGCAATGCTTCTTGGTGCGTTCTGCCACTTCAATTAGTTTCCAGCAATCTTGCAGTGTCAATGCTATAGGCTGCTCGCAAGCAACATGCTTATTATGTTCCATACCATATACGCACATTTCCGTATGGAAATTCCATGGTGTTGCAATGATTAGAATGTCAATATCGTCCCGCTTGGCCATTTTTTTCCAAGCATCTTCATCACCAAAATACAGATCAGCACCTTCAGGTTGCATTGTTTTTAAATAGTCGTTGTTTTTTGTGACTTTATCTTCTTTTAAATCAGAAAGTGCTACAATTTCAGCATGTTTATGTTTAATTAAATACTCAAACATCTGAATCAAAACAGAACCTCTGTTTCCCATACCAATCATACCTACGCGAACTTTCTCAATAGGTTTGTCGGCAAAATTCACCATGTTTCCTAGCGCTTTATTGGAACCTAATAAGGTATTTACAGCTTCGACTTCTTGTAGGTTTTCTCGGCTATTTCCAGCAAGTAAAGTTGGTGTTAGACCTAAAAAAAGTCCAACTCTTGCTGTTAGGTTTAAAAATGATTTTCTATTCATTTTATAGCGGTTTTGAAGTTCAACCCAAGTTATAAAATAAAAGTAAATAAAAAATATTCTTTAGTAAAAAGTAAGTTAGTTTAGGCCTTTGCTTTTAGCTAGCGTTTTTTGATAAATAGCCTCATATTGATGTACTATTTTAGATATTTCAAATTTGCTAGCTTGTTTTGTAGCCTGAAGTTTAAAGGCATTTAGTGTGTCTGTATCCTTTAAAATAGCCAATGCATTTTTACTCATGTCCTCAATATCACCAACATCACTTAAATATCCAGAAACGCCTTGTATGTTTACTTCTGGTATTCCTCCTGAGTTACTAGAAATAACAGGCACTCCAGAAGCCATAGCTTCCAAAGCTGCTAAACCGAAACTCTCGGTTTCAGAAGGTAAAACGAATAAATCTGAAAAGCACAAAATACGGTCTACTTCGTTACTATTTCCTAGAAATACGACTTTATTTTCTATGCCTAAATCAATTGCTAATTGTTCTGCACCTTCTTTTTCTGGTCCTTCACCAACCATCATGAGTTTGGCAGGTATTTCTTTCTGAATATTGTAAAATATTTTTATAACATCGGCAATGCGCTTTACAGGTCTAAAATTACTTACATGTGTTATAATACGCTCATCTTCGTGAGCCATCATAGCACGCTGGCAATCGGAAAAAGGACTATTATATTTCCCAACATCAATGAAATTGGTAATAACTTCAATGTCATTTTTTATATCAAATAAGCGAAGCGTATCACGTTTTAAACTCTCTGAAACGGAAGTCACAGCATCCGATTGATTTATACTGAATGTGACAGCTGTTTTATAAAAAGGATGACTCCCTACCAACGTAATATCTGTACCGTGCAATGTTGTAACAATGGGTACGTAAATACCTTCTTCTTGAAGCATTTTTTTCGCCATATAAGCTGCATAGGCATGGGGAATAGCATAATGAACGTGTAACACTTCAATTTTATGAAGCTTTACCATATCAACTAATTTACTTGAGAGCGCTAACTCATAAGGCTGATAATGAAATAACGGATATTCTGGGACTGTTACCTCATGGAAATGGACATTACTACCTAAAAGCTCTAACCGAACTGGTTGTTTGTAGGTTATAAAATGGACTTCATGACCACGTTTTGATAGCTCAATTCCTAACTCTGTAGCTACAACACCACTACCTCCAAACGTTGGATAACACACGATTCCTATTTTCATTCCTATACTATTCTATTAAAATTTTAATTATTGACAACTATCAAACTTGGTCGTAATAAAACGATTTTCTATACAAACTGATTCAAAATTAATCGATAATCGCTTCATAAATTAATTCCTGAATGTCTGTTCTAATATTTTCCTTTAATAGGGTGTTTGTTCCAGCATTAGGATACGTTCTATTAGCTAGAAACACATAAACAATTTCTTCTTCTGGATCCGCCCACGCATAGGTACCTGTAAAACCGGAATGTCCAAAACTAGACATAGAAATGCAACCACATGTTGGACCAGATTCTCCTAATTGCGGTTTATCAAACCCGACGCCTCGACGGTTATCTTTATCGCAATAAAAACACGTGTTGAATTTATCTAATGTTTCTGGTTTAAAATAGCGCTTTCCGCCATAAAAGCCTTTCTGCAAATAGGTTTGCATAATTTTAGCAACATCATTAGCATTACTAAAAATTCCTGCGTGACCACCTACGCCTCCTTGCATGGCTGCTCCCATATCATGCACATAACCTTGTACTTTTTGATAGCGGTAATAATCATCTATTTCTGAAGGCACAATATTAATATCACTAAATTTACTATTCGGATTGTATGTGGTATGATTTGCTCCCATTGATTGATAAAAATGATCTTGAACCAATTCATCTAACCCCTTTTCGTAGTGTTTTTCTAAATATTTTTTAAGAATGTAATACGGCAAATCACTGTAACGATATCGGAGGCTTTTTAATAAATCACTTTCTCTAATTATTTTCTGCATACTATCCTGATAATCGGCTCGCATGTATAATTCATTGGCCACTTTCACTGTATATTTCCCGCCAAATTCTTTTCTATAATATTTAGTGTCTGGTTGTTTATTAGCGTCTAACGTGGCAAAATAAAACGGAATCCATGGACTTAAGCGTGCATAATGAGACAGCATTTCCTTTAACGTGATGTTCTTTTTATTAGAATTTACATATTCCGGAAGTATTTTGGATAGTTTGGTATCCAATGAAACAATACCTTTTTCCTCCAATTCCATTAATAATGGTAAGGTTGCCAATATTTTTGTTAATGAAGCCACATCATACATATCATTAAACTTCACAGGTTCTGCGTTGGCATCATAGGTATGTTTTCCGAAATTTTTATTGTAAATAACTTTACCTTTTCTGGCAACTAGTAATTGAATACCAGGTGTCATTTTTTCATCAACGGCGCGTTGCGCTATCGCATCAATTTTATGAAGTTTTTCAGTGCTCATACCAACTCGTTCTGGAATAGCATAGCCTAGTCGTGATAAACTTGACAATGTTAATCCATCACCTACAGCATAACCATTGCCAATAGAAACGGGTAAGGTTCCTTGTGCTTGCACAGCGCCAAAAATAATTTGGGCAGACGCATCTTGCGCAATTGGACTATTTTGATAACTCACTACAAGACCTTCAATGTTTTCTAATGTTTTTACATTTAGTAATGCATAAGGTCTTACAAAAATATCAAGTATAACGGTATTTGTTCGAGCTATTTCATAAAGCCAAACTAGTTCTTTATCCGAAAATTCAAAACTTTTCCACGGATTATCATTAGAGCGATGAAAACCAATGACTACGGTATTATACGCTTTCAGTTTCTCTATAACTTCATCTAAATTATCGCCAGAAATTTCATGAATTTTCCCATATTTCTGAAGGCCTTCAAGAAAATGTGAACCATCATCATCTCCTAATTTTACATAAGCGATTTTTTTAGTTTCTAAATTCCTAATTGGTAAAATATCACCTTTGTTTTTTACAACCGTAATGGCATTTTCCATGAGCTTTTCATAAAGCACATCATCTTTTGGTCTGTTTAAATCCGCCAATAGGTTTTCTAACGCTACAGGAATAAATTTATTTAGTCCAACTTTATACTTCGATTTTAATATTTTTTTAACCGAATGTGCTAAACGTTCTTCACTAATTTCACCTGAATTATAGGCCTCTCTTATTTTATCAATTGCTTTTGGCACATCTTCAGAAATTAATAAAATATCATTTCCTGCTTGAAATGCAGCTAAATCAATATCACCAGGACTATCAAAGTTGGCAACACCTTTCATATTTAAGGCATCCGTAAAAATAAGTCCTTTAAAGCCAAGTTGCCCTTTTAAAATATCTGTAATCACATGTTTAGATAACGAGGTTGGTAAACCATTTTCAGACTCCAAAGCAGGAACATTTAAATGCGCTACCATAACACTAGAAACGCCATCTTTTATAAGTCGTTTGTATGGGTAAATCTCTATGGAATCTAATCGTTTTAAATCGAAATCTAGAGTTGGTAAGGCTTTATGCGAATCGGTATCCGTATCACCATGACCAGGAAAGTGTTTGGCACTTGATAAAACACCAGCATCGTGCATGCCTTGCATAAAAGCGGCTGCTTTTTCAGTGACATTTTCACGATCTTCTCCAAATGAACGGTTTCCTATAATGGGATTTTTAGGATTGATATTGATGTCTATATCCGGAGCAAAATTAAAATGTACGCCTAATCGTTTACAATGTTCACCAATATGATACCCGGCTTTTGTAACTAACTGGTTATCTTTAATAGCGCCAAGCGTCATGTTCCAAGGAAATGCATACGTAGAATCTAAACGCATGCTTAAACCCCATTCGGCATCCATACCAACTAATAATGGTACTTTTGCAACAGCTTGTAATTCATTGTTAAACCTAGCTTGATTGATTGGATCTCCTTTTGAAAAAATAATACCGCCAATATGATTATTCATCACCATTTGACTGATTGTATTTTCATGCCTTAAATCCATATTGGAGAATGCTTGAACCATAAAAAGTTGGCCAATTTTCTCATCTAAAGACATACCTCCATAAATACTATCCACCCATTTCATCTGGGCTTGAGCATCAGCGGTTAATAGTGGATCTGCAGTTTGAGCATAAACAAACGAATTTGAAACACTAAAAAGAACTAAAAGAATTAGTAATCGCATATATAAAAAGGAGTTAGTATTTAGATGTACATTAAAAACAGTGCCAAATTACCAATTTTAGCAAAAGAAACACAGACTTTAAGATAGATTTATAACGTAATTATTGCGGAATTATTGATGTCATTTTCCTTTTCAATTTAAAATTATTTGAAATATTTCATATAAGTCATTTATCTCAAATTTTTATAGACTTAAAAATGTAAAGAGCAAAACTATCGCTTAAATTAAAAAGGAATTAAAAACTAAATGATCTATTTAACAAAACGCGAATGCCAGCTTTCACTTGCAGGAACTTCCCAATACTCTTTAAATTCAGCAATATTATTTACCAAATTATTAAATACGATTGTATTTTTAGAAACGGCTCGATCTTTTGCCATTTGTCGGAAATCGGTTAAGGTTTTATAAGCTACAAAATCGCCTTGTTTATAAGACACATTCATTTTATCCATTAAATCCACATTATATTCCTTTTCCAATCCTTGAATAAAATGAACAGACGCATCAATAGAACAGCCCGTTGCTTTATTTAAGTTCTGATTTAGCGCTAACACAATAAATCGCTTATATTTAATAGTATAACCAGCTTGCAAATCACTTCCGTGAGCCGTCCAGTTTTCTACAAAGGTTTTGAGTTTAGTCTCAATTTCTTCCAATTCAACATCTGTGAATGTGCGGTTTGCTTGGAATATCCAAACACGTGATTCCTCTGGTAATGTATTAAAATCTACTAGCATTTTTTATTTTTTTTACTGTTACTAAAAACTGTTGTAAGTCCCATTATTAATCCGAAAAAGTAGAAATAGAACAAAAATTTATTTAAATCGAATGGTTCATTCCCAAGGTAATCGAAAGCTGCCATGGCAAGCGCAAATACAAAACCTTGGATTCCACCTGAAATTAACCCTTTTTTAATGTTTTTTGAATTAACCTTCATAGCATTTATGCTTTGGTTATTTTGTTCCTAAAAGCAATGGCCATAAAAAGTCCTGTAAAAACAGCCTGAAAAATATATCTTTCCCAAATTATTGGCTCTTCTTTAAAATAATCCCACAGAAAAAGGCCTAACCCATTAAATGATCCAGCAACAACACCAAAAACAATTCTTGTCTTTATTTGTAATCTCTCTGTTTTCAATTCCATGAGATTTATTTTTTACGGTTACGAAGTCGCACATAATCAAGAACCAAAACGCCAATACCAAAAAACACAAATTGATAGATGTATTTTCCAAAGTGGGCTACATCGTCAAAATAATAATCATAAGCATAAATAGAACCAGCAACTGCCAATGCTGCAATTACGGCAGAAATGTAGTTTGCTTTTTTCACTATTGATCCTTATTGCGTTTCTGTTCCTCCTTTTGCACCTTTCGGTACGCCATATATGCGTTAAAACAGCCGAATAGCACAAAGTGCAATGCAAATTTTAAAATTGAAAACTCGCGTTCCATAAAATAATCGAATGCCACCATGACAAGGGCAAACATAATTCCAGAAATAACACCTAATTTTATATATGTTTTATTTTTTTCAAAAAAGCTCATAAATTCTATAAATCTTCAGCGTTAGCAATTAGTTCCGCAATATCCATTACTTCAATATTAGCTTCTTGATCTTTGGCTTTTACGCCATCCGTCATCATGGTATTACAAAATGGACAACCAGCAGCTATAATTTCTGGTTTGGTTTCCATGGCTTGTTCTGTACGTTCTACATTTATTTCTTTATCACCTTTTTCGGCGTCTTTAAACATTTGAGCACCTCCTGCTCCACAGCATAACCCACGACTTTTACAGCTTTTCATTTCTATTAATTCTGCATCCAATTTACGGATCAACTCACGTGGCGCTTCATAAACACCATTAGCACGACCTAAATAACAAGGGTCATGAAATGTGATTCGTTTACCTTTAAATTGGCCACCTTCAATAGTTAAACGGCCATCGTCCAACAAAGATTTTAAAAATTGTGTGTGGTGCATAACTTCATATTGACCACCAAGTTCTGGATACTCATTTTTCATGGTATTGAAACAATGCGGACAGGTAGTTACAATTTTCTTGATTTCGTAAGCATTCATTACTTCTATATTCGTAACGGCTTGCATTTGAAATAAAAATTCGTTTCCACTTCGCTTTGCTGGATCACCAGTACAACCTTCTTCGGTTCCTAGAACAGCAAAATCCACATTTGCTTTATTTAAAATCCGTACAAAAGCTTTGGTTATTTTCTTGGCTCTATCATCAAAACTTCCTGCGCAACCAACCCAAAATAATACTTCTGGTTGTTTGCCTGCTGCCATATATTCTGCCATAGTTGGCACTTTTAGTTGTTCGCTCATAATAAATTCTTATTCGTGTTGACCATCATCAAAAACTTGGATGGTGACTTTTTTATCGACTAAATCTGTAAATTTCCCTCTGTATTGTGTGGCTTTCACCAAGTGGTTATCAATCCAATGGTAATTTCCACCTCTTGGTTTGCCCATTAATAGACTATGGAATTTAAATCCATGTTTGTTAAGCCATTTTTCCGTAACATCCCGATGATCTTCAGTTCTGGAAGTGAAGAAGCAAATTAAATGACCTTCTTCATACCATTTGTTACAGGTTATTAAAGCATCTGGATACGGCTCACAGGTTCCCATACGCTCAGGTTCTTCATTTGGCACATCTTCTGTGATGGTACCATCAATATCTATTAAATAATTTTTTACGCCTTCCGGTAAAATAGGACTTACTTTTTCGCCTGCTTCAACCTTTTCATGCAATAATTTATCTGCGTCTTCTCTTTTCATTCTATTCCTACTTTATTCACTATTTTTTTGGAGGCTATCGTTTGCTGTTTCCGTATTCATTTCTAAAAAATCATCTTTAGAAATTCGGATAATTATGGCGAGCTTCTTGGTGCCATTTTCTAAAATATTATCTGGATTGTAGCGTTCATCATAGGCACGATTCAAAGCTTCATAACCAATTTTAGTTGTTTGACTTTCTGAACAATAATCGCAAAAAACAGTTATTAATTTAATGTCCTCTGCTTCCCTGTTTTGATACGTGATTTCCGTATAAACCTTAATTTGTAAAGAATCCTTCGCATAGCCTTGAGCGTGCATGTTATTTATTCCTAAAAAAAATACACAAACTAAAAGACTATATGTTACAAGACAATTTTTAATGATAATTAGATTTATATAGAAGCGCTATTCGTTCTTCCAGTTTAAACGATCCATTTGGTTATAAGGCCAAGGTGCCGCGTTATTTTCAATATTTGTCATCATATTATTCAATTCCATTGGCGCTGCACTTTCTTCCATCACTAAATAACGACGCATATCCATAATAATAGAAAGCGGATCAATACTTACCGGACAGGCTTCTACACAGGCATTACAGGATGTACAAGCCCATAATTCTTCACGCGTAATATAATCGTCTAATAATTGTTTTCCATCATCTTGAAAAACGCCTTTATTCGCGTCTATATTTTTCCCAACTTCTTCCAGTCTATCTCGCGTATCCATCATAATTTTACGAGGCGATAGTTTCTTGCCTGTTAAATTTGCTGGACATTCACTGGTACAACGTCCACATTCTGTACAGGTGTAGGCGTTTAATAATTGTACCCAATTTAAATCTTGCACATCACTAGCACCAAATTTTGCAGGCACGTCATTTTCATCTTCTTCCGCTGGTGCCGCATACGGATCGGCATCTGGATCCATCATCATTTTAACCTCTTTAGTAACAGCTTCTAAATTATCAAGCTGCCCTTTTGGCTTCACCTTACCATAATAGGTGTTAGGAAATGCTAATAAAATGTGTAAATGCTTGGAGAAATATAAATAATTAAGGAACCCTAAAATCCCTAAAATATGTAGCCACCAAGCTGCACGTTCAATAATATGAACCGTTGCATCTGGTAAGCCATAAAATAGTGGCGCTATAAATTGACTAATCACATTTCCTGATTCCATGCTTTGGAATTTAAGGTCTGTTGCATTCATTACTAGGAATAAAGCCATTAATACCATTTCAATATACAGAATGATATTTCCATCATTTTTTGGCCAACCTGTCATTTCCGCTTTCCAAAAACGTTGTATTTTAATCACATTTCTACGTAACCAGAAAATAACAACTGAAACAAAGACTAAAGCTGCTAGTATTTCAAAAGAACCAATAAGGAAACCATAAACCGATGTTGGTAAGAGTTCAGAAAATATTCTGTGTGAACCAAAAAGTCCATCAATAATAATCTCTAGGACTTCAATATTAATTATAATAAAACCAACATAAACAATAACGTGTAGAAATCCAGAAACTGGACGTTTTACCATTTTACTTTGGCCTAAAGCAATATTAATCATGTTTTTCCAACGTTGTGATGTATTATCACTCACGTCCACATCTTGGCCTAGTTTAATGTTACGAAGTAATTTTTTGACATTATTAGCAAAATAGCCAATACCAATAATTAAGGCAATGGCAAAAATTATGTTTGGAATGTAATTCATGGTTGGTATGGTTTATTCTCTTGGACTTTCCGGTTTTTCGTAATCGTCTTTATTTTTTCCACCAAAAACAGATACATTTATGTAACGTTTTGGATTAAGTTTAACATCTTGTAACAATTCACGTAATTGTAAGGAAGCAATTTCTAAATTATTATACAGTTTATCATCCTTCAGTAATTTTCCCATTGTTCCTTCTCCTTTTTCAACATCAGACAAAAGTGCATTCACATTTGATAACGTATTATCTAAATTTGCAAGTGTTGTTGATAGGTCCACTTCTTTCAAGCCATCCGTAAACGTAGCGAGATTACCACTTATTGAATCGAAGTTTTTTATAACTGCCGATAGATTCGCATCGTTTTTAACCACCAATGCCGTAACGGAATTGGATAACATGTTAAATGATTTAATAGTTTTATTTAATTCGGCGATGGCATTTCTTAAACCTTTTTCTGAATCATCTCTTAAAATGTCGTTAACACCTATTAGTAAGGTATCTGCTGATTTTAAAGTTGTACCCAAATCGGTACTAATATCTGAAAAATTACCAGTTAATTGTTGCACCAATCCCATTTCCACTTCGGATTCGAACATAGTCCCATCTTCTGCAATTTGGCCATCATTTAGATTAACAATTGCAATGGCATTATCACCTAATAAACCTGATGAATACAAACGAATTTTACTGTTTTTAGAAAATTCTAGATCATTATCAACCGTAAAAGTAACCCGTGTTTTGGCAGTTTCTGGGATGTATTTAATTTCTTTAATTTGACCAATTGGATTTCCTTTTATGGTAACAGGGGAAGATGTTGCTAATGCATTATAATCAAATTCTGTATAATAGGTATTGGCGCCGTCCAACAGGTTTTTACCTTGTAGAAAGTTAATTCCAAAAATAAGAAAAACGATTCCTGAAATGACTAATATGGCAGTTTTAACTTCTTTAGATAGTTTCAAATTGATGATATTTGGTTATTAAACAAAATTAGAAATAAATTAATAAAGAATGTGCTTAATTAGCAGATGTTTTTAGCACATTTGCTAAAGGTATGAGTTCTCCATTTTTAAAAGCAACAATAAAACAACCATCGTAACCTTTGGCATCTGCTTCATCTTTATACTGCTTGGCCACCGTATAATCTGATGTGTTACCAAAATAATATTTATAAAGATTACCAATTTGTGTTTTTGAAATTGGGTCTAACCCTTTAAAATTATACGGTTTGGTCACAATATTACGCGAACTGGCAGCAATTTGAATTTTAAATGTTATGCCTTCGTAAATATCAGGTATTTCTGTTGTTTTGATAGCGTTAGCAATAGATTCATTCAATTTTTCAGGTTGAAAAGAATCGCCAACATTGCTATCTAAATTATTTTTATAATGCAGAATAGCTTCTTTTATAGCCATGGACATTTCATGTTGTCCTTTACCTGAATTGAGATAAGCACCCTCTGGTTTATACGTTAAAAAACCTGTTTCAATTAAAACACTTGGCATATAGGTATTGTGCAAAACCCAAAACCCTGCTTGTTTAACACCACGACTTTTTCGCTTGAAAGTTCCTTTAAAATTGGTTTCTACGTAACTTGCCAATTGTATGCTTTGATCCAAGAACTCCTCCTGCATAAGTGTTAATCCTATTAATGATTCTGGTGAATTAGGGTCAAAACCTTCATAATGCTTTTCATAATCGTCCTCCAAGAAAATAACTTCATTTTCTTTTTTAGCAATATTAAAGTTTTGTTCATTGGCATGTAATCCAAGTACAAAAGTTTCCGTTCCATAAGCGCTACTTTTTGAATGCGCATTGCAATGAACAGATACAAATAAATCGGCATCGGCTTTATTTGCTATGGCAGCACGTTCACGTAATTTCAGGAAGACATCTGTTTTTCGCGTGTAGATAACTTCAATATCTTTATTTTTTTCTAACTCCTTACCTACTTCCAGAACAATATTAAGCGCAATATTTTTTTCTTTGTAACCATTTCCTAAATTACCTGGATCATGACCACCATGTCCAGCATCTAAGACAACTACAAATTTATCGGACTTGCTTTGCGAAAACACTGAATTAACAGAAGAAACTGTTAAAAGCAATGTAAATAATAAGAAACTTATATAGGTGTTCGTTTTCATAAATGATATAACAACTTTTTTATTAGTTTATTTTAATTTTGGAATTTTTGGATATATTAATTTAATCACAAAAAATATATGTAATTTTGGCAATTCAAAAACCGAGCCATACTTTTACAAAAATACATTTAAAAGCGTTGCGTACAAACAACTTTCACATACTTTTTGCCTTAAGTTTTACAGTGTTTATCAACACGTTTGGCTTTGCCCAAGATTTGCCAAAATCGGGAATACAGGTAGAATCAAGCACTGATAACGATAGCTTAAATGTGAGTATTGGCGATGCTTTAAAGCCAATAACTTCTGAAAAAGGGCAAGATTCCACACTTAATGATACGGTAAAACCCAAGTCAGAAATGCTTACCGGCCCTATAAAATACAGAGCTACAGATTATACATCCTTTAATAATAAGGAGCAAAAACTGTATATGTATAATGAAGCCGAAGTGTATTATGAAGACATGGAGCTTAAGGCTGGAATTATTGTTATTGATTACAACACCAACACGGTTTTTGCAAAAGGTATTGTAGATTCTACAGGGCTATATACCCAAGCACCTATATTTAAACAAGCCGATAATGAGGTGAAACCCGATTCTATAAAATTTAATACGGTAACAGAAAAGGCTTTAATTTATAATTCCAATACCCAACAAGGCGATATTAAAATATTTGCACCTATTACCAAAAAGGTAAACGACTCTGTTATATTTCTCTATAAAGGGCGTTTTACAACAGCAAAAGATATTGAAAACCCGGAGTACTATTTTCAAGCGAGTAAGATAAAAATTGTGCCTGGCGAAAAAATTGTAGTCGGTGTTACCAACATGGTTATAGCCGATGTGCCCACTCCTTTAGGTTTGCCATTTGGTTTTTTTCCTTTGACAAATAAACAAACATCAGGTGTTATTATTCCAACCTTTGGAGAAGAAAGTAATCGCGGATACTTTATTCAGAATGGTGGTTACTATTTTGCATTAAGTGAATATTTTGATTTAGCCGTTTTAGGTGACTATTACACCAATGGTAGTTATGGTTTACGTATGGAAAGTGCATACGCTAATAAGTATAAATTTCGTGGTAATCTTGGATTTCGATATGAAAACCTAATTAATAGCGAACGTGGTTTCCCTGATTACGGGAAATCTAACATTTATAATATTCGTTGGTCTCATGCACAGGACCCGAAGGCAAATCCGAATTCACGATTTTCAGCATCTGTCAATTTAGGAAGTAGTAAATACTATCAGACATCAATAAATCAAGTTAATGCACCTAGTTTCTTAAATAACACGTTAGCATCATCTGTTTCCTATGCAAAAACGTTTCAAGGTGAACCACAAGTAAACTTTAGTGCTACTGCCACCCATTCGCAAAATACAAATACAGAAATCATTAATATGACACTGCCTACTGTTCAGGCTAGTGTAAGTCGTATTTTCCCTTTTGCGCCTAAAGAAGGTATTAAAAAAGGGATTATTCAGAATGTTAACTTTCAATATAATGTACGTGCAGAAAACAGGATAGAAACAACTGATTCTCTATTCTTTAAAAAAGAAATGTGGGATAATGCAGAAAATGGTATGCAACACAGTATTCCATTAACAACAAACTTTAAAGTTTTTAAATATTTAAGTTTAAGTGCTAGTACTTCTTATGATGAGACTTGGGTTTTTGAAACGGTTAATAAATATTACGATCCCGATGAAAAGAAAGTAGTTACAGAAACTGAAAAAGGTTTTGATGCATTCCGTACCTATAATTTTAGCACCAGTTTAGGAACCACTCTATATGGAATGTTCGATTTTAGAAAAGCAGGCAAAGATCCTAAAATTCAACAAATCAGGCATGTTATGAGACCGTCTATGAGCTATAACATAAACCCGTCATTTAGTAATTATTACCAAACCTATGAGGTAGTAAGTGCAGATGGTTTAACCGTTACAGAAGAAGAATATACCCGTTTTGAAGGTGGTATTTTTGGCGTTCCAAATAACCGCTACTCAAGTTCTATAGGTATGAGCTTGTCAAACAATATAGAAGCTAAAGTACGTGATAGAGATTCAACAGCAACAGAAGCAAAAAAAATAAAACTACTTGACAACCTTAATTTTTCAACAGCATATAATTTGGCCGGAGATTCATTAAACTGGAGTCCGTTGAGAATGTCTGGAGGAACCCAGATATTAAATAATAAAATGTCCATAAACTTTGGTGCTACATTAGACCCATATGCTTTAGATAATAATAACGCCAAAATTGATAAGTTTAATATTGATAATGGTGGAAGTTTGTTCCGATTAACGAGTGCCAATGTTACCATGAGCTACTCCATTTCAAGCAGTGATTTTGATGGTACAGAAAACGACCGAAGTACAGCAGAAAATTTACGAAGTGGTGGTCGTGATGATGATTTATTTGGCCGTGCCCAAGATTTTTCAGACCAAAGTTATTACGACAACGAAGATGAGGACGAAGAGCGAAAACCTAGTAAATTATATACGAGTAAAATTCCTTGGAATATTAAATTTGCTTATGCTGCAAACTACACGAATACACGAAGGGAGAATGAAATATCATCGCATTCACTCATGTTTTCTGGCGATGTAGAAATTGCGCCGCAATGGACTTTTGGAGCCTCATCTGGTTATGATTTTAAAAACAATGGTTTTACTTACACCCAATTACGTTTTGAGCGCGATTTATTAAGTTGGCGCATGAATTTTAGCTGGGTTCCTTTTAGCACTAGAAGTTCGTGGTATTTCTTTATTGGGATTAAATCCAATATCCTGAAAGATATTAAATATGATAAACGACGCCAGCCTGACCAACGACTATAATGTATTCCAACACGATTAACTAATATACTTTTAAGATGAAAACAATTATCAACACGAAACACGCTCCTGCTCCAATTGGACCTTATAACCAAGCCGTTTTAGTAGGGAATATGCTTTATACCTCTGGACAAATTGCTATTAATCCCGTAACAAACGAATTAGTTTTGGATACTATAGAACTGGAAACAGAACAGGTTATGCAAAACATAAAGGCTGTTTTAGAAGCTGCTGACATGACTTTTGAAAACGTTATTAAATCAACCATATTTATAAGTGATATGGGTAATTTCTCAAAAATCAATGCGGTTTATGCAACATATTTTAATTCAGATACAGCACCAGCCCGTGAAACCGTAGAAGTTGCCAATTTACCAAAATATGTAAATGTGGAAATTAGTATGATGGCTGTCAAATAGCAATCTTAAAAAGCCATAGACCAGCCAAAACCCAACGTATTACTGTCCGAGCCAATATCTTGAAAAGTAACCGAGCGTAAATAAGACAACTTTACAGCTTGTGTTTTTGTAATTGGTGCTCCAAACGATATGGCTCCTAAAAAATCTCCTCGTGCATCATTTTGTGATACACCATCAATTATTGCGGAACCACCACTTCCTAATCCAGCACTTGCAGAAACCCACATCCTATTTTTAAATCGGTGAATTAAATGCGATTGCACGGCATATAGTGGATTTTGTTTCTTTTCTTGATGATTAAAAAACTGGTTGTTCGTCGTGAAAATAAAGACGGAAGTTGTCAGTTCATAAGACCACGCCCCCCAATTATGGACCATTCCTATTTGCGGTCTAATAATAAAACGATTATTACCTAAATTAATTAAGCGATCCTCCGCATACTGCCCCAAAGGAAAATTAACGGCTAATGACACACCTAACATGGTATTTACTGGGTTGGCTTTTATATATTCCATCATTTCAACCCTATTCATGGCATTGGGTCCAATTAAATTTAAAGAAACGCGAATCCTAGGATCCGCAAACCCTTGTCTGTTAAGCGTTTTAGGTTCTCCAGAAATTTTACCATCCCATTTTCCAAAAACATAAGGAATTGTAACATCCACACGCGCTAATTTGTTCCCAATTTTAAAAGGCTGTACATAAGAAACGGCAATAATGTCCATATTTTGTTTTACATCTTCAGTTTGCAAAACCGGATCAAAATAAACATCACTGTCAGCAAAGGCATAACCTGCACCAATAACATGCGTTCCTAATGGCAAAGGCGTCCAACGACGTGGCTCTATGTCCTGTGAAAAAACATAAGAATTTAAACCCATTAACCACAAAATAATCCAAAAATTTCTAAATGTATTTTTACTCATAAAATTATTAGATTTATCAAAAGATCATTTGTTTATAATTACTTGTTTTAAAGCAACACAAATTAAAAATTTTAAATTAGAATTCTATCAAACACCTTAAAATAATACATAGAATTTCAGCCACATAAAGGTTTACTAATTTGGAACATGTATATTTGAATAATTCTTATTACAAATTAATATGCGTATAGAACACGATATAAAATTAGGTTTTAAAGACGTGATGATTCGTCCAAAACGATCGACCTTAAAAAGCAGAAAGGAAGTGAGTTTAGAGCGTGAATTCACCTTTTTACACAGCAAGAAAACATGGACAGGGATTCCCATTATGGCTGCCAATATGGACACTGTTGGAACCTTTAACATGGCCAAAGCTTTATTTAAACACTCCTTATTTTCTACCATCCATAAACATTATACGGTGGAAGAATGGAAAAACTTTATAAATACGGCGCCAAAAGGAATTGAAAATTATATTGCGGTTAGTACAGGAACGGGAGGTGAAGACTCTAAAAAGTTAAAAGACATCCTAAATGCTTGTCCACAACTCAATTTCATATGTATTGATGTTGCCAATGGTTATTCGGAACATTTTACCAATTTTGTTAGAAAAACGCGAAAAGCACACCCTGACAAAGTTATTATAGCCGGAAATGTGGTTACTGGAGAAATGGTAGAAGAATTATTATTGTCTGGAGCCGATATTATTAAGGTTGGAATTGGTCCAGGATCTGTTTGTACCACACGCGTTAAAACGGGCGTTGGCTATCCGCAATTATCCGCTATCATAGAATGTGCGGATGCTGCCCACGGACTTGGTGGACAAATAATAAGTGATGGTGGTTGTACGACACCGGGTGATGTTGCCAAAGCCTTTGGTGCTGGTGCTGATTTCGTTATGCTTGGAGGCATGTTAGCTGGACATGATGAAAGTGGTGGTGAGTTGATAGAGCGTGATGGCGAAAACTATAAACAATTTTATGGTATGAGTTCTGAAACCGCTATGGATAAGCACGTTGGTGGTGTTGCTGAATACCGTGCTAGTGAAGGTAAAACGGTTGAAGTTCCGTATAGAGGCTCGGTAGAAACAACGGTATTTGATATTTTAGGTGGCTTACGAAGTACATGCACCTATGTTGGCGCACAACGCCTAAAAGAGCTTACCAAACGAACAACCTTTATTCGTGTGGCAGAACAAGAAAATCAAGTTTATACCAAGTAAGTTTACTGAAAACGAATGCTGATTTTAAAAAAGTAATTTACAATCCCTTAATTAAAAGCAAGGCAGTTGCCGGATTGGTTGCCAATGGCACATCATGCACATCACACAAACGCATCAGCATTAAAACATCAGGTTCATGTGGGTGTTTTGCTAATGGATCTCTGAAAAAAAGTACCATTTTGCACAATCCTTCGGCTACTCGTCCCGCTATTTGCGCATCACCGCCTAAAGGTCCAGATAGTAACTTTTTCACTTTAAATCCTGCGCTTTCCACCTTATTTCCGGTTGTTCCTGTAGACACTAAAGTGATGTGATCTTGATGAAAAAACGCCTTATGTTCATTTAAAAACTGAACCATTTCCGCCTTTTTTCCATCGTGTGCTATAATTGCTATTTCCATTATTCGTTTTTATTGGTGTGATAATTAACCAAACCATCAATTGGTCGTTTTACTATGTTGCCCACTTTGTAATGATATTCTTCGGCTATTTCTAAAATTTCATCTTTTGAAAAATACGAGATAGAACCGGCAAAATGAACAGGAACGGTTTTAATTTCTTCTTTAAACTGAAGAATCATATTTTCAGAGAAAAGTCGCAAACCTTTTTTAATCAAATTTTTGATATAAACGTTTTCCTTATACAAAAACATAAATTCAGCAAAACTGGCTAAATAGGCATTCGGATTGGGTTGTTTATATAGGTTGTGCTTAATAAAATCTGTATCCATATTATAGGTCTCGGCAAAAGCAGTCCGGAGGGTTTCTGGCATGTGATAAAAATAATAATCCCGAATTAACTGTTTGCCATAGTAATTCCCAGACGCATCATCCATAAGTGAATATCCCAACGAGTTAACACGTTGATGCACATGGCTGCCATCAAAATAACTACAATTAGAACCTGTTCCTAAAATACAAACCACAGCTGCCTCATTTGGTTTATTAACGGTGGCACGAATGGCTGCATAGGTATCTTCCTTCACTTCAATTAAAGCATTTGAAAAGATGGATGCCAAAACCTGTTTTAAAAGTATTCGTGGCTTTTCAGTTCCACAACCGGCTCCATAAAAATAGACGTGAGTAACATCCAATTTATGTTTATTTAAGTCGGGTTGCTCATTGATTATATTATAAAGTTCAGCTTCTTGTAAAATGGCTGGATTTAAACCTTTTGTTTTTATTTTTTCTAACAAATGATTGCCGTTTATATCAACGGTAAGCCAATCACATTTTGTAGAACCACTATCAACAATTACTATCATATTTCTAAAAATAAAAAATTCGCAGTCTACAATTAAAATTATAAAACTGCGAATTCAAATGTAGCATTATATTTATAAACTGTTAATATGCTCGGCTAATTCTACTAATTTACAAGAATAAGCATACTCATTATCATACCAAGCTACTAACTTGAAGAATCGAGAATTCAATTCGATAGCTGAATCGGCATCAAAAACACAGGTGCGATCTTCACTTACAAAATCTTGTGAAACCACAGCATCTTCGGTATAACCTACAATTCCTTTTAAAGAACCTTCTGCAGCTTCCTTAAATACTTTTTTAATGGCTTCTAAAGAGGTTTCTTTTTTGGTTCTGACTGTTAAATCAACAACAGACACATTAGCTGTAGGCACACGAAATGCCATGCCTGTTAATTTCCCTTCTAATTCTGGGATGACTTTACCAACGGCTTTAGCGGCTCCTGTGGTTGTTGGAATAATATTATTTAAAGCAGAACGCCCTAAACGGTAATTCTTGGCACTTGGACTATCTACGGTATGTTGCGACGATGTTGTAGCATGAACCGTTGTCATTAAACCTTCTTCAATACCAAAATTATCATTCATAATTTTAGCCATTGGTGCTAAACAATTTGTTGTACAAGAGGCATTTGAAACTATGGTATCCGTTGCTTTAGCATCTAAATGATTAACACCCATTACAAACATAGGTGCATCTTTACTTGGTGCAGAGATTACCACTTTCTTGGCGCCAGCATCAATATGTGCTTGAGCCGATTCTATTGTTTTAAAAATCCCAGTACAGTCCGCAATAACAGCTGCTTCAACGGCATCCCATTTTAAATTTTTCGGGTCACGCTCTGCTGTTACACGAACGGTTTTTCCATTAACAACTAAATGGCCATTTTCCACCTCAACCGTTCCATTAAAACGGCCATGAACTGAATCATACTTTAATAAATAGGCTAAATGGTTAACATCAAGCAAATCATTAATTGCTACAACCTCAACATCTGGCCTTTCCATAGTTGCTCTAAATACAATACGACCAACGCGTCCAAATCCGTTTATTCCTAATTTTAATTTTGCCATAATTTTTACTATTTTTTATTATTACTATTTGTTACGTGGTCATAATATCCGACACGCGTAATAATTCTTTATTTATTTCTGTTTTGCCTTTTACGGCTTTTTCTAATGGTGTTAATGCCATTTTATTATCTAAAATACCAACCATAAAATTTGTTTTCCCTTCTAATAAAGTTTCCACTGCCTTCACGCCCATTCTACTGGCTAAAACACGATCAAAACAGGATGGTGACCCACCACGTTGCATATGTCCTAATACCGAAACACGTACTTCGTATTCTTCCATATTTTCTTCAACGTAATCTTTCAATTCGAAAACATTTTTTCCAATCTTATCGCCTTCCGCTACCACAACAATACTAGATGATTTACCAGATTTTTTACTGCGTCTCAATGATTCTAAAAGTCTATCCAACCCTAAATCTTCTTCAGGGATTAATATTTCTTCAGCTCCTGCTCCAACACCTGCATTTAAGGCAATGTGACCAACATCGCGCCCCATAACTTCCACAAAAAATAAGCGTTTGTGTGAACTTGCTGTGTCTCGTATTTTATCAATCACCTCAACAACCGTATTTAAAGCGGTATCAAAACCCAACGTAAAGTTGGTGCCAAAAATATCATTATCTATAGTTCCTGGAATACCGATAATTGGAAAATCAAAGGCTTTATTAAAAACTAAACCACCAGTAAAACTACCATCACCTCCTATAATAACCAAGGCTTCTATACCTGCTTTAACAAGATTTTCATGGGCTTTTTGCTGACCTGCATCTGTTCTAAATTCTTTAGATCTAGCAGACTTTAACATGGTGCCTCCTTTATTGATGATATGGTTTACACTACGTGCGGAAAGTGGTTTGAAATCGCCTTCAATCAATCCTTCAAAACCGCGATAAATACCTATACATTCTATTTCATGATATGCACAGGTTCTAACAACGGAACGAATGGCGGCATTCATTCCTGGCGAATCTCCACCAGATGTTAAAACACCTATTCTTTTAATATTTTTTGACATGATTTTTTCACTTGATTATGTAAATCTACTAAAGAAAAACTATAAATAACATGCTATTTGTCACTGTTTTTAATTCTTTTCTTCCTCATCCTTAAAGCCGATGTAACCAGGTAGGTTTTTATTATTTTCTTCAGCTTGCTCTGCTTCTTTGGCTTTTTCTTCTTCGTATTCGTGTTTGCCTTTAAAAATAATTTGAATCAGTTCACTAAACGTGTCAAAATCCACATTCCATGCAATACCAACACCTTGGGTATAGCCAATTTCTTCACCAAAATTTCGGATACTATTTTCCCGATTGAAAACTTTAGCTGTCAGTGTACCTTCATCATTTAATAGAAAGTCTATTTGAACATCTCCAGCAATAACCGTTTCACTAACACCACCAACGGGCACACCTACTTTACCATTAATTAAAATGCGGTCGCTAATATTGGTTTGAAGCGTCACACCTAAGCGATCATCTGTTTGATAGTCTGGTGTGTTTTCGCCAGCTTCATAATTTAAACCAATGTTTACTTTATTATCACTGGTTGAAAAGAAACCGTTAATAATACCATTTAAACGTTCGGTAATAGTTCCGGTTATATTTATATCATTTAATCGGTTTGAGAAGGCACCTGTTGCTAATAAATATAGCGCTTGATTATCTCTGTCTTCTTTGGAATCTAATCGGTAATTTAATTCTGATTTCACCGTAGAACTCACGTTTGGAAATTCGAATTCAAATTCGATATCAGGCTTTTCTAAAGGCCCACTTAACATGGTTAACACGTGAACAGGAATACTCCTATTAATAGGATTGTCCAGTAATGGTGATGGATTTGCTTGTGTTTTATAAATAGCGCTTATTTCAATTTGGGCTGAAAATGGATCGCCTTCCCAAGCCAAAGTTCCACCGGGTTCTACAATAAATTTCTTTTGAACAATGCCACCATACATAAAGTTATAGACACCATCAAATACCGAGAAATCACCATAAATATTAAATTTACCATTGGTATTAATATCAATTAGTAAACCACCAACTCCACTTCCTTTTATGGTACTTCCAGACACTTTATCAATCACAATTTCTATTTCGGCATCTTGCGTAATATCTAATTCAAAATCTAATTCTAATCCCGAAATATTCTGCGTACGAACCTCCTGACCCAATGATTTGGCAAGTTTTTCTTCGGGCGTTAAAAAATGAATAAAGGAATTATCACCAAAGGTTGCAGAATCTGTTAAAGGAATAACAAAGGTTGTACCTGGCTTGGTTTCACCAACAACGCTTATCACCAAATTACTTGTAGCTCCTTTTATACTGGCAATACCACCAATAAATCCAGTTCCGTAATAGGGTGCTTCTTCTGTTTCTTCTTGGGTATCTAAAACCAATAATCGTTGTGTATTAATATCTAAATCTAAACTCCAATCGCCAAAATTAACATGATTAATGGAGCCATCTAAAATACCTTTGGAATTATATTTGGTGTCTGTTATTCGGATGTTATTAAAAACAAAACTCTGATTATCAAGCGTTACCGATGATTTATTAGCAAATTCAAAATCGACATTTAAATACGGAACCGTTAATCCGGAATTGTTTAATACCAAATCGCCATTTAATTGAGGCTTTTTTAAACTTCCTTCTAGTCTAGCGACACCAGTAACGTCTCCTCTAATATTTGTTAGAATACCAGACAAGAATGGGTTTAATGGTGACAGGTTAAAGTTGTTTAAATTTAAATCGACGTCTATAGTTGAAACATTTGATGCCACATCAATAATACCAATAGCGGAAAAGGATTCATTCGCATCATCTTTAATTTTGGCGTACACCGAATAGTTTGTAAGCGATTCATTACCACGTATTTGAGCGTCAAAAGAACCAAGGACCAGCTTATTAATTTCCAAATCATCGATCGTAATATTGGCATCTGGCAAGTAAAGTCCGTTTTGCTGAAAAACATCCAACTTACCGTTTACGTTTCCGCGTAAATCCAAACTATCTATGGATGGTGTAATTTTAGCCAAATCAACATCCTTAAAATTTAGTTTGATATCCTTGTAGGTAGAATCCCGTAATTCACCGAAAAGCTTTATCTGCTCGCTATTGTGACTCATTAAAAATGAATCTATTTTTACATTTTTAAAATTATTATCAAAAACGAGCCTGTTATTCCGGTTTCTATTTTCATTTAATATCCACGTATTCCCTTTAAAAGTGATATCTGATTTACTAAAACCAACAACCGATTTATTCTCTTTATTTATAGTGTGGTAAAAACTTAAATTATAGATATCGTTATTGTTTTTACCGCCATTAAATTCCGAACGAATAAATAACGTATCCTTAAGGGTTACGTTAATTAAGTTGAATTTGGAAATATTATAAAAATTGGTATTGATACTATCTACTTCTACATAGGTATTAAAAAGTGGGTTTTTATTATCTACTTGTAAAGAAATTTGATCTGCAAAATAATCGAACAGCTTAATTTTTGGTGATTTAAAGGTTAATTTAAATTCATCTTCTTGACTTTCCACATGGCCACGAATGTAGGTGTTGGATCCTAGCTCGATATCAGGAACAAATACTTCAACAATTTTATTATAGATATTAAAGTTAAAATCAATGTATTGATTTTCTACTACTTTATGCGGTTTATAATTTGCATAAATACTTCCAACGGCATTTTCAAAAAGCTTTCCTATATCTTCAAACAGGAAAACACCACTTAACTGTCCTGTAATGATATCTGGAGAATTCACATTAATATAATGTACCTCATCTTGGAAAGTTGATGTTATTTGAAAATCTTCAAAGAAATATGAATCATGCTCATTGATATACGATGTATTACTAAATTGAATGTTACCAACGGCATTATTTACAGATGTTCCTGTTGCCTTCATAACCACCACACCTTTAAAAGTTGATAGGCTATCATTTTTAACAAAATTCATGGCTTTTAGGTTCGCATAGCTAACATCTGCTTCAAAATCAAATTCACTTATTTCCTTTGAAAAGTCGGCTAACCCATTAAATGTTAGTTTTAAATTTTCATCATTGGAGATGAGTTTTCCATCATAAATATTATTTCCTAGAACACCTGATACTTCCAAGTTGTTATATTCATAACCGTTATATACAACGGAATACACATCACCCAAAAGTTTGGTATCTAATCCTTCTAAAGTAAAACCTTTCCCATTTACATTTAGGTTTAATGATGTTTTTCCCCAATTCGGGTTTTCCATGAATTCCCCAATTTCGAAATCCTTAAATACTATTTTACCTTTATATGTCGCATTATCCACATCATTAAAGGTTTTCATTTCTAAATTAGAATCTATAAAGCCTAAATCCGTTTGAATTTGCAGATTTGCCTTTATTTCAGATGTGGTAATTTCAGATTGCCCAACAATGGTAAAACGGCCTAATCTATCAAAAGCTGAAGGAATAGAATTCCCTAAAACATTAGGCAAAAGCGCCTTTAAATCTTTATAATTGGATGATAGATTGGTGAATTTTCCATTCATATAAAAGTTATCCGTTTCTTTATTAAACAGATTCTTAAAATACAAATCACCGTAAACACGACTATTACTACTCGTGTTCAATTTTAAGTTATTCAGGCGTAAATCATTTAGTGTTCCGGTAATGTTTGTCGTAAAGGTGGCATGTTGGTTAATACCAAACTCATCATAAAAAGTATTCAACTCATTTAAAGCTATATCCGCTTCTGTAAAATTGGCATTAACTTGAACTTTATCTGTAAAAAACTGTAAATCTTCTCTATTGTACGTAAATTTCACATCGCCTTTTAAAATAGAATTCTCCGTTTTAATATCTAAATTATCTAAAAATATTTGTTCTTTGGTATATGAAAAATTGGTGACTAAATTTTTCATTTTAAGACCACGACTATCATCAAATGCTAACGTATTTATTCGCATGCTAACATTTGGACCATTAATTAATAAATTAGTCGCATTGGTGAAAACGTTGGTAAATTCAAGAATTTTAGGCGTTTCATTATTTTCATTAGTCATCCTGAAAATGCCATCTCTAATCGTTACATCACTAGAAGACATTAAAAATGTACTTTCACGAACTTCCTGGTTATCCGCATCAAAACGTGCCACAAACACATCTAGATTGGTGTCGGTTTCACCTTTATAAGTCACCAGATTAAAAATAACACCTTCTAAATCAATATCACCAAAAACCAATTTACCATTGTATAAATTTTTAAAACTTAAAATGGAGGTATTTAAATTGGTGGCACTAATTAGGGTATCTTTTTTAAAATCGCGAATAAGTACGCCCTTTAGTTCCACATCACCAGTAATTTGTAAACCGATGCGTTCAATATTTATATTGGTTTTGAAATCTGAATTAATCCTGTTCGTAACATGTTTGGCAATGCCTGTTTGAACGGCCGGAATGGACAATAGTAGCATCAAAATAATAAGTAGCAGCAAAATGGTTGCTACTAATCGTCCGAGTATTTTTAAAAATTTTTTGATACGTTTATAAAGTTATAACTTTGACATCAAAATTAACAATTATTATGCCCAATTATTAGAAATGACTACAGAAAATATTTACATATTAGGAATTGAGTCATCTTGCGATGATACGGCGGCTTCCGTACTGTTAAACGGTCGTATTTTAAGTAATGTTGTGGCAAGCCAAAAAATACATGAAGAATATGGTGGTGTGGTTCCAGAATTGGCTTCCAGAGCGCATCAAAAAAACATTGTTCCTGTTGTTACTCAAGCACTTAAAAAAGCAGGCATTACTAAAAATGAGTTACAAGCCGTTGCATTTACTAGAGGTCCTGGACTAATGGGATCGCTATTAGTAGGCACCTCCTTTGCCAAATCGTTGGCTTTTGGTTTGGATATTCCATTGATTGATGTTAACCATATGCAAGCTCATATTTTGGCGCATTTTATTGAAGAAGCTGATTTTATAAAGCCACCCTTCCCTTTTTTAGCGATGACAATTTCAGGTGGTCACACACAAATAGTTGAAGTTTCCAGCTATTTTGATTTAAAAGTAATAGGCGAAACAATTGATGATGCCGTTGGTGAAGCCTTTGATAAGAGCGGAAAAATTCTCGGCCTTGGGTATCCGGCAGGTCCAGAAATTGATAAACGTGCTAAATTAGGAAACCCGAAAGCTTTTAAATTTACCAAACCAAAAGTGGACGGCCTAAACTTTAGTTTCTCGGGATTAAAAACGGGAATCCTATATTTCGTCCAACGGGAAACCAAAGCAAACCCCAATTTTGTTGAAGAAAATCTGAATGATATTTGCGCTTCTATCCAATATACTATTATTGGTATTTTAATAGACAAACTTAAATTAGCCACCAAGCAAACAGGTATTAATCATATTGCTATAGGTGGCGGTGTTTCAGCAAATTCAGGAATTCGTCAAGCATTAAAAGATGGCGAGCAAAAATTTGGATGGACCACCTATGTGCCAAAATTTGAATTCACCACAGATAATGCAGCCATGATTGCTATTGTTGGGTATTTAAAATATTTGGAAGGCCATTTTAGTGAGCAAGATATTACAGCATCTTCAAGATTGAAAATTTAATAATTATAAATAAAATATTAACTTTTATGAAACCACGAATCAACATACTTCTCATTCTAGCCTTGGCTATTAATCTGAATTCTTGTCAAGATGAAGATGATGTCGCTCAATTAGAACCTGCACCATTAACGTGTGAAACGGCAAACACGACTTTTTCTACCATTTATAATGATATATTAATTAATGAAAACCTAAATAGTTATGATCATGTGGATTCGCCATTACATGCTTATGTTTTCAGCGTTTCTTCAGAAAAGCAATTATGCAGCATAGGCTATCAAAGTTTTCATGAAGATGCCAGTGTCCCTTTTGATATTATTATTAGAGAAGATGCCACGGGAACTATAATATATTCTGAAAGTCTTTTATTTATGCAAAACAACATGAGTTATGCTAGTCTGACTCCACATGTCGTTTTACAGCCAGATACAGATTATGTACTGTCTAGAATACAGAATGATTATGGCACAAGACTTAATAATGTTATTGGAAACGTCATTGATGGCAGTACCAATACTGGTACTGTAAACTTCCTTCCATATACGGATTATGGATTCACTATTTTATCTACTAGGTTTTATAATTTTAATGATGAAGAAGTTGATGTATTAAACTTTTTACCACAGATTAATCTGGTTTTTGCTGAATAATAAGCATCCCATAACCATATAAAAACTGGTTTTGTTAAAACATCTGTTAATAATGTTTTGGCAATTCGTTCATTGAAGCCTTATTTTTTGTTTTTTTGTTTACTAAATAATCCCAAATTATGAAAAAACTACTTATTTTTTTATTTGGTTTCTCTGCAACCCTACATGCACAAGAAGCCGTAACACCTACTTTTGAAACAATTACCAATGCTGACGAAGCCCAATTGTTTTTAGATTCTAACCCCAGTAGAAGTAACACCTTTATTGTTTTTAATGAGGAGAACCATAAAACCGAATTAGCACGAAATTTATTTAGCTCTGGCCAAACCACTGTTGATGGTCATTTGGAAAGAACCCGTTATAAAGTTGTAGACCGTTTTACAACCACACATTATCGTGCGAGTTATATTTTTATTGATGGAAACAAAATAGATGCCGAAGCTGCGGAAAGCTTAATTAAAACCATCTCAAAAAAATATAAAGATGGTGTGCCATTTAGTAAATTGGCGCAACAATATTCTATGGATAGAAATGCGAATAGAAATGGTGATACAGGCTGGTTTGCTCCTGGTAAAATGCATCCTGAACTTGAAAGAGTCATTATTAATGTTCCTATTAGCAAACGCGATTTGTTTTCATTTGAACTCAAAGATAAATCTTGGTATTATTTGGTATTGAATTCCTACCAGCCAAAAGAAATCAAGGAAATTAAAGTGCTAAAAATAGTCGAAAAAAAATAATCATGCAGCTGTTTTACAATCCACATATTTCTGAAACTACCGAAAACTTTACGTTTGACAAAGATGAAAGTCGTCATATTATAAAAGTACTTCGGAAAAATGTGGGAGACATCCTTCAAATTACCAATGGCAATGGTTGGTTATTTTCAGCTGAAATAACCAGGGATGCCATAAAAAAATGTGAAGCCAAAATTATAGCTAAAACAGTACAGAAACCCTTAAATTATCAATTGCATTTAGCGGTAGCTCCTACCAAAATGAACGATCGGTATGAATGGTTTTTAGAAAAAGCAACTGAAATAGGCATTACCACCATTACGCCTATTATTTGCGATCATAGTGAACGTCAAGTGATAAAATTAGATCGCTTTGAAAAAATAGTTCAATCAGCTATGAAGCAATCCTTAAATTGCTATTTACCGACTTTAAATAAGGCCATTCCGTTTTCAGATTTTATGAATCAATCTTTTGAAGGACAAACTTTTATTGCGCATTGTGAGGAACTGGATAGGAAATCTTTAAAACAAGCAATTAAACCCGAAATGGCAATTACCATTTTAATTGGACCAGAAGGCGATTTTAGTGTTAAAGAAATTGAAACAGCCATTAAAAATAAGTTTATTCCTGTAACTTTGGGTGAAACCAGATTACGTACCGAAACCGCAGCAATTGTTGCATGTCACAGTGTGGCATTTGTAAATGAGTAACTATGAAGCAACGCATCACGATTCTTTTATTAATTATTACGTGTAGTATATCTGCCCAAGAAATTGCAGTTTTAAAATACAAAGGTGGTGGTGATTGGTATAGTAATCCAACAGCACTTCCAAATCTTATCGCGTTTTGTAATGCGAATATCAACACCAAAATCAATGAAAAACCGGAAACGGTAGAGGCTGGAAGCATTGATATTTTTCAATATGCCTTTATCCACATGACGGGTCATGGAAACGTTTATTTTAGTGATGAAGATGCTGAAAACTTACGAAACTACCTACTTTCGGGAGGATTTCTACATATAGATGATAACTACGGTATGAAACCCTATGTTACAGAAGCTTTAAAAACGGTATTTCCCAATGCAGAAATGATAGAAATACCAGCAAATCACCCTATTTTTAATAACGCTTATAGTTTCCCTGAAGGTTTACCAAAAATCCATGAACATGATGGGAACCGACCACAAGCTTTTGGTATTTTTCATGAAAACCGATTGGTAATTCTGTTTACCTATGAAAGCGATTTGGGTAATGGCTGGGAAGACGAAGTTGTTCATAATGATCCACCAGAAGTCCGAGAAAAAGCTTTAAAAATGGGTGCTAATATTATTAAATATGCGTTTGAGCATTAGTAAATAGGATTATGCAACTCACACATTACACCTCTAAATTTTCAACACACACCTTCCCCATTACCGTTATTTGCGATGGAATTACCAATGCACCAAACATTGGAAGTTTATTTAGAACTGCCGATGCCTTTGGTGTTGAAAAATTAATTTTCTGCGGAAAAGATATCGAGCTGGGAAGAAAATCAGCTAAAACGTCGCGCGCTACAGAAAAATATGTGCCGTTTAAAATGAATATGGATACTTCAGAAACCATTTTGCGTTTAAAATCAGCTGGTTATCGTATAATCGCTTTAGAAATCACCGAAGAAAGCCAAGCCATTAATCAGATGAAATTTGAGCCCAAACAACCTATTGCTTTACTTGTTGGTGCAGAAAATTTTGGTGTTTCAGAAGCTGTTTTAGCATTGGCAGATTCCGTTGTTCACATAAATATGTTCGGGCAAAATAGCAGTATGAATGTGGTTCAAGCTACAAGCATCTGCCTATACGAAATAACCAAACAACTTAAGGAAAATTAATTGGTAACCATTTCAGTTTCAATCAGTATATTTGACGCATGAATTCTAAACAAGTTTCAAACGGTATTTTAAGAGCAATTGGCTATCTATTAGGCGTGGCTATTCTTTTGTTTTTTCTTTATAAAATACAATCTGTAATCGTTTACATTGCCATATCAGCCGTTATATCCTTAACAGGACGACCTATTGTAGCATTTTTAAGACGTCGTTTAAAATTCAATAACCTGTTAGCAGTTGTAACAACTATGATTATGCTTTTAGGATTGATACTAGGTTTAGTAGGTCTTTTCATTCCTTTAATTGTTGAACAAGGTCATAATTTATCACTTTTAGATATTGAAAAATTACAGGTAAATATTAATAATATATATAATGAAACGGCTTCCCATTTTAATTTGGATAAAATAAATACGGGAGACTCACTTGAAAATTCTGAATTATTTTCAAACTTTAATTTTAGCGTTATTCCCGAATTTTTAAACTCCATTGTGAGTGGTTTGGGGAGTTTCAGTATTGGATTATTCTCCGTGTTATTTATATCATTTTTCTTTTTAAAGGATAGTAAACTTTTTGAAAACAGCCTACTTACACTTGTTCCAGATAGTAAAGTAAGTCGCGTTAAAAATTCAATCGAAAAAATTAAAGATTTACTCTCGCGTTATTTCGTGGGACTTGTATTTCAAATTTCAGTCATTTTTGTTATTTACACCATTGGTTTATTAATTGTTGGTGTTGAAAATGCTGTTGTAATAGCCTTCTTATGTGCCCTAATTAATTTAATTCCTTATTTAGGACCCGTAATTGGTGGTTGTATTATGATATTACTGACTATGACCAGTAATTTAGGAAGTAGTTTTAGCGAAGTTATTTTACCAGAAACACTCTATGTATTAATTGTGATTGCCATTGGCCAATTAATTGATAATTTTATCAGTCAGCCTGTTATTTTCTCAAGAAGTGTTAAATCGCATCCACTTGAAATATTCCTGGTTATTGTTATTGCTGGACTCCTCTTTGGAATTGTTGGTATGATAATCGCCATTCCGGCTTACACAGCTTTAAAGGTTATTTTAAAGGAATTTTTAGCAGACAATAAAATTGTTCAGAGTTTAACAAAGAATCTATAAGCTATTTTGAATGTCGCCATTTTAAATACCGAAAATCAGGAATTTATAGATGCCCATTTAGAGTCTGATAGTACCAAACTACTTTTTGGAAAAGCACCTCATACGTCAGCCTCTATTAAAGAATTAGTAGCGCAAATTGAAGCCAAAAAACGCAGTAAAACCAAACTCCCATCCTGGTTTAAAACACCATTAATTTATTATCCAAACAAACTGAATATTGAGCAAACGTCTTCGGAAGATACGGCGCAATACAAAGCTTCCCTAGTTTCAGGAGAAAGCCTATTGGATATTACAGGTGGTTTTGGCGTAGATTGTTATTATTTCGCAAAAACGGTTCAACAGGTAATTCATTGCGAAATAAATAATAGCTTATCTGAAATCGTTACTTATAATTTTAAACAGTTACAAGTCACCAATATTCAAACAATCTCAGAAGATGGTATTGGGTTTTTAAAAAGTCAAAAAACGGGTTTCGATTGGATTTATATAGACCCTTCCAGGCGTCATGATAGTAAGGGTAAAGTGTTTTTCTTAAAAGATTGTTTACCCAGTGTACCAGATCATTTGGATGATTTATTCAAGCACACCAACAATCTATTAATTAAAACGGCTCCTTTATTAGATATTTCATCTGGAATCCAAGAGTTACAAGCGGTTAAAGAAATTCATGTGGTTGCCTTGAATAATGAGGTTAAAGAATTACTTTGGATTCTTCAAAGCGGTTATGAAGGTTCTATTGCTATTAAAACCATTAATCTCAATAAAAACCAGAATCAAACCTTCAATTTTCAATTAAATCAAGAAACATTAGCACAGGCAACTTACAGTTTACCAAAACAGTATTTGTATGAGCCGAATGCAGCTATTTTAAAATCGGGTGCTTTTAATAGTGTTTCCAATCAATTACAACTTGATAAGTTACATCAGCACACCCATTTGTACACTAGTAATGATTTGGTTGATTTTCCTGGACGTTCTTTTGAAATTGTAGGTATTGTGCCTTACAATAAAAAAGCGGTTAAAAAACTAGGGATAACACAAGCCAATATTACAACGCGTAATTTTCCAGATGCTGTGGCAACCATCCGAAAGAAATTAAAAATAGCCGATGGTGGTGATACTTACCTATTTTTTGCGACAAACATGCAAGAGGAACGTATTGGAATAATTTGTAAAAAAGTAGAATATTTAAAAGCTTAATCGCTTAAACATAAATAAGAGAAACATGTTAAAAGCAGTATTATTTGATATGGATGGTGTAATTGTAGATACAGAACCGCTGCACCACAAAGCCTATTATGGTATGTTTGACTCACTGAAGTTAGACGTAACGGAGCAGCAATATCAATCATTTACAGGGCAATCTACCATTAATGTTTGCAGGCAGCTTTGTAATCATTTTGAGTTAGGAAATGCACCCGAGGAATTAGTACAAATTAAACGCCATATTTTTAAAGATTTATTTGTGTCTGATAGCAGTTTACAGCTCATTGAAGGTGTATTCGATTTAATACAGGATTATCATCAAAACAACGTGACTTTGGTGCTGGCTTCGTCCGCATCTATGCAAACAATTGAAAGTGTATTCAACCGATTTGAATTGGAACCCTACTTTAAAGCAAAATTAAGTGGTGCCGATTTAAAAGCGTCCAAGCCTCACCCCGAAATCTTTTTAAAAGCAGCTGAAAGCTCCGGGTTTAAAAAAGAGCAGTGTTTAGTAATTGAAGACTCTACAAATGGCATAAAAGCTGCTAATGCAGCAGGTATTTTTTGTGTTGGATATAAAAGCTTACACTCCAAAAACCAGAATTATGAGACAGCAAATCTGGTGATAGACGATTTTAAAAGCATTTCCTTTCAACATGCAAAAAACCTCTTATCAGTTCACTAATAGGTTGTTAATTGCCGAATTTTTAACCGGTAAATAAAAATTGCGTTTTTTCGCATAAAAAGTTTCAAAAATAGTTGCGTTCTTTATAATGGATGGTTACATTTGCATCCGCATTAAAAGAACGTTCTTTTATATTTAATGGAGAGGTGCCAGAGTGGTAATGGAGCAGATTGCTAATCTGTCGACGCGTAAGTGTCGCCAGGGTTCGAGTCCCTGTCTCTCCGCATTATTTTAGATAACCGTTTTTTCATGGTGCAGACGCTCGAAATTTTCGAGTTAAACTGCATATTTGAAAAAAAGTATCGGGGTGTAGCGTAGCCCGGTTATCGCGCCGCGTTTGGGACGCGGAGGTCGCAGGTTCGAATCCTGCCACCCCGACAATATTTTTTAGAGTTACGGGCTCGTAGCTCAGCTGGATAGAGCACCTCCCTTCTAAGGAGGCGGTCACAGGTTCGAATCCTGTCGGGCTCACTTAAAGACTTACTGTTTTCAGTAGGTCTTTTTTGTTTTTTAGATGTTTTTTATTTTAAAATATAGCTGTAAATAGCGCATTCCGCGCAAAGCGGAACGGTCAAAGCCTTTTCTGTAATCAATATAAAATTTCCCTATATTTATAAGTATTAGTATTTCATTAATCATGTTTTATGTCTATTTCTTACACATATATCTTATTTTCTAAAACAAGAAATCGATATTATATAGGTTATACGAGCGATTCGTTAGAAAATCGGATAAAAAAACATAACACGAATCACAAAGGATATACTGGAAATACCAACGATTGGGAAATTGTTTATTATGAGAGATATGAATCCAAACATTTAGCTTATAAAAGAGAAAGGGATATTAAAAAGCAAAAGTCGCGAAGTTATATTGAAAAATTAATTGCTAATTTCAAATAGCGCATTCCGCGCAAAGCGGAACGGTCACAGGTTCGAATCCTGTCGGGCTCACAAAAAGCTTCACTATTTTAGTGAGGCTTTTTTGTTTTTTAGCATTTCTATATATTTGCAATAGCGTCCCTCCCATTTAAGCTTATTTAGGCCAAATGTTAAGCGTAATAATTTAAGTATCTTTGATTTGCTTTTAAGCTCACAAATCATGAAAACGCATTTAGTAACCGTCTTTTTATACCTCGCTATACTTCCACTTTTTGCTCAAATTATACCTTCCAATCAAAATCCGAAATTTAATTCCAGTTTAAACCCTAAGTTTAATTCAAGCATAAATCCGGTATTCACCTCACAAATTAATCCGAAGTATAATTCCAATATCAATCCAAAATATACAGCCAATATAAATCCCAAATACACGTCTAGCATTAACCCGAAATACAATTCCGATTTAAACCCGGCATTCAACTCAAAAATTAATCCTAAATATAATTTCCGACTCAATCCAAATTACGGGAATTGGGAGGGTTATTATATGTTCAATCAATCGGCTGAAATTATTGGGTTTCTAATTTATGCGAATGCCGATGTGTATTTGTATTATAACAATGTTGGTACTTGGATGGGATTTTTTGTGCGTGCTGAATCCAATTTCAACCTGTTTACCTTAAATGGCCAATGGACAGGCAGCTATTTGTGCTCCGATTCCGAAAATGGTTATAACCTTTTTGATGAAGGCGCCAATTGGACTAAAAACTATGTAAAATAACAGCATCTAATCATTCAGATAAACTTAATTTCAAAAATCCCATTCGCGCTATTTTTAAACCAATAGTTTTCTATATTTGGGAATAGGTTGTTCTTAATCAACAAACCAAACAAGGCTTAAAAACACATGAAAAATTTTAAAGGAAAAACAGTATTAATCACTGGTGGGGCATCTGGAATTGGAAAAATCATGACACGCCTCATGTTAGAACGCCAAGCTCGTGTGGTTATTTGGGATATTAGTCAGGAAAATATCGATTTAACAGCCACCGAGTTTCAAAACAATCCGGCACTTTTTAGCTATAAATTAGATATTTCTAATATGCAACAGGTTCTAGAAACTGCTAAAAACGTCAAGCAAGATATTGGAATCGTAGATGTGCTTATCAATAATGCGGGAATTATTGTCGGTAAGTTTTTCCATGAACATACAGAAGCCGATATAGAAAATACCATGAAAATTAACAGCCTAGCGCCTATGCATATTTCTAAAATATTTCTAGACGATATGCTTCAGCAGAATTCTGGTCATATTTGTAATATTGCCTCTTCTGGTGGTTTAATCTCCAATCCTAAAATGTCTGTGTACGCATCTAGCAAATGGGCCCTTATTGGTTGGTCTGATAGTTTGCGTTTGGAAATGAAACAACTCAAAAAAAACATACACATTACCACCATCATGCCTTATTATATAAATACAGGAATGTTTGACGGTGTGAAATCTAAAATCCCCATATTAGAACCAGAAGCGGCATCTCTAACCATTATCAAATCTATAGAAACAAATAAAAGAATGGTAACCATTCCTGGCTACATTTACCGTTTAACAAGGTTTGGTCAAGCCGTTATGTCTGTAAATGTATTCGACTGGTTTACGGGCAATCTATTGGGTATTTATAAAACTATGGAACATTTTGTAGGGCGTAAAAAATAAGCGGATTATAAATTCAGATCAAGGCAAGCTTGCGGTATAAAAGTTTAACCCATTCAAATAAAAAACGCATCCTGACTACCGTTAAGTGCGAACTGTTTTTTAATTTAACCCACAATCTCTCGCTATGCGTTTTAAAAGAACTTACGTTAAATTTAGAAATAGTGCCTTTCGAAATTTTATTCGGAGACATGAAAAATATGCGCCGTTACTGTTCTTTATTGGTGGTTTTATTTTCGATACTTTAACACTTGGCCGTATAGATCGGGTGTACGATTTAACGGTCCTATCCTTACACATGACATTTTTAACTACGGTGTTATACTTGTTTAATTTAGCTGAAGATGGCAAATGGATAGGCACCTTTTTAGAACGTTTTCAAGAGTATTTTCCATTAGCCGTACAATTTTCGTTTGGTGGACTTTCCAGCGCGTATGTCATATATTTTTCCCGAAGTGTGTCCATGTCAAAAACCATTTCATTTTTTGTTATCCTGGTTTCACTACTCCTAGCCAACGAAGTATTAAAACGGCGAATCTCCAATAAATACTTACAATTCGGAATTTACTTTTTTATAAGCTTTACCTTTTTTGCGTTCATGATTCCTGTAGTATTCAAGGAAATGAGCACAACCATTTTTATAATTTCCGGATTATTAAGCCTCTCTATTACTTTAGGCTTAATCATTTTGGTATATGTAAAAAGTCCGAGTACCAAAGCTGAAATTAGTATAACCAAAGTTATCGGGCTTGTTTTAACCCTATATATAAGTATCAATTTATTTTATTATTTTAATTTAATTCCACCAGTACCATTAGCTTTAGATGAAGGTATTGTTGCTCATAGTGTTCAAAAAGAAAATGGCAACTATCTGGTTACTTACGAACGTGATGACTGGTATATTTTTTGGCGCGATCACCGATTAGAGTTCATTCAGCAACCCGATGAAAAGGTATTTGTTTTCACGTCTATATTCGCGCCTACTGCCATAAAAAAAGCCATCTTTCATCGCTGGAAATGGTATAATAACACCACTGAAGCATGGGAAGAAACCGATAAAATTGGGTTTGATATCACAGGTGGCCGAAATGCCGGCTTTCGCGGTTATACTTTTAAAAACAATGTCAAGCCAGGTACCTGGCAAGTAGATGTCATTACCGAAGAAGAACTGGTACTGGGCGTTATTGATTTTGAAATAATTATAAATCCAGATTTACGACCGAAACGAGTTGTTGAACGGAAATTTTGATTTTCTCCTCCTATTACTAATTATGGGTATCCGTAAAGTAATTTTAATAAATAATGCTATTTTTACTAATATTCTCACTCACAAACGATTAATTCTTTTACATCGTTGTTGTTTATTTTAAGCAGAATTAAACAATTATAGGGATAGAAAACAATAGATATGAAATTAGAAAACATTTTAGACAGATTAGGCTCGATAGAAAAGAATTCATTTATTAAAATTATCGATAATATCATTACAAAAAACTCTAAAAACAGAAAAGAAATTGATTTAATTTTAAGCTCATCTGATAAAGGTTTAAAATCAGTTGACAATCAAAATATATCTAAAATTTTTGCATTAACGGCGGATGAGTTTCAAGAACACATTAAATGTGAATTTCAAGAAATCACATCGCAATTAGATATTCTAATTGACATTATAATACGTGATGGAAATTGCATAATGAAACAAGATTGGTTTTCGAGATTATATGATACAGGAATCAAAAATTTAAAAGTGAGAATTAAAGGGTTAAACGCTGATTTTGAAAATGATAAATCAGAATTAAGTGCCACTCGAAAACGTGATTATAAAATATACAAATCTTGTTTATACACTGCTTATCAAAATGATATTGAAAACAACAGAGATGCAAAAATTACATCAGACGAATTATCAATAATACTAACGCTTTCAAAACAATTAGGACTTTCACAAGAAGAGGTGAAATTAATAAATTACTCAATATTACCAATCAAGAAAATAGATATTCAAGACGTAATAAAGAGTTTAAAAAACATTGGTGTAATATTTTATTCTAACAAAGAGAACACAATATACGTTGCTGACGAAATGGTTAGAATATTGCGAAAAGTTAGAAAAAAAGAAGTTGCTGAAAAATTCTATAGAAGGACTTTGAAGCTTATTAGAGAGCCTATTATTAATCAAATTGCTCGAGAACACAATATTGACAGGAAATTACCGTATTCTCAAAAAATTGAAGAAATCATTAAAGAAGGAGTTTCCTTTACGAAACTACTTTTAGACGACATTTATAAACAAGGAAGTTCTTTAACAGAAAAGAAGAAGACCTTAAATGAACTTTGTGAAAAAGGTTTAAACATTTCTAATTTAAAAGGCAGCACTTTAGATGACAAAATCAGTAGTTTAATTCAACATTTTGACGATGTTGAACGTGACGAAAAAGTAGGTATTTCATTGGATGGCTTTGATAAATTACTCTCGGAACTGAACCAATCTCTCCCAAAATTAAATAAGCAAATAAAAGAGCAATTCGAATTACAGGATGAATTTGTGCTAAAAGCAGATTTTTTGCTTGATTATAATATAAAGCCAAGAGATATTTTGGATTTAATTATCAAAACAGATTTGACTAAATTTATTAAGGAAAATGGTGTAAAACAACGTGGTGATGATATATTGAACATCCTGGATCATTATAAAGATGTTGAAAATTTATTTTTAGAAAACTACGAAAATGTGGCTTATAGAAATTTAAACGTTTTAAAAGAAAACAGTATCACTGTTAAGGAGAGTGAGCTAGGATTAAAATTTGAGGAATTAACCAAAGTTATTTTTAAAGGTTTAGGATTCAATGTTGATGATACATTTAAAAACAAATTAAATACTAAAAAGGATATGATAGATATTCTTTTGAATTTGGATAATAATGAAGTGATTATTGTAGAATGTAAAACAAGTAAGGAAAGAGGATACAATAAATTTAGTACGGTTTCAAGACAATTAAAATCTTACCAGAATTTAGCACTTAAAAACGAATTACGAATTGTTAAAATATTACTTATTGCCCCTGAATTTAGTGACGATTTTGTTACGGACTGCGAAATGGATACAGAAATGAATTTATCTCTTATAACTGCTTCTACTCTGTCTAATATTTTAGAAGCTTTTAAAATATCGAAATACACAGAATTCCCTCATGTATTATTCCGAGATATTGTCATAAATGAAGAGCGAATATTAAAAGCATTGAGTAAATAGATTAATATCTTAAAAAAGTAATTCAATTAATTTACTCGAAAAATAAGATTTCCAAATCCCAAACCTATGAATGAAAACAATACTACAAACCAAGTAGAATTTGCAACCTTTTCAATCCGAGCAGGCGCATATATTTTAGATGCCATTTTTTTACTACTCATAACAGGCGTCATCAATTTCATTAACATAATTTATTTTAAAAGTTTTATTCTCTACTTACCATTTGCATTAATAGCAGTATGTTACAAACCGTTTTTGGAAAGTCACTACGGTGCAACCTTTGGAAAAATGATTTTAAATATAAAAGTCACCAATCACAATTTTGAAAAAATAGATCTAACCACATCCTTCCTTAGGAGTTTAATCCTCGTATTCCCGGCGGCCATGTATATTCCCATTTACTATATGGCGTTTAACAACCCGAGTCTATTGGCTATAAACGATTTTATGACATTTTCTGCAGCCATGACTGCTGAATATTCCATTCAAGGCATCATTGGGAAGGTCAGTTTTCTGGTAATTATAACAGACTTAATTTTCATGTTATCTGATTCCACCAAAAAACAACGATCCTTGCACGACAGAATAGCCAATACCTACGTTATTAATACCGAAAAACGTAAAAATAAGGTAGTGGGTTACCGTTAAAAAACAAGAGTTAACACACAAGGTTTTAAGACATTCATCTAAAAGCACTTACAATTTATAGGTATCTGTAAACTATTTTTAATTATTTATGGTATTTTAACTTTTAATTAAAATAATACAGTTGTAAATTATTTTGTCCCTATAATGGAAATATGGATACTATTAACTATATAAACTTGTTATGTAAAATTTTTTAGGCGATCAAGTTCCTTATATTTTCAACTATTAACCAATAAAATATCAATGATGAAAAGACTACTACTATTAACTGTGATTCTTGTCATTTCAGTATCAGCTTGTAAAGAACAACCAAAAAAAGAAGTCGTCATTGACCAAAATGAGAATTTTAATGCCTTTAAAGAGGAGTTCTTACAAGGCCTTTGGAAGCAAAGTCCAGGTTGGGCATCCTACGTTGGGTTACACGATTACGATTCCATATTGAATATTGATTCAGAAGAAAATAAACAAAAATTTCTTAATTCGCTTAAAGAAATGGACGCTACCCTCAAGACGTTTGAGCTCGACAACTTAGACGATGGTAATAAAATTGATTACCAACTTATAGAAAACACACTGGAATCTGGAGCATGGTTTGTTAACGAATTTAAAGACCATGAGTGGGATGCATCTGGTTACAATATAGCAGATCGCGTTTGGGTCATCGTAAACGGCGATTATGCAGATCTTGATACACGATTAGAAATTCTGTCTGTACTCTTGGTAAATGTTCCCGAATATTATGAAGTCGCCATAGAGAACCTTACAAGGCCAACGATGGAACATCTTGAACTAGGCTTAAATCAAAATCAAGGAGCTATGTGGCTTTTAGGAGATAATCTTCTTGATTCTATATCAAGTTCAGCTTTAAGCGATGCTAAAAAAGAAACACTCGTTGCAAGAGTACAATCATCAAAAGAGGCTGTTAGCAATTATATTTCAACACTAGAGAAATTAAAAGTAGAACTTGCAGATGGCAAAGCCCAAAGCGCAAGAATAGGGAAAGCACTGTTTGATAAAAAATATGCGTTAGAAATCAATTCAGATTATACGGCTGAAGAAATATATCATAAAGCATTAAAAGAAAAGAAGAGAATACACCAGCAAATGATTGAAATTTCAGATTCAATTTGGGATTATCATCTGGCCGGTATTGAAAAGCCCACAGATAAGATTGTCATGGTAAAAATGCTAATTGATAAAATTGCTGAAAAACATGTAACTCGTGAAGACTTTGTTGATGAAATTAGACGTCAGATGCCCATCCTCGCTGCATTTGTAAAAGAGAATAACCTTTTAACACAAGATCCGTCTAAACCTTTAGTAGTGCGTGAAATGCCCATACACTTGCGTGGTGTTAGTGGTGCATCCGTCACCAGTCCTGGTCCTTATGAAAAGGGAAAGGACACGTATTACAATGTCACTCCGCTCGACGGCTACAGCGATGAAGAAGCTGAAAGTTTTTTAAAAGAGTACAATCACTATATCCTTCAAATCCTGAATATCCACGAAGGAATCCCGGGTCATTATACGCAACTTGTTTATGGAAACGAATCACCAAGTATCATTAAATCAATCCTAGGAAATGGTTCTATGATTGAAGGTTGGGCAAACTATGCCGAAATAATGATGCTGGAAGAAGGCTATAGCGAATCACCAGAAATGTGGTTAATGTGGTATAAATGGCAGTTAAGATCTGTAACAAATACAATTCTGGATTATAGTTATCACGTTCTTAATCTTCAAAAGGAAGAAGCATTGCAATTAATGATTGCAGAAGCCTTTCAAGAAAAAACGGAGGCAGAAGAAAAATGGGTGAGGGTTACCTTATCTTCTGTACAACTTACCTCCTATTTTACTGGTTTTTCTGAAATTTATAAATTGAGAGATGAGATGAAAGCACTTAAAGGAGATGATTTCGATTTAAAGGAATTTCACGAACAGTTTTTAAGCTATGGTAATTCACCAGTGAAGTATATACGAGAATTGATGATAAAATGAGTGCATTAAACTTCACATAACGACGTGTTTAATTAATTGCTAATGGTGTTTAAAGACTATTTCGGAGTTCCTTTTTGTTATCTTCGTACTTACGCAACTATCCAAGAACTGTGTTAAAAAACAAGTAATTATTAATTTAAATTCATTAAAACACTTTTATAGTTCTCATCATATATCAACCCTGATTTTGCCAAGGCAAAAGCCTGTTTTAACAGCTTATTACAGACAG